>Ga0207734_100010_pt1 | contig 397771 bp, 363 predicted proteins | sample TtanPargueraPR_5_FD_187744 | JGI IMG/M metagenome (GOLD analysis project Ga0207734, IMG submission 187744) | Aerobic enrichment media microbial communities from Bioluminiscent Bay, La Parguera, Puerto Rico - Tt and P1 (3) (SPAdes) | ecosystem: Environmental > Aquatic > Marine > Unclassified ... | reverse complement strand
ACGTGTTCGTGCTCAGTGCGGTGCTGCGTGATATCAAAACAGGGACTATATTCAAGGGCGTGACACCCTTCTGGATGGCGGATATCGTGCGCCTGATGCTGATCATCTTCATCCCGTCCATTGCGCTTATCCTGCCAGAGGTACTGTACCGCTGAGGCGGTGCAGTACTCTGTTGAAGCCCTGTGTGGACGTCAGGACTGTTTCAGCCGCGTGGCCCGAACAGAAACCACAGTACAAGACCCAGTACCGGCAGCAGCAGAATTGCAACAATCCATAGCACCTTGGTGGAAGTGCTGGCTGGGCTTTGTACCGTCTTGACGATCGCCATAACATCCAGCACCAGTATGAGCAGGCCGAACAGGCCGCTGACTTCAACACTCATCATCATCTCCCTCCTGGTCGAAACAGGTTCAGTATATCAGCAGATGTTTGTCCTTGCGTTTACAGCAGCGGGGGCATTAGCGGAGGCTCGTCACGCAGCAGCTGGGCCAGACGCTCGAGTCCATCCCGCAGACGCTCACGGCTTGCCGGTGGTGTAACACAGATGCGTACGGCCTGTGGGGCGGGATGGGTACCCACGCAAAAGGGCTCGGCGGCAATCAAGGTAACACCCTGAGCGTCGGCCATCTTGACGAAATCGGCCGCTCGCCAGGGCTCGGGCAAGCGCAGCCAGCCATGAAAGCCACAGGGGTGTGAACTCAGGTTGTATTGGCCCAGAATCTCATGCAGCAACTGCTGGCGCGCTCGCACCTCATCCCAGTGCCAATGCAGCAGTGGATCGGCATGGCCATCAGCAAGCCACTGGCAGGTAACGGCCCCCATCAGACCTGGTGATGACCAGCATTGTGCTCGCAGCGCGACTCGCAATTGTGGCATGAGGTTGGAGGGTGCCCGCAGCGCGCCGAACCGCAATCCACCGGCAAGCAGCTTTGATGCACTGAAAATATAAAGCGACCGCTCCGGTGCAAGCTCGAACAGGGGCGTGCCACGCAGGTCCGCAGTCACAAACTGAACACCGTCTTCAAGCAGCAGCATATCATGGCGCCGTGCCACCTCAACAATGGCCTCGCGCCGCTGCTGACTCATGCTCAGGCCGGTTGGATTGTTGTATTCGGGCATCAGGTAGAGCAGCCGGATACGCTGTTGCTGACACAGACGCTCCAATGCATCGGGTCGTATCCCTTCGTGATCCATTGGAACAGGAATGTGTTTCAGTCCCAGCTGGCGGGCTGCGGCAATCATGCCGGGATAGGTCAGGGCAGCGGAGGCAACCGCTTCTCCCGGCTTGATAAGCGCCTGAAGAGCCAGGAAATCCGCATGCTGTCCACCTTCCGTCAGGATGATTTCATCCGCCTGAAGCATCAAGCCCTGCGCATTCAGCCACTGACACAGCTGCTCCCTCTGTACCGGGCTGCCCTGTTCTGGCTGATAGGTGAGAGCTGATTCGATGGCCGTGGGCAGGCTGGACAGCTGTTGCAAAATGGCCGACAGCTGCTGTTGCCTCAGAGGTGTCGGGATAGGAATGCTGAGGGAAAGATCGATGCTGTCCTGGCCGGCGCGTGACAGGTGATGGAAGTCAGGTGGCTGTTCAATTGACCCTTTCACACGTGTACCGCTGCCTACGCGTGCTTCAACCAGCCCGCGCCGTTCGGCTTCGCCATAGGCTCGGGTAATGGTGCCGATGGTGACTTCAAGCGCGTCGGCCAGCAGGCGCTGTGGCGGCAGACGGTCACCGGGCTTGAGCCGGCCGTTGGCAATATCGGCCGCCAGCTGCTCTACCAGTGCCTTGTAGCGCGGACCTGGACGTTCACTCAAATCCGGCAGCCACTGGCAGCGTGTACGGGCACGTTCATGCAGGTCCATGGGGGCTCCATTTGTCAGGGGTACAATTGATTGTATAGGTGACAAAGTAAACATTGCTCGCTTTCAGGCAAGCGGCTAACGTCTATTGTACGGATTCAAAGAGAATTATTGAATCTAATTCTGATAATTGTATGGGTACAATAGAGGCGTTAGTGATGACTCAGGAAGCCGCCGAACTCACGGCACTGCTCGGGCCCGCCATGCTGTTTGCTTTCAGCATGTCCGTGACACCAGGGCCTAACAATATGATGTTAACGGCGTCAGGCGCGAACTTTGGCTTTCGCCGTACCTTGCCGCACATCATGGGGGTAACACTGGGGTGTGTGGGGTTGATGGCGGCCGTGGCAATGGGGCTGGGAGCACTGTTCGAGCGCTGGCCGGTTATCCAGTTGGCGCTCAAGGTTGTGGGAAGCGTTTATCTGCTCTGGCTGGCCTGGAAAATTGCAACGGCACCGGCCCCCAGCGCGGATGTTTCCGCCGAGCGCAGGCCGTTGCAGATATGGCAGGCGGCTGCGTTCCAGTTTGCCAATCCCAAGGCCTGGATCATGTCCATCTCAGGCGTGGCCTCATTCACTCTGACGGGGGATGCATTCCTGGCCTCGGCGCTATTGCTGATCGGTGTAATGGCGCTGGTCAACATTCCGGCGATATCACTGTGGGCGGGTTTTGGTGTGGCGCTGGGGCGGCTGTTGAGCACACCCCGCCACTGGCAGCGGTTCAACGGAGTAATGGGGCTGTTGACCGCGGCCTGTGTAGTGATGATCCTGGTCTAACGTTTGAAGCCGCTGACCAGTTCATGCATGTCAGCGGATACCGATTGCAGTTCTCGGGTGGTTCCCGCCGCTTCGTCTGCCTTGAACAGGCTTTCACTGGACAGGGCAGAGATGCTGGCTACCTGAGCGTTTACACCTTCCGATACCTGTGCCTGTTCTTCAACGGCAGCAGCCATCTGCATTGACATGTTGGCAATGGTGCTCATCATGCCGGAGATTTCGTTGAGCATCTGCTCGGCTTCCTGAACCTGAGCCAATCCTGCGTCAGCTTCTTCCTGTCCTTCATGTGCGACCTGGATGGCATGATCGGCCCGTGAGCCGAGACCTTCAACGATCTGATGGATGTCTCGGGTTGAGGCTTGGGTACGCATGGCAAGCTGGCGGACCTCATCAGCCACCACGGCAAAGCCGCGACCATGTTCACCGGCACGGGCGGCCTCGATGGCGGCGTTCAGCGCCAGCAGGTTGGTCTGGTCAGCGATTTCCTCAATTATCCGAGCGGCGTCTGCAATCTTGTTGGTCTGTTCAACCAGGTCCTGCACGGATGAGGCGATATGGTTAACGGTCTGGCTCAGGTGAGCGATGGACTGGCTGGTTGTGGTAGCCAGCTTGCGGCCCTTCACGGCTGTGCTGTTGGAGCGCTCGGCCTGTGCGGCTGTTTCCTGCACGTGGCCTGAAACTTCCGCAATGGTGGAGGCCATCTGATGCATGGCAGCCGCAACCTTCTCGGTTTCTTCCTGCTGACGTCGCATGGCGGCACAGGACTCCTGTGACATTTCCAGACCACTGCGGGCCTTGTCGGCTACACTCAGGGCCGCGTCATCAATACGAGTCAGTACGGTATCCAGGTGCGATTGCTCGCTCAGAATGGCGACTTCCAGATCACCGAGACGGCCGCCGCTGTCGGTATAGGTGGCGGTTGCTACCGGGTGCTTGAAGGCGGACGGCATCATGTTCAGCAGGCGGTCCAGACGGCGCTGTCGCTGAATTTGCTGATTGGCCAACAGCGCTGCCGCAACGGCAGCAAAAACGGCACTGCCCAACAGGGGTGAAACCTCTGTGCCAAGAACTGCGGAGATGACCAGTGCCAGGATAAAGCAAACCCAGTCCCATGGGATGTTGCGTCGGGTAAAAGACTTGCCGCGGTTGATCATGCCGTAGACCTTTTCGGCACGGGCAATATCGGCTCGGGAAGGACACACGCGTACGGACTCATATCCGACCACCTTGCCATGCTCGGTAATCGGTGTGACGTACGCGTTAACCCAGTAATGATCGCCATTCTTGCAGCGGTTTTTCACCAGCCCCATCCAGGGCTTACCGGTACGGATGGTATCCCACAGGATCTTGAAGGCGGCTTCAGGCATGTCGGGATGACGAACCAGATTGTGCGGCTGGCCAAGCAATTCCTCGCGTGAATAGCCACTGATCTTCACGAACACATCGTTACAGTGGGTGATGTTGCCATCCAAGTCTGTGGTGGAAACCAGTTTGTCGCCACTGCCAAGACGCTGTTCTTTTTGTGTGACTGGAAGATTCTTTCGCATGGCTGTGAAGCCTCCCGGGCGTATTACAGGGTCGACCAATCACTCCGGATGGTATCTGTACCTGCCTGCACAAGTTGCCGTATGCAACGTTGACGAAAAGCTGGCCTGCTTCAGATCAACAGGTGGCGACTTAAAGATAGTCAACCTGTGATAAAAATCATGGGAATGGCTTGGTGCGGAAAATCAAGGCGAGGATCATAAACACCTCGTGGTCCTGTTTCAACCGCTGAGGCTTCATACTGTTGTAATTAGTAGACATTATCCTGAAATATGGCGGCCCTGTCAGTCATCCATTGTGGTCAGGCAAGTGGGCAGCCAGTGCTCGGGCAATTCGGGGGGATCGGCCTGAGTGATCATGATGGCCGCCGTGATCATGGCTCTGGCACTGGAGTCACCTCCTGCCAAAGCGTTCTGTCTGAGCATCTCGGGTATCGATTGATGGCGACACAATAAATGGGCAACCCCTGGCAGGCCATGCTGAAGATCGCAGGCAATGCCGAAGTGACGCAGGGCATCACGCGTGTCATCGCTGGCCGAGTCACGCCCCATCCTGACCAGCTTTTGCAATCGTCCCGGCAGGTGCTGCAGTTCTCGCTCGAGTGCTTCCTCAGCAGGAATGCCCCCCAGACAGTCAAGCAGCACGCGAGCCAGGTAATCGGTTGTGGCAAGTGTCGAGGATGCGTTGTGGGTCATGGCCGCGAGCGCTTGAGCCTGTTGCAGAAAAGCGGTCTTGTTGTCGACAAACGGCAGCAGACAGACGATTCGGCCCGTGACTGACAGCTCGGTGGACCGGGAGCCGGCCGGTTCAATACCCTGACTCATGTTCTGCAGCGTCATGGCACTGGCCTTGTCTATATAGCCGGTGTAATGCCGCATGAAGTGCGCCCAGCTGTTGCGGTAGGCGGATACATCAAAATGCTGGTGCTGCTGGAGGTACTGATACAGATGCCATGCCTGATCACCATAGTGGGTCAGGTCACCAGCCTGCTTGTTGGCATGCCAATGGCTAAGCGGGGCATGCAGCTGGTTGGGATCCAGTGGCTCACGGTCAAGCAGGTCATGGTCGTAAATCCAGTGCAGACCAAGTGAGTAGGCGTCTGCAACGAAGACGGCCATGACGAGGGGGCGGCTCAGGGAAGGTGTCAGCATGAGTGTATTGATCCGCATCCGTTAACCGTTTTAAGCGTAGCAGAGAATTATCTGTCAGTAGGGGCAAAAAAAAGCCGACCCATGGTCGGCAAGTCTCAGTGCTGATGGCTCCCTCTCGCTCAGTGCAGCTTGAGTCTGGGACGGATCACACGGTTGATGCGATCAACCAGTGTGATCAGAAAGGTTTTGACATAGCCGTGTATGGCCAGCTGGTGCAAACGGTAGAGCGATACGTAAACCAGTCGTGCCAGGCGGCCTTCCACCATCAGGCTTCCCTTGGACAGATTTCCCATCAGGCTGCCGACGGTGCTGAACCGGCTGAGTGATACCAGCGAGCCATAGTCCCTGTACTCGTACGCGGGCAGTGGCTCTCCACGCAGGACTTTGCGGAAGTGGCGGTACAGAAAGCTGGCCATCTGGTGTGCCGCCTGAGCACGGGGCGGTACATTGCCATTGCCATCGGTTCTGGCACAGGCGGCACAATCGCCCAAAGCAAAGATGCGGGCATCATTGCTTGTTCTCAGGTCAGGGTTTACAACCAGTTGATTTAGGCGGTTGCATTCAAGACCGTCCAGCGATTGCATGAAGTCCGGTGCTCGAATGCCGGCTGCCCATACCTTCAGTTCCGCCTCAATCACTTCACCGGTGTCGGTCACCAGACCGTCAGCCGTTACGGAAGCGACTTTTGTATTCTCACGCACCTGAACACCCAGTTTCGTCAACTCATGGCGTGCCGCGGATGAAATGCGTGCCGGCAGAGCAGGCAGGATGCTGGGACCGGCCTCAACCAGAATGACGTCCAGCCTCTGGCGGTCCAGTTTGGACAAGCCGTAGGCACTGAGTTCGCGCGCGGTATTGAACAACTCCGCTGACAGTTCAACCCCCGTGGCGCCAGCACCGACAATCGCAATCCGCAGCCGTGCATCCGTTTTGTTGCTGGTCTTCAGCCATGACTCCAGCAAGGTACGGCGGAACTGCTCTGCCTGTCGTCGGCTGTCCAGAAAAGTGCAGTGATCGGCCACACCCGGAACGCCAAAATCGTTGGTGATGCTGCCAACGGCCATGACAAGATAGTCATAAAACAGCTCGCGGCCGGGCAGGACCTCCTGACCATCCTGTCCAAGCACTGGCGCCAGATGAATGCAGCGCTGCTCTCGGTCCAGTGATGCCATCTGACCGATCTGGAATTTGAAGCCGGCGCTGCGAGCCTGAGCGTTGTAACTCAGTTCATCCAGGCCGGCATCCAGGGAGCCGGTTGCCACTTCATGCAGCAGGGGCTTCCAGATGTGCGTCGGCTCGCGGTCAACCAGCGTGACCTTAAGGCCCTTGCGGCTGTATTTGCGCGCAAGGCGGGTGGCAAGCTCAAGCCCGCCCGCGCCGCCGCCGACAATTACCACGTGTTGATAGAGAGGAGATGACTGTTCCATGGCAACCATTATCCTGCAGTTGTGGCAGCACCGATCTGCTGCCTTGGCGAGAATTGATGAACACTATGGTACTTAATGCGAAAGGCGTAGTGACATGACACTTTGTGCAACTTTGTGACCTTTTGTAGCCGTTTGTACACTACCTGCGCCTGTCAGGGTGGGTATAATGGCTCCACACTATAATAATTATCAGACACCGGTCTGGCCGGTGCGGCAAGCAGGTCACGCCATGAGTGAAATTTCCCGCCTTCGCAAGTTTGTTTCACCCGAGATTATTTTTGGCAATGGTGCCCGCAAGACGGTGGCCAACTACGCGGTCACCTTCGGGGCACGCAAGGTATTGCTGGTATCCGACCCCGGCGTTGAGCAGGCCGGCTGGGTCGCTGAAATCGAGTCGCTGCTGCTTGAGCAGGGTATCGGCTGTGTACGTTTCACGGAGGTGTCCCCCAACCCACGGGTTGAGCAGGTGATGCGCGGTGCCGAAATCTATGCCGAGCAGGGCTGTAACGTCATCGTTGCCGTGGGTGGCGGCAGTCCGATGGACTGTGCCAAGGGTATTGGTATTGTCAGTGCTCACGGCCGCAGCATTCTCGAGTTTGAGGGCGTTGACCGGATTCAAAGCCCAATCCCGCCGCTGATCTTCATTCCCACCACCGCCGGTACTTCAGCGGATGTGTCACAGTTCGCGATCATTTCCAACCAGCAGGAACGGTTCAAGTTCTCCATCGTCAGCAAGTCGGTGGTGCCCGATGTGGCGCTGATCGATCCCGACACCACCCGTACCATGGATGCCTTTTTAACCGCCTGTACCGGCGTGGATGCACTGGTACATGCCATCGAGGCCTTTGTTTCAACCGGCAGCGGTGCCCTGACCGATATGCATGCACTGGATGCCATTCGCCTGATTAACGGCCATCTGGCGCTTTTGGTGGAGCAGCCCGACGACAGTCATCTGCGGGAACAGGTGATGCTGGGGTCGATGAAGGCAGGGCTGGCATTCTCCAACGCGATACTGGGGGCGGTGCATGCCATGTCGCACAGTCTGGGCGGCTATCTGGATCTGCCCCATGGCCTGTGTAATGCGATGCTGCTGGAGCATGTCATCGACTACAACTATGATGCCGCAACTGACCGTTTCCGGGTCGTGGCTGAAACCATGGGAATCGACACGCGTGGGCTCAGCCAGTCACAGATCAAGCGGCGTTTGATGCAGCATGTCATTTCGCTCAAACGCGAAGTGGGGCTGTATCAGAAACTGGCCGAGCAGGGCGTGCATCTGACGGACATTCCCTGGTTGAGCGAGAATGCACTGAAAGACCCCTGCATTCTGACCAATCCGCGCAAGTCCAATCGGCGTGATGTTGAGGCCGTGTATGAAGAAGCCCTCTGACGAGAGCGGTCTTACGTTTGAAGACCTGATTGGCCTTGGCGGCCACTCAGCGCGCAAAAGCTACTATCCGGAGCTGTTGAGCAAGATTGAAGAGTTGGAAGCGGAACGCAACCGCTATAAATGGCTGTTCGAGAACGCGCTGCACGGCATATTTCAGGCTGAACTGGACGGTACTCTGACACGCGCGAACCGAGCGCTGGCACGGATCTGTGGCTATTCGGATCAGGCGCAGATGGAGTCACGGGTCAATCTGGCGGGGGATCTGCTGTCCGAGCCTCAGGAGCTTGAACGTATTCGCCGGCAATTGGCACAGACGGGCCAGCTTTTTCTGTATGAAACCCGACTGCGTCGTACGGACGGCAATCTGGTTGACGTTTCGATGAACATTCTGCTCAGGCAGGAAGGTGATACAGCCATCATCGAGGCATTTGTAGCGGATATCACCGAGCGCAAGCGGGTACAGCAGCGAATGCGCACGCTCAATGAAGAGCTGGAGCATCGGGTGGGTGAACGCACTCGCGAGCTGGTCAGTCTGAATGACCGGCTCTGGCATGAAGTCAGTATTCGACAGCAGGCCGAAGAGGCCATGCAGCAGGCGAAGGAAGCCGCCGAAGCGGCCAATCTCAGCAAGGACAAGTATCTGGCGGCGGCCAGTCACGACCTGTTGCAGCCACTGAACGCTGCACGCCTGCTGGTGGCTGCATTGCAGGAACGCGATTTGCCATCAAGCGAGTCAGAGCTGGTTGACCGCGTTCATCTGGCGTTGGACGGTGCCGAGCATCTGCTGACCGATCTGCTGGACATCTCTCGGCTGGATCAAAATGCAGTACAGCCGGAAATGCAGAGTTTTCCGGTTGAGCGTCTGCTGCAGGGGCTGCAGGCCGAGTTTGAGCCAGTAGCCCAGCAGGCCGGGCTGAGCTTCAGGGTACGCTCCTCCTCTCACTGGATCAGCAGTGATCTGAGGCTTCTTACACGCATTCTGCGCAACCTGCTCAGTAACGCCTTTCGTTATACCGATGAGGGCGGTGTTCTGATCGGATTCCGTCGCAGGGGAAATCGTCTGTTGATTCAGGTGTGGGATACCGGCGGTGGTATTCCGCAGGATCAGCAGCAGGCGATCTTTGGCGAATTCTGTCGTTTGAGTCAGCATCGCAGCCGCAAGGCCGGTGTGGGGCTTGGGTTGGCCATCGTGGATCGAATCGCTCGCATGCTCGAACACCCTGTCGGGCTGAATTCACGCCCTGGTTCGGGCTCCTGTTTCGAGCTGTCAGTACCTCTGGTCTGTGGTAATCGCACTATGCTGGGCGGGGCGAGCCGAGAGCCGGTCTCAACGCCCAATGATGTGTTGAGTGGACGTCGCATTCTGGTACTGGACAACGACCATGCCATTCTCGCCAGCATGGACGCCCTGTTGGGAGGCTGGGGCTGTGAGGTGCTGCTGGCAGAGGATCTTGATATGGCCATGCAGCAACTGCAGAGCCAGCCAGCCGAGCTCATTCTGGCGGACTATCATTTGGAGGAAGGCACGACCGGCCTGGATCTGCTGGATCGTATGCAGGCCCTAAAACTTCAGCGGGTGCCGGTCGTGATGCTGACGGCAGATCGCAGTGACGGAACGCGCAAGGCCTTTCGTGAGGCCGGCGTGCGGGTGCTCAACAAACCGGTCAAGCCCGGCAAGCTGCGTGCGCTGATGAGTCACCTGCTGGATGCCGGTGATTGACCGTCAACCTTTCCCTTTGTTGCCTGACGCCATGCGCTCGGGATTGAATCCCGTCAGCGCCAGCAGTGTGAACACGGCTGTTGCGCCCAGTGTCACCATCAGAGCGGTCTGATTCAACTCCATATAGAGTGCAAACCGAACCAGCTCGACGGCGTGGGTAAAGGGGTTGATGGTGCAGATCCAGTATAGCCACTCACTGGATTCGCGCATCTTCCACAGCGGATAGAGTGCCGATGACATGAAAAACATGGGGAAGATGACAAAGTTCATTACCCCGGCGAAGTTTTCCAGCTGTCGGATACGAGAAGACAGAAACAAACCGATGGCACCCAGCATAAACGCTGTCAGCAACAGGGCCGGCAAGACCGTAACCAGTCCCCAAAGCGGTGGCTCCACCCCGGCCAGCCAGCCAAGGCCAATAAAGGCATAGACCTGTGCCAGCGACAGCAACGCCACTGAGACCAGCTTGCAGAACAGCAGCCAGGCGCGTGGCAGAGGGCTCATCAGCAGAACCTTCATGCTCCCCATCTCGCGGTCATATACCATCGAGAGGGAGCCCTGCATGCCGTTGAACAACAGAATCATGCAGCACAGGCCCGGCAAAATGTAGGTCTCATAGGTGATATAGGTTTGGTAGGGTGGAATGATCGACACGCCAAGTGCCGCCCTGAAACCGGCGGCGAACACCACCAGCCACAGCAGCGGACGAATCAGGGCGCTGAGGAAGCGGGTACGCTGGTGAATGAAGCGCAGAAACTCTCGCTCAAGCACCCCCTTGAAGCAGATCAGATAGGCTCTCAGGGACATGATGCGGGCTCCTCCAGTCCAGTGATCCGTTCAAAGGCCTGACCCAGAGAGGCACAGTGCTGCTCGCTGCAGATGACGGACGCCCGATTGTCTGCGAGTATCTGGCCCCGATGCAAAATGAGCACGTGATCATCTGGTTCGATCTCTTCGATCAGATGTGTGGCCCAGAGCACGGTCAAGCCACGGTCACGGCACAGCTCACGGACATGCCGGTTGATCGCCTGACGTGATCCGGTATCCAGGCCGACAGAGGCCTCATCCAGCAGCAGCACGGAAGGCTCATGAATCAGCGCGCGCGCAATTTCAACCCGGCGCCTGTGACCGCCGTTCAGGCTGCGGATGCTGTCGTGCAGTCGATCACCGAGTTGCAGACGTTCCAGCAGCGGCAGGGCCGCGTTGAGTACCTGCCGTGAGGATAACCCATGCAACGCGCCATGATAGCTGAGGTTTTGCAGTACGCTCAGGTCCAGGTCGAGCGTGCTGTTCTGGAACACCACGCCGATACGTTGCATGACCGCCCGTGGGCGGGTCTGCAGGTCCATCCCGTCGACGCGTATTGAGCCCTGCTGCAGGGCGAACAGCCGTGTCAGCAAGGCGTACAACGTGCTCTTGCCGGCCCCATTGGGGCCGAGCAGCGCATTGAAGCTACCGGGTTCAAGCCTGAAGCCCACATCATCGAGTGCACGTCTTTGGCCATAGTGAAAGCGGATACCCTGCGCCTCAATGCTCATTGGTTACTGCTCCAGCGTCACCACGCCCCAGGGGTAGCGGCCAACCTTGATCGATTTGATGACCTTCATGTTGTCGACATCGATCACGGATACATCGCCACTCACACCGTTGGTGGTGAGCAGGTATTTCTGGTCCGGAGAGAACTCCATGTGCCAGACGCGTCGCCCGACCAGCAGGTAGTCGAGGATCTCGTGACTGGCCGCGTCAACCACGGCGACATGGTTTGCTGGTCCAAGAGCAACAAAGGCATAGCGACCATCTGCCGACAGCTTGACCCCGACCGGCTGGATCTTGTCCGGGTGAATGCCGCGAATCTCAAAATTCAGCTTCTTGACGATTTCACGACTGGCAACATCGATTATTGATACCGTGCCGCCGATTTCAGACGATGCCCAGAGTACGTTGCCATCGCGGGAGAACTCCACGTGACGTGGGCGCTGATCCACCAGTGTGTTGTCGATCAGTTCGTGGGTTTCGGTATCGATCCAGTGCAGCATGCTGGTGGTTTCGCTGGTATTGACGGCCCAGCGCCCGTCTGGGCTGACGGCCATGCCCTCCGGTTCTACTCCGACTTCTATCTGCGCCAGCACTTCATGCGATTCCGTATCGACCACCGTTACCAGTGCATCATCTTCGTTGGCGATATAGAGGCGACGGTTGTCGGGGTGCAGCGAGAACTGCTCCGGGTCTTCACCCGAGGGCAGATTGGCAATAATGCGGCGGCTTGCAAGGTCCATGATCTGTACCGTGTCGGAGTCACTGGCACAGATGTACAGTCTCGACTTGTCCTTTGACAGAATGATGCCGCGGGGGCGCTGACCGACGGACACGGTATCGGTCACTTCCAGGGTTTCCAGGTCAATGAATGACAGCGTGTCATCCTTTTCATTTGAAACAATCGCGGTGGCCGCCTGTGCCAGCGGTGTACTCAGCATGGCCGAAACCAGCGCTGCCTTGATGAACGGAATACGCATCACCTTTAATCTCCTTCGTGATTATTGAACCTGACAGACACTTTCGCTGGCGTCGTAGCCAAGGGTGTCAAGGTCGGTCACCGGATGCAGAAAACCCTCCTGCGGGGACTGTGATACCAGCGCGCGGGGATGAACCAGCGGGATGGGCTGGCGCAACTGTCCGCTCCAGGTACGGTAGGACAGCTTGCGTCCCTTGAACGCCCCCAGTTGAAAATCCGGTGACAGTATGAATGTCTTGAGGGCTGACGGGTCGGTTGTGCGGGTTTGGGTAACCGCCTCGGCAAAGGTACGAACAGCCGCCCAGCTGGCATAATCCAGACTGTTCATCCAACGTCCGGCCTGCTTTTCGAAGCGGCTGTGCAACTGGGCGGCCCCCCAGGCTTCCACGACCTTGTGCCAGGCAACCGGGGTCATCCCCTGAGTACCGGCAACCGGGCGCGGGTACCAGGTGTTGTAGGGGACATATTCGCCAAAGTCGCCGCGCTCGTCGGCAACCAGCACCACATCATATTCACGGGTCTGGGTGAAGGGGGGCAACTCTTTCTGGGCGCTGCGGCGCAGGTCGGTGTCATAGTCCCATCCCTTGCGCTCGATGATTTTGCCCCCGAATCGCTCGGCACTGCGCTGCAGAGAATCGGCATAGGCGGTGTCTGCTGCCTGGTTGCCTTCAAGCAGCAGCCAGCGGTTCCAGCGACGCGAGGCCAGCCACTGACCAAGCGCATCGGTCAACATGGCGCGGGAGGGCAGGGTGTGCAGCATGCCGGGGATGCAGGCGGTGCTGCGCAACTCATTATCGGGACTGCCGGCATTGATCAGCAGCGCATCAGCGGGCAGCTGCTCGGCCATCTGGCGCAACTGCGAGGCGGGCATGTTCAGTACAAACAGCCTCAAGCCTTGCTTATACAGTGCCTGCCCGTGGTCCATAAGCTGGTCAGGCTCGGGGCTGCTGAAACCGTGCAGCGTGTAATGGTGCTTGAGAAAGCGCCCCGTTGTATTGCTGTCGCTGATGCCAAGTTCTGCGCCGCGCAGGCCGGCATCAGGGGGCTCCGGGAGAATATTGGACAGCACCGGTCCGTGATCGGGCTCAAAGCCCAGGTAGGCAATCTGTATCTCCAGCGGACTGGCGCTTGCGGTCTGGCAAACGGGGCCAAAGGCGACGCAAAGGGCCAGTGTCAGTCGGTTGAACGGCTTCATGGGGCACTCTCGGTGTTATCGTTGTTATGGCACCAGCTTAGGGATGGGGAGGGGCGGGTGAAATATTCAGAAAGTACGAAACATTCAGTACCGAAGTAGTATGTTGCGTCTGGGCTGGGTGCCTAACATGGTGTAAACCCATAGCCCGGAAACAGGATATAGCCATGTCTACGTTGAAAAACTGCCTCGTCGGCACATTGTTGTCGCTTTCGGCTCTGACCGCTCAGGCGGCCGGAGACCTGACCACACGCCCGGAAGCATTGCCGGATCTGGTGCTCGGGAGTGACGTGACGGATTACGCCATGTCCCAGACGCGTTACGAGCTTGAAACCGGCAAGGCCTATCGTCTGAAGGTGGTGTCCAGTGGTCTCAAGGAATATGCCATGCAGGCACCGGAGTTTTTCACGTCCATCTTTTTGCGCAAGGTGGAAGCCGGCGACATGGAAATCAAGGCGACTACGTTGACGGAGCTTGAGTTTGAGCAGGCCGGCGAGGCGGAAATCTACTTCGTACCCATCAAGCCCGGTGAATACCGCTTCTTCATGAAAGGACTCGAAAGCAAGGGCATGGAGGGTGTCTTCAGCATTCGCTGAGGCAGAGACGCATGCGTGCGGTTGTCAGGCTGAATTTGCTGGTGGCAGGTGCCTTTCTGCTGGCGCTGCTGTTGAGTCTGTATGCACTGATCCATCAGGCGCGTTCGGATATCCGTCGAGAGTTGTCTTCCGGGATGCGGATGGCGGAACAGTTACTGACTCAGGTTGCTCGTCACCCCGAGCAACTCGAAACGTTGCTTGACGTCGAGCTCAGGCACTTGAGTTTGCAGGTTTTGCCGGCTGGGGTATCCCCCGTATCGGAGGAGCAGTCGGAAACCGCTACGCCGCACTGGTTTGCCGGGCTGGTCTGGCCCTCCAATCAGCCCCTGTTTGAGCGCCGAATTCCGCTGGATGCCCGGCGCATTCTGGTCTTGATTGCCGACCCGGCTGACGAGTTGGAGGAAGTGTGGGAGTCGGCACTGCAAATCCTGTGGCTCTTCGTGGTGGCAGCCATACTCTCATCCCTGGCGATCAGCTGGGGTGTTGGTCGTGGCATGCGTCCGGTTGGCCAGATACTTGAAGCGCTGGATCAAATTCAGCAGGGGCGTTTCAACGCGCGTCTTGGCAACTACTCGGTACCGGAAGTGCGCCGTCTGGCGGATCATTTCAACCGCATGGCTGAAGTGCTGGAGCGTGAGCAGTCGGACAACCGGCGGTTGACGCGGGAATTGATGGCGCTGCAGGAAAAGGAGCGCCGCTATCTGGCGTGTGAACTGCATGATGACCTGGGCCAGTACCTCACAGGAATCCATGCCCAGGCCTATCTTCTCAGCAAGGCATCAGGTCGTGCGGACCTTGTGGCGAAGACAGCGCCCTTGATCGTGCGAGATTGTGAACGGATTCAACAGGGATTCCGTCGGTTGGTGCGCAACCTCCATCCGGTGATCCTTGAGCCGCTTGGGCTGGAGGAGTCACTGCGCAGTCTGGCCGAACAATGGCAGCAGAGCAGCGGTATTGAGTGCCGGCTTTTGTTGCGGCCCCTGCCGGAGTTACCGGATGAGGACTCGGCTACGCACCTGTACCGCTTGTTGCAGGAGGCGCTCAATAATGTTGCACGGCATGCCCATGCCACACAGGTCTGTATCAATCTGTCACAAGCCGGCAACAATCTCAGTCTGCGCGTTCAGGATAACGGACAGGGCCTGCCGGTTGATGTGCGTCCGGGTGTGGGGCTGCGCTCCATGCAGGAACGAGCACGCTGCCTTAACGCCCGGCTGGAGTTGATGTCCGCTGAGGGGCAGGGGCTTCTCCTAACACTTGATCTGCCCTTGTCGGGGAGCGCCAAAACATGAAAATTCTGTTGATAGACGACCATGCCGTGGTGCGCCAGGGCTATGCCTCTCTGCTGGGGGCGATGCTGGATAACTGCGACATCATTGAGTCGGGGTGTGGACACGATGGCTTTGCACTGTGGCAGCAGCAGCGTCCGGATCTGGTAGTGCTGGATATCAATCTGCCTGATATCAGCGGCATTGAAACCGCCCGTCGGATCATGGAGCGTGATGCCTCTGCCAAGGTGCTGTTTTTCAGCATGTATGACGAACTGCCGATGGTAAAGCAGGCGCTGGATGCCGGTGGCAGAGGGTATATCACCAAGAGCAGCTCACCGGAAATCCTGCTTGATGCCGTCCGTCGTGTCATGCAGGGACAGCCCTATGTCGAGCATGAGCTGGCGACGCGTTTGGCCATGCAGGGAAAAAACGGCGATGACCCGCGGTTAGCCGGCATGACCCAGCGTGAGTTTGAAATTTTTGTCATGCTGGCGCGCGGGCTGACACCCCGGCATATTGCGGATCAGCTTTGCATCAGTGCCAAGACAGTGTCCAATCACAGTGCGCTGTTGAAGAACAAACTCGATGTCACATCGACGGCTGAGCTGGTTCATCTGGCCATCCGGTGTGGTCTGATCAAGCCGGGCTGTCCTGAATTGCCCTGAAGGCACCCCGTCAGGGCACCTCCTTTGGCTGCTGGCGTTCGCGTGACTCAATCAACGGGGTGTTTCGGCGTCATCCACTCGTGCGGGCAGGCATTACAGCCCTCCATCCAGGTGTTTTGAAAGGTTGCAAATCGCAGCTTTGCGCCTCGCAGGTCTGCATTTTCAAGGTTTGCATTATTCAGCTTGGCTTCCTGCAGGTCGGCATCACGCAGGTCACTGCCGGTCAGTCGGGTCTTGGTCATCCAGGCCATCTCAAGGTTGGCGGCATAGAGTGACGCCTGCAGAAAACGGGCGTTGCTCAGTCGGGAAAACGACAGGTCGGCGCCATCCAGTCGAGCCTGCCTGAACTGTGCGCCCTGTGCAAAGAGTGCCCAGCCGCGAATCGCCGAGAGGTTGGCATGATCCAGTGTGGCACCGCGCAAGTTGGCCTTTTCGAGATTCGCCCGTGTGAGCTGCGCATGACTGAGATCGGCACCTTCAAGGTTTGCACCGCGCAGGTCGGCGTGGCGCAAATCGGCATTACGCAGATCAGCTCCGCTCAGGTTGATGCCATCAAGCTGCATGCCGGCGAGGTTCTGTCCCTGCAAATTGACACCGGAACAGTCGGCTTTTGGGGCTGGTTCGCATGCCTGGGCTGTCAAGGGAAGCGACAAGGCCAGGGCTGGAATGATCAGTTTAGTCAGCATGGAAAACCTCCTGCCAGAAAAATGGGGCCACAAGGGCCCCACCGATTTACTTGTTGGCCCACTTGGGCAGCTTGAAGGCCCAGAAGGAGCCGCCCTGCGGTACGGGCTTGGTGAGATCGGCCATATCACCGCCCCAGAGTGGCACGGCACCGCCGTAGCCGGAGGCGACACCGATGTACTGTTCGCCATCCATTTCCCAGGTGATGGGGCTGGAGATGATTCCGGAGCCGGTCTGGAACTTCCACAGCTCCTTGCCGTTTTTGGCATCAAAGGCTTTTAGGTAGCCATCGCCGGTACCGGTAAACACCAGCCCGCCCTTGGTAGTAAGGACGCCGGCCCACAGTGGAAGCTTTTCCTTGTGCTCCCAGGCGGTTTCACCGGTGATCGGGTCCATGGCGCGCAGGATGCCGACATGGTCGTCATACATCTTGCGAATGCGGAAGCCCTGGCCCAGATAGGCGGCACCTTTCTGATAGGTGACCTCTTCGGTCCAGTAGTCTTCTTTCCAGTGGTTGGCCGGAATGTAGAACAGGCCGGTATCCTGGCTGTAGGCCATCGGGTTCCAGTTCTTGCCACCGAGGAATGGGGGAGAAACCTCGATGGACTCGCCTTTCTTTTCGCCGGGTTTGGGCGGTGGCGGGCGCTGACCTTCAACCTCAGCCGGGCGACCGGTGTCAGGGTCGATATGGGTGGCCCAGGTGATGTTGTCTACGAACGGGAAGGCGTGCATAAACTGGCCGTTCTCGCGGTTGACCACATAGAAAAAGCCGTTGCGATCGGCGTGGGCCGTGGCCTTCACGGTCTTGCCCTCGTCATCGTATTCAAACAGCACCAGCTCGTTGTTGCCGGAGAAGTCCCAGGCGTCGTTGGGGGTATGCTGGTAGAACCACTTGACCTCGCCGGTGCTGGGATCGACGCCAACCTGTCCCGATGTGTAGAGGTTGTCATAGTCCAGCGGATTGCCGCCAGGTGAAGTACGTTCCCAGGTGTTCCAGGGGGCGGGATTGCCGGCACCGATGATGATGGTGTTGGTTTCAACATCAAAGCTGGCGCTTTGCCAGGGGGCGCCGCCGCCATGGCTCCAGGCTTCAACCTTGCCGGTTTCGGTATTGGGATCGTCCGGCCAGCTCGGTGCGCGTGGGTCACCGGTCGGTGTGCTGTCCTTGCCATTCAGGCGCCCCATATGGCCTTCCACGAAGGGGCGCATCCAGATCTCTTCGCCGGTATCCGGATCACGTGCGAACAGTTTGCCCACTACACCAAACTCGTCACCTGATGAGCCATGAATCAGCAGTACCTTGCCGGTTTTCTGATCCTTCACCAGTGTCGGGGCACCGGTCATGGTGTATCCGGCGCTGTGGTCGCCAAACTTCTTCTTCCACACCACCTTGCCGGTGTCCTTGTTCAGCGCAACGATGGACGCATCAAGGGTGCCAAAAAACACCTTGTCGCCAAAGATGGCCGCCCCGCGGTTAACCACGTCGCAACAGGGGCGAATATCGTCCGGCAAGCGCGCCGTATAGGACCATATCTGCTTGCCCGTACGGGCATCGACGGCAAAGATTCGAGAATAGGAACCTGTCACGTAGATGACACCGTCATGAACCAGTGCCTGGGATTCCTGCCCACGCTGTTTCTCGTCTCCGAAAGAGAACGACCAGGCCGGTGTCAGCATCTCGATGTTGTCAGTATTGATCGCTGTCAGTGGGCTGTAGCGCTGTGCCTTCGGGCCTATGCCATAGCCCAGCACGTCTTCCGGGGTGGCCTGATCATTGAGGATGTCATCCCAGCTGACCTCTGAGGTGGCGGCCTGGAGGCCCGCACTGCCGAGGCTGATGGCAATGCCCAGCGCTGCGGCTCGGACGGAACCGGCCAGCAGGGTGCGGCGCGGCATTTTTATAGTTGTTTGCATCAGTTCAATACCCTGTTGAGTGGTGTTAAAGCCTGCCCTTGGAAGGGCGGCCATTGCCAGAGCATTGTGTTCAGCGGAGGGGAGGGAGCGCGACGGAATGCAGCCCCGGAACAGCGGGACTGGAGTCATGGATAACAGGGAGGAATACAGGCTTTCCGGGAAAAGTTCCCATTAAATCAATATGTTATGCTTTGGTTTTACATCTTTGGTGCTGCATTATCAACCTCTGGTAGTGGTTATCTGTTCAATTTACTACCAAAGGCCAATGTTTTGGGTGCCAAGGTTGAATTCTGAGGTGTGACGGGCTGGTTCATCATGGCTGCATCAAGGTCGGGGCCTGTGCTCGGCCATGTTCAGTCAGATAAAACAAGAAACGGGTGATCAACCATGTCCAAGCATAACAAACTTACCGGCCTGTTGGCGGCCACTTTGATGGCTTCTGCGCTTTCTGGTCAGGTTATGGCGCACGGCGATGTTACGCCACAGGCCGTGGATACTGAAGGGCTGTCGAGCCTGGGTGAGGACTGGGCCGATACCAACCCCTATCGTGCACCATCCGATGATCACGATCTGGCGGTCAAGATTGGAGCCTCTGCCTATAACCAGAATTGTGCCCGCTGCCATGGACTGGATGGGATTTCAGGAGGTATTGCACCGGATCTGCGTTACCTGTCACCCGACTTCGAAGGCGATGACTGGTACAAATATCGCGTGATAAACGGTGCGGTACGCGATGGTGCCGTATACATGCCCAAAATGGCGGATACGCTGAGTCAGGAGGCGCTCTGGGCCATCAGAACCTGGCTGGAGACCAAATATGTTGAGGAATAAGCTGCTGACACTGCTTATATCCCTGATGGCAGGCCTGCTCGGAAACGAGCAGGCTTTTGCGCGTTTGTATGATGACGTCATTGCGTCAGGGTATATCCGAATCGGAGTGTATCGGGATTTTCCCCCCTATTCATGGGAAGAGCAGGGGGCGCCACGGGGGATTGATGTGGATATCGCCTCCAGAATAGCGAATGAGCTTGGTCTGAGTCTGCAGCTGCACTGGATTACCCCGGATGAAGGGCTTGAGGACGATCTGCGCAATAACGTCTGGAGGGGGCATTATCTGGACAAGGATGAAGACAACCCTCTGGCCATGAAGCAACTGGCGGATGTGATGCTGCGTGTTCCCTATGACAAGGCCTACGCCTACAAGCAGGATTCGCTGGGCTATCTGATCAACGAGTTTGTCGTCATGATGGCGCCCTATCATGAGGAGCGTTGGCAAATCGCTTACGATACTCGGCGCCTGGAGTCGGTGAAAACGCTCGCCGTGTTTCAGTACGAGCCGATCGGCGTTGAGATCGATACCGTCCCTGCATTCTATTTTACCGCAGCCCTTAACGGGCGCATGCGTGACAAAACGCATCACTACGTCAATCCCCGAGCTGCATTTGACGCCATGGAACAGGGCGAAGTCGCCGCCGTAATGGCCATGCGGTCAGAGATTGACTGGCTGTTGAAGCGCAAGAGCAGCCCACGTTTTCAGCTTGCCGAAAACAGCTTCCCCACCATGGGCAAGCAGGTCTGGGATGTGGGCATTGCCGTGCGGGAAACCGATCGTCAGCTCGGCTATGCCGTGGAAAGCATACTTGATGCCATGATCCGTGATGGGCGGATGCAACGGATTTTTGAGCACTATGGTGTGCGCTTTACCGCGCCGTCCTTCTATCAGGTAGAGCGGGAGGCTGCAATTAACGCCAACTGATTTCGCACTGATTCGTCACAATAACAAGAAGAGGAATGACAGATGCAGATGTTGCGTGCAGGCCTTGCCGGCCTGCTGGCCCTGATGTTATCGGGTGGGGTCATGGCAGCCACGCCGGACGATCCCCTCCAGTCCGTGATGTGGGATTACACGCGGAAAATCTTTCTCGGCGATGCCGATTACCGTTTCGAGCCGCGCATCAGGGTGGAAGTCCCGGCATTCGCCGAGGACCCGGCTCAGGTGCCGATCAGTATCGATGCCAGCGTGTTCGCCGGCGATATAGAGCGCATGGTCGTCTGGGCCGATCTCAATCCTATACAGCATATTTTTGACTACTATCCGCTGGCGAACGCCAATGGACGGGTGTCTCTGCGCATCAAGGTACAGCAGAGTACGGCGGTGCGTGCTGCCGTGCTGACCAAAAGTGGCCACTGGCATATTGGCTATGCCCATCTGGAGGCAGCTGGTGGGGGCTGTACCACCCCCAGCATGGGTAATGCGGATCCGTACTGGCAAAGCCATCTGGGTGAAGTGCAGGCACGTCAGTTCAGTACGGAGGAGGATGGAGCACGACTCAAGTTTCGCGTGATTCATCCCATGGATACGGGGCTGGTGGATGCCATACCGGAGTTTTACCTGCAGCAGCTTGAGTTGCGTAACGCCAGGGGAGAGGTCCAGATCCGCATGGAACTGTCCCCGCCGGTTTCGGAAAACCCGGTCATCAGTTTTGATCTTGATGACGATGTTGCCGGCCATACTCTCTGGCTGAGGGACAATGGCGGCAATGAATTCACGCGACCGCTTTAAGGAGGTTCAAATGAAACGCATAACCGCCTTGTTGGGGTTGCTGGTGACATTGTCGACTACGGCGGCGCCATTCGATTATGGGCTCAAGCCCGTTGAAGTGGCCGAAAACACCTGGTTCATCGAAGGGCGTACGGAAGACTTCAGTTTTGAAAATGGCGGTAACATCGTCAATACCGCCTTTATCGCAACCGGCGAGGGGGTGCTGGTGCTGGATACCGGTGTGTCACGTCGCTATGGTGAAGCGTTGCGTGCCGCTATAAAAGCCGTTACCGATGAGCCCATTCGGATGGTGATCAATACCCATCAGCACCCCGATCACTTCCTCGGGAATCAGGCATTCAAGGATGTTCCCATTGCGGCACTGTCCGAGACGCGTGAGCAGATACGCATCAGTGGTGACGGCTTTGCCGAAAACATGTACCGCCTGGTCGGTGACTGGATGCGTGGAACCGAGGTGGTGGTGCCGTTCGAGACCATCGAACTGGGCATTCAGGTTATGGGGGCACATCGGCTGGAGTGGATCCGCATGGGAGGGCACAGCGGAGCGGATCTTGTGCTGTTTGACCATACCACGGGCGTACTCTTTCCGTTTGACATGGTGTTCTATCAGCGCGCCCTGACCACGCCACACACACCAGGTCTCAAGCAGTGGCGAGACGAAATTGCACAGCTGCGGCGCTTGCCGTTCAAGCTGATGCTGCCGGGCCATGGGCCGATGGTGACGGATCATCGAGCACTGGACCAGATGGATGCCTATCTGCAATGGCTGGATCAAACACTGACGATTGCCGCCGAGCAGGGGATGAGCATGAATGAGGTCATGCAGCTTCCCATCCCGGACGAATTTGACAGTATCGCCCTGCGTGAGATCGAGCTTCAGCGCAGTGTGTTCCATCTTTACCCCGCCTACGAAGAGGCCGCATTTGCCCGCTGATTCCAACTGGAAGCCCGCAGCTGCGGGCTTTTCAGCCAGGTATTACTACCAAGTGAGGATAAAACTGCTCCACCTGTTCAATTGTTCAAGTTGGGGTCAGATTCAAGAATGCCTGTACGGGTCGGGAAATTTTCCCGGCTCTCTCCCGAACAACAAAAATCCTCAAAGGGGACAGCGATGAAGAAATTTGGCTGCCGTAATGGCTTCGCACTATCCACGCTGGTTGCGGCCATGTCGGTTGCGACACTGGCGCAGGCTGGTGTAACCGACAAGGATATTCTCGCGGATCACATGACCACAGATGCGATTGTGACCAACGGTCTTGGGCTGCAGGGGCAGCGTTACAGCCCACTTGATGCACTCAATACCCAGAACGTTCAGGAATTGCGCCCGGTATGGTCTCTGTCTTTCGGTGGTGAAAAGCAGCGCGGGCAGGAATCACAGCCCATGGTCAAGGATGGCGTGATGTATGTCACCGCCTCCTATTCGCGTGTATTTGCCGTTGATGCTCGTACCGGTGACGAGCTGTGGGAATACAATGCGCGTCTTCCCGACGGCATCATGCCCTGCTGTGACGTGATCAACCGTGGTGTGGCGCTGTATGACGATCTGGTGATCTTTGGCACCCTGGATGCCAAGCTGGTTGCGCTGAACAAGGACACCGGCAAGGTTGTCTGGATCAAGAAAGTGGCCGACTACAAGGAAGGGTACTCCATTACGGCGGCGCCGCTGGTCGTGAACGGCAAGATCATTACCGGTGTTTCAGGTGGTGAGTTTGGTGTTGTCGGCAAGGTGGAGGCCTACGATGCCAAGACCGGTGATATTCTCTGGACTCGTCCTACGGTTGAAGGCCACATGGGATATGTCTGGAAGGATGGCAAAAAGGTCGAAAACGGCATCTCCGGTGCGAAACCGGGCGAAACCTGGCCGGGCGATCTTTGGAAAACCGGTGGTGCAGCGACCTGGCTGGGAGGCACCTATGACCCTGACACCAACTTGCTGTTCTTCGGCACTGGTAACCCGGCACCCTGGAACTCGCATCTGCGCCCGGGTGACAACCTGTTCTCATCCTCGCGCCTGGCAATCAATCCGGATGACGGCAAGATCGTTTGGCACTTCCAGACCACGCCACATGATGGCTGGGATTTCGATGGCGTGAACGAGCTGATCTCCTTTGACTACACCCAGGGTGGAAAAACGGTGAAGGCGGCAGCTACGGCCGACCGAAACGGCTTTTTCTACGTCCTGAACCGTGAAAACGGTGATTTCATCCGTGGCTTCCCGTTCGTGGACAAGATTACCTGGGCCGAAGGCCTGGACGAGAACGGCCGCCCCATCTACAAGGAGGGTGGTCGTCCGGGCAACCCACTGGATTCAAAGGATGGCAAGCAGGGTGACTCCATCGTATCGGCGCCTTCATTCCTGGGTGGCAAGAACTGGATGCCAATGGCCTACAGCAAGGACACCGGGCTGTTCTATGTACCGTCCAACGAATGGGAAATGGATATCTGGAACGAGCCGATTTCATACAAGAAAGGGGCGGCCTATCTGGGGGCTGGGTTCACCATCAAGCCGATGAATGAAGACTATATCGGTGTGCTGCGTGCGATCGATCCGGTCAACGGCAAGGAGGTCTGGCGGTACAACAACTATGCACCGCTCTGGGGCGGGGTGCTGACCACCAAGGGTAATCTGGTCTTTACCGGAAACCCGGAAGGTTACCTGATGGCGTTTGACGCCAAGACAGGCGAGATGCTGTACAAGTTCAACACCGGCTCGGGTATTGTCGGTTCGCCGATCACCTGGGAGATGGATGGTGAGCAGTATGTCTCTGTTGTATCCGGCTGGGGTGGCGCGGTTCCGCTCTGGGGTGGAGAAGTGGCCAAGCGTGTCAAACACCTGAACCAGGGTGGTTCAGTCTGGACATTCAAGCTGCCAAAGCAAAGCTGATTTACTGACTTAAGGCTGTCTGAAAGCCCTGCCGACTCACGTCGGCGGGGCTTTTTTTGTTTGAATTTTGTCGGTGCTAAATTCAATTTTTTCAATAGGATATGAAATAATCCTAATGTTGCACCTGCTTCTGATACCTTCAGTCAGCGTCGTAATACTCAGGCATTGATACGCTGTCGAATACCGCGGGATCGCACCGGAAGAAGGGTGAAAAAACATCCGTTGTTGCATATCTCGGGTCTCTCCCTTGCGCGAACATCTTTGCATCGTAATCACGATGTCATGACCGATGTTTCTATTTGGGGGAAACCATGAACAATAAAAAATTCACCACCAGACTTCTGCCGGCAATGATCGCACTGGGTATGGCTGCCCAGGCTCAGGCCGAAATCAAATTGTATGATCAGGAAGGGACGACTTTCTCGACGGATGGTCTGATCAATGCCTTTTACGTTCACAGCGATAATGACGGCCGCGAACAGTCACGAGTCAAGATGGGCTTCCTGCCGAACTGGATCGGCTTTAACTTCGGCAAGGAAACGGGCGATCTGAAACTGGGTGCACGTTCATCATTCTGGGTGAGCATCAACGACTCCGATGTGGTTCGTGCCAACAATCAGGGCCGTGGCGAGTCTCTGGGCACCGATACCGGCATCGATGTGCGTCAGTTTTACGGTACCGTTGATGGAGACTGGGGTCAGGTATTGATTGGTAAGGACTTTGGCCTCTTCAACCGCACCAATATCATGTCGGATGAGCTCCTGCTCGGTTATGGCCAGACCTCTGATGCGTTGGGTCTGATTGACGGTGGCAACGTTTCCTTCGGCAACATCGGCAGTGGTTATACCTACCCCTTCCCGAAAGCTCAGATTACCTACCGTACGCCTGTGCGCAACGGTCTTCAGCTGGCGGTCGGTATCTTTGATCCGAGCAAGTCATCGGCCGACTCGTCAGAAGAGGCACCGCGGTTTGAGGGCGAGTTGACCTATACAGTGAGCAACGACTCCGTGGACTTCAAGGCATGGCTCGGAGGTCTGTACCAGAACTCCGAAGACCCGGTGGCCGATACAAATATCGACTCAACCGGTGTCTCCTACGGTGCAAACGTGAAATTCGGCGGCCTTTCTCTGACCGCATCCGGCTTCCAGAGCGAAGGTATCCACCCGGCATCAATCGACAACTTTGTAGCTGATGAGAATGTCGAGCTTGAAGGCTATCTGGTGCAGGGTTCCTACAGCTTTGGTCCGAACCGCATCGCTTTGTCCTACGGCGAGAACGAGGGTGAGAACGGCACCGACTTCACCTACGAGAACACTGCAGTGGCCTGGTTCTACACCGTCAACAGCAACCTGAAGCTGGTGGCTGAATACGACCAGACCGAAATCAGTGGAACCACACTGGGGACGGAAGAAAACGACACCATGGCCTTTGGTGCCGTTCTGACCTGGTAAGTACTGCAACACACTCCTGGCGCGCAGCCGGCTCCCCTTCGCCGCCTGCGCGTTTTTTTGTCTGTCATGCAGGACAGTACTTTGGGAGTAGATGGCCAATCGCCTCACGTCCCCCGAAATCTCGGCCCAAACTGCCTTAAAACACTACTTTCATGCTGCTTTTTCGAGGTTTTGGAATACTCAAGTAGCATTACCCGCCACTGGGCGGCTGGCTACAATGTGGGTATACCCATATCTGCGCGAGTGTACCTCTATGAACGCGCCTGTCATGCACAGCCCTGTCCGTTCCGCCATGTCATCGGCCCGTAATCCTGATACCGCTGCACGTGAGCTCGCGGCGGCGCTGGGGCACCCTGAGCTGGGTTTTGTGCTGTTTTTCTGCTCTGCCGAGTATGACTTGAGTGTATTGGCCGACAGCTTGAACTGTGCCTTTGGTGATGTCGAGCTGGCGGGGTGCACCACGGCAGGTGAACTCACGCCTCGGGGATATGATCAGGGAACCGTCACGGCCATTGGCTTTGACCGTCACCTGTTTGCTGTTGAAGTTGGGTTGATTGAAGAGCTGGATGCCTTCAGCCTCACGGATGCTCAGTCATTGGTTGAGCAGTTGCTGGGGCGATGTCGCGAACGACAGGTCGCACCGATCAAGGGTCATACCTTTGCCCTGACGCTTCTGGATGGTCTGTCCAGCCAGGAAGAGCTGGTGTTGCTGACACTGGATTCAGCACTGGGCAGCATTCCGAACTTTGGTGGCTCGGCCGGTGATGACATCCATTTGACCGGAACCCACGTGTTTGCCAGTGGTGAGTTCAGAACCCGTGCTGCTGTTGTGGTCATGATCAACACGCCGCTGGACTTTGAAGTTTTCAGTACCCATCACATGCACAGCCTGGAGCAAAAGCTGATCGTGACCCGAGCCGATCCGGCCAGCCGAACCGTATATGAATTGAATGCCGAGCCAGCGGCGCTGGAGTATGCCCGGCTTCTTGGTCTTAACCCCGATCAGCTTGATCTCAAGACCTTCGCCCTCAACCCGCTGGCAGTGCGAATCGGTCAGGAATACTACGTGCGCTCAATCCAGAAAGTGAATCCTGACCTGAGCTTGACGTTTTACTGTGCGGTTGAAAACGGCATCGTACTGACGGCCATGCAGCCCGGGGATATGCTGCAGGATCTGTCACAGCGCTTTGCGCAGATCGAACATGCGCTGGGTGAGCCGCTGATTACCATCGGCTGTGACTGTTTTCTGCGCCGCCTGGAGGCCGAGTACACCGGTCACTCTCATATCACTTCAGAATTGCTGAGGCAGCATCGTGTGATCGGTTTCAATACCTATGGCGAACAGTTCGATGGCATGCATATCAACCAGACCTTTACCGGGGTCGTCATAGGCAGGACCCAGCATGGCTACTGATTCCAAGGCGGCACGACTTGAAGCCCGCATTGCCGAGCTGGAGCACGAAAACACAAAACTGCGACGCATGAATCAGGCGTTGATTGAGCGGGTCGAGTCCAGCAGCACTGTTCGTACCGCGCCCTATGCAGCCTTTGAACACTCAGTGGTGCTGGCCGAACAGGTGCGTGAGCGTACGGAAGCCCTGAATGCCGCACTGGCCGAGCTCAAGCACAGCAATCTGGCGCTGAAGCAGGCCAATCAGGAAGCCGCGACGGCCCATCAACGCCTGATTGATGCCATTGAAAGCATTTCGGATGCATTCGTGCTGTTTGACGCCGAACGTCGCATCGTACTGTTCAACAGTCGTTTTCGTGACTATTGGCAGGGCACGCAAACCCGCATTGAGCGCGGCATTACCATTCATGACGTGCGTCGCCTTGCCCTTGAGCGAGGCGTCATTGCCGAGGAGCATGTGGGGCAGGGGGACGAAGCCACTGTTTATCATCTGGCTGACGGTCGTTGGGTGCAGATGAATGAGCGCCACACCAATGACGGTGGCCTGGTTATTCTCTATACCGATATTACCGACCTGAAAGCCAGTGAAACCGCACGGCGTGAACAGGCGCTGGCGCAAAAAAGTCGACTCCTGCAGCGTACCGTTGACAACCTGTCCCAGGGGATTGCTCTGGTCAACCCGGATGGTGAGCTTGAGATATGGAATGACCGTTTTGCTGAGCTGACCGGACTTCAACCTGTCAGCAGCGTGCACTTCGGATCTTTGATGCAGGCCAGTGAAGTTCAGCTGCTGACGCCCGAGACACTGAGTACGCACGGGCGACCATTGCTGGAGACCGAACAGCACCTTAGAGATGGGCGCGTACTTGAGATCCGGACCCATCCGATGCCGGCCGGTGGCTTCGTGAATACCTACACCGATATCACCGAACGCTATCGTTACGCTGAGACCCTGCGTGAAAACGAGAACTGGCTGCGCCTGATCACCGACCACGTGCCGGCCCTGATCGCCTATGTAAGTGGGGAGGGCTGCTTTCAATTTACCAATCAGGTATATGACGACTGGTATGGCTGGCCACGTGGCAGCCTGATCGGTCAAAGCATACGGCAGGTGCATGGCGAGCAGCAGTACGCCCGGCTGGAGCCCTATATCCGGCAAACCATGAGTGGCGAGAATGTCACCTTCGAAATCGACGAGCAGAATGCGGCGGGTGAAAACCGCCACATGCTCAAGTCCTACGTGGCCAACCTCGATGCATCAGGCAACACACTGGGCTTTTTTGTCCTGATTCGCGACATCACTGAACGCAAGCGCACCGCAGTGGCCCTGCAGCAGGCCTACCAGAATCTGGAGCAGCGTGTACGCGAGCGCACCTCGGAGCTGACCGGGGTTAATCTACAGCTGCGACAGGAAATAGAAGAACGGATGTCGATTGAGGCGAGGCTGCTTGAAGCCAAGCAGGATGCCGAACAGGCCAATTTGTCCAAGACCAAGTTCCTTGCCGCGGTCAGTCACGATCTGCTGCAACCGCTCAACGCGGCACGCCTCTTTACCGGCGCCGTGCTTGAACAACCCATGCCGGAGCGGATTCGTAGCCTTATCAGTTCGGTCAGTAACTCGCTGCAGGATGTTGAAACGTTGCTTGGGACACTGGTGGACATCTCGCGCCTGGATGCCGGGGTGATCAAGCCCGACGTTTCCGCTTTCAGGCTTAATGAGTTACTGGATACATTGGCGGCGGAATATCACCAGATGGCCGCCGCCGAAGGGCTATCGTTTCGCTTCACCGGCAGTGTCAGAGTCGTGGTCAGTGATGCAACGCTGCTGGCGCGAATTCTGCGCAATTTTCTCACCAATGCCTTGCGCTATACCGATGTCGGCGGCCGAATCCTGCTGGGGTGCCGTCGCAAGGGTGACCGAGTGCTGATAGAAGTATGGGATACGGGCTCCGGTATCCCGCAGGACAAGCTGACGGAAATTTTTCAGGAGTTTCGCCGTATCCGCAATGGCCGTCAGCATCAGGACAAGGGGCTGGGCCTTGGCCTGGCTATCGTGGACAAAATTGGCCGCATGCTTGATCACCCGATCCGAGTGCGTTCGGTCGAAGGAAAAGGTTCAGTATTTTCGGTCGAGGTGCCGGTGGGCAGGCTGTTGCCACAGTCATTCCAGGCACCATTTACTGATCCGAGCCTGCATGCACGGCTGGAAGGAGCGCGGATCTGGATGATTGACAATGATCCTGCCATCTGTGCCGGCATGGAGACCCTGCTGTCGGGCTGGGGGTGTGAGGTGGTCACGGCGCTGGGGCTTGAGGATCTGCAACAGCAGGTGTCGGTAGGCAGTGCCGGGCTGGATATACTCATTGCAGACTATCATCTGGATGATGGCGTCACCGGTGATGAGCTCGTACGTGAAGTGTTGAGTCTGCGGGCGGATCAGCCGCCAGTGCTGATGATTACCGCCAACTACAGCAATGAGCTGAAGCAGGAGGTCAAGGCTCAGGGCTACCTGTTGATGAACAAGCCGGTGAAGCCGCTTAAATTGAAAGCGACACTGGCGCACCTGCTGCAGCGCCGGCAACAGCCGGCGTAGGCAGGAAAGAGCACGTCCGTCTAGCGACGCAGGTATTGGGCGAAATCGATATCGCTGGCTGACAGTATCGCCTGAACTCGGTTATGTACCCCAAGCTTGCGTAAAATGGCCGATACATGGGCCTTGACGGTGGTCTCGGCAATATGGAGATTGTAGGCGATCTGCTTGTTGGACTCGCCCTTCGCCATCCGCTCCAATACCAGTAGCTGGCGTCTGGTCAACGATGACAGCAGCTCCGGTGCAATCTGGGGGTTGTCCTGGCTGCGTCGGCTGCGCCGTCCTTCCTGACCGCTCTGGCGGATGATGTCTGAGGGCAAATAGACGTTGCCATCCAGAATTTGCTGCAGTGCTTCAGTCATCTGGTTGCGGGGGGATGACTTGGAGATGAAGCCGACGGCCCCGCAGGTGATGGCCTGAAGAACTATCTGCTTGTCATCTTCGGCTGAGACGATTACCACCGGTACGGTCGGTGCCTCGTTACGCAGCGAAATCAGGCCATTCAGTCCGTTCATGCCCGGCATGTTGAGATCCAGCAAGACCAGATCCAGGTCATCATGTTCCTGAGCCAGCGCCAGTGCCGTTTCGAGATCCTCGGTTTCCAGTGTTTCGGTGTCGGGAAAGCCGGACTCGATCACGTTGGTGATGGCTTCCCGAAAGAGTGGATGGTCGTCAGCGATTAGAATTCTGTACACGGGTGTGTTCCCCTTTTATCTTTATTATTAAGAACGTCAGAGACCATCCGTGTCAAACCTTTCAATTCTCGGCCGGAAGAGGCACGGGGGATCCGGCTGTGAGTGCAAGCCCCGCCTCGCGCCAGCCATCGGTCCCTTCAGCATACCAGTACAGGTTTTCGAACCCCCAGTTGGAGGCCCGCTTGACTGCATTCCATGACATCCAGCAGTCGGCCGTACAGTAGACAATAATCGGACGCTGCAGGTCGCCGTTGGTCGCCTCAAGCAGATGCGTCCGGAAATAGCGTTCAAGCCGTTCATTCGGCTCTCCCAGCCCTACATTCGGTAACCAGATGCTGCCTGGAAGATGCAGGCGAGGCTGAGTAATCAGGAAAATGCCGTCCTGCCAGCCCACTGGTTGCACATCCAGCAATACAGGGCGTGGCTCCTGCTGCAAACGTTCCAGTACACCTGCGGTGTCGACACGCTTTCCGCCCTCAGCCCGAGCATTGGGCGGGCTGCGATAGTGTGCAATGCGATAGCCATCCCATGAGAAATACAGTCTGTCATCCCGAGCGATTTCAGCGGCAACGGGTGCCGAAAAACCGGCACACAGGATGGCAATGGCGATAATTTTTGCTGGCAGGTGCATGGCATCACTCCGATACAACTATTAGACGCCTGCTTCCGGCCAGTATGAATTCGACCTTGGGGTCGCAAAACCGGTACTTAAGTAGTAAAAAACAACAATTTATGTAAGGTTGATCTGGCTCGAAACATTGTTCCTGTAATCCACCGGCACTATCATAATCAAATACAACTGACAGAGAACTACGATGTTTCAGGAAAGACGCATTTCCCCACGTGTGCATTGCACTTTGCCGGCGGAAATTGAAACCTCGACCGGTGAGATGATCGATGTACAGCTGGTCAACATCAGTCGCAGCGGATTTTATGTTGAGGGCAATGAGGCGCTGGCCAGCCTGCAGCCGCCTCAGGGGCTGGGGGCCACCGAAGTATGGTTGCACTTTGGGCTGGAGCAAGCCCCGATACACTGCCATTGTCGCATCGTGTACAAGCGCCGCAACTCACATGACAGCATGGGGCTTGGCCTGCATATCGTGTCAACCCACCCGCATTCACTGAGTCTGATCGAACAGTATGTGATTGAACGCCTCGACTGAGTGCTGTTCAGCATCCTGTACGCGCGCAGCCTGCTGCTGCAGGCGATACAGGCGTGCGTAACGTCCCTGATCCATCTGCATCAGGTCCTGATGCGAGCCTGACTCCACTACCTCACCATTGACCAGCAACAGAATGTTGTCGGCCTCGCGGATGGTCGAAAGCCGGTGAGCAATGACAATCAGGCTCACCTTGCCGTGCAGTTCATGCAGCGCACGTTGCACCACCTGTTCGGTTTCGCTGTCGACGCTGGCGGTTGCCTCATCGAGTAACAGAATGCGGGGTGAGCCGGCAAGGGCTCGTGCGATGACCAACTGCTGGCGCTGTCCTGTGGAGAGGCGAGTACCGCGTTCTCCGAGCAATGTATCCATTCCTTCCGGTAGTTGCTCAATCATTGGCAGCAGGTGCGCCTGTTCGGCTGCCCGCTCGATTGCCTTGATATCCAGGCCGCGCCCCATGTCGATATTGTCACGAATGCTGCCTGCGATGATGAACGGTTCCTGTGGAATCAGGCCGATACCGTGGCGCAGAGCCGAGTTGTTAAAATGATGCAATGGCTGATCGTCAATCAGAATGTCGCCACTGTCTGGTGCATAGTAGCGCAGCAGTAAGCTCAACAGGGTGCTTTTGCCGCTGCCTGTTGGACCGGCGATGCCCAAAAACCGGCCGGGAGGCAAGTCAAAGTTGATGCCGTGAAGGACGGTCCGGTCCGGCTGGTAGCCAAATCGAAGCTGTCTCACCTCAATGTGGCCACGGGTGATGCTGCCATTGCCTGCCTGGCTGAGCAGCGGCTCTTCTTTCTCATCCAGCAGCTCCTGCACACGGCGGCCGGCAATCATCGCTTGCTGATACAGGTTGAAGCGCTGGGTGATTTCAGCCAAAGGCTCGGTAAAACGCCCCAGCAGATTGATAAAGGCGTACAGGACACCAATTTCAAGTGCGTGCTCAGTTGCCTGCAGGCCGAAACCCCAGATAACGGCAACCAGCACCAGTACGCTCATCAGATCGATGGCAGGGCGCAACAAGGCTGCACTGATCCGAATGGTGCGCAGGCGTGACTGATAGTAGGGCCGATTCAGGTGCTCAAAACGCTCTATGAAACGTTCCTGCTGCCCGGAGGCTTGAATAACGCCCATGCCACTGATCGACTCACTCACCAGACCGTTGATTTCAGACCGTAACTGGCGTTGCCGAGAGACGGCAGCCCCGCTGGCACGCTGGTACACCCAGATCAAGCCGACCACGGCAGGCACCATCAACAGCGCAATCAGCATCAGAAAGGTATCAAGCAGCGCCATGGCAATCAGGATACCGATCAGCAGTACGGTGTTGGTGAGTACCACGGACAGGAACTGTACGTAGAGGTCCTTGATTGATTCGGTATCATTGGTAATGCGACTCACAACCTGACCGGTTATGGCACGATCAAACCAGCTTAGCGGCAGCTTCAGGGCTCGAGCGAAGGCGCGCTCGCGAATATCCTGCACGGCCACCAGCGCCATGTCGGTGAACTTCATGGTTTGCTGAAAACGCAGCCACGCGGCCAGAACCTGTATCACCAGATAACCGGCCAGCAGCAGGGTGACGGGCTGCCAGTGCAGCCTGTCGGGCATCAGGTAATCATCAATGTATACCTTGGCCAGAAGCGGGCCGGCCACGTCCGCGGCTGTGGCAAGCACCAGCAGAATCAGCGCTCGGACCAACAGCGGTCGGTCGCGGCGAATATAATCGAACAGCAGCCCAAAGGCACGACGTGCCTGCTGGCGTTCAATGGCTGACATCGGCGTCTTCCTCCATCTGCTGATAGGTCCACATTCGGCTGTACCAGCCATCGGTTGACAGTAGCTGCCTGTGCGAGCCGAATTCATCCGGGTGTCCCTGCTGCAGGACAAGGATATGATCACAATCACGCAGGGCGCTCAGGCGATGGCTGATGATGATCAGGCTGCGCCGGTCACTGACCTGACGCAGACGCTCCAGAATGCGCCTTTCGGTTTCCAGGTCAACCGCTGACAGGGAGTCATCCAGTACCAGTATGGGTGTTGTGGCCAACAGCGCGCGGGCCAGAGCTACCCGCTGACGCTGCCCACCCGAGAGCGTTACGCCACGTTCGCCCACCGGCGTGTCATATCCTTTTGGCAATCGTTCGATGTCTTCATCCACGGCCGCCAGCCATGCAGCATGACGAATGGCTTCAAGACTGGCATCGGGTCGGCTCAGGGCAATGTTCTCGGCGACTGTCAGGCTGAACAGGAACGGGTCCTGAGGGACCCAGGCAAAACAGTTGCGCAGCGCCTGTAACGGATACTCTGCAATCGGATGGTCACCCAGCTTAAGCTGGTCAGGATTGTCGGTTTCCCGGTAACGCATCAGGAGTTGTATCAACGTGCTTTTGCCTGCACCTGTGGGCCCTGCAATGCCGAGACTTTGGCCGGGCCGCAACTCAAAACTGATACCGTGAAGTGTTGGCATGTGACTCTGGGGGTAGCTGAAATGAAGGTTTTGTGCCGTAAGGGTCGTTTCAGTCACGGGCCTCGTGCCCCGGTCAATTATCGAGTCCGGGGTCTGCAGGGTGGCATCAACCCGTTTCCAGGCAGCGCTGCCTCGTTCAATAATGTTGAGCAGCCAGCCGAATGCCCACATGGGCCAGATCAGCTGGCCCAGGTACAGGGTGAAGCCTGTCAGCTCTCCGATGCTTAATTGCTCGGTGCTGATCAGCCAGCTGCCGCCGGCGAGCGTCAGCAGCAGGGATGCACTCATGCAGAGGAAAATCAGGGGATCGAACAGTGCTTCGCTTCGAGCCACTTCATAGTTCGCCTTGGCCGCACGGCGGGTAATCGCAGCGTAGTCGTCAAACTCCTGTTGCTCACGACCAAGCGCCCGGATCATGCGAATGCCCGAGAGTGCCTCCTGAGTGCGATCATTGAGTGCTGAAAACTGTTCCAGGGCGTCGTTGAACTGGTGATGGATGCGGTTTGAAAGGCGGTGGAAGCCAACGGCCATAACCGGGAAGGGCAGCAGGGCAATCAACGTCAGCCGCCAGTCGATGACGGCAGCCATCATGAGCATCACCAGTACAAAGGTGAGAAGTCCATCAAAGCCGGACAGAATACCCTCACCCGCAGCCATTTCGATGGCATCGATATCGTTGGTGGCACGCGCCATCAGGTCGCCGGTGTTGTGCTCGGCATAAAAGGCCTCCCCCTGTCGGGTCAGCCGTTGATAAAAACGGCTGCGCAGCAGATTGCCCAGCCGGTAAGCGGTACCGAACAGAATCTGACGCCAGGTAAAGCGCAGGCCATAGATTGCAAACGCGCAGCCCAGCAGCAGCCAGAGAATACGGCTGTGGCCCTGGGTGTCCCCTTCGGCCAGATGATCAACACTCTGGCCTACCAGCCAAGGTATGCTGAGATTGAGCATGGCGACCAGAGATAAGAGCAGCAGGGCGACAGAGTATGTACGCCAGTGCTCACGAAAGAACCAGCTCAATTGTTGAAACAGTTGCATGTCATCTCATCAATTTTCAAAGTGGTATGATGGCAGTGGTCAATGTCAGGAGAACACCGCATGGGTCTGATTCGTCGCTGGCACCTGCTGTTGCTTGTTGTCATTGCGGTGCTCTGGTGGATGGGGCGCAGCCCCTCTTCATCCCCTCACACGCCATCCGCATTACCGCAGCCATCACTGCTTCCGGCCAGTACTGCAGTCTTGCAACAGGACTTGAGTCCGGTCGTGGAGCAGCCTTTTGGTGAGTATACCCTGCACCTGCTGGCCGAGTTTGCGCTGGATGCACGAGTACTGGCACGTGAACGCTATCGGTTGGGCCGTGAAGCCGAACTCTCTCCCTGGGACTTTGCGCTGGGTTGGGGGCGTATGGCCGAGGCCGATATAGCGCGCCAGTTTACCATACGTCAGTCGGGCCGCTGGTATCACTGGCGCACCGATCATTTGCCGATACCGCAGCGCGAGGTCGAAACCAGCAGCGCCAACATGCATCTGATTCCGGCAGATGATGAAGTGCGGCAGCGTCTCGATGGCATCTCAACTGGTGATACTGTGCGTCTGCGCGGTTTTCTGGTCGAGGCACGCGGGCAGGATGGCTGGCGCTGGCGCAGCTCCCTTACCCGCGAAGACACGGGTAATGGTGCCTGTGAGCTTATTCTGGTGACTGAGGTGCTCTGATCTCCTTGAGTATTGGAGCCTTGCGCTGCTCCGCTCGGATATTGATCAGGTTGCCACTGAACATCAGTGCCGCGCCTGCCAACACATACCAGTCGATCAGTTCCTGATAGAACAGGTAGCCCACCAGGGCGATCAGCGGCAGGCGCATGAAGTCCATGGGTACAACAACCGTTGCATCCGCCAGCTTGAACGCGCGTGCCATACAGTAGTGGGCGCTCATGGCAGTCACCCCCACAACCAGTATCCATGGCAGGGCTTCCAGGGTAGGGCTCTTCCAGTCAAGCAGTGACGGGACCATGCCAAATGGAAGCTGCATCAGGGTCATGTAGAACAGAATGCACAACGGTGTATCCGTTCGGGTGAGCGACTTGGTCTGAATGTAGGAGAGCGCATAGCCGAAGGCGCCAGCCAATACGGCCAGTGAGGCGGGGTGCAAAACGCCAAGCCCTGGGCGCAGGATCAGGAGCAGACCGGCAATGCCCAGCGCAACAGCCAACATGCGGGGCAGGGTCAGTCGCTCACCCAGAAGCAACCAGGCCAACAGTGCGGTCCATACAGGTGTCGTGAATTCAATGGCGATTACCTCCGCCAGCGAAATCCAGGCAAGGCCGTAGAACCAGCCATACTGACCGCCGAAGTGAGCGATATTGCGAACCAGATGAGCGCCCGGGCGGGATGTACGCAACTGCTGTGTGCCGGTTTTGATCACCAGGGCCCCGATCAGCACAACACCGATGACGCTGCGGAAGAAGAGAATCTGGAATGTGGTGTATTCAGCAGTCAATTCGCGACCGGAAACGGCCATCGCCATGAACGAAAACAGAGCCCCGGTCATCCAGAGAGCGGCCAGAAATGCCGGGTGACGATCCTTGAACATGACAGCTCCTGTAACACAAAAGCGCATTCTCTCAGTTGCGATGGAGAACGTCTATCCGCTGTCTGCACAGGGTGCTGATGGGTGCTGTGTATACAGGGCTCTAGCTGTGGCTCGATGCTATCAGGCGCGTCTGCATCGTGTCGCTGCGCAGCAGATCGGCCAGGGTGTATTCCCGCAGCGTTGCAAAAAAAGCCTGTTGGGCACGGTCCAGTGCATCCTGAAGCGTACACTGTCCGGCCAGGCGGCAGGGCTGACTGTTGCAATCCACCAGCGGAGATGTTCCTTCAGAGTGCGCAACCACCTCGCCAATATTGATCTCTTCAGGAGGCAGTGCAAGGCAAAAGCCACCTTTTTTGCCACGAAAGGTATTCAGGTAGCCGCGTTTGCCAAGGGCGTGCACGACCTTGCGCAAGTGCTCAATCGAGATGTCATAGAATCCTGCAATTTCACTCAGGGTGGAGAGGCGTTCTGTGTGCGTGGCGGTATAGAACAGTACGCGGAGTGTATAGTCACTGAAACGGCTGAGTTGCATCGTGATGCCCGGCTGAATATAAGGATTTCATGATACAAGATAACGCAGAGGATCGAAAACTTTTAACCATATGTGAATCTTCGGTTGTGCGCAGGGCTTGCGTTTGGGGCGGCAAAGCGTTAACAATAGGCTTCAACATACCGATATTCAGAAGGCGCCTCATGGGGGCGCCTTCTCAGTTTTGAACGTTGTCATGCATCACCCGATCAGTATACAGAAACCTGCGGCCTGCCTTGCCCAGGCCCCGTCAACCTGCCACTGACGCTGATAGACCTGTATCAGCCTGGTACAGGTCGACGGGTGCACTTCGATTTTCCCACTGATCCCTTTTTTGTTGTGCCTCACTTCAGGCACAACCTGTTGTCACAATGATGGAGTTGAAAATGGCTGAAATGCCCGGAATCAAGGTGTCCGAGAAGGACGTTGACCAACTGGAAGCCATGCTGGAGCGGAAAGAACACCGTGACAATCCGGCCCTGGATGGCTTGCGGGCGGAGCTGGAGCGTGCCGATATCGTATCCCTGGAGGAGCTGCCGGATGACGTTGTAAGGATGAACTCCACCGTTACCTTCGAGGTGGAAGAGAGTGGCAAGACGTTCCAGCGGACGCTGTGTTACCCGCACCAGATGGCGAGCCGTGAAGATGGCATTTCGATTGTGGCACCGATCGGCTCTGCGCTGCTTGGCCTGGAAGTGGGTCAGACTATCGACTGGCGGCTGCCTGACGGCAAGCACAGCCATGTGCGTATCATCGCTGTCAGCCACGCCTGAAGCCTGAACAGGGCTGCCTTTCACAAGAGGATAGCCGTAAATGAAAAGGCCGGTCATTACGACCGGCCTTTTGTCATCTGGGCTGTAACGCGTGGGTTCAGCCCTTGTTGCGCAGGTCAGATACCCGCTGTGCCTTGCCTTCGGAACGGGCGATAGTACCCGGCTCACCGATGGTGATGCGGGTGCTGATGCCGATGTAGGACTTGATGTGGTGAGACAGTTCCTTGGAGACGGCATCACGGTTGGCAGCCGAGGCAGCCGGAGTCAGCTCCACCTTCACTTCAACCATGTCCAGGTTGCCGTTCTTGGTGACAACGATCTCATAGTGAGGCGCCAGTGCTTCAACCTTGAGAATCTGCTCTTCGATCTGGGTCGGGAACACGTTCACGCCACGGATGATCAGCATGTCATCGGAACGACCGGTGATCTTGTCGATACGGCGCATGGAACGGGCGGTACCCGGCAGCAGACGCGTCAGGTCGCGGGTACGGTAACGTACAACTGGCATCGCTTCCTTGGTCAGTGACGTGAACACCAGTTCACCGTATTCGCCATCCGGCAGTACTTCACCGGTGTTGGGATCGATGATTTCCGGGTAGAAGTGGTCTTCCCAGATGGTGGGGCCGTCTTTGGTTTCGATACATTCCATTGCTACACCCGGTCCCATGACTTCAGAGAGGCCGTAGATGTCGACAGCGTCAATGCCGGCACGCTCTTCAATGCTCTTGCGCATCTCACCGGTCCAGGGCTCGGCACCGAAGATACCGGTGCGCAGCGGGATTTTGCGCGGGTCAACGCCTTGGCGTTCCATCTCATCCAGAATGTTCAGGAAGTAGGACGGGGTCACCATGATCAGGTCCGGCTCGAAATCCTGAATCAGCTGTACCTGTTTCTCGGTCTGCCCACCTGACATCGGAATTACGGTGCAGCCCAGACGTTCAGCGCCGTAGTGCGCGCCGAGACCGCCGGTGAACAGGCCGTAGCCATAGGCAACATGCACCTTGTCACCGCGGTGACCGCCAGCGGCGCGGATGGAACGTGCAACCACATTGGCCCAGGTGTCGATGTCGTTCTGGGAGTAACCCACGACCGTCGGCTTTCCGGTAGTACCGGACGATGCATGGATACGCACCACATCTTCCATCGGAATGGCAAACATGCCATACGGATAGTTGTCGCGCAGGTCCTGCTTGGTGGTGAACGGGAAGTGCTTCAGGTCTTCCAAAGACTTCAGTTCGTGCGGGTGTACACCCTTTTCATCGCACTTCTTCTTGAAGTGGGGCACGTTGTTATAGGCGTGTGCCAGGCTCCAGCGCATGCGGCGCAGCTGCAGAGAGCGCAGTTCGTCGATGCTGGCTGTTTCGATTTCTTCCAGGGAACCGCGCATCATTGGCTGTTGGTAGTTCATGCTTATTATTATCCCGTTGCTTGTAGGTTAATAATTATAGATTCCTGAAGCCGCAGCATCAGACTCGTTCAATAATTGTTGCAATGCCCTGGCCGACACCGATGCACATCATGCAGAGTGCATAACGGCCACCGGTACGGTGCAGTTCGTACATGGCAGTGGTAATCAGGCGTGCGCCACTCATGCCCAGTGGGTGCCCCAGAGAGATGGCACCGCCATTGGGGTTCACGTGAGCCGCGTCATCCGGCAGGCCCAGATCGCGGGTGACGGCAAGCGCCTGAGCCGCGAAGGCCTCATTCAGCTCAATGACATCCATATCCTCGATTTTCAGACCGGCCTTGGCCAGTACCTTGCGAGCGGCCGGAGCCGGGCCAAAGCCCATAATGCGAGGTTCAACACCAGCCGTCGCCATGGCGACAATGCGTGCTTTCGGTGTCAGGCCGTGCGCCTTGGCCGCTTCGGCGGAGGCGATCAGCAGGGCGCAGGCACCATCATTGACGCCGGACGCGTTACCCGCCGTTACGGAACCACCGGCTCTGAACGGTGCTTTCAGCCCCGCCAGGATTTCCATGGTGGTATCGGCACGGGGATGCTCGTCAGTGTCAACGACCTTGGGGTCACCCTTGCGCTGGGGAATGGTAACCGGCACGATCTCCTGCGACAGCTTGCCGTTCTGCTGAGCGGCAGCCGTGCGCTGCTGGCTGCGGAAAGCAAAGGCGTCCTGATCTTCACGGCTGACATTGAAGTCGGCTGCCACGTTCTCGGCGGTTTCGGGCATGGAGTCCACGCCGTACTGAGATTTCATCAGCGGGTTGATGAAACGCCAGCCGATAGTGGTGTCATACAGGCCATTCGGATTGCGGGTAAAAGCGGATTCAGCCTTGCCCATCACAAATGGTGCGCGGGACATGGATTCGACGCCACCGGCGATCATCAGTTCACAGTCACCGGACTTGATGGAGCGGGCCGCCAGGCCGACTGCATCCATACCAGAGCCGCACAGACGGTTAACGGTCGTGCCTGGAACGCTCACCGGCAGGCCAGCCAGCAGCGAGGACATGCGTGCTACGTTGCGGTTGTCTTCACCGGCCTGGTTGGCACAACCGTAGATCACGTCATCCACCTGGCTCCAGTCAACATCCGGGTTGCGCTGCATCAGCGCCTGCATCGGAATGGCGCCCAGATCATCGGCGCGCACGCCGGCAAGAGCACCGGCATAACGACCGATCGGCGTGCGGATCGCATCACAGATAAAAGCGTCTTTCATTGGGTTTCTCCTCAGGCCGTGGTCTCGTCTTCCGGGATGACACTACCCTTGATCTGGTAGGACTTGCCGCGGAAGAAGGCCAGCTCTTCATTGTTCTGGTTATAGACAGTGATGTCATACACGCCGGTGCGTCCCTTGCGTTGACGCTCCTGTGCAACCGCGGTGAGACGATCACCGAGGAAGCCAGGAGCGACGTATTCAATGCTGCAGCCGCTGGCAACCGTTACTTTATTGTAGCTGTTGCAGGAGTGAGCAAAGGCCGTGTCTGACAAGGCGAAAATAAAACCGCCGTGACACATGCCGTGACCGTTCAGCATATCCTTGCGTACGGTCATGCTCAGACGGGCATAGCCGGGGCGAGTCTCGTCGATGCTGATCTCAAGTCCCTGTGCGGCATAGTCAGTGGTATGCATTGCTTCGCTGCAGGCAACGGCAAGTTGCTCCGGAGTCATGTTGTCAACGCTCATGCCTTACGCCCTCCGGCAACCTTTCGCAGCAGCAGGGGAGACGGACGGTAGCGGTCTTCACCATAGCTGGCGCCAAGGTTGCGCAGCACATTCAGAATACGGCCCAGCCCAACTTCCGTTGCCCAGCTGATCGGGCCACGCGGATAGTTGACACCACCCTGCATGGCGATATCGACCGCTTCCTCGTTGCACACCTGCTGATTGACGGCGTCGAAGCCTTCGTTGGCCAGCATGGCCAGGGTGCGCATCACGATCATGCCCGGTATGTCATCGATCACGCTGACTGCCTTGCCGGCCGCCTGGAACAGGCCGGTGGCCTGGCGTACGGCGTCGGCATCGGCCTGATCAGCCGGAGCCAGCGCAATGCGGGTTGAGGCTGCGTAATCCAGTGCCAGATCAAACTGAATCAGGTTGCGGTAGCCGGTCTCGGCGGCACGGACGGTGCTGAACTGGCCATTGGTGAGGACCAGTGTGGCATCACCGACACGGATGCGGCCATCACCTTCGGTGCGAATCACTTCAACACCGGCGGCTTCAAACTGAGCGACCAGCGGCTCGGCAACACCCAGCTCACCCTCGATGGTAACGCTGGCCGGCTTTTCAGCGGCTTCGGCCGTCTGCGGCTGAGGCTTGACCGCTCCTTCCCTGTAGTCGTAGAAGCCCTTGCCGCTCTTGCGGCCGAAGTGGCCGGCATTGACCAGCTCTAGCTGAATCAGGGAGGGCAGGAAGCGCTGGTCGTTGTAGTAGGCGGCGAACACAGAGGAGGTCACCGCATAGTTCACGTCATGGCCGATCAGGTCGGTCAGCTCGAACGGCCCCATGCGGAAACCGCCAGCTTCACGAATGACCGCGTCGATGGTGGCATTGTCGGCACCGCCTTCCTGAGAGATACGGAAGCCTTCTGCATAGAAGGGGCGGGCTACACGGTTAACGATAAAGCCCGGGGTGGACTTGGCGTGTACCGGCTTCTTGCCCCAGCTGGCGGACAGGCTATAAATGGCATCGGCCACGTCCTGGCGTGTATCCAGGCCGCTGATCACTTCCACCAGCTTCATGATTGGAGCCGGGTTGAAGAAATGCATGCCAACCAGGTTCTGCGGACGCTTCAGCGTGCTGCCGATGGCGGTCACGGAAATGGAGGAAGTGTTGGTAGCCAGTACCGTGCTTTCGGAACAGATCTCTTCCAGCTGTCCGAATACGCTCTGCTTAACGTCAAGCCGCTCAACGATAGCTTCAATCACCAGTGCGGCGGGCGCCATCTCTTCAAGCGAGGCGATGGGAGTGATGCGTGCAACCAGCGCGTCAACCGCTTCTGCCGTCATCTTGCCGCGCTCGACCAGCTTCTGCAGCCCCTTGGCAACGCCGTCACGACCGCGAGCTGCTGCGCCTTCGGCGGCATCAAACAGCAATACCGGGTGACCGGCCTGAGCCGCTACCTGAGCGATACCGGCACCCATGGTACCTGCACCAATTACACCAATAACGGAATTAGTATCAAACATGGATCACTTGCCTTTGAAGTCGGGCTGACGTTTTTCCATGAACGCTTTGACGCCTTCACGGTAGTCTTCGGTGCGACCGGCCAAAGTCTGCAGGTCACGCTCAAGATCCAGCTGCTCATCGAAGCTGTTGTCCCAGCTGGACTGAATGGCACGCTTGATCAGGGCCAGGCCCTTGGTTGGCTGAGTCGCCAGACGCTTGGCCATGGACAGGGCTTCATCCTTCAGCTGCTCATCATCGATCACCTGCCAGATCATGCCCCAGCTCTGAGCCTGTTCGGCACTGATTTTGTCACCCAGCATGGACAGGGCCATGGCGCGGGCGTGGCCGACCAGACGCGGCAGCGTCCAGGTGCCGCCGGAGTCCGGCACGAGACCAATCTTGCAGAACGCCTGAATGAAGGAGGCGGAGCGCGCTGCCAGTACGATGTCACAGGCAAAGGCGATATTGGCACCCGCGCCGGCGGCAACGCCGTTGACGGCACAGATAACCGGCATTTCCAGGCCCTGCAGGGTCCGGATCAGCGGGTTGTAGTTTTTCTCGATGGATTCGCCCAGATTCGGCATCTCGGCATTGGGGTCCACGTTGCGATCGCTCAGATCCTGGCCGGCGCAGAAACCGCGACCATTACCGGTGATCAGCAGGCAGCGGACACTGCCATCTTTTTTCACCTGCTTCAGCGCATCGCGAACTTCGCCATGCATCTGAGTGTTGAAACTGTTCATCCGATCAGGACGGTTCAGGGTCAATACTGCAACCCCTTCGGTAATTTCAAATTCGATGGTTTCGTATGCCATGGCGATTATTTTCCTGTGAAGTTCGGTTTACGTTTTTCCATGAACGCTGCGATGCCTTCATTGCGGTCTTCAGTGGCGGCAAGCAGGGTGAACGCCTTGCGCTCGAGACTCAGGCCACTGTCCAAAGTGGTGTCGTATGCCTTGAGCAGAACCTCCTTGGCTTGACGTACTGCAATCGGCGGTTTGGTTGCGATCTTGCGCGCCAGTTCGGTTGCACGCTCCAGTGAACGTTCCGGAATGGTGACTTCACTGACCAGACCGAAGTCCCGTGCCTGGTGGGCGGAAATGAATTCCCCGGACAGTACCAGCTGCATCGCCATCGATTTGCCGACGGTGCGAATCAAACGCTGGGTACCCCCTGCTCCGGGAATAATGCCAAGATTGATTTCAGGCTGGCCAAACTGGGCATTGTCACCGGCAATCACGATGTCGGCATGCATCACCAGTTCGCATCCGCCACCGAGTGCAAAACCGTTCACGGCAGCGATCAGGGGCTTGGGAAATTGGGCAATACGACGCCAGTGCAGAACACGCGGGTCGTTCAGTACGCCCACGGCGTCAAGTGCTGCCATCTCCTTGATGTCAGCCCCGGCGGCAAAGACCTTTTCATTGCCAGTGACGACAACGGCACGAACGCTGTCATCATCGGTACAAGACTGAAGCACATCCGCCAGTTCGCTGAGCAACTGGGTACGCAGCGCGTTGTAGGCTTCCGGACGGTTGAGGGTGATGGTCACGACACCATCGGTGACCTCAGAAACAAGAATGTCCTGATACTCGTGTTGCATAGAATTACCGTCATCTGTGTTTTGTTATTTTACGCACACGACAAAGCGGCTAAGCTTGTGGGTGCGTCCGCCGTATTGGCAACAATCATGGGGCCTGTAGCTTGCACGTTTGTAAGTTGTAGTAATCCGGCAAAACGGCCCGACAGTTGGCGCAAGGTTAACCCAAAACCGAAAAGAGATACAATATTTAGCACCTATATTGTTCTTTTCGTATCACAATCTTTGTTGTATCGTGTTCGGTCATTACGACTACTATAGTCATGATCGCGTGCAGATGCCGCCATGACCGGTGGCAAGCTTATGATCTTTACCGATCGGTTGTGCCGCCAAACATGCAGAATACATAACCAGAATAAGCCTTCGCCGTAACAGATCCGGCGTTCAGCACAATGGGAGACCCAGATGAGCGAGAATCTTTTTGCCAAGCATAAAGCCACACTGGATGGCGCACTGAAAGCGATTCACAGCCGTGACTACTTCAGCCCCTGGTCTGAGAACCCCAGCCCTCGCGCCTATGGTGAAACTGCTGCTGAGGACGGAGAGGCAGCGTTCAAGGCCCATCTGGGCAAGCCGTTCGAGCTTGATATGCCGGGCATCAGCGGTCGCGCCGGTGCCGAGGTGTCCCCTTACGGCATCGAAATGAACATTCAGTATCCGACTGTGGATATGGACAAGCTGCTGCCGGCGATGGAAGAAGCGCGTAAAGCCTGGCGTGACGCCGGCGTTGAAGGGCGTACTGGTATTTGTCTGGAGATTCTGGACCGCCTGAACAAGCGCAGCTTCGAGATCGCCCATGCCGTGATGCATACATCCGGTCAGGGGTTCATGATGGCGTTCCAGGCCGGTGGCCCGCACGCCCAGGACCGCGGCCTTGAAGCCGTTGCCTATGGCTATGAAACCATGGCCAGCGTGCCGACTCAGGCGACCTGGACCAAGCCGCAGGGCAAGCATGACCCGCTGGTAATGGAGAAGAAGTTCACTGTGTGCGGTCGTGGTGTCGCGCTGGTAATTGGCTGTTCTACCTTCCCGACCTGGAACACCTATCCGGGCCTCTTCGCGTCACTGGTGACCGGTAACCCGGTGGTAGTCAAGGCGCATCCGGCTGCCGTACTGCCCGCAGCCATCAGCGTCAAGGTTGCCCAGGAAGTGCTGAAAGAGCAGGGCCTGCCGCCGCATATCGTATCTCTGTTCGTGGATTCCGATGCTGCCAAGCCGGAAACCATGACCCTGGCACAGCGCCCGGAAGTGAAGCTGATCGATTTCACCGGCAATACCGCGTTTGGCGACTGGCTGGAGCAGAACTGCCCGCAGGCACAGGTATATACCGAGAAGGCCGGTGCCAACACCATCATCATCGATTCCACCGATGACTTCAAAGGCATGGTGCGCAACCTGGCGTTCACCCTTAGTCTGTACTCCGGTCAGATGTGCACCACCACTCAGGATATCTTTGTACCCAAGGACGGTATCGATACCGATCTGGGCCACAAGAGCTTCGATGAGGTGGCTGAAGCCATCGCCACAGGCGTAACCAAGTTCCTGTCTGATCCTGATCGTGCCGCGATGGTATTGGGTGCGATCCAGTCCGATGCGACCGACAAGCGAATCGATGACAGCAAGTCACTGGGTACAGTGGTGCGTGATTCGGAGCGCCTGACGCATCCCCAGTTCGAGAATGCACGAGTACGCAGCCCCCTCATCATGACCATCGATGCTGCAAACGAGGATGTCTGGGGTCAGGAGTTGTTCGGTCCTATCAGCTTTATCGTGCGCAGTGACAGCCGTGACCACAGCATTGAGTTGGCGCGTGACATCGTTAAAAAGCACGGTGCCATCACCATGGGCTGTTACAGCAGCGATGATGCCCAGCTGGAGAAGATTGAAGAGGCGGCACTGGAGGCCTGTGTGGCGCTGAGCATTAATCTGACTGGCGGCGTATTCGTCAACCAGAGTGCGGCATTCAGCGACTTCCATGCGACCGGTGGCAACCCGGCTGCCAATGCGAGTCTGACCGACTACGCGTTTGTGTCCAACCGCTTCCGCTTCGTGCAGAGCCGTCGTCATCCGAAGTGAAAGGTATTATCATGGAATTAGAAACAGTTCTGGTGGAGGTGCGTGATGGTGTCGGTATCGTCACGCTGAACCGCCCAAAGGCGATGAACGCACTGAACCTGCAGTTGACTGCCGAGCTGGGGCAGGCGATTGATGCTCTGGAAGCGGATGACAATGTTCGCTGCATTATGTTGACCGGTGGTGAGCAGGTGTTTGCGGCCGGTGCCGACATCAAGGAGATGAAAGAACATAACTTTGCCTCCCTGTATGCGCTGAACTTCCCCTATGTGAAGCGTGACTGCTGGCGGGCCATTGATGAGGCGCGCAAGCCGGTGATCGCGGCTGTGGCGGGCTTTGCGCTTGGTGGTGGCTGCGAGATGGCCATGGCGTGTGATTTCATCATTGCGGCTGAAACCGCCAAATTCGGTCAGCCGGAGATTGGCATCGGTACCATGCCCGGTGCCGGTGGTACTCAGCGTCTGACCAAGGCGGTTGGCAAGGCCAAGGCGATGGAAATGTGCCTTACCGGTCGCATGATGGATGCTGAAGAAGCCGAACGCAGTGGTTTGGTGTCGCGTATCGTGCCGGCGGAAGAGTTGCTTGAGGCTGCCTTCAAGACGGCGCGCAAGATTGCATCCAACTCGGCTCCGGCCGTTAGCATGATCAAGCAAGCCGTGAATATGGCGGTGGATGCTCATCTGGCGGATGGGCTCCGTCATGAGCGTCATGCCTTCCAGTCGACCTTTGCTTTTGAAGACTGTTCAGAAGGCATGAATGCCTTCGCTGAAAAGCGCAAGCCTGAATTCAAGCATCGCTGATCGGGTCGGTCTGGTCTCACTTGAAACCGCTGTCGCTTGCGACAGCGGTTTTTTCGTTTAAGGCGATCGGTGGACGCACTCTTGGGCATGGGTCAGAATAGGCCACTATCTCTGGTTGCCAGACAAGTTTAAATAAATTGGATAACTAAATGAAATTCAAAGGAAAGCGTGCGTGGGTCACGGGCGCAAGTTCGGGTATAGGGCAGGCAGTGGCGCGAGCGCTGGCGGCTGAAGGTGCCGAGGTTTTTCTATCGGCGCGGCGGGCGGATCGCCTGCAGATGTTGGCGCAGGAGCTGAGCGGGCAGGGTGTTCAGGTACATGTGGAGGCGGTCGATGTATCCGACCGTGCCGCCATGGAGGCGCTGGGTGTTCGCCTGGCAGAACTTGGCGGAATCGATATTCTGATCAACAACGCCGGTACCATGCCGATCAGCCCGATCATCAACGGCCGAGTCGATGAATGGGATCGGATGATCGATGTGAACATCAAGGGCGTACTCTATGCCATACATGCCGTCTATTCAGGCATGGCGGAGCGCAAGTGTGGTCACATCGTCAACGTCAGCTCAATCGCGGCCCGCACCACCTATCCCAGTGCAGGCGTGTATGCCGGCACCAAGCATGCGGTCAGAGCGATTTCTGAAACCCTGCGTAAGGAATCGATCCGCTTCGGCGTCCGTGTGACCGATATTCAGCCGGGCTCGGTGGATACCGAGCTGCCGGACAGTATTGGTCACGAGAAGATTCGCGGCATCGTCAAGAACAACATGTATGGCAACGATGCAGCCATGCTGAAGCCGGAAGATATCGCCAATGGTATCATCTACGCTCTGTCGCAGCCCGAGCATGTGGATGTGGGAGAGCTGCTGATCTGGCCAACGCGTCAGGAAAACTGATTGGTACGGGATATAAGGAGTCCTGCGTGTACAAGCTGCTGATTTTTGACTGGGATGGCACCATTATCGATTCCACGGGGCGTATTGTGTCCAGCATTCGTGCCGCTGCGCGCGACCTGGACTTGCCCTTGCCAACCATGGAGGCGGCAAGGGACATCATTGGTCTGGGGCTGCCTGAGGCGATACGCGTTCTGTTTCCCACATCCGGTGATGATATTATTGACCCGTTGACGCAGCGTTATGCGCACTACTATCTGGGCGAAGATGAAACGCCAACGGCGCTGTTTCCCGGTGTTCAGCACGCACTGGAGAGCCTTCATGGCAAGGGCTATCGTCTTGCCGTTGCTACGGGAAAGAGTCGACGCGGGTTGGAGCATGTGTTTGCCGAGACAGGTCTGGGCTGGCTGTTTGAGCTGTCGCGCTGCGCCGATGAAACCACATCCAAGCCGGACCCTCATATGCTGCATGAAATTCTTGAGCAGACGGGAGTGGATCGCAGCGAGGCTCTGATGATCGGTGATACCGAGTACGACCTCGAAATGGGCGCGCGTGCCGGAATCGACACCGTTGCAGTCAGTTATGGTGCGCATCATATCGATCGGCTCAAGGTGCTGAAGCCGGTGAGGGAGGTGCATCATTTCCCGGAACTTGAGCACTGGCTGGATGGTCTGCAGGGTAAATCAATCAGTTGAGGGATTAATGTGAGCGAAAATCATTGGGGTGAGCCGGAGGAAGCTGCAGCCGGATCTGAGCGTCCCGAGCAGCAGGATGGCAAGGCGAGGGCTGCAGTTGAATCGGAGCGCCCGGCAACACAGCGTGAGTGGCGACTCATCGAGAAGATCGTTAACAGTCTCAATGTCGAGCACCGTCGGGCACGTCGCTGGGGTATCTTCTTCAAGCTGCTGACATTTTCATATCTGTTTGCGCTGCTGTGGCTGTTCTGGTCCAACAGCGATATTGATGCAGACAGTATGGTGCCTCAGGCCCATACCGCCGTGGTTGATGTGTCAGGGCCGATCATGGATGGGGAAGAGGCCAGCGCCGATGCCATCGTTACTGCCTTGCGCAATGCCTTCAAGGCCGAGCGCAGTCATGCCGTGGTGATGCGGATCAACAGTCCCGGCGGCAGCCCGGTCCAGTCCGGCTATGTGTATGACGAGATCAAACGGCTGCGATCACTGTATCCCCAGAAAAAGCTGTATGCCGTAATCACGGATATTGGCGCATCCGGTGCCTATTATATGGCGGCGGCCGCTGATGAAATCTATGCCGACAAGGCCAGCCTGGTGGGCTCGATCGGCGTAATTTCATCCAGCTTCGGTTTTGTTGAGCTGATTGATAAAATCGGTATCGAGCGCAGAACACTTACGGCGGGGGAGAACAAGGCATTTCTGGATCCTTTCAGCCCGCTGAAAGAAGAAGATCGAGAATTCTGGCAGACAGTGCTCGAAACTACGCATCAGCAATTCATTGCGCAGGTCAAGGCGGGGCGAGGGGATCGTCTCAAAGGTGGCGATGAGTTGTTCTCCGGTCTTGTGTGGACGGGAGAGCAGGCACTTGAGCTGGGGCTGATTGACGGCCTTGGCAGCACCTCCATGGTGGCACGCGAGATCGTAGGCGTCGAAAAGCTGATTGACTACACGGCTCGCCCCCAGCCGCTGGACCGTATCATTGAGCGGCTGGGGATTGGGGTTGCCAAGCAGCTGGCACTTGAATTGGGGCTGGGGTCAGAAACGGTGTTACGCTGAGGTCTGGAACAATTTGACCCCTTCGTGCTCCAGCATCTGGACCAGCTCGATCAGCGGCAGGCCGATAAGTGCGTTGGGGTCATCCCCTTCGAGGCGTTCGAAGAGTACAATGCCGCCGGCCTCGGACTTGAAGCTGCCCGCGCAGTCATAGGGCTGTTCGTGTTGCAGGTAGCTCTCAATCAGTGTGTCGCTGAGGGTTCGAAAGTGAACATGGTAGGGTACTACCGAAATTTGGTGGTCACCCGAGCCTGTATTCAACAGGCACAGGCCGGTCAGAAAGGTCAGGGTGTGTCCGGATGCCGCGCGCAGCTGCTCGCGAGCCCGATCATGTGTGCCGGGCTTACCGATGATTTGGTCATCCAGTACGGCAACCTGATCACAGCCAATGATCAGAGCATTTTTGAAGGTGGGGGCCACGGCCTGCGCCTTTTCAAGTGCCAGGCGAGCAACCAGATCAGCTGGCGCTTCCGAGGGTGCTGCAGTTTCATCGATTTCGGGGTGTTTCGTACGGTAGGGCAGGCCGAGCTTGTCGAGTACCTGACGGCGCCACGGAGAGCTTGAAGCAAGAACAAGGTTGGGCAACATGGGATATCCTTACACGGCTGCGAAATAAAACCTGTCGCATCCATGTTAACCCTAAAATTAATCTCTGAAACCCCTATTTTCTTTGACAGGACGGGGTTCTGACCATAGAATTGCGCGCTTATGTCGTACGGTCCATTACCGAAGAAAGTTGACCCTCGCAAACTGGCGGAGCGGGAAGCCGAATTCAGAGGCACAGCCAATATCGCTGACATGCCTCGACTGGCTTCCTGTCTTGTGGATGATGAAGGTACCGTTGAGGTCCAGATCCGGTTTGCCAAGGATGAACAGCGCTTGCGGGTTATCAGTGGCAGTGCGCATGGCAGGGTCCGCATGACCTGCCAGCGTTGCCTGGAGCCCGTCAGTGTCGAGATTGATGCAACACTCAATCTTGCTGTGACGCTGACAGACGAGCAGGCACAGAATCTGCCCCGTTGCTATGATCCCCTGATCATGGAAACGGACGAGATTGAACTGCTGCCGATCATCGAGGATGAGTTGATGCTGAGCCTGCCGCTCGTGCCTTTTCACGATGATTGCAGTATTCAGACCTCGTTCGGTGACGCAGAGACGGCCCGGACGCAGGAAGAAAAACCAAACCCTTTCAGTGTATTGGCCCAGCTTAAAGAAAAGGCCGATAAGAGTTAAACCAGGAGCTATATACCATGGCAGTACAGCAGAACAAAAAGTCTCGTTCACGTCGCGATATGCGTCGCTCTCACGATGCACTGACCGGCCCGACTCTGGCTGTAGACGCAACTACCGGTGAAGTACACCGTCGTCACCACGTCAGCGCTGACGGCTTTTACCGTGGTCGTCAGGTCATCGCCAAGGGCGACGAGTAAGCTTGACGGCTGAGTATTGCATCGCGGTTGATGCAATGGGCGGGGACTTCGGTCCCCGCGTTACCGTTCCTGCGGCCATTGATGCCTTAAGGCGTCATCCCTCCCTCCGGATTCTTCTGGTTGGCAGGCAGGAGCAGATTGACCCCCTTCTTTCACGTCATGTCACTTCCGAGCTACAGCGTCTGACGGTTTTGCATGCCGACTCTGTTGTCGCCATGGATGAGAAACCGGCTCTTGCCCTGCGGCGGCGTAGAGACTCATCAATGTACCTTGCGTTGCAAGCGGTTGCGGATGGTCGAGCCCATGCCTGTGTCAGTGCAGGTAATACCGGTGCTTTGATGGTGCTGGGCCGAAGTATATTGCAAACCTTGCCGGGTATAGATCGTCCAGCTATCACGTCTGCAGTACCAACAGTCAACGGGCATTGTTACATGCTTGATCTGGGGGCCAATGTGGATTGCACAGCGAGTCATTTGCTGCAGTTTGCGATCATGGGATCGGTAATGGTTCGAGCGGTCGAGGAGCTGGAGTTTCCTCGCGTGGGTTTGCTCAACATCGGGGCAGAAGAGATCAAGGGAAACGAGCAGGTCAGGCTTGCCTCGCGGCTTCTCGCCGAACAGGATCAGCTCAACTACATCGGCTTTGTTGAGGGTGATGGTGTCTTTTCCGGCAAGGCCGATCTTGTTGTGTGTGACGGTTTTGTGGGCAATATCGCCCTCAAGAGCAGTGAGGGATTGGCGCGCCTGATCAGTCGCAAGTTGCGGCGCAGCTTTAACCGCAGTCTGTATCGTCGTATCCTTGCGCTGCTTGCACGGCCTGTGCTGAAGGAGTTGCAGGAGCAGCTGGATCCCGGTCGTCGCAATGGGGCAAGTCTGTTGGGGCTGCAGGGTATCGTTGTGAAAAGTCACGGTGGCGCCAATCGTACCTGCTTCGGTTATGCGCTGGATCAGGCGGTCTCCGAGGCGCAAATGAACGTGCCTGAACGCATCTGTGAGCAGCTTGAGCTATATCTGCAAAGCCGTGAAGGCCCTGCCAAAACGTTCTAATTACCTCTGAATGTTGTACACTTACACCCTTTGAACGCCCCAGTGTTGCGGCGCTGCAGGGTATTGTCACTTGTGTACAGAATGAGGAAGCCATGTCGCAATCGCTTGCTTTCGTTTTTCCCGGTCAGGGGTCTCAGCAGCTGGGTATGCTGTCTGAGCTGGCTGCGGCTCATCCGATTATTCAGGAAACCTTTACAGAAGCCTCACAGGCGTTGGGTTTTGATTTGTGGGAAATGACCCAGAATGGTCCGGAAGAAGCTCTCAACAGTACCGAAAATACTCAGCCGGCACTGTTGACCGCAGGCGTTGCTCTGTGGCGCCTGTGGCTGCAGCAGGGTGGCGCGCAGCCCGCTGTCATGGCCGGTCACAGTCTGGGCGAGTATACCGCTCTGGTGTGCGCGGGCGCGATGAGCCTTGCCGATGGTGCGCGTCTGGTCAAGCTGCGCGGCGAGTACATGCAGCAGGCCGTACCGGCCGGTACCGGTGCAATGGCGGCCATTCTTGGGCTGGATGATGCAGCCATAGCGGCTGCCTGTGAAGCGGCAGCCGAGGGTGCTGTTGTCTCGCCCGTAAACTACAATTGCCCCGGGCAGGTGGTTATTGCAGGTGAAAAGGCGGCTGTGGAACGTGCAATCGAAGCATGCAAGACGGCGGGTGCCAAGCGCGCCATTCCGTTGCCTGTAAGTGTTCCGTCTCACTGTGCGCTGATGCGACCCGCCGCCGAAAAAATGGCGCAGGCAATGGCTGAAGTTGAGATTCAGATGCCGTCCATTCCGGTTGTGCAGAATGTGGATGCAGCGGTTGCGTCTGATCTGGACAGTCTTAAGAACAAGCTGCTGCAGCAGCTGTACAGCCCGGTGCTGTGGACAGCGTCTGTGCAGAAGATGGCGGCTGATGGCGTTGATACATTGGTCGAGTGCGGTCCAGGCAAGGTGTTGACTGGCTTGAATAAAAAGATTGATCGAGCCCTGACGGGCGTGTCGATCAGCGACCCTGCCGGGCTTGGAACGGCGCTGGGCTGAGATTTCAGATGATTGGGAAGAAACAATGAGCATTGAAGGAAAAGTGGCGCTGGTCACCGGTGCAACCCGGGGAATCGGCAAGGCAATTGCGACCAATCTGGCGTCTCAGGGCGTCGTTGTGGTGGGTACCGCGACCAGTGAGAAAGGTGCCGACGCGATCAGCGCCTATCTGGCAGAAGTCGGTAACAAGGGCTGTGGTCTGGTGCTGGATGTATCTGATGCCGCATCTGTTGAGGCGGTGCTGAAGCAGGTTCAGGCTGACTTCGGTACGATCGAGATTCTGGTCAACAACGCCGGCATTACACGTGACAACATCCTGATGAGGATGAAGGATGATGAATGGGATTCGGTTCTGAACACCAATCTCACATCGGTGTACCGGTTGGTCAAGGGGTGCCTGCGCGGCATGACCAAGTCACGCTGGGGGCGCATCATCAGCGTCAGCTCCGTGGTTGCCTCCATGGGTAACGCCGGTCAGGCCAACTATGCGGCCGCCAAGTCCGGCATGGAGGGTTTTACCCGTGCGCTGGCACGTGAGGTGGGGTCTCGCAACATCACCGTGAACTGTGTTGCACCGGGCTTTATTGACACTGACATGACAGCCGGACTTGCCGATGAACACAAACAGAATCTGCAGTCCCAGATTCCGATGAGTCGTCTTGGGCGGCCGGAAGAAGTGGCTGCCGTGGTCGGTTTTCTCGCGGGTGATGGCGGAGCCTATGTCACCGGTGATACCATTCACGTGAACGGCGGAATGTACATGTCCTGATCAGGGACAAAAGCGAGCATCACAAAAATTTGTTTTTTTCGCTGATTTGTTGATAATTGGCCGTCAGCTGACGGTAAATAAAATCCAGACCGTCACGCTTGTTGCCAGAGCGTAATGGGTTTTCTAAAATTCCATGTCGCATCCTGCGATGTGATGGTGTTGAGAAGAAAATAGGAAGAGATATGAGTAACATTGAAGAGCGCGTAAAGAAGATCATCGCTGAACAGCTGGGCGTCAAAGAAGAAGAAGTTGTTAACTCTGCTTCCTTCGTTGAAGATCTGGGTGCCGACTCCCTGGATACTGTTGAGCTGGTAATGGCGCTGGAAGAGGAATTCGAGACTGAAATTCCTGATGAAGAAGCTGAAAAGATCACGACTGTTCAGCTGGCGATCGATTACATCAACGCTCATCAGTAATCAATCCCGACAGAATTAGCCGAAAAGCCGCATCTATATGCGAATATAGTGCGGCTTTTCTTTTGTACAGGCCTTCGTTGGCTGGAGGAGTAGGATGTCTCGCAGAAAAGTTGTTGTGACCGGTATTGGTCTGCTGACACCTGTAGGCAGTGCCGTTAAGGACACCTGGGACAATATCCTGGCCGGTAAGAGCGGTGCGGCACCCATCGATTTTTTTGACGCTTCCCAATTCGCAACTCGCTTCTCTGCATCGGTCAAGAGTTTTGATCTTGAGCCTTACATGAGCCCCAAAGAGGGGCGCAAGATGGATCTGTTCATTCAGTACGGAATGGTCGCTGCAGCCCAGGCCATCGACGATTCCGGCATTGAGGCAAATGATGGCAATGCCCATCGAATTGGGTGTGCCATCGGTTCCGGCATCGGCGGTTTGCCGATGATCGAAAGGACCCACGATATTCTTAACGACAGTGGTCCGCGCCGTGTATCACCGTTTTTTGTGCCCGGTAGCATCATCAACATGATCTCGGGCAACGTGGCAATCAAGTACGGTTTTCGCGGGCCCAACATTGCCATCACAACAGCCTGTACCACAGGTACTCACAACATTGGCCATGCCATGCGCATGATTCAGTATGGCGATGCTGACGTGATGGTTGCGGGTGGGGCTGAAATGGCAACCACGCCTTTGGGTGTGGCCGGCTTTTCCGCGGCACGTGCGCTTTCGACACGCAACGATAATCCGCAGGCTGCGAGCCGGCCATGGGATCGTGACCGTGACGGCTTTGTGCTCGGTGATGGTGCCGGTGTTCTGGTACTTGAAGAGTATGAGCATGCCAAGGCGCGTGGTGCACATATCTACTGCGAGCTGTCCGGTTTCGGCATGAGTGACGATGCCTTTCACATGACGGCGCCACCTGAAGACGGCTCAGGCGCTGCTCAATCGATGCAGAACGCGATCAATGATGCGGCAATCAGCCCGGATCTGATCCACTACATCAATGCACATGGCACCTCCACTCCGGCCGGCGATATCGCCGAGTCCAATGCGGCCAAGCGCGTACTGGGCAGTGCGGCCGAACAGGTGCGGATGAGCTCCACAAAATCCATGATTGGTCATCTGCTGGGTGCGGCCGGTGCGGTCGAGGCGGCCTTCTGCGTACTGGCATTGCGAGATCAGGTTGCACCGCCCACAATCAATCTGGACAACCCTTCAGAAGGGTGCGACCTGAACTATGTTCCGCATGAGGCTCAGAGCTGTCGCATTGATGCGGCCATGTCGAACTCGTTCGGCTTTGGTGGCACCAACGGTACCCTGATCTTCAACCGGATCTAAGGAGAAGCGAGGCACTGCGCCTCGCCATATTCCATGCAGGCTCAGACACTGATCAATGGCTGCCCGGCCACGCAGATTGATGTCACTGACCGTGCCCTTGCGTACGGTCATGGCCTGTTCGAAACGCTGCTGGTGCTCAACGGCAGGCCGGTTTTTTTCACGCCGCACATGCAGCGCCTGCTGCATGGCTGTGAGCGCCTTGGTATTCCCACTCATGACCTGGTCGACCGGATCAGGGCGGACATCGACCGTCTTGACATGCCGGAAGGATCTGCCGTTCTCAAATTGATCCTGACCTGCGGCAGTGGTGGGCGAGGATATCTGACCCCAGCCCCTGCGTTACCTGTTCGCATTCTTATGCTGACGCCTGTTCCGCTGTATCAGGATGCTCCCGAAGAAGGGGTGCGTGTGCGCTGGTGTCAAACGACCCTGGCCCACCAGCCGTTACTGGCCGGAATCAAGCATCTGAACCGTCTGGAGCAGGTCCTGGCACGAAACGAGTGGACTGATCCTGCCATCAGGGAAGGATTGGTCTGTGACAGCCAGGGGTTCGTTATTGAAGGCACCATGAGCAATCTGTGCTTTGTAAAGCAGAAAACTTTGTATACCCCGCGGCTGGACCAGGCCGGTATCGAGGGTGTCGTTCGCAACGAAATTCTGGCGCTGTCCGCTGAGTGCGGAATCAAGACCGAGCAAGGGCAGTATCGACCGGTTCAGGTTGAAGCGGCGGATGAGCTTTTCCTGTGCAACAGCCTCATTGGTATCTGGCCCATCACACAACTTGATGACAGGTGTTATCAGCACGGCCCGGTGACGCGACAGCTGCAGATGGCACTACGACTAAGGATGGCGGCATGTTAAAGAAAACTCTGATCGCTCTGGCATTGCTGGCGGCACTGGCTGCCGCTGCGCTGGGATATGGCTACAAATGGCAGCAGCAGAAAATGGATCAGTCGCTGTCCCTGACCTCCGAACAATCGCTGCTGATCAGCAAGGGAACCTGGTTTGGCAGTTTTGCACAACAACTCGCGGATGCGGGATTGATTGACAATGCGATCTGGCTGAAGATTGAGGCGAAACTGGATCCCTCCATTACCCAGATCAAGGCCGGTGAGTATCGGATTGAACCAGGCATGAGTCTGCGTCAGCTCCTTGATCGTGTGCGTGCGGGCGATACCATCAACTACAGCTTTACCTTGATTGAGGGCATGACATTTCGCCAGTTGCTGGCAGCATTGGCAGACAATGATGTGCTGGTACATCGCGTGCAGGATATGTCGGAGACTGAATTGCTTCAGCATCTTGGCAGTGAACAGAGTGCGATTGAAGGTCTGTTTCTGGCGGAAACCTATCATTTCGAACGCGGGATGACGGATCTGCAACTACTTGAGCGTGCTCATGCTGACCTCCAGGATTTTCTGAATCAGTCCTGGGAGTCACGTGCAGAGGGGTTGCCCTATGCCTCTCCCTACGAAGCGCTGATTATGGCTTCCATCATCGAAAAGGAAACCGGCGTGCCTGAAGAGCGTGGCAGGATTGCCGGCGTATTTGTGCGCCGTCTTGAGCGCGGCATGCGACTTCAGACCGATCCCACGGTTATCTACGGAATGGGGGAGCGCTATGAAGGGCGAATCACACGGGCTGACTTGCGCCGCCCGACACCCTGGAATACCTATGTAATTGATGGTCTGCCGCCAACCCCCATCGCTCTGGCGGGCCGTGAGGCGATCCGGGCGGCGCTGCAGCCGGAAGACGGAAAGGCGCTGTACTTTGTGGCCAAGGGGGATGGAACTCATCAGTTTTCCGATACACTCAAGGATCATAACCGTGCGGTTCAGAAGTACCAGTTGCAGCGCCGAGCGGACTACCGCTCATCACCGGGGAAATGATCAGAGATGAGCACAGGTCGTTTTATTACTGTTGAAGGCATCGAAGGGGTTGGCAAGACAACCAATCTTGAGTTCATTCACCGTTATCTGCAGGGCCGTGGGTTTGAAGTCGTGCGTACGCGAGAGCCCGGCGGAACCCCACTGGCCGAATCAATTCGTGAGCTGTTGCTGGCGCCACGTGATGAGCCTGTAGCTGAGCTGACTGAGCTGCTGTTAATGTTTGCTGCGCGTGCCCAGCATATCGAGCAGTGCATTCGCCCTGCACTTGAGAGGGGCGCCTGGGTTCTGTGTGACCGCTTTACAGATGCCACCTATGCCTATCAGGGCGGTGGCCGTGGACTTAATCAATCGCATATCGCCCAGTTGGAAAGTCTGGTGCAGGGGGCTCTCAGGCCCGATCTGACCATTCTACTGGATCTGCCAGCGGGGCAGGGGATGGCGCGTGCGCGTGCACGCAGCAGACCCGACCGGTTTGAGGCTGAGGCCGAGGCCTTTTTCGAGCGGGTCAGGGCCTGCTATCTCCAACGGGCTGCGGATGAACCACAACGCTTTGCCGTGATTGATGCGGCCCCGCCACTTGAACAGGTGCAGCAGTCGATTGGCAGCGCGCTGGGCCGTCTGGAGGCGTCGGATGCCTGAGCAGCTGCTGCCCTGGTCTGAACCGCAGTGGCAACGCCTGCTGACCCAAAGAGCGGCTGATCGCCTGCCACATGCGCTGCTGCTGTCGGGGCCTGCAGGCGTCGGCAAGGCGGGATTTGCCGAAGCCCTTGCCAGCTTGCTGCTCTGTCATCATCCGCAGCAGGATTCCCCCTGTGGTCAATGCCACAGCTGCGAGTTGCATGCGGCAGGCCATCACCCTGACCTGGTGCGTGTCTCGCCGGAAGGAGAGGGCAAGCCCATCAAGGTTGATCAGGTGCGAGAGCTTATCGACCATCTGCACAGCACGGCTCAGCAAGGTGGCTACCGGGTGGTGATCATGAGCCCGGCGGAGTCACTGAATACATCATCCGCCAATGCGCTGCTGAAAATTCTGGAAGAGCCCGGCCGCAACACGCTGTTGCTGCTGATCTGCCATCAGCCAGGCCAACTGATGCCCACCATTCGCAGCCGTTGTCAGCGCGTCGACTTTTCAACCCCGACCACTGAACAGAGCACACAGTGGCTTCAGCAACAGCTCAAACTGGAACCGGACCGGGCGGAACAATTGCTGCGCTTGTGTCATGGCGCGCCACTGAAGGCTCGTTCATTGTATGAAGGTGACTTGCTGGAACAGCGCAAAAAGCTGATGTCGGGCCTTGCCGATCTTCTGCGTGGTCGCATGGCGGCGACTGAGCTGGCGCAACAACTGCTGAAAACAGACCTGCTACAATGTCTGGACTGGATCAATAGCCTGTTGAGCGATATCGTACGCATTCAACTGGCGAATCTGCAGGAGCCTTCAGTCAACACGGACATGAAGCGCATGTTGCAGGCCGTTGCCGGACGTGCGTCCAGCAGGCAGGTTTTTGCATTGGCTGACAGGATTCAGGAAGAGCGTGTCAGCCTGCTGCTGCGTCAAAACCCCAATCGGCAGCTATTGCTGGAAAGGTTGCTGTTGCAATGGGCTGAACTGTCACGTTAAACAGAGGAGTGTTGCACCCATGGCGGTTATTCCGAGAATCAGTCACGGCATTCTGTCGTTGACGATTGACAACAAGGACAGCCTTTACAAGGCTTACATGCCGTTCGTCACCAATGGCGGCCTCTTCATTCCGACGACTCGAACCTATCAGCTGGGTGAAGAAGTATTCATGCTGTTGATGCTGATGGATGAGCCCGACAAGGTTCCGGTAACCGGCAAGGTTATCTGGGTGACACCGAAGGCCGCTCAGGGAGGGCGAACACCGGGAATTGGCATTCAGCTTTCCGGGGATGATGCTGCGCTGATTCGAAAGATCGAAACCTACCTGGCAGGTGCGATGGAGTCGGGGCGGCGCACCAATACACTTTAACCAAGAGTCATCATGTTTATAGATTCACACTGCCATCTCGATATGCTGGACCTGTCCCGGCATGATCATTCTCTCGATAATGTCATTGCCGCTGCAAGCGAACGTCAGGTAGAGCAGATGCTCTGCGTCTGTGTGGACCTGAACGCATTTGAAAGCATGGTTGCCACTGCCGAGTGTTATCGAAACGTATGGTTCTCGGCGGGGATTCATCCGTTACACGTCCAGGAAAGCCCGTATGACCGTTCGCGACTGTCAGCACTGGCGCAGAACCCCCGAGTGGTGGCGCTGGGTGAAACCGGACTGGACTATCACTACACGACCGAAACGCTGGAGCAGCAGCAGGACAGTTTTGCCGGCCACCTGCAACTTGCGGGGGAGCTGGATTTGCCTGTAATTGTGCATACCCGGGACGCACGTGAGGATACCATTCGCCTTATTCGCGAGTATGGCAATCCCGACTCGGCGGGTGTGCTGCACTGCTTTACCGAATCGCTTGAGATGGCAAAATCGGCGCTTGATTTGGGCTATATGATTTCCTTCTCCGGTATCATCAGTTTCCGTAATGCGGCTGAACTGCGCGAGGTCGTTAAGGCGGTACCGCTTGAGCGGATGCTGATCGAGACCGACTCCCCCTATCTGGCTCCGGTGCCCCACCGTGGCAAACAGAATCAGCCTGCATTTGTAGCCGATGTAGCGGCTTGTGTCGCAGAACTTAAAGGCGTTGCCATTGAGCGGGTTGCAGAACAAACAACCGCCAATTTCCATCAGCTCTTCAAGCGTACTCAGCACTGATCATGCATTATTACCAGCCACCGGTTGACTATATTGAACCCGTGTTTCGGCCACCGAGCGAAGCGGATTCGCTGATTCTTCAGGTGACCAACGGCTGTAGCTGGAACCGTTGCACTTTCTGTGACATGTATATTGACGAGCACAAGCGGTTCAGGCCCAAAGCGGAATCGGCTGTGCTGGCCGAGATCGAACGCTGTGGTCAGACGATGCCCTGGGTACAACGAGTCTTTCTGGCGGATGGGGATGCCATGGCTCTGTCCATCAGGCGACTGCGAGCCATCCTGGAGGCGATACGCCGACACTTGCCTCAGGTCAGGCGTGTGTCGGCCTACTGCTTGCCTGCCAATCTGAAGAGAAAAAGCGTCGAGGAGCTGCAGCAGCTGCGGGAGCTGGGTCTGTCGTTGATCTACATGGGCGCGGAAAGTGGCTCTGACAAGGTGTTGGCAGCCTTTGACAAGGGTGAAACCTTCGAGAGTACAGCAGAGGCGCTGCTAAAGGCCCGCGACGCGGGTATGAAGCGCTCGGTCATGCTCATAAACGGTGCGGGAGGGCGTCATTTCTCGCAGGAGCATGCAGAGGCCTCGGCGCGCCTGGTCAATCTTACCCAGCCAGAGTTTCTTGCAACCCTGGTGCTGTTTTTCCGCCGTGGGGCAGAGCAGCGTGTGCGTGAGGGGTATGGTGGCCACTTTGAGCCACTGCAGGCCGAGGGGCTGTTTCGGGAGATGCACCAGCTCATCAGCGCCACGCAACTTGAGCAAACCGTTTTTCGCAGTGACCATGTATCCAATGCGCTGGTTCTGAAAGGTACCCTGGGGCGAGACAGGGAAAGAATGCTGGCGGAAATTGAAGCGGCAATCGAGTGGGCAGGTACGCACCACATTCCTATACAGCAGGGCCGCTTCTGATATCAGAGGCTGACAGAGCGGGAGAGGGTCTTGCGACCCTCTTTGTCCTGATGTATCAGTAGCCGCGCTGGGCTTTCAACTCTTCTTCGCTCAGTGGCGTGATGCTCAACAGCATCTTGGTCAAATCCAGCAGGATGATCAGGATGTTGTTGTAGTAGCATACACCCTGTACAAAACGCTTGGTGGAATCGTCACCTGACACATTCGGTGCGCGATCGACGTCATTGTGGGGAAGGTTGATCACCTCGTCCACACTGTCGACCACAAGACCGATGACTTCCTGCTCATTGAACTCGACCACGATCACGCGCGTGTCATCATCGTAGGGAACCAGTGGCAGGCCAAACATGCGACGGGTGTCAATGACGGTCACTACATTGCCGCGCAGGTTAATGATGCCCAGAATGGCGCTGTCGGCACCGGGTACCGGCGTGATTTCGCTGAAGCGCAGCACTTCCTTAACCTGCATTACGTCAATGCCGTATAGCTCATCATCAACACGGAAAGTCGCCCACTGGTGGTAAACAATCTCTTCCTGTTGGGCACGGCGTGAGCGTTCGGAATCGGCCTTTTGTCCGGCCTGCAGTGTTTTCAGGTGTTCAGCCGCGGCGTTTAGACTCATGCTGTTCTGTCCTGTGTGATCCAAGGTTGCAACCATTCAAGGCCGTCCCGAGTCGGGCCTGAAGGGATGTATTCTAGACTGATATAGCCGGAGTATCCCATAGCCTCAATGGCCTTGAAAAGGTTAGAGAAGTTAATTTCACCACTGCCAGGCTCATGGCGGCCAGGCACATCCGCTATTTGTATATGTCCAATATGGGGCTTCAGGAGCTCCAACGTACTGATCAGATTCCCTTCCATGATCTGCATGTGATACAGGTCATACTGCAATCGGGTGTTGGGTAAATCAAGTTGTTTAATTAAATCAACGACCTGGCGGCTATGGTGCAGTCGGAAGCCGGGAACGTCCCGTGTGTTAATGGCTTCAATCAGCAGTTCGACTCCAGCAGCATGGCATCGTTCTGCAGCACGTTTCAGGTTGGACACCATGATGTGCTGAACGAGATGTTCATCGTGACCGGGTGGGCTGATACCTGCCAGAAAGTTCAGGCGCGGAATCTTCAGGCTGTGTGCCCATTCAAGTGCCAGTGAAAGACCCTCGGCAGGAATGTTGATCAGTATCAGCTGTTGCTGCTCACGGGTCAGGGCGTCGGCCACCGCTTCAAGCCCCAGCGAATACGGGAACTGAATTTCAACAGCCGAAAACCCGGCTTTACGGGCTGCAGCAAAGCGCTCCAGTGGCGGATATTCGTTGAACAACAGGCTCAGGTTGGCAGCAAAACGTAACATGGTCAGAGGCAGTTTTCCGGTTTGGGCAGTCCAGCAAGTCGCGCGGCCACTTTTGCGGGGCTTCCGGGAAAAAGTTGCATCAAATAGATGCTGCGCCCCTTGTCCTTCCCCAGCTGCAGGCTGACCGCTTTCACCAGTGGCCGCATGGCTGGGGAGAGCTGGTATTGCTGATAGAAGTCACGCAGCAGATAGAGTATCTCCCAGTGGGACTCGGTCAGCTGAATGCCTGACTCATGCGCCAAAAATGATGCGACATCGGGAGACCATTGGGATACATCATATAAGTAGCCCTCTTCATCAAGCTCAACAGTAATACCATTAATATTCAATTCTGTCATGTCAAAACCAGTTTATGATACTGTCATGAATTATCGTCAGTTCCACGAACCCGGCATCATTTACGCAGGCGATGCCGTCTGCACTGACGCCGCGGGCCAGCAGGTCGGGTTCCAGTACAACAATGCGGGCGGGAAGGCGGGTCAGCTCATTTTTGTGGTGTGGCAAAAGCCAATAAACGGCATCCTCAATCAGTAGAAGCGTATCCCTTTCCGTCAGACTGGCTGCGCAGGTCTGGAAAGTCGTGCGGTCTGAAGGTGCTGTATTGAGGGTATGCAGAATCATAGCGTGATTATCCGTGAGTGTTGTGCCAGCAGGGTCTTGATCTCTTCCTGATCCAGTACGACAGGGCGTGGGTCAAGGCGAGAGGCCTCGAGGCCATGAAGAGCCAGACTCTGTGTGCTGGTATAGATGCTGTCGATGTCATACATGGGCAGAGCGCCGAGCATCGCATTGGGATTCTTTTGTCCAACAAGGCCGCTTTGTTGGTCCGGCAAGAGTTGCAAAACAGCATCATCGAGCAGCAGCAGGGTAACAGGCAGCTCGAACAGGGCACAGGCAAGGGCGACATCAATGGCATCACGTGCGGCGGATGAAGCATAAGGAGCCCGACGGCAGATGATCAGTACCTTGGGTTTGTTCATCCTCGTCCTCCAAAGGTGATAACACGATCCGACAGGATCAGAGCCTCGCTCAGCTGTCCAAGCCCGGAAAGCTCGAACCCGGGGGCGAGGTTGGCGGCGGGCTTTTCGTAGCGCCTGGCCTCGTTCTCGTCGAGGATCCCGCGTCGAACGGCCGCCGCAATGCAAACGACCATGTCCAGCTCATGTTCACGTGCCAGCAGCTGCCATGCCTGTGGCAGCGACTGCTCATCGCGTGGTGGAGACGCCAGTGAGCTGGCGTTGTGTACCCCTTCGCGGTAGAAAAAGATGCGGTAGATTTCATGGCCTGCAGACAGTAGTGCGCGTGCAAAGCGCAGCGCCGTGTCGGCTGAGGCGGACTGGTAGGGAGCGGTGTGGATGACGAGGGTAAATTTCATGGCGGCAACCCCAATAAAAAGGCCCCGCAATCTTAACAGATTAGCGGGGCCTGAGGGCAGCCGATGTCAGTCGTCGCTGAAGGCGCCGACCAGGCTGAGCAGGTGTACAAACAGGTTGTAGATGCTCAGGTAAAGGCCTACGGTTGCCATGATGTAGTTGGTGTAGCGGCCATTCACGATATTGCTGGTGTCATACAGAATGAAACCGGACATCAAGAGTACAACCGCCGCCGAGAACGCCAGGCTGATACCTGAGATATCGACTCCGAACAGGGGCAGTACAAACAGTGCCAGCATCGCAACGATCAGAATGATCGAGCCTGCAGCCAGGAAACCGCCCATGAAGCTGAAGTCCTTGCGGGAATTCAGAACGTAGGCTGAAAGACCCAGGAAGGTCACTGCTGTCATGCCCATGGCGGTCATTACGATCTGTCCGCCGTTGGCCATCGCCAGATAATGATTAAGAATCGGGCCAAGGCCAAAGCCGAGCAGGCCGGTAAAGGCGAAAGTCAGCGGCAGCGCAGCGGCTGAATTCTGCTTGCGGTTAATGACAAACAGCAGCACAAAACTCAGTATGACACTGCCGAGATAAACCATGAACGGAGGATTGATCGCCATGGAGATGCCCGCCGTCACGGCGCTGAACACCAGCGTCATGGCCAGCAGCATGTAGGTATTGCGGATGACCTTGTTGGTCTCCAGAACCGCCTGTTCTGAGCGGCCTTCGAGTGTGCGAACGTTATCCATCATTAACCTCTTATTGGTGTCCATCGGTGTTGATAACGGATTCTAAATGGGTTTTGCCTCTGTTTCGACCGTTTGAATCGAAAAAGATTCCCGGTAGAATCGCGCTCGTTTTCCCTGATGATTCCCTGAGTAGCCCGTGATTGACGCAAATGAGCTGGACATTCTGTATGAAGATGAATACCTGGTTGCAGTGAGCAAGCCTGCCGGCCTGTTGGTGCATCCAAGCTGGATTGCCCCTGCGCGTACCCCCAACCTTGTGTCAATGCTCAAGCAGCGCTATCCGGGTGAAACCGTTCATACGGTTCACAGGCTCGATCGCGCCACCTCCGGTGTTATTGTGTTTGCCCGCCGCAAAGAGGTGGGTCAGCACCTGCAGCAGCAGTTTATCGCGCGCAGTGTTGTTAAAACCTATCTGTGTGTGGTGCGGGGCTGGACGGATGAAGAAGGGGTCATTGATCATGCCCTGAAGCCGATTCATGACAAGTACGCTGACCCGCTGGCAAATCCGGACAAGGAGCCCAAGGAAGCGGTTTCCGTATACCGGCGCCTCGCGACTGTGTCCCTCCCGATTGCTGTTGGCCGTTACCCCGAAGCGCGCTACTCACTGGTAGAAGTCAAACCGAAAACGGGGCGCAAGCACCAGATTCGCCGCCACATGAAGCATATCCTGCATCCGATCGTGGGTGACACCAAGCATGGTGAAGGGCGTCATAACCGTCTGTTCAGGCAACATCTGAACTCTCACCGCCTGTTGCTCATGGCGGTCGGGATCCGGTTTGAGCACCCCGTTACCGGCCAGAGCATTGAAATTGAAACCGGCGTAGGCAGCGAGGTTGAAGTTCTGTTCAGGCGTCTGGGGTGGGAGCAGGGGTATCCGGTCAGCAGTCAAGTGACGCTGACCGGGCAAGGTGATCAGGACAGCCAGTTGTCCGGATCGTTCTCGTCAGCAAACACCTGTGGCCAGGAAGAGCGCTGATTCAGCATTTCACGGGCTATTGACTTGGCGCCTTCCAGGTCGTGGCTGGCGGCCCATCCGCATTGCAGCTCATTGCAGGCCGGGACCTCTGTGGCGTCCAGTACGTCCTGCAGCGTGCGTGCCAGCACATCAAGGATTTCGTTATAGTCATCGTGGTTCATGACCGACAGGTAAAAGCCGGTCTGACATCCCATGGGGCTGAAGTCCAGAACACAGTCAAGGTGATTGCGGATCAGCTCGGCAATCATATGCTCAAGCGAGTGCAGCGATGGCATCGGCATGTGTGCCTTGTTGGGCTGGCAAAAGCGAACATCATACTTGTGCACGCGGTCTTGCTTGCCTTCAGTGACACCCACCAGGCGAACATAAGGAGCGACAACCTTGGTGTGGTTGAAATTGAATGATTCGACGTTCATCAAAAGACCTTTTAAAACAATTAAATAAAAGCGATATATGCCGCTTTGCTTAAGCTTTTGTGCAGTCCTGCGAAAAGGCTGTATGGGTATGATAGCAGAGCCGTCTATGGCTTACAGGAGAGAAAGGCGATTCAGATGGCCGCAGAGGGCTTTCTGAGGTAAGCTAGCCGGCAGTAATGTCACGACTACACCTGTTACACCTCATATCTTCGTCAGGTTGTTCCAGCCTGTCGGATATCCCTGTTGTACATCAAGAGATTAATGTTGCATGAGTTTTGCTTCTCTGGGGCTGTCTGCTCCGTTGCTGAAAGCAGTAGCTGATCAAGGCTACGACACCCCATCACCCATTCAGTTGCAGGCAATCCCTGCTGTGCTGGCAGGGCGTGATGTAATGGCTGCCGCCCAAACCGGTACCGGTAAGACAGCAGGGTTCACCCTGCCCATGCTTGAGCGGCTGGCTGCAGGCAAGCCGGCAGGCGCCAATCAGGCGCGTGCGCTGGTGCTGACGCCAACGCGTGAGTTGGCTGCACAGGTGGGTGAGAGCGTTGTGACCTATGGTTGCAACCTGCGGTTACGGTCGGCTGTTGTTTTTGGCGGGGTCAAAATCAATCCGCAAATGCAGAAATTGCGGGGTGGTGTGGATGTATTGGTGGCAACGCCTGGTCGCCTGCTGGACCTGTACCAGCAGAATGCCATCCGTTTCAGCCAGCTCGAAATTCTCGTATTGGATGAAGCGGATCGCATGCTTGACATGGGCTTCATCAATGACATCCGCAAGATTATGGCGCTGTTGCCTGCGCGTCGGCAAAACCTGATGTTTTCGGCCACGTTCTCCGATCCGATCCGCAAGCTGGCTCAGGGAATTGTGAAAGACCCGATAGAAGTATCTGTAAGCCCTGGCAACAGTACGGCGGATACCGTCAAGCAATGGCTTTGTCCTGTTGACAAAAAACGCAAGCCTGAGTTGCTGCTCGAATTGATTCGTCAAAATGACTGGCAGCAGGTGCTGGTGTTTACCAAAACCAAGCATGGGGCCAACAAGTTGACACGGTTCCTCGATGAGGCGGGAGTCAAGGCTGCAGCCATTCACGGCAACAAGAGTCAGGGCGCGCGAACCAAGGCGCTTGCCGACTTCAAGTCCGGCAGTATCCGTGCGCTGGTGGCAACCGATATTGCGGCCCGAGGGCTGGATATCGACCAGTTGCCCCAGGTGGTCAACTTCGAGCTGCCCAATGTGGCGGAAGATTATGTCCACCGCATAGGCCGTACAGGCCGTGCAGGTGCCGCCGGCCAGGCTGTTTCACTGGTGTGCGAAGATGAAGCTGACCTGCTGTTCGGGATTGAGCGCTTGATTCGTCAGACCATTGAGCGGTGCGAGGTTGAGGGCTATGAGCCGGTTCACCCGCTGCCTGCGCCAGGGCGACGCCTGCCTGCGGCAAAAAGGAATGCGGGACAGAAGAAAGGAGGGCAGAAGCCAAAGTCTGAGCACAGAGACGGCCAGAAGCCTGCCGGCAGTGCTCATGCGCGACGTCGCTCGCGTCGTCCCAGGGCCGTCGCTGCTGCGGGTCAGGCCTGACAAAGGCATCCCGCGCGGGCGGGATGTCCCTGTATTGCTGCTCGCCGGTGAAAGACGGGCACAAAAAAAGCGACTTTTAAGTCGCTTTTTTTAGATTCGGCTATAAGTATGTCTTACAGCGGAACAATGTTCTCAGCCTGAGGACCTTTCTGGCCCTGAGTAACCTTGAACTCAACCTTCTGGCCTTCGTGCAGGGTTTTGAAGCCTGAACCCTGGATGGCGCTGAAGTGAGCGAAGACGTCCGGACCGGATTCCTGCTCGATGAAGCCAAAGCCTTTAGTTTCGTTGAACCACTTAACGGTGCCGGTAGTAGTAGACATGATGATCTATCCTAAATTTCAAAAATTGTGTGCCACGAAATGATCGGGGCGGTTGTGCTCTAAAAGTTGCTATCTACTTATGAAACTCAGGACGAGTACTAACTACAAGGCAGGACTTCGAAATGGTCGTACGTAAATATATGCGTTACTTTCAAGCTGGAACTCATTCTATAGAGTTGCAGGGCCGTGTCAATTGAATCTTGGGGTGACATCAAAATAATTTACGGCGGCTGTATGTATATTTAGTACTTGGTATGTACTGTGTACTTTATGTTTATTTGATCCATTGCTCATCGGTAACGGTCACAATGGCCGAGAGTGTATGGCTTTTCTGTGCTTCTAAATTGCGTATTGAGCCGGTCATGGTAGCATGACGACTTTCGCCACACTGAACCCTGAAGCGCCATATCAATGACAACAAAACCTTCCTTCGCCGAAACTCTTGAAAATCTTTCCCGACCGCCACGTGTTGCTCTTATTGGGGCGATGGATCAGGAAATCGAACTGCTTAAAAATTCTCTGCATGATGCCGAGACCCGCGTTGTGGCGGGTTATCCCTTTTATGTGGGAATGCTGAGTGGTGTTGAGGTGGTTCTGCTCAAATCCGGTATTGGCAAGGTGAATGCGGCAATCGGGACTGCATTGCTGCTGCAGCAGTTTGACCCCGACTGCGTGATCAATACCGGTTCGGCCGGAGGCTTTGATGCTCAGCTTGATGTGGGTGATGTCGTGATATCGGATGAGGTAAGGCATCATGATGTCGATGTCACGATTTTCGGTTATGAGCCGGGGCAGGTGCCTGGGCTTCCTGCAGCGTTTACCGCTGATCCGCTGTTGGCACGCATGGCGGAGGAATGTATTGCACAGATGCCTCACGTCAATACTGTTCGAGGCTTGATTGCAACCGGGGATAGTTTCATGAACTGCCCGGAGCGCGTGGCAAAAACACGGGCGCTGTTTCCGTCCATGAAGGCTGTTGAAATGGAGGCGGCCGCCATTGCTCAGACCTGCCATCAGTTTGGAACGCCCTTTATCATCATTCGCGCGCTGTCAGATATTGCCGGAAAGGAATCAAACCTGTCTTTTGAGCAGTTCCTTGACAAGGCTGCGCAGCACTCCGCCGAGATGGTTATTGCAATCGTTAAGCGCATTGCTGAAAGGGTTAGTCCCTAGAGGTTGCATTAAATGATAAAGATAACTAATTGATAAAAAAGGATTTAAAGATGATATCTTCATTCCATCCGCCAGTGCGGACGCTGATGGGCCCCGGGCCTTCTGATGTAAGTCCTCGGGTACTTTCCGCCATGGCCAGGCCGACAATCGGCCATCTCGATCCTGCCTTCATCGGCATGATGGATGAGGTCAAGCAGTTGCTGCAGTATGCGTTGCGTACCGAAAATGCGCTGACGATGCCTGTTTCAGCGCCGGGGTCTGCCGGCATGGAAGCCTGCTTTGTCAATCTGGTTGAACCTGGCGACAAGGTTATCGTGTGCCAGAACGGCGTGTTTGGCGGACGGATGAAAGAAAATGTTGAGCGCTTCGGCGGCATTGCCCTGATGGTTGAAGATGCCTGGGGAACCGCTGTCAGTGTCGACAAGGTGCGTGCTCTGATGGAGCAGCATGACGACATCAAGCTGTTGGCGTTTGTTCATGCCGAGACGTCAACGGGTGTTCGATCCGATGCTCAGGCGCTGTGTCAAATGGCGCGGGATTATGGCTGCCTGACTATAGTTGATGCTGTTACCTCATTGGGTGGTATCGAGCTTGAGGTTGATCGCTGGGGTATTGATGCCATCTATTCAGGCACCCAAAAGTGCCTGTCTGCGCCGCCGGGCATTTCACCCGTCAGCTTCAGTGAGCGCGCTCTCGAAAAGGTCAGTCGTCGTGAGAGTCGCATTCCCAGCTGGTTCCTGGATAAAACGCTGGTCATGGGATACTGGGGGGGTGGCCAGAAACGTGCCTATCATCATACGGCTCCCGTGAATGCACTTTATGGTCTGCATGAGTCATTGGTCATGCTGCAGGAAGAAGGCATCGAGCAGGCGTGGCAGCGTCATCGCTATCATCATGAAGCACTGAGAGCCGGTCTCGAGGCGATGGGGCTGAACTTTACGGTTGATGCTGCGGTTCGTCTGCCACAATTGAACTCGGTTGCCGTTCCTGATGGGATTGATGAGATGCGCGTGCGCGCGCTGCTGCTCGAACGTTATGGGCTCGAGATCGGTGCGGGGCTGGGCGCCCTGGCAGGCAAGGTTTGGCGTATCGGCTTAATGGGCAGTTCGTGCACACGCCGACATGTCATGCTTTGTATTGATGCGCTTGAAAATACATTGCTTGAGTTGGGTGCTGACATCCATGCTGGTGTGGCGGCTCAGGCTGCTGCCGCGGCTTACGCTGAATAGGAGAACGTCATGGCCAAGGTTGCATTTATCGGTTTGGGGGTGATGGGGTTTCCCATGGCCGGCCATCTTTCGCGAGCAGGGCACGATGTCTGTGTCTATAACCGCACTCGCAGCAAGGCCGAGCACTGGTGTGAGACCTACACGGGGCGCTCGGCTGCAACCCCCGCCGAAGCGGCCGAAACCGCTGATTTTGTGTTTACCTGTGTCGGCAATGATGATGATCTGCGTGAGGTTACAATGGGCCCGCAAGGTGTGTTTGGCACGCTCGCAGCGGGTGCTGTTCTGATTGATCATACAACGGCCTCTGCAGACGTGGCGCGTGAACTGGCCCGCCAGGCCAGTCATAGAGGATGCGAGTTTCTGGATGCGCCGGTTTCGGGTGGTCAGGCAGGAGCCGAAAATGGTGTCTTGAGCATCATGATAGGAGGGGCGCCGGACACCTATGCGAAGGTATCGCCCTTGCTTGAGGCCTATGCCAAGTCACACAGATTGCTTGGAGAAGCCGGTAGTGGACAGCTCGCCAAAATGGTCAATCAGATCTGTATTGCCGGGTTGGTGCAGGGGTTGGCTGAGGCTGTCCATTTCGTCAAGCGATCGGGGCTTGATGGAGAGGCTGTCTTTGATGTCATTCAGCATGGTGCTGCAGGCTCATGGCAGATGATCAATCGTCATGCCAGCATGCTGGAGGGGCGCTATGATTTCGGCTTTGCCGTGGACTGGATGCGCAAGGATCTTCGTATAGCGTTGGAGGAGGCTCGTCAGAACGGAGCGCGCCTGCCTGTAACCGCGCTTGTTGATCAGTTCTATGCTGATTTGCAGGCTGAAGGGGATGGCCGCCTGGATACGTCGAGCCTGCTCAAAAGGCTTGAGAAAGGGGGCTGAAGCTCAGATAATGCCGCTCTTTCACCCGCATCATGCGGGCCCAATTACTACAAAGATTGAGGAACTGGTTCTATGTTGAGTATCGACAAGTACAGCATGATTTCGTTCGCGCCCAGTATCGCGATTGTTGCTGCCATGCTGGTTATGACTGTTATGGGTGTGCGCTTCCTTAAGCGTGAAATTGCCAAGGATGCAGCACGTTCACAGCAGCCAAAGTAAAAGATGCGCGGGCGACTTCGGTCGCCCTGTTTTTTTCGGGGTTGATGAGTCACTGCTTGAGGATGGATGTGATGGCAACTGTGAATGGTCGGCGGCAGAGTGCTTCAGCGACGCAGCAGATGGATCGTGAGCGTCACCCGCTGCTGTCAGACAATGATATCAATACAATCCTGGTCAATGGTGCCCAGATCTCTCTCAGCAAGCTGAAGCGGGCGCGAAGCTTTGATGCACGGCTGTACTATTATGCCGAGATTGGCGTTTATCTGGAGGTGTCCCTCTCGCGTGGCGCGGGCATCCTGGATGCAACTCGAGAGCAGCTTGAGGCGATTCATCGCGAGGCCACCCACCTGCATATGGATGCCAATAAAAATCTGAATGAAGTCAGCTGAAACGCAACAAAACCCGGTTGTTGAAGATCAAGACGGCTTTGACAGCAAGGCCTTCCTTCGTCGTTTGACCCAGCGCCCGGGGGTCTATCAGATGTACGGTGCCGACGGAAATATCCTTTACGTAGGCAAGGCCAAAAATCTCAAGAATCGTGTCAGCAGCTATTTCCGCTCCAGTGGCCTGACTACCAAGACCCAGGCACTGGTTGCGCGTATCCGGCGTATCGAAGTTACAGTCACCGGCAGTGAGACCGAGGCACTGCTGCTGGAACAAAATCTGATCAAGCAGCAGCGACCGCCCTACAATATTCTGCTGCGTGATGATAAATCCTATCCCTATATATTTGTCAGTGATCGGGAAACCTATCCCTCCATCACATTTCAGCGCGGTAGTGGGCGCAGGAAAGGGCGCTATTTCGGACCCTATCCAAGCTCGGGTGCGGTACGTGAAAGCCTTAACTTGCTGCAAAAGGTTTTTCGGATTCGCCAATGCGAGGATAGCTTCTTCCGCAATCGTTCTCGCCCGTGTCTTCAGTATCAAATCAAGCGCTGCACGGCACCCTGTGTGGGGCTGATCAGTGAGGCGGCCTATCGCCAGGATCTTGAACATGCAATTCAGTTTCTGCAGGGGCGCAACCATGAGTTGATGCAGGCGCTGGCACATGAGATGGATGTGGCGGCTGCGCAGCTCGAATTCGAGCGCGCAGCCAGTTTGCGCGACCAGATCAGTGCTCTGCAGCAGGTTCAGGAACAGCAGTTCGTCAGTGGGCAAAGTGGTGATGCAGACGTGCTTGGGTGTGCCGTTCAGCCGGGCGGGGTATGTGTTCATGCCCTGTTCGTGCGGGGCGGGCGGGTGATTGGCAGTAAAGTCTATCATCCAAGAGTATCCATCGAGGATACGCCGGCTGAGGTGTTGTCCGCCTTTATTGCGCAGTTCTACTTGAGTGGTCCGCGGGAAATACCGGCAGCCGTTATAACGCCTGTCGAAATATCCGATCAGGACTGTATTCAGCAGGCATTGGAGCAAAAGCGTGGGCGCAAGGTGGCTGTACTATCGCGTGTAAGGGGGGATCGGGCCGGTTGGCAGCGATTGGCACAAACCAACGCCGAGCAGCAGTTGGGAAGTCATCTGGCCAGTAAGCAGAATATCTACAACCGCTATCTGTCATTGCAGGATGCTTTGGGTCTTGATGCTGTGCCGCAGCGACTGGAATGCTTTGATATCAGTCACAGCTCCGGTGAGGCTACAGTTGCCTCTTGTGTTGTTTTTGATCGCGAGGGCCCCAAGAAATCCGACTATCGACGTTTTAATATTGACGGTATTACGCCTGGTGATGACTACGCGGCCATGCAGCAGGCGCTCAGTCGTCGCTATACTCGTGTTCGAAAAGGCGAGGGGGTGCTGCCTGACCTGCTGATTATTGATGGCGGCAAGGGACAGGTTGCCCAAGCCATGGCGGTTATGGAGGAGCTGCAAATAGAGGAGGTTGTGGTTGTCGGCATTGCCAAGGGACCCACACGCAAAGCCGGTTTTGAAGTTTTGATACGTGGAGACACCGGTGAAGAAACCGTGCTTGCCTCTGACTCTCCGGCTCTCCATCTTCTGCAACACATACGTGACGAGTCGCACCGTTTTGCCATTACAGGGCATCGGGCTCGGCGTGGTAAGGCGCGAGGCAAATCCAGCCTGGAAGGAATCCCTGGAATCGGCCCCAAGCGTCGGCGCGAGCTGTTGAAGCACTTTGGTGGTGTAAAAGAGGTTGAACGGGCGAGTGTTGAAGAAATTGCAAAAGTCTCTACTATTAGTCGGACGCTGGCGCAGGACATTTATGCCGCGCTCCACCCCGAAAGCTAAAGCAGGACGTAACGGGACACCCACTTGCACACAATTAAACTACCCAATTTACTGACGCTGCTGCGCATCGTCCTGATTCCGGTTTTCATACTGGTGTACTATTTGCCCTATGCTTGGTCACCATGGGCTGCATCAGCCATTTTTGGTTTTGCGGCCATCACAGACTGGTTTGATGGGTACCTCGCTCGCAAGCTGGACCAAGCCTCTCCCTTTGGTGCTTTTCTCGACCCCGTTGCTGACAAGCTGATGGTGGCAGCAGCCCTGGTAGTGTTGGTTGAAGTATTCGCGTCGCCTTTGGTAACAATCCCGGCGATCGTGATCATCGGGCGCGAGATCGTGATTTCTGCGCTGCGCGAGTGGATGGCAGAACTGGGCGAGCGTGCCAGTGTTGCAGTATCCAGTATTGGCAAAATCAAGACTACACTCCAGATGACATCCATCCTCATTCTGATTGCAGTGCCCTTGTACAGTACTCTGTCTTGGGTAGGTATCGCTGCGTTGTATGGTGCTGCGGTGTTGACGCTGTGGTCCATGGTTCTGTACCTTCGCGCTGCATGGCCTCACCTTAGCGATGATATCTGAAGTAAGTGGTTAATATTTAAGCAATTTTTTTTAAGTATTATGGTTGACACCCTGCAGGATCTCTCTATAATACGCACCACTGTTGAGGCGCGGGAATAGCTCAGTTGGTAGAGCACGACCTTGCCAAGGTCGGGGTCGCGAGTTCGAGTCTCGTTTCCCGCTCCAATCTTGACAGTATGGCTGGATGGCAGAGTGGTCATGCAGCGGACTGCAACTCCGTGTACGCCGGTTCGATTCCGACTCCAGCCTCCATTCTTATCAGGTTTGCTTATAAAAACCTGATAAGAATGGTTTTTATTTTTTCCCTCCCAATGTTTTCATTATCCTCTCCCTGGTTTTGTTGCACCCATAAAAAGCTTGCAGCTGGTTGTACTTAAAAAGGCAAGCCATTCAGGCTCGCCCTGTTTTGCTGTTCATTTCCAGCGTCCGGGGGCATAACTGAATACGGGTAAAGACCAGTGCCAGTAGATTGCCGCTATACGCATCAGTATGCCTGTCGCAAATGACAGCAGCAGATTCAGATCATGGTTTAATCCCATTCTTTCAAGCTGAAGGTAGAGCAGGGCGACCAGAAGTGAGATGCTGGCATACAGCTCATGCCGAAAAACCACGGGGACTCTCTGGCATAGAATGTCACGCAAAATGCCACCGAAAATGCCTGTTATCATGCCTGCCATCACCACAACCGATGTGCTGTAGCCCAGTTCGAGTGCCACATTGCAGCCAATGATTGTGAAAGCAATCAGCCCCATGGCATCCAGAAGCAGAAAGATGCGGTGCAAATGATGCATGAAGCGGGCGACAAGAATGGTAATCAGGCCGGCTGATACAGTGAGATAGATGTATTCAGGGTGTTGAGTCCATGAAACCGGAAAGTGGCCCAGCAGTATGTCACGGATGGTACCGCCGCCAAGGGCGGTAATGAAAGCGATCACGCTGACGCCAAACATGTCCATGTTGCGGCGGCCTGCGGCAAGGGCGCCAGACATGGCTTCAGCTGTTATTGCGATCAGGTAGATATAGGTGAGCACGTTTAAACCTCCCGTACGGGTGTTTATCCGTCTCTCCCTCTGTCCGGGTACCTGAGAGTTTGCACGCTGTGCGTGTTGCCCCTTCGGTGGGTCAGTATTGCCTGACCTCTCTCCAGTCGACGTCGTGAATGTATTTTCGCAGTACCTGAGCCTGAGCGATTATGGGAGTTTGCGCCTTCGGCGGGGCCGTGGCCCTCTCTCCTGCGATGGGAGGATTATAGCCTGCAGCAAAAATATCACAACCACGGAATTAGCTGCGGCGCTTGATATCACGCATCAAGTCTGTCAAGTCGAGCCCCGTGTTGGCGGCAAGTGCATCCAGATCATGAAAAACAGGGGGGAGGGTACGTTGCTTGCGTTTTTGCTTCTGCTCTTCAATGCGCTCGAGAAGCATTTTGTGAACCTGGTTCAGTTGGTCAGAGTCAAGGCTCATCAAATAGGCAGGTAATTCGGATTCATTCATACCAAAAAGGTTCCTGACAAATCAGTATCACGTTAGGCGTACGTCCGGTACAAATAATGGGGGCTCGGATGGATATGGCGTGTATAAATAATATACGAACAGATTGTATATATGGCATACAGGGCCTGCAAGCCATTATTGAATGGCTTATGGTATCGACATAAATGATTAAAACAATTGCCGAACATTTGAAGCGAGCTGGTTTAAATTGAAACCAAGACTGGAGAAATAGCCGTGATTCGGTGGGCGTTTGCCTGGTGTAGTCAGGAGTGCTCTGAATGGTGCCCCGAACCGGACTCGAACCGGTACAGCCAAAGGCCGAGGGATTTTAAATCCCTTGTGTCTACCAATTTCACCATCGGGGCTATGACGAAAAGTGTGCCTTTTCAATCAATATGTTGAGCGCGCATTCTCCCGTTGCCGAGGATAAAAGTCAATCGAAATGCGCGCTCGGGATTGCATCAGCGGGCTTGATGCATACAGCTTGCGGTGTCCAGCATCCTGTTTGAAAAACCCCACTCGTTATCGTACCAGGCAAATACCTTCACCATAGTGCCTACAACTTGTGTTTGCAGGCTGTCGAAAATGCATGAGGCGCTGTGATGATTGAAATCGATTGATACCAAGGGTGTTTGATTGTACTCAATGATCTCTTTGCTGGCATCGGATGCCCGCTGCATAATGGCGTTAACCTCTTCGACGCTTGTGTTGCGATTTGCAGTGAAGGTGAGGTCAACCAGTGAGACATTAGCGGTTGGGACTCTCACAGCCAAACCGGACAGAAGTCCATCAAGCTCTGGCAATACCAGGCCGACTGCCTTGGCAGCACCGGTTTTGGTTGGGATCATTGACAGCGCAGCCGCGCGCGCCCGGTAAAGGTCGGTATGATAGACATCAGTCAGATGTTGATCATTGGTATAGGCATGAATGGTTGTCATCAGTCCTTGCTGAATTCCAATTGCATCATTTAGCGCCTTTGCCATGGGGGCAAGGCAGTTGGTTGTGCAGGATGCATTGGAAACAATTCGGTGCTCCGGATGGAGCGAAGTTTCATTCACTCCAAATACGATGGTGGCATCAGCTCCCTTGGCTGGCGCTGAAACCAGGACCTTGCCGGCCCCCTGTTGCAAATGGATTTCGGCCTTTTCCCTATCGGTAAACCGCCCGGTGCACTCTAAAACAATATCGACACCAAGATCTCGCCAGGGGAGGGCGTGCGGATCGGGCTCACGCAGCATAAGAATGGAGTGATCTCCAAGGATCAATTGATCCTGTTCGGCGCGCACTGGCCACATGAAGCGACCGTGTACGGAATCGTACTCTGTGAGATGTGCGCTGATGGCGCTGTCGCCAAGGTCATTGATTGCAACCACTTCAAAATCCTTCTCTCGACCGCTCTCGTAGAGCGCGCGGAGTATGTTGCGGCCAATCCTGCCGTAGCCGTTTATTGCAATGCGTATGGCCATGTTGATGCTCCTTTTTTCCTGTTTAACAACATCTTAGATGACTTTTTGCGGCTCGGGTATGGATGACTTGCCTTTAGCGGCAGTGAAGAGTCTAATTGAAGGGTTCGATACATATCATTCAATACATATTGCGTACCGTATGCCCAGAAAAAGTGATACTCATAGTCGCGTTATCGAGGTTGCCGATCAGCTTCTTGAAGAAGGCATAAGGCCTACACAGCAGAATGTCCGCGAGCGAATAGGCAGTGGCAGCCTGACGACAATCAATCGTGCTCTCAATGACTGGTGGCATACTCTTGCTCAGCGCATTTCCCGGCGCAACGAGCATCCCGAGCTGCCTGAGCCGGTTCTGACTCTGGCAAGTCAGGTCTGGGATCGTGCTCTGGCCTATGCGGAGCATCGGTTTGATGCGCAAAGGCAATTACTGGAGCAAAAACAGGAAGAGCTGGTAAGTGCCGCTCGACAGCGAAGCAGCAATGAAGAGCACGCACTGGCGGATGCTCAGCGGCAAAACGCCAGGCTGCTGGACCGGTGTGAGCAATTGGCTCAGGACAAGCGAGAGCTGGAAAAGCGTGCGCTTGACCTTGAGGAACAGTTGCTGAAGCTGACAGTAGAGCGTGATGCAGCCAGGCGTGAGCTTCGGCAGCTGCAGCATTTGGGTGCGGGAGGCGTTGAGCAGACGGAAGCCATGATAGAGCTGCGGGTTCGCGCGCGACTCCAGGAAGAGGAATTGCAGCGCCTGCGGCAGCTCGGAAATCAATTGAGCCAGGAAAATGCTCGATTGAGAAGTCAGATGGATGGAAGTTAATCCTTTACTATGATAAATGCATGTAGTGAATTGATATAATGGAATTTTTCCTGCCAAGCGATACCAGTGTACTAGAGGTGAGCGAGCGTCTGCGCGCCTGTTCGCCCGGTGACCAGATTAGCTGTTCGGATGAGGCCTTGTTTGAGGTGGCAAAGGCTGTGCTGGTGCGTGAAAAGCTGGCTGGACTGACGCTGCAGCTGCTGGATTCTGATGACTATGTTTTACGGACGGTAACCAGTCGACGCAGGCATGAGATCCAGAAGCAGGATCGGTTCAGTGATCGTCAGGAAGCGGTGCTCAGAGCGCTGGAAAAGGTTTTGGCACATTGCGATAAAGAAGGAATACGCCTGATTGGCTTCAGTGATGAGCTTGTAGCAGTGCCTGCACACCTTGATAACAGTGCCAGCCTGTCTGCCGAGGCGGTCGATATCGATACGTCAGGTGTTTATCGTGGCGCAGACAGCATAGGGGAATATACCAATGACTAATACCGCTGAGGTGAGCCGGCAAATCAGTTCTGGTACCCTTGCACCGATTTCGACTGATAATCCGGAGCTGAAATGAGCAATCCTATCCGCATATTGCTGGTTGATGACCACTCGATCGTCCGTGCGGGCTTTCAGCACATGCTGCTGAAAGAGGCGGACATGGAGATCCTGGCTGAAGCGGAAAATGGAACTCAGGCCGTAGAGTTGTATCGGGAGCTTTCACCGGATGTGGTTGTTATGGATCTTGCCATGCCGGCGGACAGTACGACTGTTGAGGCAACCTCTACAACCGGCGGGCTCGACGCCATCAAGCGCATTCTTGCGCATGATCCGGCCGCCCGCATTCTCGTGCTGACAATCTGGGAGGCCAGCCCGTATCCGGCACGTGTCGCTGAAGCGGGTGTTAAAGGGTACGTCACAAAGCGATGTGCCCAGGATGAATTGGTGCATGCTGTAAGAGAGATTTACAGCGGGCGCCGCTATTTCTCCAAGTCCGTCAGCGACCAGCTCGCGCAGGACTTGAACGTACCTCCGGAGCAGTCACCTATAGCCCAGTTGACAAGGCGTGAGCTCGAAATATTCACGCTCCTTGCAGAGGGGCGCAGTGTTAACGCCATTGCCGACACTATCTTCCTGAGCCCGAAAACGGTACATGCACATCGTGCCAACATTCTGCGCAAGCTTAACCTGTCCAATGGCTCGGAAATTATTCACCTGGCCCTGCGGACCGGCATTATACAGGCCTGATCGGGTCTATACTGACAGTAGGCTTTTGCTGCTGGAGGTGGTTGTATGGTCCCGCATGCTGACTCTTCGGTCGACTTTGTGACTGACATGATTCTGGAGTCGCTTCATCTCTGGAACGAAATTGATGTTGGAACGCTCGTTCAGCTTGAGGCCGACCTGATAGATCACAACACCCGCGTTCTGACGAGAGGGCATCTCTACGAGGTGCTTGCCAAAACTGATCTGTCCCCGTGCCATCCCATGTTTATTGTTCAGTCCGAACTTACCGATGAGCTTATTGAGCTTCATCCCGGGCTCATCTGTAATTATGTGGAAAATCCTGCCCAGATTTATCATGCATGAATAAGCGCTCACTGAGTTCAGAGGCCTTGTAAAGCCGCACTATTGAGCTTCGTATAATGTATATTATGTTAAACAATATCTATCATTCCGCTTGGATGAAGCTTTCATGTTATTTGTATTTTACTGTGAGATCGGTCTCATCTTACGTACTAAAGTTCAACCCCAGACGGCACCTCTGGCTGTCAGGCGGATTCGCCCTGTTCTGCCGAGGCCGTTAACTGCCGATAAGGTGAGATCCTGCTTTTTTGAGCGCAAAACGTTAAGCAGGATTTTTGGATGTGATTAAGGTTTAACCAGTTCGTGCGGAGAGTGTCGAAGATTTCAGTTTCGTGGGCTGATTGTCATTCCGTAGAAGCTGATCAGCAGCGCGGCGCTCATGCTTTTCCGCTTTGTTACCAGCGGAGCCATGTTGTGGCCACACTCGAATGAACGCACATGGAACTGTTATCGCTTGCGCTGCTGCATCTTTTGTCGCGTGACGGCTGTATGCTTTCAGATCACCGTCATGCGATCTCATCTAATGGTTTATGCTGTTATTTTATCCTATTGATATTAATGCTTTTTATTTCATGCTTCTGGAAGCGTATCTATTTTTGCAGCCAAGATGAAGTCGTTTTCATGCAGTCCCCCTATCTTGTGCGTCCAGAGCCTGACGTTTGCATGCGCCCAGCCAAAACATATCTCTGGATGATGGCCGGTTTCTTCTGCCAGTAAGCCAACATGATTGACGAAGGCAAGTGCCGTTTTGAAGTCCGGGAATGTAAATTCGCGGTATATGTGGCTTGCATCTTCACTCAGATGCCACTGATGGAGATGCTTCAAATAATCTTCCGACTCTTCACGCGTAAAGGCAGAAACGTCTCCATGACACGGGATGCAACGCTGATCGGCGAGAGACATGCTTGTACTCCTTTTTCCTGACCTTAAGAGGCAGTGTAGCCTCCCTTGTAGACCCGTGCTTGCTGGCGTGATTCTTTGGCCTCCCCTTCCCGCTTGCACTTTTTGACTATTCAGCGATAATCCACATTAAATGAGTAATCTCTAATTTAAATTATTCTCAAGGGCGTTCCATTGATGATGATTGTGAATTTCACTCCCCTTTCAGCCCTCGCCGGCGGGGCTCTGATAGGACTTTCCGCTGCCTTCTTGCTGCTTGCCAAAGGCCGTATTGCGGGCATTTCGGGTATAGCAGGCGGCGTGATTTATCCTGAGTCGCGTGATGACCTGGGCTGGCGAGTGTTTTTTTTGCTGGGCCTTGTGCTTGGTGGCTTTGCTTACCAGTGGTCTGGGCTTGGTGTCGGGGTCGAGCATATAGTGGCAATTGCTGACAAGTCCGTGCTTGTTCTTGCTGGTTTGCTTGTCGGCATCGGCACTCAGGTCGGCACCGGCTGTACCAGTGGTCACGGAATATGCGGGCTTGCACGTAGAAGCCCACGATCGCTTGTGGCGACGCTCTGCTTCATGGGGAGTGCGGTTGTAACCGTGTATATTGTTCGGCACTTGATGGGAGGTGCTGCATGACTCAGTCGATGAAACAATTGCTCGCGGCACTCTTGGCCGGGCTGTTATTCGGTTTCGGTCTAGGTTTGGCGCAGATGATTGACCCCGCCAAAGTGACCAATTTTCTTGATCTGTTCGGTAGCTGGGATCCCTCCCTTGCGTTTGTAATGGCTGGCGGGCTTGCCGTTAATGCGGTGGTGACGCCTTTCATTCTTAAACGCCAACGCCCGCTGCTGGCTGAGTTTTTCAGATTACCGTCCAAAGTGGAAGTTGACGGCAGGATTGTAATCGGCGGAGTGCTGTTTGGCGTTGGCTGGGGTCTTGCAGGCTATTGCCCTGGCCCAATGATTACATCGTTAAGCTTTGCTGACAGCGATATCCTCACCGTACTGGCTGCATTTGTGGTTGGAACCTTTATCGCGCGCTGGGTGCTTCATCGCTTGGGGTAAAGCTATCGCGTACCGGTCTGGTTTTGGCCCAGCATGCTGGCCAATTCCGGAGCCGGTACCGGTTTGCTGTACAGATACCCCTGCGCATGTGCGCAACCTGCCCGCAAAAGAAGCTTTTTCTGCTCCTCCGTTTCGACGCCTTCAGCGATCAGTTCCAGTTCCAGCTTGTTTGCCAGAGCGATGATTGCCTCAATAATGGCCAGATCGTTTGGATCCATAACGGCATTGCGCACAAACGACTGATCTATTTTCAGCCGGTGGACCGGCAGGCGTTTTAGATAGGTCAGGGATGAATATCCCGTGCCAAAGTCATCTATCGACAGCAGTATGCCCATTTCCTTCAGCTGCTTGAGTATCGGGACTGTTCTGGCCGGATCCTGCATGATAAAGCCTTCTGTTACTTCAAGCTCAAGCCACTGAGGCTTGCAGTGCGTTTGAGCCAGAATATCCTGAACAGTTTCAACCAGGTTGTCTTCATGGATCTGTGCGCCTGCAAGATTCACGGATACACGTCCTGGGCTCAGGCCTGCTCGATACCATTCGACCTGTTGCAGGCATGCCAGTCTCAACACTTCATTGCCAAGGTCTATGATAAGGCGCGACTCTTCTGCGATAGGAATGAAGCTGCCGGGCATCAACAGCCCCTTCTCCGGGTGCTCCCAGCGAACCAGTGCCTCGGTGCCTGTCATCAGGCCGCTGCGCATGTCGATTTGTGGTTGATAGTAGACTCTTAGTTCTCCTCCCTGAAGGGCTCGTTTAAGCCCCGCTTCCACCTCCATAGTCTGCAGGGCCTGTTCGCTTAGGTGGCTATGGAAATATTGATATTGACCGCCACCCAGCTTCTTGGCGTGATACATGGCAAGGTCACAGTTCCGGGTGAGGGTCTGGGACGAGGTGCCGTCCTGGGGGCAGTGTGTTACTCCAATGCTTGCCCGTACATCAAGGTCGTGCCCCTGTTTGATGACGGGCTCAGCCAGTGCGGCCACAATACGTGGCAATATCGTGCGCTCGTGCTCCATGTCTGTGCTGGGTGCCGTGAGCAGGAAAAACTCATCACCACCGTGCCTGAAGAGGCGATCACCCTCACCCAGTATCGACTTGAGCCGCTCGGCAACGGTTATCAGTACCTTGTCGCCTACAGGATGACCCAGGCTGTCGTTGATAAGCTTGAAGCGATCAAGGTCTATATAAGCCAGCGCAAAGCCAAGGTTACGATGCACGGCCGTGCTGATGGCCAGATCCAGTTCCTGATTGAAGTTATACCGATTGGGCAGGCCTGTGAGCGTGTCATGGTTGGCTTCGTGCTCAAACAGATCGCGCTGCTCTTTCAGTCTTTGCTGGGCGGCTTCAAGCGCATTGGTGCGTTGATCAAAGGCTTCTGCAAGCGCTTCAAGCTCATCGTTTGTGCCCAGCGGTGCACAGGTGTTTCTGCGGGGGTCTTTAACCCGACGATACAGCTCGATAATTGGTGAGGCGATCCCCTGCCCGATCCATGCTGCCAGTATGGCGGCAATAAGTGTCAGCGTAATCCCAATGCCGACAAAGCGGCTGACTGTAGTCATGATGACGGATTCGAACTGTGATTCGGGCACCCCCACCTCAAGGCTGATATCCAGCTGCTGTAGCATGGGGGTGTCTGATGTCGGGAATTGCTGGCTGCTGATATAGCTGCGCTGAGCCTCTTGGCCCAGCGTTATTATGGGAGCGTTGTTGATGTACAGACGAAGGAAACCGTCGCTGCCCCGAAAGGCGTGCCGGTCAAGCAGTTCATGAAGATCGAATGCCGCTACGAGGGCGCCTTGGGTGGTTGCATAAAACTTGATGGGGGCAATAACTGTCATCTGCCGATTCGTTGCGTCGTTGTAGAGCGCTATTTCGCCCATGGACAGCGCTGCGCGAAGCTCGGTGGACTGATTGAATTCTGGCAGCCAGTGTTCATCCTGGTACACCGGCTCGCCATCAAAGTCCAACAGCGCTGCAGCTCGCATTGAGGTGCCGCTGGAAAAGTTCTTCAGCAGTGGTGGCAAATCGGTCATGCGTGCCTGGCTGTCGATCAGCCCGTTAATCATGAAAGGATTCTCGGCCAACCTGGCGGTTCCCTCAACGAGATAGGCTATTCGATTTTCAAGCTGTATCAGTGATGAGTTGGCGCTATTTCCCAGGTCTTTGTATGCTTGCTGGTACAGTTCGTTGCGCAGAATATAGGCCACCGTGAAAGTGACGATCAGCATTGTCAGAGCCACAAAGCTGCAGATGGTCAGTATCAACTTGCGCTGCAAGCTGCGGTGACGTCCTTGAGGCTGGCTTGAGATGTGATTCATGGGGCGCCTCGTTTGCCATCAGTGAGTCTGTAGGCTGGCTCCAGGCTCCACTGGGTGTCGAAGTGCAGGTCCGAAGAGGTGGGTTGCGTATAATTCGTAACCACCTGTTCGCAGGGAGAGGCCTGCAGAGCCTGAGTCATATTCTCGTACAGTTTGGCCTCACAGTGCGCCGCCGCCATCAATAGCATCCAGCCTGCATCATGGGACTGCATGAGCGTCGAGATCGATGCGGGTTCGCTGCCATAGCGTTTTTTGTACATGCTCATGACATGGGCTGCAATACCTTCTCTCAGGTGGCCTTGCATGCTCAAAACTTCGGGGGCATCGGCAGGAATTGTCCAGTCGAGCGTGGATACCAGTAACGGTTTCTGTGGCTGGTCCTTGAACCAGTTGAGGCTCTCCTGTAGCAGCCGACTGTAAAGCACCAGGATGGTGGCGTCAGGTATGCCGTGTTGCGCGCCGAGTTGTGCTGCAAGGGGGCGTTGAGGATTCAGTATGGTGCTTGCTTCGATGTGGAGCCCTTCCTTGACGGCTTCTGTTTCAATGGCTCGCGTCAGGCTCTCGCTCCAGGCAGTGGTTTCTACAATCAGGTGAACTGTTTGGATGCCTCGGTTTTTCAGGTCACTTATCAGCTGGGCTGCGAGTTTGTCACTTGTTGCAACCAGGTTGATCAGAGGGCTGCTTGCCTTGTTCAGGGCCGGCAGCGTCATCCAGGGATTGATAACGGGCACGGCTATACTGTCGGATGTCTGGTGAACCTGCAGTGCGAGTGGGCCTGCGCCGGCAATGATCCCCAGCATGCCGGGTTCGCGGGAGTAGTCATCCAGGGTGCGCTGTGAGCGACCTGCAAGATTTCTGTTATCGCGTGTGATGACTTGTATATCCGGAGTGAGCATTGGATCGGACTTTTGAAACCGCTCAACCGCAAGCTCAACACCTCGTTTGACTTCCAGGCCAAGCTCGGGGGCTGCCGTACTCAAATCGGTATCAACCCCAATCAACCAGCGGTTTTCCCGTGGGTGTTTGAGTACTGCATATTCATGGGTATACGCCAGGATATCGGGGCCTATTATCGACTCAAAACGGTCCGCCAAAGGCTGCATTGCCTGCCGGAACAGGATGCGCTGGGACTCGCTCAGATGATGTATTCGAGTCCCCGAAGCACGGATCTCAGACAAAAATTCATCTTCCTGTCGGTCGGTTTCTGCGCGCTGCCAGGGGGTAAGTTCTCGCGCCGTTTCAAGCAGGAGTGTTTGCAGGTGTCCGGGCAGTTGGTTGAATCGCTTTTCGCTGATTGCAAACACATATGCCAGATAGGCATGCTCACTGAGAGTAAGGTCAGTTTGTGCCTCATGAATCCCCATGCTGTGTATTGCGACCAGTGGGTTTTCCTGACCATCGACTACACCATCCATTAATGCCTGGCGCGTTTCATGGAAGTCAATGGGAACTGCCTCGGCCCCCATCAGGTTGAACTGGTCACGCAGCAGTTTGCTCTTCATGATTCGGATGTTCAGTCCGGCAAAATCCGATGGTGTTTTCAAGGGGCGATTGGCGGTTAAGTGTTTGAAACCATTACCCCAAAAAGCAGCGCCAACAATATTGATTCTATTGAGTTTTTCCAGAAGCAATCTGCCGGGCTCTCCATCCAGCATGGCATACAGATCCTGCCGCGTGGGCAGCAGGAATGGAAGGTCTGCATACTGCATTTCAGGTACTGCGCTACTGAGCTTGGCTGAAGGTATCAGCAGCAGCTCAAGCTCTCCCTGTCGTGCCATCTCAAGCATCTGATGGTCGTTGCCAAGAATCTGATTCGGGAAAAGCTGAACCTGCACTCGTCCGTCGGTGCGTTGCTCAATCGCCGCCTTGAATCGCTCGGCCGCCAAATGGAGGGCGCTGCGTTCAGGAATATTGTATCCAAAGCGCAGTACAAGCTTGTCCTGGGGCGTGTTTTGTTGCGCTTCCTGTACCGCCATGTCCGATCCAAATGGCCAGACAACGAGCACCATCAGGATAAGCAGCAGGATCGTCAGGGATAGCAGGCCAAGCAAGCGGTTCATCTATCAAGCCCAAACAGGATGATCACCTCAATATACTGCATTGTGTGTTGCTGGAAATGCTTCAGGTCAGTGCCAAGATTAAAAAATAATAAATACTTTGTACGTATTGGATATTAAAAATACACCTATTCGGCCAATTCGACTCGGTTGCGGCCATTTCGCTTGGCGGCGTAGACAGCCTTGTCTGCGCGACTCAGAGGCGTATCAACTTCGGAATCTGATGCGGTAATTTCGGTCACGCCAATACTGGTCGTCACCTGCAGCATTTCAATATCAGCAAATGTTATTCTGGCCAGTGCAAGACGCAGGCGCTCGGCGAGCACCTTTGCTCCGCCCAGATCGGTGCCCGGGAGTAATATTGCAAACTCCTCACCCCCGATGCGACCAATGATGTCAATCTGCCGCAGCTGTGCGGTCGCGGTTTCTGCAAAGGTCTTCAACACCCGGTCGCCTGTGGCATGGCCAAACTGGTCATTGATCTGTTTGAAGTGGTCCAGATCCACCATCATAAGACCACAGCGGTGGTGGAACCGGACGACTCGCGCCCTCTCCTGCTCCAGCCGCTCCATGAAGTGACGACGGTTTGCCAGCCCGGTCAGAGCATCACTGGTGGCCAGACGATGCAATTCCTGTTCGCGCAGTTTCTGGCTGGTTATATCCTGCACCATGCCTGTGGCGCGCAACACCCCGGTTTCATCATGCTGGAAGTCAGCCATTTCTCGCACCCAGCGGACATCACTGCCTACCAGTATCCGGTGCTCAAGGTCATACCGCGCGCCCTGCATGGCATCACGCCATGCACTGTCAACCAGCTCCCGATCATCCGGATGAACGCGACTGATGAACAGACCATAGTCAGGCACCTGTTCGGGCGGGATGGAAAATATTCTGTAGGTTTCTTCCGACCAGGACAGGGACTGGTCAGCAAAATGATACTCCCAACTGCCAACGGCCCCGATGCGCTGCGCTCGCCGCAGGCCGCGCTCACTTTCCTTGAGCGCTTCCTCGGCACGGTGCTGTGCCGTGACATCAAGAAGAACGCCGTTGAGCATTTGGCCACCATCGGCCGTTTGTGTCAGTCGGCAACGGTCCTCAATCCAGCGCCACTGCCCGTTTTGATGCTGAAGGCGATAGCGACGACGAATCCCCTTGGCAGGCCACTGACTCCAGTCCAGTGTCTTACTTACCTGCTCTCGATCCTGAGGATGTATGTGCTCAAACCACCAGTCGCTGTTGCCGATGACATCTTGAGGGTTGTAACCAAGCAAGCCGCTGCAGTTGGGCGAGATATAGTCAAGGGCAGTACCCGGCAGGCGCAGACTGTAGGTCACAACGGGTGAATCACTCAGCAGGCTGTTAAGCTGCCGCTGGGCCCGCTCCGCCTCCGCGGACGCAGCGTTCACATGCTGTTGCATCATCTGCCTGAGTCGGCGCAGCAAGAGCAGCAGGAGCAACTGGGTCAGCAGGTAGGCGCCTGCAATTACCAGAATCAGTACATGTCGTGCGCGCTGCTCGCTATGCCACAGGGTGCTTATATCCTGCCAGCTGACGATAAACCCAACCTCTGCAGCAGAGGTGCCGGTGGCCTTACCGCCGTAATCCCGCAACGGGAAGCGCACCAGGTTGAAAACCTTATCCTGCCAGTGCAGGATGCCGGGGGCACTATTGTCACTGAGCTGACTGAAAGTCAGCATCCCCCGCTTCAGCCAGTCTGAGATCTGATCGGAAGTGGTAGCTTCGATATAGCAGTCGCAGGTTGATATCGGTTCAGGCTTGAACTCGTCCCATACAGCCTGCTCAATGTGCTCTCGGCTAAGCAGCACCGCCAACTCAATGTTCAACAAGGGGGCAAGTCGATTCAGAATACTGTCAACGGATGCACCGGCTTCCAGAGAGCCGATATGCGCCTGTGTACCGTCTTGACGGGTGTACCAGACGGGTACAACGCCTCGAATCCCTGAGTAGACACGACCGGTTTCAAAGCCGGTCTGGGGTGTCTGTGTGTGGTTTGTGTTGACAATGATCGGCCGCACGGAAGCGAGGTCATCTCCGTAGTGTTCGGGGGCATGTACTCTCAGATATGACCATGCCGGTGGCAGGTGAAAATGGAGCTGGCGCAGGGTGTGATCGTCTTGCATTTGCTGCCAGGCTGGTGCCACCCGCTCGAACAGTGCATGACGCAGGCGCCCGGCATCCTCTCCCCCTTTGGTGCCGCCTTCAACCTGCACCATGCGCGCACCATGGTAAAACAGCTCCTGTACTACTGGGTCAGCGGCCACCATTGAGGCCAGCAGCACCATTTTGTTTTCCTCTTCGTGTAACGTCAGCTCAAATGCCTGACGCAATGCGTCGGCCTTGCGTGTCAGCTGTTGCTGGAACAGCTGCTGGCGCTCACCCAGACTGTAAAGGGTCATGCCAACGAAAATCAGCAGCAGCAACAGGCTTGAAATGATCAGCAGAGTGCGGAAAGAAATGGTGCGCATAAGGGACGCGGGGGCCTTGAACGGTATCTTTAAACCGACAGTTTAACAGATGAGGCGCGCGTTACGACGTATATGGGACGAAAGGATGCCCTGTATAAAAAGGGGCAGCCGAAGCCGCCCCTTGCTGGCATGTCTTATTGACTGTGCTGCACCAGGCCGTGACTGTCCATGATGCCTTCAATCTCGGACAGGCTTGCCGGATCATCGATGGTTGACGGTACAGTGTACGCCTGACCATCTGCGATCTGACGCAGCAGCTTGCGCAGGATCTTGCCTGAACGCGTTTTGGGCAAGCGCTGAACCACGATGGCGCGATTGAAGCAGGCGATGGGGCCAATTTCCTTGCGCACCATGGCAACCAGCTCCTTCTCCAGTACGTCTTCGTCGATATCAACACCATCCTTGAGCAGAACCAATCCGATCGGCGCCTGTCCCTTGAGGGCGTCATTGACGCCGATGACGGCACACTCGGCAACGGCGGGATGATCGGCCACGATCTCCTCCATTTCGCCGGTAGACAGGCGGTGTCCCGCTACATTGATGACGTCATCAGTACGCCCCATGATGAATACGTAGCCATCTTCATCCTTGTAGCCGCCATCGCCGGACGTGTAATAGCCCGGGAAGTCGGACAGATAGCCGGCACGGAAGCGCTCATGGTTGCCCCAAATGGTGGGCAGGCAGCTCGGAGGCAGCGGCAGCTTGATCGCAATGGAGCCCTGCTCGCCTGCCGGCATCGGGTTGCCATCTGAGTCAAGGATCTGCACGTTGAAGCCGGGCACCGGCAGCGTTGCCGAGCCAGGCTTGGGCGCCTTCTGTTCAATGCCCATCAGGTTGCCGCAAATGGCCCAGCCGGTTTCGGTCTGCCACCAGTGGTCAATGACCGGTTTGCCGGTTTTTTCGACAGTCCAGTGATAGGTCGGCGGATCCAGACGCTCGCCCGCCATGAAAATGATTTCAAGGCTGGAAAGGTCGTACTTGCCGATCTCCTTCGCGTCCGGGTCTTCCTTTTTGATGGCGCGGAAGGCCGTCGGTGCGGCAAACAGCGCCTTGATTTTGTACTCTTCACACAGGCGCCAGAAGGCACCGGCATCAGGGGTACGTACCGGCTTGCCTTCGTATACGATGGTTGTAGCGCCCGCCAGCAACGGCGCATAGACGATATAGGAGTGCCCTACAACCCAGCCAACGTCGGATGCGGCCAGGAAGGTATCGCCTGCATCGATATTGTAGATCGCTTTCATGGAGTACTTCAGCGCGGTGGCGTGACCACCGTTGTCACGCACCACCCCTTTGGGCTTGCCCGTTGTGCCTGAGGTGTAGAGGATATAGAGCGGATCAGTCCCCTTGACCGGTACGCAGTCAGCAGGCTCGGCCGAGGCAACAGCCTCCTCCCAGTCCAGGTCGCGACCCTCAATCAAGCTGGCTTTTGCCTGCGGACGCTGGAGTACAATGCACTTCTCCGGCTTGTGTGCAGACTGCTCGATAGCCTCATCCAGCATGGGCTTGTATTCAATAATCTTGGAAACCTCGATACCACAGGATGCCGTCACCACAACTTTGGGCTCGGCATCATCAATGCGCACCGCAAGCTCATGGGGTGCAAACCCGCCGAACACAACCGAGTGAATCGCACCAAGGCGTGCTACGGCATACATGGCAATCAGCGCCTCGGGCACCATCGGCATGTAGATCACGACACGATCACCCTTCTCGACCCCCTGCGCCTTGAGCACGCCTGCAAACAGGGCCACCTGATCGCGCATTTCGCGGTAGGTCAGCTGGCGCTTGGTGTTGCTGACGGGGGAGTCATAAATGATGGCCAACTGATCGCCGCGGCCGTTCTCGACGTGGTGGTCCAGCGCCATGTAGGCGGTATTCATCTCGCCATCGGCAAACCAGCGGTCGATACCGTTCTCATCCTTGGACAGAATGGTTTGGGGCTGTTTGAACCAGGGCAGATCTGCTGCCTTCTCGGCCCAAAAGGCCTCGGGGTTTTCTACAGACTGGGTGTACTCTGCATGGTAAGACATCGCAGCGGCCTCTAACTCTCGGGTTTGTGAATATTTCAGGGGCTTTATAGTTATATTGTTGACAGTCCCTGATGCAGCTGGCGTCACTTTATCGAAAGTTCATGCTGAGTAAACTAAGACAAAAGGCGTAAAGTATCCCGACTGCAAAGGCGCAACTCAGAAAAAACGAGGTATCCAGCCGAGTTTGTGAGATTTGATCCTGATCACTTCCAATGCAAATAGCCTCAAAGTGTCGACAGGGTGGTTTTGTGTAAGGGTTTGCACTTACCTCGATGATTGAGCACTAAAAAAACCCGCGCGGCGAGGCCGGGCGGGTTCTTCAATCCAGTACAGCTTACATGTCGCTGGTCTGGACCGGAATGGCGGACTTCATGCCAGTCAACTGGTTTCGAGCGCGCAGCTCGCTATCGGTAATGCCTACACCGCTGTCCGATTTGGCATTCTCGAAGTAGCAAAGCGTTGGCTGATAGCCGTCTGCTTCCTGCTCATCCAGTTGCACATAGGAGCAGATGATCAGCAGATCGCCTTTCTGAGCCTTGTGTGCGGCCGCGCCGTTGACAGAAATGACGCCACTGCCATTTTCAGCCTTGATGGCATAAGTGGTGAAGCGTTCGCCATTATTAATGTTGTAAATATGGATCATTTCATATTCACGGATGCCGGATTTCTCCAGCAGATCACCATCAATGGCACATGAACCTTCATAATGAAGCTCTGCATGGGTAACGGTTACCCGGTGCAGCTTCGCTTTCAAGAATGTCTGCAGCATACTGAAAACCTGCGTCTTCTCTCTGTATGACCGGCTTGCCGGTACTCATTAACACCGCTCTCTGGTATCTGTGATACCGGACGTCCGTCCGCGGCTACCCCTTCACTCAATAGGCAAAGTTACCCTGCAGGTTCCGGATGGAAGACTGTAGGTGCCTGGGAAGAGTCGGACGTCGAATGGGTCCTGAGAAACAGCGATCTGAAAAAGCGGGTGCATTCTAGCACGTTTGTTTCAAATTATAAGTGCACCTTCATGAAAATTTACGCAACGCAGCAATCTCAAAATATTTTCAATACTGTATGACCAGCGCTCAGACAAAGCGCCCCCTGTTTGGACTACAATGGCGCTCTCATAAAGGTCATTGCAATGGATGTACACGTGAACAGCAAGAATCTGCATGCACAGCTCAGCCAGTCACTGGGTCAGCGTATTTTAATGCTCGATGGTGGCATGGGCACCATGATTCAGGAGCGCAAACTGTCTGAGGCGGATTACCGTGGTGAACGCTTTGCCGACTGGCATCTTGATGTCAAAGGCAACAACGACCTGCTGGTACTGACACAACCGGACTTCATCCGCGAGATTCATGTCGCTTACCTTGAAGCCGGTGCCGATATCATCGAAACCAATACCTTCAATGCCACTCGCATCGCCATGGCCGACTACGAGATGGAAGCACTGACGCGTGAAATCAACGTGGCGGCAGCAAGGCTGGCTCGGGAGGCGGCCGACAGGATCTCGGCGCAAACCCCTGACCGCCCCCGCTATGTTGCAGGTGTGCTCGGCCCCACCAACCGTACAGCTTCAATATCCCCTGATGTAAACGATCCCGGCTACCGCAACGTCACGTTTGATGAGCTGGTTGAGGCGTATACGGAGTCCATCGATGGCCTGCTGGAAGGTGGCATTGACATTATTCTGATCGAAACCATCTTCGATACCCTGAATGCCAAGGCTGCCATCTACGCCATTGAGCACTACTTTGAGCAGCATGATATGCGGCTGCCGGTCATGATTTCGGGCACGATAACCGATGCTTCGGGTCGCACTTTGTCGGGGCAGACAACCGAGGCATTCTGGAACTCGGTACGCCACGCCCGCCCGATCAGCATTGGCCTCAACTGCGCACTTGGACCAAAAGAGTTGCGCCAGTACGTGGAGGAGCTCTCCCGGGTGGCGGATACCTTTGTGTCGGTACATCCCAATGCGGGGCTCCCGAACGCTTTTGGTGAATATGACGAAACCCCGGAACAGATGGCCGAGGAAATTCGTGAATGGGCTCAATCCGGCTTCGTTAACATCGTGGGTGGTTGCTGCGGCACGACACCTGACCATATCCGCGTCATTCGAGAGGCCCTGCTGGATCAGGCCCCACGCAGGATTCCGGAGCTGCCGGTTGAGTGCCGTCTTTCCGGCCTCGAACCAATGAACATCGGTGCCGACACCCTGTTTGTCAATGTGGGGGAACGCACCAACGTCACCGGCTCGGCCAAGTTCCGCCGCCTGATCAAGGAAGGTGACTATGAAACCGCCCTTGAGGTTGCGCGGCAGCAGGTTGAAAACGGCGCTCAGATCATCGATATCAACATGGATGAAGGGATGCTCGATGCCGAAGCGGCCATGAACCGTTTCCTCAACCTGATCGCTTCCGAGCCGGATATCTCTCGCGTGCCAATCATGCTCGACTCGTCCAAGTGGCACGTGATGGAGGAAGGCCTCAAACGCATTCAGGGCAAGGGTGTCGTTAACTCCATCTCCCTCAAGGAGGGTGAAGAAAACTTCATCGCGCAGGCGCGCAAGATACGCCAGTACGGCGCCGCCGTCGTGGTCATGGCGTTCGACGAAACCGGCCAGGCCGATACTTACAAACGCAAGATCGAGATTTGCGAGCGCTCCTACCGCGTATTGGTCGACAAGGTGGGTTTCCCGCCGGAAGATATCATTTTTGACCCCAATATCTTCGCCATTGCCACCGGTATTGAAGAACACAACAACTACGCCAACGACTTTATCAACGCGACCGGCTGGATCAAGCAACACCTGCCCTACGCCAAGGTGTCCGGTGGCGTATCAAACGTCTCTTTTTCGTTCCGTGGCAATGACAAGGTGCGCGAAGCGATTCACTGTGTGTTCCTGTACCACGCCATCAAGAAAGGCATGGATATGGGGATCGTCAACGCGGGGCAACTTGCGATCTATGATGACCTGCCGGAGGATCTGCGTGAGCACGTAGAGGACATTGTCCTCAATCGTCGCGAGGATGGTACCGAGCGGATGCTCGAGCTGGCCGAAAAATATCGCGGTGGTGCCTCCGAATCTTCCGTCAAGCAGGACCTTGAATGGCGCAGCTGGGAGGTCAACAGGCGTTTGGCTCATGCGCTGGTCAAAGGCATTGCCGACTACGTTGATGAAGATGTAGAGGAGTGCCGCCATAACTATGAGCGACCACTCCAGGTGATTGAAGGCCCGCTGATGGATGGTATGAGCATCGTGGGCGACCTGTTTGGTGCCGGCAAAATGTTCCTGCCTCAGGTGGTCAAGTCAGCACGCGTGATGAAAAAAGCCGTTGCTTACCTGATGCCCTTTATCGAAGAGGAAAAGGCGGACAATGCCAGCAGCTCGGCCGGTAAGGTGGTCATGGCTACGGTCAAGGGTGATGTGCACGATATCGGCAAGAATATTGTTGGCGTCGTCCTGCAGTGCAACAACTTCGAGATTATCGATTTGGGCGTGATGGTGCCGGCGGAGAAGATTCTGCAGACCGCTCGGGAGCACAATGCTGACATCATCGGGCTGTCCGGTCTTATTACGCCATCGCTGGACGAGATGGTTCATGTGGCTAAAGAGATGCAGCGTCAGGGCTTCACCATTCCGCTTCTGATTGGTGGCGCCACGACCTCCAAGGCGCATACGGCGGTGAAGATCGAGCCCAACTACAAGAACAATCAGGTGGTGCATGTTACCAACGCTTCACGCTCGGTGGGCGTTGCCTCATCTCTGCTTTCTGAAACAAAAAAAGATCAGTTTATCAAGGAAATACGAGAGGAATATCAGGCAGTGCGAGAGCGTCATGCCGCACGCCAGAATGACCAGCGCCGCGTGACGCTGGAGGCCGCTCGCGACAATCGACAGCCACTCGAATGGAATGGCTACGAACCGGTTGCGCCAGTCAAACCGGGCATCCATGTATTCGAGGACTACGATCTTGAGGAGCTGACTCAGTTCATTGACTGGACCCCCTTCTTCCAGTCCTGGGAGTTGGCCGGCCGCTTCCCGCGCATTCTGGATGACGAGGTTGTGGGCGAGGAGGCACGGAAGTTGTACGACGATGCCAGGCTGATGCTCAGGGATATCATCGACAACAAGAAATTGCGCGCTCGCGGCGTCATAGGGCTGTTCCCGGCCAACAGTCGTAATGCGGATGATATCGAGATCTACACCGATGACAGCCGCAGCCAGGTACGCATGCGCGTGCATCACCTGCGTCAGCAAACGCAGAAAGTGGAGGGTCGTTACAATCACTGCCTCAGTGACTATGTTGCTCCCAATGACTCCGGCGTTGAGGACTACATCGGCGCCTTTGCTGTCACGGCCGGCATTGGCATCGACGAAATGATCGCCGAGTTTGAGGCCGATCACGATGACTACCACAGCATCATGGTCAAGGCGCTTGCCGACCGTCTGGCCGAAGCCTTTGCCGAGCGGATGCATCAGCGCGTAAGAACCGAATTCTGGGGCTACGCGGCCGATGAAAGCCTCGACAACGATGCGTTGATTCGTGAGCAGTACCAGGGCATTCGCCCTGCCCCTGGCTACCCGGCCTGTCCGGACCATACCGAAAAGGCTCTGCTCTGGGAGCTGCTGGACGTGGAGCACAACGCCGGCATGACACTGACCGACAGCTTCGCCATGCTGCCCACCGCTGCTGTTAGCGGCTGGTATTTCAGTCATCCCGAGGCGCGATATTTTGGTGTGGCAAAGATCGGTGAAGACCAGGTCGAAAGCTATGCAAAGCGCAAGGGGATGAGCATGGAAGAAGCCGAGCGCTGGCTGGCACCTAACCTGGGCTACGAGCCGGAACAGGGCTAAGCCCCCCTTCTCTCCTGCGGGCTGACCTCTACTCTCGGCAAGTCAGCCCGCTTGTCGATTTGCTACATTACGCAACGCTTTTTTACCATTTCGTCGCAACTCTTTAGCCCTAAGTCGAGTGTGCCTGGGTATCAAAACGGCCCTGCAGCCTTTATAATTTGTAGCCGATTTACAAGCGCCAGGCTCATTCAAACAGCGCAGGGTGATTATCCATCGCCCGAACGAGCCCTTGGCAATCCAGCCATAAATCATTTCGGGGAAAAACATGCCTACAAAATCAAAAATCATCTATACCCTAACTGATGAAGCCCCGGCATTGGCGACCGCTTCGCTGCTGCCGATTATCCGCACTTTCGCTTCTTCTGCCGATATCGAAGTTGATCTGAGCGACATCTCCCTGGCAGCCCGTATTCTCGCCGCCTTCCCCGAGCGCCTCACTGACGAGCAGCGTGTTGAAGATGGTTTGGCTTTCCTGGGTGAACTGGCGAAGGACCCCGATGCCAATATCATCAAGCTGCCAAACATCAGCGCTTCCGTTCCCCAGTTGCGCGCGGCTATCAAGGAGCTGCAGGAGCAGGGATATGATGTACCTGAGTACATCGAAAGCGCCCAGACCGACGAAGAGAAAGACGCCAAGGCTCGCTACGCCGGCATCCTCGGCAGTGCGGTAAACCCGGTGCTGCGCCAGGGCAACTCTGACCGTCGTGCGCCTGCTGCCGTCAAGGCCTTCGCTCGCAAATACCCGCATTCAATGGGCAAATGGAGCAAGTCTTCTCGTTCTCACGCCGATTACATGCGTGGCGGTGACTTCTTCTCCAGCGAGCAGTCCGTAACCATGTCGGAACCGACCGATGTCCGCATCGAGTTCGTTCCCAAAGGTGGCCAGCCGGTCGTCAAGAAAGAACTCAGCCTTGAGCAGGGTGAAGTGCTGGACAGCATGTTCATGAGCGCCAAGGCCCTGGACGCGTTCTTCGAGGATACCCTGCAGGACTGTAAAGAAGCCGGTGTCATGTGGTCTCTGCACGTCAAGGCAACCATGATGAAGGTGTCTCACCCGATCGTGTTTGGCCATGCGGTACGCGTCTTCTACCGTGAAGTGTTCGACAAGTACGGTGAGCTGTTCAAGGAACTGGGCGTCAACCCGAACAACGGCATGAGCAGCGTCTACGAGAAGATCAAGACCCTGCCCCAGTCCACACAGGACGAGATCGAAGAAGCGATCCATGCCTGCTACGAGCACCGTCCGGAAATGGCGATGGTGGATTCCGTCAAGGGTATCACCAACCTGCACATTCCGTCTGACGTGATCGTGGACGCCTCCATGCCGGCGATGATCCGCAACTCCGGTCAGATGTGGGGCCGCGATGGCAAGACCAAGGACACCAAGGCAGTCATGCCGGAGTCCACTTATGCCCGCATCTATCAGGAGATGATCAACTTCTGCAAGACCAACGGTGCATTCGATCCCACCACCATGGGCAGCGTCCCCAACGTGGGTTTGATGGCGATGAAGGCCGAAGAGTATGGCTCTCATGACAAGACCTTTGAGATCGAAGCCGATGGCACCATGCGCGTTGTGAAGGCTGACGGCACCGTACTGATGCAGCACGATGTTGAGAAAGGCGATATCTGGCGTGCGTGCCAGACCAAGGACGCAGCCATTCGCGACTGGGTCAAGCTGGCCGTCAACCGTGCTCGTCAGTCCGACACCCCGGCCGTCTTCTGGCTGGATCAGGAGCGTGCGCACGACCTGGAACTGACCAAAAAGGTTCGGGAGTACCTGAAAGAGCACGATACTGAAGGTCTCGAAATTCACATCATGTCCTACAACGAAGCGATCCGCTTCTCCATGGAGCGCATGATTCGTGGCCAGGACACCATCTCCGTAACCGGTAACGTACTGCGTGACTACCTGACCGACCTGTTCCCGATCATGGAACTGGGCACCTCTGCCAAGATGCTGTCCATCGTGCCGATGCTGGCCGGCGGTGGCATGTACGAAACCGGTGCCGGTGGTTCCGCTCCGAAACACGTGCAGCAGGTAATGCAGGAAAACCACCTGCGCTGGGACTCCCTGGGCGAGTTCCTGGCACTGGGCGTGTCACTTGACGAACTGGGCATCAAGCACAGCAATGCGCGTGCACGAATCCTGGCCAAGGCCCTGGACAAGGCGACCGAGCGTCTGCTGGAGAACGGCAAGTCACCTTCTCGCAAGGCTGGCGAACTGGACAACCGTGGCAGCCACTTCTACCTGGCCATGTACTGGGCGCAGGAAGTTGCCGCGCAGACCGAAGATGCCGATCTGGCTACCGAGTTCAAACCGCTGGCCGATGCCCTGACTCAGAACGAGCAGACCATCGTCGACGAGCTGAATGCCGTACAGGGCAAGCCTGCCGAGCTGGATGGTTACTACCACGCCAACCTGGATACCGTGTTCAAGGTGATGTGCCCAAGCGCAACCCTTAACAAGATCCTGGACGAGTTCAAAAAGTAATCTGGCGCTCTGAACAACAAAAACCCGGGCTTGCCCGGGTTTTTTGTGTCTCTCGCTTAGAAGGCAGCAGTGATCGTGTCTGCCGCCTTCCCCCCTTCAGTCAGATGTCGACCCGTTCCCAGTTGCCGCTCAAGGCATCGGCTGCCTTGTGACTCGTCACAACGGCCACACTTGCGTGCTCGGGCGTCAGCCATGTGGCTGCAACCCGTTTGAGGTCATCCAGCGTCACTGACAGTATGCGCTGCCGGAAGGCCTGACGTACCTCCGGGGTGCGCCCGAACAGACTGCTGTGATAGGTTGACTTGGCTTCGCCGGCAGGTGAGCCCGGCTTGTCCATTGAGCTGACTACGCCCAAGATCGCTTCCTGCAGCCGCTGCGCATCGCCCTCCGAAGTAGCCAGCCACTCCAGCGCACGATCAAAGTCATCAAGGGTTCCTTCTATGCGTGGATCGCGATAGGAGAAGAATCGGAAGACGGCATCGCCATTATCCTGGCCAGCCCCAGCACCGTAGGCACCGCCCTTCTCGCGAATGGCACGGTGCAGGTAACCGTTGCGCAGGTAATCACCCAGGACGGTCAGGGCCGCTGCATCCGGATGTCCGGTTGGAACGGTGGGATAGGCTTTGGCACAGAAACTTACCTGGGTACTGGTCAGCCAAAGCTGCTGAACGGTCGAGCGCGTTTCAGGCAGTGACAATGCAACAAAGTCATTGGCATCGCTGATCGGGCACTGGGACCAGAATTGCTCCAGCTGCTGGTGCAGGCTGTGGCGATGCTCCTCCTCACCGACCAGCAGGAATCGGCGCGGTGCAAGACGAATGCGTTCATGCAAAGCGGTCAACTCTGCGGACAGCGCGGTAAGCATGTTCTCTTCAGCCAGACTCTTGTCCAGTTGCTTGACGAACCGCACACCCGCCAGACCGCGGGTTTGATGCGAGAGACGGGAGACCGGACTGAGATTGGCACATGCCGCCATCATGGCCAGGCTGTGCCCCGAGCCCGTAATGCTCTGCTCGCGTCGCGCACGCTGTTGCGCCACGATTTCACGGATGCGAGCGGTTTCGTCAAAGCGCGCCTGAGAGAGTGTATCCGCCATCAACGCAGTGAGTTTTTCGCTGTTGACACTCAAGGCCTTGCCGGACATGACCAGGTAGGCGCTGACAGATTGCTCATCGTCCACACTGCCGCGCAGACTTGTGTAGGCATGAAGCCCGCCAGTCACCTGGCTCTGATATGCCTGATTGGCACGGTAGTCACGCTCGCCACAGCCCAACTCGGTTAGACAGTAGGTATAGAGTGGCAGCAGCGACTGTTCCCGTTCACTCAGCTCCGGCAGGTCCAGGATGACCTGCTGATAGACAAGGCCATTGGTTCCGGCACCAAACCAGGTTGTGCTCAATGAGCCTTCAGCAAGCTGCGTGGCACTTGGCAAGCTTAGCTCGGCAGGAACATCCTCGAGGGTGACGCAGGGCAGAATACTGTCGTCATCAACCTGCTGCTGACGGGCTTCAAGCGCCTGTGCACGATCAATAACGGCCTGCTTTTCGGATTCGCTCAGGTTTGCCTTGATCTGACCAAGGCGTGCGGCTTCTGCAGCATCGCGACGGGAAGCCAGCTCAGCATCCGGGCGCAGTGTCAGACGCACGCGGTGTGGATTGTCCAGTAGCCAGCGGCGGATCAGCCCGGGAATGAACTGCGGATCCTTGATCTGCTCACGCAGCTTTTCAAGTGCGGGGTCAATATCCAGTACCCCTATCGGATTGCCACGGTGAATCGCGGCCGGCATGGCGGCCAGAATCAGCTGCAGCCCGAACGGATAGCCGTCGCCGGTAATTTCTCGCTGACTCAACTCCAATTGGTGCAGTTGCGCCTCAACCATCTCTTGAGACACCCCCTCATCAGCGACTTTCTCCAACGTTTCCAGTATGAGCTGCTCAAAAGCCGCAGCCTTTTCTGGCTCGCTGCCTTCGAGGCCGCACATGAAACTCATCTCGCGATTGGAGTCCTCAAGGCCGCACAGCGGTGAGGGCGCGCTGCCCAGATCGGTTGACTCCAGCGCCGCCCGCAGCGGTGAGCTGGAGTTGTCCAGCAATACCCGGCTGAGCAGATGGGCTTGCATCAACTGATCCAGTTCGATGGAGCGTGGCAGCAACCAGCCCAGCACATGGTGTGTCGAGCCCGACAGGTCGTCCTGCTCCAGCGCATAGGCTTCTTCAACACGAAGTGGAGCAAAGTACCGCTTTTCGTCATCAACGCTCGGCATGTCATCGCGCCGTTCGAAACGAGACAGGGCCTGATCCTCAAAGCGTTGCTGCAACTCATCCACGGGCAAGTTGCCAAAGGTCATGAATACCGCGTTGCTGGGGTGATAATGGCTGCGATAAAACGCCAGCAAATCGTCATATCCAAGATCGGGTATGCAGTCCGGCTCTCCCCCACTGTTATAGTGGTAAGTGGTTGTTGGAAACAGGTAACGCGTCAGCGTCTGCCAGAGCGTTGATACCGGCGAACTCATTGCCCCTTTCATCTCGTTGTACACAACCCCCTTGAATACCAGATCGGATTCCGGGTTAGCGGTGTCACTGAATTCAACCCGGTGCCCTTCCTGTGCAAAGTCCAGCGGGTCAAGTCGAGAAAAGAAGGCTGCGTCGAGGTAGACATCCAGCAGATTAAAGAAATCCTTGCGGTTCTGGCTGGCGAACGGGTAAGCCGTCCAGTCACTGCTGGTGAACGCATTCATGAAGGTGTTCAGTGAACGCCGTGTCATCATGAAGAACGGGTCTCGCACCGGATAACGTTCGCTGCCACACAGTGCGGTGTGCTCGAGGATATGTGCAACGCCGGTTGAATCGTCTGGCATGGTCCGAAACGCAACCAGGAATACGTTTTCATCATGCTCTGAAGCGATGTGGTAGTGCAGCGCTCCTGTCGCGACGTGCTCGTACTCCGCCACATCGATGTTCAGTGACTCGATCGTCCGGTGCTGCAAAAAGCGGAAGGCGGAATGACGGGTTTGAGTATGCATAGAGTGCCTTGTGTCGGATTTCATGTCTTGTTTACTGCATTGTAACCATTCCGGATCATCATTGCAGTTCGGGTTGAAAACCTGATTTGCTGCAGTGCCAAATGCTTGGGCCATTTGAATCCGGCCTCCTCCTGATACGGGCTAAAATCCCCTTCAATTGGCACATAATCAGGGGGTGTGGCTGGGAAATAAATTATTTGTGCATTGCACAAAACAGGGCTTGACACCCTCTCTCTGGATCACTAAAGTGAACTCATTGTTGCAATGCACAAAAACGCAGCCGAGGCTGTAAACGTCATTGAAGAGGTGACTTATTATGTACGAGAACATGAAAGACAAAATGAAGCCGGTTATGGATATGGCCGAGATCAACAAGAAGACCACCGAAAAGCTGATTGCCCTTCAGTCCGCTTATGTGTCTGACTTCGTTAATGCCAGCCTGAACCAGATGAAGACTCTGTCTGAAGTGCGTGACCCCAAGGCCGCTCTGGAACTGCAGGTTAAATACCTGAAGGATATCGAAGCCAAGTTGACCGATGTGGCCGAGAAAGAGATGGCTGCACTGGTATCCGCCAAGGAAGAACTGACTGGCCTGGTCGAGAAAAGCGTTGCCGAAATCGGTGACCTGAAAGACATGCCCTTCATGGCTGAACTGCAGAAGTTCATGAAGCCGATGGACATGGCGGCCAAGAGCGCCAAGTAAGACTGGAATCCTGTGTTGTGCACCTGCACAGCACAGGGTCTTTCCCGGTATGATTGAAGCGCGCTTCGGCACACAGATGACCAGTTTATCGTCTGCAAAAGAGCGTTGAATTTCGCTGAAATCAGGGCTTATTAACGTAAATCAAAAAGATTTCACTTTGTTGGCTGCAGGTTTGACAGAGTGGGAATTGAATGTCTATGATGCGTTTTTGCACCGCAGCAAGACGCTGAAATCGGTTCTTTGCACTGTTATTAAAGGTAAGTGACTATGTACGACAACATGCTGAAAGAAATGCAGGACAAAATGAAGCCTGTTACTGAGCTGGCTGAACTCAACAAGAAAGCCGTTGAAAAGATTTTTGCACTGCAGTCCGGTTACTTTGCTGATTGCGTTAATGCCAGCCTGGCTCAGGTAAAGGCTTTGGCTGAAGTTAAAGAGCCGAAACAGGCGCTTGAACTGCAGATGAGCTTCATCAAGCAGCAGGAAGCCAAGTGGAGTGAAGTTGCCGAGCAGGAGCTGGCCGCTCTGAACGAAGTGCGTGAAGAGATGAGCAGCCTGTTCGAGCAGAATCTGAGCGCTCTGGGTGAAATGCCCTACTTCGACCTGAGCAAGCTGGAGCTGCCAAAATTCGACATGAGCCAGTTTGATCTGAGCAAGTTTGATATCAACAGCTTCATGCCGAAAACCGAAGCCGAAAAGCCTGCTGCCAAGCCGGCCGCTCGCAAGGCTGCTTCTGCCGCAAGCGCATCAGCCGCCTCCTGATCGCGCCGCGTTACGAAAAAATGACCGCTTCGGCGGTCATTTTTGTTTGTATACGCTATTTGGCCAGTTGAGGCAGCTCGCCTCTCAGTCCCATTGCAAACTCCATCACCCGATTCCTCGCCGGTGGCAAATGGCCGGCCAGGCCAAGACCTGCATTGCGCAGCAGCTTGAGCGGGCCGATGTCATTGCTGAAAACGCGATAAAAGCCGTCCATTATCTGCATCATCAGCAGGTTGTGACGCCGGCGCTGTTTTTCATACCGCCCTAAAACCTTCAGGTCGCAGATCGAAAGCCCGGAGTGCTGTGCTTCCAGCAGCACCTCAGCCAGTGCCGCCGCATCCAGCAGACCGATGTTCACGCCCTGCCCGGCCAGCGGGTGAATCATGTGAGCCGCGTCTCCCACCAGAACCAGTCCCTCACGACAGTACTGTTGCGCATGCTGACGTCGCAATGGGAAACTGCTGCGTCCCTGGAGCTCAGTAATCTGCCCAAGCTCGCCGGGGAAGGTTTCATGGAGCCGGTCAAGAAACTGTTGCTCAGGCAGGGCCAGCAGTCGTTTGACCTCATTGGGCGTGTTGTACCAGACAAGTGAGGCGTTGTGACCGCTCAGGGGCAAGAAGGCCAGCGGACCGGTCGGTGTGAACTGCTGCCAGGTAATATCCTGCTGACCGTAGGCTGTCGTGACACCGGCGACCAGCGCATGCTGTTCGTAATCCCATTTGGTAACACCAATACCCGCTGCTGCACGTACTCTGGAGTCCCCCCCGTCCGCTGCGACAATAAGCCGCCCCACCAACTCACGACCATCCTCCAGCTCGACGAGCGTGGCGCCGGGTACGTAGTCAATGCGTGCGGTTGGCGCCGGCGAAATCAGATCGATGTTCTCAAATGCTTTCAGGCGATCCAGCAAGGCCAGCTGGATCAGTCGATTCTCGACAATGTAGCCCAGATGATCATGGCCAATGGCAGCCGCATCAAACTCCGTGGCAGCAGCAGTCGAGCTTTGTTCCCATACTTTCATGCGTCGGTAAGGGCAGCAGCGACGATCCAAAATGCCGCCCCAGGCGCCGATATTCTGCAGGAAGCGTTCCGATGCGATGCTGAGAGCGGATACACGCAGATCATGAGGCTGGGAGTGCTCGAAGGACGCGGGCAGCTGTCGCTCAAGCACTGCCACTGACAGCCCTGAATCTCCCAGCGCACAGGCCAGTGCCGAGCCGACCATGCCGCCGCCGACTATCAGAACATCGTATCGGGTTTTCATCGCGTGCTCCTTCAAATCGCATTGCGCGCAAGTATACCCCAAGCGATCAATGGTCGCTTGCGTCAGATCAACCCGCCTTGTCATGCCCTGAAAACAGAAGACCCCGCGTATAGCGGGGTCTCGATAAGGTGGCAGTCCGACTTAGAGCTCGGTGATACCGGCCATATAGGGCTGCAACGCTTCAGGTACTCGCACACTGCCGCTTTCCGTCTGGTAGTTTTCCAGAATGGCCACCAATGTACGGCCAACGGCAAGGCCTGAACCATTCAGCGTATGCACCAGCTCCGGCTTTCCGGTTTCCGGGTTACGCCAGCGTGCCATCATGCGCCGAGCCTGGAAATCACCCATATTGGAACAGGAGGAGATTTCGCGATACTTGCCCTGCCCCGGCAGCCAGACCTCGATGTCATAGGTTTTGGCGGCGCTGAAGCCCAGATCCCCCCCACAGAGTGCCACCACTCGATACGGCAGATTCAGCTTCTGCAGAATTGCCTCGGCATGACTCGTCAACGCCTCCAGTGCATCCCAGGATTTGGCCGGCTCAACCACATGAACCAGTTCGACTTTGTCGAACTGGTGCTGGCGGATCATGCCGCGGGTGTCACGTCCGGATGCGCCCGCCTCGGATCGGAAGCATGGTGTATGACAGGTATACTGCAGCGGCAGCTGTGCAGCATCGATGATTTCGTCACGTACGGTGTTGGTAACCGGCACTTCGGCGGTCGGAATCAGGTAATAGTTGCGATCCCCCAGCGGCGTGCGAAACAGATCTTCCTCAAACTTGGGCAGCTGTCCGGTGCCCAGCAGGGAGTCCGCATTCACCAGATAGGGCACATAGATTTCGGTGTAGCCATGCTCTGCAATATGTGTATCCAGCATGAACTGGGTCAATGCACGGTGCAGGCGGGCAATTTTGCCTTTCATTACGGCAAAGCGGGAGCCTGTTATCTTGGCGGCCGTTTCAAAATCGAGCTCCGCGTTCTTCTCGCCCAGCGCCACATGATCCAACGGTTCAAAGCCGAGCTCTGCAGGCATCCCCCAGCGGCGCACTTCCACATTGTCTTCTTCATCTGCACCCTCAGGCACCGACTCATGCGGGATGTTGGGCACGCCCAGCAGCAGCGCGTCCAGAGCAGCCTGAACGTGATTCAGGCGCTGTTTTGCCTCGTCGAGCTGCTCTCCCAGGTTTTGTACTTCGTCCAGCAGAGGCTGGATATCCTCACCTGCCGCCTTGGCCTTGCCGATGCTTTTGGAGCGGGTATTACGCTCATTCTGCAGTGACTCGGTTTCGGTCTGGATGGATTTGCGCTGATTGTCGAGCTCGACAAAGCGCTCAACCGGAAATTCAAACCCTTTCTTTTTCAGCAGCTGAGCCACTGTTTCGGGATTGGCGCGTACAAATTTAGGATCCAGCATGAGAGCAAACTTACCTTGTGTTGTCAGTACAGAGTTGTCAGAACAGACGGGTCAACCACAATCCCGCACCCAGTGCGGCAATGCACAACAGAACGCTTAATGATATATAAATCAGGGCCGACATTATATGCCCCTCACCGATCATCGCCACCGTTTCCAGGGAAAAGGTCGAGAAAGTGGTAAAGGCACCCAGAAAACCGACCATCAGCAGTGGTCGCAACTCGGGGGACAAACGCGCTTTTTCAAGTATCAGTACAAAACAGACTCCCATCAGAAAGGAGCCCAGTACATTCACGCTCAGTGTTCCCATCGGGATCGGATGCTCGGCATTGTTGAGCCAGCCACTGATCCAGTAGCGACCCATGGCGCCCAGGGCACCACCGAGAGCAACGGCCATCAGGTGCATCATCCCAAGTTCCTTCTGTAACGCTGACGTGGGCTGCGCCGGTCCTGTTCCCGCAACCGCTGAAGTTTCTCACGAATCTTGATTTCAAGCCCGCGAGCTTCAGGCTCGTACCAATGCTGATCCGACAATGCTTCCGGCAGGTAACTTTCGCCGGCTGCATAGGCATCAGGTTCATCGTGGGCATAGCGATACTCGCTGCCGTACCCAAGCGATTTCATCAGACTGGTAGGTGCGTTGCGAAGATGTTCCGGTACGGGATGGGAACCTTCACTTCTGACCTGGGCCATGCATTGATTGAAAGCCTTGTACACGGCATTGCTCTTGGGCGCACAGGCGCAATAGATAGCCGCCTGTGCGATGGCACGCTCGCCCTCGGCAGGCCCGACACGTTCAAAGGCATCCCAGGCAGACAGTGCAACCTGCATGGCTCGTGGGTCCGCATTACCGATATCTTCCGAGGCGATTGCCACAAGCCGGCGGGCAACATAGAGAGGATCGGCACCGCCATCAAGCATGCGGCAATACCAGTACAGGGCTCCGTCCGGTGAGGATCCTCTCACGGATTTGTGGAAGGCGGATATCATGTCGTAGAAATGATCGCCCCCCTTATCGAAGCGGCGGCCACCGGCCTGCAACACCTCCTGCAGCACAGTGTCGGTAACAAGGTGACTGCCATCGTCCTGAGTCTGAGCAAGGTCTGCCGCGATTTCGAGCAGATTCAGAGCCGTGCGCGCGTCCCCGTCCGCCGCGATTACCACTTTCTGCAGTAACTCGGGCTCGACTTTCAACTGCATCGCCCCCAGTCCCTGTTCGCTATCATTCAGGGCGTGGTGGATTATCTGCAACAGCTCATCTGGCTGCAGCGCCCGAAGCAGGTATACCCGCGCACGGGACAGCAACGCATTGTTCAGTTCAAAGGAAGGGTTCTCGGTCGTGGCGCCGATGAATATCAGTGTGCCATCTTCGACATAGGGCAGGAAGGCATCCTGCTGTGACTTGTTGAAGCGGTGCACTTCGTCCACGAACAGAATGGTCTTGCGGCCACTTTGTGCCTTGACCTGTTTCGCTTCCTCAACAGCCTGTCGGATCTCCTTTACCCCGGACAGAACCGCGGAAAGCGTTATGAAATGCGCATCAACCTTGTGCGCCACCAGCTGAGCCAGTGTGGTTTTGCCAACGCCGGGCGGCCCCCAGAGAATCATGGAGTGAATCACCCCCTGGTCCAGCGCCTGTCGCAGCGGCTTGCCTGGGGCAAGCAGATGACTTTGGCCGGAGTAGTGCTCCAGCGTCCGCGGTCGCATGCGTGCTGCCAGCGGCTGGTAACCGGGTGTCTGGACGCTGAACAGATCCTGCATCAGAACCCCTGATCCTCGATGACATCGACACCGTCGGGAAGGTTGAAATCGAAAATTCCGGCCGGCAACTCCGGGTCGTACTCAAGCTCATGCAGCGCCAGCATGCTGCGCTGCCCCAGACTGTCCTCCATCGACAATTCACTTAATCGGGTCTGTTCAAACAGCAGCCGAATACGGGCAAAGGTATTGCTCTCGGGGTTCAGGGGCCGTAACTCAAACAGCGCCAATCCGGGGCCCTGCTGGTCAATCCGCTGAATGCTGAATTGCTTCTGAATCTCATTGATCTGTCCGTTGAGTATCAGGGCGGGAGCGCTGTTGCCCTGACTGTCTGCGGAGCGTCGCGTCACCTGGTCAAGGTCAGGATCGTAGATCCAGATCGACTCGCCATCACTGACGATTTCCTGAATGAAAGGCTCCTCCGTTACCCAACGAAACCGATCGGGCCTCGCAACATAGAAGAACCCCGTGGATTCTTCTGCACGATCGCCGTCACTGCTCAAGGCAAACTGGCTGAATTCGGCTCGTGCCGACTGGTAACCTGACAGGTGTTGCTGCAGCTCTTCAGCCGGTCCCGCATACGCTGCGCTGCTGCACAGAGCAGCTATTGCGATCAGTCTTTTCAGCATTTCAGTTCCTCGGTGGTGGCGGGGCCAGAACTTCACGCTGGCCATTACTGCCCGCCTCGGAAACAACGCCCGCTGCTTCCATGGTTTCGATCATGCGTGCGGCACGGTTATAGCCGATCTTCAGCTTTCGCTGCACGCTGGAGATGGAAGCCTTACGCGATTCGGTTACAAATGCGACCGCTTCATCATAGAGCGGGTCCTGCTCGTCATCGAACAGATCTCCACCGCCGCCACCTTCTCCACCTGAGCCGTCTGACAGATTTACATCGATGTAGTTCGGCTCGCCCAGCAGCTTCCACTGTTCGACCACACGGTGCACCTCGTCGTCACTGACAAAGGCACCATGGACCCGATTCGGGATGCTCGTGCCTGCAGGCACGTAGAGCATGTCACCGTAGCCCAGCAGGCTTTCAGCCCCGCCCTGATCGAGGATGGTTCGGGAGTCGATCTTGGACGAAACCTGGAACGCGATACGGGTCGGAATATTGGCCTTTATCAGACCAGTGATGACATCGACCGAGGGGCGCTGGGTTGCCAGAATCAGGTGAATGCCGGCCGCCCTCGCCTTTTGGGCAATGCGGGCAATCAACTCCTCAACCTTCTTGCCCACCATCATCATCATGTCGGCAAACTCATCGATTACCACAACGATGTAGGGCAGCGTTTCCAGTGCAGGGGCAGGTTCGTCATCAGGCAGGCCGTATTCCTGAGGGTTCCAAAGAGGATCCGGAATCGGCTGGCCGGCGTCCTGTGCCTGCAGCACCTTGTCGTTAAAACCGGCTATATTGCGCACCCCCATCTTGGCCATCAGGCGGTAGCGCCGCTCCATCTCGGCAACACACCAGCGCAACCCGCCGGCAGCCTCTTTCATATCAGTAATGACAGGCGTCAACAGGTGAGGAACACCCTCGTAGACGGACAGCTCAAGCATTTTCGGGTCTACCAGAATCAGGCGCACCTCTTCCGGTGTCGCCTTCAACAGCAGACTCAACAGCATGGCATTAACGCCTACGGATTTGCCCGACCCTGTCGTACCGGCTACCAGCAGGTGCGGCATCTTCGCCAGATTGGCCACAACGGGGTTGCCGGCGATATCGTTGCCCAACGCCAGCGTCAGGCGTGATGATGCCTCCAGGTAGGGCTTGGCATTCAATACTTCACTGAGATGGACGGTCTGACGCACCTCGTTGGGGATTTCGACCCCCACAACCGATTTGCCGGGAATCACTTCGACCACGCGCACACTCATCACCGCCATGGAGCGGGCAAGGTCACGCGACAGATTACTGATCTTGCTGGCTTTGACCCCCGGGGCCGGTTGCAGCTCAAAGCGGGTAATCACTGGCCCGGGGTTCACTTCAACAACTTCAGCGACTACGCCAAAATCCTTCAGTTTGCTTTCCAGAAGGCGCGACATCTGCTCAAGCTCGTCTTCGCTGTAGCCCTGCTGCTGCTGGAGTTCGGGAGCATCGAGCAGGTCAAGCGATGGCAATCGAGGCAACTGCTTGCGCTTGACCGGCGCAGGCTCCGTATCCGGCTCATCCGCCATCGGCTGATGGGTTTCAGACAGCGGGACAATTTTCAGGCTGCGTTTGGTTACATCCACTGCCGTGCCAGCGGCTGGCGCGGAGCTGCCTGTCGGCTGGGTGGTGGGCATGGCCAGTGTTACCGGCTCGTCGGCTGTCTCATCGGCAGGCGACGTGATGCTGGGTTCCACTCGAACAGTTCGGGCGGGCTGCGGCGACACCGAACGCGCCGCAGGTGGCGCATTCGTGTTCACATCCGATGCTTTCCCCGACTCCCTTCTTACGGTTGTCGCCCCCTCAGTGACGGCGGTAGGCGCAAGCCGTTCCCGACCCTGTTCAAACAGCCGCAGCAGAGCATCTCCGGTCTGCTCAAGCAAATGTAGCCAGGAAAACTCAAGAAACAGCGTCAATCCAAGCAGCAACAGGGTCCAGAAAAGTACGGAGCTGCCGGTAATGCTGAACCAGCTGACAGACCAGTCCGAGATCGCTTCACCCAGCAGCCCCCCTGCGGTAAACGGATAGTGCAGGCTGTCATTGGAAAGATGTATGGCTGAAAGCGTACACAGCGCCAACAGAAACAGGGTGGCACCGAGGCTGCGCAACATCAGGAAAGGCAGTGTCTCCATCACACCGGCTCGAATCTGGCGCAGATAGCGCCAGGCAGGCCACAGCACCAGTACAGGCAATACATAGGCGCCCAATCCGAAGGCCGAGATCATGCCATCGGCCAGCCATGCACCTGCCGTGCCGGTGAAATTGGTGACTTCAGGCTGATAGGCGAGGTGTGACCACCCCGGGTCGCGCGGGTCATATCCAATCAGCGCCAGTAACAGAAACAGGCAGAGACCTGCCAGCAAGATCAGCCCACCTTCCCGGGCGATGCTGGTCAATTGGGTTGCCAGGGATGGCACTGTGGCGGTTCGCTTTTCACTCAATCCGGTTTTCCTTACACTCAACGATCTCGATGCAGAGCAAAAATACCATAGATCAGTTACAGACGCCGAATATTGCCATGCCTGCACCCGCTGTCATAGACAATCTGTCACTGCGGGTTTAGAGTCGGCTGCAATCAGTAACAGGAACCATTCAAACCGGATATCCAGCACTCATGAGTGAAGTACAACATCATCGTCTGATCATTCTCGGCTCCGGCCCCGCCGGTTACACCGCTGCAGTCTACGCAGCCCGCGCCAACCTTAACCCTGTTGTCATTACCGGCATGCAGGCGGGTGGTCAGCTGACAACCACTACTGAGGTTGATAACTGGCCCGGCGATGTAGAAGGGGTTCAGGGGCCTGAGTTGATGCAGCGGATGCAGGCTCATGCCGAGCGTTTCAACACCCAGGTGATTTTTGACCATATCAATACGGCAGAGCTGCAAGACCGTCCCTTCCGCCTCAAGGGTGATATGGGGGAGTACACCTGCGATGCACTGATCATCGCCACCGGTGCCTCTGCGCAGTATCTTGGCCTTCCCTCTGAAGAGGCCTTCATGGGCAAAGGTGTCAGTGCCTGTGCAACCTGTGATGGCTTTTTCTACCGTGGCCAGAAGGTTGCTGTCATCGGCGGAGGCAATACAGCCGTTGAAGAGGCACTGTACCTCTCCAACATTGCAGCCGAAGTCACCTTGATACACCGCCGTGACAGCCTGCGCTCCGAAAAAATTCTGCAGGACAAGATTCTTGAACGTGCTGCAAACGGTAACATCAACATCCTGTGGAACCATCAGCTGGATGAGGTTTTGGGTGATGAGACGGGTGTAACAGGGATTCGTGTCCGCAGTACCACCGATGACAGTACGCGCGAGCTTGAGCTTCAGGGCGTGTTTGTAGCCATTGGTCACAAACCCAATACCGAGCTGTTTGCCGATCAGCTGGAGATGAATGACGGCTATCTTAAAATTCGTTCCGGACTTGAAGGCAATGCCACCCAAACCAGCATCAAGGGCGTATTTGCCGCCGGTGATGTCTGTGATCACATCTATCGTCAGGCGATCACGTCAGCCGGCTTTGGTTGTATGGCGGCGCTGGACGCGGAACGATTCCTGGACGATCTCACCGCCTGATGGTTCCGTGGCTGGCTGATGGCAGTCTCTCCTTCCCCCCGCTCCACCAGGCGCTGGCTGAGCCCAATGGGCTGCTGGCTGCGGGCGGGGATTTGAGCGAGGATCGCCTGCTCAGGGCCTACCGCAGTGGCATTTTCCCCTGGTACAACCCCGGTGAGCCTATCCTGTGGTGGAGCCCAGACCCACGTTGCGTTCTGCTTCCCAAGGATCTGTATCTGTCTCGCAGCTTGCGCAAGCGGCTGCGTCAAACGGATTACCGTGTCACCTTTGATCAAGCGTTTTCGCGTGTTGTTCAGGCCTGCGCGGGTCCCCGTCGTTCTCAGCAGGGGACCTGGATCAGCCGAGATATTGCGACTGCCTACCTGCACCTGCATCGGCGCGGTGTGGCACATTCGGTTGAAGTCTGGATGGATGATGTGTTGGCAGGCGGCCTTTATGGGCTGGCGATCGGGTCAGTCTTTTTTGGAGAGTCGATGTTTTCACACCAGCGCGACGCATCCAAAATAGGCTTTGCGTGGTGTATTGCCCAGTTGAAGCGCTGGGGATACCAGCTGGTTGACTGTCAGGTCTATAACGATCATTTGGCCAGTTTGGGAGCCACTGAAATCCCCCGGGATGATTTTGCGGCTCGACTGAGTCGGCTCTGTGAGCAACCGCTGGATCATCCCTGGCAGTTTTCTGTTACCCGTGAGGCGGTTTGTGAAAATTCGCGTCGTTGATCTTCGCGAGCTGCGATTCTATGCCACACCCGAGCATGATTGCAGCTATCTGCCTGAACGACAGGCACGTACGCTTTTTGTCGACCCTCGTGCCGACATCGACCGTCATGTGTACAGTCAATTATCGGAGCTGGGCTTCAGACGTAGTGGGGGCCATATATATCGTCCCCATTGTGAGCAATGCCAGGCCTGCATCTCTGTTCGTGTGCCGGTTGCCGCTTTCAAGCCCTCCAAAACGCAACGTCGCATCGAAAATCGCAATGCAGACCTGACGGTGCGCGCAGTTCCCTGCCAACTGACGCATGAGTACTATGCCCTGTACGAACGCTATATCAATGAGCGTCACGCAGATGGCGACATGTACCCTCCTTCACCGGACCAGTTCTTCGGCTTTCTGGTCGAGGGCACCGTCGACTCATGTTTTTACGAGTTCCGTGACCCACATGGCAAGCTGTTGGCCATTGCAGTATCCGACATGCTTGAGCAGGGCTTGTCGGCCTTGTATACCTTCTACGACCCTGATGAAGACTGGCGCAGCCTGGGTGTGTACGCAGTGCTTTGGCAAATTCGTCAAACGGCACGTGCGGGCAAGCACTGGCTGTATCTGGGCTACTGGGTCGAGGAATGCCGCAAGATGAACTACAAGACCCGCTACAGGCCACTGGAGATGCTCGTGAATGGCGAATGGCAGTGTTTCAGGCCGGCAAGGGCAAAGGATTAGTTTTTGAAATCGGGCGCCTTTTAGGGCACAATACTGCGCTTTCCACACTCAGGCAAACCAGCCTCAAAGGTAGGTAGTGAATGGCTAAAGAAGATTCATTTGAAATGGAAGGGACTGTAATTGATACCCTTCCCAACACCATGTTCCGCGTAGAACTTGAAAACGGTCACGTGGTAACAGCTCACATCTCTGGCAAGATGCGTAAAAACTACATCCGCATTCTGACCGGTGACAAGGTCAAGGTTGAGCTGACACCTTACGACCTGAGCAAAGGCCGTATCGTTTACCGCGCCCGCTGATACTTCGAGCGCGGCTGCGGTGGATGGCAGCCCTCAGGCTGCCACCGCTGCGACCTCCAGACAGATCTCTCCGTCTTCTCCAATACTGATATCCACCTCGCCACCGGCTTCCGCCAGTTCGCCGAACAGAATCATTTCTGCCAACGGCTTCTTCAGTTTTTCCTGGATCAGACGCTGCATGGGGCGTGCGCCCATTTTTTCATCGTAGCCATGCTCGGCCAGCCACAGCCTTGCCTCTTCGTCGACGTGCAACACCACATGCTTCTCATCCAGCTGCGCCTGCAGCTCGGTAAGAAACTTGTCGACCACACCCTTGACGATGTCCAGTGTCAACGGCTTGAACTGAATGACGGCATCGAGTCGGTTACGGAACTCGGGCGTGAACAGCCGCTTGAGAGCCTCCATTGCGTCCGTGCTGTGATCCTGCTTGGTAAAACCGATGGATGCGCGACTCTGGGCTTCGGCCCCGGCATTGGTTGTCATGACCAGAATTACGTTGCGGAAGTCGGCCTTGCGTCCGTTATTATCCGTCAGGGTGCCGTTATCCATTACCTGCAACAGCAGATTGAACACTTCAGGATGCGCCTTCTCAATCTCATCAAGCAGCAGCACGCAGTGAGGCGATTTGGTAATGGCTTCGGTCAGCAACCCGCCCTGGTCAAAGCCCACATAACCGGGAGGCGCGCCGATCAAGCGTGAAACCGTATGCCGCTCCATGTATTCGGACATGTCAAAGCGCACGAGCTCAATGCCCAGAATGCGCGCCAACTGCTGCGTGACCTCGGTCTTGCCCACCCCGGTAGGACCGGCAAACAGGAAGCTCCCCACCGGTTTGTTGGGTTCCTTGAGGCCGGCACGTGAGAGTTTGATCGCCGAGGCCAGCGAGCTGATCGCTTCGTCCTGCCCCAGAACAACCATTTTGAGATTGTTCTCCAGTTTGCGCAGCTGATCCTTGTCGGACGTGGATACGCTTTTCGGCGGGATGCGGGCAATTTTGGCCACGACCGCTTCAACCTCGGCAACGTCAATGACCTTTTTGCGCTGTTCAGGCGGCATCAGGCGCTGGTAGGCACCGGCTTCGTCAATGACATCAATGGCCTTGTCCGGCATATGCTTGTCGTTGATGTAACGATCGGCCAGCTCCGAGGCTGCTCTGAGCGCCGCATCGGTGTATTCCAGCTCGTGATGCTCCTCAAAGCGAGACTTGAGCCCGCGCAGAATGCGATAGGTATCGTCGACGCTGGGTTCAAGCACATCTATCTTCTGGAATCGACGCGCCAATGCCCGATCCTTTTCGAAGATGCCGCGGAACTCCTGAAATGTGGTTGAACCGATGCAACGGATCTCGCCGGAGCTCAGCAACGGCTTGAGCAGATTGGATGCATCCATGGAACCACCGGATGCAGCACCGGCCCCGATGATGGTGTGGATTTCATCGATGAACAGAATGGCGCGCGACTGCTGCTTGATTTCGTTGAGCAGCGACTTGAGCCGCTTCTCGAAATCACCACGGTATTTGGTACCCGCCAGCAGAGCCCCCAGATCAAGCGCATACACAACGCTGTCGGAGATGATATCCGGCACCTTGTCCTCGATGATCAGCTTGGCCAGTCCTTCTGCAATGGCTGTCTTGCCAACGCCCGCTTCGCCCACCAGCAAGGGGTTATTCTTGCGACGACGGGAGAGAATCTGAACCACACGTTCCACTTCGGCATCACGCCCCACCAGCGGATCAATGCGACCGAGTGCGGCCTGCTGGTTCAGGTTCACGGCATACTGGGAAAGTGCGCTTTTGCTGCTGTCACTGCTGTCATCGCCCTCCGTCACGTTGCCGGGATCATCAGACTCCTGCTCATTGATGCGCGAGATGCCGTGAGAGATGTAATTCACCACATCCATGCGCTCTATCCCCTGCTGCTGCAGGACGAAGACGGCATGACTTTCCTGCTCGCTGTAGATGGCGACCAGAATGTTGGCCCCGGTCACCTCAGACTTGCCGGATGACTGCACATGGAACACGGCACGCTGCAGCACACGCTGAAAGCCCAGTGTGGGCTGGGTTTCCATATTGGGAATGTTGTCCGGCAGCAGCGGCGTGGTCTCATCAATAAAGACGGACAGTTGCTGACGCAGACGGTTCAGGTCGGCACCGCAGGCATTCAGTACCTCGGCGGCCTGTCGATTATCGAGCAACGCCAACAGCAGGTGCTCGACCGTCATGAATTCATGTCGCTTGTCCCGGGCCGACCGGAAAGCAACGCTCAGGGTGTCTTCAAGCTCTCGATTCAGCATGGCATTCGCCTCCCGTCAGACCGACTCGACTTCACACAGCAGAGGATGCTTGTTCTCTCTGGCATATTGATTCACTTGCGCGGCTTTGGTTTCCGCCACGTCACGGGTATAAACCCCACATACGCCCTTACCCTGAGTATGGACCGCCAGCATCACTTGTGTCGCTTTCTCCTGGTCCATATTGAAAAAAATCATTAACACTTCGATGACAAAATCCATTGGTGTGTAGTCATCATTCATCAAGACCACCCGATACATGGGTGGGCGCTTGAGCTGCGGCTTGGCCTGAGCCGTTGCCAGACCACCGTCATCATGCTGTCCTTCGTCAGCATCCTGATCTGAACTCATCAGCCTGAACTCGTGTGCGTTCACTAACAACTTCAATACCTTCGATATTAGTCTAAAACAACCGGGAAAAAACCCGGCAATGTCTAGTGTCATTAACTGCAAATGCTATACTCGCGCTTACAAGGAGAGGTTAAAGGCAGCGAGTGGATAAGTCCATTGCCGCCAAAGACCTGCAGTCCCTGAACTACGAACGCATAACAGATAAGGAGTTCCTGCTCACCCATTCAAGCCGGTGTGGCAGGTCATGACCAAGGAGCCAGGCTCCGATGTCACAGGGGGAGTATTTTATGCAAACAGGGACAGTCAAGTGGTTTAACAATGCCAAAGGATACGGATTCATTCTGTCCGAGTCCTGCGAAGAAGAGTTGTTTGCCCACTTTTCTGCCATCGTGATGGATGGCTACAAAAGCCTGAAGGCAGGTCAGGCAGTTCAGTTCGAGATCCAGCAGGGACCCAAGGGGCTCCACGCAATCAATATTCAACCTGCGGAGTAGTCATCCGGTCGTTTCATGTCGAGAATCCTTCTGTTCAACAAGCCCTTTCGTGTGCTGACCCAGTTCACGGACCCCGAAGGACGCTCGACACTGGCGGATTTCATAGAGGTCCCCGGGGTTTATGCAGCCGGCCGGCTGGATTATGACTCCGAGGGACTGCTCATCCTGACAGATGATGGCCTGTTGCAACAGCAACTGGCAAACCCGAAATTCAAGCTCCCCAAAACCTACTGCGTCCAGGTGGACGGTGACGTGACCGAGACGGCGCTGGATCGCCTGCGTCAGGGCGTGCGTCTGAAGGATGGTATGACACGACCGGCACGTGCGCGCCGCATCGACCCACCCAAGTGGCTTTGGCCGCGCACGCCGCCGGTTCGCTTTCGCAAGGAGCAACCCACCAGCTGGCTCGAACTCACCATTACAGAAGGACGCAACCGACAGGTGCGCCGCATGACCGCCGAAGTCGGCTTCCCGACTCTGCGCCTGATTCGATGGTCTATCGGCAGCTGGTCGCTTAAGGGCCTTCTTCCCGGACAATGGCGTGAAGAGCAGGTCAACCTGCCCACTGCGACGCCTCGGACACGCCGCACGCCGCCCTCTCGTCCTCGCCAGCGTCGGGTTTGATGCCCCTCATGTGACAGACAAGCGCCCCTTCATGCTGGTATTATGGTACCTGAATCAAAACCGAATCAGGGAGTTGCAATGCGCTGGACACCCCACGCTACCGTTGCCTGTATCGTCGAACGTGAGGGGCGTTTTCTTTTGGTCGAAGAGATGGCCGCCGGCAACGTCGTAATCAACCAGCCAGCCGGACACCTTGAGGAAGGCGAATCCTTTGTTGAGACCGCGCAGCGGGAAACCCTGGAGGAAACGGGTTGGCTGGTTGAACCTGAAGCCCTGCTTGGTCTCTATACCTACCATGCTCCTTCCAATGGTGTGACCTACCATCGCTTTTGTTTTATCGCGCGCGCCGTTGGTCAGCAGCCCAATGCAACCCTTGACGAGGGGATCATTGGCCCGCTCTGGCTGACGCGCAATGAGCTGGATCAGCGCCGCGAGCAGTTGCGCAGTGAGCTGGTGACCCGCTGTATTGATGATTACCTTAAAGGTACCCGCTACCCTCTGGACTTTATTCAGGAAACTGTCTGAACCATGAATTCTGCCAATGCCCAGACCAAAGTAATCGTCGGCATGTCCGGCGGTGTCGACTCTTCCGTATCGGCCCTGCTGTTGCTGCAACAGGGCTATCAGGTCGAAGGCCTGTTCATGAAAAACTGGGAAGAGGATGATGGCACCGAATACTGTACGGCCAAGGAGGACATGGCGGATGCTCAGGCCGTTTGCGACAGGCTGGGCATTCCCCTGCACAGCGCCAACTTTGCAGCCGAATACTGGGATAACGTATTCGAGCACTTCCTTGAAGAGTACAAGGCAGGCCGCACCCCGAATCCGGATATCCTCTGTAACCGCGAAATCAAGTTCAAGGCATTTCTTGAGTATGCCCAGCTGCTGGGTGCTGACCTGATCGCCACGGGTCACTATGTTCGTCGTGGGGAGCGTAATGGTCATACCGTGCTGCTCAAGGGACTGGACCCGAATAAGGACCAGAGTTATTTCCTGCATCAGGTTGGCGAAGAAGAGCTGAAGCTTACACTCTTCCCGGTTGGCGAGCTGGAAAAGCCTGAAGTACGTCGGCTGGCAGAAGAGCACGGGTTGATCACCCATGACAAGAAAGACAGCACCGGCATATGCTTTATTGGTGAGCGCCGCTTCAGCGACTTCCTCAAACAGTACCTGCCGGCGCAGGCAGGCAAAATCGAAACGCCCGATGGCGATGTCATCGGAGAGCATCAGGGACTGATGTATTACACCATCGGCCAACGCCAGGGGCTTGGAATCGGTGGTCTGAAGGACTATCCGGAAGAACCCTGGTTCGCAGCGGCGAAGGACCTGAATAGAAACGTACTGATTGCCGTACAGGGTCAGCACCCCCTGCTGTACTCCGACTGGCTTCACGCCAGTGATATTTTCTGGATCAACGGTGAGGTACCCACGCTGCCGCTGCGTTGCAAGGCCAAGGTACGCTACCGTCAAAGTGACCAGGACTGCACCGTTGAGGCTGCGCCCGAGGGTGGCTACACCGTCACGTTCGACACCCCCCAACGTGCAGTGACACCCGGACAGTCGGTGGTACTGTATATTGATGATCTTTGTCTTGGTGGTGGCGTTATCGAGACCACTTCACGCCACTCAGTTGCCGGTTCGGTCAAGGAGCAGTAATGTCGCGCCAACATGATGAACAGACCATAGCGCTTGCGGGGATGTTTCAGGCTGCCAGTCTGGTGGACCAGATCGCTCGGCGCGGCATGGTGCCCCAAAACAGTCTCGAAACCAGTATTGCCAGCCTGTTTGTCACGGACCCGGGACAAACCGAAGATGTCTTCGGCGGGGCCCGCGATATCCCCTACTCCCTTAGTCTGGGTCTTCGCCACCTGCAGGATATGGTGGAAAAGAACGAAAGCGCACAGAACAAGCAGATCGTGCAATACGTGTTGGGGATGATCATGTTGGAGCGCCAACTGGACAAGCACCCGGACGTGCTGCAGAAAGTTGGTGAAGGAATAGACGAGATCGCACGCAAGGCACGTTATTTCAGTGAGCAGGACGAATCCGCCGAGCTTGATCCTTCAGCCTATACCCACAGCAATGTCATTGCAGCAATTGATGGACTGTATCAGGCAACGGTAAGTACCTTCAGCTTCAGGATTCAGGTTGGCGGCGACCCCCGGCATTTGCAGAACAGCGAGAATGCTGCACGCATTCGTGCCCTGCTGCTGGCCGGAATACGTGCTGCCCTGCTGTGGCGCCAGGTGGGTGGCAAGCGCTGGCACATGCTGTTTTTCCGTTCCCGTCTTAAACCTTCATTGAGGCGTATCCTCAAGTCATCCTGACTCAGGGCCGCACTGGCGTACCCAGCTGCGGTCATTTCCCGTATAATTCGCGCTTTATCGACGCAAGCCAAAAGTGAGACTGTGTAACATGGAGCTTTCTGCCCTTACCGCTGTATCCCCGGTTGATGGCCGCTACGGCAGCAAAACTGCCGACCTGCGAGCTGTATTCAGTGAATTCGGTCTGATCCGTTTCCGCGTGCAGGTCGAGATCCGCTGGCTGCAGCAGCTGGCCGCCCATCCGCAGATCCAGGAAGTACCGGCCCTGAGTGCAGAAGCCAATGCCCTGCTGGACAGCCTGGTCGACAACTTCAGTGTCGAGCACGCCGAGCGGATCAAGGAGATCGAACGTACTACCAACCACGATGTAAAAGCGGTTGAGTACTTTATCAAGGAGCAGATCGCCGACAATGCCGAGTTGATGGCGGTCAATGAATTCGTACACTTTGCCTGTACCTCCGAAGACATCAACAACCTCTCTCATGCACTGATGCTGCGTCACGGTGTTGAAGTTGCCCGCAGCCAGATGCAGCAGGTGACCGATGCCATCGCTGCGCTGGGACGTGAACACGCCGACCAGCCGATGCTGTGCCGCACCCACGGTCAGACCGCTTCTCCCAGTACCATGGGCAAGGAGATGGCCAACGTGGCCTACCGTCTGCAGCGTCAGCTGAAGCAGATCGATAACATCGAATACCTCGGCAAGATCAACGGTGCTGTGGGCAACTACAATGCTCACCTGTCTGCCTACGCCGATATCGACTGGGAAGCCAACGCCAAGTCCTTCGTCGAAAGCCTGGGCCTGACCTGGAACCCGTACACCACTCAGATCGAGCCGCACGACTACATCGCCGAGCTGTTCGATGCCGTATGCCGCTTCAACACCATCCTGATCGACTTCGATCGCGATGTCTGGGGTTACATCTCCCTGGGTTACTTCAAACAGAAGACCGTGGCTGGTGAAGTGGGCTCGTCTACCATGCCGCACAAGGTTAATCCGATCGACTTCGAGAACTCCGAGGGCAATCTGGGCATCGCCAATGCGATCATGCAGCATCTGGCCAGCAAGCTGCCGATCTCTCGCTGGCAGCGTGACCTGACGGACTCGACTGTGCTGCGCAATCTGGGTGTTGGCTTTGGCCACAGCCTGATCGCCTATCAGGCCAGCCTGAAAGGCATCAGCAAGCTGGAGATCAACGCTGCTCGTCTGTCTGAAGATCTGGACAATGCCTGGGAAGTTCTGGCCGAGCCGATTCAGACCGTCATGCGCCGTTACGGCATCGAAAAGCCATACGAGAAACTGAAGGATCTGACCCGTGGCAAGACCATGAACCAGGCAACCATTCAGGACTTCATCGATACCCTGGAAATGCCTCAGACTGCCAAGGATGAACTGAAGGCACTGACACCTTCACTTTACGTGGGCAATGCGGCAGCGCAGGCCAAACGCATCTAAGCAGTGTAACGGGGCCTTTTCTGGCCCCGTTTTCAATTCAGTCCAAGCGTATACAGGTGCAGGTATGGAAACACTGCTCGGTTCCGATCATCACCCAATTCGATATATCAGCCTGGGTAAGGGGCAACCGGTGGTGTTCCTGCACGGCTGGACCTCCGGTGCGCGTGAATGGCTCCCCTTTGCATCAGAGCTGGCTGAAACCCACCAGGTATTTTGCTGGGATGCCCGGGGACATGGACAGCATGAGCCACCGCAGACCAACGCCATGCAGATCAGCCAGATGGCCAGCGATCTGGATCGACTGCTGACAGAGCATGACCTGCGTGATGCTGTTCTGGTCGGTCACTCGATGGGCGCCCTGATCAGTTGGGAATACATCCGCAGCTATGGGCTCGGCCGGCTAGGTGGCCTGTGTATCGTGGATCAATCCCCGAAGCTTCTGACCGATACCGACTGGTCGCTGGGGATTTACGGCGATTTTGATTACGGTCGCAACCAGCGTTTTCTGCAGCGACTTGAAGAGGACTTTGCCGAAGGAGTGCTTGAGCTGGCCGCCTACGGACTGAATCAGCGCAGCCGGGAAAACTATGAGGCCAACTCTCGTGGTTTTCAGCAGATGCGCGACTACCTGCGCGGGCTGAATGGGCCGGCACTGACTCGATGCTGGGATTCGCTGACGCAACAGGATTACCGGGATGTATTGCCCCGAATCGACTTGCCCTGCCAGATGATTTACGGCGATACCAGTCAGTTCTACAGCGCCGATGTACCTCAGTGGGTCGAGGCAGAACTGCCCTTCCCCGAGCTTCATATATACCCCAAAGCGGACCACTCTCCCCATTTGTGGCACAAGGAACGCTTTATCCATGATTTTCGCCGCTGGTGCCGGCGCCTCTAGGCTGCCGGCGCGGCCTGCAGCCTTGTCTCCCGCATGGAGGCCCCTATAATGCGGCACAACTTCGTTCGTGAGGCTCAACATGCTCGACAATATCCGCATCATCATGGTCAACACCTTTCACCCTGGCAATATCGGTGCCGCCGCACGCGCGCTGAAGAACATGGGGCTGAGCCAGCTTTGGCTGGTCGATCCACGTGAGTTTCCACACGAAGAGGCCGAATCCCGTGCCGCGGGTGCCAAGGATGTACTGGAGAATGCTGTCGTTGTCAGCTCGGTAGAGGAAGCCATTGCCGACTGTCAGTTAGTCATCGGCACCAGTGCGCGCCAGCGCAGCTTCGATCAGCCCTTGCTGGATGCAGAGAGTGCCGCTGCCATGATGGTGGATGAGGCGCGCAGTGGTCAGATAGCCATTCTATTTGGGCGTGAGACCATGGGACTTACCAACGAAGAGATGCTGCTGTGCAATCGGCACCTGTACATCGATGCCAACGAAGACTATCCGGTACTGAATATCGCACAGGCCATTCAGTTGGTAACCTACGAGCTGCGAAGAGCCTGCCGGAATGCACAGCCCGTGTCCGAGCCTGCCCCCTATCCGCGTCAGGCCGAGATTACCCTGTTCTATGAGCACCTGGAAAAGGTGCTTCGCCGCACCGGGTTCATTATCCCGCAACATGAAGGCAGGGTGATGGACAAGTTGCGGCGCTACTTCAACCGTACTCGGCCAGAAAAGGCCGAGCTGGGTATGCTGCGCGGCATTCTGACCTCTGTCGAAGAAGTGCTGGAGCGTGAAAAACACTGATTCGAGCCACCTGCTCCCACTCTGGTGTACGCTTTATGAATGTGGTCTGCAATTAACAAGGAGAGATCGATGAGTCATTCACACAGTCTGCTTGAGCTGGCCGCCCAGGCGGAAGCGCTGCGCAACAGCCTGAAAGAGACCGCCCGAGACTACGAGCAGTTCGAGTTCAATGTTGAGGGGGTTCACAACTGCATGGCCCGCATCCAGAAATGCATTCGCATTGTGGGCAATGATCGTCAGGCAGCACTGGCCAATCGTGACAAGCGCAAGGTCATGGCTGAGCTGGAAGAAGCCGTAAACGAAATGGCGGAGCTGCTGAATCTTGATCACTGAACTGAATTGGGGCGACTTGAGCCCCGAGCTATTTCTGCGTGAATACTGGCAGAAAAAGCCCCTGCTGCTTCGCAACGCCTTTCCCGGCTTTGTACCCGCCCTTGATGCCGATGAGCTGGCAGGTCTTGCCTGTGAGGAAGACGTTGAATCACGCCTTATCATCAATGACCCCACGTCTGGACATTGGGCACTGGAGCATGGTCCGTTCGAGCCGGAGCGGTTTGCTGATCTGGGTGCGGCACCATGGACACTGCTGGTGCAGGCCGTGGACCACTGGGTACCCGACGTAGCACCATTGCTGGAGGCTTTCAGCTTCATTCCCCAGTGGCGCCGAGATGACCTGATGATCAGTTATGCCAGCGATGGCGGTGGTGTTGGCCCACACTACGACAACTACGATGTTTTTCTGCTGCAGGCCGAAGGTGTGCGGCGCTGGGAAGTGGGTGGACTCTATGGCGAAGACTCTCCCCGCCGAGACGATACGCCTGTGATGATTTTGCCGGAATGGCAAGCCGAAGAAAGCTGGGAGCTGCACCCCGGGGATATGCTCTACCTGCCCCCACGCGTCGGGCACAACGGTACCGGGGTTGGTGATGGCTGCATGACCTGGTCAATCGGCTTCCGCGCACCATCTCATGCCGAAATTCTGCGTGGTCTGACCGACAATCTGTGTGACGCGCTGAGTACCGATTTGCGCTACACCGACCCCGACCTCGAACCGCCTGCCGCTTCCGGTGAAATCGATGCTGCCGCCATTGGCCGCCTTAACGCCATTTTGCAACAGTATCTGGCTGACCCTGACCGGCTTGCACAGTGGTTCGGTCGCTTTATGACCGAACCCAAATATCCCGAGCTTGCGGGCAGTGATGAGGCTATCGACGCAGATGAACTGACGCAAGCACTTGAGGATGGCGCCGAGCTGGTACGATCCGAAGGTGCTCGCCTCGCCTGGCATCGAGATACAGGCGCCAGTCTCACCCTGTTTGCAGATGGCCAGTCTTTCCCGGTTTTCGCGGATGCAGCAAAAACATTGGTGCAGCAGATTTGTGCCGAAACCAGGTTTAGACCTTCGTTGAATGAAGACACTACCCCGTTGTTGCTCGCATTACTGAACCAGGGCAGTCTTTATCTCGAATAAACAATATCGGCCAATGCAACAGCACCAAAAAGCCATTCCCTTGGGAATGGCTTTTTGGTTTTCAGTCGACTTTGGTCGTAAGGAAACTCACCATAAGTGCCTGATATAGAAAATTTTTACTCAAAATGTAGTCTGATTTTTTTAGATTTTTTTGGAATAAACAAAATATCTTTAAAGACTTAAAACCCATGTAAAAAATCATTTCAAAGCCTAATACCAAAGTGGCTAATCCTTAAGTTTTAGGCATTCAAACTACGGTAATTACTGGGGTTTTAATGTTTGAGACTGCTTTTTCAATTGTAGTGAAATTACAGCTTGAGACCGCTTCAAAATGTAGTCTGACTACATTCTTGCTGCTGTGCACAAAATCATTTTGACACCCTACCCCGCTGCGCCCATTATTCGCTGCAACACGGCGTTGTCAGTCCTGCGGAGTGACAGCGTCAGAAGATCTGGATCAGGGCGACCCTGATCTGACATTACCTAAACACAAACATTGTGAAGGAATGACCATGTCAGCTTACAAAAACGAGATCGACGCCATCGCTACCGTCCGTGCTGCTGCCGGCAACACCTGGGAAGCGATCAACCCTGAATACGCGGCTCGCATGCGCATCCAGAACCGTTTCAAGACCGGTCTGGACATTGCTCGCTACACTGCCAAGATCATGCGTCAGGATATGGCCGAGTACGATGCCGACAGCTCTCAGTACACTCAGTCCCTGGGTTGCTGGCATGGTTTCATCGGTCAGCAGAAGCTGATCGCCATCAAGAAACACTTCGGTACCACCAACAAGCGCTACCTGTACCTGTCTGGCTGGATGATTGCTGCACTGCGTTCAGAGTTCGGTCCGCTGCCTGACCAGTCCATGCACGAGAAAACCTCTGTACCGGCACTGATTGAAGAGCTGTATACCTTCCTGCGCCAGGCTGATGCCCGCGAACTGGGCGGTCTGTTCCGTCAGCTGGATGACGCTCGCGAAGCGGGTGATGCAGCCAAGGAAGCTGAAGTACAGAACAAGATCGACAACTTCCAGACTCATGTTGTGCCGATCATCGCTGACATCGACGCCGGCTTCGGTAACGAAGAAGCCACTTACCTGCTGGCCAAGAAAATGATCGAAGCTGGCGCCTGTGCAATCCAGATCGAAAACCAGGTATCCGACGAGAAGCAGTGTGGTCACCAGGACGGTAAAGTAACCGTTCCTCACTCTGACTTCCTGGCCAAGATCCGCGCCGTACGTTACGCGTTCCTGGAGCTGGGTGTTGAAGACGGTGTCATCGTTGCCCGTACCGACTCCCTGGGTGCCGGCCTGACCAAGCAGATCGCCGTGACCAACGAACCGGGCGACCTGGGCGACCAGTACAACGCCTTCCTGGATGGCGATTACGTTGAAAGCGCTGCTGACATCGACAACGGTGACGTGGTTGTTAAAGCCAACGGCAAGCTGCTGAAGCCGAAGCGTCTGGCCTCTGGCCTGTTCCAGTTCAAGAAAGGTTCTGGCGAAGACCGCGTAGTTCTGGACTGCATCACGTCTCTGCAGAACGGTGCTGACCTGCTGTGGATCGAGACCGAAAAGCCGCACGTTGGTCAGATCGCCGGCATGGTTAACCGCATTCGCGAAGCAGTACCCAATGCCAAGCTGGTGTACAACAACAGCCCGTCTTTCAACTGGACCCTGAACTTCCGTCAGCAGGTGTTCGATGCCATGGTTGAAGCCGGTCAGGACGTTTCTGCCTACGACCGTGCCAACCTGATGAGCGTTGAGTACGACGAAACCGAACTGGCAGCCACTGCAGACGAGAAGATCCGTACCTTCCAGCGTGACGCTGCGCGTGAAGCCGGTATCTTCCACCACCTGATCACGCTGCCGACTTACCACACTGCGGCCCTGTCTACCGACAACCTGGCCAAGGAATACTTCGGTGAAGCGGGCATGCTGGGCTACGTGGCTGGCGTACAGCGCAAGGAGATCCGTCAGGGCATCGCATGTGTTAAGCACCAGAACATGGCCGGTTCTGACATGGGCGACGATCACAAAGAGTACTTCTCTGGTGACGCTGCGCTGAAGGCTTCTGGTAAAGACAACACCATGAACCAGTTCTAAATCCAGATCTTCCCCGATCTGATACTGGGCAGACCTTGGTCTGCCCTTTTTTGTTTCATAAACGTGACGCTCTGCCTCACAACCCGGATTCGTTCTGTTATTCTTGTTGCTCTACAGTCACAATTTGCAGCCAAAAACGATAATGACAGGGAGTGCTTCATGACTGATGCCATACCCGTACTACAGGATGCTCGGCTTGAGCTTGAAGACCGGGTTGCCGTGCTGACACTGGCACGTGATGATCTGCGCAATGCGCTGACCGGTACAGCCCTGATTGACGACATCGTCACCACAGTTGAGTGGGCCAACCACGCCCCCTCTGTTTCGGTACTGGTGATTACCGGTGAGGGCAGTGCCTTCTGTGCCGGTGGCAACATCAAGGAGATGCAGTATCGTGATGGCGACCACCGCCAAGGCCCCTTCGGCGGTGATGCACTCGAACTGGAACGCAAGTACCGTCAGGGTATCCAGCGCATTCCGCTTGCCATGCACAAGGCCGAGATTCCCGTCATTGCGGCCGTTAATGGCCCGGCGATTGGCGCCGGCTGCGACCTCGCCTGCATGTGTGACATCCGGATTGGTTCCGAGCGTGCAACCTTTGGGGAAACCTTCGTTAATCTTGGGATTATCCCGGGTGATGGCGGCGCATGGTTTCTGCAGCGCCTGATCGGATACCAGAAAGCGGCCGAGATCACGCTGACAGGACGGCTTGTTCATGCCGAGGAAGCGGTCGATATTGGCCTGATGATGGAACAGGTGCCCGCGGATCAGTTGATGACGCGCGTGATGACCCTGGCACGTCAGATGGCTGCCAAGCCCCCGCAGGCACTGCGGATGAGCAAGCGGCTTATGAAACAGGCCCAACGCCACGAGCTTCCCGATTTTCTTGAGCTGTGCGCGGCCTGGCAGGGTATGCTGCATAACACCGATGACCACCAGGAAGCCGTCATGGCATTTGTTGAAAAGCGTGAAGGCGTATATCGAGGCCGCTGAAACCTAGTTATCAAGCAGACGGTGGAGACTTGGCAACATGCTTTCCACCGCGCGTTCCCCTTCCTTGATCGCTTCCTGACCACGGTAAAACTCCAGAAGTCCTATATGCGCCAATCGAGGTGTCAGCAGAATATCCGGTGGATCTCCTGCCATGCGGCTGCGCGTAATGCGGTCCTGAATGATGTTGATTGATCCCGCAATGGCATCAAACATGCTTGGGGATCGCTCCTCAGGTTTGTCGTCCGTGTTAAAAAAAGTGGTGTATTCCCCTACCAGCTCCGTCAGCCGGTTTACAACGCCATTACGTGACTTCTGCGGCGCTTCCACTTTCAGCTTATGCATATGACGACCAATAATATCGCCGTTCAGGTTGACCGCTATGACCACTTCAGCGCCCATGGCACGACACAGCGAGACCGGTACCGGGTTGACCAGACCACCGTCAACCAGCCAGTGATGATCATGGCGGATGGCTGGAAACAGGCCTGGCAACGAGGTGGACGCCCATACGGCCTGCAACAGCGAGCCTTCGGTGAACCAGACCTCACGCCCTGTTTCAAGCTCCGTCGCCACCGCCCCAAAGCGACAATCCAGCTCATCCATTGGGGCTTCATCATCAGCTACGTATTGATTCAAAAACGCATGGAAGCGGTCTATGTTGACGAAGCCATGCCGAGACAAGTTCAGTTCAAAAAACCGTGCAGTTTCCAGCCGGTCCAGTGAGCGGACCCACTCTTCCAGAGGGTCCAGATTGCCGCGAACGCAGGCAGCCCCCACAAGTGCGCCTATCGATGTTCCGCAGATGATGTCAGGCTTGATGCCCTCCCGCGCCAACGCGTTGATCACACCGATATGTGACCACCCTCGCGCCGAGCCGCTGCCCAATGCCAGACCGATTTTCATGCCTCCACCTCCCTGACTGGTATCCTGTCACACATGCTGCCCTGCACAGTAACCGGACGCCCATGCCCACTGAAAATTGTGGCCACCCAAATGCCCGGTCACATCAAGACATTCACCGATGAAATACAGCCCGGGTGCCTTGTTGGCCGCAAAAGTCTTCTGTGAGATCTCAGCCGTATCGATCCCGCCAAGTGTCACCTCGGCGGTACGATAGCCTTCGGTACCCGAGGGTTTGACCGTCCAACAGGTAAAGAGTCGAGCAATTTCGGTGATGCGGGCGTTGCTGCACTGCCCCGCCTCTCCCTGTATATGCCACAGCTCACAGAGCGTCTGCGCCAGCCGCTTGGTCATGAGCTGTGCCATAAGAGTTCGCACCTCGGCCCGCGGACGCTCGTCACGCTGCTGCCTGAGCCAGCTCTCAAGATCGACACCGGGCACCAGGTTGATCTCGACAGCATCGCCATTGCGCCAATAGGACGAGATCTGCAATATGGCGGGCCCACTCAAACCCCGATGCGTAAACAGAAGGTTGTCGCTGAAGCTCATGCCGTTGCAGCTGACACGCACAGGCTGGGACACGCCCGCCAGGGGCTTAAGGGGCAACAGCAGATCCGGCTGCAGCGTGAAGGGCACAAGAGCAGCCTGTGTTGGGGTCACCTTCAGGCCGAACTGCTCGGCTATCTGATAGGCAAAACCTGTGGCGCCTCCGTTGGGAATCGACAACCCCCCGGTTGCCACCACAAGAGACTCGGCAGCAAACTGGCCTCGGGAGGTACGGAGCCTGTAGCCATCCGAGGCTGGTTCAACCGCAAACACTTCGGTTTCGGTCAGAATCTCAACACCCGCCCATTCGCACTCAGTCAGCAACAGCTGCAGTATTTCTTTACTCGATTCGTTACAGAAAAGCTGCCCCGGTGTTTTTTCGTGGTATTCAATACCATGCCGATCTACCAGCTCAACAAAATCGGCTGCACCAAACCGGCTCAGAGCCGATTTGCAGAAATGCGGATTTTTGCTGAGGAAATTGGCAGGCGTATTGTGCAGGTGGGTGAAATTGCAACGCCCGCCACCAGACATCAGAATCTTTCGGCCAATTTTGCGGGTGTGCTCCAGCACGAGTACACGCCGCCCTCGATAGGCGGCTGTTGCCGCACACATCAGCCCCGATGCGCCGGCACCGATAATGATGACATCATGTGCAGACACGCGTCAGGCGTCCTGTTCCTGCTCGGCGTCGGCAGACTCGCCGTGTTGGGCCTGTTTGGCGGCATTCAGCTGGCGAATCTTGTCTGCCAGAGGACCACCATGTCGTGTCCCCTTGCGTCCCGCTTCTGTATCACGCGCCAGTGCATTCTGACTGCCCTTCGTCCTTTCATGCACGGGTTTGTGCTTTTTACGCAATTCCAGGGCACGTTTGCGCCGCGCTTCCTTACTGGTCGGGTCGGCCAAACGCTCCTGCTTCTTCGGCTTGCGATCCAGTACCGTCATGAAGGCACCAACCTTGCGTTGTTTCTTGCTGCGACTCATCAGTTACTCTCCCCGGCCTCAACAGCTGCCAGAGCAGCGGCTTCGGCGGCGGCCTGTTCGGCCTCAATACGTTTTTGTTCCCACTCTTCGACGGTTTCGAAGGTTATGGGGCCCAACTTGCCCGCACGCAACTCGGTCAGCAGGATCTCGGATGCCTTGTGACGATCCACAACTCCGCCTGGTCGCAGGCAGCCGCGCTTGCGGCCAATCTCGTCAAGCAACGCTTCACGCCCTTCAGGCAAGGCCTTGAGGCGGTAGCGCTCGACCAGTCGTTGCGGATAATCCTGCAGCATGAATCCGGCTGCATAGGCGGCAACCAGTTCATGCTCAATGGCCGTATCCTTGATTGCACCACTTGCAGCCAAACGGTAGCCGGAATCCTCGTCTTCAATCTTTGGCCACAGGATCCCGGGGGTATCCGACAGCGCCATGCCATTGTGAACGCTGTAGCGTTTTTGCGCCTTGGTGACAGCCGGCTCGTTTCCCACCTTGGCAATCTTGCGTCCAAGCAGTGCATTGATCAGGGTCGACTTGCCCACGTTCGGAATGCCCATGATCATCGCCCTGACGGGCCTGTCCTGACGCGCCCGGGCAGGAACCATCTGTTTGCAGATATCGGGAATGCGCTTGATCAGTGCCTTTTGCTGCATATCCAGCGCGATTGCCGTGATCGACTCGCGAGCATTAAAGTGGTCCAGCCAGGCCTGAGTGCGCTCAGAATCCGCCAGATCCTGCTTGTTCAGCAGCTTCAGCACGGGCTTGTTGCGGCGCAGTTGATCAACCAGCGGATTCTCGCTGGACATGGGCAGGCGGGCATCCAGGACCTCGATCACCACATCGATCTCGTCCATTACCTGCGCAATTTCCTTGCGCGCCTTGTGCATGTGTCCGGGAAACCAGTTGATACGTGACATTAACAATCCAGTGCTTGTAAATCAGGGGGCAGCATTATACCTGCAGGGGGCACTCAACCATACCGGCAGGTGCGCATGACATGCTAAAATTATACACTCTCCAGCCTGAAAAACGCCGATTCGGGGATATGAATGGACAGTAGCACAGATCAGGGCCAGCCCTTGTTGGCCCGACAGCCGATCTTTGATCACCAGCAGCGTGTTATCGCCTATGATCTGCTGTACAAGGAAGATGAACACCTGAATGCGATGCTGCAGACTGACCCTGAGGCTGAATCCAGCTCCGAGGTGATTCTTCACGCCTACACCAGTATTTCGGATCAGGGCGAGGTTAAGCGCGTCCCCGCTTTCATCCAGATCGCCCCTCGCATGATTCTCGAGGGCACCATGCCCACCTTGCCGGCCAAACAAGTCGTTATTTGCATCCGTTTGACTGAGCCTGGAAACATGGAGTTGCTGCGTGCGCTTCACAGAATGTCCAAGGATGGCTATCGCATTGCACTGACCGACTTCCGCTTCAGTCCCGAGTACGACACGGCCCTTAAGATTGCGAAAATCGTCAAGATTGATGTGGGCCAGCTGGATCAGGCCAGTATTGCGCAACAGGCCGAGTTGCTGAAGCCTTACAAGTCAACGCTGCTGGCAACCAATATTGCCAGTTTCGACACGCTGGAACACTGTACTCAAAGCGGATACAAACTGTTTCAGGGCAGCTTTCTGAGCAAGCCCAAGGTGGTAAAGGGGCGCAAGGTCAATGCCAATCAGATCGCCCTGATGCAGTTGATTCAGGAAATCCAGAAGCCAAGCGCAACACCTGAAAAACTGGAAGATCTGATTATCCGTGATCCGATTCTGACCTATAAACTGCTGCGAATTGTAAACTCTGCCGCCTACTCCCTCGTGCGCCAGGTAGAATCCATTGCCGAAGCTGTTGTGCTGCTCGGAATGGAACAGATCCGCAAGTGGGCCACACTGATCGCCATGACGGCGAATCGTGACAAACCGGAAGAGCTCACCCGTATTCTGCTGACCCGTGGTCACATGTGCGAGATGATTGCGCAAAGTGAACACCAGTCCAATCCCTCGGGGTTCTTCATGGTTGGCATGATGTCAGGCCTGCATGCCATGCTGGACATCGATCAGGAAACCCTGCTCGAGCAGTTACCATTGGGCGAGGATATCAAGGCGGCGCTGGCCCGAGGCGAAGGCAAGATGGGACAGGTGCTGAGGCAGGTAATCGCCTACGAATCCGGTGACTGGGACCAACTGCCCAGTGACTTTGATATATCACTCTATGAAGCGACCTATCGTCACAGCTTGAAATGGACCAAGGAGTCCATGCAGGCGATGTACGAATAGACCCAAAAGAAAGCGCGTATCCGGAGAAGGGGAAGCCGGATACGCGCAGTGTGTACTTCCATTTGTGCCTGCTCTGACAGGCCAGCGCACATCCGGTGCGCTGTTGATCTCAGTATAGCTACCACTTTGAATTTGTCGCACCAAAGTTAAAGAAATTTTTAACTTTTCTTTATTTGTTTTTTAAAAACAAATAATTGCGCACACATCTGAATGTTTTACATTGATCGTCACTGGACATTATCTGCCATGACGGGGCATTTTCCGCCCTGTGGCGTTCAGGCAGATGGCAGCTCCAGCTTCTGCGGAGACACCAGAACACCGTTATTATCGGCATAAACATAGTCACCAGGGTGGAAGGTTACACCCCCGAAAGTGACTGGCACATTGAGCTGTCCGGTGCCGAGCTTTTCGGTTTTCATGGGATGCGTGCCAAGCGCCTGTACGCCCAGGTTCTCAAGCTCTGCAATGGCATTTACATCACGAATACAGCCGTAAATGATAATGCCTTCCCAGCCATTCTGTTCCGCCTTTTCGGCCAGCATGTCGCCCAGCATGGCGCGCCGCATGGAGCCACCGCCGTCCACAACCAGCACCTTCCCCTGCCCCGGCTGGGCCACCTGCTCACGCACCAGCGAATTGTCTTCAAACGCCTTGATGGTAACCACCTCACCACCAAAGGTTTCACGGCCGCCGTAGTTGCCGAACATCGGTTCCACAACCTTGACCAGGCTTTCGAAGTGATCACACAGATCAGGCAACAGGTCTTCCATCGGAGACTCCCTCATTTCAACTGTTTCAAATGCGGATCATCTTCGCCGATCATCCGACCTTTTGCACTACAACTTATGCACTAGTGGGCTGGCCTCTTCAGACGCCAGACACCACATCCAGCAACACCTGAACCGGATGCGGCAGCTGCTGGTCATCAAACCGCTTGACCTGAGATCGACAGGAGTACCCCGTCGCCATCAGTTTGCCGCGGTTCTCGGGTCGGTTAACGATATCTCGCCAGCTCAGATCGTAGATATCCCTGGAGCGCTGCAGGTTGGCCGTTTCATGCCCGAATGTTCCTGACATGCCACAGCAACCGGTTGCGACCACATCCAGCTGCTGCCCCAGTGCGGAAAAAATATCCTGCCACTGGCGAATGCTCGGTGCCGCAGACGTCTTTTCCGTACAGTGTGCCAGCAAGCGGTACTCCCCAGGCGGCAATATTTCAGGCAGTTCGACACGCTCAAGCTGCTGGCTCAGCCACTCCTGAATCAACTGAACCGGCGGCAACTCGTCTGAAACCGCATCCTTGTACTCCTGCCGGTAGGTCAATGTCATGGAGGGGTCGATACCTACAAGCGGCAGCTCCAGCTCAGCCAACTGATTCAGCATCCGGGTATTGCGCTGGGCCGCCTTGTTGAAGGCGGCCATAAAGCCATGGACATGCAGCGGCTTGCCGTTGGGCATAAAGGGAGCGACCAGTACATAGAATCCCAGTTTGCCCAGTAGATCGACCAGATCCAGCACCAGCCGGGTTTCAAAGTAGCTGGTGAAGGCGTCCTGCACGATCACGACCGCCTTTTCACGCTGGGCAGCACTGAGGCGGCTTGCGACATCAGGCGTCGCCCACTCGATGCCACGCTCATCAAGCCCCTGCTTCAGAGTATTGGTGCAGATGACCGGGCTGTCGACCATGCCGCCAACACGTCGCATTACACTACGTATCAAAGTATTGCGCATGGCCCAGTTATAGGGCCCAGGGTATTTCGACAGTGTCGGAATCATGTATTCAAGGCTGCCAACCAGATAGTCCTTGACCGGTCGCAGGTAGCGACCATAGTAGACTTCAAGGAACCGAGCACGGAAATCCGGCACGTTCACCTTGATCGGGCACTGGCTGACACAGGACTTGCACGCCAGGCAGCCCATCATCGCCTCATGTACCTCGTTTGAAAAATCGTAGTCGCCTCTGCGTTTTGCCAGCGTATTGCGGATTTTGCCGGGCAATGCCAGCAGCCCTCTGCCGCTGCGAATTCGCTGCGCTTCCACATTCACATCTACGCCTTTTCCCGCCATCAGGCGCAGCCATTCGCGAATCAAGGAGGCACGCCCCTTGGGTGAATGAATGCGCTCGCGAGTACCCTTCCAGCTGGGGCACATGGCATCATTCGGATCGTAGTTGTAACAGGCCCCATTGCCGTTACAGTTCATCGCAGAGTCGTACTGCTCACGCACCGCGGCACTGATCTGGCGGTCCTTCTGACCGCGAGTGGGCACGGCATCAATCTTCAGCAGCTCCGCGCCATCGATCATTGGCGTGGCGATTTTGCCCGGATTCAACTGGTTGCGAGGATCGAAACAGCCCTTAATCTGCTGCAGCACCGGATACAGCGGGCCAAAGAATTCAGGGGCGTACTCGGAACGCACGCCCTTGCCATGCTCACCCCAAAGCAACCCCTTGTAGGCCTGGGTCAGGCGCACCACTTCATCCGTGATTTCGCGGATCAGGGTTTCCTGTGCTGGATCCTTCATGTCAATGGCCGGGCGCACATGCAGCACGCCGGCATCCACATGACCGAACATGCCGTAAGCCAGCCCTCGGTCGTCCAGCACCTTGCGGAACGCCATGATAAAGTCAGCCAGGTTTTCCGGCGGCACCGCGGTGTCTTCAACAAACGGAATGGGGCGTTTCTGGCCCTGCGCATTGCCTAGCAGCCCAACCGCTTTCTTGCGCATTGTCCAGACCTTGTTGATCTCACTCGCCCCGTAGACAACACTGAAACCGAAACTCTTGCCCGGCTCACCGCTGACCCGCTCAAGATGGCCGCACAGTTTTTCGACTTTATCACGCAGCGCCGCTTCATCATCGCCGGTATATTCCACCAGGTTAATCCCCTGGATCGTCGGGTCACCCTCTTTTTCGGGGAAGTAGTCACGCACCGTGTCCCAAACGATATCCCCCATGGCCAGGTTGAGCACCTTGGAGTCCACGGTTTCAATGGAGGTGGGCTGCCACTGCATCAGTGCCTGAGCATCACGCAGGGACGCTTCGAAACTGTCATACTTGATGTTGACCAGTGCCGCATGCTTGGGGATCGGCAGCACGTTGAGTTTGGCCTCAGCGATAAAGGCCAGTGAGCCTTCTGCGCCACACAATACCGAATTCAGGTTAAAGCGGCCTGACTCATCGCGGATATGGGCCAGATCATAACCGGTCAGGCAACGATTCAGTTTTGGGAAGCAGGCATCAATCTCATCTTTTCGACTGCTCTGAATATCATCCAGCAGGCGATGCGCTTCCCCCACTCGGTCAGTTCGCTGCTTGATTGTCTCGAGCTGGACATCATCGATTGGACCAGACTGCCAAAGGGTTCCGTCCAGCCATACACTGGTCAGCTCCAGCACATGATCACGGGTTTTGCCATAAAGTACCGAGCCCTGTCCGCTGGCGTCCGTGTTGATCATGCCACCAATGGTGGCGCGGTTACTGGTTGACAGTTCGGGAGCAAAGAACAGCCCGTAGGGCTTGAGGGCGGCGTTCAGCTGGTCCTTGACCACACCGCTCTGTACGCGTACCCAGCGCTCGTCCGGATTGATTTCAAGAATCCGGTTCATATGCTTCGAGACGTCAACGATCAGGCCGTCCGTCAACGACTGGCCGTTAGTCCCTGTACCGCCACCACGCGCACTCAACACGACAGACTGGAAGCGTGGCTGATCAGCCAGGCGCGCAATCAGTACCAGGTCATCACTGTTTTTGGGATAAAGCACTCCCTGGGGCAGGACCTGATAGATGCTGTTGTCAGTCGCCAACACCACGCGATTGGCATAGTCCGGGTTCAGATCGCCCTTGAACCCCTGTTGCTTCAAGGTTTCGATAAAGTCCAGATACAGACTTTGGGTGTCATCGATACTGTCAATACGGGGGATCATGCTGCTCTCCGGTGCCTTGTGATTGCGCGTGCGCGGGCTGTCATTGTGGCAGGATAGACTGACAGCCATTGTTCAGTGATACGCAATGATGCAGAATCACGATTTATCAATCAAATGATTAAATTATATAAATTAACAAATATGGCTGATAAATAATGGGCAGTCCCATTGGCATTCGTCACCTGCAGGCGTTCATTGAGGTTGCACGTTGCGGTAGTTTCACCCGTGCTGCCGAGCACCTGTATCTTACCCAGTCGGCACTGACAGCAAATATCAAACAGCTTGAGCAGGATGCCGGCCTGACGTTGTTTGACCGCACGACACGACGCGTTGTTCTCAGTGCCGAGGGGGAGCGCTTTCTGCCCGTGGCACAACGACTGCTGTCAGATTTTACTGCCGCTCTGACCGACCTGCGTGCACGGGCACAGCTCCAGCAGGGACATGTCAGCATTGCAGGCTCACCCTCTGTTGTCACCCGTCTGCTGCCGGGTGCGCTGCATCAGTTCTGCAATGAGAATCCAGCCATTCATGTCAGGTTACGTGATGAAAGCGCAGGCAGCCTGGAGCAGCGAGTACTCAACAACGAGGTCGACTTTGCCGTGGCCGGAAATCACTCACAGCAGCCCGAACTGGAGTATTCACCCGTGCTGCGAGACCGATACGGACTGGTTGTACCCTCCCATCACCCTCTTGCTCAGAAGTCATCGCTGATCTGGAAAGACGTACCGTCCGATCACTTGCTGCTGCTGTCTCAGGATACCGGCATTCGCGCGCAACTGACGCGTTTCAGCCAGCAGGATCACATCCCTATACAGTTTGATCAGGTTCGCATCGAAGCATCAAATCCGGCCAGCATGGCAGCCTTGATCAGCCAGGGACTGGGCATCAGCCTGTTGCCGGCGCTGGCGGCGGATGTACACTCTTTTGAAGGGCTGGTTTTCATTCCACTGGAGCAGCCTCGGATCGAGCGCGAGATCTGCATCATCACCCGCAAGGGGCGCGCCCTGAGCCCAGCGGCAGCAGCCTTGCTGGACAGATTGCAGGTACACTTGAAACAGGCACCACTGCCGGCATGGGTGAGCCCAATCGATTGACGAGATCTGTTCCTCATCAAACGTCGTATCAACGAGCACTACAGTTGAGTGCACCATGAGATCACTGATGCCGAGCAAACCTATTCTTTTCTATGATGGCCAGTGCCCGCTGTGCCAAAAGGAAATTGCCCATTACCGGCGACTCGATCGTGATGGCAGGGTCGAATGGCAGGATTTGTTTGAGCCGGACTCCAACCCGGAACACTATGGCCTACACCGGCTAGAGGCAATGCAGGTAATTCATGCCGTTGACCGGCAGGGACGTTTACTGAGTGGCGTTCACGCATTTATCCTGATCTGGCAGCAATTGCCCTATTACCGCCATCTGGCGTCACTCATCGTGGGGCTGAAGCTGATACGCCCTCTGAATTGGGCCTACCATCGATTCGCGCGCTGGCGTTTTCAATCCCGTTGCAAGCAGGGGTGCCACTTGCCCGGCAAAAAATGACCGGTTCCAACTAGTCCGGCGGCTGCTTCAGCTCAGGCAACGCCTGATTGAGGCGACGCAATCGCCAGATGGTGATGGCGTTTGTCAGGCATACCAGCCCTTCGGCCAACGTAGCCCCAATCGACCCAATCAGAATATTGCTCATCATCCAACAGAGGGCGGCTGCTCCCAGTACCAGCCGCATCGGTATCCCTCGAAGTAAAAACATACCCAGCGTTCCCAGGGTACCGGCCATCAAGGCGAAGAGGTCATGCCAGTTTTGCCAGGTCCACCAGGCCCCTGCGAAGTTGAGTGAGAGTATCAGCAGCAACAGCCAGCGGTTGCCCGGATACCGTTGCGCCAGAACAATACGAAGGATCACCACCAGCGTAAGCAGTGCGGCCGTCCAGCTCTCGAACAGGGCAAACTGCAGCGCGAAAGCCACGTTTGCCGCCAGCAGCCACCGCATCAGGCGTTGATCCTGCCGGCTGGCAAAGGCGATCAAACAAAAAACCAGTGCACTCAGGCTGACCAACTGGCCTGTCAGCACCTGCACCGAAAGAGACTCCATCACAAAGCACGCGGCGCCTGCCTAGGCGCCACGAACAGCCTCGAAGTCACTGGCAGAGTGGCGCTCGGGCAACTGTTCGGCCTCCTTCCCCCAGTTTCTGTTCACGCGGCGTCCACGCTGTACCGCCGGTCGCGCATCAATGGCCAAGGCCCAGCGCTTGACATGGGCATAGCTGTCGACATCAAGAAATTCGGCCGCACCATAGAGACGGCCCAGTACTAAAGCACCGTACCAGGGCCAGATAGCCATGTCGGCAATGGTGTACTGATCGCCCGCCACAAATTCATGCTCAGACAGCTGGCGATCCAGCACATCAAGCTGCCGTTTCACCTCCATGGTGTAGCGATTGATTGGATATTCGTATTTTTCCGGAGCATAGGCGTAGAAATGTCCGAAGCCACCGCCCAGGAAAGGTCCACTGCCCATCTGCCAGAACAGCCAGTTGAGGGCTTCGGTACGTTCAGGCAAGGGTTTTGGCAGGAAGGCGTCAAACTTTTCGGCCAGATAGAGCAGAATCGAACCGGACTCGAATATACGCTGAGCCGGATCCACACTTCGGTCCAGCATGGCCGGAATCTTGGAGTTGGGATTGATGTCGACAAAATCACTGCCGAACTGATCGCCCTCGCCGATACGAATCAACCAGGCATCATATTCGGCGCCAGCATGCCCCTGCGCCAGCAATTCCTCCAGCATAATGGTGACTTTGACACCGTTGGGGGTCGCCAGAGAGTAAAGTTGCAGCGGGTGTTCGCCGACCGGCAGTTCCTGCTGATGGGTTGGGCCGGCAACCGGTCGGTTGATACTGGCAAACTGTCCACCGCTAGGCGCTTCCCAGGTCCAGACTCTAGGTGGGGTGTAGCTGGAATCACTCATCACAACACTCCTTTAACTGGTGCATTAATACCATCCTGTGGGCTGGCCGTGACAAAATCAAGCGATGGAACCGAGGTCTAAAAGCCATCGCAGCCATAAACAGGTATGATCAATCCCTCTTCTTACACGACCACTGGTGGAGGGATACCCATGTCAGCGATTCAATCCCTGTTTAATGTAAAGTTTCCGCTGATTCAGGCTCCGATGGCAGGTGTGCAGGGGTGGGAGCTGGCAGCGGCCGTTTCCGGTGCCGGAGCCCTTGGGTCCATCCCCTGCGCAATGCTCACGCCCGATGCGGTACGTGATGCCGTCACCCAATTTCGAGCACAGTGTGACCGGCCGGTTAATCTGAATTTTTTCTGTCACACGCCTGTTAAGGTCGACACGGATCTCCAGCTGAAATGGCTGGAGCAGTTTCGCCCCTGGTATGCGGAGCTGGGGCTGCCGGCCCCTTCATTACCAGCCGGACCAGGCCGCCGGCCCTTCAATCAGGACATGGCTGATCTGATTGCCGAACTGGTTCCGGAGGTTGTGAGCTTCCATTTCGGATTGCCCAATGATGAACTGTTGCAACAGGTTCGCAGCAGTGGAGCGAAGATCATCTCCTCCGCAACCACCGTGGACGAAGCCCGCTGGCTTGAGCAGAAGGGTGTTGATGCCATCATTGCACAGGGACTGGAGGCCGGAGGCCATCGAGGCATGTTCCTGAGCGAGGCATTGAGCACTCAGGTTGGCACCTTTGCCCTCGTGCCGCAGATCAAGGCGGCCGTACGTGTTCCGGTTATCGCGGCAGGGGGTATTGCCGACGCACCAGGCGTACAGGCGGCACTCGCACTTGGGGCTGACGGAGTTCAGGTGGGAACCTCCTACCTGCTCTGCCCCGAGGCACACACATCTACCGTTCATCGCCGTGCACTGACATCTGAGGCAGCCTGTCATACCGTACTGACCAATCTCTTCAGTGGCCGGCCGGCACGGGGGATTGTGAATCGCATGATTCGGGAATTGGGCGCCATTAACATGCTTGCGCCCAGATTTCCGCATGCAACGGCGGCTTCGGCTCCCCTGCGAGCCGCCGCAGAAGAGCGAGGCAAGAGCGACTTTTCGCCCTTGTGGGCCGGGCAAAACGTGACGGGGTGCCAGGCCATTCCCGCGGCGGAACTGACTCAATCGCTGGTGAGTCGTATCAGTCTTTCAGGCAACAAGAACTGAACCGGCTGACGCTCAAGCGGGCAGTCAAATCCCAGTTCCACGGCAACCAGCTGCAGTGGTGTTGAGCTGGACTGTCCCTTTAAGCCGGAGTGGTACAGGCGATCGCCAATGATCGGATATCCAATGTCGGCAAGATGGCGCCTGATCTGATGCTTGCGGCCGGTTTCGATGACCACCCTCAACAAGGTCCGGTCAGCGGCAGCATCGTATTCAAGCGTGGTGACGCGACTGCACGCCGGCTTACCATCAATCGGCATGTCTATCAGACGATTCTGTACCCGCAATTCACCGCTGACATGTGCATGGTAGCACTTGTGCATGGAATGACCGGCAAAAAGGCGGGACAGGGCCGCTGCCGCTTTGGGGTCATGCGCGATCAACATAAGGCCGGCGGCATCGCCATCCAGACGATGGACCAGATAGGCGCTGCGTTTAAGATGAAGTTCAACAAGCCTCAACAGGCTGCAGTGATCCCCCCACTGAGAGCCCTGTGACAGGAGCCCATGCGGTTTGTACCAGACCGAATAGCGTTTGCGATCTTCAATCAGCTCGGCAACCTCGGGGACGCGAGCCAATACCTGGTCGTCATAACAGAGCCTGAGTTTTGTCCCGATCGGCAGTTGACGTGTGGCGCGCCTCAGGCGCAACTGCTTTCCCTTCTGCGTCCACCAGCAGGCACCCTTGCTCATCGCATCCTTGATTCGCTGACGAGACAGACCGGACACCGCGGCAAGTGCTTCAACAGCGGTTTTCGGCTGATCGACTGTTACTTCATAAACCATTCGCATGTTGTTGATCTCATGAGCTTATCTTGTCCATCATCCAAGAAGATGTATGCCTTCGGCATCCTGACGGATGTGACCGGCTTTCATCAGCTGACCGATGGCCATTTTGTAGGCCTTCTTGCTGACACCAAACAGCTCACGAATGGCTTCAGGATCGCTTTTGTCACCCAGCGGACAAAAGCCATCTCGGCTCTGCAGATACTTCAGCACCTGCTGAGCGAGCGGATCGACACGTGCATATCCGGGTTTTTCCAGCATCACATCGATTTTGCCATCTTCATCACGTACCTGTTTGATGAAGCCAGGAAGACGTTGGCCGGGCCGAACCGGGCGGTGAATGTCCTGTCGGTGCAGCAAACCCAGCGCACGGTTATCGATAATCACCTGATAGCCAATTTCGGTCGGCCGAATGACCAGCAATTCGACCAGCTGTCCCTGCGTGAATACGGCATCGGGATCCAGGTGCTTTTCAAGCTTTGCCGTTGCTGCAATACGATTGCTGTTGTCCATGTAGACATACACGGTAACGTAGTCACCAATCGTGAGTGGCTTGAGCTGTTCGTTGAACGGCAAAAAAAGATCCTTGGGCAGACCCCAGTCAAGAAACGCCCCCACCCTGTTTACATCCACCACTTTGAGACTGGCAAACTGGCCCAGCTGAACCCGAGGGCGGCGAAGCGTTGCGACTGGCATATCATCAGAGTCCAGGTAAACGAACACCTGCAATCTGTCTCCCAGACGTGTACCTTCAGGCACCTCCGGTTTTGGCAACAGGATGCCGCCTTCAGAGCCACCCTCAAGATACACACCAAAATCCACTTCACGGATCACTTTCAGCTTGTTAAAGCAGCCGGTTTCGACCATTGATACACTCCGCCCATGGGGGCTTTTATCTATATGACGTCATTCAACTGCATAGGGTACCTGTTTGGGATGATTTTGCATGTAAAATGATATGACACCCTCCTTTATGCTTCCGATACAGAGGATGGCCAATGCTGTGGCGATATGAAATTTCGGGCATCGATACGATTACCCTGTATTTGGGGGAGCGGATCGATCCCGTACTGGCGCAACGTGTTCACGGTGCAGCCCAGGCGTTGCAGGCGCAGCTGGGAGGACGACTGCTGGATGTGGTGCCCTCATACGCCAGCATAATGTTGCGCTACGACCTGCTTCAGGATGATCTGGCCAGTGTGCTTGAAAGCGTGCGTCACGTGCTCACCGCCCTGCCTGAAACTCCGCCAGAGGATACATCCGAGCAGATCGAGATACCGGTGTTTTATCATCCCCGGGTCGGGCCGGATCTGGAGCGTGTTGCACACCACGCAGGTCTGAATGTGGAGGACGTCATTGCACTGCACTCCGAACAGACCTACCTCGTCTACGCCATTGGCTTTGCCCCGGGATTCGCCTATCTTGGCGAGGTGTCAGCCAGGATTGCGACCCCACGGCTTGCAACACCAAGAGCACATGTACCGGCAGGGACCCTGGGCATAGCCGACCGGCAGACCGCCATATACCCACTGGATTCGCCGGGAGGATGGAACCTGGTCGGGCGAACACCCGTCAACATGTTTGACGCGACACGAACACCTTCGAGCCTGCTCCGAGCCGGTCAGCGCGTTCGCTTCAGGCCAGTCGAGCAGGACGAGTACCTGGCGCTGGGTGGTCAAATTGAATGCGAGGCAGATCAATGAACGCTGATGGCAAGGGCCTGCGCATCATCAAGCCCGGTTTTCACACACTGCTTCAGGATGCTGGCCGCCTTGGGGTGATGCATCAGGGGCTTGCCTGCGGCGGACCGATGGATCGGCATGCCTGGGCCTGGGCCAATCGACTGGTTGGAAACTCCTGGAACACCGCAAGCCTGGAAATCAGTTTTGGCGGCTTTGAATGCGTGGCTGAGGTGCCACTGCAGATCTGTGTAACAGGCGCCCGCCTTAAGCTTGAACTCAACGGCACTCCTCGCCCCCTCTGGTCAACACTGCAACTCAATCCCGGCGACCACCTGACCCTTGGGCATCCGGTATCGGGCGTACGCTCCTATCTGGCGGTACATGGCGGATTTGCGCTTGAGGCGGGCCCCGGGGGCAGTCATGCCACACTGGTGCGCGAAAGAACCGGCGGCCTCAAAGGCGACGGCAAGCCGATTCAGGCAGGAGACCGTTTGCCCTGCAACAAGGACGCATCCGAAGGCACTCAGCGCCAGATACCGGATCAATGGCTGCCGGACTATGACGCCGAGCTGGTGCTGGACCTGATACTTGGCTCACAGGTGGATCGCTTTCCGGCCGCTTCACTGGACTGTTTTTTTCGCGGCCTGTACAGGTTGACCCCACAGAGTGACCGCATGGGTGCACGGCTCAACGGTCCCGCCCTGGCGCATAATGGCCACCAGTTGATTTCGGAAGGCATCAGTCTGGGGGCGGTTCAGGTACCGCCAGATGGTCAGCCAATCATCCTGCTGCAGGATCGACAAACCATTGGTGGCTATCCAAAGCTCGGGGCCGTAACGCCACGCAGCCTGGATGCACTGGCTCAACGCACTTCAGGCAGCAACGTGAGGTTTCGAAGTATTGACCTGCATGAAGCACAGTTGCAGGAGGCGCGATTCCTCGCCTTTTTTCAGCAGTAGCTACGGCCCTTCAACGGTAATCGGCATAAAGACTGATGCGGTTGCGCCCCTTTTGCTTGGCCTCATACATGGCCTCATCCGCCTTGCGTATGACATCTGTCTTGCGAAGTCCTGCCCCTGAAAACAGAACCACACCGATACTCGCAGAGCACTGATAGTCTATGGTTTCCATGATCGCTCGCTCCTGTACCAGGGAAAGCCTGCAGGGCTGCTCAATGCGGGCCCGAATACTCTCGGCTACCAGACGGGCCTCATTGATGGCCGTTTGCTGATCCGCACTCAGGGCGTCAAGCAGGACAACAAACTCATCTCCCCCCAAGCGAGCCACAGTATCGCTGCTGCGAACGCAGTCAACGAGACGACGCCCTATCTCGATCAGGAGTTGATCACCCATGGCATGTCCAAACTGGTCGTTCAACGGTTTGAAATTGTCCAGATCAAGCAAAAGAACTGCCATATATGAGTCAGCATCAGACACGAGCGAAATCGAAGTCGATAGCCGTTCGTTCAGCAATCTGCGATTTGCAAGACTGGTCAACGGATCATAATAGGCGAACTCGCGGATGGTATTTTCAGCCTGTTTTCTTTCGATCGCGATACTGGAAAGCCGAGCACAGTGTTCGATCATGTCAATCTGCCGTGGCGTTGGGCGTGCGGGCACGCGATGGTAGATCGCAAAGGTTCCGAGCACCGCACCTCTTGATGACTTGATTGGCTGTGACCAGCAGGCTGCCAGTCCTGCCCGCGTGGCAAGGTCGCGGACCGACTCCCAGTATGGATGGGTCGCAATGTTTTCAACAATGACACGCTTGCCGGTGAACGCAGCGGTTCCGCAGGACCCCATGCCATCCACAATCTCAACGCGTTTCAGTGCCCGGTTATAGAAGTCAGGCAGGCTTGGGGCCACACCATCACACAGGAAACTGCCCGCCGAATCCGCCTGCATGATGCTGCACAGCATATCCGGATGAAGGGATTCGATCCCCCTCACCAGTTGGAGCAGAATATCCTCAAGCTCACTGTTGCTGGCCAGCATCTCCAGTATGCGACTGCGAAAACGCTCAAACTCCTCCGTTTTTTTGCGCTCCGAAATATCGACGATCAGCCCCAGCAGGCCGCCTTCTCCTTCGCCCATGTCAAAGGTTTTGCGTTGATAGAGTACGGTCCTTGTCTGACCATCGCTGAATGCCAGTTCAATCTCTTCACGCGTCTCGCCACGCTCGCGCAGCAACCGCAAGTCCGCTTCTTGAAATGCCAGGCGTGATGACTCGGGGAGGTATTCAAGATCCAGCACGGTTTTGCCGACAAAGGCTTCACGGCGGATACCAAACGCATTCTCATACGCCGTGTTACAGGCAATGAAAACCGCGTCGTTATCCTTGACGAAAATGGGGTTGGGCAACGCATCCAGAAAAGCGGAAAACAGCGTCAATTGTTTCTTGAGCCTGCGCTCACTCTGCACGAGACTTCTGATCAGCTGATCAACGGAGGGGGCACTCTCGGGTGCAGTAAAGTGAAGGCCTTCCAGCCCTGTATCATCCATAATATCTACCTGAGTCAGCGCTTTTTCCGGGAGCGCTTCTTCTTGAAATAATCCTTTACGGGAGTGGGCTTGTCCGGCAGGGCTGACTCAAAGCGCTCGCGCAGGGACTGTGCTCTGTTCTCCTTGAGCTGTTCAGCCCGCTGGCTGCGATGTTTGCCACCCGCCTTCGAGAAATCAACCACGTTTGTGTCAGCCATCCGGCCTCCGGCCCGTTTTGACTGCAATCATATCAGCACAGACAGGATACAAAAACACCCGCCCCGACAGGGGCGGGTGTTTGTCGAAGAAGCGGCTGGACGACAGATTGTACTGACATCGATACCGAAGCCAATCTGCGGCCAGCAAGATCCGAGCAGATGGGGTTTAACTGCGTTTCCCCCCCTTATGCCCGCACTCAGCCCTGTCTGCTCAGGCGCCTGGTTTTTCCTCATTGGCGAGGAAGAACCAGGTGTCCAGAACGGAGTCCGGATTCAGTGAAACACTGTTGATGCCCTGTTCCATGAGCCAGCGAGCCAGATCCGGGTGATCCGAAGGGCCCTGTCCGCAGATGCCAACATACTTGCCGGCTTTTTTGCAGGCATTGATTGCCATTGCCAGCAGGCATTTGACGGCATCATTACGTTCGTCAAACAGGTGGGCTATGATGCCGGAGTCTCGGTCAAGCCCCAGTGTCAGCTGGGTCAGGTCATTGGAGCCAATGGAGAAGCCATCGAAATACTCCAGGAACTGATCGGCCAGCAGCGCGTTGGACGGAATCTCACACATCATGATCAGGCGCAGGCCGTTATCGCCACGCTTGAGGCCATTTTCAGCCAGCTGGTCTACTACCTGCTTGGCTTCGCCCGGTGTACGTACGAAGGGGATCATGATCTCGACGTTGGTCAGCTTCATCTCGTCGCGAACCCGCTTCAACGCACGGCATTCGAGCTCGAAGCAGTCCCGGAAGTTGTCGGAGATGTAACGCGCCGCACCACGGAAGCCCAGCATCGGGTTTTCTTCGCTGGGTTCGTAGCGATCACCGCCAATCAGGTGTCCGTACTCGTTCGACTTGAAGTCGGACATCCGCACGATCACCTTTTTCGGGTAAAACGCCGCCGCCAGAGTCGAAATGCCCTCAACCAGCTTGTCGACGTAGAAATCGACCGGCGATGCATAACCACCGATACGACGCTCGATAACCTGTTTGACATCACGGGGCTGATCGTTGAAGTTCAACAACGCCTTGGGATGTACACCAATCATCCGATTGATGATGAACTCCAGTCGCGCAAGGCCTACACCGGCGTTGGGCAGCGACTGGAAATCAAACGCGCGATCCGGGTTGCCCACGTTCATCATGATGTCGAACGGCAAGGTCGGCATGGATTCGACGCTGTTGCTCTGGTGCTCAAACGCCAGCTTGCCCTCATAGGCACGGCCGGTGTCGCCTTCGGCACAGGAGACCGTGACCAGCTGGCCATCGTTCAGGCGTTCGGTGGCATCGCCGCAGCCAACAATGGCCGGAATGCCCAGCTCGCGGGCAATGATGGCGGCATGACAGGTACGACCACCCCGGTTGGTCACGATGGCCGCGGCACGCTTCATCACCGGCTCCCAGTCAGGGTCGGTCATATCGGTCACCAGCACATCGCCTGGCTGTACTTCATGCATATCGTCGAGACCGCCAACGACCCGCACGGTTCCCGAGCCAATACGATGACCGATGGAGCGCCCTTCAACCAGCACCTTGCCCTTTTCCTTCAGCAGATAGCGCTCGATCACGGTGCTCTTGGTCTGGCTGCGAACGGTTTCCGGACGTGCCTGAACGATGTACAACTTGCCGTCGTCACCATCCTTTGCCCACTCGATATCCATCGGGCGACCGTAGTGTTTCTCGATGATCACGGCGATACGTGCCAGCTCTTCCACATCGGCGTCATTAATGGAGAAGGTGTTGCGCTCGGCCTTGGGGACATCGACGGTTTCCACGGCCTTTCCGGTGCTGCCATCACCGGTATAGATCATCTTGATCGCCTTCGACCCCAGTGTACGGCGCAGAATGGCCGGCGCGCCCTGTGCGAGGGTGGGCTTGTAAACGTAAAACTCGTCCGGGTTGACGGCACCCTGCACCACGGTTTCACCCAGGCCATAGGCCGAGGTAATGAATACGACGTGGTTGAAGCCGGATTCGGTGTCCATGGTAAACATGACGCCGGATGCACCGGTTTCGGAGCGCACCATGCGCTGGATACCGGCAGAGAGGGCCACCTCGGCATGGGTGAAGCCCTTGTGTACTCGATAGGAGATGGCGCGATCATTGTACAGGGAAGCAAACACCTCCTTGATGGCATGCTTGACGTTTGCAAGGCCGCGGATATTGAGGAATGTTTCCTGCTGACCGGCAAAGGAGGCGTCGGGCAGGTCTTCAGCCGTGGCCGAGGAGCGCACGGCAACGGCGATCTCCTCACCCTGGCTCATTTCAGCCCAGGCTTCATCGATGGCCTGCTCAAGCGCCGGCTGAAATTCGGCGTCCATGATCCATTGACGAATGGTGCGACCGGTCTCCGCCAGAGCACGCGTATCATCCGCATTCAGCGCATCCAGCGCCTCGTTGATACGGTCAGCCAGCCCACTTTGGGCCAGAAAGTCACGATAGGCCTGAGCGGTTGTTGCAAAGCCGCCTGGTACTCTAACGCCCGCATCACTGAGCTGGTGGATCATCTCCCCCAGAGATGCGTTCTTGCCGCCGACTTTGTCGACATCACCCATGCCTGCCTGTTCCAGGCGCAGTACATAATCCTGCAAAGCCAATTCTCCTGAATCTGAGCCGTTTGACGAAGGGATGATTGTTATTATTCTTGACCGGAAAAACCGGATCATACTGCAGATGGGCACAAAAATCTTGGCTGTGACGAAATGTAATTTTGCTACAAAAACAACTGCCGTTTTATCTGTTAAAATCGCGCTGCTGACCACTGAACCATGCAATGAATTGTCGACACTTGAGGCTCACAGATGAAACGAACCGCCTTCTTTATCTCTGATGGTACCGGCATCACGGCAGAGACCCTGGGAAACAGCCTGCTGTCACAATTTGAGGCCATTCGGTTCGAGAAGATCACCTTGCCTTATGTGGACACCATCGAGAAAGCCACAGCGGTTGTTGAGCGCATCAACCGGCAGGGCGAGCAGGACGGCAAGCCACCCATCGTGCTTGATACCATCGTCGATGATGAGATCCGCGAACTGCTTGCAACCTGCAACGGCTTCAAGATCGATGTATTTTCAACCTTCTTAAAGCCACTCGAGTCGGAGCTGGAGACACATTCCTCCTATTCCGTTGGCAAGTCTCATGCGATCAATGAGATGGATCGCTACAAGGATCGTATCGACTCGGTCAATTTTGCGCTGGATAACGATGATGGTGCCCGCACGCGGCAATATGACAAGGCAGACATCATACTGGTGGGTGTTTCACGCTGCGGCAAGACCCCCACCTGCCTTTACATGGCACTGCAGTTCGGTATCCGTGCGGCCAACTACCCGTTGACGGAGGAGGACATGGAAGCCAACCGCCTGCCGGATTGCCTGCAGCAACATCGACAGAAACTCTATGGACTTACCATTGATCCCTTTCAACTGGCGGCCATTCGCCATGAGCGCAGAGCCAACAGCCGTTATGCGTCGCTGGACCAGTGTGATTTCGAAGTTCGCACCGTGGAGCGGTTGTTTCAGAAGGAAAATATTCCCTGCATCAACACCACCAATTTTTCCATCGAGGAGATTGCAACTCGGATCATCAATGAGTCCGGGCTCAAGCGTCGCATCAGCTGACGAGACACTGTGCCAACGCACTTTTTTCTCATAAAATGACGCCCTCTTTATCACCTCTGTGTGGAGTATCACCATGCCCAAGGCGGCAGATGTTAAACGCGGTAACCTGATCGAACTCAACGGCCAGTACATGCTCGTGCAGCAGATAGATGTGAAGAGCCCTACTGCTCGCGGTGCCCAGACTCTGTATCGGATGCGTTTCAGCAAGCTGCCTGGCGGCGGCAAGTATGAAGAGACCTTTACCGGCGACGACATGCTGAAGGACGCTCAGCTCGAACGTCGCAAGTGCTCGTATCTGTACAAGGAAGGTGACCTCTACACATTCATGGACTCCGAAGACTACAGTCAGTACATGATCAACGCCGATGCGATCGAGGACCAACTGCCGTTCCTGATGGATGGGATGGAGAACATTATGGCACTGCTGGTTGAAGGCAAGGTCATGACCATCGAGCTGCCCGGCACCATCGTGATGGAGATCATCGAAACGGTCCCCGGCATGAAGGCCGCCAGTGCAACGGGGCGCACCAAACCGGCACGATTCGCGACCGGGCTTGAGCTGCAGGTTCCCGAGTTTCTGGAGGCTGGCGAAAAGGTCAAAATCAACACCGAAACCGGCAAGTACCTGTCCCGGGCCTGATGCCATGCAGGGGTTTTCCTTGATGCCCGCCCCGGGTTCAACATAGAATCCCCTGCTTCCAAATGAAAATGATACATTTTTGATGACCAGACTGCGCTGTATTGAAGAACTTGTTCAGGAGTTCCAGGAACAGAGACCCATCCGTGGCGGCTCGCTGATCATCACCATTTTCGGTGATGCCATCGCGCCCCGTGGCGGCACTGTGTGGCTGGGCAGTCTGATCAACCTGCTGGAGCCTCTGGGCCTTAACCAGCGTCTGGTTCGCACATCCATTTTCCGCCTCACCAAGGACGGCTGGCTGACTTCAAATCAGATCGGTCGGCGCAGCTACTATACCCTTACCGACTCAGGCCGGCGCCGCTTCGAGAGCGCTTTTCGTCGTATTTACGCCGAGCTCTACCCCGAGTGGGACGGCAAATGGGACATGATTATTGCCACGCAACTTGATAACGAGCTGCGCAAGGTTCTGAAAAAGGAGCTGGAGTGGCAGGGCTTTGGCAATATTGCCCCCAGTATCATGGCACACCCCATGGCGGATCAGCAGGAGTTGTACAACACCCTGCAGGAGCTGTGCGTCCAGGCGGAAGTGATACACATGCGGTCTGAAATGGTAGGCACGACCCAAACCTCGGCTGCGCTGAAACAGCTGGTTCACGAGTGCTGGAATCTGCAGCAGCTGGCCGAGGACTACAAACAGTTTCTGGATCGGTTCCGACCTATCCTGCGGGCGCTTGAATCAGCCGAGAACCTGGAGCCGGAACAGTGCTTCCAGCTGCGGACTCTTTTGATTCATCACTATCGACGACTGCTGCTGCGTGATCCTCTACTGCCTGAAAAGCTGCTGCCTGCGGACTGGGCCGGCACTTCAGCTCGAGTATTATGCCGCAACATCTATCGCCGCATTTATGCGGGCGCCGACCAATGGCTGGCGGCCACTCAGGAAACCGCTGATGGCCCCCTGCCTGAGCCTGCACCCCGTTTCTACAAACGCTTTGGCGGCCTTTGAGCCGCCCAGGCACGCCAGTCGAGACATTGATCATGCCTTTGCCCCCTGCTGAAAATCGCGAGCTGCTGCACACCCGTTACATCACCTGCAAGGGTTATAAACGCCAGGATGGCCTGTGGGATGTTGAAGGCGAGCTGGTTGATCTCAAAAGCTTCGACCTGAAGGTCATTGAGCGCAATGACGGCATTATTCCCACAGGGGAGCCGCTGCACAAAATGGCGCTGCGACTGACGGTGGATTATGACCTGCTGATTCATGATGTTCAGGCCTGCATGGACTACACGCCTTTCAGGCATTGTCCCAGTATTGCGGACAATTTTCGCCGTCTGATTGGCCACCGTATCGCGCCAGGGTTCACTCGCCTGACCCGGGAGTTGCTCGGCGGCACTCAGGGCTGCACCCACCTGCTGGAGATGCTGGGCACGATGGCGACCACGGCCTACCAGACCACGCATCAGGAGCGAGAGAAGCGAGAGGATTTTGGCATCGGCGGTGAAACACCACCACCGACCCTGAACACCTGCCACAGCTTCGATACCAGCGGCCCGGTGGTTCAGCGCTACTGGCCACAGTTCTATACCGGTGATGACACGACTGAGGATGAGGGTGACACGCCGCAGGACTGAGCTGCGGCGTGTGTCTTGCTCTAGTCTTTTGACGATCGCTGCTTGAGCTCAGACAGGGGAATGACACTGTCATCAAAACTCAGTCGTTTGCGATCAGGCTCCACTTCCGTCAGGGGCTCGACTTCCTGCATGGTATTCAGACTGCGGATGGTCAGATCCTGATACTGGCGCGTCCCCATGCCTTTCCACTCGATCTCCTGATCACTCAGCTCACGGATGATGCGCGCCGGAGAACCGGCAACAAGCGTTCTTGGCGGCACTTCAAACTTGGCCTTGACGAACGACATGGCCGCCACAATGGCCGACTCGCCCACAACGGCATCATCCATGATGACGGCATTCATGCCAACCAGCGCATTGCGCTTGATGACACAGCCATGCAAAACGGCACCATGTCCAATATGCCCATCCTCTTCAATCACGGTATCCGTCCCCGGAAAGCCATGCATGACACAGGTGTCCTGAATATTGGCGCCCTCTTTCAATACCAGACGACCAAAATCACCGCGCAAACACGCGGCCGGCCCCACATAACAGCGCGGGCCAATGATGACATCACCAATCAAAATGGCACTGGGATGCACATAGGCAGTCGGATCGATAACCGGGGTGATGCCGTCGATGGAATAGACTTTCATAACAGACTCCATGGCTACTGTTGTTCTGATTATTATCATGTTCGGCTCGGCAGGCTACCACAGGAAGCCAATCAAGCCATATGCGCAACGCTGAATTCAGCCTGCGCGTTTCCCTTAACCGCGTGCAGCCGCTATGCTGCAACGAAAACACATTGAGGAGACATCATGCTGATTCATCCTGACAAGTCCTGTCTGCTGGTGATCGATATTCAACAGCGCATGGCCCCGGTCATACATGAAGCGGACCAGATCGTCAGCAACTGCGAATGGCTGATCAACATTGCCAACCGACTTGAAGTGCCGGTTCTGGCCACTGAACAGTACCCTCAGGGACTTGGCAGCACCCTGCCCCAGCTGCAGGCAATTCTGCCCGCCGAAAATACCCTGGAAAAAATCCACTTTTCCGTCATGTCTGATGCCGAGCCCAACCAGCGCATCAATGCCGGCAAACACAACCAGGTGATTCTGATTGGCATGGAAACACATGTCTGTGTGCTGCAAACCGCGATCGAGCTGAAGCAGCAGGCGCGCGAAGTCTATGTAGTCGAAGACTGCGTATCATCACGCTCTCCTGCAGACAAGGCCGCGGCACTGGCACGTTTTCGTCAGTGCGGCATCTATGTCGTCACCCGTGAAATGGTTGCATTCGAGTGGCTGCGACGTGCTGGCACCGACCGGTTCCGCGAAATCAGCCGCGAATTCCTGCGCTAACCCCTCAGTAAAAACCCTGATCCCTCTTGACTAAAATCGGCAGATCCATGAAAGTTTACGTTAACGTAAACTTCGTGTCTGCCAATTTTTGCTGACAGCCACTACACCATAACAACAACGTACAATCAGGAGAGGTCGATGACTGAGCCACTCTGGGCACCCGATGAGGCACGCTGCCGGGCCACCCGCCTTTATGATTTCATGCAGACCCTGAACCAGCGCCACTCGCTCGATCTGACCACCTACGAAGCACTTCACCAGTGGAGTGTCGAGCAAAGTGAAACCTTCTGGAGTGATTTCTGGGATTATGCCGGCATCATCGGTGACAAGGGTGAGGCCGTGCTTGAGCACCCCGACCAAATGCCCGGAGCACGCTGGTTTCCCGGTGCCAAGCTGAACTTTGCCGAAAATCTGCTGCGCTATCGAGATGAGCGACCAGCGGTCATTTTCCGTGGCGAGGATGATACCCGCATTGAGCTCAGCCACGCCGAGCTGTACCGACAGGTGGCGCAGCTTGCCAGCGCCCTGCGCCGTGAAGGCGTCACCCGCGGTGATCGCGTTTCGGGCTTCATGCCCAACATTCCCGCCACCCTGATCGGGATGCTGGCAACTGCCTCCATTGGGGCCATCTGGAGCTCATGCTCGCCCGACTTTGGCATCAACGGTGTGCTGGACCGCTTCGGGCAGGTCGAGCCCAAAATTCTGTTGACCACTGATGGCTACCGATACAATGGCAAACGCCTGAACAGTCTTGAACGTGTTCAGGGCATTGCCGACCAGCTGCACTCGGTCGAAAAAATTGTGGTCGTGCCCTTCCTTGAGACCTCACCGGATATTTCCGCGCTCGACCGCGCCGTACTGCTGCCGGATTTCGTTGACACCGATGCAACTGAAATCACATTTGAGCCCTTGCCGTTCGATCATCCACTGTACGTGATGTATTCATCCGGCACGACGGGCGTACCCAAGTGCATCGTGCACAGCGCCGGCGGCACGCTTATCCAGCACCTTAAGGAACATATCCTGCACACGGATGTTGGCCGTGACGACTGTCTGTTCTATTACACCACCTGTGGCTGGATGATGTGGAACTGGCTGGTCTCCGGGCTTGCAACCGGCTGTACACTGATGCTGTTTGATGGCTCACCGTTCGCCCCTCGCCCGTCTGTATTGTGGGATATTGCAGAGCAGGAAGGGATCACCGTGTTTGGTACCAGTGCCAAATACATCGCCGCGCTTGAGAAGGCCGGCGTTAAGCCATGCGAGAGCCATAATCTTGAAAAACTGCGCGCCGTACTTTCAACAGGATCACCACTGGCGCACGAGAGCTTTGAGTACGTCTACCGCGACATAAAATCGGATCTGCAACTCTCATCCATTTCAGGCGGCACCGACATCGTTTCCTGTTTTGCCCTGGGCTGCCCGATTCGTCCCGTCTATGCCGGCGAGCTCCAGTGCCGAGGGCTGGGCATGGCAGTGGAGATTTTCGACGATAACGGCCAGCCGGTGCGCGGGGAGAAGGGAGAGCTCGTCTGCACCCGCCCATTCCCGTCCATGCCCATCGGTTTCTGGAATGACGAGGATGGCCGGAAATATCACGATGCCTATTTTGGCCAGTTCAACAACATCTGGGCCCATGGCGATTACGGCGAAATCACGGCGCATGATGGCCTGATCATCCATGGCCGCTCAGACGCCGTGCTCAACCCAGGTGGCGTTCGAATCGGTACCGCAGAAATCTATCGCCAGGTCGAGAAAGTGGATGAGGTTCTGGAAAGCCTTTGCATCGGTCAACCCTGGGACAATGATGTCCGCGTGGTGCTGTTCGTTCGTCTTAAGGAGGGCTTCAGCCTCAACGATGAGCTTATCAAGCGGATTCGGGATACCATTCGTGCCAATACAACACCGCGCCACGTACCCGCCAAGGTAATACAGGTCACTGACATTCCACGTACGATCAGCGGCAAAATCGTTGAGCTGGCAGTACGCAAGGTCGTTTTGGGAGAAGAGGTGAAGAACAAGGACGCGCTGGCCAATCCGGAAGCGCTGGAGCTGTTCAGGAATCTGCCAGAACTGCAGGACTGATTTGGAGACCAGCCCTTGCCAGCCCAACAAGTGGACTCTGGGCCGGTAAGGGCGCTCCCGTCAGAATCTCACCCGCTCTGTCTGAGCGACAAAATCCTTGGGATCAATCACACCGATCAGCGTCAGCTCAGGCCTCAGCTCACCGCCGGCATCATAAAACACCAGTGCTGGCGGCCCTGACAGCCCAAATCGCTTATACAAGGCACGTGCCTCGTCATTGTGCTCGGTCAAGTCCAGCTTGACCAGCCGAAAAGGCTCAAGTGACCGCTGAACGTCCTCATCACTGAAGGTGACATACTCCAGCTCGATACAGGAGATGCACCAGTCAGCATAGAAATCGAGCATCACCGGCTGATTGGCCGCCCTTGCCTGATCAAGAATGGCATCCAGTTCAGATTCGGTCTTGACGGTCGTGAATGGCAATTCAGCCCGCTGTTGCTGTGCCAGCGCGCCCCCGCCGACAACGCCCTGCAATGGATACAGCAGGCTGCGGTTTCCGGACAGGACACCGATCAACAGGGCCGCACCATATACCAGCAGAATCAGGCCAACACCTTTCCAGAAGCGGTGCCAGCCATGACCATGCTCAGGCAGCCTGTCCAGGGCACGAAGGTAAACGGCACTGATGACCAGTATCAGCCCCATAAGCAGCATGGTCACTTCCGTTGCCAGTATTCGGTCCAGCATCCACACGGCCATCAACAGCAAAACCACCCCAAATCCGGCCTTGACGCCTTCCATCCACGCGCCGGCTTTTGGCAACAGCTTGCCGGCAGAGGCGCCCACAAGCAAAAGCGGAACCCCCATGCCCATGGAAAGCGTAAACAGTGCCACACCTCCCAGAACAGGGTCACCGCTCTGACCGATGTAGATGAGTGCACCCGCCAGCGGAGCTGCCATACAGGGACCAACGATCAATGCTGACAACAGCCCCATAACCGCAACCCCGGTCAGGGTACCGCCTTTCTGGCGATGACTGACATGGCTGACCCTGCTCTGCAGGGCGGATGGCAACTGCAGCTCATAAAAGCCGAACATGGACAGCGCCAGCAGCACAAACACGATACTGAAACTGCCGATTACCCAAGGGCTTTGCAGCGTTGCCTGAAGGTTGGCGCCAAAGAGGCCTGCCAGCACTCCCGCCAAGGTATAGGTCAGCGCCATCGCAAGCACATACACAAGTGACAGGATAAAGGCACGTGCAGTACTGACGTTGTGCCCCTGCCCGGCGATGATGCCGGACAGTATTGGTATCATCGGCAGTACACAAGGAGTAAACGACAGCGCAAGCCCCGCCAGAAAGAAGGCTCCGAGCATCAACAGCCAGTTGCCGCCGGACAAAAGATTGGCAAACTGGTCCTGTTCGCTGACAAAGGGCTGTGGGGCGACCGGTTGCTGATTGGTGGCGATTGACACCTGTGCAGGTTCGGCCCAGCCCAGGCCTGCTGCAGGCGGCAGCTTGCTGACCTCAAGCATTTCGGTCACGGGTGGGTAGCAGACGCCCCCTTCCCAGCACCCCTGATAGGTCACACTGAGTGTTCCGGCGCCCTCTTCCCCGGGTTGATGGCCCAGCAGCAGATCCACCCGCGCTTCGCTGTGATAGACCTCGACCCGTCCAAATAACGGGTCCTCTTTCATTTCACCCTGAATATCGCGCCGATCAACCAGTGTCAGATGCTCGGGCACAACAAACTGGATCTTGTCACGATACAGGTAGTAATCCGGCTTCACCTCCCAGATAAGCCTGACTTCGCCCGCCGCCCCCAGCTCACTGCGCAGCTGAAATGCCTCTTCGACCGGCAGCGGCTCGTCAGACTTGGTACCAAAACTGAACGCATGAACGGCGGGCGAAATTGCAAGCAGTGCAATCAGCAGTAGAAACACAGGCTTTGACAGGACGCGAAGCAAGGCTGAATTCCTTTGTCAGTCAATGGGATGTGACGTCTGACCCTGACTCGGGCTGATCGTTCACTTTCAGCCTGCAGTGTATCACTGGCATTTGTACATGGGAGCACCTTTACAACCTAAAGCCACTTATAACCACTGCCCCGATATGGTAAAACTAGGCTGAATCGGCGCCGGGCGCCGCATCTTCAGCATTCCAGCCGCTGTCAGGACAAAACGATGACCGATACACGTGTAGAAGACCTTAATGTTGAATCCATTATCCCGCTGATCACACCGGAAGCGCTCAAGGCGAAGTTGCCCATTTCCGAGGCCGCCGCCGCCAGCGTCATGCAGGGACGTCAGGTGATCAAGGATATCCTTGATGGCAAGGACAAGCGGCTGTTTGTAGTCGTGGGTCCCTGCTCCATTCACGACCCGGAAGCGGCAATTGAGTACGGGCGTCGCCTCAAGGTCCTGGCTGAAGAGGTCAAGGACAGCCTGTATCTGGTCATGCGCGTGTATTTTGAAAAGCCCCGTACGACTGTGGGCTGGAAGGGCCTGATAAACGATCCTCACATGAATGACTCGTTCGATATCGAGGAAGGTCTGCATATTGGTCGCAAACTGCTGCTGGATCTGGCCGAGATGGGCCTGCCACTGGCAACGGAAGCACTGGATCCGAACAGTCCTCAGTACATGCAGGACCTGATCAGCTGGTCTGCCATTGGCGCGCGCACCACCGAATCCCAGACTCACCGTGAGATGTCATCAGGCCTCTCCTGCGCGGTTGGTTTCAAGAACGGTACTGACGGCGGGCTGGATGTGGCTGTCAACGCAATGAAGTCCGTCAGCCATCCGCACAGCTTTCTGGGCATGAATGGTGATGGCCAGGTGTCCATCGTGCGCACCCGCGGCAACCGCTATGGCCATGTTGTTTTGCGTGGCGGCGATGGCAAGCCCAACTATGACTCAGTCAGTGTAAAACTGTGCGAACAGGCCCTGGAAAAGGCCGGCCAGAAAGCCAACATCATGATCGACTGCAGTCACGCCAACTCCAGCAAGGATCCTGCCCTGCAGCCGCTGGTGGCGGAAAACGTGGCCAACCAGATTCTGGAAGGCAACAAGTCCATCGTTGGCTTGATGATCGAAAGCCACCTGGAATGGGGCAACCAGTCCATCCCGCAGGACCTGTGCGAGCTCAAGTATGGTGTATCCGTAACTGACGCCTGTATCGACTGGAAAACCACTGAGGACTGCCTGATCGGCATGAATGAAAAGCTCAAGCCGGTATTGAACCAGCGCTGATGCTTCGACCCGCCAGGTTCAATTCTGGCGGGCTCTTTTCTCCTGTTTGCGCTCATACATGCGGCTGTCCGCCAGATTGATCACAGCCTCAATGTTGTCAACATCCTCCGGGAACACTGCAAAACCAACACTGGCGGATATTTGCAATACGTGCCCACTGATTGTGAACGGCGGATCCATCATTGCCTCCAGCTTGGCGGCAATGGCCGTTACCTCATGAGTTCCGACACCGGGTTGCAGCAGGATAAATTCATCGCCACCATTACGCGCCAGAGTATCAGACTGACGTACACTCTTGCTCAAACGCCTGGCCGCCTCGATCAGCAGCTGATCCCCCACATGATGGCCAAACTGATCATTCACCTGCTTGAAACGATTGAGGTCAATAAAGAACAGCGCAAACCCCTGCCCCGTACGAGCGTGCAACTGAGCCAGGTATTCAGCCCGCCCCAGCAGCAGGCGACGGTTCGCCAGCCCGGTAAGAGGGTCCGAAACTGACTGCTCATGAGCAAAGCGATAAAGACGAAACAGTAACAAAAACAGCCCGGCCAGGATGCCTATCAGCAACCATGCCCCCAGGCGAATGAAGATAACCGGTGACGCCCCACTGTCAGTGGCGCGGGCCGCCATCACCCAGCTGCCATTGGGAAAATGAACGGGCATCTCAACGATGGAGTCACTGAACACGTCTGCCTGACCAAAAAACACCTCACCATCACTGCCGCGCCCGTCACGCCCACGAATGGCAATATCAAAATGCTCGACTCTGGCACTTACACCTGCCTGTTCAAGCAAACGTGGAAAATCGATGACGATGGACGCCTGCCCCCAATACTGACGCTTGCCCGCTTCGCTGTAATAGATGGGGCTGCGTGCGACAATACCGACCCCGCCCTGCTTCAGCTGAACAGGGCCTGCCAACGTCATTTTGCCTGTCAGCATGGCCTCACGCACTGCGGGCCATTGGTCGGGGATTTTGCGGTAATCGAGCCCCAATGCCTGTTCGTTCCCTTCCAGCGGGTATACAAACTGCATCACATTATCCGGTGCAAGTCCGATGTTGCGCACCAGAGGAGATTCATGAGCGACTTCTGCCGCCAGTTCCTGCCAGCGGTCCGGGTCTTGGGTTGGCTGTACGGCGATATAACTGGTAAGGCCGCGAGAAAGGTACAGCACAGAATTTATTTCGGTCTCAAGCTGAGCTCGGATTTGAGCCAGGGTCGCCGTGGCCTCGATGGTTCTCACCTGTTCAACCCGCTGGGCCGCCATGCGCACGACATATTCCGTTGCGACGAGGCCGGCAAGCAGCAACAGTAACACTGCAAAAGTAATGACCCTGGAAGAAACAGGCTTGTGAGGGCGATCCAGACGCGGCATGAGTAGTCCATGTACTTGCGGTACAAATGTTAATTGTACGCCAGCTAAACAAGTGTTGTCTTGCTTTGGACACGATCCCGGAAAAAACGAAACGCCCGACTTCAAGAGTACGGGCGTTTTTGTATTAGGTTAGCGCGTGTCAGATCAGAAGCTGTCGCCCGGAATACGCACCCAGCCTTCCATCAGCACACGGGCACTGCGGCTCATGACGGCCTTCTTCGCGGTCCACTCACCGTTCACTTCCTCGGCAGCCGCACCGACGCGCAGCGTACCCGATGGGTGCCCAAAAGTAACCGCTTCACGGGCACCGCCACCGGCTGCCAGATTGACCAGAGTACCCGGCACCGCCGCAGCGGTGGCAATGGCAACGGATGCCGTCCCCATCATCGCATGGTGCAGCTTGCCCATGGACAGCGCACGCACACAGACATCAATATCGCTGGCCTTGATCTGCTTGCCGCTGGACGCTTCATAATCGGTCGCGGGCGCAACAAAAGCGATCTTCGGTGTATGCTGGCGGGCAACGGCCTCTTCGATATCCTTGATCAGGCCCATCTTCACCGCACCGTAGGCACGCATGGTTTCAAACCGTGCCAGTGCTTCGGCATCGGAGTTGATGTCTTTCTGCAGTTCGGTACCGGTGTAACCGATATCGGCGGCATTGACGAAGATGGTTGGAATACCGGCGTTGATCATGGTTGCCTTGAATGTACCGATACCGGGCACTTCAAGCTCATCAACCAGATTGCCTGTGGGGAACATGGAGCCTTCACCATCGGCGGGGTCCATGAACTCGATGACAACCTCGGCTGCCGGGAAAGTCACGCCATCCAGTTCGAAATCACCGGTTTCCTGTACCTCACCGTTCGTGATCGGCACATGGGCGATGATGGTTTTCTGGATGTTCTTCTGCCAGATGCGCACGGTGCAGATGCCGTTTTCAGGGACGCGCTCAGGATCGACCAGCCCCTTGCTGATGGCAAAGGCTCCCACGGCAGCGGTCAGGTTGCCGCAGTTGCCGGACCAGTCCACAAACGCCTTGTTGATTGCGACCTGACCGAACAGGTAGTCCACGTCGTGATCGGGCTGTTCACTCTTGGCCAGAATGACGGTTTTGGAGGTACTGGACGTGGCGCCGCCCATGCCATCGATCTGCTGGCCATAGGGATCGGGACTGCCGATCACGCGCTGCAGGATCTTGTCACGGGCTTCACCCGGCACCTGAGCGGCTTCAGGCAGATCGGTCAGGTTGAAGAAAACACCCTTGGAGGTACCGCCACGGATATAAGTGGCCGGAATTTTAATCTGGGGAACACTGGACATTGAGATGCTCCAAAATAAGTCGGTTGCCGGACTTGGGAATGCTGTCGAGCGACGAGAACGAGTGGCGGGGTGTGGCTGCAACGGACCGTGTGGCGCCAGGGATGGGTTTACGGCGTGTCCGTTGCAGTTACATCCCGGCACGGATTCAACATCAAGTCCGGGAAATGCCCGGGCCATCAAACATGACCCGGGCGTTTACAGAGTCCGGAATCAGGCAGCGCCTTCGGCTTCCAGGAACTCCTTGGCAAAGCGCTGCAGCACACCACCGGCCTTGTAGGTTTCAACCTCGGCAGCGGTATCCAGACGGCAGATCACCGGCACTTCAACGCTTTCGCCGTTGCGGCGATTGATCACCAGCGTCAGCTCTGCACCCGGAGCAATCTCACCCTTAACATCATAGGTTTCAGTGCCATCGATGCTGTAGGTGTGACGGGTTTCGCCTTCACGGAACTGCAGCGGCAATACGCCCATGCCTACCAGATTGGTGCGATGAATGCGCTCGAAGCCTTCGGCCACAATCGCTTCCACGCCCGCCAGACGTACGCCCTTGGCCGCCCAGTCGCGGGACGAGCCCTGACCGTAGTCAGCACCGGCAACGATGATCAGGTTCTGCTTGCGCTGCATGTAGGCTTCAATCACTTCCCACATGCGCATCTGCTGGCCTTCCGGCTCCAGACGGGCCAGAGATCCCTGGATCACTTCACCGTTTTCATCACGGCACATTTCGTTCAGCAGTTTCGGGTTGGCGAACGTTGCGCGTTGTGCAGTCAGGTGGTCACCACGATGGGTCGCGTAGGAGTTGAAGTCCTCCTCCGGCAGCCCCATCTTGGCCAGGTATTCACCGGCAGCCGAGCTGGCCAGAATCGCATTGGACGGCGACAGGTGGTCGGTAGTGATGTTGTCACCCAGTACCGCCAGCGGACGCATGCCAGTCAGAGTACGCTCACCGGCCAGCGCACCTTCCCAGTACGGCGGACGGCGGATGTAGGTGGACATCGGGCGCCAGTCGTAGAGCGGGCTTTCCGCTTCTTCGACCTGACCCAGATCGAACATCGGGATGTAGACCTGCTTGAACTGCTCAGGCTTCACCGCCTTGGCAACAATCGTGTCGATCTCTTCGTCCGACGGCCACAGATCCTTCAAGGTGACCGGATTGCCGTTCTTGTCTGTGCCCAGCACGTCCTTCTCGATATCGAAGCGAACGGTACCGGCAATGGCGTAGGCCACAACCAGCGGCGGAGACGCCAGGAACGCCTGCTTGGCGTACGGGTGGATACGACCATCGAAGTTACGGTTACCGGACAGGACAGCGGTCGCGTACAGATCGCGATCAATGATCTCCTGCTGAATCTTCGGATCCAGCGCACCGGACATGCCGTTACAGGTGGTGCAGGCATAGGCGACGATACCGAAGCCCAGCTTTTCCAGCTCCGGCAGCAGACCGGCCTCTTCCAGATACAGACGAGCCACCTTGGAGCCCGGTGCGAAGGAAGACTTCACCCACGGCTTGCGGATCAGACCCAGCTCATTGGCTTTCTTGGCCAGCAGACCGGCCGCCACCACGTTACGCGGGTTGGAGGTGTTGGTGCAGGACGTAATCGCCGCGATGATCACGGCACCATCCGGCAGCTTGCCTTCGGCTTCTTCGGCACGTGCCGCAGCCAGCTTGTCTTCATCGGCAATGCCACGCTCATGCAGGGCAGCGGTCGGCAGACGACGGTGCGGGTTGGACGGACCGGCCAGGTTGCGCTCAACGCTGGACAGATCAAAGGTCAGCACACGCTCGTACTGGGCGGTTTTCAGATCATCGGCCCAAAGACCGGTGGTCTTGGCGTAGTTTTCAACCAGCTCAACCTGCTCAGGCTCACGACCGGTCAGTTTCAGATAGTCGATGGTCTGATCGTCGATGTAGAACATCGCCGCAGTGGCACCGTATTCCGGCGTCATGTTGGAGATGGTGGCACGGTCACCGATGGTCAGGCTGTCGGCACCTTCTCCGAAGAATTCCAGGTAGGCTCCAACCACACGCTCCTTACGCAGGAACTCGGTGATGGCCAGTACGATATCGGTCGCGGTAATGCCTGGCTTGCGCTTGCCGGTCAGTTCAACGCCGACGATATCCGGCAGACGCATCATGGACGGATGCCCCAGCATCACGGTTTCGGCTTCCAGACCGCCGACGCCGATGGCGATGACGCCCAGCGCATCCACGTGCGGGGTGTGAGAGTCGGTACCGACACAGGTATCCGGAAAGGCAACGCCATCACGCGCCTGAATCACCGGGGACATCTTTTCCAGGTTGATCTGGTGCATGATGCCGTTACCGGCCGGAATTACGTCCACGTTCTTGAACGCGGTCTTGGTCCAGTCGATGAAATGGAAGCGGTCTTCGTTGCGGCGATCTTCAATAGCGCGGTTCTTTTCGAACGCGTCCGGATCGAAACCGGCAGCTTCAACGGCCAGCGAGTGGTCAACAATCAGCTGAGTCGGCACCACCGGGTTTACCTTGGCGGGATCACCGCCCTTCTCGGCAATGGCATCACGCAGACCGGCCAGGTCGACCAGTGCGGTCTGACCCAGAATGTCATGACAAACCACACGCGCCGGATACCAGGGAAAGTCCAGATCGCGCTTGCGCTCGATCAGCTGCTTCAGGGAGTCAGTCAGGGCTTCGGGCTCACAGCGACGGACCAGCTGTTCGGCCAGCACACGCGAGGTGTACGGCAGGGTCGCATAGGCACCCGGCTGGATTGCATCGACAGCCGCGCGGGTGTCGAAATAGTCCAGACCGGTGCCCGCCAGTGATTTACGGTATTGAGTGTTCATAAGACAGGTGTCCATGGATGTATTCAGAGGCACAGGGCAACAGCTGCATTGGCAGCTGTTGCAACCAGAGGCGATCAGGCTGCCCGGTCAGGGACGGTCTTCAATCGCAACCCATTCGGCCGACTCGGGACCTGTGTAGTCGGCCGACGGACGGATGATACGGTTGTTGGCACGCTGCTCCATCACATGCGCTGTCCAGCCGGCGACACGCGAACAAACGAAGATCGGCGTGAACAGCTCGGTCGGAATGCCCATGAAATGATAGGCAGACGCGTGGAAGAAATCGGCATTGCAGAACAGTTTCTTCTCGCGCCACATAACCGCTTCAACACGCTCGGAAACCGGATACAGCACGGTATCACCCACCTGCTCAGCCAGTTTCTGTGACCATTCCTTGATGATGGCGTTACGCGGATCAGAGTCGCGATAGATCGCGTGGCCGAAGCCCATGATCTTGTCCTTGCGCGCCAGCATGCCCATGATCGCTTCTTCCGCTTCGTCAGCGGATTTCCAGTTCTCGATCATCGCCATGGCGGCCTCGTTGGCGCCACCGTGCAGCGGGCCTCGCAGAGAGCCAATAGCAGCGGTTACACAGCTGTGGATGTCAGACAGCGTTGAAGCACACACACGAGCGGTAAAGGTGGAGGCGTTGAACTCATGCTCCGCATAGAGAATCAGGGATGCATGCATCACCTTGACGTGCAGCGGCTCCGGCTTCTTGTCGTGCAGCGTCCAGAGGAAGTGCTCACCAATGGAATCGGCATCGGTCTCGGTGTTGATACGCTTGCCGTGATGGGCAAAGTTGTACCAGTAGTTGATGATCGACGGGAACACCGCCAGCATGCGGTCGATATGATCGTGCTGCTCGGAGAAGTCCTGCTCGGTTTCCAGATTGCCCAGCATTGAGCATCCGGTCCGCATCACATCCATCGGATGGGCGTCCTTCGGGATCTGTTCCAGCACGGTTTTCAGGGCTTCAGGCAGACCACGCAGGCTCTTGAGCTTGGCCTTGTAGCCATCCAGCTCGGCCTGGTTTGGCAACTTGCCGTACAACAGCAGATAGGCCACTTCTTCAAACTGCGCCTTGTCGGCCAGTTCCTTGATGTCATAGCCACGATAGGTCAGGCCGGCACCGCTTTTACCAACGGTACACAGAGCGGTTTCACCAGCGGACTGTCCACGCAGACCGGCACCGCCGAGTTTCTTTGCTTCTGCCATCTGTCTCTCCTTCAATCTGTTGTCGGGAGGTCAGACCTCCCGATACCCGTGATTCTTATTTGTTTTTGCCTTCTTTGAACAGCGCATCCAGCTTCTGCTCGAAGTCGTGGTAGTTGAGGAAATCGTACAGTTCCATGCGCGTCTGCATGGTGTCGACAACCGCTTTCTGATCGCCATCCTGCAGCAGGTGTTCGTAGACATTCAATGCAGCCTTGTTGGCGGCACGGAACGCTGAAAGCGGGTACAGCACCATGGTGGCGCCCGCTTCACCCAGCTCTTTTTTGTTGAACAGCGGAGTGGCACCAAATTCGGTAATGTTGGCCAACAGGTGTGCACCATTAATGCCAGTCGAGAAGGCACGGTAGTCGTCCAGCGTATGAACGGCTTCGGCGAAGATCGCATCGGCACCGGCTTCCAGACACGCCTGGGCACGTTCGACAGCGGCATTCAGACCTTCCATCTGGAATGCATCGGTACGCGCCATGATGAAAAAGTCATCATCGGTACGGGCATCAACGGCGGCCTTGACGCGGTCAACCATCTCTTCAAGGGACACGATTTCCTTGTTGGGACGATGGCCACAGCGCTTCTGTGCAACCTGATCTTCGATATGAACGGCAGCGGCGCCACCCTTGATCATCTCTTTGACGGTGCGGGCGATGTTGAATGCACCACCCCAGCCGGTATCGATATCCACCATCAGCGGTGTATCGACGGCGCTGGTGATTCGGCACACATCTTCCAGCACGTCATTCATGGAGGTCATGCCCAGATCAGGCAGGCCGTAAGAAGCGTTGGCAACACCGCCACCGGACAGGTAGATCGCCTGGTGTCCCACTCGTGTAGCCATCATTGCATTGTAAGCGTTGACGGTACCAACGATCTGCAGCGGCTGGTTCTCAGCCAGCGCTTTGCGGAAGCGCGCACCCGCAGTCATTTTCTCAGCCATGTTTATCCCCTTCAGGTTTGGTCACTGTATCCAGCTTGTCTTCAATATTGCGGCGTGCAGCACTGATGTGTCGACGCATCAACATTTCGGCCAGCTCCTCGTCACGCGACTCGATTGCATCGATTATTTGACGATGCTCCTTGAGCGCACGCTTGGGTCGCGAGCTGGATACACTGAATTGATAACGGTACATGCGTACCAGGTGGTACAGGTCATCGCCCAGAAGCTCCAGCAGTTTGGAGTTCTTGCTGCCCTGCACGATGCGGTAATGGAAGTCGAGATCGCCTTCCTTCTGGAAATAGGAACGGCCTTCACGCTGTTCGATTGAGGCTTCATGCTCGTCGAGCAGGCGTTTCAGGCTTTCAATTTCAGCATCGGTCATGTTGCGCGCCGCCAAGCGGCACGCCATGCCTTCCAATGCTTCACGAACACGGTAAATCTCGATCAACTCATGAGCGCTCAGCTTGACGACTCGCGCACCTACATGAGCCTTGCGCTCAACGAGGCGCCAGCCTTCGAGGCGCCGAATCGCCTCTCGCAACGGCCCGCGGCTGATGCCATAGGTTCGGGCCAATTCCGGCTCACTGATCTTGTGGCCGGGAGGAATTTCACCTTTCACGATGGCGGTCACGATCTGGCGACATACCCGGTCTGCCAGGGTACGGGCTTCCGGCTCAAGTGGCACCACGTTGGGGTGCCCTGTTTGTTCACTCACGTCAGTTACAACCCCTGATCAAGATTGTCGACAATATTTTCAGAAGCAACGATACCCATGCCAAAAAGGAGCGTCAACCTGATCTGGCTGAAAAATTGTCAACATCAGACAAAAGTCTAGGGGCTTTCCCTCAGCCCATATGAAGGTAGCGCTCGAGCTCGGCGTTCATGATGCGTGCGATCTGTCGGGGCTTCTGGAATGGCAGAGAGTGATCGGTTCCCGGCACCATAAAGTAGTGCCAGTTTGGCAACTGCTCGGCCAGCGTCAGGTGCAACTGGTGCATCAGCTCCACACTCAAGCCACCGATAAAACTGCTGACATCGCCCTGTGACTTCAACAGCGCATCACGATCAATGCCACGAATGGCTTCAGTAACAGCATCAAGCGCATGTGCAAACCCGAGTGGACGACGCGCAAGCCGACTGACCGCTACTGATTCCGTCTGGGGGCTGACCTTGCGATTCGGAGAAATCGTACCCAGGAACTGGCGAATGCCATGCTCCCGGTTATCAGAGCGCAGATGAACCGCCGCACTCGAATACCGCTGACGCAGCTCGACCGTACTGATCCAGTCAGGTCGATCCAGAACAGCGGATTCCAGCAGGTACTGCTTGCCAACCCGGTCTGGATAGCGCTGCTTGAGCAGCATGCTGACCAATCCCCCCAGGGAATATCCCCCCAGATCAAACTGCCACCAGCCCAGATGATCCGCCAGTGCCGACATGTCACTGACCAACTCCTGCACCGTGAAGGGGTGCTCCTGCCGATCCGGGAAGTGACTCAGCCCGGCTCCACGCAGATCCGGCACCAGAATTTCCTGCCAATGATCAAGAAAGGCTGTCAGCATGTGCCAGGTATCTTCACCCGCCACACCCGCCCCATGAATCAACAGCAACTTGCGCCCCGATACCGACTCGGGATTGCGATACAGACGGTAATGCAGCTGCTGATCAGGCAGATTCAGTTGATGCTCGCTGATATTGAAGGGGTGTTTCACGCTCAACTCCAGATGAAAAGAAGAGGCTTATTATAGCGCGCGGTTGCAACGGGCTCGCCCCCCGTGAGCGTCAGCGTTAAAATACGGCTTTTGCGCGAGGAATCAGGGTGATCCAATACCAGTCGCTACCCTATCCACTGGATGCCCAGCGAGTGTTTGAAGCCGTGCGAGATATGGGAGACCCCGTATTACTGGACAGCTCACACCCCGCCTCGTCACGCGGTCGCTACGATATCATTTCTGCCGCACCTGATATTGTGGTGCGGCTGGGTGATGCAGGACTTGAGCTGATCGAGAACGGCAACACGACCAACATACGGGAATCTTCCCCTTTTGCACTGCTTGAAAGCCTGCTGGCAGACCTGGGGCAATACGACACTGATGCGAACATCCCCTTTAATGGCGGCTTTATGGGGATTTTCAGCTATGATCTGGGCCGTTCCATCGAGCAACTGCCGAGTCAGGCCGAGGCTGATATCCGCTACCCGTGGCTGCGTCTTGGGCGCTATCTCTGGGCTGTTGTCATCGACCATCAGCGCCAGCGCAGCTGCCTGATGCACCACCCCATGCTGAGCCAGACAACCGCTGATCAGATTCAGCTCCGCCTGCAGCCCGACGCCCTTGCCTCCCTGGCGCCCCCAACCCAGCGTTTCCAACTTGCAACCCGATTCGAAAGCAACCTGGATCGTGCGGCATACGGTCGCGCCTTGAACCGTATTGATGATTACATCCATGCCGGCGACTGCTATCAGATCAACTTCACCCAGCGTTTCAGCGCCAACTGTTCTGGCGACCCCTGGCAGGCCTACCAGGCACTGAACAGAGTGGCGCCTACACCTTTCGCCGCCTGCCTTGAGTCTGACGATGGTATGATCCTGTCACTTTCGCCTGAGCGGTTCATTGAAGTGTCGGCAAAAGGCAAGGTCGAGACGCGCCCCATTAAGGGTACCCGCCCGCGAGGCTCTCAACCGGATGAGGACAGGGCGCTGGCGAAACAGCTGCTTGAGTCGGCGAAAGACCGCGCCGAAAACTTGATGATCGTTGACCTGTTGCGTAACGACTTGAGCAAGAGCTGCCTGCCTGGCAGTGTTGAGGTGCCCGAGCTTTTCAGCATTGAGCACTACCCCAATGTGCACCATATGGTCAGCAGTGTACGTGGTGTTTTACGGCCAGGCGTCACGCCAATCCAGCTGCTGAAGGATTGCTTTCCCGGCGGCTCCATCACGGGAGCACCGAAAATCCGGGCAATGGAGATCATTGATGAACTGGAGCCGCACCGGCGCTCAATCTACTGTGGCTCCATCGGCTACATCAGCAGCTGTGGCCGGATGGACACCAGCATCACAATCCGCACACTTCTGGTACAGGAAGACCGGGTATATTGTTGGGCAGGAGGCGGCATCGTCGCTGATTCCGATATCGACGACGAATATCAGGAGTGTTTCAACAAGGTGAATAATCTATTGCAGACACTGGAGGGCCTCTGAAGCCAGAGGCCGACAAGGCCGGTCAGGAGTGCTCTCAGCTCTCCTCCATCTGTGCAAGTATACGGTTACGCAGCTCGTTGAAGGCAACACGATCCTTGTCGCCCACCGCTTCCGCAACAGGAATGGGAGCACGCATGGCATCAACGGGGCGCCCACTGATATGCAGCTCATAATGCAAATGAGGTCCAGTTGAGCGCCCGGAGTTACCTGAAAGCGCTATTTTCTGTCCTCGGCTGACCGTCTGCCCCTTACTGACAAGGGCCTTGCTCAAATGCAGGTAACGAGTGCGATATTTCTGCCCGTGCTCGATGACAATATACAATCCCGCATAGGGATGATTCTGGACTCGCGTTACCACACCGTCACCCGTTGCCAGAATGGGCGTACCGATGGGAGTCGCAAAATCAGTGCCGTTATGCGGCCTGACACGACCGGTCACCGGATGCTTGCGATTGGGATTGAAATGTGAGCTGAGACGAAATTTGCGCTGCGTTGGATAACGCATGAAGGCTCGCGCCAGGCTTTCACCATTCAGGTCATAGTAGTGGCCATCAAACATGAATGCCGTCAGCTCACGAGCACGATTGATAATGCGCAGCCCCTCGAGCCTTGAGTTGCCGGTAGGCTCACCGTTAACAAACTGCTCGGCGCGTACCACTTGAAACATGTCACCGGCGCGCAGATCACGACGGAAATTGATTTTGTCCTGCAGGAGAGCCGAAATGCGCTGCACCTCACCTGCATTCAGGCCCGCACTCTTGGCGGCCACATAGAAGCTGCCGTTGATTTCACCAGCGATCAGCTCCTCCTTCCACTCACCCTCTTCTAGATTCTCATGGTATTCGAAGCTTTCATCGCCGGTACGACTGAATACAACCTGATGCGCAGGATTGAAGATCAGTTCCAGCTTGTTCAGCGTTTCGCCATCAATCCAGAAGGCCAGCTGATCACCAGGCTTGAGGGTATCAAGTGCCAGAATGGATACATCACTTTCCAGCACCTGGTACATCTGTTTCTGGGAAACCCCCAGCAGCTCGAATATGGTGCTGAGGGTATCACCCGGCTCAATGGTATATATGAAGTCTGCAGGCTCGGAGTCCGCCATGTCTCCACGTGGTGCCAGACTCGGCTCCGGCGCTTCAGAAACTGACAGTCGCAACTCCAGCGGGGCCGACAAAGGTTGATACGACATCAAGCCCCATGCAGCCAGCGAGGCGGGCAGCACAACACCAAGCGCGACAAGCAGGCGTTTGGATCCAGTCAATTTCATACCCCCTCCTCGGCCGCGAGCAGCCTCAACATCAGCCGTTAGATCGTAAGATTGCGTACACTTGCATCAACGAACGCCCGCTTCAGATCCTCATAGTTGTGGACAGCCGGGAACTGCGGGAACTCTGCAATGACATTGTCAGGCGCATGGAACAGGATGCCCGCTTCGGCCTGCGTCAACATGGTGGTGTCGTTATAGGAGTCACCGGTGGCAATCACGCGATAGTTCAACAACTGGAAGGCACGGACAGACTGACGCTTGGGATCGCGCTGCCGCAGGGTATAGTCGGTGATACGGCCAGCCTCATTCACTTCCAGCTTGTGACACAACAGGGCCGGGTAGCCTAGCTGCTTCATCAAGGGCGCGGCAAACTCGTAAAAGGTATCCGACAGAATAACAACCTGAAAACGCTCGCGCAGCCAATCGATGAACTCACGCGCACCTTCCAGTGGTGCAAGGCGGCTGATGGTATCCTGGATCTGGGGCAGGGTCAGACCGTGCTCATCCAGAATGCGCAGGCGCTGTTTCATCAGCACGTCATAGTCGGGAATGTCCCGCGTGGTGGCTTTGAGCTCCTCGATACCGGTTTCTTCCGCAAACGCGATCCAGATTTCGGGAATCAATACACCTTCAAGGTCAAGACAAGCCAGTTCCACGCGGGACGCCTCCAGTCAGTTAGTAAATTGCGCAACAATTTACCCTGTCACACAGAGGCTTTCAATGCTCCAGGCCCGTTATGGCGCGATTTGAGCCCTTAATGCTCGGGCAGGTCAAGGTCTTCAAACAAGGCATCGACTTCATGCCGGTTGGCACAGGACTGCACCTTACGCACCAGCTCCGGGGTCAGATGGGGTGCGAAGGTCTGAATGAAGTCATACATATACCCGCGCAGGAAGGTACCTTTTCTGAATCCGATACGAGTCACGCTGTGCTCAAACAGATGACTGGCATCCAATGCGACCAGCCCGTCATCCTTGCCCTCTTCAAATGCCATGGTTGCAATGATGCCAACGCCAAGCCCAAGGCGCACGTAGGTTTTGATAACGTCGGAATCAACCGCGGTCAGCACAACCTTTGGCTCAAGGCCTCGATTGCTGAAGGCCTCATCAAGCTTGGAGCGACCGGTAAAGCCAAACACATAGGTAATCAACGGCCATTGTGACAGTGCTTCCAGCGTCAGCTCCGGCAGCTCGGTGAGAGGGTGCCCCTCGGGAACGACCACAGATCGGTTCCAGCGATAGCAGGGCATCATGATCAGGTCACTGAAATGAGACATGGCTTCGGTTGCGATGGCAAAATCCGCCGTCCCGTCCGCAGCCATCTCCGATATCTGCATCGGAGTCCCCTGGTGAATATGCAAGGACACGTCGGGGTAGATCTTGATGAAATCGTGGATGGTATCAGGCAGTGCATACCGTGCCTGCGTGTGGGTCGTTGCAATTTCAAGCTTACCCTTGCGCTCATCACTGAATTCCTGAGCTACCTGACGGATGGCATCACATTTCTGCAGCACCTCGCCGGCTATGGCCAGTATCGCCTCCCCTGCCGGTGTCACCCGGGTCAGGTGCTTGCCACTGCGAGCAAATACCTCAACACCCAGCTCATCCTCCAGCAGCCGAATCTGCTTGCTGATACCAGGCTGTGAGGTATACAGGCTCTGGGCTGTCGCTGAAACGTTGAGGTCATGACGCGCAACCTCCCATATGTAACGCAACTGCTGCAGCTTCATTGGATAACCTTTACGTTATTAAATTTCCGTTTAATATAACACCGAAGAATAACTTATAAAATCCCCTCAAAGAACAGGGTTATGCTTCAAGGCCGATTTTTCAAGCGTCTGTTTTCTTCTTCAAGTCCCGCCACCCTCTTTTCAAGTGTCACAACGCGACCCTGAGCCTGAAGCAGCAACTCCTCCTTATCTTTCAAGGCTGCACGAACCTGATTCTCGCGACGACTGCTTTCACTGTTGAAAGCCACCTGTTTCTGGTTCGACCGCTGGAGCTCTTCTTCAAGCTGACGCACCCGTTCCTCAAGCCGCTTGGCGCGATTGGTCTCAGTCAGCAGCTGAGCATTCAGCTGCGCACTATCACGTTGTTGCTGAACGTCCAGTGCCTTGAGCTTACGCAGCTCTTCATCCTGGCTTTTGATTTGCGTCGTCTGGGTTTCCACCTTGACGTCCCGGCGTGCCAGCTGCCCCTGAAGCTCATGAATTTCGCGCGTCAACTCACCTTCCCGACGCCCTGTCTCATCACGCAGCTTCTCCAGCGCATTGCGGTAGTAGCGCGTATCCACTTCTGCCTTGGCGACCGCCTCAAGTCCATGACGCTGCTCATCACGAATGCGCTGATCAAAGACGCGCTTGGCATCTTCATGCGCTTTTCTCAGGTGTCCCAGTTCATGTTCGGCATTGGAGCGCAGCTGCTCCTCTTTTTTACGCAGCGTAGTTTCCTGCCCGAGATTTTGTCGCAACACCTGAATTTCAGCCTCAAGCGCCTGCACCTGCTCACGACATTGATCGAGTTTCAGACCCTGCTCACGATAGCGCGCCTCCAGCTCGCCAACCTCTCCCTGTGTACGCCGCAAGGCATCATCACAGGCACGTTGCGCCTGATCCAGAGCAGGATCCGTGCGCTGCATGTGCAGGCTGAGCTCAGTATGGGCTTCCTGCACAGCCTGATTCCAGATGCGGGAGAAAGCCTGGCGCATGGCTTCCGGAATATCCGGAATGTGGGTGCTGGTATCACTCAGCCGCACCCTGCCCGGCAGCAATTGCCACCATTCGTCAAGCCCACTACTGATAACCGGCGATGCCTGAAAGCGCTCCTCCAGGTCATGCTTCAGTCGTTCGGGTGTAGGCGCCTCTCCGGCCAACAGACAACGATCGGCAGCAGCAAACAGCGCCACCTTCAATTCTTTATCCATATCCTGCTCTAGTCCTGTTTACTGCGAGCGTTCCACCATCAATTGTTGCAAGGATGCAGCTGTTGCAACATCAAGAGGTGCATCAACCTCAAGTCGCTCCCCTTCCGGCAATACGACTTCTAGTCGTGCTGCATGCAGCATGAGACGCCGAAGTCCGAGCTGACGAAAGCTTTCATTGTCCTCATCAGGGGTATATTTGACATCCCCCACGATGGGATGACCCGCAAACTGGGTATGCACCCTGATCTGGTGCGTCCGCCCGGTCAGCGGACGCGCCTCGATCAGGGTTGCCAGATCACCATACCGCTGCAGCACCTTGAAAGACGTGATGGAGGCCTTGCCCTCAAGATGCACTTTTACCATGCGCTCGCCTGATTTGAGCTCAAAGCGCTTCAGGGGTGCATCCACCTGGGAGCAGCGTGTTGACCACCGACCGACCACCAGGGCGTGATAGATCTTGCGCACTTTGCGCTCTCTGAGTGCATCGTGCAGATAGCGCAGCATACTGCGCTTCTTGGCAACCATGATGCAACCCGAAGTGTCGCGATCCAGACGGTGTACCAACTCCAGAAAACGACAGTTCGGCCTGATTTGACGCAATGCTTCAATAAGTCCCAGACTCACACCGCTGCCGCCATGCACGGCAAGCCCCGACGGCTTGTTGATGACCAGCAGACCTTCGCTCTCATAAAGGATCGCGTCTTCGAGATGATCCGCCAGGCCCTGCCCCACCGGAGCAGACTCGCCACGCTGCGCAGTCCTGATGGGTGGAATGCGCACCACATCACCGGCCTCCAGGCGTGAATCCGGCTTGACCCTTTTCTTGTTTACGCGAATCTCGCCCTTGCGAAGAATCCTGTAAATCAAACTCTTGGGCACACCTTTTAGTGCTGTACGCAAAAAATTATCGACACGCTGACCAGCCTGATCTGCGTCGACCTCCAGATAGCGTACCTGTTGCTGTTCGTTTTCTGCTGTATGCGTCATAAAGACGGACTGACTCTCAATTGATGCCTATGGGGTTAGCTGTTATATTCTACCGATGCCGCAGGCGGTTGGCTTTAGTAAATTTGGAATCCATGCAGCCGGCCCCGCCATTTCATTTCGGATGAGTGGCCGCTCAAGACCCGACCCACGGCAGAATACTGAGATCCCCACCTGGGGTCACAAACTTTTTTCACGTAACGCTTTCACGGCCTTCGCCTGACAGGAAGGTCCAGTTGGAGGTGAAGACGCACGCTGACCAGGAACCTGCCCTTAACACCGGGGCAGCCACAGCCAGAACCTATAACGACATGGGTCAGCGTTTCCTTCACCGCCGATATGTAGCACGCCGTTTGCGTGACTGCAGGTAACTTGGTCCAAGGCCGTTGCCGATCCAAAGACTGGACATCAGACTCTTGACCCTGCCCGCGCAGGGCGTAGAGCGTTGCGTTTATGAGAACGCACACGACATGAAAAGAATGCTCATTAACGCCACTCAACCTGAAGAGTTGCGCGTTGCGCTGGTCGATGGCCAGCGACTGTTTGACCTGGATATCGAATCCGACAGCCGCGAACAGAAAAAAGCCAACATTTACAAAGGCCGCATCACCCGGGTTGAACCTAGCCTGGAAGCGGCTTTTGTTGATTTTGGAGCAGAGCGCCATGGCTTTCTGCCCCTGAAAGAGATTGCCCGCGAATATTTCTGCAAACAGCCCGAGCGTGGCCAGCGCCCCAACATCAAGGAGATGGTCAAGGAAGGCACCGAGGTCATCGTACAGGTTGACAAGGAAGAGCGTGGCAACAAGGGTGCCGCTCTGACCACCTTTATCAGCCTGGCCGGCCGCTACCTGGTACTGATGCCCAATAACCCGCGTGCCGGTGGCATTTCACGCCGCATTGAGGGCGATGACAGGGCACAGCTGAAGGAAGCGCTTTCAGGTGTCAATATTCCTGACGGTATGGGTGCCATTGTACGCACGGCAGGCATCGGACGCAGCGCCGAAGAGCTGCAGTGGGATCTGGATTACCTGGTAACCCTCTGGGATGCAATCAAGGAAGTCAATCAGCGCCCCGCCCCGTTCCTGGTGTATCAGGAGAGTAATGTTGTCATTCGCGCCATCCGCGACTACCTGCGAGCTGACATCGGCGAGGTACTGATTGACAGTCCCAGCGTGTATGAACAGGCTGTCATGTTTGCACAGCAAGTGATGCCGAGTTACGAGAACCGCATCAAGCTGTACAAAGAGCAGACACCTCTGTTCAACCGTTTTCAGATCGAAAGCCAGATCGAAACCGCCTTTGAGCGCGAAGTCAAACTGCCGTCTGGCGGCTCCATTGTCATTGACCCCACTGAAGCGCTGGTGTCGATTGACATCAACTCGGCACGTGCCACACGTGGTGGCGATATCGAAGAAACCGCACTGCAGACCAACCTCGAAGCAGCTGAAGAGATTGCCCGTCAGCTCCGTCTGCGCGATATCGGTGGCCTGATCGTCATCGATTTTATCGACATGACACCGATCAAGAACCAGCGCGAAGTTGAAAATCGCCTGCGCGACTCACTCAAACTGGATCGCGCACGCGTTCAGATGGGACGCATCTCGCGCTTTGGTCTGCTTGAGATGTCTCGTCAGCGCCTGCGCCCATCGCTGGCAGAGTCACGCGGCAGTGTTTGTCCTCGCTGTCATGGCCAGGGAACCATACGTGATACCGAATCCCTGGCACTGTCGATTCTGCGATTGATTGAAGAAGAGTCCTCCAAGGATCGCACAGCGCAGATCCGCGCCATTCTGCCGGTCACGGTAGCCACCTACCTGCTGAACGAAAAGCGGCATGAGGTGCATAACATTGAGCTGCGACACCAGGTACGTGTAGTGATCGTTCCGAATCCCAACATGGAGACACCTCATTACGAAGTGGTGCGCCTGAGGGACGATCACACGATTGCGACCACACAGGATGCCAGCTACACCCTTCAGCCAGAAGCTGAGCCGGAATCTCCTGAGCCCAGCCGACACGCTCCCGCCAAGCGTGAACAGGCTGCCGTCAAGGCAGTAGTCCCTCCGACTCGGGCTCCGCAGGGCAAGGCTGACACGGCTGTCGCTGCCGAACCATCAGAAACCACCGGCAAGCCGCCTGTGCAGCCCAGCAGCCAGCCCGCACCCTCTGCCAACTCTGCCTCATTCGCCGAGCGTGTTATGTCAACGCTGCGCGGGCTCTTCGGCGGCAAGACTGATATCGAAACAACTGCAACTACCGACAGGCAGGATAAGCCTGCTTCGCGTGCACAGACTGGCAGCGACAACAACCGTTCTGGACGCGACAGCAATCGTGGTGACAACAAGCGCCGCGCCAAGGAGCGCCGCGAGAATGATCGCCGTCGCAACAGTCGCGAGCGCCGTGACAGTGATGAAGTCATCACCGTTGAGCGGGACGCCAACCTGCCTCCAATCGGCGATAACACCAATACCGAGAAGGACAAAAAGGACAGCAGCGGACGTAGTAGTCGTCGTCGCCGCAGCAGAAATCGCCGCGATGATCAGGCTCCGCGCCAGAACAATACAGACAGCAACGCCACTGTGAACAATGGTGACACTGAGCAGGCAGCGCAAAATGCACAGACGGACTCCGCTGCCGAAGACAGCAGCCGCAGCCGTCGCCGTGGCCGTCGTCGTCGCAATACAGAGCAGCGGACTGCAACGCGCACCACACTGCCGGAAGAGATGCGTGACGAGACGGCTGAAAATGAGATTCAGGCATTGCTGAATGAGAACACCATCACCAACACAACCCTGAGTGGTGTGGATCAAACGGCAGTGGAAGACACGGACGCACAGACCACAGAGCCGACTGTTGAGCAGCAGACCACTGATGCAGCAGACTCGGTCAAATCCTCCACTGAGGCTGAAGCCGGCAGCGCTGACAGCACCCCACAGGAACAGGTGGCGGAAAAGGCCAATGCTCCCGTGGTGGAGGCATCAGCGGTTGAAACATCGAAGCAGGATCAGCCGGTTGTCGCCCAGGAGTCACAGCCCGAAACGCCTCAATCCGAAGCTGAGGAACGCACAGGAGCCGAAGCAGCACCTGAGCAAACTGAAGCGGCCGATAAGACTGCAACAGGCGAAAGCGCTGCAACTGAAGAGTCTGAGCAGAACGAGAGCACCGAACGCAAGCGCAATCCTCGCGCACGCGGGCGTGACCGTCGCGGTCGTGGCAAATCTCGCCAGGACAAGGAGACCGATACCCATGGCATCGACTCCTCTGCTTCGGACACGCCTTCCGAAGTGGTGGCAACAGCCGATATGGTAGCCCAGAGCGAAGACGACACGCCGGCCAGAACCGGTAACGATGCGGTTGCAACCCAAACGGCTGAGCAGGATCACGCCAGTTCCGAAACTGAAACCGCCAGCGCCGAAACACCTGTGGAGCCAGAGACAGCTGCCGCGACCAGCGATAATGCTGCAGATTCAGAAACGCAGGCGCCTTCAGAGGAAACGGTGAGCGAGCCCGCGAACGATACGCCTGTTGTCGAAGTACAAAAGGCAGCGGACGCCGGTACGGAAGACGCAACTGAAGAGGAAAGCGCTGCACAGGCCGAAGAAACGCCGAAAGCCGAGCGTCGTCGCCGCACGCGCCGCGCGCCTAACGACCCACGCGAAGTTCGCCGTCGTCAGCAGGCAGCACAGGAAAACGGCAGCGAATAACAGCCTGCCCGCACCCAATAAAAAGACCGCAGCAGCAATTCGCTCCTGCGGTCTTTTTTTATCCATTTTTGTCAGGGATAGAAACGTGGCTCAGGTTCGAGCTGCACTGCAAACCGATCAAGTACCCGTTGCTGCACATGGCATGCGAGCTGCTCAATCTCAGCCCGTGTTGCTCCACCGAGATTGACCATTACCAGTGCTTGTCGCGCATACATGGCAACATGCTCAAGTGCATGCCCTTTCAAGCCACAGCGCTCAATCAACCAGCCGGCTGCCAGTTTGCAGCCCGCTGGATCCGCGTAGGCCACAAGATCGGGAAACTGCTGTTTCAGCGCCTTGTACTGCCGCTCACTCACGACAGGGTTTTTGAAAAAGCTACCTGCGTTGCCAATGCATGCAGGGTCCGGCAGTTTTGAGCTGCGAATGCGGCACACGGCATCAAGCACCTGCTGTGCCGTCACCTCTTCAGTACCAAGCGCTTCCCTGAGGCCCGAATAGGTGAGCTCAGGTACGAATTGCCTGGCCAGTCGAAATTCAACCGCTGTAATGATATAGCGCTCAGGCTCAATACTCTTGAACAGACTGTCTCGATAGCCAAAGCGACATTCATCGGGTCCGAGATCACGTTTGCATCCTGTCTGCCGATCATAGACCTCAACGGCCCAGACACGATCTCTGAGCTCAACACCGTAGGCCCCGATGTTCTGTACGGGTGCCGCACCGACGGTGCCCGGAATCAATGCAAGGTTTTCAAGCCCGTAAAAACCCTGTCGGACCATTTTGACGACGGTTTCATGCCAGCCCTCGCCGGCACCAACCCGCACGCGAACATCCGTGGCCGTAGAATCAACAAGCTGCCATCCAGGGATGCAGATACGGGCGACCAGGCCGGGCACCCGATCTGCCAGCACCAGATTGCTGCCGCCCCCCAACAACAACAGCGGCATGGACCTTTGCTGCAGCCAGCGTTCAAGGTCCGGCAACTGCTCCGCCGAAACAATCTCCGTGTAATACTCTGCAACAGCCGGCAGACCGAAGGTATTCAGCTCACGCAGACTATACTCGGCATGATAACTCAATGCCTCAGTCACGACCCCCTCCCGCGCAGATGTCGCAACAACCCGGCTGAGGCCGCTTCAATCAGATCCAGCACTTCCTCAAAACCCGCTTCACCAGCGGTGTAATAGGGGTCGGGAACATCCGTTACACGGCTGTTGGCCGCGAACTCAAGAAACAGCCCCAAATGGCCGCGATAGTCACCTGGACACAGCATGCGCAAGTCACGCAGGTTGGCCGAGTCCATTGCCAGGATGTAATCAAACTGCCTGAAATCATCCTCTTCCACCGTACGAGCACGCAGATGTTCCAGCGAGTACCCCCTGCGAGCCGCCGCTGCCCGCGTGCGAGGATCAGGGGCCTTGCCGACATGCCAATCTCCGGTACCGGCAGAATCAACCAGGACCGATTGCTGCATCTGCGCCTGACTCAGAAAGTGCTCAAATACACCCTGGGCTGTGGGCGAGCGGCAAATATTGCCCAGGCACACGAACAAAATACGTGTTGGTTCACTCATTGCGTTTCCTGTCAGCTAGACTGCAGCAGCTGGCGGATACGCTCCAGATCTTCCGGAGTATCCACGCCTGCAGGCGGCGTTTCATCGGCGGCATCAACATGAATGCCGACGCCGTTCCAGAGCGCGCGCAACTGCTCCAGACACTCCGTTTGCTCCAGAGCCGCCGGTGGCCAACGCACAAAGTCATTCAGCAATTTGACACGATAGGCGTACAGCCCAATATGGCGCTGCCAGGGAAACCCGTCCGGCATGCGGGAGCGCCCCGCCTCATCCATGAAGCTGTCACGGGGCCAGGGAATGGGCGCACGGCTGAAATACAGCGCCATGCCTTTGTGATCGGTCACCACTTTGACCACATTCGGGTTGGTGAGAGCATCAACGGTTTCAATCGGCTCTGACAGGGTTGCAATGCCCGCCATGGGCAGCGCCATCAAGTTGTGCGCAACCTGGTTGATGATCCGCGGAGGAATCAAGGGCTCGTCACCCTGCACATTAACGACGATATCGTCTGCATAGAAGCCCAGCTTGTGTACCACTTCCTGCAGGCGGTCCGTCCCCGAAGGATGCTCGCTTGAGGTCATGCAGACTTCGGCACCAAATTCCTGGGCAACTTCTGCAATGCGTTCATCATCGGTGGCAATGATGACGCGAACTGCCTCACTCTCACAGGCACGCTCGTACACATGCTGCAACATTGGCTTGCCGGCCAGATCAGCCAGCGGCTTGCCGGGAAAACGACTGGAGGCGTACCGGGCTGGAATGACAACTGAAAAGCTCATGGGCTACTTGCTCTCCTTGAGCCGCTCGTCGGCGGTCAGGGTACGTGCCTCGGACTCAAGCATCACCGGAATATCATCTCGGATCGGATAGGCAAGGCCGCTGGCACGACAGATCAGCTCATTACTGTCTTTGTTCCACTCGAGCGGTGCCTTAGACACCGGGCACACAAGAATATCAAGCAGTTTCGGATCCATTGTTCTGTCCTGTGGGTTGTGCTGACACTGACCGCAGTCGTGTCAGCAAAGTCTCTTCCATCTGCGCATCGAGCCGGGCCTCCACTCTGAGTGCCCAGCCGTTTGCGAGCGAATACTGGCTGCATTTTACCGCATCTTTCTCGGTCATGATCAGTTGCAGCCCGGAATCGAACTGAAGCAAATCTTCATGCAGCCGCGCATGATCAGACAGGGGGTGTTCGATAGGTTCAAAATTCAGTTCGCGAAGCGTTTGAAAAAAACGCGAAGGGTTGCCAATGCCTGCAAGCGCATCGACCTGACGCTCATAGGGCCAGGTCTCGGCCGTGATTGGATCCCCGCCTGCCAGCGGATACAGCTTGCCCGGCTCCAACAGCATCGGATACCAACGCACTCCAAGACTGGATAGCTGGCGACGTGCAACATCCGAAGGCTCTCCATTTACCACGACCAGATCGACCTGAAGCAAACGTTCCGGGGGCTCACGCAAAGGCCCCTCAGGCAAACAACAGCCATTACCCAGACCGCGTGCGCCATCAATGACAGCGATTTCGATGCTGCGCGGCAACGCGTAGTGCTGCAGCCCGTCGTCACTGATCAACACATCACAGTCATGGTGTTGCAGAAGTTTTCTGGCAGCTGCAACACGATCCGGATCGATATACAGGGGCACGCCTGTTCGCTGCACAATCAGACAGGGCTCATCACCCGCCTCTCGTGCGGTACTTCGGGAAGTGACACTATAGGGAAAGCCGGGCGGTTTGGCGCCATACCCTCGACTGATAACGCCAGGAGTCCAGCCTTCACTGCGCAACCGTTCAATCAGAGCTATGGTCAGAGGTGTCTTACCGGTTCCGCCAACGCTTATATTGCCAACCACTATCACAGGAACCGGCAGAGCGTTCGCCTCACAGGCGATGGAGCGACGCGCAAAACGCTTTCGTGCTTCCCGCTCAACCAGTGAGGACAAGGGGCGCAGCAGCTTAAGCCAACGCGCGTTACGGTACCAGGCAGAAGTCAAAAACATCAGTCACCACTGGCCTTTTGGGTGGTAATGCTGAGCTGGCTGAACCCCAAACGGCCCGCTACATCCATGACAGTAACCACAGATTGATGTGCAGCCTGCGCATCCGCGGTAATGACAAACGGCACATCGCGAGCGTCACCCGCCAGCTTCATGATGGCCTGGCGCAATGTCAAGGCATCATTACTCACCAGTGCCTCACCATTCACGGCATACTGGCCCTGGGCGCCTATTACCACATCGATGGTTTCAGCAGGCTGCTCGGCACTGCCGTCAGCGGAGGCCTCCGGCAGGCTGATTGTGAGGTGGGATTCACGCGTAAAGGTCGTTGATATCATGAAAAAGATCAGCAACAGGAACACCACATCAATCAAGGGTGTCAGGTTAATGTTGATCTCTTCCCTGCGTTGGCGTTGAAATTTCACCCAGGACTCCGTTAGCGGATATCGACTTCACGATCACCATGTATGGCTTCAACCAGCTTGATTGACTCCTGCTCCATGGTCAGTACCAGAGAATCCACGCGTCGCTGGAAATAGCGATGCATGACCAAGGCCGGAATGGCGACAGACAAGCCGGCAGCTGTTGTAATCAATGCCTCGGAAATTCCACCTGCCAGCACACCGGCATTACCGGTACCCTGAATCATGATCTCGGTGAACACCTTAATCATGCCAATAACGGTACCCAGAAGTCCCAGCAAGGGCGTGATCGCCGCAATCGTCCCCAGCGGATTCAGAAAGCGTTCCAGGTCATGCACCACATGCGAGGCTTCTTCCTGAATGCTTTCCTTCATGATTTCCCGACCGTGGCGGGAGTTGTTCATGCCCGCCACAATGATGCGTCCCAACGGGCTTTCCTGCCGAATGACACTCATGTGCTCCGGACTTAACGTACCGCTGCGCGTCATTTCCCACACCTGGGCAAGCAGGCCTGAAGGGGTCACTTTCCGGGGTTGCAGCACCATCAGGCGCTCCAGGCAGATTGCCAGAGCCACGATAGAACAGGCAACAATGGGCAGCATCAGCCAGCCACCCGCGACAATAAGTTCGAACACCGACATCACCTCCTGTTGAATCAAATAACTCTAACACAGCCCCCAGAACAGGAGTAGGCGTTAACCGGCTGTCCAGTAACGCTTTTTCAGTGCTCTGTACGTGGTGATGCTGCAATCCTGCCGGCCGGCCTCAAGTAACAGAGCGCCATGCAGCGCCGTACTGCTCCAGGGAATTTCACGGCTTTCGATACGCTCAATCACGTCAGCGTGAGGGTGGCCAAAACGGTTGCCGTATCCCGCGCTGACGAGGACATGCACGGGAGCTGCATAGTCGAGCAATGCCCCTGTCGTTGAATCACGGCTGCCGTGATGTCCGGCAACCAGCCACGTTACGGGTTCTATTTTCCCTGCTGACAGCAACCGGTACTCTCCTCCCTGGCTCAGATCGCCCGTAAGCAGCAAGGAACAGACACCATTGTCGATCCTGAGCACGCAGGAGCGATCATTACTGTCCAGCGCCTGCGTACTGCTGAAGGGCTCTAGCAACGTAAAGCCGACATCCCCGCTTTTCCAGTGCCCCGTGTGACAGTTTCCCGTGTCGATGCCCGGTAGCGGCTCGCCACCCAGCCAGCGGCCCACGCCATATCGCGCTTTCAGTGCTGCAAGGCCACCACTGTGATCCATATCGCCGTGACTGACTACGACTCTCTCCAGGGTCGACACCGCCTGACTTTGAAGATAGGGCTCTACAGTATAGGGAAAAGCCGATCGGCCATCACGAAAGCCGGGGCCCGTATCGTACAGCAATCGATCCGTGGCGGTTTCGATCAATATGGCCTGCCCCTGCCCTACATCGAACACCCACGCCCTGAATTCCGACACTGGTGGGCGACCTGAAGGCGCCATGACCATGGGCATGCACAGTATCAAGCCCACTCCTCGCATGCGTAACGGCAGGGGCAGCAGCATCACCAACACGCCCGCCAACGCAAGCATCAGCAACGCAGGTCCTGGCTGCCCAACCTGCACCACCAGCCCGGGCGCATCAGCCGACCATTGCAGTAGCCGCCATATCTGATCAAGATTCCACTCAAGCGCGTTGGCGGCAAACGGCCAGTACATTGCCAACAGCATGACACCTGGCAATAGCCAGACAGTCAGGGATAACCATGGCACTGCAATCAGGTTGATCAGGATACCCAGCGGGCTGAGTTGGTTGAAGTTCGTGACAAGCACCAGCGACATGCCCACAAACAGGCCCAGCTGCAAGCGCCACCACTGCAAGGGAATCTGATGCCAGTACGAACCGGCATCAGGCTCATGACGATGCTGTAGCTGCCACAGAATCAAGGCAACCGCCACAAACGAGAGCCACAGCCCCGGCTCCAGCACGGCGAGAGGTTGCAGCGTTACGATCACCAGAAACGCAACCTTGAGGCGTTGCCAACCGCTCAGGTTCAGCAGCTGCCAGTTGCCAGCCAGGAATATCACCAGCATCAACCAGGCTCGCTGTACCGGCAACTCCCAGCCCGCCATGGCTGCATAGACGGTGGCCGACAGCATCGCAGTCGCCATCGGCAGCAGCCGGCCACAACGACTGCTGCCGTATTGCAGCAGCGGTGCGGCCAGAATGCGCCCCAGAAGCCAGCCCAGCGTTGCCATGACAGCAATGTGCAAGCCACTGACAACCAGCAAGTGGGCCGTGCCGGTTCTCCTCAGCCACTCCCACTGTTGATCCGACAGCTCCGTGCGATCGCCAATTACCAGCGCCGACAGTGTCGCTGCAGCACGGGGTTCGAAATGATCCTCCAGCCATCGCTTTGTCTGCTGACGCAACCGGCCCACACTGAGTGACCGGGCCGGCTGATGCAGAACAAGCTGACGAATATAGCCCCGCCCATCCAGGCCCGATGCCAGATAGAATCGCTCGGTATCTCTCGTCGCAGGATTATACAATCCTCGTGGCCCACTGAGTCGCACCAGTGCAACCAGCCGATCACCGTACCCAAACCGCTCTTCACCATGATAGTGCGTCAGGCGGATACGCCGAATGCGCTGATACCCGGGACGATTGAGCGCCATAGACTCAATATGGAGGGTAAAGACCTGACGATCATTATGGTGTTGCACCAGGCTGTCCACTCGACCATCGATACGGACATCCTCGGCATTGGGTGAGGCGGGAAGCCTATGATGAAGCTGCCAGGCGCCCCAGGCTGATGCAATCGCCACTCCTAGCAGATAATACAAGAGTGTCGGGCGCAGTTGCCTGCAGCCAAAAAGAGGCAGCGTAAGCAACAGCAGCCACAGGCAAGACAGTGACGGCAAAAACGCAACGGTAACTATTCCGCCGATATACGCGATCATCCTTGATCTCCGAGTTGGCTTGGCAGAGCTCAGACGGCATAATGTGGCCACTTTCAGACTCTGGCCGCGGTTGCCTCACATGCCCCGAAAGCTGATCAGAAAATACATGCCGGACGAACACAAGCTTCGCAGCCATCGTCATCTTGGCTGGCTCGGTCGCCACCTGCATGACCCCAACCTGTGGCACCTGACCCGCAAGTCGGTCGCACGCGCCTTTCTGGTTGGGCTTTTCTGTGCATTTCTGCCCATCCCTGGACAAATGCTTGTGGCGGCTGTGCTGGCCATTCTGGCCTGCAGCAACCTGCCCATTTCCATCGGTCTGGTCTGGATTACCAACCCAATAACCATCCCGCCCATTTTCTATCTTTCATACCGCCTCGGTGCATGGATGCTGGGCATCGAGCGCGGGATTGCCAGCGAGCACAGCTGGAATCTTCACACCATACAAACGGAGCTTGCATCCATCTGGTGGCCCCTGCTGGCAGGCTCACTCGTGTGCGGTATCGTCAGTGGTCTGCTGGGTTATCTGCTGATCAATCGATTCTGGATCTGGCACGTCAACAAAAGCTGGCGCCGGCGCATACTGATGCGAAAAAACCGGCAACCTGACGATAAACCCTGACACCCCTGTCAGGTGTTGAAACGCCCATCAATCAGCTCATACACACGCCCCATCCGTTCTGCCAGCTGCATGTCGTGCGTTACAATCACGAATGCCGTATGCAGCGTACGGTTAAGCTCATCCAGATAGTGCTGAACATCTTCGGCTGTATGACGGTCCAGATTGCCTGTGGGCTCATCCATCAACACACAGGCCGGTTCCATGACAAGCGCTCTGGCAATCGCGACACGTTGACGCTCACCACCACTCAACTGTGCCGGCTTGTGCGTCAGGCGATGACCGAGCCCCACGCGCTGTAATGAATGCTCAGCCCGCTCCACCGCCTGTCGTGCAGCAACACCCCCCACCAACATCGGCATAGCGACATTTTCAAGTGCGGTAAACTCATGCAGCAAATGGTGGAACTGGTAGACGAATCCAAGCGAGCGGTTGCGAAGACGGCACCGTTCCTGCTCAGCAACGCCATAAAGGGCCTGCCCGCTCACTTCAACTTCGCCACTGTCGGGAATGTCCAGACCACCGAGAATATTCAACAGCGTGCTTTTGCCACTGCCGGAGCTGCCAACAATGGCTACTCGCTCACCTGCCGCGACATCAAGATTGATATCGTGCAGCACCTCAACCGTCTGACCCGCCTCCTGAAAACACTTGTTGATACCGCGACAGCTCAATACCGGTTCATTCATAGCGCAAGGCCTCCGCGGGCTGTGTCCGTGACGCTCGCCAGGCTGGATATAGCGTGGCGATGAAGCTGATGAAAAGTGCCGCTGAGGTAATCAGACCGACATCGGACCAGACAAGCTCGGACGGCAAATAGCTGATGAAATAGACCTCAGCCGACAGAAATTCGATGCCAAGCATCCGTTCAATCCCGGCCACCAGATCGGTTACCGTAAGTGCCAGGGTTACACCAAGCGCCACTCCAAGCGCGGTACCCGTGAGCCCAATCACAACACCCTGCACCATGAAAATCCGCAGGATCGATGCAGGTGTCGCGCCCATGGTTCTCAATATTGCGATATCAGAACGCTTGTCCGTTACAACCATCACCAGGGTTGAAACGATGTTAAAAGCGGCTACAAATACGATCAGCAACAGCAGCAGTGCAATCATGCGCTTTTCCATCTGGATCGCCTGAAACAGATTGCCATGGGTACGGGTCCAATCGCTGATGTACAAGGGCCTGTCCTGCTCTTCAGCCACTCTGCGTACCAGCTCCGGCGCCTTGAACAGGTCATCCATTTTCAGTCTCAGACCATCGACTCGACCGGATGCCATACGCTTGAGTCGTGCCGCATCTTCAATGTGGATATAGGCCAGATTGGCATCAAGCTCTGCCCCAACCGAAAAGATCCCAACAACGTCAAAGCGTTTCATGCGAGGTACCACACCGGCAACACTGACCGATGCCTCCGGCAATACCAGCGTGACCTTGTCACCCACGTTTACACCGAGGAATCGTGCCAGAAGCTCACCGAGAACAATCCTGTACTCGCCAGGCTGCAGCAATGCTATTTCACCCTGCTGCATGTGGTCGGCAATGATCGAAACTTCACGTTCAATATGCGGATCAATGCCGTTCACCTGAACACCCTGGACTCGACCATAGCTGGTCAGCATGCCCTGCGCCTGGACAAAGGGGGCTACTCCCGCTATGCCGGGTTGAGTGCGAACCATGCCGGCAACATCCTCCCAGCCGTCCAGCCCGGCGTCGCCGTAGGCTCCCAGCGTTGCGTGCGGCACCATGCCAAGAATGCGCTGGCGCAGCTCCCGATCGAAGCCATTCATTACTGAGAGCACCAGAATCAGAGCAGCCACGCCCAGCATCAAGCCAAGCATCGACACAAGAGAGATAAACGATATGAAATGATTACCGCGTCTGGCTGCGGTATAGCGCAACCCGACAAAGAGCGACAAGGGTCTGTACATGTGGCCGGCTTCAATCACTGTCAGGGCCACTGCTCTAACAGCAGCGGCGTTATGTTGGTTATACTGGATGGTACGCGATTCTATCACTAACCGCAGGAGTATTAACGTGTCTGAAAGGCGTCAATACTATCGAATTGACCATCCCGTCATCATTGAGCATCAGTGCGTCAGTGAAGAGGATGTTGCCCATTCGAGTCAGCCGTTCCAGTTTGAGGTCTCGGCATACTTTTCGCTACAGGCCCAATTGCATGCCATCGACGCCGAGTGCAGCCATTACCTGCACCGCATCAGCGAACACTCCGCACCGCTGAGTGCCTACCTGCAATCCCTGAACAAGAAAATTGAGTTGATCGCTCAGGCTCTGACCGCCGATAGCCTGAAGCTGGACCAGGGCGAGCCTCAGTTCATCAATCTGAGCGAAGGGGGCATCAGCTTTTTTTCTGCGCAGCCTTTGGAGCAGGGACAGGCGCTTGCCCTGAAGCTGGTATTTACCGAATCACGCCTGGGTATGATGCTCTATGCCCGTGTCATTCGCGCACAGCCACAGACGGAGGGGTATGAAATAGCCGCAGAGTTTTTACACATGCCCGAAAGTTGCCGAACCCAGTTGGCACGACTGATTTTTGAGGCTCAGGCACGTCAACGCCAGAACGAACTTGGCCAGGAGTAAACATGTCCAGCCCTTCCCCTGCCACAGACCACCCACGGCTTTACCTTCTGGCAATGGGCGCAGGCTTTGCCGGCCTGATCGGCTGGTTTGTCATTGGACGCTCCCTTGGCGTACTCGACTGGATCAGCGGACTTTTCCCGCCCTCTCACGCAGGCGCCGGCCTGATGGTCGCCATCATGGTGTTGATGACGCCTGGATTCCTGTTATGGAAATTCTATAACCGCTGGATTGAGAAACGCCTCAAGGTTACCGGCCGCTATTACGAGGATGATGTCTATTTGCCGCCGAAGCGTAAATGAAACAGCCAGGCCCAGGCCTGGCTGTTTTGGCGTTCAACAGTGTTTCAATTCAGAGATTGGCAATCCGATTCAGCCCTGAAATCGCGGCGACCCGGTACGCTTCCGCCATGGTCGGATAGTTGAACGTCGTATTGATGAAATACTTGAGCGTGTTGGCTTCACCACTCTGGCTCATGATCGCCTGGCCAATGTGAATGATCTCGGATGCTTGGTCACCAAAGCAGTGAATACCCAAGATCTGCAACGTTTCGCGATGGAACAGCACCTTCAGCATTCCCACTGGCTCACCGGATATCTGCGCACGTGCCGTATCCTTGAAAAACGCCTGCCCGACTTCGTAGGGCACACACTCAGCCGTGAGCTCTTCCTCGGTTTTGCCAATGGAGCTGATTTCCGGGATGGTATAAATACCGGTCGGTACATCATTGATATAGCGGAAGTCATCGGCTGACAGCATGTCGGCCGAAGCCGAACGTCCCTGATCAAGTGCAGCCGATGCCAGGCTGGGCCAACCGATGACATCACCGACGGCATATACACCTTCGGCAGCGGTACGATAGTGCTCATCCACCGCCAGCTGGCCACGGCTGTTGGCCTCAAGGCCGATTTTATCAAGCCCCAGCTCAGCGGTATTGCCGCTGCGGCCGTTGCACCACAGAAACGCATCGGCCCGGATCTTTTTACCGGATTTCAATTCGATTGTGACACCGTGGGCATCACCCACAACAGACTTGTAGTCTTCATTATGACGTATTTTGACGGCATTGTTACGCAAGTGATAACTGAGCGCATCGGATATTTCATCATCCAGGAAAGACAACAGACGGTCACGCATGTCAATCAGATCGACCTTGACGCCCAGACCACTGAAAATGGATGCATATTCACAACCGATCACCCCGGCCCCGAAAATAACCAGTGTGCGAGGCGTATGGCTCAGCTTGAGTATCGTATCCGAGTTGTAGATGCGGGGATGATTGAAGTCGATATCCGGCGGGCACCAGGGACTTGAACCTGTCGCGATGACAAAATTTCGACTGCGCAGCGTTTCCCTGGAGTTGTGCTCACCCGAGACTTCAATCTCGCCCGGCTTTTGAAAGCTGGCACGGCCAAAAAAGACGTCAACCCGATTGCGCGCATAAAAGTTGGTCCGCAGCATCACCTGATTCGAAATAACCTTTTCGGCTCGCTTGAGCACCTTTGGGAAGGAAAACCAGCGCGGCTCACCGATATCACGGAACATGGGGTTGGTATTGAATTCAATGATCTGTTTGACTGAATGACGCAGTGCCTTGGAGGGGATGGTGCCCTTATGGGTACAGTTCCCACCGACCGTATCCTGCTCTTCGACGATAGCCACCCGCCGCCCCTGCTTGGCGGCATTGATCGCAGCACCCTCGCCGGCCGGACCGGAGCCAATCACAACGACATCATAGTCATATACAGCCATTACTTTCCCCTTAATAGAAAAAACGGAGTCGGGGCCAGCACCACCAACTCCAGATGGGTTACCAGCATAGAGAGCGTGCCGGCAACTACCAATTAACCTTTAGATTGAAGCTCATAGCCAAGGTCGTCGGTCGCACGGCCCTGCTGTCGTTCCTGCTCTTCGTCACATTTGTTGGGATCACCCCCACAAATGTCACACACCGTATCCATGCCAACGGCACTCATGCCGCCACAGGAGCCGGTGATGGGCTTACGTCCCATCAGCACCCCAACCGACATGGCCGTGATAATCAGCAGCAGTGCGGCGAAGGTCAGAATCATGGTTTCCATTTGTTGCCTCCTCCGGGCGTTGTCAGTTCAGATAGGCCTCAAATGCAGGTGTTGCGCGGCTGACGAACCCCTGCTCACCTTTCATGATGAAAAAGGCCTCAATATTGTGTTCGATGGCAAAATTGTACCCCTGTTCCTCCCCCATCACCATCAGGGCTGTCGCAAGCGCGTCCGCTTCTGCACAGGTAGGCCTGATTACGGTGACCGATGCCAGTCGATGCGTGATGGGACGCGCGGTGCGAGGATCAATGGTGTGAGAGTAACGCACCCCCTCCTCCTCGAAATAATTGCGGTAGTCACCTGAAGTTGCGACCGCCCCATCTTCGATACTGATAATCGTCTGAGCAACCCTTGCACTGCCTGCCGCCGGGGATTCGATTGCCAACTTCCAGGCACTGCCATCCGGTTTGTGCCCACGGGCACGCAGCTCACCTCCGATTTCGACCAGATAGTGCTCAATACCCTTGCCTTCCAGCAACACGGCCAAAGCGTCGACACCGTACCCCTTGGCAATTGCCGAAAGGTCAATGTACTGCTCGCCGTTGCGACGTACCTGACCGGATTCCGGCATGAGCTCGATAAAACGATAACCGATCCGCTGTCGCAGCTGCTCAATCCGCTCGTCTGCAGGCGCGTGCAAAATTCTGCCATCGGGTCCAAACCCCCAGAGGTTGACCAATGGCCCAACGGTCACATCAAACGCACCCTCAGTCCATTCGCTGATACGCTGCGCTTCCTGCAGCACAAACATCAGCTCAGGCGGAACAGTCTGTACACTGCCAGGTTCTGAACGATTCAGCTGTGAGAGTGATGAGTCAGCCATATAGGTCGACATTTGACGGTTGACCTCAGCCAACACGGCACCAGCCTCGGTCCGCAGAGACGCTACCTGTGACTCATCCGTGGCAACCCACTTCACGCTGAACGTGGTTCCCATGGTCATGCCATCAAACGACAGTACCCGCTGTTCAGGCTGTGAGTTGCACCCCAAAAGCCCCAAAACAAAAACGGCCAGCAGCAGGGCTGCCAGCCATTTTGTCAGACGTATCTGATCAGCCATCGATATCAGCCACCGAAGTCATCCAGCAGGATATTTTCAGGCTCTACACCCATGTCTTCCAGCATCTTGATGACAGAAGCGTTCATCATGGGCGGTCCGCACATGTAGTACTCGCAGTCTTCAGGCGCTTCGTGCTCCTTCAGGTAGTGCTCATACAATACGTTGTGGATGAAGCCGGTGTAGCCGGTCCAGTTGTCTTCCGGCAATGGATCAGACAGCGCCAGGTGCCAGGTGAAGTTCTCGTTTTCTTCTGCCAACTTGTCGAATTCTTCAACATAGAAGGCTTCGCGTACGGAGCGAGCACCGTACCAGAAGGAGATTTTACGGGTGGACTTCAAACGCTTGAGCTGATCGAAGATGTGAGAGCGCATGGGCGCCATGCCCGCACCGCCACCGATGAAAACCATCTCGTTGTCGGTTTCCTTGGCGAAGAATTCACCGAAAGGCCCGTACACGGTGATCTTGTCACCCGGCTTGAGGCTAAACACGTAGGACGACATCTGCCCCGGCGGAATGCCCTGGCTACCCGGAGGCGGTGAGGCGATACGGATATTGAACTTCACCAGGCCGCGCTCTTCAGGGTAGTTTGCCATGGAGTAGGCACGGATAACCGGCTCATCCACCTTGGAGACAAACTGCCACATGTCGAACTTGTCCCAGTCGCCACGGAACTCTTCCTGGATATCGAAATCCTTGTAGTTCACCACATGCGGCGGCGCTTCAAGCTGAACATAGCCACCGGCACGGAAGTCCACGTTCTCGCCTTCCGGCAGACGCAGAGTCAGCTCCTTAATGAAGGTTGCCACGTTGGGGTTGGACTCAACGGTACACTCCCACTTCTTCACACCGAAGACATCATCTTCGACATGAATCTTCATATCCTGCTTGACGGCCACCTGGCAGGACAAACGCCAGCCTTCCTTGCCCTCACGCAGGGTGAAATGGGACTCCTCGGTCGGCAGCATTGAGCCACCGCCATCCAATACCTGACATTTGCACTGGGCACAGGTACCGCCGCCGCCACAGGCGGACGCAAGGAAGATACCCTTATCCGCCAGTGTCTGCAGCAACTTGCCGCCTGCCGGTACGGTAATCGCTTTCTCCGGATCGTCGTTGATCTCGATGGTCACGTTGCCGGAGCTGACCATCTTGGCTCGGGCAGCAAGGATTACGGCAACCAGTGCAAGCACCACTGCCGTAAACATCACTACACCGAGAATGATGACTTCTGTATTCATCGGTTCATCCTATCCTTTTCGCTATTCATGCCAACCGGTTACAGCTGTACGCCGGAGAATGACATGAAGCCGAGCGACATCAGACCTACGGTAATGAAGGTGATACCCAAACCGCGAAGGCCATGCGGTACATCGCTGTACTTCAGCTTTTCGCGGATACCGGCCAGCGCGGCAATCGCCAGGGCCCAGCCAATACCGGCACCGGCACCGTAAACCACACTTTCACCGAAGGTGTAATCACGCTCTACCATGAACAGCGCAGCACCCATGATGGCACAGTTCACGGTAATCAGCGGCAGGAACACACCCAGCGCGTTGTAGAGGGCCGGCACAAACTTGTCCAGGAACATCTCCAGGATCTGCACAATCGCGGCGATTACACCGATATAGGAGATGAAACCCAGAAAGCTCAGGTCCACATCAGGGTAGCCAGCCCAGGCAAGCGCCCCTTCACGCAGCAGATAGTTGAAGATCAGGTTGTTGACCGGCACCGTGATGACCAGTACCACAACAACCGCAATCCCCAAACCTATGGCCGTCTGTACCTTCTTCGAGATCGCCAGGAAGGTACACATCCCGAGGAAGAAGGCCAGCGCCATGTTTTCAACGAAAATCGCCTTAACAGCAAGGCTGATCAGCTGTTCCATGATTTACACTGCCTCCTTTTTGGTATTCGGCGCCATTTCGAAGTCAGGCTTTTCAACCTGCTCCGGTTTCCAGGTACGGATGATCCAGATAAACATGCCGATCAGGAAGAACGCACTCGGCGGCAGCAACAACAGGCCATTGCCCTGATACCAGCCACCATTGTTGATCAGCGGCAGAATTTCCATACCGAAGAGTGAGCCTGAGCCAAACAGTTCGCGGAAGAACGCAACGAACAGCAGTACCACGCCATAGCCCAAACCATTGCCGATACCATCAAGGAAGCTCGGAATTGGCGGGTTTTTCATGGCAAAGGCTTCAGCACGCCCCATCACGATACAGTTGGTAATGATAAGCCCCACAAACACCGACAGCTGCTTGGAGATCTCGTAGGCAAAAGCCTTAAGGAACTGATCGACCACAATAACCAGCGAGGCAATAATCGTCATCTGTACGATGATACGAATGTTGCCGGGGATATGGTTACGAATCAGCGATACGAAGAAGTTGGAAAACGCTGTAACGGCAATTACCGCCAGTGTCATGACCAGCGCCGTCGCCATATTGGAGGTAACGGCCAGCGCTGAACACACACCCAGAATCTGCAATGCGATTGGGTTGTTCTTGAAAACAGGCGTTACCAGAACGTCTTTAGTCGTGGACATGGATTAAGCCTCCCCTGCACGCAGGTTGTTCAGGAACGGCGCATAGCCATTCTCGCCCATCCAGAACTGAACAAGATTGGTGACACCATTGGCTGTCAGCGTCGCACCCGACAGGCCGTCCACCTTATGCTCTGCATTCGGTGTAGAGGCATCAACACTGCCCTTGATCAGCTGAATTTTTGGGTCAGTCGTATCTTCACCGTATACTTCCTTGCCAGGCCAAAGCGCCTTCCAGGCAGGATTATCGACCTCACCACCCAGACCCGGTGTTTCAGCATGGGAGTAGAAGCCGAGCCCCACTACGGTATTCAGGTCACCTTCCAGTGCAAGGAATCCATACAGCGTAGACCAGAGTCCCTTGCCATGAACCGGCAGGATAATCTTCTGGACCGATCCGTCCGATCCTTCGACCAGGTAAACCGGCTGTACGCGTGCAATCGTCTTGATACCGGCCTTGTCTTCAGAACGGTCAAGACGAATATTCTGCTGCGGATCCTTTGCGGCCTTGGCTTCGTCATACGTTGACGGCATGTCTACAAACCTGCCGGTTTCCAGATCCACATAACGCGTCGTGATCTGCTCAAACAGTTCGTTAACGGACTTGTTGGGATCGCTGATACCGGCCGCTGCCAGAATATTACTCTTGCGATCAAGCTCCTTGTTGGCCACCTGCTTCGGCTTGAGAATTACAGCCGCTGCAGACACCACTACGGAGCAGATAACGCACAGCAGAATCGTAACCAGCAGTGTTTTGCCGATAGTATCGTTATTAGCCGACATTACGCTTCATCCTCCGCTTGATATTGGCCTGCACGACAAAGTTGTCGATCAGCGGTGCGAACAGGTTGGCAAACAGAATCGCCAGCATCATGCCCTCAGGGAAGGCCGGGTTGGCGACACGAATCAGCACGACCATCACACCGATCAGGGCACCGAACACCCACTTGCCGGTATTGGTCATGGAAGCTGATACAGGATCGGTTGCCATAAAGAACATGCCGAAGGCAAAACCGCCCAATACAAAGTGCCACCAGAACGGCATATTGAACATCGGATTGGTATCCGAGCCGATCGCGTTGAAGATCAACGTCATTCCGACCATGCCCAGGAATACGCCAGCCACGATACGCCAGGCCGCAATGCGGGCAAACACAATGACCAGACCACCTATCAGGATAGCCAGCGTGGAGGTTTCACCCACAGAACCCTGAATGGTTCCGATAAAGGCATCGAACCAGGTCACATTCGCGGCCAGAATCGCTTCAACACCACCCATGGCGGCCAGACCCAGCGGAGTAGCGCCGGAGAAGCCATCAACGGCTGTCCAGATCGCATCACCGGACATCTGCGCCGGGTAGGCAAAGAACAGGAATGCACGACCGGTCAGCGCCGGGTTGAGGAAGTTCTTGCCGGTACCGCCGAACACCTCCTTGCCGATAACAACACCAAAGCTGATACCCAGGGCAACCTGCCACAGCGGGATTGTCGGCGGCAGAATCAGCGAGAACAGAATGGAGGTCACGAAGAAGCCTTCGTTCACTTCATGCCCGCGCTTCATTGCGAACAGCACTTCCCAGAAGCCACCGACAACAAATGTCACCGCATAAATCGGCAACCAGTAGACCGCACCATGAATGATGTTGTCCCACACGCTGTCGGGGCTGAACCCGGTCAGAGATGCAGCCAGCGCACCGCGCCAGCCGGTGGACTCTGTCAGACCCAGGTCGGCCATGGCGGTGTTTGCCTGCAGGCCGATGTTGTACATCCCGAAGAAAATTGCAGGGAAGGTACACAGCCACACCAGAATCATGATGCGCTTCAGATCAACGCCATCGCGCACATGAGCGGCATTTTTGGTGACCTGACCCGGGGTGTAGAAAATGGTATCCACCGCTTCATACAGGGCATACCAGTTTTCGTATTTGCCGCCTTTATGGAAATGCGGCTCCATTTTATCCAGAACGGTTCTCAAACTCATAACCTGCCTCTCTTACGCCTCTTTCTCGATGCGCGTCAGGTTGTCGCGAAGAATCGGACCATATTCATACTTGCCCGGGCACGCAAAGGTGCACAGGGCCAGGTCCTCTTCATCCAGCTCAAGACAACCGAGCTGCATCGCGGTCACGATATCGCCGGTTACCAGTGCACGCAGCAACTGAGTCGGCAGGATATCCAGCGGCATCAACGCTTCAAACTGACCTACGGGAATCATTGCCCGCTCAGATCCATTTGTCGTTGTGGTGAAATTGAACTTCTTGCTCGGAGAGAGCACAGAGGCAAACATGTTCAAAACCGAGAACTTGTTGCTGCCTGGAGCAATCCAGCCCATGAACTCGCGTTTGTCACCTTCCAGCAGCACGCTGACCTGGTTGGCATAGCGGCTCAGGAAGGCATGGGGGCCCAGCGCTGCACGACCATTCCAGACAGAACCACTGATAACACGATTCTTGCCTGGCAGCAGCCGACCGGAAACCAGTTCCTCGGTGGAAGCGCCAACACGGGTGCGCAGAAGCTGCGGTTTTTCGACCTGCGGACCTGCAAGTGCAACAACGCGCTCAACCGGCAGTCGACCTTCGGTGAACAGGCGCCCGAACGCAATTACATCCTGGTAACCGATGGTCCAGACCGTTTTCTGCTGCGATACCGGATCGAGGAAGTGGATGTGAGTACCCGCGTTACCTGCAGGATGCTTGCCGGCAAATTCAGCCACATCAACACCGTCCGCCGTCGGCACATTGGCACCAGCAGCCTTGCACAGATAGACCTTGCCACCGCTGAGACGAGTCAACAGCTTGAGACCGTTGGTGAATGCATCCACCTGCTCATTGATGATCAACTCGGGACTGGCAGCCAGCGGGTTGGTATCGATCGCGGTAACGAAGATGGAGTGAGGCGTGGTACCGACCTGTGGCACGCGACTGAAGGGACGGGTCCGCAGCGCAGTCCAGAGCCCGGACGCCTGCAGGTTTTCTTCAATCTGTTCTCGGGTCAGATTACCCAGTTCGGCGGCAGCATAGCGAGTGAATTCAACCGCTTCTTCCTGCTCGTCCAATTCGATGACCACGGACTGCAGTACACGACGCTCGCCACGGTTGATCGCGCGGACCACCCCTGCTCCCGGAGCCGTGTACTGTACCCCTTCTGTTTTTTTATCGGTAAAGATCACCTGACCGAGTTTTACCCGGTCACCCTCTTTGACCTTCATAGACGGCTTCATGCCGACATAATCCTGGCCAAGGAGAGCCACAGTGCGAACTGCAGGACCATCACTGATGGTCTGCTCGGGCGCGCCTGCAATCGGTAGATCCAGACCCTTATTGATCTTGATCATTCGTCTCACCCAACTATCAAAAATATTCAGGAGATCTCGCCCCCGCCCAAACGCGGACAGCCAAAAATGAAGCCAGCTTTCCGTGCCGGGAAACAGGCGCAGGATTCCCACCTAAAAATCCGCACAAGTATAACCGACACCCCTGTCGTTTTTCTACAAGCCACTGATTTCCCGAGCTGGAACAGAGTGGTAAAAAGGTATATAGAACGAGACCTTATATGAATAAGCATATTCCATTATCGAATATAATGACCAAAGCCAACAAAAAGGCCGCCCTGTCGGCAGCCTTTTAAAATCGCAACTCAAGCCGCGATTACTTGCTGTTTTTCGGGAACGCCTGCAGCGTACACTTGGCCAGATGTTGCGCCATGCGGATCACCTGACAGCTGTAGCCGAACTCGTTGTCGTACCATACGTACAGTACGCAGCGATTGCCATCAACGATGGTTGCCAGTGCATCCACAACGCCTGCCGCACGCGAGCCAACGAAGTCAGTAGAAACCGCTTCAGGCGAGTTGCTGTAGTCAATCTGCTTCTGCAGATCAGAGTGCAGCGCCGCATCACGCAGGAAGCCGTTCAGCTCTTCCTTGTCTGTGGACTTATCAAGGTTCAGGTTCAGAATCGCCATGGAAACGTTCGGAGTCGGAACACGGATCGCATTACCGGTCAGCTTGCCTTCCAGCTCCGGCAGCGCCTTGGCAACCGCCTTGGCTGCACCGGTTTCAGTCAGAACCATGTTCAACGCAGCCGCACGACCTCGACGATCACCTTTATGGTAGTTATCGATCAGGTTCTGGTCATTGGTGTAGGAGTGAACGGTCTCGACATGACCATTTACCACGCCAAACTGATCATTAACGGCTTTCAGTACCGGCACGATGGCATTGGTGGTACAGGACGCCGCCGACAGCACGCGGTCATCGTCGTTGATATCGTTATGGTTTACGCCCATCACGATATTCTTGACGCCCTTGCCCGGCGCCGTCAGCAGTGCACGCGCAACACCCTTGGACTTCAGGTGCAGAGACAGGCCTGCCTCATCACGCCACTTGCCGGTGTTATCGATAACCAGGGCATTCTTGATGCCATACTGGGTGTAATCGACCTGATCCGGGCCATCGGCAAAAATCACCTGAATGTAGTTGCCGTTGGCAATGATTGCATTGTTTTCTTCATCGATCTGAATGGTGCCCTTGAAAGAGCCGTGAACAGAGTCACGACGCAGCAGGCTGGCACGCTTTTCAAGATCGTTTTCGGCGTTACCCTTGCGTACCACAATGGCACGCAGGCGCAGAGAGTGACCACTGCCGGCACGATCCAGCATCAGGCGTGCGAGCAAACGACCGATACGGCCGAAACCGTATAGAACAACGTCAGTGGACTCGTGCGCTTCGGCAGGCTCGGTGGACGCATCCGCCAGCTCTTCCGCCAGGAATGCCTGCAGGGTACGACCATTGCCCTCGTTACGGAACTTGACCGCCAGCTTGCCAATATCGATGTGCGCATTGGTCACATCCATTTCAGCGACGGCTTCCAGTACCGGGAAGGTATCAACCACGGACAGCTCTTCGGCTTCCAGCTGACGCACAAAACGATGTGCCTTGAGAATATTGATCACAGACCGCTTAACGATCAGACGACCATAGACAGAGATCTCTACGTTACGGTCACGGTACAGACGACCCACCAACGGCACCATCGCTTCCGCGATTGCTTCACGGGCTTTCCAGTCTGCAAAAATCAGTTCTTGGCTCACGGGGTAACTCCGAAATTGTCAACGCTCAATTTGGGTGCGCGCATTATCCTCTTTTAACGCCCCCGGGGCAAACGCACAGACCTAGACTTTGGTCCTCTTGGTGGCATGAGGCTGCGTTTTAGTGCTTCAAGGGTTAAACTGCTCGCCTTCGCAACCAGCAGGGGGAGCTCGCATTGGCGGTCGAATTCAACTTTCCATTACCCAAGGGTCCCGGCGATATCAGGCGCCTCGGCCAGGTTCATGGCAGCGCAACCGGACTGTTGACGCAGCAGATTGCATCTCGCCACGATGGTCTGATGCTGCTGATCTGCCAGGATATGGAAAGCGCCGAACGGCTGCAGAACGAAGTGCGCTTCTATAATGGCGATACATTGCCGGTACAGCTTTTGCCGGATTGGGAAATTCTGCCATACGACAGTTTTTCACCTCACCAGGACATCATCTCCACCCGCATCCAGACGCTTCATCAGTTGCCCGAACAGCGGCACGGCGTATTGATTCTGCCCGTCAGCACACTGATGCACCGCCTGCCGCCACTGAGCTTCATCACTGCAAGTGCGCTGTTTCTGGAGTCTGGTCAGCGACTGGACAGTATCGCCCTGCGTCAGCGCTTCATCGATGCCGGCTACCACGCGGTCGATACCGTTTATGAGCACGGGGAGTTTGCCATTCGCGGCGCCATTATCGACCTTTACCCCATGGGGTCCGACCTGCCGCTGCGCATTGACCTGTTTGACGATGAAATCGATACCATTCGTACCTTTGATCCCGAGAGCCAGCGCTCCATCGACAAGGTCGAGCGGGTGCGCCTGCTGCCGGCCAAGGAATTCCCATTTCATCAGGAGGCGATTACCCGCTTCAAGCAGCGCTGGCGCGAGCGCTTTGATGTTGACCATACCCGCTGCCCGATCTATCAGGATGTCGCCAGCGGTCTGACACCTCCCGGTATCGAATACTATGCCCCGCTCTTTTTCGAACAGACCGCTACCCTGTTCGACTACCTGCCCGACAACACGCTTATCCTGCATGACGGCCAACTGAATGCCGCAGCCGATCATTTCTATCGCGATGTTCAGCTCCGCCACGATGAACGCAGCGGCGATCTGCAGCGTCCGATTCTGTCCCCTGCCGAGCTGTTCCTGTCCGCCGATGAGCTGTTCGGAACGCTGCGGCAGCATCCAATCATTCGCCTCAGCGAAGAGCCCGAGGCGATCAAACCGGGACGGGACAACCTGCCCTGCCAAACACCGCCCGACTTCAGCAGTGATGACCGGCAAACGCCTCTCTCGGCCCTGCTGTCGTACCGTCAGCAGGACAGAACCTCAACCCTTATCTGCGCGGAGTCAGCGGGTCGACGCGAGGCACTTCTGGAACATGCGCGCAAGGCGGGACTCAGCCTTGTCGAGTGTCACAGCTGGACCGATTTCATTTCGAAGCAGCCCGAGATTGCCATCACGACCTTCGCACTGGAGCGTGGGCTGAACATCCCGGGGCAGCTACAACTGATCACCGAAACACAGCTCTTCGGGCGTCAGGTATTCCAGCGACGTCGACGTGAGAAACAGCAGGTTGACTCCGATCAGGCCATCCGCCACCTGTCGGAGCTCTCCATTGGCGCTCCTGTGGTTCACCTGGATCATGGCGTTGGTCGTTACATGGGCATGCAGACCATCAGCGTGGACAAGCAACCTGCCGAGTTTCTCGTACTCGAGTATGCAGATGATGCCAAGCTGTATGTGCCGGTTTCATCGCTGCATCTGATCGGACGCTACTCCGGCGCCAGCGATGAATCCGCCCCTCTTCATCGACTCGGTACCGAGCAGTGGAGCAAGGCACGTCGAAAGGCGGCGGAAAAGGTGCGTGACTCCGCAGCCGAACTGCTCGACATCTACGCCCGCCGCGCCGCACGCAAAGGGTTCAGCTTTGACTGCAGCGAAGCGGAATACGAGCGCTTTGCCGCCAGCTTCCCGTTTGAGGAGACACCGGATCAGGCCAATGCCATCAATGCGGTGGTCACCGACATGCGCGCGCCCGCCCCCATGGATCGACTGGTGTGTGGAGATGTGGGGTTCGGCAAAACCGAAGTAGCCATGCGCGCGGCCTTTATCGCCGTACAAAGCGGCAAACAGGTGGCTGTGCTGGTACCGACAACGCTGCTGGCCCAACAGCATTTCGAAAACTTTCGTGACCGCTTTGCCGACTGGCCCGTCGAGGTGGAATTGATTTCACGCTTCAAGAGCGGCAAGCAACAGCAGACAACGCTGGAAGCCCTCAGCGAAGGCAAGGTTGATATCCTGATCGGCACTCACAAACTGCTGCAGGGTGATATCCGTTTCAGCGATCTGGGCCTGCTGATTATCGATGAAGAGCACCGCTTCGGTGTGCAGCAGAAGGAGCGTCTGAAATCCCTGCGTTCAGAGGTCGATATTCTCACGCTTACGGCCACCCCCATTCCGCGCACGCTCAACATGGCCATGTCAGGCATTCGCGACCTGTCCATCATTGCCACCCCTCCGGCTCGGCGCCTGTCGGTCAAGACCTTTGTTCGGCAGACCGATGCCCCCATGATCAAGGAGGCGATCCTGCGTGAGCTGCTCCGAGGCGGACAGGTGTATTACCTGCACAATGAGGTCAAAACCATCGAAAAGGTGGCCGAAGAGATCTCAGCGCTTGTTCCTGAGGCGCGCGTTGCAATCGGGCATGGACAGATGCGCGAGCGTGAACTTGAACAGGTGATGAGCGATTTCTATCACAAGCGCTTCAACGTTCTGGTCTGTACCACCATCATCGAGACCGGCATCGATGTACCCAGCGCCAACACCATTATTATTGATCGCGCCGACAAATTCGGCCTGGCCCAGCTGCACCAGCTGCGCGGCCGTGTCGGACGCTCACACCATCAGGCATATGCCTATCTGCTGACGCCACCGCCCAAGGCCATGACGCAGGATGCGGTGAAGCGATTGGAAGCCATCGGAGAAGCCAGCACACTGGGTGCGGGCTTCACTCTGGCCACGCATGACCTGGAGATTCGTGGCGCTGGCGAGCTGCTGGGTGAAGAGCAAAGCGGCCAGATGCAGAGTGTAGGCTTTGGCCTCTATATGGAAATGCTGGATCAGGCAATCAAGGCGATCCGCGAGGGCAAAACGCCGGATTTGGACAAGCCGCTGCACCATGGCTGCGAGGTCAATCTGCACCTGCCGGCGCTGATCCCCGATGACTACCTGCCGGACGTCCACAATCGACTGATCATCTACAAGCGCATTGCCAACGCACCGGATGCCAATGCACTGGATGAGCTTCAGGTCGAGATGATTGACCGTTTTGGCCTGCTGCCCGAACCAACCCGCAACCTGTTGCGCATCACCCACATCAAGCTGAGAGCCGAAGCATTGGGCATTCTCAAGCTGGATGCCGGTGACAAGGCCGGCCGCATCGAATTTGAAGCCGAACCGAATATCGATCCACTGACGCTGATTACCATGATTCAGCGCCAGCCGCAGCGTTTCCGTCTGGACGGTGCCAGCGTATTGCGGTTTACTCAGCCCATGGAAAAGGCAGCCTCACGCTTTGAAGCGGTCGAGTCGCTGCTGACCCAACTGTCGCCCAAAGAGAAAGAGTGATCCTATGCCCGGTTTACTGCAACGTTCCCTTATATTGGCAACCCTGTCCAGCCTGACAGCCGTCGCCAGCGCCGCGGATCTTTACAAGGTCGAGATGCTGGTGTTTGCCAACGAAAGCGGCATCGGCACCCAGCAGGAGTACTGGCCTGACATCAGCCCGGTGGATACCAGTGGTGCTGTTTTCCCACGGGGCTGGGATGGCTATCCGCTTGAAAGCTTTGAGGAGTTGCCACGCAACGATCTTCGCCTGAGTGCTGACGCCAGTCGCCTGTCTCGCAGCGCCGATTACCGCGTGCTTTACCATGGTGGCTGGATGCAACCCATCGGCGGTAAAAGCCAGTCAAGAGCGGTTCGTGTCAAGGCCAGCATCGATGGGTACGAGCTGGATGGTTCAATGAGTGTGTACCGCAACCGCTTTCTCCATGCACAGCCCAACCTTCAGCTGAGCCATTACCGACCGGCGCCGCAAGCGGGCTCCAGCGCTGAAGAGACGCAAGCATACCGGCCTTCCGCATGGCTGCTGCAGGATGCCCGTCGCATGCGCTCCAACGAGATTCACTACATTGACCATCCACACATGGGGATATTGTTGATCATCCGCGCAGTGGACAGCTGAAAGACGCTAAAACCGATACTCAGGGTGCGGTCAGCTGACTGAATCGACTTTCGGGACGAGCAGCCAGCTCCGCAGCCGTCCCCTGCTCCAGCACACGCCCATTGTCCAGAATCACAATCCGATCGAACATCGATGCCGTTTGCAGGTGATGGCTGATCATCATCAGCGTCCGCTGCGGGTAGCGCCGCAGGATATTCTCGATCACCCTGGCTTCTGTTGTCAGATCCAGCCCCTCTGTCGGCTCATCCAGCAGCAGAATGGGGGCATCACGCAGCAGCGCTCGCGCCAGCGCCAGGCGCTTGCGCTGGCCTCCTGACAGACGACTGCCGGACTCCCCGATCAGATATCCAAGCGAATCCTCACCCAGCTCGGCATCCAGACAAACCGTTTCGAGCACTGTCAGCATCTCTGTGCTGCTGGCCGTTGAAGCAGCCAAAAGCAGATTGTCTGCGACGCTTCCCGCGAAAAGCTGCACCGGCTGTGACATGACACTGACCTGTGCACGCAGTGTGTCTTCGCTGTAGCGGGTGACGCATTGACCACCCAGCATAACCTGCCCCTGATGGGGATCATGGAAGCGTGCCAGCAGGTTTATAAGCGTACTCTTGCCACTGCCGGTATGCCCCAACAACAGCACTTTCTCTCCGGCCGAAACCTGTAAGGAAAAGTCCTGAAGTACAGCCGGTGTTGAGCCGTCATAATGAAAACTGACCGCTTCAAAGCCAAAACTGCCAGAATCATTCGGCTGCACCAAATCTTGCGCCGGGTACTGAATCAAGGGCTTTGCATCAGCGACTTCCTGCAAACGTGCACCTGCACGACGGGTCTTGCCCAGGTACTGGTACGCCAGCGGCAACGGCGCGACTACCTCAAACAGTGCCAACACACAAAACAGCAGCATTGCCAGCTGTGCCGGCTGTAACTGGCCATCGTTCACGGCCTGTATGCCAAGGATAAGCGCAAGCAGTCCTGTTAAACCACCAATGAATACGATCACGGCCCCGGTAATGCCGGACAGCAGAGCCATTCTCAACTGGGTGCGCAGCAGTATTTTCTCCTCTGCCTCAACCCGGTCGAGCGCGACCTGGACGCCGCCGTAAATCCTCAGATCCGAAAGTCCCTGCACCAGAGCGATCAACTGCTGACGCAGGCCAGATGTTGCCAACAACTGTCGCTCACCGACGCGATGCGCCACCAGGTGCACAATCACCGGTGTCGCAACCCCCGCAAGCAGCAGTCCCAGCACTGCCACCAGAGCAATCTTTGCACTGTAGATCAGCAGGAACACCAGCACCATTATCGATACCAGAAGTGCTATCAGGCTTGGCGCAAGCACACGCAGATACAGGTTATCAAGGGCGTTGATATCGGCAATGAGACGATTGAGAAGATCCGCGGATCGGAACTGCTGCAAACGCGCAGGCCCAAGCGGCTCAAGACAACGATAGAACCAGACGCGAAGGTCCGCGAGCAGACGGAACGTTGCCTCATGCGTTGTCACGCGTTCGAAATAGCGCCCAACGGTTCTGGCGATCGCAAAGCCGCGCACACCCGCCCCGGGGGTAAAATAGTTGAACTGCTGAGCCGTCACCGCAGTGGCACCGGCGAGGGCAGCGGCCGAAATGAACCACCCCGAGAGCGTCATCAGCCCAATACTGGCCAACAACGTGACAAGCCCGAGCACCATACCGATCAGAACCCATCCCAGCTGCGGGCGCATGAGTCGAATAAAGGGATAAAGCGGCTTCATGATCCCCCTCCTGACAGCTGCAAAGGCCTTAAGTTACCATCCTCCAACTGCCAAAGCTCATCGGCCTCAAGCATCGATGTACGGCGATGGGTGAGCATCAGCACAAGGCGGCCCGCACACAGCCGCTGCAGCGACTGCAACACCAACTGTTCACTGCTCCGGTCCAGATTGGCTGTTGGCTCATCCAGCAGCAGTACCGGTGCATCTTTCAGAAAGGCACGCGCGAGTGCCAGGCGTTGAATCTGGCCACCGGAGAGTCCTGTCCCCCTCTCTCCAACAGTCGTATCCAGCCCGTTCGGGAGCCTTTGCACAAACTCAAGCGCATTTGCCTGCTCAAGCGCCTGATACAATTGATGCTCAGTGGCCGCAGGGGCCGCCAACAGAAGGTTGTCTCGCAGCGTTCCGGGAAACAGCGTCGTTTGCTGGCTGACCCAGGCCACCCTGTCGAGCCATGCCAGGCTGCTGATCGAGTCCAGCGGTTTGCCGTTAACGCTGATCCGCCCATCACTCAGTGACTGAAAACCCAGTATCGCCAGCAGCAGCGATGACTTCCCGGCCCCACTGGGGCCGGCCAGCGCCACAATGCGTCCGCGCTGAAGTGTCAGATCAAGGCCACTGAAAACAGGGCGGGACGCACCCGGGTATGTCAGCTCCGCTTTTTCGATACTGATCTGGTGTATGGTGGATTCGATCCCGCCACCATCCGGCCCCATTGACTGGGGCTTGGCGTCCAACAGTTCACGCAGGCTATCAGCCGCAGCCACGGCTTCCTGACGGGCATGATAATGCGTTCCAAGCTCGCGCAGCGGGAGATAAAATTCCGGCGCCAGCAACAGGATAAACAGCCCCTGATACAGGCTCACGGGTGATTCCCAGTAACCGAAGTCAAGATGACCAAGAAAGCTGAAGCCTAGGTAGACCGCGACCACTGCAATCGAAATTGATGCAAAAAACTCCAGCACCGCGGAAGACAGAAATGCCAGTCGCAGCACCTGCATGGTCCGCTGGCGAAACTCGTCCGCCCCCGTTTCGATTACATCCGCCTGGGATTGGCTGCGCTGGAACAGCTTGAGCGTCACAACGCCCTGAACCACGTCAAGAAAGTGCGAGCCAAGCTGCGACAGCGCAGCAAAGTTGCGTCGATTGGCTTCAGCGGCACGGGTGCCCACCAGTGCCATGAAAACGGGAACCAGAGGCGCCGTGATCAGAAATATCAGACCGGCCGCCCAGTTGACCGGGAAAATGAATGCCAGTATGACCAGTGGCAGAAGCCCGGCCAGTGCCATTTGCGGCAGGTAGCGCGCAAAGAAGCCATCCAGCGCTTCAACCTGCTCCAGCAATACACTGCTCAGCTCACCGCTGCGCTGGTTGCCCGCATAGGCCGGTCCCAGTCTGTCAAGATGACTCAGCAGCAGCCCTCTCAGGCTGCGCCTGATGCGAATGGATGCCTGCTGCCCTGCCCACTCACGCAACACACCCAACAGTGACCGGACCAACAGCACAGCCAGTAACACCAGCAACAGTGGCCCATGCTGCAGCAGCGTTGTTTGATCGAACAGAGTGCCTTCCACGATGCGCGCCAGCAGATGCGCCTGAACGATCAGCATCAAACCGATACCCAGACCGGCCGCAACACTGAGCCACACCCAGCGCTTTTCGGATCGAGCCAGCTGCTTCAGCCAGTGTTTTTGCTCTTTTTCCTTCTGACGACTCATGCCGAACGCTCAACTTCGACAGCCATGGGCTCAGGCTGCTCAGAATCGGCAGACGCCAGGTGTATGGTCTGGGTCGGGAAGGCAAACTCGGCACCGTGGCTGAAAATAATGTCTGCGATTTTCAGCATCACGTCCTGCTTGATTTCGTGGTATTTCACCCATTGAGTGGTTTTGGTGAAGGTGTACACCATAAAATCCAGCGAAGAAGGCCCAAAACGATTGAGCTGTACTATCAGGGTCTGACGGGTATCGATCTCGGGATGGCTGCGGATCATCTCACGCACCTCATCGATGATTGCCTTTACCTTGTCGGCATCATCGTAGCGCACACCCACATGCTCGAATATCCGCCGATTCTTCATTCTGGAGGGGTTTTCAACCGAGATACTGGTAAAGGTTGCATTGGGCACATAGAGCGGCCTTTGATCAAAGGTGCGGATCCGTGTCAGGCGCCAGCCGATATGTTCAACCGTGCCTTCAATCTCCTTGTCCGGTGAACGTACCCAGTCACCGACACGAAAGGGTCGGTCCATATAGATCATCAGGCCGCCAAAGAAATTGGCCAGCAGATCCTTGGCGGCAAAGCCTACCGCGATTCCCCCTATACCGCCAAAGGCCAATATCCCCGAAATGCTGACACCCGATGACTGCAGCAGCGTCAGCCCAGCCAAAATGACAACGATCAATCGCAGAAGTTTTGCGACCGCATCAGCGGTAGAACGATCAACCGTCTTGCGACCCCTGGCCGGTGTTGTCAGGTAAGTTTCACCGGCGCGGATGAAACGTATCAATCCCCATGCCAGAATGATAATGACGCCTATTCGACGCAGATCCCCACCAATTTCGGTACTGACCGGCAATCCGTTACGGCTGAAAATATCCAGCAGCAACGACAACCCGATGATCCAGATCAGCAAGCGCAGCGGTGTGCGAATCGACTTGAGCAGGAGGTCGTCCCATGCTGGAGCCTTCTGGCTGAGGTGATGAATCAGCCGACCCATCACCCAGTTGAGCACAACCGTCAACACCCATACCAGTGCGATAACCGCAGCGGCTGAGACCTGCCAGCTGTAGTCCTCAAGTATCGGCCACTGTCTGAACAGAGGCGCCAGCAGGGGCTTGAGCAGTTGTTCGAGCATTACATCTCCTTAAGCAGCTCCGCAGCCAGAGCGCGGCACTCCTTGAGTCGTTCAGGATCTGGAATTCGGGCCGGGCGAGCACGCATGCGTGCCAGCCGGTGAGAGCCTGCAACCGCCTTGTCGACAAGATGCTCAAGCACCTCACGGGCACCTTCCGGATGATTGCATACCAGTACCATGTCACAGCCGGCCGCAAGTGCACGATCACAGCGTTTGGAATAACTGCCTGCCTGACTGGCGCCTTCCATGCTCAGATCATCACTGAAAATCACACCATCGAAATGCAGCCATTGACGCAGGACCTGCTGCAGCCAGTAACTGGAAAAGCCCGCAGGCGCAGAGCATTCCTGGCTGTACACCACATGTGCAGGCATTACGCCATCAAGGCCACGACGGATCAATGCGGCAAAAGGACGCAGATCCTGCTCCTCAATTTCTGCCATGCTGCGCTCATCAACAGGCAACTCCAAATGCGAGTCCGCCCGAACCCAGCCATGCCCGGGGAAATGTTTGCCGGTTGCAGCCATGCCGGCTTCATGCATGCCGGCCATCAACCCACCGGCCAACTGGATCACGGCTTCGGGATCGGATCCAAATGCCCGGTCACCAATGATGCTGCTCTGACCCCAGTCCAGATCAAGTACCGGTGCAAAGCTTATATCAATATCGAACTGGCGCAGCTCGGTTGCCATCAGCCACCCCAGCTCATGCGCGCAGGCAATGGCATGGTGCGGGTTTTGTTTCCAGCGCCGACCCAGCGCGGCCATGGGTGGCAACTGCGTGAAGCCATTGCGAAAACGCTGTACACGCCCCCCCTCCTGGTCAACGGCCACCAGCAGGTCCGGGCGGTGATGACGAATGGACGCCATCAGGGATTTGAGCTGCTCGGGATTTTCATAGTTGCGGCTGAACAGAATCAAGCCTCCCACCTGAGGACTTCTGAGCTGGTCCACTTCAGTGGCAGTCAGTTCAGTTCCCGCGATATCAAGCATCAGAACGCCAGTCGTCATGGTCTACTCTTCTATCAGAATGTCAGTACCGGGAGAGACCTGCTCGAACAGTTCCAGCAGATCGGAATTGCGCATCCGGATACAGCCGTGCGAGAGCGGAACCCCCATAGGCTCGGTATCCGGAGTGCCATGAATGTAAATGTAGCGGCGCTGGGTATCCACTCTGCCGCCGCGGTTTATGCCGGGCTCGCGGCCGCAGAGCCAAAGGATGCGTGTCAGTATCCAGTCACGTTCAGGGTAACGCGCCGCAAGTGCGGGGGTGTAGATCTCGCCGGTGGGCCTGCGGCCGACGAACACGGCACCTTCCGGTTGGTCGGCGCCAATACAGGCACGGATGTAGTGCTGCCCACGCGGCGTACAGCCACTGCCTTCGGTTTCGCCAGCGCCGGCAAGGGCCGTCGAAACCGGGTAGTGGCGAACCCCTTGTTCGGTGTGTACATCCAGTCTTTGCTGCGTCAGCGATACCTGCAGCCAGACCGACATCAGTGCGTCCCGTTGCGGATCGGAGCTTTCATGCCAGCGGCGATGACCGGAATCATTCGCTCAAGAATCGACTCAAGCTCAACACCATCCACACCATCCTGCTGAGCCAGTGCGCTCAGGGTATGCATGTTGGACAGCGTGAAGATGACCGACCCCAGCAGAAAATGCAGCCGCCAGAAAAATTCCGACTCATCCAGGGGTGCGGCATCCGCCCTGAAATACTGCAGATAGCGATGAAAGCGGTCACCGTAGCGCTCGCGCAAAAACGCTTGCAGATCATGTTGGCTGGGCAGGTACGCCTGATCGAGCAGTCGCATCAGAACGGACAGCGCATGCTGATTGTGACTGTGAACATGCACCAGCGCACGCGCCATTACCTGAAGAAGCGGGTCAAGACCCGGGGTGGCCGCCCCGCTCGACAACTGCGCCAATCCCTTGTCAATCTGTTCACACAGAGGAGACAGTGAGCGCTCAGCTACCGAGCGGATCAAACCGAACTTGGAGCCAAAGTGATAGTTGACCGCAGCCAGATTGACCTCTGCAAGGCCGGTAATCTGTCGCATGGTGGTTTCCTTGAACCCCTGCTCGGAAAACAGTTTTTCAGCGGCCTGAATAATCCGCCCAGCCGTATCAGAGGTGTCATACATCTGCAGATCCTCCGGCCGATCCATTAACGATCTCCATCTCATCTCAACTCATGCCCGTACACGTCAATTACTTCAAAACGACCCAGGTTCAGCGCGACAGCAGGCGGCTGTTTTGCAAACGTTGCCACCAACGCAGAAGCAGACTGTCTGATGTTGTCACCGCCAACTGGCCCAGCCGTTCCTGCAGCCCACGCCGAACTTCATAATGCAACTCATAGACATCATGGTCCTGGCACAGATTGAACAGATAGTCATCACTGGTGCTGATTGCATCAACCAGCTTCTCTTCAAGCGCCTTGCGTCCAAACCATACTTCACCTGTAGCGACCTTGGCCAGATCAAGCTGCGGGCGGTACTCACTGACAAACGACTTGAACAGGGCGTGAGTATCTTCAAGCTCTTCAATGAATTTTTCACGGCCCTTTTCAGTATTCTCGCCGAACACAGTCAACGTGCGCTTGTATTCACCTGCCGTCAGCACTTCATAGTCAACGTCGTGTTTTTTCAGCAGGCGGTAAAAATTGGGAAGCTGGGCCACCACACCGATGGAGCCAATAACAGCAAAGGGCGCGGCCACCAGATGATCTGCAATGCATGCCATCATATAGCCGCCACTGGCCGCCACCCGGTCGACACACACGGTCAGTCGTACATTGCGGGCGCGAAAACGTTCCAGCTGGGAGCTGGCAAGCCCGTACGCGTGCACCAGCCCGCCCGGGCTTTCCAGACGCACCACCACCTCATCATCGGCATCGGCAATGGTGAGTACCGCTGTTACCTCTTCCCGCAGGCGCTCCACATCCGATGCATGCATGTCGCCGTCAAAGTCGAGCACAAACACGCGCTTGCGTGGCTTTTCGGGCTCTTCACCCTTTTTAAGCGCCTTCTTCAAGGCTTTGGTTTCGGCCTTCTCCTGCTTGCGCCGCGCTTTTTCATGCTGGCGTGCCAACGCCTCGTCAACCACGGCCGCTTCAATATCGGTTTTCATGTCTTCGAGCCGGTCATTCAGGCTCTTGATCTCAATGTGCCCCTCTCGGTGCTCTTTTCTGCGCTCGATCAGTGCAGCCATGCCACCCATCAGCAGCAACAGCCCAATCACCAGGGTCAGAGTCTTGGCCAGAAACAGGCCGTATTCGGCTAAAAACGCAGTCAATCTCTCTCTCCGGACAGGGAATTCGGGTTCACTTCAGAGCCGGGGCTACTGTACCATAAACAAAGCTTTTAGCATGCCCGTATTGCCCTCAAGGACACCGCAAAACATGACTCAGCCTCTTTCTCTGGAACGCATCGTTCGCAAGCTGCCACAAAAATTCAACCCGGATCAGGCAACAGGACTGGAGGCCACCTTTCAGTTCCGTCTGACCGATGCTGATTCGTTCTTCATCGACATACGGGACGGCGAATGCACCAGCGAGTACGGCATGCATGATGACCCCAACCTGGTATTGCACCTGGATGAAGCAACTCTCATCCGAATCATCAGCGGCGAGCAGGATGGTATGAGTGCATACATGAAGGGACAACTCAGGGCCGAGGGCAATGTTATGCTGGCCACCCGACTGGGCAAGCTGTTCAGTCGATAACAACGGCTTGAGCGGAAAAGAAATGATCGATCAGCCGCCGCGCAATACTGAAAGGCGGCGGTAGATCCGGCAGATCGTCCAGACCAAACCAGCCGGCGTGAAGAATCTCCTCGCCATCCGGTTCAAGATCACCTCCAGCATACTCGGCAAAGAAGCCCAGCATCAGCTGATGCGGGAAAGGCCAGGACTGGCTGGCAAAAAACCGAATATGGGCAACGTCAATGCCAACCTCCTCACGCACCTCACGTTTCAGAGCCGCTTCAGCGGTTTCGCCCGCCTCAATGAAACCGGCCAGTGTACTGTAGCGCCCCGCCGGAAAACGCGCCGAGTGCGCCAGCAAACAACGATCCCCGCGCGTAACCAGCACAATAATACAGGGCGAAATGCGCGGGTACTGTACCAGACCACAGTTCGGACACTGACGGGCAAGATCCTGGGCATGGGCCTCCAGCCCGCCTCCGCATCTGCCACAGAAGCGATGCTGATCGTGCCAGGTCGCAAGCTGGGACGCCCGAGCCAGTCGCGCGTATTCCGCTTCATCGCCGGCACGCGCCAGCAGGCCGCGCAACCCATCTACCGGCACCATACCCTCGGACCTGTGATTCAGAACAGCCAGCCCAAAGCCGTCATCAACTTCGTAGACGGCCTCAATGACTTTACCACTCGGTTGAGCAAAGAGAATCTCCTCACCCATTTGGAGCAGCTGGCCACGGTGTGAGAGAAACCAGCGTGTTGCCATCACAGGTTGCGACATTCGACCTCCATCACTGCAGCGCGCGCCACACAGCACCGTCACTTTTTTTATCCAACAGGTCGAGAAAGGCCTCATGCCGGACACATTCATCATCACTGGCCCGCAATACGGCAAGATTCAGTGCCCGCGTATCGATCCGCCGGATTGGCTCCTCACCTTCTCCGTCCTCACTGCCCCCCTGTCCCAACTGCAGGCTTGTTTGCCCACCTGTCAGTGCCAGATAGACATCAGCAAGAATCTCGGAGTCGAGCAGTGCGCCATGAAGTTCGCGATGAGAGTTGTCAATGCCATAACGCCGACACAGCGCATCAAGACTGTTGCGTTGTCCCGGGTACTTCTTACGCGCGAGCATGAGCGTATCAGTGACGGTACAGATCTCGTCAACCCGCTCGGTGATGCCGTTTCGCGCCAGCTCCGTGTTGAGGAAGCCAATGTCGAAGGCCGCGTTGTGAATGATCAACTCAGCACCGCGCACGAACTCCAGAAAATCCCCCGCCAGTTCAGCAAACCGGGGCTTGTCCGCAAGAAACTCGTTGGTAATGCCGTGGACTTCAATGGCTTCGGCCTCGACCTCACGGTCAGGCTTGATGTACTGATGCCAGGTATTGCCGGTCAATCTGCGCCGCACCATCTCGACACAGCCGATCTCAATGATGTTGTGACCCGCCTCTGGATCGATGCCGGTGGTTTCCGTATCGAGAATAATCTGCCGTACGCTCACGCTCTGCCAAACTCCTGTACACCACGATTTGCCAACTGGTCGGCTCGTTCATTCTCGGGGTGACCACTGTGCCCCTTTACCCAACGCCACTCAACATCGTGCCGAGCCACCTGTGCGTCGAGCGCCTGCCACAAGTCGATATTCTTGACGGGCTGTTTGGCTGCCGTTTTCCAGCCATTACGCTTCCATCCGGCCAGCCAGCTGGTGATGCCCTGACGCACATATTGAGAGTCGGTGGTCAGCACGACCCTGCAGGGCCGCTTGAGGCTGGCCAGCGCCTCGATGGCGGCCTGCAGCTCCATGCGGTTATTGGTTGTTTCAGGCGCCCCGCCAAACAACTCCTTTTCCTGCTCGCCATATCGCAGCAGGGCGCCCCACCCTCCAGGGCCAGGGTTACCCTTGCAGGCACCATCCGTAAACACTTCCACCACTTTCAAATACTTTTTCCTCTGGCTGTCGGCTTGGGTTCGGCCACGGGCAGGCTCAACAGACGATTGCGCTTCCAGCCTGGTCGTATGGGTGTCATGCCTGCAACATCCTTGCGGGCAAGCACCATCAAAACGGCGCCACTGCAACCCGGCACACGCCGGCTGAGTCGCTCAAACAGCGCCAGGCGACGACGCCACAGATGACTTTCCAGCGGCAGATGATGACAGGCACTCTGTGCCTTTACTTCTGTCATCTGCAACAGGCTGAGCCAGTCCTGCAGTCGACCATGGCTGATCAAGTGCCCGCCCCAGGGAGGCATGTCACTGCGTTTCAGCCTCGACCACAAGCCCCAATAGCTGGCAGGATTGAAACTGAAACTGAGCATAAAGCCACCTGGACGCAACACTCTGGCCGCTTCACGCAGCACCTGATGAGGGTTGGCTGCATAGTCGAGTGCATGATGCAAAATAACCACATCAAGCTCGTTACTGCAGACGGGGAGTTCGGCATGATCAGCGATGATGGTCAGCGGCCCGGCTCCCAACTGCATTTGTGGCATCAGCATCACCTTGCGTGATACCGGACTGGCTTCGAAAAGCACCTGACGGTGGTCCAGCCCCACCTGCAGCAAATGATAGCCAAACAGTGTCGGCAGTACTGATTCGGACAACGCCTGCTCTGCCAGAATCACCTCCTGACCCAAAGGCGTGTCAAACCACTGACACAACGGCGGAATCAACTGCTCGACCGGTAGCTGCTCATTGAACTTCATACCTATGGAGCCCCATGCCGGACTAAGATTTCATCGAACAAAAGTATACAGTACCCTGAATGCCATCCATACCCTAAACACCCCGAGTGGCAGGGTACGACTTTACAACAGGACAGCAGGAATCCGATCATGTTCAATGTTCACCCCATCCCCGCCTTTAATGACAATTATATCTGGGCGCTGCGCAGTGATCTCCACCCCGGAAAGGCGATCGTGGTTGATCCCGGTGATGCGGCCCCCGTTGTTGACTGGCTTGAAGCACATGACTGTCAGCTGGATGCCATCCTGATCACCCATCACCACGCAGACCACACCGGCGGCGTGGAGGCGTTGGTGCAGGAGCGCGACATTCCTGTCTACGGCCCTGCCAACTCACCTTTCAAGGGAATCACTCATCCGTTGAAGGACCTCGCACGGCTTGACGTGCTGGGTGAGTCGCTGCAGGTCAAGACTGTGCCTGCACATACAAAAGACCATATCAGCTACTTCATTGACGGCAAGCAGCCTCAACTGTTCTGCGGCGACACGCTGTTCCTCGCCGGCTGTGGCCGCCTGTTCGAAGGCTCCGCCCGTCAGATGCTGGATGCGATGCATTACTTTGCAGCCCTGCCCCAGGAAACGGAAGTCTATTGCACGCATGAGTATTCGCTCTCCAATCTGGCATTCGCTGCCAGTGTCGAGCCACACAACACCCGTATCAGGGAGGTCAATGAACATTGCCATCGGCTGCGTGATGCGGGCCTGCCCACCCTGCCATCCAGCATCGCCCAGGAAAAGGCGATCAACCCCTTCATGCGCACACAGGAGCCCGATGTCATACATTCGGCAGAACATTACAGCGGCAATCCGCTCAAGACCGAAGTGGAAGTCCTCGCCGCTCTGCGCGAGTGGAAAAACCGTTTCTGATTGACCACAAAGCTATTCCCCCCATAAAATCAGGCTTTTGCGATTTTTTCGGGAACAGGGACTGATGCGACAACTGCCTGCTTTGCTTTTGGCGACGACACTGGGTCTGGCACTGGCCGGCTGCCAGACCCAGACGGTACAGAAACAGCCACTCAAGACATCCAGCCTGGTCACCCCCTCCTCCAGCAGGGCAAGCACCGCAACGGCAGAAACCGAGACCGACCTGTGGCAACTGACACGACAGCATTTACAGCTGCCACTGGATCTCAAGCACCCGCGACTGGAGAGCCAGTTGAACTGGTATCTTCGTCACCCCAGCCACATGGCTCGAGTCACTGAGCGCGCACAGCCCTACTATCACCATATTCTTCATGAGGTTCTTCGGCGCGACATGCCGGCAGAGATTGCCCTGCTGCCCATCGTTGAAAGCGCCTACGACCCCTTTGCCTACTCCCATGGCAGTGCTGCCGGCCCCTGGCAGTTCATACCCGGAACGGCACGGCACTTTGGCCTGCGCTCCAGCTGGTGGTATGACGGCCGGCGTGACATTCTGGCATCCACCGATGCCGCGCTTACCTATCTTGAGCAGCTTCATCAACGTTTTGAAGGCGACTGGCTGCTGGCGCTGGCGGCCTATAATGCCGGCGGAGGCACCGTCAGCCGTGCCATCCGCCGCAACAGTGAGCAAGGCAAGCCGACCGATTTCTGGTCTCTGGACCTGCCCGCCGAAACCAGAGCCTATGTACCCAAGCTGCTGGCAGTTGCTCGCATGGTGCGTGACGCAGACGCCCTTGGCGTGACACTGGCACCCATCGAAAACACACCCCACTTTGAAGTGGTTGAGACAGGCGGCCAGATCGACCTGGCACAGGCCGCTTCCATGGCCGGACTGGAGCTGGACACCCTGTACCGCCTGAATCCCGGCTTCAACCGCTGGGCCACTGATCCCGAGGGCCCTCACCTGTTGCTTGTACCAACCGAAAGCGCCTCACAGCTTCGCGCTGCGCTCGACAGCCTTCCACCCGAGAAGCGCGTGAACTGGCACCGCTATACCGTGCGAGCGGGCGACACCCTCAGCACCATTGCTCAGCGCTTCAACAGCTCAGTCAATGTCATACGACAGGGCAACAAGCTGGATGGGCACCTGATTCGTGTCGGGCAGGGACTGCTGGTACCCAAACCCAGCGTTGCCTCCGAGCAATACAATTTGAGTATTGATCAGCGGGTTCAGGCGGAGCGGCAGCAGCTTGAGCAACGCGCCAAACGCAAGCATTACCACCGCGTCAACTCAGGCGAAAGTTTCTGGAGCATCGCTCGCCGATACGGTGTGGGTGTACGTGATCTGGCGCGATGGAATCAAATGGCACCGGGCGACACGCTCAAGACCGGCCAGACACTCCTGCTGCTTAACATTGATGTTGTGGACGCCAGCTGAACATGGATAACCTGAGTCTTTTCATTATCGCGGTCTCTGTCCTGCTGGCCGTGCTGTTCAAATGGATTCTGATCCGCAAGATTCAGGGCTGGATGGAGCGCGACCTGATCCGCCAGCTGGCGAACGGGAATTCTGACGTCGAGCATCGACTTGAGCGGGCACGACAGGAGATGCTTGCCTCCGGCGTAAAGCGCGCCCAGCGCCAGCAGCACCTCATGCAACTGGCCAGGGACGACGAACCGAAATAGCGGCGCGTTGTCACAGACCAAAGCACAGGTTACATTCGCACAGAACCGCATAACACCAAGGAGAAAACAGTGCCTGTTCAGCTGCGCTCGGTATGCCTCTCGCTTATTGCCGTTTTCTCATTGTTCTGCAGCAGCCTGCTGCAGGCTGAAGTGGACAGTGCTCACGGCATTGCCATGCATGGCAGCCTCAAGTATCCGGCCGACTTCAGCCACTTCGATTACGTCAATCCCGATGCCCCCAAGGGTGGAAGCCTTAAGGAATCCTCCATCGGTACCTTCGACAGCCTCAACCCGTTCATCGTCAAGGGCACCGTAGCCGAGGGGACAGGACTGCTCTACGACTCACTGATGGCACGCGCACTTGACGAGCCCTTCTCCCAGTACGGCCTGCTGGCAGAGCGGCTGCGTGTAGGCCCGAACCGCAACTGGATTGAATTCGACCTGCACCCCAGTGCACGCTTCAGCGATGGGCACCCGGTAACCGCCGAGGATGTGGTGTTTACCTTCAATATTCTGCGTGAAAAAGGCAGCCCCTTCTTCAAAAGCTACTACGCCGGTATTGAGACGGTAACCGCGCTGAGCCCGGCGAGCGTTCGCTTTGAATTCGCAGACAGCACCAATCGCGAGCTGCCCCTGATCGTGGGCGAGGTGCCGATTCTGCCCGAGCACTACTGGGCCAAGCGAGACTTTGAAGCCCCCTCACTGGAACCACCACTGGGTTCAGGCCCCTATCTGATTGAAAAAATCGACCCGGGCAGAACCATCATTTACAAACGAAACCCGGACTATTGGGGCCGCAACCTGCCCGTAAACAAGGGTCGTCACAACTTCGATCGCCGCCAGTATGACTATTACCGGGACAGCACAGTGGCACTTGAGGCGTTCAAGGCAGGCGAATATGACTTCCGCAGTGAACATGCATCCAAGGCATGGGCCACGGGCTATACCGGGGCTCCGTTTGCAGACGGTCGCATCATCAAGGAAGAGATTGAGCACGACAACCCACGCGGCATGCAGGGCTTCATCATGAATACGCGCCGCGAGCTGTTCAACAAGCCTGAAGTGCGTCAGGCACTGGCCTATGCATTCGACTTTGAATGGACCAACAGCAACCTTTTCTACGGCGCCTACACCCGCAGCCACAGCTATTTTTCCAACTCTGAGATGGCTGCCGATGCGCTGCCAAGCCCTGCCGAGCTGGAAATACTGGAGCCGATACGCGACCTGGTACCCAAGGAAGTCTTTACCCAGGTCTACCGCGCCCCCACAACGGACGGCAGCGGACGCAACCGCGCACAGCTGCGCAAGGCCCTCGGGCTGTTGAAGCAGGCCGGCTGGAAGCTTGAAGAGGGCAAACTGGTTGACGGCAGCGGCAAACAGTTCGAATTCGAAATCCTGCTGGTGCAGAAAGAATTTGAACGTGTTGTATCCCCGTTCATCCGCAATCTTGAACGACTGGGCATCACCGCCAGCATTCGAATTGTGGACGTTTCACAATATATCAATCGCTTGCGCCAGTTCGACTTCGACATGGTCGTGTACGGTTTTGGGCAATCCAGCTCTCCGGGTAACGAACAGCGTGACTATTGGCATTCCAGCTCGGCCGATCAGCCCGGTAGCCGAAACCTGATTGGCATCCGTGATCAAGCCGTTGATCACCTGGTCGAACAGCTGATCGCCGCTCCGGATCGGGAGCAACTGGTCTTGCGCGCACGGGCGCTCGACCGCGTTTTGCAGTGGAGCCACTACGTCATACCCCACTATCACATCAGTGCTTACCGCATTGCCTACTGGAATAAATTTGAGCATCCCGAAATAAGCCCGACGTATGACCTCGGTCTTGATACCTGGTGGGCCAAGCCCTGATGGCCGCCTATATTGTTCGGCGCTTGCTGCTCATTATTCCGACGCTGCTGGGTATATTGCTGCTCAATTTCATGCTGGTTCAATTTGCACCAGGCGGCCCGGTTGAGCAGACCATCGCACACCTGCAGGGGCTTGGCGTTGATGCGGGCAACCGTATTGGCAGTGGTGCCCAGTCTGATATTGCCGCCGGCAGTGACAACACCGGCTATCGCGGCGCACAGGGACTCGACCCGGCATTGATAGCCGAGATTGAACGCCTTTACGGTTTCGACAAACCGGCACATGAACGTTTTCTGCAGATGCTGCAAAACTATCTGGTATTCGATTTCGGCAAAAGCTTCTACAGTGACAAAACCGTCATCGAACTGATTATCGAGAAGCTGCCGGTCTCCATATCCCTGGGGTTGTGGACCACGCTGATCACCTATCTGATTTCAGTCCCGCTGGGGATTCGCAAGGCGGTTCGGGATGGCTCATCATTCGATGTATGGACCAGCAGCGCCATTATTGTCGGCTATGCCATTCCCAACTTCCTGTTTGCCATCCTGCTGATTGTACTCTTTGCCGGCGGCACCTGGCTGGAGTGGTTCCCGCTGCGCGGTCTGACTTCTCCCGACTTTGATCAGATGACCTGGTGGCAGCAGGTAGGCGACTATTTCTGGCACATCACCCTGCCTGTGCTGGCATCGGTTGTCTCCAGCTTTGCCACACTGACCATGCTGACCAAAAACTCGTTCCTTGACGAGATTCACAAACAGTACGTTATGACCGCACGTGCCAAGGGGCTGGATGAAAATACCGTGCTGTATCGGCATGTGTTTCGCAACGCCATGCTGCTGATTATTGCCGGCATGCCCGCTGCGCTTATCGGTATTTTCTTCACCGGCTCAATGCTTATTGAAGTAATCTTTTCACTGGATGGTCTTGGCCTGCTGGGTTATGAAGCGGTCATCAACCGTGATTATCCCGTGATTTTCGGTACTCTTTACATCTTCACACTGGTCGGCCTGCTGCTGAAACTGGTGAGTGACATCACCTACACACTGGTTGATCCACGCATCGACTTCGCAAGCAGAGAGGTATAAGCCATGACGCTCACGCCTCTGCAGCGCCGTCGTATCGACAGCTTCAAACGCAACCGCCGCGGCTACTGGTCACTGTGGATTTTCATGCTGCTGTTTGGTCTCAGCCTGTTTGCCGAACTGATTGCCAACGACAAACCATTACTGATCAGTCATGACCAGCAGTTGTATTGGCCCCTGCTGAAGGACTACACCGAAACCGACTTCGGCGGTGATTTCGCTCTGCCGGTGGACTATCGCGACCCCTACATCCAGGATCTGATCACCGAGTCGGGTGGCTGGACACTCTGGCCCCTGATCCGCTTCAGTTACAGCACCATCAATTATGATCTCAAACAGCCTGCGCCCTCCCCCCCCACTAGCACCAACTGGCTGGGAACGGACGACCAGGGCCGTGACGTATTGGCACGCGTGATCTACGGCTTCAGAATTTCAGTGCTGTTCGCGCTGGCACTGACCCTGGCCAGCTCTGTCATCGGTGTATGTGCCGGAGCCGTCCAGGGCTACTATGGCGGACGCATCGATCTTTTTTTCCAGCGGTTCATCGAAATCTGGTCGGGGCTGCCGGTACTGTTCCTGCTTATCATCCTGGCATCACTGGTACAGCCTGGCTTCTGGTGGCTGCTCGGCATCATGCTGCTGTTTTCCTGGATGAGCCTGGTCGATGTCGTGCGCGCGGAGTTCCTGCGCGGACGCAACCTGGAATATGTGAGGGCGGCACGGGCACTTGGCCTGAGCGATACACGCATCATGTATCGCCATGTATTGCCCAACGCGATGATCGCGACACTGACCTTCATGCCGTTCGTGTTCAACAGCGCCATCGTTACCCTGACCGCTCTCGACTTTCTGGGCTTCGGGCTGCCGCCAGGCTCCCCTTCACTGGGCGAGCTGGTGGCTCAGGGCAAGGAAAACCTGCACGCCCCCTGGCTTGGACTTACCGCCTTCATTTCACTGTCGGTCATGCTGACACTGCTGATATTCATTGGCGAAGCGGTGCGTGATGCCTTTGACCCGAGGAAGGTCTGAATGAGTACACCCCTGATCAGCGTTCAGAACCTCAATATTCGCTTCGGAGCCTCATCAGCTCCAGTGGTACGTAATGTCAGCTTCGACATTGAGGCCGGCAAAACCCTTGCGATTGTAGGCGAGTCCGGCTCCGGCAAGTCCGTGACCGCTTTGTCACTGTTGCGGCTCTTGCCCCAGGCACAGGTTGATGGGGAGGTGATCTACACGGGAGAGAATCTGCTTAAGGCTCCCGAAGAGCGACTGCTTCAGTTGAGAGGCAATCGTGTCAGCATGATTTTCCAGGAGCCGATGACGTCTCTGAATCCGCTCCACACACTGGAAAAGCAAATTGGTGAAACGCTGCGTCTCCACCGCGGCATGAGCACTGCTGCCTGTCGTGAACGCACGCTTGAGTTGCTTGAACTTGTCGGCATCGATCATCCAGCGGAGCGCCTGAGTCATTACCCGCATCAACTGTCCGGCGGACAGCGTCAGCGCGTTATGATCGCCATGGCGCTGGCGAATGAGCCGGAACTGTTGATTGCCGACGAGCCGACGACAGCACTTGACGTCACCATCCAGCAGCAGATCCTTGAGCTGCTGGCCCGCATCCAGCAGCAGCTCGGTATGGCCATTGTGCTGATCTCCCACGATTTGAACATTGTCAGGCGCGTAGCGGATTCGGTCTGCGTCATGCACCGAGGCGAACTGCTCGAGCACCAGCCCTGCGCTGCGCTGTTCAGCTCACCTCAACATGAATATACACGCTCCCTGCTGGCGGCAGAGCCGGAGGGCACACCGGTGGCTGTGGCTGAGCCGGACAATGTCGTACTTCAAACACAGGCACTCAAGGTGTGGTTTGCCCAGCGCAAGGGCATTCTGCAGCGTGTCAGCCGATATCATCGTGCCGTTGATGGAATAGACCTTCGACTTTCACGTGGTGAAACACTGGGCATCGTTGGCGAATCCGGCTCAGGCAAAACCACGTTGGCACTCGCCATTCTGCGCCTGATCAGCAGCCAGGGCATGATCGAATTCAACGGCTCCACCCTCTCCGGCCTGAAGCAGAAACAGCTCAGACCCCTGCGCCAACAGCTCCAGGTCGTGTTTCAGGACCCGTTCGGCAGCCTCAGTCCACGCATGAGCGTGGCCGAAATCATCGCCGAAGGGCTTGAAGTACAGGGACTGACGGATCGCACCGAGCAGGACAGACGCGTATGCGAGTCACTCAAGGATGTAGGACTGGACCCTGAAGTACGCCACCGATATCCGCATGAATTCTCCGGTGGACAACGACAACGCATCGCCATTGCCCGCGCCCTGGCGCTGAAGCCACAACTGATCATTCTGGATGAGCCCACCTCCGCACTGGACAGAACCGTGCAGAAACAGATCATTGTGCTGCTGCGTGAGCTTCAACAGCGCTATCAACTCAGCTATCTGTTTATCAGCCACGACCTCGCCGTGGTGCGCGCCATGAGCCATCGCGTCATGGTAATGCAGGGCGGCAAGGTCGTTGAGCAGGCGCCGGCTGAGCGCCTGTTCAGTCATCCTGAGCACCCCTACACACGACGATTGCTGGAAGCGGCGGCATTGCCCTCAGCCTGAGACAAACGTGTGCCAGAAACGAAAAGAGCCGCTACAAGCGGCTCTTTTCAGTTCAAGCGGTACGAGAAGGTTCAGTTCCGTTCGATCTCGGCCGCTTCGGTCAGCGCTTCAACATGCAACTGATAATCCAGCTGACCATTTCGACTTGCCAAAAACGCTGCCATTTGACGCTTCAGCTCAGGCTCGACATCAGACAGGTCCGGCTCCTGTACTGCGCTCACTTTTACCAGAGCCTGCCCCCCGCTCGGCAGTCGCACCGAAGCCAGGGAAACACCGGCCTCTGCAGGCCTTGGGATCTCAAAAGCCTTGCGATTGACGGCAGCCGGCATGCCCTGCTGCTCACGCTCCGCCGCAGCCGCTTCGTTCCAGCTCAGCTCAGGCGCCAGATCAGCCAATGTCTGGCCTGACTTAAGCCCGGCCAACAGTTGCTCAAGCCGAGTCTGCAGCGCGGCCTCGGCCTGCTCACGACGAAGTTCGGCTTCCAGCGTGTCACGGACCTCATCCAGGGCCAGCTGACGCGCAGGGATACGCTCCTTCACGCGTACGACGACTGTCGTTTCGCGATCCAGCTCAATCGGATCACTGTTCAGCCCCTCATCAATCAGCGCCTCGCTGAACGCAGCTTTCACAACACGCGGGTTGGAGGCCAAACCGGTCGCACTGCCGCCTTCGGGGAACGGCTCGGTTTCCTGAATGTCCAGACCCAGCTCATCGGCCGGCACAATCAGGTCAGCCGATGAGAAGCTCAGATCGGCCAACCGCTCAAGCGCTGTGACATACTCGGCCTCGGCACGCGACAGGGACAGCTCACGGCGCAACTCTGCTTCAATCTCACTCAGGGCGGGCGGCTCACTGCTGCGCACATCGTTCAGTTGAATCAGATGATAGCCAAACTCGGTGCGTACCGGCTCTGACAGCTCACCCGGCTGCATCGCAAACAGCGTATCTTCAAATGGCCCCGTAAACACGCCACGACCGTTGTAGCCCAGCTCTCCGCCCTGTTCGGCAGAGCCCGGATCTGCTGAAAACTCCCTGGCGGCATCAGCAAAGCTCAGCTCTCCGTCCAAAATGCGCTGACGCACCGCTTCAGCCTGTTCAAGCCCATCCTCTTCAAACAGGATATGTGCGGCGGCCCGCTCCTCTGTGGCCTGAAAACGTGCCAGCTCCTGCTGATAGGCACTTTCAACTTCCGCAGCGGTCACCGAGTCAGGCGCGACGAAATCCTCCTGGTTCAGCTCCACATAGGAAAGTACAACCTGCGGACGCGTCATGAAACGTTCCTGCTGCTGCGCATAGCGGGCCTCGAGCTCGGCTTCGCTGACCTGTGCCGAATCAAGGAGCTGCTCAAGCGACAGCTCCGTCCAAGCGATATCGCGTGTTTGACGATCCAGTTTCAGCAAGCGGTCAACCTGCTGCTCCGTTGCGAATGCCGACAACTGATAGGCACTGCGCTCCTGCGCGATCAGCTGCTCCTTGCGCAGCAGCTCGCGGTACATCAAAGGAGTGTAGCCTGCACCACGCAATACGGCTTCAAACTGGTTGCGGTCGAATCGGCCGTCAACCTGAAAGTCCGGTGTTGCAACGATCATCTGATCGATCATTGCCTCAGACAGATACAGCCCCTGAGACTCAGCCGACTGCAGGCGCACTTCCTGATCAACCAGCGCCTGCAATACCATACGACGCAGCTGATTCTCGTCAATATCGGCAGGGTTGCCGTTTTCGCCCATCTGCGCCAACAGTTGGCGACGCTGCAGTTCAATGCCGCGCTGCAGATCCTGGTTACTGATCTCTTCACCATTCACCTCAGCCGGCGCCTTCTCGCTGTTAGCAAGTCCGACGAGTGACTCCACCCCGAACAGGGCGAATGTGACGATGATCAGACCAACGATGACCTTGGCGATGATCCCTTTGGAATTTTCCCTTATGGATTGCAGCATGGTTTGGGTTCACTCTGACTCTTTTTTATAAAAAAAAGCGCATTCAGCCTTGAATGCGCTTTCTTGGACAGCGTAGACACTTCTCTGTTTCCAGTGAACGTGCCTGAATCTGGCGGAACGGACGGGACTCGAACCCGCGACCCCCTGCGTGACAGGCAGGTATTCTAACCAACTGAACTACCGCTCCAGTATCAGGACTTCAGATCCCGCTTACTTGTTTACCGCGTCTTTCAGCGCTTTGCCCGGCTTGAAAGTCGGCAGGGTTGCAGCTGCGATCTCGATCGGATTGCCGGTCTGCGGGTTACGGCCGGTGCGAGCGGCACGCTCTTTGGTAGAAAAGGTACCAAAACCTACCAGCGCAACGGACTCACCGCGCTGCAGAGCTTCAGTTACTGCGTCCAGGGTAGCATCCAGTGCACGACCGGCCGCTGCCTTGGGAATATCAGCCGATGCAGCAATAGCGTCAATCAGTTCAGACTTGTTCACATTGTTCCCCTTATCGAATCGTTATCGTGTTCTATCCGTTGTTGTCGTTGCCCAGCGCATAGTCTGCAACTTTATACCAACTGCCCGAAACCGGTGTCAACTGGCCGCAGCCCTTTTCTGCCGCGGCCTCCAGTTAATGTGTGCTGAGTTGACCCGGCTCAGCATGCCCCTTTTTTGCATCGGCGGCTGCCGGTTCTTCCAGTTCCTCGGGCAGAGGGGTGGGATGATAGGCCAGTGCCACATCAAGTACCTCATCAATCCACTTCACCGGACGAATATCAAGATCTGCCTTGATGTTGTCGGGAATTTCCTTCAGATCGCGGGTATTTTCCTCAGGAATGACAACGGTACGAATGCCGCCACGGTGTGCCGCCAGCAGTTTTTCCTTCAGCCCGCCAATTGCCAGGACCTGTCCACGCAGCGTAATTTCACCGGTCATGGCCACTTCCGACCGAACCGGAATACCGGTCAGGGCCGAGACCATGGCGGTACACATGCCGATACCCGCACTGGGTCCATCCTTGGGTGTCGCACCCTCGGGAACATGAATGTGAATATCACGCTTCTCATGAAAATCCGCCGGAATCCCCAGTGAGCGCGCCCGGTTGCGCACTACGGTCATGGCTGCCTGGATGGACTCTTTCATGACATCACCCAGTGAACCGGTGTGTATCTGACGCCCTTTACCCGGCACTACAGCCGATTCGATGGTCAGAATGTCGCCACCCACCGAAGTCCAGGCCAAACCGGTCACCTGCCCGACCTGATCCTGTTCTTCAGCCATGCCAAACTTGTATTTTTTGACACCGTTGTACTGCTCAAGCTCGTCCGCCGTGACCTTGACCACACCGCCCTTGCGCTCAAGCGCCAGCTCACGCACCACCTTGCGGGCGATCTTGGCTATTTCACGCTCCAGGCCACGTACACCCGCCTCACGGGTGTAATAGCGAATCAGCCCCAGCACGGCATCATCGGTAATTTCCAGCTCCTTGGCCTTGATACCATTGTTTTTAAGCTGTTTCGGCAGCAGGTATTTGCGCGCGATATTGAGCTTTTCGTCCTCGGTATAACCCGGAATCCGGATGATCTCCATACGATCAAGCAGAGGGCCAGGAATGTTCATCGAGTTGGACGTGCAGACGAACATCACATCGGACAGGTCATAGTCCACTTCCAGATAGTGGTCATTGAAGCTGCTGTTCTGCTCCGGATCCAACACCTCAAGCAAGGCGGAAGCGGGATCGCCCCGATGGTCCATTCCCATCTTGTCGATCTCATCAAGCAGGAACAACGGGTTCTTGACGCCCACTCGGGACATCTTCTGAATCAGCTTACCGGGCATTGAGCCGATGTAAGTACGGCGATGCCCCCTGATCTCGGCCTCATCACGCACGCCACCCAGCGCCATACGCACATACTTGCGGTTGGTTGCACGGGCAATGGATCGACCCAGTGAGGTTTTGCCCACCCCGGGAGGCCCTACCAGGCACAAAATGGGTCCCTTGAGCTTTTTCACCCGCTTCTGCACGGCGAGATATTCAAGGATGCGATCCTTGACCTCTTCAAGGCCATGATGGTCCTCGTTGAGGATTTTCTCCGCATGCTTCATGTCCAGGCGAACACGGGAGCGCTTAACCCAGGGGATCTGCAACATCCAGTCGATATAGCCACGCACCACCGTTGCCTCAGCACTCATGGGCGACATCATCTTAAGCTTGTTGTACTCGTTAAGCGTCTTGTCCAGCGCTTCCTGAGGCATGCCGGCGCTCTCGATACGGTTTTTCAACTCTTCCATATCGGTAGAGCCGGTTTCATCCATATCGCCCAGCTCCTTCTGGATCGCTTTCATCTGCTCGTTCAGGTAATACTCGCGCTGGCTCTTCTCCATCTGCTTCTTGACGCGACCGCGGATGCGCTTCTCAACCTCGACCAGGTCGATTTCGGCCTCCATCAGTGACATCAGGTGCTCCAGTCTCTGACGAGTCCCAAGGATCTCAAGGATCGCCTGTTTTTCGTCCAGTTTAAGCGCCATGTGGGCCGCGATGGTGTCAGCCAAACGGCCGATGTCATCAATATTCTGCAGCGAGCTGAGCACTTCTGACGGTATCTTTTTATTGACCTGTACAAAGCGCTCGAACTGGTCCAAAGCGGTTTTCTTGTACACCTCCGCTTCAGCAGTGCTCACATCTTCAACCGGCAGAACGGCAACCTGGGCATGGAAGCACTGCTCGGACTCCGTGAGCGAGCGAATCTGCGCGCGATAGTCCCCTTCAACGAGCACTTTCACGGTACCATCCGGCAACTTGAGCATCTGCAGCACGTTGGCCACACAGCCAACCGAGAACAGGGCCTGTGAGTCCGGTTCATCTTCAGATGCGCTTTTCTGAGCCACCAGGAGAATCTGCTTGTCGCTGGCCATGGCCAGTTCAAGGGCATGGATGGATTTTTCACGCCCGACAAACAGCGGGATCACCATGTTGGGATAAACCACCACATCACGCAGTGGCAGTACCGGAAGCTCGACGGTCACCGCGTCATCTTTTGCTTCAAATTGATCCATGATGGAGTGCCTCTTTACAGGGCGCCTGTGCATTAGGGCCGGCGCATCTTCAGATAAGTGTCAGGTTAGTCTTTCAATGGGGCCCGTTCCAACAATTACAACCGGCACAAAGGCTTTTTTCGCGGTTGCACAGTCACTGAGCATCGAACGGGAATCGAGGCGGCCTGATACAGCCGCCTGCAGGGGAGTAAGGGTGTTACTTGAAGTAGGCGTTTTCACGTACGCTGTGATCGGTGGCGTCACGAACACCCACCAGTCCGGGGACACGCTCTATCAGCGTTTTTTCAACCCCGTCCTTCAACGTCATGTCAACGGCACTGCACCCCTGACAACCGCCCCCAAAACGCAGAATCGCGATGGCTCCGGCCTCTTCCTCAATCAACTCCACAAGTTTCACGTCACCGCCATGTGACGCCAGTCCCGGGTTGATCTCGGAGTACAGAATGTAATTGATCTGCTCGTCCATCGGGCTGTCCGGTGATACCTTCGGCACTTTTGCATTGGGGGCCTTGATGGTCAGCTGCCCACCCATGCGATCGGTGGCGAAATCAATATAGGCCTCTTCAAGATACGGCAGGCTGTTGCGCTCAAGATAGAACCGCAGCAGCTCGAAATCGAGAATTTCATCTTCCGGATTGACTTCGTCCGGGCGGCAATAGGCAAGGCAGGTTTCCGCATAGGCCGTGCCCGGCTGGGTTACAAACAAACGCACCGCGATACCTTCAACATCCTGCTTTTCAAGCAGCTCTGCCAGATAACGCTCAGCAGATTCAGTTACCGTAATTGTCATGGCTAAACCTTGTGGATCTCATGTTCGAATACCTTGAGGATACACCCAAATCAATTCCGAGTAAATTGATCGGATATTAATCAATAGGCTTGACGGTCTCGCTGATTCCAGGCATTTCGTGCCTGTTCAAGCCAGTGGGCCTGAGGCCTCTGCTCACCTCGCGACAGCAGGCGCAACACCAGTGCCAGCGTACTTATGACGGCCCCCTCGCCATAGTCATGGTTGATTTCACCCCGCCAGAGCCGGAGCAGGTCGACAGGGTCAAGCCGTTCGTCCTTTACCAGTCGCTGAGGCTCAATTCGAGACCAGACCTCTTCATGAAGATCCCCGGCCGTCACCCAGTGCAATTCGGTATCTGAGTCAGGCTTGGCTTCGGCCTCTCCGCCATCGCCACGTATGGTCAGACTGTATTCAGTTCCAAGCAACTGCGCTGTTCTCTGATGCATGGGAGCGTAGGGGGGATGAAAAACACCGTCCACACTGCACGGTGCATCCAGTGGATTGAGCAGTCGACAGAGGGTATGTACCGGTGAACGCAAACCCAGAATGGGGCGCAGTGCAATCAACCGACCCAGCACAGGCACCATGTTATCAATGGCATGGAATGCCAGGTTGTGCCTGTCCAGCGCCTTGCCAACAGCGGTCCAGCTATCAGCGGCCGTCAGACCAAACAGTGGCAAGAGATCTTCGGTATAGATTCGACCCGGCGTATGCCCTCGCGCGCCATGCATGAACACACGCACCCCCTGCCCTGCCAGCACCAGCGCCGACAGGAAAAACCATGGAAGGTGCCGCTTTTTGCCAGCATAGGTGGGCCAGTCCAGCTCGGCAACTGGCAGATCCGGGCCAGCAAGCCGCTGCTTGACGGCCAGTGCAAAGCCCTGCAACTCCTCAGGTGTTTCTTCCTTCATGCGAATCAGCATCAGAAACGCACCCAACTGTTCAGGCTGCACCTGACCATCCAGAATCATGCCCATGGCCGTACAGGCCTCGTCGGTGTTTAACGAACGACTGCCCTTCTTGCCCTTGCCCAATATGCGCACGTAAGGTGCAAACGGATGTTCCTGCTGCATGAAGTTTCTGCCCCCATCTGCCCACGCATTCCAGCGACTGCGTGCAATTGCTAGAATGCGCGCCTGATAAAGCGGAAATTATGACATGAGTCGACAGCGAATACAGTTTGGTGCCCCGCGGCACGGCAAAAAAAAACCACCGTCCGAAACACCGGTTGAACTGAGAATAGACCGCCTCAGCCATGAAGGGCGCGGCATCGCCAGCCATGACGGAAAAACCACCTTCATTGCCGGGGCCCTGCCGGGCGAGCAGGTGCGGGCAACCCTGACGGAGCGCCACAAGCGGTATGATGAGGCACAGCTGCTCGAAGTACTCGAGGCCAGTCCCGAGCGCCGCGAGCCAAGCTGTCCGCATTATGATCAGTGCGGTGGCTGTGATCTTCAGCATCTCGACATTGAGGCACAGCGCGCACATAAGGAAAAGCAGGTGCTGGACCAGCTCAAGCGCTTTGCCAACGTCGTGCCCGAGCAACTGTTCCCTGCACTGACCGGTACAGCGCTGGGTTATCGCCGCGCGGCTCGCATTGGCCTCAATCAACGTCAGCGTGATGGCGAGTTGCTGGTGGGATTTCGCCGTCGCGGTAGCCACAAGCTGCTCAACATCAGCGAGTGCCCCATACTGGAACCACGCCTGCAGCCAGTATTCGATACTGTGCGTGAGCAGCTTGCCGGTGTCGAGGATATTCGCCATCTGACTCATATCGATCTGAGTTGTGGTGACGAAAATGGCTATATTCGTTTTCGCGCCACACGCCGGCCCGCCGCCGATCTGATCGAGCGCCTGCAACGCATTGCTGACGTACTTCAGTTACAGCTGGTCATCGCACTGAATGACACCACCCTGCCCGAGGCACCTCTACCCTGCCATTACAGCCTGCCGGATTTCTCGCTGCAGCTGGCATTCGGCAGCGGCGATTTCATCCAGGTCAATGCGGAACTGAATCGTCAGATGGTGAATCAGGCCATTGAATGGCTTGCCCCCACTGCTGACGACCGAGTACTGGATCTTTTCTGCGGACTGGGCAATTTCACCCTGCCACTGGCCCGAAGCGCGGCTCAGGTTGTCGGCGTTGAAGGCTCCGCCGACATGGTCGAAAAGGCTCGACTCAATGCCCGCGATGCGGGGCTGGAAAACGCCCAGTTCCATCGTGCGGATCTTAGCGAGAGCTTTGTTCATGCCCCCTGGTATCGCAGCGGGTTTGACCTGATTCTCCTCGATCCTCCCCGTACCGGTGCGCGCGAGGCCGTTCAGCAACTGGCGCATTACGGTGCACGCAAGGTGCTGTATATCTCCTGTAACCCGTCTGCATTGGTTGCAGACCTCCCCCTCCTGCTACAGGCTGGCTACCGCGTGACCCGGTTCGGCATCATGGATATCTTTCCACAAACATCGCACGTTGAATCCATGCTGCTGCTCGAGCGCCCGGTATGATGGAGTATCTGTATCAGGACGATTGGATGTTGGTGGTGAATAAGCCAGCCGGCTTGCTGTCCGTTCCCGGCAGAGGTCCTGATAAGCAGGATTGTGTCTGGCACCGGGTTCAACAACAGCACCCTACCGCCCGTATTGTGCATCGTCTTGACCAGGCCACATCGGGTCTGATGGTGCTGGCAAAGACCGCCGAAAGCCATCGAGCGCTGAGCATTCAGTTTCAGGACCGCATTCCGGAAAAGCGCTATCAAGCCGTCATCGCCGGCGTACCGGAACAGCAGGAAGGCCAGATCGAGCTACCCTTGCGCTGCGACTGGGAACGCAGGCCACGGCAGATGGTTGACCCGGTTCAAGGCAAATCCGCGCTGACCCACTGGCGTTGTATTGAGCGTGGTGACGACAACAGTCGGGTTCTGCTATTTCCCCATACAGGCCGCTCACACCAGCTGCGTGTACACATGCAGGCACTGGGGCACCCGATTCTGGGGGATGAGTTCTATGCCCCTGCCGATGTGATTGCCCAGGCCCCACGGCTGCTGCTGCATGCCGAGCGGCTGGCACTGCGTCATCCGGACAGTAACGAGTGGCTCGAGTTCTGCAGCCCCTGCCCGTTCTAAAAAAAACGGAGGCCAAGCCTCCGTTTTTCTCACCTTGTGGCGCTGGCCACACTCACTGCTGCGGCAATTGATCCTTGACGGCCCAGAGGATTTCCTCAGCCACGATTGGTGCGGCCTCAAGTCCCTGATCATTCAATACCGACAGGAACACACCGGTCCGGGTACGATTCAAACGCAGCTGATAGCGTCCGGTGTGCTCGTAATTGCCGGTCTCGGCATTGTAGCTGCCGCTGTCACCGCCACCGAACACATACACGACCTTGCCGGCAAACCAAATTTTGTAACCCTGTTGGTTGGCCGGGTTGTTCGGATCGGAAAGATCGGTCTCCAGCGGAGCGTCCTCATCAGCCCCACTGGTTGGGCGCGCACCGGTAGAGCTGTAGCTGATACCGTCTTCATCCTCTTCATTGCCGCCAAGCGCCGCACTGATCATGCTGGTATCGAGCTTGATATCACCGCGATCGGAGTGCAGCCATTCGAAGAAGCCCATTTTTTCGGTATCGTCGAACGGTGTTGTGGTGGTGTAGGTCAGATAGAAGATACCAGCGGACTGGTCACGCGTACCAACGTCCACTTCGGCCTGGTCCAGTGCATTGCTGACCTGCTGCCAGGCCTGATCGATTTCGGCATTGACCTTGAGTACCGGATTGCCACGGGAATCGCGCCCAAGCAGCGGCCGCTGGGCACGCTGTTGCTGCATGGCAGTATAGGTATTGGCCGTCTGCTGGCCTGTGGACTTGCTCAGGTAGCGCAGCAGCTCGAACATCATGTCCGACTTGTACTCAACATCACGCGCCTGCTGCTCCCAGTTGATACTGGCCACTTCAGTACCGACAGGATACTGCACATGCTTCAGACGCACGGCAGTACGGCCATAGTTGTCAGGATCAGGGCGCAGGCTCATGCGCAGCTTGTTTTGGGTAGGCCCTTCCATTGACTGCAGTGTCAAGCGCTTGACCCAGCGGTCCATGAAGCTGTATTCACGGCCATCCAGCTTGATCCAGTCCGTTTCCATGACCCCCTGACGCGGGTCGGACCGGCTGATATCGATATTGTTGAAGGCCCAGAAATCCTGTGCCTTGAGCCATACATCAGCAATCGGCTCATCGACAATGATCAGCTTCTCGCCATCTTCGCGACGAAAGTTGACAGAATCACTGCCGGACTCCGCATAGAAGAATTCAGGGCGCGGCACTCTGAAATCCTCTTCACTGCGGGTTGCCGTAACACCTACATCCGGAACCACCAGCTGTTCCTGCATCTGTTTGGCGCGCAGGTGAGGCGGCAATTGCAGGCGCTCATTGCCCTGAGCAAGTTCATAATCCTGGCTGCGATCACGGATCACGCCGTTTTCACCATAAACGGGGTTGTTCTTGACCATACTGCAGCCGGACAGCGCGAGCAGCGCCGCCAGACCAGCCGGAACACAGGTGGTTCGGAAAATATGCATGACGATTCCTGTCAGATGATGCCGGATTCACGCAGGGAGCTGCGCACCAATTCATGGTACTGCTCGGAGAGCACTGTCAACGGCAGACGAATACCGGTATCGATAAGCTTCATTTCAGCCATGGCCCACTTCACGGGGATCGGGTTGGCCTCAACAAACAGATTCTTGTGCAGCGGCATCAGTTTTGCCTGCAGCTCACGCGCGGCTTCGGTATCCCCCTGAAGACCAAGACGGCAGAGTTCCGTCATTTCGGACGGCGCCACGTTGGCCGTAACTGAAATGTTGCCCTGCCCGCCCATGAGGATCAACTCGATGGCGGTGGCATCATCACCGGAGTAAACGGCAAAATCGGTCGGCACCTTGTTAATCAGCTCACGCGCGCGATCCAGATCTCCAGTCGCTTCCTTGATGCCAACGATGTTATCGATCTGGCTCAGGCGCAGCACGGTGTCCGGCAACATATCGCATGCCGTCCGACCTGGCACGTTGTACAGAATCTGAGGAATATCAACGGCTTCGGCAATGGCCTTGAAGTGCTGATACAGACCTTCCTGAGTGGGCTTGTTGTAATAGGGTGTCACCAGAAGGCAGGCATCGGCACCAGCCTTGGCTGCACGCTCGGTCAACTCGATGGCCTCCTGGGTGGAATTTGCCCCAGTGCCGGCAATAACCGGAATGCGTCCATCGACGCGGTTGATGATGGCGCGAATCACATCCAGATGTTCATCGTAATCCAGTGTAGGGGATTCACCTGTGGTGCCAACGGCCACGATGGCATCAGTGCCCTTGTCGAGATGAAAATCCACGATCTTGTCCAGCGCTGGCCAGTCGATATCACCATTGGCTGTCATAGGGGTCACGAGCGCTACAATACTGCCGCGAATCATCTCTGTCTCCATCTTGAATTTGAGAACTCTCAGGTTGCCGCTTCATGCTACCGGTCCAAACAAACGCCCTCAACCGGCCAGCACTTTTTTGCTATCGTAATAGACCGATCATTCTAAACGAATTATGCCCGGCTCGCGTAGTAGTGAGGGCGACTTTTTCATTTTTGAGGACAACCCCATATGACCGCACCAACGATTGGCCAGCCCGTACCCAACTTCAGCGCCGAAGCCACCAGCAATACTCAGGTGAGCCTGAATGACCTGCAGGGCAAGAATGTCGTGATCTATTTTTACCCCAAGGACAGCACCCCGGGCTGTACCACCGAGGGACAGGATTTCCGCGACCTGTATCCCGAGTTCCAGGCCCTGGACACCGAAATATTCGGGGCATCCCGTGACGGCATTAAAAGTCACGAAAACTTCAAGGCCAAACAGTCATTCCCGTTTGAGCTGATCAGTGACAAGGACGAGGCCGTATGCCAACTGTTCGATGTCATCAAGCTGAAGAAAATGTACGGGCGCGAGTCACTTGGTGTAGAACGCAGCACCTTTCTAATCGACAAGAAAGGCGTACTGCGCCATGAATGGCGCAAGGTGAAGGTAAAAGGGCATGCGGCCGAGGTCCTCGAAGCCGTGCGCGGGCTGTGAGCCAGGCCCCCTGCCCTAACCGGCAGGGGGCTCGTACTCCTCTGCCGCTTTCGGCCAGGCACTCAGAATGGCCTTGACCAGTGTTGCCAGCGGAATGGCGAAGAAAATCCCCCAAAACCCCCACAGACTGCCGAAAATCAGTACCGCCACAATAATCGACACAGGGTGAAGGTTGACGGCCTCCGAAAAAAGAAGCGGCACCAGCACATTGCCATCCAGCGCCTGTATCACCGCATAGGCGATCATCAGATACATCAATTCATTACCCCATCCCCACTGGAACAGGCCAATCAAGAATACCGGCAGCGTCACCAGCGTTGCGCCTATATAGGGAATCACAACCGAAAACCCGACCAACAACGCGAGCAACGCCGCATAATTCAGCCCAAACAGGGCAAAGGTCACATAGCTGACCGCACCCACAATAAGGATTTCAATCGACTTTCCGCGCACGTAGTTGGCAATCTGAACATCCATTTCATGCCAGACGCGCGTCATCATGACGCGTTTCTCCGGCAAAAATGCTGTCCAGCCCGCAACCAGTTTGCGCCCATCCTTGAGGAAGAAAAACACCAGAATCGGCACCAGGATCAGATAGATCAGCAACGTGATAATGCTGGTGATTGAGTTGAGTGAAAAGGTCAGAACCCACTGGCCCAGCCGGCTCAATTCAGTGGCTGCAGCCGAAATGATCTGCCGTATCTGGGCCTCGGATATCAGTTCGGGATAGCGCTCGGGCAGCACCAGCAGCAGGTTCTGCACCTCACTCACCATGCGCGGCGCCTCGTTGAAAAGGTTGACCATCTGCTGCCAGATGATCGGCAATACAAAGACAAGGAAGGCACTTACAAATCCGACAAACAGGACAAACACGCCACTGACCGCAACCAGGTGCCCTATGCGTCGGCGCTGGAGCCAGTCGACCACTCCCTGCATCAAGAACGCCAGAATGATGCTGGCAATCACCGGCGCCAGCGGCTGGCCCAGAAACAGAATGACCAGCAAGCCCCCTGCAAGCAGAAGAAACAGGAACAGCGCTTCTTCGTCAGAGAAATATCGGTCTATCCACTTGCTGAAAATCTTGCGCATTGACACTCCTCAGGCGTTGGCCCCACGCCGGATCCAATAGATGTAACACTGATCATCACTGAACATCTGCAGCAACTCGTGGTCAGACACATTCGTATAGGCAGGAAAATCCCGCTGCGAACCCGCATCGGTGGCGATCACCTTCAATACCTGACCAGGCTCCAGCTGATGCAGCGCCAGCTTGGCCTTCAACAATGGCATGGGGCAGTTCAGCCCGCTGGTATCAAGCTCTCGGTCGAATGGCAGCGATGACATGCAGAAAACTCCCGTAAATCACTGGCCTTGAGTGGCAAGCACTATATACCATAATGCACGGCAAGATAATTCTGACAGCGGTAGAATAATGCGACGACTGATGCAAACGCTGCTGATGGCAGCCACCTGTTTTACCACCGCGCTCTGGCCCCTTACGAGCAGCAGCAATCCGGACCTGCCGGTTTTGAATGATGCCAGCTCCGCGATGGTGAGCCTGGATGCCGAATATCGTCTCGGTCGCAACTGGGCTCGTATCCTCCGCGGGCAGGCACCGCTGCTCAACGACTACATCAGCTATCAGTACCTTGAGGATCTGGTCTGGCGACTGTTGCCCAAGAGCCAGATTGAAGACCGTCGAATTGAACTCTTTGTGCTCAACAACCCCACGTTCAATGCCTTTGCCGTACCAGGAGGCATTATAGGCATTCACAGTGGGCTGTTGCTTGCAGCGGAAAGTGAAGCTGAGCTGGCTTCAGTCATTGCCCATGAATTGGCTCATCTCAGCCAACGGCACTATGCGCAACGGCTTGAGGAAGAGCGACGCAACCGGCCACTGATGCTCGCGGGCCTGCTGGCCAGTATTCTGGTTGCCGCTGCCGACACTCAGGGCGGCATGGCAGTCCTGTCCTCGACCATGGGAGCCAGCGCACAGGGACAGCTGGCTTTCAGTCGACGCAACGAACAGGAGGCGGATCGAGTCGGCATGCAGACTCTGGTGGAGGCCGGCATTGATCCGCACGCCATGCCGCAGATGTTCTCACGCCTGCAACGCAATTACCGCTTTTACGGCCAGCGCCCGCCCGAGTTTCTGTTGACACATCCCGTGACCGAATCGCGCATCGCCGATTCACTCAACCGCGCCAGTCAGCTGGCATCGATAGGGCCCGGTACCGACAGTCTGGACTTCAAGCTTGTTCGCGCCCGCCTGCAGGTACACCACAGCGAGTCCCCGCAGCAGGCAGTTGCCACGCTGCGCTCAGCTGCAGATCGGTCCGGAGAACTTCATGACCAGTACGGCCTGATGCTCGCGGCGGCGGCAGCGGCGGACTTTGCACTGGCTGATGCCGTATGGGACAGGCTTTCTGCCTCGGATCGTCGACACCCCTGGCTGCAACTTGGGCGCGTTGAGCGTTTTCTCGCAGCGGGCGAGCCAACGCAGGCACTTGAGGTTTCTCGCGAGATGATCGCACTCTATCCGGACAGCCGCCCGGTACGCACCCTGCACGCTCGCGCCCTGCGTGAGGCAGGACAACTGGGACAGGCCGTTCGTCTTTACAAACAGCTGACCCGTGACTATCCAACCGACAGCCTGTACTGGTACGAACTGGCCGAAGCGGAAGGATTGGCGGGCAACATTCTGGCCGTTCATGAAGCGCGCGTGGAGTATTTCCTGCTAACCGCCCAGTTTGATCTGGCCCTAACGCAGCTTGAATACGCCAATCGTGAAAAGGGGCTCACTTCATCAGACAAGTTGCGACTGGAGCAGCGCGAACAGGAAGCCAAGCGCCTGCGGCAGGAAATGAAAGAGCAGTTCTAGGTGGGCTCATCGGACATCAGTCAAACTGACTGATGTCCGACCCAGCATTCAGCTGGCTGAAAAGTCGAGCATACGCTGCAATGGCTTGAGCGCTCGTTTCGCAAGCGCCTCGTCGACATGGATTTCATCCGTTCCATGTTCCAGCGCCGACAGAATGTTGTCCAACCCGTTCATGGCCATCCACGGGCAGTGGGCACAGCTGCGACAGGTCGCGCCGGAGCCGCCTGTAGGTGCCTCAAGAAAACGCTTGCCCGGTGCCGCCTGCTGCATCTTGTAAAAGATGCCGCGATCGGTTGCCACAATAAAGGTGTCATTGGGCAGGTCATGGGCTGCCTTGATCAATTGGCTGGTGGATCCCACCGCATCCGCGATCTGCACCACTGCATCGGGTGACTCAGGATGCACCAGAACAGCCGCATCCGGATAGACCTGTTTCAGATCCAGAATACCCTTCGCCTTGAACTCTTCATGAACGATACAGCTGCCGTCCCACAGCACCATATCGGCACCTGTTTCCCTGCGCACATATTCGCCAAGATGCTTGTCAGGCGCCCAAATGATCTTTTTGCCCTGATCCGCCAGATGCTCGACAACCTTGAGAGCGATGCTCGACGTTACCACCCAGTCCGCACGTGCCTTGACCGCTGCGGAGGTATTGGCATAGACCACGACCTCATGATCGGGATACTGATCGCAGAACGCCGAGAATTCGTCCGCCGGGCAGCCGATATCCAGCGAGCAGGTCGCTTCAAGCGTCGGCATCAGAATACGTTTTTCCGGGTTCAGGATCTTGGCGGTTTCACCCATGAAACGCACACCCGCCACAATCAGAGTCGACGCGGGATGACGCGAGCCGAAGCGAGCCATCTCAAGCGAGTCGGCCACGCAACCGCCAGTTTCATCCGCCAGTTGCTGAATCAGATCATCGGTATAGTAATGCGCGACCAGGCAGGCATCCTTTTCTTTCAGGAGCTGATGGATCCTGCTTTTGTACTGCTCAATTTCGGCAGATCCCATCTGCTGCGGAAGGTGCTCCTGAGCGAAATGCTCCTGCACCAGAATGCGATCTTCGATGTCCTGCTTGCTCAACATAGTCAGCTTCTTATCATCACGCTGGTTGGATGCCATCGTCGGCAAAATCTTGGGGCGGCGATTATACCATAGTTGCACTGCAGTTGGTGAAGACAGAGTCCCGGTGAAGCCTGAAAAACGGCCTTCATGCAGGGCTGCCAACCAGCAAAACGAAAGGGAAAATGGTGGGTCGTATAGGACTCGAACCTATGACCAATTGGTTAAAAGCCAACTGCTCTACCAACTGAGCTAACGACCCGGAGACTGATGCCAGAACGACATGCAGCAAGAAAAGGTGGTGGGTCGTATAGGACTCGAACCTATGACCAATTGGTTAAAAGCCAACTGCTCTACCAACTGAGCTAACGACCCCCCGATGGGCTGCGCATTTTACCTGTCGAGGCGGGAAAGACAACCCTTGGCGTGCATTTTATTGAACATAAACCGTTGGATCGGCCACACCTGCATCTTCAAAGCCTTTGGCTCGCAGTCGACAACTGTCACAGCGACCACAGGCACGACCCTGTTCATCCGCCTGATAGCAGGAGACTGTCGTGGCATAATCGATACCAAGCTCAGTCCCCCGACGGATGATATCCGCCTTGGTCATGTGCATCAGCGGTGTTTCGATATGGATCGGCTGCCCGTTGATGCCGCGACGGGTTGCAAGGTTCGCCATGCGTTCAAACGCTTCGATGAATTCAGGCCTGCAATCGGGGTAACCTGAATAATCGACTGCATTCACGCCGATGAAAATCGCATCGGCATCCAGTACCTCTGCCCACCCCAGTGCCAGCGAGAGAAAAACGGTATTGCGTGCCGGCACATAGGTGACTGGCACACCTTCCGTCTGGTCCTCGGGTACATCAATACTGGCGTCTGTCAGCGCCGAACCGCCAAAATCCTCAAGGTGCAGCCGCAGCACTCGATGCTCACTGACGCCTATTTGAGCGGCGATGGCGCGTGCCGCATTCAGCTCGGTCAACGAACGCTGGCCATAATCGAAGCTGAGCACATGGCAGCTGAACCCTTGCGCCTTTGCAATTGCCAGCGCTGTCGCCGAGTCAAGCCCGCCGGACAGGAGTACAACCGCACGTTTTTCACTTTGTTTCATGTTCAAATCACTGTTGAGTAGCCAGGAAGCTTCGAGCAAGCCCTGCCGCAGAGGACTGCGGATATTCATTCTGCACACGCTGCATCAGCTGGCGAGCCGTTGTCCGGTCACCGCCACGATCAGCCAGCACGGCAAGTTTGTACAATGCATCCGCCGCTTTGGCATTGCGTGGATACGATGTCAAAACCTGATTAAAGGCACTGCCAGCCGCTTCGACCTTACCCTGAGCCAGCTTGACCTCACCGAGCCAGTACCAGGCATTGGGTACCAGTGCACTGTCGGAGTGATCTCGCAAAAACAGCTCCAGCGCCGCCTCTGCGCGATCAAACTCCCGCTGGCGAACGTGACCGTAGGCCAGATCATAGGCTGCAGTATCATCCTGGCCCGACGCGGCCGGCGGTACCGATGCAGGAGCCGGCGTGTTGGCTGTATCGCTGGTAGAAGGTTCCGGGGCACTCTGCCCCCCCTGCGCCGCCAGCAAAGCATCATCCGGCACCGCATTCATCAGCAGACTGAGGCGCCGGTCCACATCTCGGTATCGATCCAGTTGCTGCTGTTCGAGGCGGTTGATTTTGTGCTGTTGCTCTTCGAGGGCACCACGCAGCATTCTGACCTCATCCTGAAGCTGCTGCAGCGTAAAGACGAGCTCATTCTGAACCGATATGCCCCCACCAGGCTGGACCTGTAACGACTGAGTGCGGCCTCCGGTTGATGAAGCCACCGGTGTCTCGGTGATTTCTATCACCGGCACCGGGGCTGCAAAAGACCAGGATGATGCCAGCATCAGCAGGAACGAAGTCGTGACTGTTGCGGCACTTTTCATTACTTGCTCTGGTAAATCAGTTCAACACGACGGTTCTTGCCCCAGGCATCTGCCGTGTGACCGACAACTGCGGGTTTTTCTTCGCCGAAGCTGATGCTTTCAACCTGACCGTTACCGGCACCGTTCACAACCAGCAGGCGCTCAACAGCCTTGGCACGACGCTCGCCCAGTGCCATGTTGTATTCACGCGTGCCACGCTCGTCGGCATGTCCTTCCAGACGCACGGATGCAGAAGGATTCTGAGCCAGATAGCGCGCATGCGCCTCAAGGTCCGCGAAGCCTTCCTGACGTACAACAGCCTGATCGAAGTCGAAATAGAATACGGTGCGCAGCTGCATCAGATCTTCAGCTGTTACGATGGCACCGTTTACACGGCTGCCATCCGCCCCATACGCATTGACACCGGAAGCCGAAGAACCGTCTCCCGCAACACCGCCGGCATCAGTTGTCGTACTGGTGGTGCTGCAGCCGGCTGCCCAAACCATGGCTGCCGTCAGGGCAACCGCTTTGCTCAGATTGACTACGCGCATGATAAATCCTCGATTTGACTGTTTGTTTGATTAAGTGGATTGCCATTGTGTTGCATATGCTGCAGATCGCCTTTTATTGCAAATAGGGCGACCATGCAGGCTCTCGTACATCACCCCTGTCCACGGGCATTCTGAATTGCACCCGACCGTCCAGTGATGCGGCCGCCAATACACCGCGCGTTCCTTCCTGTGTAGCATAGATCACCACACTGCCATTAGGCGCGATGCTGGGAGATTCGGCCATGCCGGAGCGGGTGAGTATATCCAGCCGCCCCGTCTTCAAATCCTGTACTGCTATATCAAAACCGTTACCGCCACCACTGCTGCGATGAACCATGGTGAGGAAGCGGCCATCCTGAGTCAGCCGCCCCCTGGCATTATAGTTGCCCTCGAAGGTCAGTCGCTCCAGCTTTCGATCGTCAAGGCCCAAACGGTAGATCTGAGGCTGTCCACCGCGGTCAGACGTGAATATCAACGAGCGACCGTCCGGAGACCAGGCCGGCTCGGTATCAATACCATAGTGCTGCGTCAGACGCTGCAACTGGCGACTGCGCAGATCGAGCAGGTAGATCTCGGGGTTGCCGTCACGTGACAGGACCAACGCCAACCGGTTGCCGTCAGGGGACCAGGCCGGTGCACCGTTGAGTCCGGGGAATGACTGAATACGCTCACGCTTGCCCGTCGCCAGATACTGAACATAGATGGCCGGACGACCGCTTTCGAAAGATACGTAGGCCAGCTTGCTGCCATCCATGGACCAGGCCGGTGACATGATTGGCTGGGACGACTCCAGAATCGTTTGCGCGCGTGCACCATCCCAGTCCGCCAACTGAAGTCGATAGCGCTGAGTTTGTCCTCCCAGCTGTTCTGCCGTGACATAAACCACCTTGGTGGAAAAGGCTCCCTTGAGACCGGTCAGCTGTTCAAAAATGCGATCAGCCATGTAATGTGCGGCATCTCGAAGGCTGGACGCGGTGGTACTGACCTGTTCCGCCAACACCTGCTGTTCTCGCAGCACATCGTACAGTTCAAAGCGCATGTTCAACTGGCCACCCTGGACCGAATCTATGCGTCCAATGACTACGTAGTCCATGTTTGAGACCCGCCAGTCGCGAAAGTAGACATCATCTCGACGGCTGGGAAAGCTCAACATGTTGTCCCGTGGCATGGCACTGAAAAAGCCGCTGCGCTCGAGGTTCTGGCCTATGACGCGTGCCACATCCTCTGGCAGCGCCAGGCCACTGTTGTTGCCAAAGGGAACAACCGCAATGGCTGTGGGTGCTTCCACGCCCTGTGTGACTTCTACCATCAACTCGGCGCGAGCCGTCTGAACCAGAAGCAGCATCGTCAGCGCTGCAAAGAGTTGTTTGATCCTTACCACCTCAGCCCCTCCGGCCTGAATTTCACTAAAAGTTTGCGCAAGCGGCGCTCGAACAGTAACGGGTCAACATCGGCGACCCGAGGAAAGCTGCGCGCTCTCAATACGGCCTGAACAGCAGAACTGTCAAACTGGGCGTTGCCACTGCTGCTGTGAATGTAGGCCTGATCAACCTCGCCGTTGGGCAGAAAGTGTATCGCGACAATCGCTTCCATTCCGTTACGTGCGGTTGACGGAATACGCCAACTGTCCTGCAACACGGCCTGTATGTAGGATTGGATGTCGCCAATCACGGCCTGTGAAACCTGTTCTGCACGCGCCTGAGCCTGAGCTCGCTCCTGTGCCAGCTTTCGCTCCAGCTCGGCTTCGGCACGGCGTTGCTGTTCGCGGCGCTCGGCCTCGGCCCTGGCTGTTGCTTCGGCCTTTCGCTTGGCGGCCTCAGCATCACGCCTCGCCTGCTCTTGTGCCTTGCGTTTGGCCGCTTCCGCCTCTGCCTTCTTGCGAGCGGCCAGGTCTGCCTGGCGTTTCCGCTCGGCCGCTTTCTGCTGCGCGAGTTCCTGCTGTCGCTTTTGCTCCGCCTGCTGCTCTGCCCGCTTGCGCGCTTCGGCTTCCGCCTGTTTTCGTGCCAGCTCCTGCTGTCGCTTCTCGGCAGCCTCACGCTCACGCTGCTGGCGTGCCTGCTCCGCCTTGCGCTGCTGCTCCGCCTGCTGACGTGCAATCTGCTCCTGTGCGGACTGCTGCTGTGCCAGTGCCTTGAGGTCTATCATCTCTGCCTGGATATGACGCGGAGCTGAACGCACCGGCTCGGCCGGTCGGTCCCAGTTCATGCTAATCAACGAAAAGGCGGCTGCATGCACAATAAAAGCAAGCACGGCAGGCAGAAAATAGCTTCGCATTTCCACTGTGCTATTCCGTCACCAGACCTACGCTGGTGGCACCGACCTGCTGCAACAGCACCATCAACTGAACAACCTGATCGTAGCTCACGTCACGATCACCTCTGACCAGTAACATTTTCTGGGGGGCACTGGCCAACACCTTGCCGACACGACTGGCGACCTCATCTCGGCTGATGGCCACTCGATCATCGCCGCCCACGTTAATGTAGTACTGCCCTTCACGGTCAACCGTCAGCACCAATGGCTCTTCATCTTCCGTTTCCACCGGCTCGGCACCGGCCTGCGGCAGGTTTACATCGACTCCCTGTGTCAACATGGGGGAGGTCAACATGAAAATAACCAGCAGAACGGTCATCACCTCGATATAGGGGACAACGTTGATTTCCGCATTGATCTTGCGCTGTTTGCGCGGACGCCAATCCATAGATCAGACCTCAGACGGAGTGCACACGCCGGTAGAGAATGCTGGAAAACTCATCGGCAAAGGTTTCGTAGTTACTCAGCAGTGACTCGGCCTGAGAAGAAAAACGGTTATAGGCGACCACGGCAGGTATGGCGGCAAACAGGCCAATGGCAGTTGTAATGAGCGCCTCCGCGATACCGGGTGCTACAACAGAGATGGCGGCATGCTGTACGGTCGCCAGACCACGAAACGCATTCATTACCCCCCAGACGGTACCAAAGAGCCCCATGTAGGGTGCCGTTGAGCCGACGGTGGCCAGAAACGGCAAATGACGCTCCAGTTTTTCTTCTTCACGCGCCATGGCCACGCGCATGGCGCGCTGAACGCCATTCATGACCACATCCGGTTCGCGATTTGCCTTCTGTGTCAGTCGGGTAAACTCCTGCAGCCCGGCACGAAAAATGTTTTCGGCCCCACAGGTGGCATTCGGGGACTGGTTCACGTCACGGAACAGCTGTGCCAGATCAACCCCGGACCAGAATCGGTCCTCAAACTGCCGCATTGAACGGCGCGCCTTGCGCAACACCTGATGGCGCTGGAAAATCATTACCCAGGAAATGAACGAGGCCAGAAAAAGCAGCACCATTATAAATTGAACAGTGAGGCTCGCATTTTCAACGAGACTCCAGATTGGCAGTTTGCCTTCCATCATTTCTCCTCGGCGACAGGCAGTGACTTGGTGACAATATTCATTGATTCAATCAGATTAACAGGCCATCGAGTCGGCCTCATGTCTGAAGCACGCACACAGGCTACATCCACATCAGCCCTGCACAGCAGCCGCTCATCCTCCTTGCGGACAATGCGCTGCTGAAAGGACACTTTGACCCTGCTGGTCCGTTCGATGGTCACTTCTACCAGAAGTTCATCGTCCAGCCGTGCAGGGCTCAAATACCGGCAATCAGTACGGGTTACGACAAAGATAATATCGTCAGCCATCAAAGCCTGCTGCGAACCGCCACACTGGCGCAGCAGCTCGGTGCGAGCACGCTCCATGAACTTGAGATAATTGACGTAATAGACGATACCGCCCAGATCGGTATCTTCGATGTAGACACGTAGCGGCCACTGAAACGGCATGCCGTTGACCTGATCAGGTTACAGATGGCACACAACAATAGCAGCCGCACATATTAATACAAGAGGGAGCCGATTACTCCTGGCAACTGAGACAAAATTTTGTCAGTGGATCAGCACGAAGACGGTTCAACTCGATCGCTTCACCACAGTGGTTGCAGCGTCCGTATAGCCCACGATTGATTCTTTCCAGGGCCTCATTGCAACGCGCGATACCATCGAGATGATGCCGTAAATGCTCAAGGTCCAGACGGCGGGCTATCTCCAGTGCAGCCTGCTCTTCTGTCTGCCCGGGCGGCAAGGACTTGAGCAACTGGCGCACATGCTCTATCTCGTGCAGCTCATCACGCACCTCTTCCTGCAGAGTCGTGAGCAACTCATGCAACTCCTCTGAGAAGCTTTCCAGCTCATGATGATTCAGTACGGCCGACATGATGACGATCTCCGCTAGTGGACTGTCATCATCGTAGACGGCCAACCGCGCGGGCGACTTGATCTTTATCAGTCAGTTGTTTGAGAGATCCACACCATCAATAAACTATTGATATCAGTCAGGCCTTTCAATCCCGAAGTGGACATAGGCGTGGTCAGTGACTACCCGCCCGCGCGGGGTACGCATCATGAAGCCTTGCTGAATGAGATAGGGCTCCAGCACATCCTCTATGGTATCGCGCTCTTCACTGATTGCGGCCGCCAGACTGTCAATCCCTACCGGGCCACCTCCGAACTTTTCTATCATCGCCAGCAGCAGGCGACGGTCCATGTGATCGAAACCGCGCTCATCCACATTCAGCATGTTCAGCGCCAGGTCAGCGATTTCCTTGGTGATGCGGCCATCCCCCTTTACTTCGGCAAAATCTCGGGCGCGTCGCAACAGACGGTTTGCAATACGCGGCGTGCCACGCGAGCGCCGCGCCACTTCACGCGCCCCCTCTTCATCGATGTGCGTACCCGAAAGCTGACCGGAACGCATTACGATGCCCGTTAAATCCTGAATTGAGTAATACTCAAGGCGCTGCACGATGCCAAAGCGGTCACGCAATGGCGAGGTCAGAAGCCCCGCCCGCGTCGTTGCCCCCACCAGGGTGAACGGCGGCAGATCAAGTTTGATGGAGCGCGCGGCCGGCCCTTCCCCGATCATGATATCCAGCTGATAATCTTCCATGGCTGGATAGAGTACCTCTTCCACATTGGGGCTCAGGCGGTGAATTTCATCAATAAAAAGCACGTCGCCGGCTTCGAGGTTGGTCAGCAAGGCGGCAAGATCGCCGGCCTTTTCCAGTACCGGACCTGAGGTGGTACGGATCTGGGCACCCATCTCATGGGCGATGATATTTGCCAGCGTTGTCTTACCCAGACCAGGCGGGCCGAAAATCAGTGTGTGGTCCAGCGCCTCGTTACGGTTACGGGCAGCATGAATAAAGATTTCCATCTGCTCGCGCACCACAGGCTGCCCTTTATAGTCCTTGAGCAGCTTGGGGCGGATGGCACGATCATGAACCTCTTCGGCGGGGGACGCCGTGGGGGTAATAAAACGATCAGCTTCAATTCTCATAGGGCGAGTCTCAACCTACCATGGTCCGCAAGGCATGACGAATCAGCGCTTCCGTGGCGGCGTCTTCTCCCAGGGATTGTACGGCCTGCTCGATGGCACGCGTGGCCTGCTGCGGCTTGTAGCCCAGCGCGATCAAGGCGCTCTCGGCCTCCGCTCGATAATCTGCCGCAGCGGGCAGCACCGCATCCGGCTGATTACCACTGCTCAGCTCAAGCTCAGTTAACGTCGGCAGCTGCAGTTGATTGAGACGGTCTTTCATTTCGACAATCAAGCGCTCGGCGGTCTTCTTGCCAACACCAGGCACCCTCACCAGCGCCGTAGTGTCTTCATTATGCACGGTGCGGATAAAGTCATGTGCGCTGATGCCGGACAGAATGGACAGCGCCAGCTTGGGACCAACCCCATTCACCTTGATCAGGGCGCGAAACAGCAGTTTTTCCTGTGTATCGACAAAGCCATACAGCAGCTGGGCGTCCTCTCGAACCACAAAGTGCGTATGCAGAGACACCTCCGCCCCAACCTCCGGCAACTTGTAGAAGGTATTCATCGAGGCCTCGATTTCGTAGCCCACACCATTCACATCCAGCAGCATCCAGGGTGGCTGCTTTTCAAGAATTCGACCTCTGAGGTGACCGATCACGCGATTTACATCTCCATTATGACATCAGTAACGCCAGCGCCCGGCGGTTTTGCCACGCGCCTGCTGAATCTGTCCTGCACAGATATGGGCATGGCAAAGCGCAATGGCCAGTGCATCAGCAGCATCCGCCTGGGGCAGGCCGGGCAGTTTCAGCAGATGCATCACCATATGCTGCACCTGCGCCTTGTCAGCACCACCATTGCCGACGACCGATTGTTTGACGCGGCGAGCTGCATATTCGGCAACGGGCAACAACCGATTGGCTCCCGCGACGATCGCCACTCCCCTCGCCTGACCCAGTTTGAGGGCAGAATCCGCATTGCGTGACATGAACACCTGCTCGATGGCCATCTCCTGCGGCTGATAGCGCTCAATCACCTCCGTGACACCGGCATACACCTGCTGCAAGCGATCCGAGAGGATATCACCGCTGATGCGGATACAGCCACTGGCCACGTATTCGATGCGAGGCCCTGCCACACGAATAACCCCGTAGCCGGTTATTCTCGAACCCGGATCGATCCCCAAAATCAGCATGGACCCATCTCGATACTCCGGAAACATTTCATTCGAGTCAAAGCTGTATATTTATACACAAAAACGACTTGTTTTGCTCGAAAAAAAACCGGGGTTACCCCCGGCTTCCGTCGCCACGATACCGCTCGGCTATTCCATCGCCTCTTCGGGGATCTCGGCATTGTGATAGACGTTCTGGGTGTCGTCGAGATCTTCCAGCGCATCAATCAGCTTGAGCGCCTTTTGTCCGGTTTCCACATCCAGCTCAACGGTCGTTGAAGGGATCATGCCAACCTCGGCATACACCGGCTCGAGACCTGCATCCACCAGCGACTGTTTCACATCCATGAAATACTGCCAGGGCGCAAACACGTCAATGGAGCCATCTTCATTGGTGACCACATCATCAGCACCTGCCTCAAGCGCCGCTTCCATAATGGCATCTTCATCAGCGCCCTCACCGAAGGTGATCTGACCTTTTTTCTCGAACAGATAGGCAACGGATCCGTTGGTACCCAGGTTTCCACCCGCCTTGTTGAAAGCGGCACGCACCTGAGACACGGTACGGTTGACGTTATCGGTCATGCATTCAACCAGAATGGCCACACCGTTGGGGCCATAACCTTCGTAGGTCAGCTCATCGTAATTGTCACCGTCAGCACCACCGGCACCACGGGCGATCGCCTTTTCGATGGTGTCCTTCTTCATGTTGGCGCCCAGCGCCTTGTCGACCGCTGCACGCAGACGCGGGTTATCTTCCACGCTACCACCGCCTTCCTTGGCCGCAACGGTCAACTCACGAATCAGCTTGGTGAAAATCTTGCCACGCTTGGCGTCCTGAGCCGCTTTGCGGTGCTTGATGTTAGCCCACTTTGAATGACCTGCCATACAACATCCTCGAATATCTATCGTGTCGTCACATGGGGCGACAGCACGGGTCGCCCCGGATCTATCATCAGGGAGTCTTGCGCAGCTTGATGTTCAACTCGCGCAGCTGAGCGGCACTGACTTCGCCCGGCGCATCGGTCAGCAGACAGGCGGCGCTCTGGGTTTTCGGGAAGGCAATCACTTCACGAATCGAAGCGGAACCGGTCATCAGCATAACCAGACGGTCCAGACCAAAGGCCAGACCACCATGGGGAGGCGCGCCATACTTCAGGGCATTAAGCAGGAAGCCGAATTTTTCTTCCGCCTCCTCATCAGTGATGCCCAGCACCTTGAAGACGGCACGCTGCATGGCCTGGTCATGAATACGGACGGAACCACCGCCCAATTCAGTACCGTTCAGCACCATGTCGTAGGCACGGGACAGCTTGCCCTCCGGCTCGGCAACCAGTTCTTCCGGCGTGCAGCTTGGAGAGGTAAACGGGTGATGCAGAGCGGTCAGAGAGCCATCGCTGTTCTCTTCGAACATCGGGAAGTCCACCACCCACAGCGGCGCCCATTCGCGCTCAATCAGGTTCATGTCTTCGCCGACCTTGATACGCAGTGCACCCAGGGCTTCGTTGACAATGGTCGCCTTGTCGGCACCAAAGAACACGATATCGCCGTTCCTGGCCTCCAGGCGCTCCATAACTTTCAGGGCGACATCTTCACCCAGGAACTTGACGATCGGTGACTGCAGACCCTCAGCGCCCTTCTCCAGTTCATTGACCTTGATCCAGGCAAGACCCTTGGCGCCGTAAATGCCAACAAACTTGGTGTAGTCATCAATAATCTTGCGCGTCAGCTCGGCGCCGCCCGGTACTTTCAGTGCAGCTACGCGGCCTTTCGGATCCCTGGCGGGACCGGCAAATACCTTGAACTCGATATCCTGCAGCAGGTCAGCCACATCAACCAGCTCCAGCGGGATACGCAGGTCCGGCTTGTCGGAGCCGTAGCGGTGCATCGCTTCGGAGTACGGCATGCGCGGAAATTCGCCCAGGTCCACATCCAGCAGCTCGATGAACAGCTTGCGAATCATGGCTTCGGTCAGCCCCATGATACCTTCCTCGTCCATGAACGAGGTTTCAATATCAATCTGGGTAAATTCAGGCTGACGGTCGGCACGCAGGTCTTCATCACGGAAGCATTTTGCAATCTGGTAGTAACGATCAAAACCGGACACCATCAGCAACTGTTTGAACAGCTGCGGCGACTGAGGCAGGGCGAAAAAGCTGCCTTCATGCGTACGGCTCGGCACCAGATAGTCACGAGCACCTTCCGGCGTTGCACGGGTCAGAATCGGCGTCTCGATATCAAGGAAGCCGTTTTCTTCCAGGTAGTTGCGAATGTTATGCGTGATTTTGGAGCGGAAACGCAGCTTGCGCTGAATCTCCGGGCGACGCAGGTCGATGTAGCGATGACGCAGACGAACGTCTTCACCCACCTGCTGATGCTCATCCAGCTGGAACGGAGGCGTTTCGGCCTTGTTGAGGATCACCAACTCCTTGCCAAGCACCTCGATTTCACCGGTACCCATCTCCTTGTTGACGGTACCTTCCGGACGCCCACGTACGGTACCGCGCACTTCAACCACGTATTCGTTACGAACGCTGTCAGCCAGATTGAAGCTTTCTTCACGGTCCGGATCGAACACCACCTGAGTGATGCCCTCACGGTCACGAAGGTCGAGAAAGATCACTCCGCCATGGTCACGGCGACGGTGTACCCAGCCGCTGAGTGTGACATCTTCACCGATATGTTCTGATCTGAGATCGCCGCAATAATGGCTACGCATACTGTCCTGTTCCTGTATCGGGGTGCATCAAGGAAAATGAAAGGCGGGAATTATAACCGATTTGACCGGGCCTGACAGGCCCGGTGGCAGGGATAAAGCCGGGAAAGGCTCAGTTATGTGGCTCAAACGCCATTTCGCCATCCAACAGCGCTTCCAACTTGCCGCGAACCCGATCAAGCTGTTCCTGCGTATACGCAACTGAAGGCACCTTGCCCCAGACAGGGCCGGGCCAAGCGGGATCGTTCTCTTTGCGGACAATCACGTGCATGTGCAACTGTGGCACCATATTGCCAAGGCAGGCCACGTTCATTTTGCGCGCCTGAAACAGATCCGCCAGTGTCTCGGCCAGATCACTGGCTTCGTGAATCAACTGCTGCTGTTCACTGGCAGGCAAGTGGTAAAGTTCAGTGACACCCGCTCTTCGCGGCACCAGAATAAACCAGGGGTACTGACTGTCATTCATCAGCAGCAAACGGCACAGGGGGTAGTCGCCGATAGCAATCGTATCGGTCACCAGACGGGGATCAAGTTCAAACTCCAGCTCCAGTTCATCCATTGCCCTGCTCCTCAAGTTGTAAAATATGCTTTTTAATCCACCAGTTAGACAGATTAGTATAGGTCGGCATGGCTAAAGTCAATCTGCATCAAAGTATAGAAGGGATCGCCCCCGCACGCTGGAACGCCCTGTGCGGCACGGCATACCCCTTCCTGCGTCATGAGTTCCTGCATGCACTGGAGGCTTCCGAGAGTGTCGGCCCACGCTCAGGCTGGCAGCCTCTTCACGTTGAGCTGCTTGATGACGATGGCACTCTTCAGATGCTCATGCCGCTTTACCTCAAGTCTCATTCATGGGGCGAATATGTGTTCGACTGGGCCTGGGCCGATGCCTATGAGCGCCACGGCCTGAGCTATTATCCCAAGCTTCTTAACGCCATCCCCTTCACGCCAGCCACTGGCCCTCGCTTTGGCACCTGCCTGAGCGATGGCGAGCTGATGCAACAACTCCCGGATCTGATCCAAACGATCTGCAGCCAAACCGGTGCGTCCTCATGGCATGGGCTTTTTCTGCCGCAGCCTGTATTGCAAGGCGCGCCAAAATCACTGTTACATCGACTGGGTGCGCAATATCACTGGTTCAACCAAAACTACCGTGACTTTGACGATTTTCTGGGCTGCTTCAATTCACGCAAACGAAAGGCTGTTCGACGCGAGCGTAAAAGGGTCGAGGAACACGGCATCCGACTCAAACGCATCCAGGGCAGTGCGATCAGCTCCGAACAGCTTGATCTGTTCTACCGCTTTTACCAGATGACCTATCTCAAGCGCGGCCGACAGGGTTACCTGACGCCGGAGTTCTTCCATCGCCTGCACCAAAGCATGCCCGAGCAACTGCTGCTGATACTGGCCGAGCGCGAAGGAAGCGCCATTGCCGCAGCATTGTGCTTCGTCGGTGACGATACACTTTACGGCCGCTACTGGGGCTGCGTGGAAGAGCATGACTGCCTGCATTTCGAAGCCTGCTACTATCAGGGTATCGAATTCTGTATCGAGCAGGGCCTTTCACGCTTTGACCCAGGCGCCCAGGGGGAACACAAAATCCAGCGGGGCTTTGAACCGGTTCCGACAGGATCGTTACACTGGATTGCCCACCCAGGATTTGAAGCGGCGATACGTGATTTTCTGCAGCAGGAAACCCATGCAATGCAGGAGCAGATGGAGGCATTGCGCGGCTGGTTGCCATTCAGACAACCAGCCGAATGAGCGGCATTGATGCTACAGGATCATGGCCGCAACCCAACCGGCGACCAGCAACGGCAGGTTATAATGCAAAAAGGTTGGCACGACCGTATCCCAGATGTGGTGATGTTGACCATCTACATTCAAACCCGCGGTTGGGCCAAGTGTAGAGTCCGATGCCGGCGAGCCCGCATCCCCGAGAGCAGCGGCAGTACCGACCAGCGCAACAATCGCCAGCGGACTGAAGCCCAGCGACAGTGCCAGTGGGACATAAATGGCGGCGATGATCGGGATGGTTGAAAATGACGAGCCAATACCCAGCGTAATCAGTAGCCCAACCACCAGCATCAACAGTGCCGCCATCGCCTTGTTCTGGCCGATCAATTCGGCACTGCTGCTGACCAGCGTCGCTATTTCACCGGTCTGGCGCAGCACTTCTGCAAAGCCCGCTGCCGTGATCATGATAAAGCCGATCATCGCCATCATTTTCATGCCGTCAATCAGCACTCCATCGGCCTGTTTCCAGCGCACAATCCCGCTGACCGTACAGATCATGTAACCGGACAATGCACCCAGCACCATGGAGCCGGTCCAGAGCTGAACCCCGAAGGCTGCCAGCATCGCCACAATGACTGCAGCCAGCCGACCTGCACTGTACTCAACCTGCACGCGCTCCACACGCTCCAGTGGCGCAAGATCATAGCGGCGCTTGCGACCATAACTGATCATAGCCAGCAACAGCCCCGCCACCATGCCTGCTGCCGGTATCCACATGGCGGACATCACGTTGATGCCCTCCATCGCCAGACCATTGTCAGCAATATTTTTCAGCAGGATGTTGTTCAGGAAAATACCCCCAAACCCCACCGGCAGAAACATGTAGGGCGTTACCAGGCCAAAGGTCAGCACACAGGCAATCAACCGACGATCGAGCTGCATCTTGCTCATTACCAGCAGCAGCGGCGGAATCAACAAGGGGATGAAGGCAATATGGATTGGAATCAGGTTTTGAGAGGACACGGCGATCGCCAGAATCACCAGCACCAGCGCATATTTGACCACGCGCGTGTTGCCATTGCCCTGCCCCAGCTTGCGCTGAACCAGATCCGCCATGGCATGTGGCAGGCCGGACTGGGCAATGGCAACGGCAAAGCCACCCAGCATGGCATAACTGAGGGCCACCTCCGCACCACCACCAATGCCACTGCTGAAGGCCGCCAGTGTCGGCTCAAGCCCCATTCCGGCCAGAAGCCCGGCGCTCAAGGCACCCAGAATCAATGCAACCACGACGGGCGTGCGCATAAGGCTCAGAACCAGCATCACCAGTACGGCCGCTACGACAGCATTCATCAGTCATTCACTCCTGCAGCGTTTACTGCTCAAGGTAGACGAAAAAAAGCGCGCACTCTGCAGCAGCGGTGACCGGATGTCAAACCTCAGTTGCGACGTATGCTGAACAACTCGCCCAGACTCGCATATTCGGAGCCCCCTAATCGTGCAAGCGGCCTGAGGCTGCCGGCATCGAAGCGGGTGCGCCCCTTGTCATCCACTCGACACACACTGTCATCAATCCAGACGCGTTCCACCTCAACCAGCAGCAGATGCTGTGGTCGATTACCCACTTCCAGATGCTGGTACAACCTGCAGGCAAGCGCGACCGGGGCATCCGGCAAGCGCAGCAATTCATCCCCCTCGAACGGGACCAGCGTCTGGCCGGTCAGCGCCAGTTCGGATTCCCCCTGTGGCAACTCCGCGGCACTGTCACTCACCAACTGGGCCTGACTGTCTGCCGCTATATGAATCACGCAGCGATTATGCTCCAGCAGGTTGCGGCAGGTATCCTTCGGGCTGCCATCGCTTTTCTGACCAATGGACAGCATGAGAATCGGGGGATCACTGCATACCACGTTGAAAAACGAAAAGGGCGCAAGGTTATAGCTGCCGGCATCCACATCATTGGGGCTGAGCACCCAGGCAATGGGTCTTGGAATGATGACCTGAGTCAAGGTGTGGTAAATCTCGGTGGGGCTCACCTGATTGGCTTCAATGATCATTGCTGCTCCTGCTAAACCCTTTAAAAGGCCCACAGCATAACATTCACCCTTTCTGATACCTACGCAGGATACGCAGATGCAACATGAGGTGAACTGTTGAAGACAACACGCGAATTGAAAATCTTGCAGCCAGACAGACTCGCAAACCCGAAGCAAAGACCTAAACTGAAAATCCCGTGATCGGGCACCCCCTTCAAAAAACCTCAAGTGCGAGGAGGACTGGTATGCTGACGTACGAAGAATGCCTGGAGATGAGCGACCTCTCGGCTGACGAAATCGCCGCCATTGCCGAGCATGAACATATGGACCCGATGATCGCTGTTGCCCTCGGGCATTACCTTGTCACCCATGATGGCGAAAAACGTATCCAGCGCTTTATTCTGGATGACATTGAACGCGCACGCCGTTGCGGCGATCAGAAAAAGCAGGCGTTGCTGGCCGGCGCATTGCGCCATTTCATCGCTACCCACCCTGTCAAAAAGTCACAGAGCCAGATACTGGCTTCCTGACCTGCTTTCTACGGCCGAATGATTCCTGCGCTGCAGGATCATTCGCCACTCACGCATCAACGCCCCCGCTGCATCAGGCGATCCACTCGAAGCCTTTGGCGCTGATCAAACAGTCGCCAGCTGCCAGCCAGCACCGCAAGCATCGCGCCGAAGCCGCTCCCCACTGCAATGATCAGCATGATCAAAATCTGATATTTGACCGCAAGCGCCGGCGTTGTGCCTGCCAGAATTTGCCCGGTCATCATCCCAGGCAGACTGATAATACCGGCAGCAGCCATGGCATTGATGCTGGGTATCATCCCTGCCCGCATCGCCTCTCGCCGTATGGGCCCCAACGCCTGCTTCCAGCTCTGACCAAGCATCAGGCGATTCTCGATCTGAGCCCGTTGCTGCCAGGCCGTTTCTGTCAGCCTGTCCAGGCTCAGCGCAACACCGGTCATGGTATTTCCCAGCAACATGCCCAACAGCGGTATCGCATACTGCGGTCGGTACCAGGGCTCCGGCCCAACCAAAACCAATAACGTGATAATTGCAATCGTGAATGATGAGACAAACATGGATGCCGTGCCGATACAGTAGGCCCAACCCCCGCTGAAACGGCGTTGCTGTCGAGCCATGACCTCACGCCCGGCCAGCAGCAACATCACCAGCGCCATCACGCTCACCCACAGCAGTGTACCCACCGAAAACAGCAGCTCAAGCACCAGGCCAATCAGGAACAGCTGTACCACGGTGCGAACGGCGGCGATCAGCAGACTGCGACTGATCCCAAGCCGCGCCAGCCAGGCACACAGTGCCAGCACCACCACCAATCCTGCAGCCAGTGACAACTGCCACCCGCTGATTTCGACAATGTCCATTACTTCACCTCAACCAGACGGCCATCATCAATACTCAGATGCCGGTCGGCTACCCGGCGGATCTGCTCCGCATCGTGTGCAACCCAGAGCACAGGCCACCCCTGTGCCTGTATTCGCTCAAGCAGGAGGGCTTCAACCCGGCACGTTGTATCAGGGTCCAGGTTGGCGCAGGGCTCATCAAGCAACAACACCTTCAGCGGCACAGACAATGCGCGCAGGATGCCCAAACGCTGCCGCTCGCCCGTTGACAGCCTGGACACTTGCCAGTCAGGCGCATCGTCCGGGAGCCCCAACGCTGCCAAATCCTCATGAGCACATGCCGTTGAGAAGTGCTCCCCAACACACTCTTCCCACCACTGGCTCTCCGCCGGAACCAGCCTCACACGCTGTCGCCATTGATCTGCCGGCAGCTGTTGCTGCTCCAGATCGTTCAGGAGTACCTGTCCATCATGCGGTTCCAGATCAGCCACGGCACGCAACAGACGGCTTTTGCCGCTGCCCGACGCACCGCTGATGCAACAGATTTCCCCGGGAGCAACCCTGAGATCAAAAGGCTGCAGCAGCTCATTTCCAAGTTGCCTCAAGCATAGAGTGACGGCTGACACAGGAGCCTCCCATACAATAAAAAACCGGAGCCAGCATAGCAGCCGGTCTCCGGTTTGGTCATTCGGATGTGCTGTGTGGGTCAGAGTGCGTCGTCGAGCTCCGGCAACGCCGTAAACAGGTCGGCCACCAGACCATAGTCAGCCACCTGGAAAATCGGCGCCTCTTCATCCTTGTTGATTGCAACAATCACCTTGGAGTCCTTCATGCCCGCCAGGTGCTGGATGGCACCGGAAATGCCGACCGCTATATACAGCTCAGGCGCCACGATCTTGCCTGTCTGTCCAACCTGCATGTCGTTGGGGGCAAAACCGGCATCAACCGCCGCACGGGAGGCACCGACTGCAGCCCCCAGCTTGTCAGCCACTTTTTCCAGCAGATGGAAATGCTCGCTGTCCGCCATGCCGCGACCACCGGCAATGACCACTCGTGCCGATGTCAGCTCAGGACGATCGGACTTCGCCATCTCCTCACCGACAAAGCGACTGAGTCCGGTATCCTCAATCTGGCTCAGTGTTTCAACAGCTGCACTGCCACCTTCCGCCGCCACCGCGTCAAATGCTGTACCGCGCACGGTAACCACCTTGACCGCATCCAGTGACTGCACGGTCGCAATGGCGTTGCCCGCGTAGATGGGACGAGCAAAGGTGTCAGCGGATTCCACCTTGATGATGTCCGAGATCTGCCCCACATCCAGCAGCGCCGCAACCCTGGGCATGAAGTTTTTACCATTGGCCGTGGCCGGTGCCAGAATATGCGTGAATCCTTCTGCCATGGAGACGATGAGGGCCGCCATGTTTTCGGCAATCTCATGATCATAGGCCGGATTGTCCGCCAGCAGTACCTTGCTGACACCTGCTGCCCTGGCAGCGGCGTCAGCGGCAGCGGCACAGCCATTGCCGGCCACCAGCAGCGTAACATCACCACCAATCTGGTTGGCTGCAGCCAGCGTACTCAGAGTGGAGGGCTTCAGTACCTGATTGTCATGTTCAGCAATTACCAGAATAGTCATCAGATCACCTTCGCCTCGTTCTTGAGTTTATCCACCAGCTCAGTCACATCGGCCACCTTGATGCCGGCAGAACGCTCGGCCGGCGGCTCAACCTTAAGCAACTTGGTGTGCGCCTTGATTTCGACACCCAGGTCCGCAGGGCTCAACGTTTCCAGCGGCTTTTTCTTGGCCTTCATGATATTGGGCAAGGACGCATAGCGCGGCTCGTTCAGGCGAAGGTCAACCGTAACCACGGCCGGCTTGTTGACTGCAACGGTTTGCAAGCCACCATCCACTTCACGGGTTACGGTGATCTGGTCCCCCTCAACCTTCACTTCAGAGGCGAAGGTTCCCTGCCCCATGCCCGTCAGTGCCGCCAGCATCTGGCCGGTCTGATTGTTGTCGGAATCGATGGCCTGCTTGCCCATCAGAATCAGATCCGGCTGCTCTTTTTCAACAACCTTGGCCAGCAGTTTGGCAACCGACAGGGACTCCAGCGGCTCATCACTCTGCACAAGAATGGCACGGTCCGCTCCCAAAGCCAGCGCTGTACGCAACTGCTCCTGTGAAGCCTGCGCCCCAAGAGACACCGCGACCACTTCACTGGCCTGACCTGACTCTTTCAGACGCACGGCTTCTTCAACCGCGATCTCGCAGAACGGGTTGATTGCCATTTTCACATTATTCAAATCAACGTCGGACTGGTCGGACTTGACCCGGACCTTGACGTTGTAGTCGATAACTCGCTTTACCGTTACCAGCACCTTCATTGTCATATCCTTTGCGTGTTGTTATGAGCCACCTGCGGCGACACCACCTCTGCGGGTGTTGCCTTGCATCATAACCAGCCATGTGAAATAAGCAATAACCCTTACACAAAAGCCTCAATTGGCCGATAAAATCACGGCAATTTCTTAAATAAGGGTTTTCACTTATACTAATTCAAATACAATAGGGTGTGTCAGATTGACATACAATAAGTACAAGAATAAACCATCTGCACCGATGGAGGAGTAACCGTGAATCGCGAATCGATGGAATTTGATGTAGTAATCGTGGGCGCAGGCCCCGCTGGACTTTCGGCTGCGTGCCGCCTGATGCAAGAGGCACAGGCGGCCGAACAGGAGTTCACCGTCTGTGTAGTGGAAAAAGGTTCCGAAGTCGGTGCCCACATTCTCTCGGGCGCGGTGATGGAAACCCGAGCACTGGATGAGCTGTTCCCCGACTGGAAAGAAAAGGGAGCGCCGCTGAAAACACCGGTGACCGAAGACCAGGTATTCATGCTCAAGAGTGAAACCGGCTCGGTCAAGCTGCCCAACGCCTTTGTGCCCAAGACCATGCACAATGATGGCAACTACATTGTCAGCCTTGCCAACCTGACTCGCTGGCTGGGAGAACAGGCCGAGGCACTGGGCGTGGAAGTATTCCCGGGCTTTGCCGCCGCTGAGGTGCTGTACCACGAGGATGGCAGCGTCAAGGGAATTGCGACCGGCGACATGGGTGTCACCGCCAGCGGTGAACAGGGCCCGAACTACATGCCCGGCATGGAACTGCATGCCAAGTACACGATATTCGCCGAAGGCTGTCGCGGTCACCTGGGCAAGCAACTGATCGAGCAGTTTGCACTGGACAAGGATTCAGACCCTCAACACTACGGCATCGGTATCAAGGAGCTGTGGGATATTGACCCTGCCAAACACAAGCCCGGCCTGGTCGTACACGGCTCCGGCTGGCCGCTGAGCGACGGCGCCAGTGGCGGCTTCTTCCTGTATCACGCCGAAGACAATCAGGTGGTGGTCGGCCTCATTATCGACCTGAACTATTCCAACCCATACCTGAGCCCGTTCGACGAATTCCAGCGCATGAAGCACCACCCCGAGATCAAGCAGTATCTTGAAGGCGGCAAGCGCGTGGCCTATGGTGCTCGTGCCATCACCAAAGGCGGCTTCAACACCCTGCCCAAGATGACCATGCCGGGTGCCCTGTTGATTGGTTGCGATGCCGGCACACTGAACTTTTCCAAGATCAAGGGCATTCACACTGCCATGAAGTCAGGCATGCTGGCTGCCGAAGCGATTGCAGCCGCACTCAAGACCGGCGATGAAGGCAGCAAGGATCTGGCCGGCTTTACCGATGCCTACAAGGCGTCCTGGCTCTATGATGAGCTGTACCGCGCCCGCAACTTCGGCCCGGCAATGCACAAGTTTGGCCCCTATCTGGGCGGCGCTTTCAACTACATCGACCAGAACTGGTTCGGCGGCAAGATTCCGGTAACCCTGCATGACCTGCACAAGGATCACGAACAGCTCAGACTGGCCAGTGAGTGCAAGGAGATCGCGTATCCGAAGCCGGACGGTGTACTGTCGTTCGACAAGCTCTCGTCGGTGTTCCTCTCCAACACAAACCATGAAGAGGACCAGCCCTGCCATCTGCAGCTGAAAGACCCGAGCATCCCGATCAGCCAGAACCTGCCCAAATATGCCGAGCCGGCTCAGCGCTACTGCCCTGCCGGCGTGTATGAAGTGGTGGAAGGCGAGAATGGCCCTCAGTTCCAGATCAATGCGCAAAACTGTGTGCACTGCAAGACCTGTGACATCAAGGATCCGGCCCAGAACATCAACTGGGTTGTGCCTGAAGGTGCCGGTGGTCCCAACTATCCCAATATGTAAAACGACAAGGGCCGGCTTAAAGCCGGCCCTTCCTTTTGGCTGGACTTTCACACCAGCCTCCTCTCTGCATCACCTCAATGCTGTCGTGTAATCTTGTCCAGATAGCCCATGGCAAAGGCAGACAGTACAAAGGTGATGTGAATCAGCAAGTACCACTGAATCTTGTCGTTCGGGATGCTCTCGGTGTTCATGAACACTTTCAGCAAATGTATGGATGAGATTGCGACAATCGATGCGGCCACCTTGTTTTTCAATGAGCCGGCATCCAGCTTTCCAAGCCAGCCAAGTTTGTCATCGCTGTCGCTCACATCCAGTCGCGACACGAAATTCTCGTAACCCGAAAACATCACCATCACGATCAGACCGCCAACCAGCGCAATATCAATCAGGGACAGAGTGATCAGAATCAGATCCACTTCTTTCATGCTGAGCACGTTGGGCAGCAGGTGAAACACCTCCTGAAAAAACTTGATACCCAACGCCAGCAGCACCAGGCTAAGCCCCCAATAAATGGGCGCCATGATCCAGCGTGAGGCGTACATCAGGTTTTCAATAATTCGTTCCATTGTGACTCCTGCTCAATCATGCCTGTTTTCAGACTGTAACGGACTGGAGTGCTCCGACTCGTTTGTCAGTCTTTGCTCAATTCTGTTCAACTGCTCACTCATGGCCGCCATATGTTCGCGCATCCAGTGTATCTCGGCGATCTCACCCTTACCGGATTCCAACTGTTCGGCAGCGCTCTCTTTCTGCATCACATCCAGCACAATACCAATCATCATGTTCAGGAATATGAACGCTGTCAGAAAAATGAAGCTCAGATAAAAGATCCAGCTCAGCGGATACTCTTCCATGGTAGCGTACATGACATCGGTCCAGTCCTCGAAAGTTGCCACACGGAAAAGCGTCAGCATGGCAATGGTGATGTTGCCCCACAGGAAAGGATCAATGCTTTCAAACAGGAAGCTGCCAATGGCTGCATAAATATAGAAAATGATGAACATCAACAGCGCAACATAGCCCATGCGCGGAATGGATTTCACCAACGCGGCCAGCAAAACGCGAAGCTCCGGGATCATGGAGACCAGTCGCAGGACTCGGAATACTCTGAGCAGACGCGCAATCAAGACCATTTCGGAGTCATTGATTGGCACCAGGCTGGCCACAACAATCACAAAATCAAAGATGTTCCAGCCTTTCCTGAAGAAGTCGAAGAACCGTTTTTCCGCCGCCATCCTGACGATGATTTCAAACAGGAAAAACAGCGTGACAGCCAGATCAAGCCAGTTGATCAGCTGATCAAAGCGTGACGTTTCCTCGTAGGTCTTGGCGCCGATCAGCAATGCCGATGCGACAATGACCAGAATGACAAACAGCTCGAACAGTTTATTGGCACGCAGCCGTTCAAGCCGGTCCTGAAGTCGGGACCAATAGATCCTCATGCGACACGTTCTCCGCAACAAAAATGATGGTGTGCGCGCGGATTATACGTCAGCCTGCGATCAGCCCCAATGCTCCTCTTCATCACTCAAATCAAAGCGTACATCCTGCCCCTCGGCCCCCAGTTGCCAGACCTCTTCCGGTTCACCATCCTCGGCAAACCGCACCAGACCAATACCGGCCATATTGACCAGCCGGCATCCTTCGGCTGCGCCTTCCGGGCGGCGGGGTGAGACTTTCATCAAGCGACGGCGGGTAAACCAGTTCAGCGGAGAGGACGGCGCATAGAGCCAGCGATTGAGCCGGTCGAAGAACGTCAGCAGCCGCGGTGGAAATTCGTTCTTCAGCCCGCTGCTGGTGATTTGCCAGATTTTCGGACCACCCTTGCGGAAGCGGATTTCTATATCGTACACAAAGGAGTAATGCACATCGCCCGACAGGACCACAAAATGTTCGGGCGTGCGGGTATGGCGAAAGATGTTGAGAATCACGTTGGCGGCCCCGGGGTGAGCCATCCAGTTTTCCGCATCCACCATCAAGGGCTGACCAAAGGCGGTGAACATTTTTTGTACCGCCTCAATCAGCTTGACGCCAAAAATGGGGGCTGGCGAAACCAGAATCACCGCTTTGCGATCAAGCAGGTGCTGCTGTAGCTCGGTCAGGGCCTCCCAGTCCATCAGGCCTGATGGGCTGTTCAGATTGCGCTCGGCACGCCAGCGGCGGGTGCGGGTATCCAGAACCAGCACACCCGGATCAATCGGGATCAGATAGTCCCAGCGTTGGAATGCAATCAGTTCGTTGATCAGCCTGTGATGGTCATCCTTCTCGCGAGTCCGGAGCCAACGTTCAACCCACTCTCCCAGGTGTTTGCGAATTCGGCCAGGAGCATTGCCACTGCCCTGACACAGCAGGTAGCCGATCAGTGCGTTACCGATGATTTGCCGCGAGAAGGGATGGCCATAGGCTGACACCTCCCAGGCGGCCGAAAGGTTCCAGTCATCCGTTACATCATGATCGTCAAAAATCATATAGGTCGGCAGGTGCGCCATCACTCGACGTACCTGAGGCAACTGGGCACGAAACCCCAGTATGGCATCCAGCTCGTCCTGATACAGCACCGTGTGGGCTGGAGACAAGTCTGGCGCCGTCACCTCGATCCCCTCCCATGCCCTGGGTGACCATACCAGGCAATAACTGGCAATCACTTCGGCAAAGGTAATGAGGTGGTTGTGCGCAGAGTCACTGGTAAAAATCGGTTTGCGCACACCGGTAAACACGCGCTCCTTCATGGTTTGACTGAGCTGGTCCCTGGGCAGCAACTGCTCGCGCCGGTAATAGCAACAGGGACTTTTCCTCAGTTCGGCGCCATTGGCAACACCGCCCCCCTCCAGAGTTTCATCCCAGAGCCCCAGGCGGTCGCTGAGCATGTGTGCGGCCCTTAGCAACGGACCGGCCACATCATCTGCATAAAGCTGGTCACCACTGAGCATCAAGACTGCCGGCCATTCATCCAGCCGGGGCAGGCGCTCCTCAAGCCAGGCATCGGTCCGGGCCATGCCATCCCTTGAGGGGTAATGAGGCTTTCGACAGGAGCCATGCAGCATGGAGCGCAGCTGTGGCTGAATCACGAACCCCGGCAGACTCTCTCCCGGGTAAAGCAGTTCGCGACCCCAGTCGCGGATTGAGCATCCATCTGTATCACCTTCACGACTGATCAGCAGATCGTAGTCGATGCGTTTGGCTGTCGGCAGAGGGTCTTCAATGCGCAGGTTAAGCAGGCAGATCCAGGCATGCTCACCGACCTGAAGCGACCAGCACTCATCGTCCGTCAAGGCACGATCAAGCAGCGGCTCACTCCCTGTCGTCAGGCGCAGCTGGAATCCGAGAGGCTCTGTTACCAGACACCAGAAAGTCAGTTCATCAGGTGTGGTTCGACGTATAATCGGGCCAACCAGAACAGGAGAAGGGCTTGTGGCAGGCGTATTGTGCAAGGCTGTCGGCATTTTTCACGGGCGGCCAGGTGCTGTACACCTGACCGAATTCTCCAAACGTGGGCAATCAGTGCAGAGGTTCCTCGTATTTTTTACGAATCGCCATTAAAGCAGGCTGAATATCCAGGGGGGCATAATTCATAGCCTGTTCAAACAGCTCCTTGTTCTCTTCCGATAAACGCTCCTCCTCGCTCATGGCTGAAAGTTGCTGCATCGCTTCGATGAACTTGGGGTGTGGAGTGTTCTGACTCATGGGATGCTCCTCCGCGCTGTTGGGACAGAGATCAAGTGCTCTGCACGCCCATTGTGCCCGTCAAGGCGCACCAGAACCAGCCCACAGGCATCAAAATCCATGCGCGCGCAGTCCAAATCACATTACCCGGTTGGTCGTAAGGTACTTTGAGGCGGCGTCCGGCCCTGTCCCATCGGCATACAGCGTGACGCCAGAACGCAGGCAAATCGACAGGTTTTGATGCGATGCCTCGGTTTCAGGCGGCAGCAGATGGTTGACCGCAGCCTTCTCTTCAAGCAGCTCCGCTTCCGTGACTTTCATCATCTCACGGCTCCAGTCTGATATATCCAGGCCACGCACGATCTGATAGCGCCCGTAGTCGCAACGCACCGGAAAGGAGTAGAAAATGCCCTTTTCGATGCCGTAGCTGCCGTCACTCAGAATACCCATGCTGACAATTTCGCCAGGCTGAGTACCCAGCATCCAGTCATGCATGTGGTCAACAACGGCTTGTGCAGCGGAGGCCGCACTGGACACACCTCGTGCCGCAATGATCTCGCCACCACGAGTCTGGATTTTGGGAATGAACACCTCGCGATACCAGTGTTCGTCAATCTGCCCCATCACCGGCTCATCCAGTACGGTAGCCTGATGCAGATCGGGAAACTGGGTGCTGGAGTGGTTGCCCCAGATTACCACGCGACTGATATCTTTCGGATTCGCACCTGTGTGGTTGGCCAATATCCCCTTGGCCCGGTTGTGGTCCAGGCGCGTCAGCGCGGTAAACTGGGACGGACTCAACTTGGGCGCATTGCGGCTGGCGATCAGGGCATTGGTATTGGCCGGGTTACCCACCACCAGCACCTTGACGTCACGGTTGGCGTGATCGTTCAGCGCCTTGCCCTGCCGCGTAAAAATTTCTGCATTGGATTCCAGCAGATCACTGCGCTCCATACCGGGTCCGCGTGGGCGAGCACCGATCAACAACGCGTAGTGAATATTGTTGAACCCGTCTTCCACATTGTCATGCAGGGTAATCGTGTGCAGCAGCGGGTAGGCACAGTCCTCCAGCTCCATGGCCAGCCCACGCAGTGCTTCCATACGGTCCGGCATTTCGATCAGCTGGAGTATTACCGGCTGATCCTTGCCGAACATCTCGCCGCTGGCGATCTTGAACAACAGGTTGTTACTGATGGCACCAGCGGCACCGGTAACAGCGATTCGGACAGGTCTGCGCATGAGGAGCTCCTTCAGGTTGGTCTAAGACGCAAAACGAATACGACTAAAGTCGCACCATTCAACGAATCAGCAGACAGGATGGCAAGGGAAGGAGGCGGAATCAGGTAATCCCGAAATTGAACGAACAGCAAAAAAGAGGGAATCACTTCCCTCAAGCCCGAGAGGCCTTCCATGGCAGGAGTTGGCAAGCATGAACCAAAAGGATGTACGGGAAACGGGCCCTACCAGGGCCCGTGGATCAAGCGATACCTACCGTTTTGATCTTTGCCTCGATCTCCGGAAGGATGCTCTCATCATCAATGGTGGACGGCATTTTATAGTCTTCATTGGCCGCAATCTTGCGCAGAATGGCACGCAAGATCTTGCCTGAGCGGGTCTTGGGCAAGCGTTGAACAACAACTGCACGACGGAAACAGGCCAGCGCCCCAACCTGTTCTCGCACCATTGCCACCAGCTCTTTCTCAAGCTGCGCTTCCTCGATTTCAACGCCGGCCTTAAGCACGATCAGGCCAACCGGAACCTGCCCCTTGAGCTCATCGGCAATACCGATGACCGCACACTCGGCAACCGCGGCATGGGCGGACACAACCTCTTCCATCTCACCGGTGGAGAGACGATGACCGGATACATTGATTACATCATCGGTACGACCGGTGATGTAGACATAGTTGTCTTCATCCTTGTAGCCGCCATCACCTGTGTGGTAGTAGCCCGGAAAAGCGGTCAGGTAGGAGCTCACGAAGCGATCATTGTTGTTCCAGATGCTCCAGGCAACGCCCGGCGGCAGCGGCAGCTTGATGCAGATATTACCCGCTTCCATCGGCCCAACCGGCTCGCCATCGCCATCCAGTACCTGAATATCGTAGCCGGGGATGGGTTTGTTGGTAGACCCCAGACGCGGCTCGGAGGGGCTGTCCCAGCCCATCATCGGCGCCGTCACCGGCCAGCCGGTCTCGGTTTGCCACCAGTGATCCACAACCGGCACCTGCAACAGTTCATCCAGCCAATAGTAGGTTGATGAATCCAGCTTCTCGCCGGCAACGAAAATCCAGCGCAGACTGCTCAGGTCGTACTTCTTGGCCAGTGCACCTTCGGCGTCCTCCTTGCGCACTGCCCGGAAGGCCGTTGGTGCGCAAAACATGGAGTTGACCTTGTATTCTTCAATGATGCGCCAGAAGGCACCGGCATCCGGCGTCTTGATCGGCTTGCCTTCATAGAAGATTGCGCTGCAGCCACCCATCAGCGGTCCATAGACAATGAACGAGTGACCGACAACCCAGCCGATATCCGATGCGCCCCACCAGACATCACCGGCCTCCATGCCATATACGTTGTTTAACGCATAGCGCAATGCCACGGCATAGCCACCATTGTCGCGAACAATCCCCTTGGGCTGCCCGGTTGTACCGGAGGTATACAGAATATAAAGCGGGTCGGAGCCCTTGACCGGTACGCATTCTGCCGGCTCAACGCCCTCCTGTGCCTGATACCAGTCCAGATCGCGACTGGGGTCCATATCCGCCGTCAGCATTGGCCGTTGACAGACCAGGGTATAGGCAGGCGTATGACTGGCCAGTTGAACGGCCTTGTCGACCAGCGGCTTGTAGGCAATTTTCTTCTCGAATTCGATACCGCAGGACGCCGTAAGAATCACCTTGGGTTTGGCATCATCAATGCGAATCGCCAACTCATTCGGCGCAAAGCCGCCAAACACCACCGAGTGAACCGCGCCCAAGCGCGCGCATGCCAGCATGGCAACGGCAGCTTCGGGAATCATCGGCATGTAGATCACGACGGTATCGCCCTTCTCGACTCCCAACTTGCGCAAGGTACCTGCAAAACGGCTGACACGATCCTTGAGGTCACTGAAGGTAATGGCTTCCTTGGTATCGGTCACCGGCGAGTCATAGTAAAGGGCCACCTGATCGCCGCGACCCTGCTCGATCTGATGATCAACGGCCAGGTAACAGGTGTTCAGCTCACCGTCTGCATACCAGCTATGGGTACCCCAATCGGTGGTCGTCAATGTGGTTTGCGGTGCCTTGTACCAGGCAATGTTTTTCGCCTGCTCGGCCCAGTAAGCCTCGGGATTGGTGATAGACGCGCGGTATTGTTCGTTGTACTCCATGCTCCACCTCATTTTATTCTTGTTATCGCGCGCGGCACTCAAATTCAGAGCCGAGTTGAGAGCCGCGCAACAGACCGGAACCGGTCCGGCTTATTCAGCGTCCTGATACAGCCGGATCAGGCTGGAGAAATCCAGTCCCCCATTGCCCGCTGACTTGTGCAAATTGAACAGTGCACGGGCCGCGGAGCCCATGGGGGTAGCCGAAGCGCTCTGCTGACTCACTTCCATTGCCAGCCCCAGGTCCTTGAACATCAGGTCCACCATAAAGCCACCCTGGTAATCACGCGAAGCAGGCACGCCATCCATCACGCCCGGAACCGGGTTGTACACCTGAAGCGCCCAGTTGTTGCCGGAGCTCTGCTTCATGATGTCGGACAGCACCTTAGGATCAAGGCCGTTTTTCATACCCATGTTCAGCGCTTCACAGGTACCCGCCATCAGAATGCCCAACAGCATGTTGTTGCATACCTTGGCCACCTGGCCTGCGCCGTGATCGCCGGCGTGGAAGATGTTCTTGCCCATGCACTCAAGCACCGGTTTTGCCTGTGCAAACTGGGCTTCGGAGCCACCTACAATGAAGGTAAGCGTACCGGCCTGGGCACCGCCCACCCCACCGGACACTGGCGCATCAATAAAGCCGATACCTTTGGCGGCACCGGCCGCGGCCACACGGCGTGCCGTGTCGGCATCAATTGTAGAGCTGTCGATCACCAGCGTATTGCTGCCGATCAGATCAAACAAAGGCTGGTCGCCTGTTACAAAAAGCCCTTCAACATGCTTGCCGGCAGGCAGCATGGAAACAACAAAATCCACGCCCTTTACCGCGTCCTGAGCGGACTCGGCAGTCTGACAGCCCGCTTCCGCCGCCTGTGCGAGTGCCTGTGCGGACAGGTCAAACGCCTTAACACTGTGACCTGCCTTGGCAAGGTTGGCAGCCATGGGGCCACCCATGTTGCCCAGACCAATAAATGCGATTGTTGCCATGATGCTATTCCTTGTTTTTATTCTAAAAAGTCAAAGAGTTGGATGATCGGTAATTAGAGGTCCGCCAGTGGGTGCTGCTGCCAGGGTGACTGGAACATGCCCTCCAGAAACTGTGACTCAACCTCTTCGATAGAGGCAAAAGTCCAGTTGGGCTGGCCGTCCTTGTCGATCAGCAGCGCACGCACGCCCTCCTGCAGCTCACGATGGCGGCAGCACTGTACTGACAGAATCAGCTCATGCTGGAACACTTCCTTGAGTGACAGGTGACGGCAGCGGTGCAGCTGCTCGTGGATCATCTTGATGGACAGCGGACTGCCGTGACTGATCGCCTTTTGTGCCCGCTTGATCCACTTGTCGTCGGATTCAAGCGCCAGCAGTGATTCAACCATCTCCTCAACGGAATCATGGTCGGTCACTTCACGGATCAGGGCTTCATGGGCACGAATCGGCGCAGGCATCGCTTCGAAGGTTTCACGACACTCCTCTTCCAGCTCACGCAGCACTCGGCTCACTACGCCACCGGCATCCTCACCCCAGTGCTCGTTCTGCAGGCGTTGCAGCATGCCATCACGCATGTCGACTGTCAGGGCACGATCGGCCAGCCCCAGAAACAGCGCATCGGCAGCATTGATCGGGTTGCCGGTGAGGCCCAGAAACAGGCCGGTACCACCGGGCATACGGTTAAGGAACCAGCTGCCGCCCACATCGGGATAGAGACCAATGGTCACCTCTGGCATCGCCAGATGCGAGGTTTCGGTCACGACACGATGACTGCAGCCATTCATCAGCCCCATGCCGCCGCCCATGACAATGCCGCTGCCCCAACAGATTACCGGCTTGGGATAGGTGTGCAGGGTGTAGTCAAGGCGATATTCGCGGGTAAAGAACTGCTCCGGGAAGTCGGTATCCTCGGCAACCATCGCCTTGTAGAGATTGACAATATCACCGCCGGCACAAAATGCCTTCTCACCCGCGCTGTCCAGCAGTACCGCTACCACATTGGCATCATCTCGCCACTCATCCAGTTTCGGCTGGATCAGATCGATCATGTCCAGCGTCAGCGCGTTCAGTGATTTCTCCGCATTGAGGCGGATTTCACCGATGATCTGGCCATCCTTTGTCGCGTGTTCAGTAAAGAGTACACAGCTCATAGTTGGTCTCCCTTGACACCGCCTCAGCGGTTTTTCCATTCAGCCTTGCGCTTTTCCAGAAACGCATTGACCCCTTCACGCTGATCTTCGGTATGGAACAGATCCACGAAGAGCTCACGCTCAATGATATAACCCTGATCCAGAGGGCGGCTGCGGCCGGACTGAATCAGGGTCTTGCAGGCCGCTACCGCGGACGGGCTCTGCTCACCCACCTGTTCGGCCAACTGCAAGGCACGCTCCAGTGCCTGTCCCTGCTCGACCACCTCTTCGACCAGCCCGATCTCAAGCGCCTTGTCAGCCTTGAGCCGCTCGCCGCACAGGATCATGCGCTTGGCCCAGCCTTCACCCACCAGCCAGGTCAGGTTCTGGGTACCACCGGCACAGGGCAGCAGGCCGACTTTTGCCTCCGGCAGTGCCATCTGGGCCTGGGTTTCGGCAATGCGGATATCACAGGCGAGCGCCACTTCCAGACCACCGCCCATGGCAAAGCCGTTGATCGCCGCGATGGATACGCCGCGGAATCGACTCAGGGTTTCAAAGGCTTCGCCAAACAGACGCGCCATGTCCCGGGCCACGCTGCGATCGCCATCGGCAAACAGTTTGAGATCAGCGCCTGCCGAGAAGAACTTTTCACCCTCGCCGGTCAGTACCAGACTCCAGATGTCGCGATCATCATTCAGCTCGCCAACGATGCGTACCAGCGCCTTCAGGCTGTCAGCGGTCCAGGTGTTGGCCGGCGGATTGTTCATGGTCAGAAGCGCAACATGGCCACGCTTTTCAACTCGAATCAGTTCAGACATTACCCTGTTCTCCTTATTATTGGCTTACAGCTCAGCTGCGCCTTCAGCCAGCACACGACGAGAAATAATCAGACGCATAACCTCATTGGTGCCTTCAAGAATACGGTGCACACGGGTATCACGCAGATAACGCTCCATCGGATACTCCTTGATGTAACCGTTGCCACCATACAACTGGAGCGCTTCGTCACAGATGTTGTAACACACATCTGTGGCAAAACGCTTGGCCATGGCACAGTAGGTGGTTGCATCTGGATGGCCCTTGTCCAGCTTGCTGGCCGCCAGGCGCACCATCTGACGTGCGGCAATCAGCTCGGTTTGCATGTCAGCCAAACGGAACTGCAGCGCCTGAAAGTCAGCCAGGCGCTTGCCGAACTGCTTGCGCTCCAGCATGTATTCGGTGGCCTTGTTCAGTGCCTGCTGAGCGGTACCGACGGAGCAGGTCGCGATGTTGATACGACCACCGTCCAGTCCCTTCATGGCGATCTTGAAGCCGTCACCTTCCTTGCTGAGCAGGTTTGCGGCGGGAACACGCACGTCTTCGAAGGTGATCATGCGGGTTGGCTGGCAATTCCAGCCCATCTTGTCTTCCTTGCGGCCGTAGCTGATGCCGTCGCTTTTGGCATCAACCGCGAAAGCGGAAATGCCGGAGGCACCTTCGCCTCCCGTACGCGCCATCACAACCAGCACATCAGTGCTGCCGGCACCGGAGATGAAAATTTTGCTGCCGTTGAGTACATAGTGGTCGCCGTCAAGGCGGGCCGTGGTTTTCAGGGACGCCGCATCGGAACCGGCATTGGGCTCGGTCAGGCAGTAGGAGCCCAGCAGCTGACCGCTGGCCAGTCCTTCGCCCCACTGTTCAATCACGGCAGGACCACCGAAACTGGCGACCATCCAGCTCACCATGTTATGGATCGTGATGTAAGCCGTGGTGGATGTGCAGCCCATGGCCAGCTGCTCGAAAATGATACTGGCATCCAGACGGCTAAGGCCCAGGCCACCAACCTCTTCGGGGGTATAGAGAGAGCAGAAACCCAACTCGCCAGCCTTTTGCAGTACATCGATCGGGAAAATGGCTTCCTGATCCCACTCGGCTGCGTTGGGTTCCAGTTCATTCTGTGCGAACGCCCGCGCCATGTCGGCAAAGGCGATCTGGTCTTCGTTCAGTTCAAAATCCATTCCATACCTCGGACGCACTCTGTTTATTGTTATGGTCACGGCGACCGGATCAATGATGCCTGCGCCGCCATGACTCGGTTATTGCAACAGCGTGTTCTGCTAGCCTCGCATTACTTCAACTGGATCGTCATGTTCGGGCCTGACGCGATGTCATCCTCAAACCAGCGAGCGGTCACTGTTTTGGTTTCGGTGTAGAACTTCACAGCCTGCTTGCCGTAAGCATGCTGGTCACCATAGAACGACTTGCGCCAGCCGGTGAAGGAGAACATTGGCAGGGGCACGGGCACCGGTACGTTGATGCCCACCTGACCCACCTTGATCTCGTGCTGGTACTTGCGAGCCGCCGCACCGGACGACGTAAAGATGGAGGTGCCGTTGCCATACGGGTTTTCGTTGATCAGCGCGATCGCTTCTTCCAGTGTATCCACTTCCAGGGCGATCAGTACCGGGCCAAAGATCTCTTCCTGGTAGATCGACATGTCACGGGTCACGTTGCGGAACATGGTCGGGCCAACCCAGTTGCCATCGGGGTAGCCTTCCACCACACACTCACTGCCATCCAGAATGCAGTCCGCGCCAGCATCCTTGCCTTCCTGAATCAGTCGCAATACACGCTCACGCGCCTGCGGGTTGATCAGCGGGCCATAACCGGCCTCGGGATCATTCCAGGCACCCGGGCGAACTTTTGCCAGCGCATCACGCACTTCCGGAATCCACTCACGGGCCTCACCCACGAATACCGCTACAGAGATGGCCATGCAACGCTGACCACCGGCACCGACGGACGCGCCCGCGATGTTATTGATCACCTGGTTCTTGGAGGCGTCGGGCATTACTACCATGTGGTTCTTGGCACCGGCGAAGGCCTGTACACGCTTCATGTGGTCGGTACCGGTGCGGTAGATGTGCTCACCCACGGTCACGGAACCGACAAAGGAAATTGCCGGGGTATCCTTGTGGGTGAGAAGCTGATTCACCACATCCTTGGTACCGTGTACGATCTGCAGCAGGCCTTCAGGGGCACCCGCCTGCTGGAACAGCTCGGCAAGGCGCATCGGCGTCAGCGGATCCTGCTCGGAAGGTTTGAGCACGAACGTGTTGCCGCAGGCGATTGCCATCGGGAACATCCACAGCGGAATCATCGCCGGGAAGTTGAACGGCGTAATGCCGACACATACGCCCAGCGGCTGGGTGATGCTGTAGCAATCGATCTTGCGAGCAACGTTTTCGACGGTCTCACCCATGCTCAGAGACGCGATGTTGCACGCGTGCTCAACTACCTCGATACCACGCCAGACATCGCCCTTGGCGTCTTCAAAAGTCTTGCCGGTTTCCTGAGCCAGCAGCTCGGCCAGTTCATCGTGATGCTCTTTCAGCAGATGCTGGTAGCGCAGCATCAGACGGGCACGGTCACCAACGGAGGTTTCTTTCCAGGTCTCGAAGGCCGCCTTGGCGGATTCGATGGCGCGCTCAACCTCTTCGGGAGTCGCACAGGGGACCTGCGCCAGCACTTCCTGAGTCGCGGGATTGGTTACCGGCAGCCACTGGCTGGTTTCACTCTGGACAAATTCGCCACCGATCAGGAGTGGTACATGCTGAGTCATTCGTTTCACCTTCACTGTCAGATTTATTGTTGTTATCCGATCAGAAGCAGACTGACTGCCTTCTGTTTACGTTAACGTTAATTCCTTGTCCATTTTGTAACACAGCGCGACGGTCGTCAGGATTGATAATGTTGCTCACATGATGGACTATATTGCTGCCATGTAGGGGTTTTCACTAAAGCATATGACACCAAAGGCTAACAGACCCGATGAGTACGCCATCCAGCTGGCCTCTGCCGCCAGAAAGCATCCGTTTTGTATTGCCACGCCAGATGGTTTCCCGATTGGCGGCTCACCCGCTGAGTGAACAGCTGTATCCGCTTGGCATTGGCTACTACCAGCTGGCCCGTGGTCATGAGATGAGGCGCGAGCAGCATGATGACTTTCTGTTGATCTATTGCCTGGAGGGCACCGGTCGGGTGGAGTATGGCCATGACAATAAGCGCCGCATCATCCGCCCAGGGGATCTGCTGGTGCTGCCGCGCGGCACGCCACACCACTACTGGACCGATCAGCGTGACCCCTGGAGCATCTACTGGATCCACTTCGATGGTGCGCTCTCCCAGTCATTCATTGAGCAGTTGGCACTGGATCCCGGATCCCCTCTGCTGCCACTGGGTATCCATTCACGACTGGTATCGGATTTTGAAGCCCTGCTGGACGCCAGACAGGCACGACACCATCTGGCATCCTACCTTCACAGCGCCAATCAACTGCGCCAACTAATGACACATATTGCGCTGCTGAGACCACTGGCACGACAGCAGCAGGAAGAGTCTCTGGATCTGGAAAGAATTCACAGTCTGATGCAGGCGAGACTGCACGAGCAGATTGATGTGGAAACGCTGGCGGCCGCCGTCAGCCTGTCCAAATATCACTTCATCAAGAAGTACAAGGCTCTGACCGGTACCACACCGATCAATCATTTCATTCAGCTCAAGATCGAACGTGCCTGCCACCTGCTGGATGTAACCAACAAGGGCATCAAGGAAATTGCCTGGGCCGTCGGCTACGAGGATGCCTATTATTTCTCACGCATTTTCAGGAAAGTGATGGGTATTTCCCCGAGCCAATACCGCGCCATTCGCCTGGGACAGTCATCGTATGTCAGCTGAGCAGCTGCCACAGCAGCAAGGGTCGTCATACAGCACGACCTGATTTTTGCCGCCATGCTTTGCCGCATACAGGGCCGAGTCCGCTTTCGCTACAAGGTCCACAAGCAGTTTGGCGTCGCGGGGGTAGATCGAAACACCTATACTGGCTGTCAGCTCCAGCGATTCAAGCCCTTCAGGCAATGGCAAATGGGCGATGCCGTGACACAGCTTCTGCATCAGCATCTTCATCCCGTCTGCGTCAGTATCAGGGCATACCAGCACAAACTCCTCTCCCCCCCACCGGAACAGAACATCTGAACGACGAGTAAACTCATCAATGTATGCGGCAACGTTCTGCAACACCTGATCGCCCGACAAATGCCCATGCAAATCGTTGATCTGCTTGAAATTATCCAGATCTATGAGCGCCAGCCCCAAAGGCCTGCGCTGACGACGCATCAGGGCAATCTGCTGATCGGCCAGATCCTCGCCACGGCGTCGATTGAACAGGCCGGTCAGCGCATCGTAGTCGGCATGCTTTTGCAGCTCCAGCTCCTGAAGCTTCAGATCGGTGAGGTTGAAAACCATGCCGATTACGCGCACAGGCCGTCCCTGCTCATCGCGTTCACGCACCTGACCACGATCCCTTACCCAAAGATAATGACCATTACGGTTTCTGAGGCGGTATTCAGCTTCATACAGATGACGACGCCCCTGCAGGTGCTCATCCAGAATACTAAGCACCAGCGGCGCATCTTCAGGATGGATGTTGTCCTTCCAGGTATCAAGGCGCGGCTGCATTTCATCGGGACCATAACCCAGCAGCCTTTTGAGGTTGGGGCTGAAATACAGCTGACCACTGTCGACCTGCCAGTCCCAGACACCATCGGCCACATCATGCAGCCCCTGCCACACATTCTGCGGTGCCTGTTGGACCAGGCAAAATTGCTGCATGCGGTTGCTGATGTCACGCGCAACCGAGATAAAGACCTCTCGACCGTCCACCTGATCAATCGAGATGCGAATTTCGACGGGAAGTTCATAGCCATCGGCACAGATATGATGGCCAATAAAAACGTAGGAGCCACTTTGACGGGCACTCTCAACGATCTTGCGCCAGTGGGCAATACCCATGACGTCACGCTGCAACGTCAGCACCGAGTGCCCCAGTACCTGCTCGCGGGTATAGCCCAAATCGGTACAGGCTGCGCGGTTGCAGCCAATAATGCTGGATGTTTCCGAGTCTACAATATAGACCGCATCCGGGAGGTGTTCGTACAGTTGTGCCACATCCATCACAGGCTCCTTGTTCCGGGTCATCCTGTCATCCGGAACGATTGATCTGTCCATGATATTGTCGTGATCGTCATTGTGAAGGGCTGCGCTGCCTTATCGTTCCGCACCCTGATCCTGCGCAAGCTTCTGGCGTTTTTCGGGCTCAGCCGCCGCAGCCGGAACCCAGCCCTGAAGATGGTTGAGAATCACCTCCTCCAGGGCATCAATATGAGCCGGTCGAGCATTTAACGCCTCAATGTATTCATAGCGTTCACCGCCGGCCTCCATGAAGTACTCTCGGTTTTCCTGACCGATCTCTTCAATGGTTTCAAGACAATCCGCCGAGAAGCCCGGACAGATGACCTGTACCGATTTCACCCCCTGCCCCGGCAGGCCCTTGAGCGTTTCATCCGTATACGGCTTCAGCCACTCTTCGCGACCAAAACGGGACTGGAAGGTGGTTAGCCATTCCCCCTGCCCGAGCCCCAGGCGCTCGGCCAACAATCGACTGGTCTTGTGGCATTCACAAAAATAGGGGTCACCCTGCAACAGGTAGCGCTTTGGAACGCCGTGGTAGGACATCAGAAGCCGATCGGCACGTCCATGCTGCTGCCAATGCTCCTCCACGGACGCTGCCAGGGCTTCGATATAGGCTGGGCTGTCATGATAGTGATTGACCATTCTCAGCTCGGGCAACCAGCGACGCTTGCGAAAATCCTCAGCGACAGCATCAAAGGTTGAAGCAGTAGTTGCACCCGAGTACTGCGGGTACAGGGGCAGCACAAGCAGACGGCGCACCCCGGCCTGTTGCATTCGCTCGATAGCACTGCCGATGGATGGATTGCCATAGCGCATGGCGAACTCAATCACAAGTCTGTCACCAAAGCGTTGCTGCAGTCGCTCTTTCAGGGCTGCCGTCTGGGCCTGAGTGTGGATCATCAGTGGGGAGCCCTGCTCCGTCCACACTTCCCTGTAAGCCGCGGCTGAACGTCTCGGACGGATATTCAGAATGATTCCGTTCAGGATGCACCACCAGATCGGACGCGGCACTTCGACCACGCGCGGATCCCAGAGAAACTCTTTCAGGTAACGCCGCAGTGCCTTTGGAGTCGGCTCATCCGGTGTACCAAGATTGGTCACCAGTACGCCGGTCAGATCTTCCTGGTCATGACTGTAACCCTTAACCCCACGATAGCCCATTACCGCTCCCTGAATAGCAAAAACCCCGATACGACAGAATCAGGGCATAAATGACAAGACTCAACTTTGACGTGATCCTAGAGCATACGCAGGCTACAGCCAAGCGGATCACTGCCTTGCAAAAACGAAAAAACGCCCGCCGGGGGCATCTCCGACGGGCGAATCGCTCGACACTCTCGGCTTAGCCGAAATTGCGTTTCCACATTTTCTGCAGCTCACCGACGATACCGCTGCGGAACGCCAGTACGCAGATCACGAAGATGAAGCCCATGATAATGTGTACATAGTTGCCCAGCTCACCACCGGACAGGTAGTTCTGCATGGTCACAATCACACCGGCACCGACCACCGGGCCCAGAATGGTGCCAACACCACCCACCAGGGTCATCAGAACCACTTCACCGGACATGTGCCAGTGCACATCGGTCAGGGACGCCAGCTGGAACACCAGTGTTTTGGTGGAACCGGCCAGACCTGCCAGTGCAGCCGAAATGGTGAAGGCCACCCACTTGTAGTCATTCACGTTGTAACCCAGCGACACGGCACGCGCCTCGTTTTCACGAATCGCTTTCAGCACCTGGCCAAAGGGTGAGTGAATGGTGCGATGGATCAGCCAGAAGCCAAACAGGAATACCGCCAGCACGAAGTAGTACATGTTCATGTTGTCGGACAGGTCGATGGCACCAAACAGGTTGCCGCGTGGAACCCCCTGCATGCCATCCTCACCGCCTGTGAACGGCGCCTGCAGGTAGATGAAGAAGACCAGCTGGGCCAGTGCCAGTGTCACCATGGCAAAGTAGATGCCTTCGCGCTTGACTGACAGCTTGCCGAAAATGGCACCCAGCGCACCGGCTGCAACAGTACCCAGCAGGATCGCCAGCTCAGGCGTCAATCCTGAGTTCATCATCAGCCAGCCGGTGATATAGCCACCGGTACCCAAAAAGGCCGCGTGTCCGAAGGAGAGAAGACCTACATACCCCAGCATCAGGTTGAAGGCACAGGCGAACAGTGCAAAGCAGAGCAACTTGGCCAGAAAAACGGGGTAGAGGAAAAAGGGCGCCACTACCGCCAGCACCAGAAGTGCCACATAGAGTTTGTTTATTTTCATCATAACCCCCTCAGGCTTCCTTACCGAACAGACCGGCCGGCTTCACCAGCAATACAATCACCATGACCAGGAAGATGACGGTATTGGACGCTTCCGGATAAAAATACTTGGTAAGCCCTTCAATGATCCCCATGCCGAGACCCGTCAGGATGGCACCCCCAATGGAGCCCATACCACCGATCACCACAATGGCGAACACAACAATCAGAATATTCGAGCCCATATCCGGGGATACGGAGTAGATCGGTGCAGCCATCACGCCCGCCAGGCCGGCAAGTCCCACACCAAAACCGAAGGTCAGGGTCACGATCAGCGGCACGTTGATACCGAACGCCTGCATCAGCTGCGGGTTCTCTGTACCGGCACGCAGATAGGCACCCAGCTTGGTTTTCTCAATCATCCACCAGGTCAGGCCACACACAACAACCGAGGCGCAGATGATCCAGAGGCGATAGTCCGGCAGATACATGAACGGCAGCTTGGTACCGCCCCGCAGTGCTTCAGGGATGCTGTATGACAGACCGGATGATCCGTACAGATGCGTAAACAGCCCTTGAAGAATCAGTGCGACCCCGAAGGTCAGCAGCAGGCTGTAGAGATGATCCTCGTTTGCGATGGGGCGGATCAGGAATCGCTCCATCATAACCCCGACAAAGCCAATCGCCAGCGGCACCAGCACCAGTGCGGCCCAGTAATTGATGCCGAAATAGTTCAGCGCCATCCAGGCTGCGAAAGCACCCAGCATGTACATGGCACCCTGGGCAAAGTTGATGATCTTGAGCAGACCAAAGATGATCGCCAGCCCCAGGCTGAGCAGAGCATAGAAAGACCCATTGATCAGACCGACCAGCAACTGGCCGAAGAGACCAAAGAGATTGATACCGAGAAATGTCGCCATAGCCTTGTCCCGTTCTCACCTGCCTGATCCTGCGGCCAACAGCAGCCGTCAGGCTGCCCTGCCGCCCGATTCAGGGCAGCAGGACAGGTTTGTTGCAGGGTTTAACTCTTATTGTTATTTGAAGTCGCACTCAGGCAGTACCGGAGCAAAAGCCTGATCACCCGGGATCACGCTCACGACCTTGAAGATATCATTGTTGTCGCGACGCTCTTCCGGCTTCTTGATCTCGACATAGTACATGTCGTGAACCATGCGGCCATCGCTGCGCAGCGTTGCATTGCGGGAGAAGAAGTCATCCGGCTTCATCTCTTTCATCTTCTTCATGACGGCATCGGATTCATCCGTACCGGCCGCTTCAATTGCTTTCAGGTAGTGCATGGTCATGGAGTAGGCACCCGCGTGACCCATGGCCGGGATCGCGCCATGACGCTCCATGAAGCGCTTGCTCCACTCACGAGTCTGATCATCGTAATCCCAGTAGAAGCCGGTGGTGGTGCGCATGCCACCTGCCACGTTCGCATCCATGGCCTGAGCATTCGGGGTGAATACCAGCAGACCGGCCACGTCCATCATCTGAGTCAGACCAAACTCTGAAGCCGCCTTGAGCGAGTTAACGGTATCACCGCCGGCGTTGGCCAGTGCCACTACGTCAGCACCGGAAGACTGGGCCTGCAGAATGTACGAAGAGAAGTCAGTGGTGCCCAGCGGTGCACGCGCAGCACCTACGACTTCACCGCCGTTTTCCTGGATAACCTTGGTGGCAACACCTTCCAGCGCGTGACCGAATGCATAGTCAGCCGTGATGAAGAACCATTTTTTCTTACCGGCTTCAACCATCGGCTTAACAGTACCGTTGGCCAGCGCCACCACGTTGTAGGTCCAGTGTACGTTGTACGGAGAACACTGCTTGGTGGTAAACGCGTTGGAAGCGGCCGTGGAGATCAGGGCGATCTTCTTGGCTTCGGTGGTTACCTTGGTTGCAGCACCAACGACAGCCGATGATACCAGGCCACCTACGGCATCAACCTGTTCGTTCTCTACCCACTTGCGCACGATGGCAGAGCCCACGTCCGGCTTCAGCTGGTCGTCAGCACTGACGATTTCGATCGGCGCACCCAGTACGCTGCCACCAAAATCTTCAACCGCCATTTCGATAGCGGTCACACAGCCTTTACCACAGATATCCGCGTACACACCGCCCATGTCAGCCAGCACACCGATCTTGACCTTGCCGTCAGAGACATTGGCCATGGCAGCTGAAGACGCGAAAGCGGCAACGGATGCAGCGAGAAGGGTCTTTTTCATCATTTTCATCGTTACTCTCCTGTCGAGCATTGTTATTTTTATTTCTCAGTTAAGGGATCAAACCCCAAGATAGGTGTTCAGGAGCTCTGTTTTGGCTTCAAGCTCGTGGGCCTGAATTTCCTCAACGATATGACCGTGTTCCATAACGTAGTGACGGTCAGCGATGGGGGCAGCAAAACGGAAGTTCTGCTCCACCAGCAGGATGGTCAAACCTCGCTCCTTAAGCTTGACCAGTACCTCACCCAGCTTCTGCACGATAACCGGGGCCAGGCCTTCGGTTATCTCATCCAGCAGCAGAATATTGGCACCCGAGCGCAGAATGCGCGCCAGGGCCAGCATCTGCTGCTCACCACCGGACAGTCGGGTACCCTGACTGTAACGGCGCTCATACAGGTTGGGGAACATCTCGTACAGTTCCTCAACACTCATGCCGTCAGAGCGAACGGCCGGCGGCAACAGAAGATTCTCTTCAACGTTCAAACTGGAAAAGATGCCGCGCTCTTCAGGGCAGTAGCCCAGTCCAAGATGCGCAATCTTGTGCGCCGGCATATGGATGGTTTCGGTGCCATTGATGTTAATGGAACCTGTACGGCGCCCCACCATATTCATGATGGCGCGCAGAGTGGTACTGCGTCCTGCACCGTTGCGACCGAGCAGTGTCACCAGCTCACCCTGCATGATGGTCATATCGATCCCGTGCAGGATGTGTGACTCACCATAAAAGGCATGCAGATCGTCAATGCGCAGTTTTTCGCGATGGCTGCTCATGCCTGAGTCTCCTCTGCCGCAGCGGCTGCCGCTTTGGCGGCCTCTTCGTTGGCGCGATCCTGCTCCTCACTGGCCGCTGTACCCATGTACGCCTCACGGACACGTGGATCAGCGGATACAGTTGCGTAGTCACCCTCGGTCAGGATGGCACCACGCTGCAGAACCGTAATGCGGTCAGCCAGTTTGGACACCACATGAAGGTTGTGCTCAACCATCAGAATGGTGCGGCCTTCCGACACTTTCTTGATCAGATCGGCAACCAGCCCCACATCTTCGTGCCCCATGCCCTGAGTGGGCTCATCCAGCAGCATAAGCTCGGGCTCAAGCGCCAGCGTGGTGGCGATCTCCAGCGCACGTTTGCGTCCGTAGGACAGATCCACCGTCTGCGCATCAGCAAACTCGGCCAACCCCACCGAATCGAGCAACTCGAGGGCACGATCATTGAGCTTGTTCAGCACGTTTTGTGGGCGCCAGAAGTGAAAGCTGTTACCTTCCTTGCGCTGAAGCGCAATGCGCACGTTTTCCAGTACCGTCAGATGCGGGAATACCGCTGATATCTGGAAGGAACGCACTACACCTGCACGCGCAATGGCGGCGGGTTTCATGGGCGTTATGTCACGCCCGTTGAACAGAATCTGTCCCGTTGTAGGAATCAGAAACTTGGTCAGCAGGTTGAAAACTGTAGTCTTACCGGCACCGTTGGGACCGATAAGGGCGTGTATGTGTCCGCGTGTCACCTGAAGGTTGACGTCATCTACCGCGGTGAAACCCTTAAACTGTTTGATCAGGTTACGGGTTTCGAGAACGTAGTCTGCACTCATGTGTAAACCAAGCCTCTTTGTTGTTTTTATGCTGGCTTTCGCACTTGGCGTCGAATTCTTACCTGAACGTAAGGTATGGACGCAAACTAGCAATTTACCTTAGGGGAATACAATTACTACTTTAGTCTAAAGCACTCTGCCTCCCCATACCAACACAGTCATTTATACCCTTAAGATCAACAAGTTATCACCGCAAAGCCACGCTCACTGACTCACAAAATTAATTTTTCAGCACTTTACGTTAACGTAAACTTCATTTAGCCTGCATATACACGATCAGCAACAGGATTCAGAGCCGCATGAGCAGAACCTATTCCATCAGCGAACTGGCCAGCGAGTTCGACGTAACAACCCGCAGTATCCGTTTCTATGAAGACCAGGGGCTGTTACACCCGACTCGCCGTGGACAGACCCGCATCTACAGCAGCAAGGACCGGGTGAGACTCAAGCTGATTCTGCGCGGCAAGCGCCTTGGGTTCTCTCTTGCCGAGACCAGAGAGCTGTTTGATCTGTGGGATGAAACACTCAGCGGCAGCGAGAAACAGCTCAACCTGATGCTCAGGACCATCACGACCAAACGGGCGGAACTGGAGCAACAGCTGAATGACATTGCGATGGTGCAGCTTGAACTGGACAGCGCGGAAACACGCTGTCGAGAGGCACTGACCGAACTACAACAAAAAAAAATGACTGCCGAGTGACTGGATCACGGCATCACAGATAAAGGTGGACATAATGATCTCTGCATACTCTGAACTGAACTTTGGACTGGGCGAAACCATCGACATGCTGCGCGAGCAGATCAACAGCTTCGCCGCTCAGGAGATTGCACCGCGTGCGGAAGCGATTGATCACGAAAACCTGTTCCCGAACGACCTCTGGCGCAAGTTTGGCGACATGGGCCTGCTCGGCATTACGGTAAAGGAAGAATGGGGTGGCGTTGAGATGGGCTATCTGGCCCACGTTATTGCCATGGAAGAGATCAGCCGTGCATCAGCATCGGTGGGGCTGTCTTACGGCGCTCACTCCAACCTGTGTGTCAACCAGATCCACCGTAACGGTACTGACGAGCAGCGTGCGAAATACCTGCCGAAGCTCATCAGCGGTGAGCATATCGGTGCCCTGGCGATGTCCGAGCCCAATGCCGGCTCTGATGTGGTATCGATGAAACTGACCGCACGCGATGCTGGCGATCACTATGTACTCAACGGCAATAAAATGTGGATCACCAATGGTCCTGATGCCAATGTCTATGTGATCTACGCCAAGACCGACCCAGCCGCTGGCCACAAAGGCATCACTGCCTTCATTGTTGAGCGTGATACTGAGGGCTTCACTCAGGCACAGAAGCTGGACAAGCTGGGCATGCGCGGCTCCAACACCTGTGAGCTGGTGTTCCAGGACGCCAAGGTGCCCAAGGAAAACATCCTGGGCGAACTGAACGGTGGCGTAAAAGTGCTGATGAGCGGTCTGGACTACGAGCGTCTGGTTCTGTCGGGTGGTCCTCTGGGCATCATGCAGGCAGCAATGGACATCGTGGTGCCTTACATCCGCGATCGCAAGCAGTTTGGTCAGGCCATCGGCGAGTTCGAACTGGTACAGGGCAAAGTCGCCGACATGTACACCCAGATGAACGCGGCCAAATCCTACGTTTACATGGTTGCCATGGCAGCCGACCGCGGTGAAACCACCCGCAAGGATGCCGCCGGAGCCATTCTCTACTCCGCCGAAATGGCCACCAAGGTCGCACTGGATGCCATCCAGCTGTTGGGCGGCAACGGCTACATCAATGAATTCCCCACTGGCCGCCTGTTGCGCGACGCCAAACTGTACGAGATTGGTGCCGGCACCTCCGAGATCCGCCGCATGCTGATCGGCCGTGAGCTGTTCCTCAACAAATAAGAAAAACTGATACCGCCCGGGCAGCCCACCTGCCCGGCACAACGGGGAGCGTCCTGATGACCCAATTGCACAGTAAAGTTAATCCGCGCTCGGACGAGTTCCGCGCCAATCACGAATCCATGGCGGCAGCCGTCACCGACCTGCGCGAAAAGGTATCCATGATTGAGCAGGGAGGCGGTCCGAAAAACCAGGAACGTCACCTGTCCCGCGGCAAACTTCTGCCACGCGAGCGCATCAACACTCTGATCGACGAAGGCTCACCCTTTCTTGAGCTGTCACAGTTGGCCGGATACAACGTATACGATGAGGAGGTCCCGGCTGCCGGCATCATTACCGGCATTGGTCGTGTCAGTGGCGTTGAGTGCATGATTATCGCCAACGATGCCACCGTAAAGGGCGGCACCTACTATCCGGTCACGGTTAAGAAGCACCTGCGCGCTCAGGAAATCGCCGAACAGAATCACCTGCCCTGCATCTATCTGGTTGACTCCGGTGGCGCCAACCTGCCCCGTCAGGATGACGTGTTTCCGGATCGTGATCACTTCGGTCGCATCTTCTTCAATCAGGCCCGCATGTCCTCCAAGGGCATTCCACAGATCGCTGTAGTGATGGGCCTGTGTACCGCCGGTGGCGCCTATGTTCCCGCCATGGCGGACGAATCGATCATTGTGCGCAATCAGGGCACCATTTTCCTGGCCGGTCCGCCATTGGTTAAGGCCGCTACCGGTGAGGTGGTCAGTGCCGAGGACCTGGGTGGCGCTGATGTGCACTGCAAGGTCTCTGGTGTTGCCGACCATTACGCCGAGAACGATCAGCACGCGCTGCAGATCGCACGCGATTGCGTGAAAAACCTCAATCACCGCAAGCAGTTGAATGATCTCAACCTGCGCAAGCCCGTCGCCCCACTCTACTCCGCGGACGAACTCTATGGCGTCGTCGGCACCGACCTGCGCAAGCCCTATGATGTGCGTGAAGTCATTGCCCGCATCGTGGATGGCTCCGAATTTGATGAGTTCAAGAAATACTATGGCACCACGCTGGTGACCGGTTTTGCTCATATCCATGGCTATCCGGTCGGCATCGTCGCCAACAACGGCATTCTGTTCGGTGACTCAGCGCAGAAAGGCGCCCATTTCATCGAGCTCTGCTGCCAACGCAAGATTCCTTTGCTGTTCCTGCAGAACATTACCGGCTTCATGGTGGGGCAGAAGGCTGAGTCTGAAGGTATCGCCAAACACGGCGCCAAGATGGTAACAGCCGTTGCCTGTGCCAACGTGCCCAAGCTCACCGTACTGATCGGCGGCAGTTTCGGTGCCGGCAACTACGGCATGTGCGGCCGCGCCTACAGCCCCAACTTCCTCTGGATGTGGCCCAACGCCCGCATTTCGGTCATGGGTGGCGAGCAGGCCGCCGGCGTGCTGGCAACCGTCAAGCGTGACGGCATGGAGCGCAGCGGCGAAACCTGGTCAGCGGATGAAGAGAAGGCATTCAAGAAACCGATCATCGACACCTATGAGCATCAGGGCCATCCCTATTACGCCAGTGCCCGCCTCTGGGATGACGGCGTCATCGATCCGGCCCAGACGCGTGACGTGATCGGCATGGGACTTTCAGCAGCATTGAACAAGCCGATTGACGACACCCGTTTCGGCGTCTTCCGCATGTAACCGGTCGAGACATAATAAGGAAAGCGCTATGGACAATAACAATAACGCCGTATTGCTGCAGATCTCAGACCAGGGGGTTGCAACCCTGACGCTGAACCGGCCAGAGGTGCACAACGCCTTTGACGACAGCATCATTGCGGCCCTGATCGAAGCACTGGAATCCACTGACCGAAACCCCGAGGTTCGGGTACTGGTACTGCGATCCAATGGCCGCAATTTTTCTGCCGGAGCGGATCTGGGCTGGATGAAACGGATGGCTCAGAACAGCCATCAGGAAAACCTTGAGGATGCCGGTCAGTTGGCCCGACTGATGGAGGTGCTTAACAATCACAGCAAGCCCACCATCGGGCTGGTTCAGGGCGCCGCTTACGGTGGTGCCGTCGGTCTTGCCGCCTGCTGCGACATCGTGATCGCCACTGAACAGAGCCAGTTTTGCCTCAGTGAAGTGAAGATCGGTCTGATTCCCGCGGTGATCAGCCCCTATGTGGTGCGAGCGCTGGGTGAACGACTGTCACGCCGCTACTTCCTCACGGCCGAGCCTTTCAGCGCAAGGGTCGCGGCTGACGCCGGGCTGGTGCACCAGGTTGTGCCCCATGCTGACCTGCTGGATGAAGCCTGCAGCCGCTTTATCGCTCAACTGCGCCGCAACAGCCCTCAGGCAATGCATGCGGCCAAGGAACTGATCTTTGCCGTCAGCCAGAAACCCATAGACCAGTCGGTCATTGATGACACGGCCCGCCGCATTGCCGATATCCGTGTCAGCGCAGAAGGTCAGGAAGGGCTCAGCGCCTTCCTCGACAAACGCACACCGAACTGGATCGAGGAATAATTTGCCATGTTTAACAAGATTCTTATCGCAAACCGTGGCGAGATCGCCTGTCGAGTAATTCAGACCGCCCACCGCCTCGGCATCCGTTGTGTTGCCGTCTACTCGGAAGCGGACCGTCATGCACGCCATGTTGCCATGGCCGATGAAGCCTTCCTGCTGGGCCCGGCCCCGAGCAGTGAAAGCTATCTGCGTGCCGACAAAATCATCGAGATCGCCAAATCCAGCGGTGCACAGGCCATTCACCCGGGCTACGGTTTCCTGTCCGAGAACACCGACTTCGCCAGGGCCTGTGAAGCCAACGATATCGTCTTTATCGGCCCGCCGGCTTCAGCCATTGCGGCCATGGGCTCCAAATCCGCGGCCAAGGCGATCATGCAGGATGCCGGCGTGCCGCTGGTACCCGGTTATCATGGTGATGATCAGTCTCCGGATCTGCTCCGTGCCGAAGCCGAGAAATGTGGTTTCCCGCTGTTGTTGAAGGCGGTCGCCGGTGGTGGCGGCAAGGGCATGCGTGTGGTTGAGGCGATGAGCGAATTCGACGATGCGCTGGCTGCTGCCCAGCGCGAAGCGAAAAACGCGTTCGGCAACCCGGACATGCTGATCGAGAAATATCTGACCCAGCCCCGCCACGTCGAGATCCAGGTGTTCTGCGACAGTAAAGGCAAGGGTGTGTACCTGGCCGAGCGTGACTGCTCCGTGCAGCGCCGCCACCAGAAGGTGCTGGAAGAGGCACCCGCTCCAGGGCTCAGCCCCGAGACCCGCAAGGCGATGGGTGAGGCCGCCGTACGCGCCGCTCAGGCCATCGATTACGTGGGTGCCGGTACAGTCGAATTCCTGTATGACGTGGATGGCTCCTTCTACTTTATGGAGATGAACACCCGTCTGCAGGTCGAGCACCCGGTCACCGAGATGATCACCGGTCAGGATCTGGTCGAGTGGCAGCTGCGTGTTGCCAACGGCGAACCACTGCCGTTGCAGCAGGATCAGATCAAACTGCGGGGTCATGCCCTCGAGGCCCGCATTTATGCCGAAGATCCGGACCATGACTTCCTGCCGGCCACCGGTACCCTGCGTTACCTGCGCACCCCGGATGAAAATGCCCACGTGCGCGTGGATACCGGTGTGGTTGAGGGTGATGAGGTCAGCATCCACTACGACCCGATGATCGCCAAGCTGATCGTTTGGGATGACAGCCGCGAGCGCGCCATCAATCGCATGGTGCAGGCGCTGGAGGAGTACCGTATTGGCGGCGTCAAGACCAACATTCGCTTCCTGCATGCACTGGCCGACTCAGCGCCTTTCCGCAACGAAGAGCTGGATACCGGCTTTATCGGCAAGCATGAAGCTCTGCTGTTCCCGCCGGCGCGTCTGGACGAAAACCTCGGGCTTGTACTGAGCGCCTGTTTCTTCCTGCTGCGTAACAAGGCCGAGCAGACACTTCCTGCCGATCCTTTCTCGCCTTTTGCACGCCAGAACAGTTGGCGTCTGAATTCACGCTATGCTCGGCCAATGACCCTGCTCAGCGATGATGTGCAGCACAGTCTGAGCATTCTGGAACAGGACGATCATTACGAAATCCGCATTGGTGACAGCTGCTACGACGTCCGCGCCAGCCTTGACGATGATCGCCTGCAGGCGACCGTAAACGGTCATCGCTTTAGCATTTGTGGCGATCTGCATCAGGATCAACTGGTGCTGTTCCATGAAGGTGAAGCCTTCCACTGTGCGTTGCACCGTGAGCAGTTCGGCCTCGAAGATCAGGCCAGTGAAGGCGGACTTCAGGCACCCATGAACGGCTCGGTGGTTGCGGTGATGGTGAAGGCCGGTGATCGCGTCAAAGCGGGCCAGACACTGGTGATCATGGAGGCAATGAAGATGGAACACGCAATCAAGGCGCCGGCTGATGGCAGCGTCAGTGAAGTGTTCTTTGCCGAAGGTGATCTGGTGTCGGAAGGTGCAGAGCTGATCGCACTTGAACTCGACTCAGAGGAGGTTGCCTGATGGCGTTCCCGCAACAGGTCCGCATCGTTGAGATGGCGCCAAGGGACGGTCTGCAGAATGAACCGGGGCCGGTGATTGCCACTGACGTCAAGGTGGAATTGATCAACCGGCTCAGTGCCACCGGCCTGAGCCATATCGAAGCCGCCAGTTTTGTCTCGCCCAAATGGGTACCGCAGATGGGTGATGCCAGCGCGGTCATGGCGGGCATTGAGCGCAAGCTCGGTGTCATCTATTCAGCCCTGACCCCGAACCTGAAAGGGCTCGAGGGCGCCATCGCCGCCGGCGTTGAGGAGGTTGCGGTATTCAGCGCCGCCTCCGAGGCCTTTACGCAGAAGAACATCAACTGTTCCATTGCCGAGAGTCTTGAGCGTTTTGCCCCGTTGATTGAGCAGGCACGGAGCGAAGGAATTCGCGTGCGCGGCTATGTTTCAACCGTACTGGGCTGCCCCTATCAGGGCGACATCGACCCAGCTCAGGTGGCCCGCGTCAGCCGTGACCTGATCGACATGGGCTGCTACGAGATTTCGCTGGGTGACACCATCGGAACCGGCACCCCGCTCAAGGCCAAGCGAATGCTGGAAGCGGTCACCAAAGCTGTCCCGATCAGCCAGTTGGCTGCGCATTTCCACGATACCTACGGTCAGGCACTGGCCAACCTCTACGCGGTTCTGGAGGAAGGCATCGCCGTGATCGACAGCTCCACTGCAGGCCTCGGAGGATGCCCCTACGCCAGGGGCGCATCCGGCAATGTGGCAACCGAGGATGTGCTCTATCTGCTGCAGGGACTGGGCATTGACACCGGCGTTGACCTGCAGGCGGTGGTCAATACCGGTCACTGGATTACACAGCAGTTGGGACGTCACAACGGTTCCAAGGTTGCGCAAGCGATGGGCTGCACCTCAGGGTCAGCCGCATCACAATAACAGGAGGATAAATAGGATGTCTCAGCCCGATCATATTACCGCGCTCGAACTGCCGATCCCCGAGCGACACCAGCTGCCGGAAGACGTACAGAAATACTTTGGCAAGTGTGACGAAAAGCTGGGGATGACCCCCAATGTCCTCAAGGCCTACAGTCAGAACATGGCACAGTTTGAAGTCTTTACCCGCTTCTATAACGAGTTGATGTTCGGCGAAAGTGAGCTGACACCACTGGAGCGTGAAATGATCGCCGTGGTCGTATCCTCCAACAATAATTGCTATTACTGCCTTACGGCGCACGGTGCCGCAGTACGTGAGTACTCGGGTGATCCTGCCCTGGGTGAGTTGATGGTGATGAACTATCGCGTTGCCGACCTTGAGCCACGTCAGCGTGCCATGCTCGACTTTGCCCATAAACTGACCGTAACCCCTGCCGAGATCCTGGAATCGGATCGGCAGGCTCTGCGTGATGTGGGTTTCAGCGAGCGCGGCATCTGGGATATTGCCAATATTGCCGGTTTCTACAACATGACCAACCGTGTTGCGAGCGCGGTGGACATGCAGCCAAACCCTGAATACCACGGACGATTCCGCTAAGCGGTGACATCTATTCATCTGTCCGGATAACAACAAAAATCGGAGTCATAACGATGAGCAAACCACTACCAAGCTACACCAGCAGCACTGCCGACAAACCGCTGATCGGCATGACCATCGGCGACAAGTTTGATGAGATTGCCAACACCTACCCGGATAATGATGCGCTGATTGTGCTGCATCAGAATGTGCACTGGACTTATCGTGAGCTGCAGCAGCAGGCCAACCAGTGTGCACGCGCCCTGCTCTCCATGGGTGTTCGCAAGGGTGACCGTGTCGGCGTCTGGTCCCCTAACTGCTCCGAGTGGACGGTCAGCCAGATCGCCACGGCAAAAATCGGTGCCATTCTGGTGAACATCAACCCGGCCTACCGAACCCATGAGCTGGAATACGCCCTTAACCAGTCAGGTGCACGGTTTCTGATCACGGCTGACAGCTTCAAGACGTCAGACTATCGCGGCATGCTGTACGAACTGGCCCCGGAGCTGAAAGCCTGTGCCGATGGCAAACTGAAATCACAGAAGCTGCCTGATCTGGAATGCATCATCAACCTGTCGGACGAGAAGCATCCCGGCATGTGGCGCTGGGCCGACATGCTTGAGCTGGCGGATCATGTCAGCGAAGACGAGCTGGCCGACCTGCAGGCCACGCTGCAGTTTGATGATCCGATCAACATTCAGTACACATCCGGCACCACCGGTTTCCCCAAGGGCGCCACGCTGTCACACCACAACATTCTCAACAACGGCTTCTTCGTTGCCGAGAGCATGGGCTTCACCAGCGAAGATCGCCTGGTCATTCCTGTGCCTCTGTATCACTGCTTCGGCATGGTGATGGGTAACCTGGGCTGTATTACCCACGGTGCGACCATGATCTATCCGGACGAAGGGTTCGATCCGACGTCGGTGCTCAAGGCGGTACATTCGCAAAAAGCCACTGCTCTTTACGGCGTGCCAACCATGTTCATTGCCGAGCTGGATCACCCCGAATTCGACAGCTTTGACCTGTCGACCCTGCGTACCGGCATCATGGCGGGCTCCATCTGCCCCACCGAGGTGATGAAGCAGGTGATCAGCAAAATGAACATGAAGGAAGTTCAGATCGCCTACGGCATGACCGAAACCAGCCCGGTATCAACCCAGACCGGTGCCAAGGACAGCATTGAAAAGCGCGTATCGACCGTGGGCCGTACCCAGCCACACCTTGAATCCAAGATTGTGGATCCGGGCAGCGGCCAGATTGTTCCCCGCGGCGAAATCGGCGAGCTGTGCACCCGCGGCTACAGCGTCATGCTGAAATACTGGAACAATGAAAAGGCAACGGCCGAAGCGATCGACGAAGCCGGCTGGATGCATACCGGCGATTTGGCCACCATGGATGACGAGGGTTACATTCAGATCGTGGGCCGTATCAAGGACATGGTCATTCGGGGTGGCGAGAACGTCTACCCGAAGGAGATTGAAGAGTTCCTTTACACCCACCCGGCCGTATCCGAAGTTCAGGTCACCGGCGTTCCGGACAAGAAGTACGGTGAAGAACTGATCGCCTGGGTCAAGCTGCATCCACATGCGGATGAGGTAACGGCTGAAGATCTGCGTGAGTTCTGCAAGGGCAAGATCACGCACTTCAAGATTCCACGCTACTTCAAGTTTGTCGACGCCTTCCCGATGACCGTCACCGGCAAGATCCAGAAGTTCAAGATGCGCGAGATGTCCATTGCCGAACTTGGCCTTGATGACTGATCCTGATCATTGAAGGAGACCCAACGCCGGCCCCAGGCCGGCGTTTTCAGTTATGAATATCGACAAGCACTATGACCAGTCGCTCGATCCTTCGTGGATACTGGAGCAGGTACGCTCAGCCTATCCTGCGGGCGCAGACCTGTTTCAGCTTGCGCCACTGGATCAATTACATATTGGTGGCATCAAGGCTTCCGAGCGGCTGCTGCGCCATCTGGACCCAACCCGACACCACCGCATTCTGGATATCGGCTCAGGCGCCGGAGGACTGATGCGGCAGGCTTCGGCCATGGGATTCAGCATGATTGGGCTGGACATTACCCACCGGCTCAACCGGCTGAATCATGGACTGAATGACCGCTTTGCCGGCCCGGTCAGGAACCCGATCATCACCGGTGATGCACATCACCTCCCTTTTGCCGACCAAAGTCTGGATCTTGTTCTGTTCCAGCACAGCTTTCTCAACATGCCGGACAACCTCAGAGTGCTGAGCGAATGTCGACGTGTATTGAAACCTGGCGGGGCCCTTCTGATGCACGAAGTGGTATGCGGCCAGCAACCCGAGCAGATGCAATTCCCTGTCCCCTGGGCCGAGGACGCAACGCATTCACATCTGGTTGAAGCGGGCGTACTGAAGCAGCAGCTACAGCAGGCCGGTTTTGTGAATGTCCAGCTTGATGACTGGAGCGATGAAGCACTGGCCTGGCGACACCGTCAGTTGCAGAAGGAGGAATCAGGACATGTCAGCCGAGCGGCGCTCTCCCCGGCCATGATACTGGGCTCACGATTTGCTGCCATGGGACGCAATCTGGTATCGAACCTTCAAAGTCACGCCATTCGCGTGGTTGAGGTCATTGCAACCCGGCCGTGAGCTTCGCAAACGGAAAAGCCACGACCGGCATAACCGATCGTGGCTTTGAAGGCTGAGTGGCTCTGTCGAGCCGTTGGGTTATTTCAGATCAAAACGATCAGCGTTCATAACCTTAACCCAGGCGTTCACGAAGTCCTTCACGAACTTCTCCTTATTGTCGTCCTGAGCATAGACCTCGGCATAGGCGCGCAAAATGGAGTTTGAACCGAACACCAGATCCACTCGGGTCGCTGTCCATTTCGTCTGACCGGTGTTGCGGTCAACGATGTCATAGCTGTTCTTGCCGGTCGGTTTCCAGCTGTAGTTCATGTCAGTCAGGTTGACGAAGAAATCGTTCGTCAGTACACCCTCACGATCCGTGAACACGCCATGCTTGCTGCCACCGTGGTTGGTACCCAGTACACGCATGCCACCGACCAGTACGGTCATCTCAGGAGCGGTGAGCCCCATCAACTGGGTACGGTCCAGCATCATCTCCTCGGGAGAAACCACATAATCCTTCTTCAGCCAGTTGCGATAGGCATCATGCAGGGGCTCAAGCACGTCAAACGCATCAACGTCCGTCATTTCCTGAGTGGCGTCACCACGGCCCGGCGCGAACGGCACTGTCACATTCACACCGGCATCCCGGGCTGCCTTTTCAACCGCTGCCGTACCGCCAAGAACAATCAGGTCAGCCATGCTGACCGGCTTGCCAAGACCTGACTGAATGCCTTCCAGAACCTTGAGCACCTTCTGCAGCCGCTCCGGCTCATTGCCCTCCCAGTCCTTTTGCGGTGCCAGACGAATGCGTGCACCATTGGCCCCGCCGCGATAGTCGGAACCACGGAAGGTGCGGGCGCTGTCCCATGCGGTGGCAACCAGCTCCGACACGCTCAGGCCACTGGCCAGAATCTTCGCTTTCAGATCGGCAATTTCGGCATCATCCAGGGTGTAGTCCACGCTTGGGACCGGGTCCTGCCAGATCAGATCCTCGGCCGGCACATCCGGCCCCAGATAGCGGCTCTTCGGCCCCAGATCACGATGGGTCAGCTTGAACCAGGCACGGGCAAAAACCTCGTCAAAGTATTCCGGATCCTTCTGGAAGCGCTCCATGATCTTGCGATACTCAGGATCCATCTTCATCGCCATATCGGCATCGGTCATCATCGGCATGCAGCGTATGGAAGAATCTTCCACATCCACCGGCATGTCCTCTTCCTTGATGTCCACCGGTTTCCACTGCCAGGCACCCGCCGGACTCTTGGTCAGTTCCCACTCATGGTTGAGCAGCATGTCAAAGTAGCCGTAATCCCACTTGGTCGGCTCACTGGTCCAGGCCCCTTCAAGACCGCTGGTAACCGCATCGCGACCAATGCCACGTGCCTTGTGGTTCATCCAGCCAAAGCCCTGCTCCTCAATACCGGCCGCTTCCGGCTCCGGGCCCAGATTGGCCGCATCACCGTTACCGTGCGCCTTGCCGACGGTATGACCACCGGCAGTAAGCGCGACAGTCTCTTCGTCGTTCATGGCCATGCGCTCGAAGGTGACACGTACGTCCTCTGCAGTCTTCAGGGGATCCGGCTTGCCATCCACCCCCTCGGGGTTGACGTAAATCAGCCCCATCATCACGGCTGCGAGCGGGTTCTCAAGGTCACGCTCACCGGAGTAACGACTGCCTTCACTGCCGGACGGCGCCAGCCACTCCTTCTCAGAACCCCAGTAGGTGTCCTTCTCCGGATGCCAGATATCTTCGCGTCCACCACCAAAACCGAAGGTTTTGAAGCCCATGGACTCATAGGCCATGTTACCGGCCAGTATCATCAAATCCGCCCATGAAAGCTTGTTACCGTACTTTTTCTTGATCGGCCACAGCAGTCGACGCGCCTTGTCAAGGTTGCCATTGTCCGGCCAGGAGTTAAGCGGGGCGAACCGCTGGTTACCGGTGCCGCCACCGCCACGACCATCCGCAACTCGGTAGCTCCCTGCCGAGTGCCACGCCATACGGATCATCAGACCACCGTAGTGCCCCCAGTCCGCTGGCCACCAGTCCTGACTGTCGGTCATCAGCGCCTTGAGGTCATTCTTGACGGCTTCAAGGTCCAGTTTTCTGAATGCGTCACGGTAATTGAAATCGGGGCCCAGTGGGTTGGTCTTGGTATCGTGCTGGTGCAGGATGTCCAGGTTGAGCGACTTGGGCCACCACTCCATAACACTGTCGCTAGCCCCCGTGTTGGCACCATGCATCACCGGACACTTGCCGGCGGTATTGTTATTCTGGCTCATATCGGTCTTCCCTTTCGTTTTGATGTTGAGAGTTACTGCATCGCTGGTATGACTTAAAACTTAGCAGTACCTGCCCAGTCTGTATGGTTAATTGTCTTTATACTTCCCATAGCCGGCGCCAATAACAGCAACCTCTCATACGCGTTTCTGCGCTTATCTCCTGATACAAGGTAGCCACTCTCGCCTCGATATTCCATTCAGGCGCGGTTTGGGCTGGTATAAAAAAACCCCGCTACGATCACTCGTAGCGGGGTCGGTATGGCCTATCAAGATGCTGGCGGGTCAGATATCGTCTACATCGAACTGAACATCCGGGTTCACGTCTGCATCATAGTCAATGCCGTCAATACCAAAACCGAACAGCTTGAGGAACTCATCCTTGTACAGCTGATAGTCGGTCACATCGAACAGGTTGTCGCTGGTAACCTGCGGCCAGAGGTCACGGCAGGCCTGCTGCACGTCTTCACGCAGTTCCCAGTCATCCATGCGGAAACGGTTGCCGTCATCAATTTCTGCGGTGGTGCCGTACAGACCGGTTTTGAACAGGCGGTGAACCTGCTCCATGCAACCCTCATGAACGCCCTGCTCACGCATCACCTTGAAAACCATGGACAGATACAGGGGCATCACCGGAATCGCGGAACTGGCCTGTGTTACGACCGATTTAAGGACGGCAACGTTTGCCTGTCCGTCATGAGCGCCAGCCAGTCTGGCATTCAGCTCGGCAGCCGCCCGATCCAGATCCTGCTTCGCCTTGCCCAAAGCACCGTGCCAGTAAATCGGCCAGGTGATATCGGTACCAATGTAACTGTAGGCGACGGTCTTGCAGCCATCAGCCAGTACACCGGCTTCTTCCAGGGCGTTGATCCAGAGTTCCCAGTCTTCACCGCCCATCACGGTTACGGTGTTTGCAACCTCTTCTTCCGTAGCCGGCTCAATTTCGGCTTCGGTGATCACGTCTTTGTTGGTATCAATCGCGGTTGAACGGTAGGGCTCGCCAATCGGCTTCAGCGCGGAACGCACCACTTCACCGCTATCCGGCATCTTGCGTACCGGCGAGGCCAGTGAATACACCACGAGATCAACCTGACCCAGGTCCTGCTTGATCAGCTCAATCGCTTTCTGCTTGGCCTCGTGAGAAAACGCATCACCGTTGAGGCTCTTGGCATAGAGACCCGCTTCCTTTGCACACTTGTCAAAGGCCGCGGCGTTGTACCAGCCGGCGGTGCCAGGCTTGCGCTCGCTGCCCGGCTTCTCAAAAAACACCCCGATGGTCGCTGCATCACTGCCAAAGGCAGCCGCGATGCGAGAGGACAGGCCATAGCCACTGGATGAGCCGATGATCAGTGCCCTTTTGGGACCGTTTTCGATCTTGCCCTGGGCTTGGGTATAGGCGATTTGTTCGCGTACATTCGCTTCGCAGCCAACAGGATGGGTTGTCGTACAAATAAAGCCACGGATTTTCGGTTTGATAATCATATGCTGATTCGGTGTCCATCTGTGTTCGGGTACCAGTTGCGCTAAAGATACCCTATTCAGTGATTGGGTGACAGCATCAGCGCGGGGCTGTGCCGCGCAGAAAAATGCCAACCGCCTGCTCAACGGCCTCGTCCAGCTCCGCATTGGTAATGGTCATGCCCAGCATGGCCCGCAACTGGAACTGCCCTTTCACCATGTCAACGAATTGAAAGGCCGCAAGCTCCGGGTTATCAATCACCAAGGCTCCCTGCTCAACCTGAGTACGCAGATAGGCGGCGAGCTTTTCATTGATCCGCCTCGGGCCCTGGGCATAAAACAGCTGCTGGATCTGTTCACGCTCACTGCTGCAGTCGGTCGTAATCAGGCGATATAACCCCACCGCTTCCGGTGACAAGACACGCTCAAGCAGCAGGCGAGCATAGCGCTTGAGCGCCTGCTCCGGCGTTTCCTGACGCTTGATTGAACATTCGAATGCCTGAAAGGCGGCAAACACCTGGTTGGAGGTCTGCTCCATCATCGCTTCAAACAGCCCCAGCTTGCTGCCAAACAGGCGATAGAGGGTGCTGAGGGAGCCTCCGGCACGGCACATGATGTCGTTGATGCTGGCGTTGTCATAGCCTTGCTCAAGAAACACTTCCCGGGCGGCATCAAGAATGCGCTTCTGTCGTTCAAGCCCCTTGGGTGTCAGGCTGCATGCCGCTGTGGCTTTTTCATTCTGCTGCATGTTGTTCATGGCAAATTCTGCGTCTGAATGTGGGGCCATTATATCAGGCCAAGCCCCCTGCCGGCACGACCGAGCGCAATGGACAGATCAATAATATGTAATGTAATATACACTACACTTTTTGCACATGAATACACCACACCGCTTGTTCGGCCTGGCTTCATCATGCACCACCCGGCACAAGCCCTGTAGATCGCACCACGAGGACGTCCCAATGACACCCAAAACAGTCCATATTCCGGGGCTCATTATCATGCTGGCTGGCCTGACGGCCCTTGCCCCCTTGTCCACCGATGCCTACCTGCCTGCCATTCCGGCAATTGCCGAGGATCTGGCGGTCAGCATCCATGATATTGAGCTGACCGTGGGACTGTTTTTGGCTGGCTTTGCACTTGGCCAGTTGGCTGGAGGCCCCTACTCTGACCGTTTTGGCCGGCGCACAGCTGTTTTCACTGGGCTGAGCATTTTTCTGCTGGGCGCTTTCTGGGCCATACTGGCGGACTCTGCACAGGGGCTCTGGCTGGCTCGTATTCTTCAGGGCTTCGGTGGCGGCGTCAGCGTCGTTAACTCCATGGCGATCATACGCGACCGCCACTCCGGCCGAGAGAGTGCACAGGCGATGAGCCGCATGGCCAGCATTATCATGGCCGCCCCATTGCTGGCTCCAGTGATTGGCGCCCTGATTCTCAAGATCAGCGACTGGCGCAGTATTTTCGTCTTCCTCTTCGGCTATGGCCTGATCCTGGCCATCGCACTGTTCTGGCGCCTGCCCGAAACACTCGCCCCCCAACAGGGGCCTCTGCCAAACCCGTTTCGCAACTATCTCAGCGTGTTGCAAAATCGAAGCGCCGTCGGTTACCTGTGCTCTGTTGCCGCCAGTTACGCCGGCATGTTCGCCTTTATTACGGCGTCCCCTGGCGTCTATATCGGGTACTACGATATATCACCGAGCCTGTATCCCGTTCTGTTCGGCGCCAACATCATCACCCTGCTGCTGTGCAATCGCATCAACATCCGGTTGTTGAACCGCTTTTCGCCGCAGCAGTTGCTTCAGGGCGCACAGAAAGTCCAGCTATTGGCGGCCAGTGCATTGCTGTTTGGCTATTTGCTGACGCCCGCACCGGTCTGGATGGTGCTGGTACTGGTGATGCTGTTCATCGGCATGCAGGGGTTTGTGATGTCCAATGCGATGGCCGGCACCAGCGAATTCTTTCCGCGTACTGCAGCGACCGCGACCGCATTGATTGGTGCCTGTGGATTTGCGATGGGAGCCGTTGGCGGGATTCTGACCGGCCTGCTCGGTGATGGCACCCCGTTGCCCATGGTCTGCATCATGTTCACCGGGGCCGTCTGCGGATTCCTGCTCAGCCGCTGGCTGCTGCCGAAGCAGCCAGCCAGCACTTGCCAGCCGGACGCCGCATGAATCAGCCAGTCGCCAGACGATTGCTTTGATCGAGCTCTGCCGCGGTGCGATCAGTCACCCGCAACAGCAGTATCAGTACCGCTCCGAGAGCCACAAAGCCACCTGCCAGCCAAAGCCCGGTATTGTAGTGGCCACTCTGGGCAGCCAGCATACCCGTCAATGCCGGAGCGATGATTTGTGCGGCGCCGTAGGACAGGGTCATCTTACCCATCAATTTGGCCGGTTTGGTTGGATACAGTCGCCCAGCCATGGTCAGCACCAAACTGACGCAACCGATAAACGTGCCCCCGTACAGCACCGCACTGAGCAAAACAGCGGCAAGGCTTTCACTCAGGGCCGGCATGACGATGCCTGCAACCTGAATCAGGTAGGCCAGCAACAGCGCTCCCAGATAACCCAACCGACGCGCGATCAGGTCCCAGATCATTACGGCCGGTGCGGCCGCGAGCCCTACCACGAGAAACACCAGTTGCCCCATCCCTGCCAGCGCCGGTTCGCGCTCAACAATGGTGACAATAAAGGTGGCACTGATCACATAGCCGTAACCGGCACAGAAATAGGCCGCCATCATTAGCCACATGAAGCGCTTGCCCGGCGGCTGATCCAGCATTGGCTTTCCGCCGCCGGTCACATTTATCGGCTCGGGCCTTGGCAGCCAGCGCCAGGCAGGAATCGCCAGCAAGCCACCCAAAACGGCAAACCACAGCCACTGCGCATCCCAGCCCAGAGACAGGCGCAGCATCAGCTCCACCACTATCGCGGCAAACATGATCCCGAGACCGATACCGGCAAAATGAATGCCCAGCTCGCTGCGATGGTTGTTGCGGATCAACCAGTTGAGAATCAGGCCAGACGCGATCAGCATCGAGCCTGCACTGCTAAGCCCTGACAAGAAGCGCAGCAGCGACCACAGCAGCATATTATCTGTCAGCGCCATGCCAGCGGTTGTAACGACAGCGAGTATCAGACCGACCCGGTAGAGTCGATCCTTGAGCTGAAGATCACTGAGAGAGGCGGCCAGCAGGGCTCCACACATATAGCCTGCATAATTGATGGCGGCCATCCAGCCACCCTCCGCATCGCCGATCCAGGTTTGCTCCTGCATCACCGGCAACAGCGGGGTATAGGAGAATCGGGCAATCCCGATACATAGAATCTGACTGAAGATCCCGGCAAAGAGAACTTTCAGGCGTTGGGCCTGGTGAGACATCGTGGTTCCTTATCGTTATATCCACACATGCCTGATTGTGCCCTGCAGCAAGAGGCAGATCCAGTGGGATCTGCCTGTCGGGTCACACTTTACTGCCAGGCGCTTGCAAACAGCTCTTCAGACAATGCCATAATGGACCGGCTGCCATCTGCAACCATGTCGACATGCCCTTTCCAGCGCGGCAATACCTGAGCCATGTAGAAGCGCACGCTCTCAAGCTTGGCCTGCAGATAGGGGTCGTCACCGCCCTCGGCGATGAGTCTGACAACCGCGTTGCCCTGGCGCAGCAGCTGCCAGCCACCACAGACATATCCGGCCAGCATCATGAAATTGTAGGCAACAGCCCCTGCCATCATTTCATCATTCTGGGCACCGGCCAGCAGCAATTGGCGCGCTCGCTCAAGCCCGGCCACCCCTTCTTCCAGCTGCTTCGCCTGAGGCGTCAGGGACGGATCGCAGGCCGCGACGGTATTGCGCATCTCGTCCAGCAGTGCCGCCAGTGCTTCACCCTGATCCATCAGGGTCTTGCGCCCTACCAGGTCCAGTGCCTGAATGCCATTGGTACCTTCGTAGATCGGCAGAATGCGTGCATCGCGGAAGTGCTGGGCCGCACCGGTTTCTTCCACATATCCCATGCCCCCGTGAACCTGGACGCCCAGTGAAGTCACTTCCTGAGCCACTTCAGTACACCAGCCTTTCACTATTGGCGTCAGCAGAGCTGCACGGGCCTTTTCCAGCGCCTTTTGCTCGTCACTGTCCGCCTTGAGTGCAAAGTCCAGACTGCCGCAGGCATCATAGGCAATGGCTCGACCGGCTTCCGTCAGGGTTTTCATGGTCATCAGCATGCGACGTACATCCGCATGTCGAATGATCGGCCCCGGTTCGCGCGTCCCCACTGCGGGCCCCTGTATACGCTCGAATGCGTACTCCAATGCCTGCTGGTAGGCACGCTCGGAGATCGACACCCCTTGCAGGCCGACGCTCAGGCGGGCGTTGTTCATCATGGTAAACATGCAGGCCAGACCACGATTGGGCTCACCCACCAGATAGCCAACGGCATTATCAAAGCCCATCACACAGGTGGGAGAGGCATGAATGCCCAGTTTGTGCTCCAGCGACAGCGGGCCTGCAGTATTGCGCTCGCCCAGTGAACCATCGTCCTTAACCAGATACTTGGGCACCAGAAACAGCGAAATGCCGCGCACACCGGCCGGGGCATCGGGCAGGCGAGCCAGCACCAGATGGATGATATTCTCCGCCATCTCGTGATCACCCCAGGTGATGAAGATCTTTTCACCACTGATGCGATAGTGATCGCCTTCCGGCTCGGCCTTTGCACGTACCACAGAAAGATCAGAACCGGCATTGGACTCGGTCAGGTTCATCGTACCGGTCCATTCACCGCTCACCAGCTTCGGCAGGTATTTTGCCTTGAGCTCATCACTGCCGTTCAGGTCCAGACACTCAACAGCCCCCTGGCTCAACATTGGGCACAACCCCCAGGCCATGTTGGCAGAGTGCCACATTTCCATGACCGGAATCGAAAGCAGGAACGGCAATCCCTGACCACCGTATTCCGGATCAAACTGCAGTGATCCCCAGCCACCCTCGGCGTACTGCTGATAGGCATCCTTGAAGGACTCCGGACAGACCACTGTTCCATTTTTCAGCTGTACGCCCTGCTGGTCACCTTCCCAGTTGGTCGGTCCCACTACATCACGCGCCACACGTGCCGCTTCGTCGAGAATGGCATCAACCATATCGGCAGAGGCATCTTCGAAGCCCGGTTTTTGTGCCAGTTCAGGCATGCGAGCAACATGGTCGAGAGTCAGCTTCATATCTTTCAGAGGTGCATTGTAATCAGCCATGGAATACCTTCTTGTTAATCGGTTGAAGCAGCAACACCGGTTGTCCGCTCTGGCAGTGGCACCGGCCTCAATAAGGGAATACACTTATTCTAGCACGTAGCACGGGTTTGATAAGCAGTAAAACGTTCATTCAGAGCTTTTATACTATTAGCCTTGGCTTACAATCCCCTCAATTCTCAACATAAACAAGAGACTCAAGTGATGCAGGAATTGCACGGTTATTACCTGGAAGATCTGGAAGTCGGCATGAGCGCCTCCTACGCCAAAACCATCACGGATGCGGACGTGATTCTGTTCGCCGGCATTTCCGGTGACAACAACCCGATTCACATCAATGATGAATATGCTCAAACCACCCCCTTCAAGCAACGCATCGTACACGGCATGTTCAGTGCGGCACTGATCTCAACGGTCGCGGGTACTCGCCTGCCCGGCCCTGGCGCCATCTATGTTGATCAGCAGCTGAAGTTCAAGGCTCCGGTACATATCGGCGATACGGCACGTGCCAGTCTCACCGTCACTGAAATTGATGAACGCCGTCGTCGCGTCAAGTGCAGAACGGATGTGCATGTGGGTGATACGCTGGTAGCAACCGGTGAAGGGACCTTCATGGTTGATCGTCGAGAAGCCTGATATGCCTTTCGGGTGCCTGCGCCTGTCGGGCACCCGTTCTACACGGTGAAGCGGTAGGTTTGTTTCGTTTCGTAGTCATACAGGCTGACCAGCCTGCCGTGTACCTGACCGTTGAATGCGGTGTTGCTTTTCAAGTCGAAACCCAGAATCTTGCGCCCGGTCAGTTTGAGCTGCACGTGAGCTTTCGTTTCGTAGTCGTAAAAGTTCAGGGACTGGGCACTCATGCCCTTGAAATGATGCGCTGTCTGATAATCAAACCCGTCAATACGCCCATGGCGCATCATGGCACGTACGGGATATTCCTGCCCTGCATCCAAGTCGATCACTTTTAGCACTTGCCTGTTGAGACTGGCTGCGGCAATGGTTGCCGCAATCTTGACTCTGGTTCTTTCATGCATGTGGTTCTCCAAAACCCCTTTTTGATCACCACATAACTGCCTTATTGCCGTGGCTGTTCAAGGGAACAGCCAACACTATCAGAAAAGCCGCCAGAAGGCGGCTCCAATCTGCTACAGTTTTTTTGATCCCGCTCATTATTTTTGATTCGCTTGCGAGCGAAGAACAAACTTCTGAATTTTACCGGTTGAGGTTTTGGGCAGCTCACAGAACACGATCCGCTTGGGAGCCTTGAAGTGAGCCATGTTATCCCGGCAGAACTGGATGATTTCTGCCTCGGTTACATCGGCTGCGCTGGATTTCAGCGTGACAAACGCACAGGGAATTTCGCCCCATTTCTCGTCCTGCTGGGCGACAACCGCCGCTTCCATCACGGCTGGGTGACGATACAGCACATCTTCAACCTCAATGCTCGAGATGTTTTCCCCGCCTGAAATGATAATGTCCTTGGAACGGTCCTTGATCTCGACATATCCATCCTCATGCCACACGGCCAGATCACCTGAATGGAACCACCCCCCCTCAAATGCCTTGTCGGTGGTGCTGGGGTTCTTCAGGTATCCCTTCATGACCAGGTTGCCGCGCATGAAAATTTCGCCGATGGTTTCGCCATCCTGCGGTACCGGCTCAAGAGTATCGGGATTCGCCACCATCAGCCCTTCCAGCATCGGTGCCTTGACCCCCTGACGCGACTTCAGTCGTGCACGCTCGGTGGACGTTTTCTCATCCCACTCATCGTGCCAGGCACAGACCACACAGGGACCGTAGGTTTCGGTAAGGCCATACACATGGGTGACACTGAAGCCCATGTTTTCCATGCCCTCGATCACGGACGCTGGCGGCGCGGCACCCGCCGTCATCACCTTCACCTGATGCTCGATTCCGGTCTTGAGATCATCCGGCGCATTATTGAGCATATTAAGTACGATGGGCGCACCACAGAAGTGATCCACCTTTTCGCTCTTGATCAGGCGGTAAATATCATCGGCCCGCACGTGACGCAGACATACACTGACCCCTGCGGCAGCGGCAATCGACCAGGGGAAACACCAGCCGTTGCAGTGGAACATTGGCAGCGTCCAGAGGTAGACGGGCTGATCGCCCATGTTCCAGGACACCACGTTGCTGATCGCATTCAGGTAGGCGCCACGGTGGTGATAGACCACTCCCTTGGGATCGCCGGTGGTGCCGGAGGTATAGTTCAGTGTAATGGCATCCCACTCATCGGCAGGCAGCTGCCATTCGTAGCCGGCATCACCGGTTTCAATGAAAGCCTCGTAGTCGCACTCGCCAATGAGCTCACCGCCCTCGTAGGCAGGATCATCAATATCAATCAGGATCGGGCTGATGCGTGCAATCTTGATGGCCTTTGCGATCACTTCGGAAAACTCGCGATCCACGATGATCGCCTTGGCTTCACCATGCTGCAGGATGAACGCAATCGCCTCTGCGTCGAGACGCACATTCAATGCATTCAACACCGCACCGCACATGGGCACACCAAAATGAGCCTCGAACACTTCCGGCAGATTGGGCGCCATTACGGCAACCGTATCACCCTTGCCAATGCCTCGCTGGCTCAGGGCACTGGCGAGCTGACGGCATCGGCGATAGGTCTCGGCCCAGCTGCGACGGACCTGATTGTGGACGACCGCCGTTCGGTTTGGATAGACCGCCGCGGTACGTGCAATGAAACTCAACGGGCTGAGTGTGGCGTAGTTGGCCGGGTTCTGGTCCAGTCCCAGCGTATAAGGATTATGGTTATTCATTGTCATTATAGGTTCCTCTCCACCAGTGCGTTGGGGAGCCATCCTCGGTTGATTTGATTCCATCCTGCCACCTCATGATACGTATTTTCCCTTATTACACAATAGGACCTAAAATCATAAGATTGTGGCGGCTCAGATGCGTAAAACGATAAGGAAAATGCATGCAACCACTGGAGCAGGAACTGCAGCGCTGCCTGCAGGAAGCGGATCGCTATCGTCTGCTGGCCGAACAGTCCACCGACATGATTTCGCGCCATACACCCACGCCCGAGTGGACCTTCATCGATGTTAATCCTGCCATCGAACGCATGCTGGGCTATCGTGCCGACGAAATTATCGGCACCTCGGGATACGATCTGTTTCACCCGGACGATGCCGACAACCTGAAAAAGCGGGCCGACTCCGTACGCTACCGCCGTGGCATGTACACCAATGTCTACCGCTTTCAGCACCGTGACGGCCACTACATATGGCTGGAAACCACCAGCCGTACCATTCGTGATGAGCATGGGCATCCGGTCGAGATCATCTGCGTTTCCCGTGACGTTACCGAGCGAGAGCTGGCGCAGCAGGCCACTCGACGGCTGGCACGGGTGGTTGAAGCCTCTTCCGACATGATTCTGTTCTGCAACCACCGCACCCTGCAGCTCACCTACATGAATGAAACGGCCTATCGCACCTTCGGTGCCGAGCGCGAGAACCTGGCGGTGTTCTATCTTAACCAGCTGTTCCCGCAGGATGTGCTGCACACGCTGGTGGAACCTGCGCTGCAGCATGCCGCCCTGTATGGGACCTGGTACGGCAGTATTCCCCTTTATCCGGCCGGCAATCCAGGGCGCATTGCAGAGATTCGCGAGATCATCGCCCATCGCAATCGTGCCGAAAACATGCAGGTTGAGTACTACTCCATCATCGCACGCGATATCACGCTCAAGCGCAAGGCAGAGGAAAAGGCCAAGCGGCAGCAGCTGGAAATGGCCCACATGTCACGCCTGCTGTCCGTCGGTGAAATGGCCACCGAACTGGCTCATGAAATCAATCAGCCACTGGCCACCATTATCAATTACTGTAATGGCACCTTCCGCCGTCTTGAAGAGGGCCAAATCACCGAACTGGCCCAGGTAACGCGCTCCATGGAGCTGATCTCGGCCCAGGCCAGGCGAGCCTCGGAAATCATCAAGCGCATGCGCCGGTTTGTCCGTCGCACCGAGTTTCAGCGCGTCAGCTTCCCGGTCAACGAAACCTGTATCGAGGTTACTCGATTTCTGAACCAGGAAGCGATCGACCACAACATTCGCTTCGATTTCGACCTGGATTCAACCAACCCCATTCTGGAAGCGGACCGTCTGCAGATTGAGCAGGTACTGCTCAACCTGGTACGCAATGCCATCGAGGCCTATGGCGAGTCGGATATCAACCCCAAGCCGGTTACCATCCGTACCCGAGTCGAAGGCAAGCGCATTCTGGTCAGTGTCATCGACCAGGGTCCCGGGATCGCATCCGACCAGCTGGACAACCTGTTTGAACCCTTTATCACGTCAAAGGAAAACGGTTTGGGTATGGGGCTGTCCATTTCACACACCATTATTGAAAGTCACTGTGGCCGTCTCTGGGTTGAGAGCGATGGCCAGAGCGGCACCCGGTTTCACTTTCAACTCCCGCTCAAGGGGCAGGCATGATCAACTCACAGGCAACCGTCTTTATCATTGACGACGATGCAGACTTCAGGGATTCCATGCAGTGGCTGCTGGAGTCCACTCCCTACAAGGTCGAGAGCTTTGCCTCGGCCCAACTTTTTCTGAACCAGTACGACGGCCGCGCTGGCTGTATGCTGCTGGATGTACGCATGCCCGAAATCAACGGGCTGGCACTGCAGCAGTTGATGCTGGAGCGTGATATTCGCCTGCCCGTGATTATCATCACCGGCCATGGCGATGTCCCGATGGCCGTCAACGCCATGAAAAATGGTGCCCTCGACTTTCTGGAAAAGCCGTTTGACGATGAGGTACTGCTCAGGCTGGTGGACAAGGCGATGGCCGAAGCCGGCAAGCGTTTCAGTGAACAGAATGAGCAGCGCGAACTGCTTGAGCTGTATGAAACACTGAGCCGCCGCGAACGCGAGGTGATGCAGCTTGTGGTAACCGGCAATTCCAACCGTGAAATTGCCGAGACACTGGGTATCAGCCCGAAAACAGTGGAGGTGCACCGTTCCCGAGTGATGAGCAAAATGCGGGCGGAAAGCCTGGCGCAGCTGGTACAGATGCACAGCCGGCTGGAGCTCTAGGCCGGGATCAACCCAGACTCCAGCAAAAAGGCGCGAGTGTGATCTATGACCGCTTCCGGGTGCTCCAGGTGGGGAACGTGACCACAGTCCTTGATAAACACCTCCCGGGCATGGGCACCGATGGCGGCACAGCTGTCAGTCACCTGCTCAGGGACTCCATACTCGTCGCGGTCGCCCTGCATGATCAGTGATGGGCAGCGTATACCCGCCAGCTGAGGTCGCAGGTTCAGGGCCTGGTTGCAGGAGGGACGCTGCCAGGTTTCATGCCATGCCCGGAAGATCAGGTCGGTTCGGTCACCATGGTAGCGCGCCAGCTTCTCGGGCAGGCTGGTCGTGCGGTAGCGCTCTACCGCCTCCTCGATGCCCGCCAGCGTCAAGTGATCCACGTAAATGTGTGCGGCCAGCGTGATGATGGCTTTTACCTGCTGCGGGCAGCTGGAAGCGCCGATGAGCGCAATGGAGCCACCATCGCTGTGCCCGAACAGAATCACTTCGTCCAATCCAAGCCGATCCAGCAGCCGGGGCAGCCACACTTGCCCTTCTTCGAGCAGGTAATCATCCGGTCGTGGCAGGGTAATCGGTGTCGAACGGCCATAGCCTCGACGCTCAAACACCAGCAGGTTCAATCCCGTTGCCTGAGCCAGCTGTTCGGGAAAACGCTTCCACATATCAATACAGCCCAGGGCTTCATGCAACAGCACCAGTACCGGTCGCCCCTCGCCCGATGGCTGCCGCCCCCAGCGCAGCTGCAACGACACACCCTCACCCAATTCGACCTGCTCATCGTGCCACTCAATCCTGCTCATGACACCTCCGGAATCGAGTAGGTAATCGTGGCATGTGCCACAGGATCATCCTCACCCGCCGAGCGAATGTAGACTTCACCGACCCCCAGACGCTTGCCCACTTTCAACATTTCGGCACGGGCCAGCAGGTCCGCGTCGGATTTTGGCTTACGCAGAAAATTGATATTCAGGTTGATGGTCACGGCCAGGGCGACCGGTCCTATACGGCTGAGCAACGCTGCGTACAGGACCACATCGGCCAATCCCATCATGGTGGGACCGGATACCGTGCCGCCCGGACGCAGGTGATCATCACCGACCGCCAGGCGCATCTCGGCCCAGCCATCTCCGAGCGAATCCAGCTGCCCATACTGCTCTCCCTGCGGAAAATGGTCGCGCAGAAACAGCTGCATATCCTCAAAACTCATGACCTGCATGAGAGTTACTCCTTGTCATACATCTACTGATCGGCTTCTTCACGCGCCTGATTGCGCAAGATGAAGCGTTGAATCTTGCCGCTGGGTGTCTTTGGCAGCTCCTGTACAAATTCGATCTCGCGCGGAAAGGCATGGGTTGAAAGCCGATTGCGCACCAGCTCTTTCAGCTCATCCGCCAGGGTTTCATCCGGGTCATACTGCGGCTTGATCACCACATAGGCTTTTATCACGGAACCCCGCGCACTGTCGGGCTTGCCCACCACACCGGACTCCGCCACTGCTGGATGCTCCAGCAGGGTGCTCTCCACATCGGCCGGACCTACACGGTACCCGGCCGTGGTTATAATGTCGTCGTCACGACCAGTGAAGGAGTAGCTGCCGTCACCATGACTGATGACCACATCGCCGGTCAGGTAGTAACGTCCATGAAAGGGATCCTTTTCTCCCCAGGTGTAGCCCTGAAAGAAAAACAGCGGTGAATTTTCGACATCAACCGCCAGCTGACCAGTTTCGTCGACCCCGACCTCTTCATACTCGCCACTGAGTGCAACCACGCGATGCCCCGGCAACGAAAAGCCCATGGAGCCGACGCGAACCTGATGCTCAAGGGCATGGTGGTTACAGCAGGTCATTCCGGTTTCGGTCTGCCCATAATGGTCCATCACCGGACACCCCAGGCGACGCTTGACCCAACTGATCACTTCCGGATTAAGCGGCTCACCCGCACTGCTGGCGACCCTGAGCCCCAGTTGATCACCTTCGTTCAGAACATGATCATTCGCCATCAGCATTCGATACGCTGTCGGCGCCGCAGCCAGATTGGTGATGCCATAGTCACGGATCATGCGATAGGTGGTTTCCGGCGTGAAGCCGTTTTCATTGAAATGCGTCGTAGCGCCCAACAGCAGCGGCCCCAATACCGCGTAGTAAAGGCCGTAGGCCCAACCGGGGTCTGCCACGTTCCAGTAGTGATCCTCCGGCTGCAGATCGATCGCCCGGGTCATGTAAACATGAAACGACAGCAGTGCCCGAACCGGTACCGCCACACCCTTGGACTTGCCGACCGTACCGGACGTGAACATCTGCAGCATTGGCTCGTCGGCAGCGATCAACACCGGCTCAAACTGATCAGGTTGGGCCGCCAATTGGGTGTGATAGTCAATATCGGGATGCGGAGTGCCCCCCGTCTGTGTAACGCGCACGATGGGAGGACAGTTCTTGACGTCATCCAGTTTGAAGCGATTCTGCTCGTCAGTGACAACCAGACGGGTGGAGGCCCTGTCCAGCCGATACTCGATGGCACCTGGGCCAAAGGCGGTAAACAGAGGCTGATACACCGCACCGGCTCTCAGGGTCCCCAGAATGACGACCAGCAACTCGGGAGTTCGCGGCAGCAACGCGGCAACACGGTCCCCCTTGCCAATCCCCTGTTGCGTCAGAAGATTGGCGAACCGAGCCGCCTGTACCTGCAGTCTGGCAAAACTCCAGCTTTCGGGCTCGCGCTCAACTCCCTGATAGTTCAGGGCAATACGGTCGGGCTCAGTCGCCCATTTGTCACACACTTCGACACAGGCATTGATTCCCTGGTTCAGATCACCGTGCAAAACGTCTCTGGCCAGTCGCGAGGCATCAAACTGGTCATAGAATGGCTGATAAGCCTGGTAACTCATGGGTATTCCCCTCTTTTTATCTTTATTATTGGAGCCGGGAAGCAGCAGTTTCCCTTAAGGGATATCCCGAATATATAACCGCTTGCCGTTTACGTAAACCTTCCTGACCAAATTGATCAAATGATCAGCTTCTGGCTGCAGACAATGACCAAATGCTGCACTGATTGGCTATTTTTCCCGCCAATGCCGGCCCAGAATGGCATCTGGGTGCTGGCCTGTAATTTGCAGGGACCAGGCCCCAACCGACCTGCAAGAACGGATCAATATGGAACAGAATAATAAGACCCAACCTCAGGACAACAACCTGATCCTTGTGACCGGCCCCGATGGCGACATTCGCGAAGCCAGCCGCGCGTTCCTGGAGTACAGTGGACATGACTCAAACGCCCTCATCGGCGCCCTCCTGCAAGCCCTGCGCCACCCTGACATGCCGGAAGGACCGCTTAAGGACCTTTGGAGCACGGTAGGCAAAGGCAAGCCCTGGATGGGCATGCTGCAACTTGCACGCCGTGACGGCAGCCCGCTCTGGCTGGATGCCTATGTCATCCCGGTCATTGAGAATGGCCGTATTATTGAGTGCCAGTGCATCTTCCGCCTCCCACCCAAGGCCGCTACCGAGCGTGCCGCTCACATCTACCGTCTGCGTCGCCAGGGCAAGATGCCTTTAGCGCTGCGCTGGCCATTGCCGGACCTCAAAGGCCGACTCTGGATTGCACAGCTACTGTGCCTGTTACCGGTATTGCTGGCAGGCTTGTGGCATGCACGGATCGACCCCCTGTATTGGGCAAGCCTGTTCACCAGCCTTGGATTGCTGTTCATCAGCACCGCCGTTCTGTGCAGCCCCCTGCGGGCACTGGTTCGACAAAGCCGCTCATTGGTCAACCACCCCATCAAGCAGCTTATTTACACGGGCACCCATAATGATATTGGTCAGCTCCAGCTCAGCCTGCAGATGGTGCAGTCGCAGCTCGACTCGGTGTTGATGCGGATGCAGAACGCCTCCGGCGAAGTACTGACCGGCGCCCACCAGAGCATCGACGTGATGAGTCGGACCTGCAGCGAAATCGAGGAGCAGCAATCCGCTCTGATCCAGCTGGCCACCGCCATGAATCAGATCAGCACGACCATTCAGGACATGACCAGTAGCACTGCCAGCACGGCCGATCAGACCCAGGCCGCTCAAGCCAGCGCCCGTCAGGGCCAGCAGGTCGTCGATACAGCGGTTGCCGGCATTCGCAGCCTGGCCGATTCCATTGCCGATACCACGTCCACTGTGGCCGCGCTGCAGCAGCAAAGCCAGGGGATTGGTTCCATCATCAATGTGATTCGCGACATTGCCGAGCAAACCAATCTGCTGGCGCTCAATGCCGCGATCGAGGCGGCACGCGCCGGTGAAAACGGTCGCGGCTTTGCGGTTGTTGCCGATGAAGTGCGCCAGCTGGCTCAACGAACACAGCAGGCCACGGGTGAAATTCAGCAGCTGATCGGAGCATTACAGCAACAAACCGGGGCCATCGTGACAGCGATGGACGCCAAGCGAGCACTGTCGGAACAGAGCGTTGAGCAGATTGAAGGCGCCGGGGCGGTTCTGGCGCAGATTCTGGGCGCGATTGAATTGATCAGTGACATGGCCACCCGCATCGCCGGTGCCAGCGAGGAACAGAGCAGTGTCGTCCGCGAGGTCAGTCAGCAGATCGAATTGATCAGTGAAGGCGCCCAGAGAACGGTGGCCGATGCCGCACTGACACTCAAGCTGAACACCGGGGCGGTAAAGCTTGCCGAACGTCAGCGCTATCTGGTGGACTGCATCATGCAGTCCTGACTTTGGTGGTATTGGCGCTGATTGCAACAGGGCGGTAAAATACGCTCGCTAAAATAACAATAATGATGATTCAGCAAGAGTATTTCATGAGTAAAGTTCTGATCAGCGCCTGCCTGCTCGGCGCCAAGGTGCGCTATGACGGTCGCGACAATCTGCTTGAGCATCCCATTCTGAAGGAGTGGCACAGGCAGGGACGTCTGGTAACGGTCTGCCCCGAATCCCAGGGCGGACTGCCCACCCCTCGCCCACCGGCAGAAACCCAAACCCGTTTCCCCATTCTCGTGACGACCCGCGAAGGCGAGGACGTGACACCTCAATTCCTGCACGGCGCCGAGAAAACGCTCGAACTGGCACAGAAACATGACTGCTGTTGTGCACTGATGAAAGCGCGCAGCCCATCATGCGGCAACCAGGAGATCTACGACGGCAGCTTTTCCGGCCAGTTGATCAGTGCACCTGGAATAGCCGCCGGCGAACTGATCCGCAATGGCATCCCCGTGTTCAATGAGCACCAGATGGATGAGCTGATTCGCTTCGTTGAGCAGCGTATTCAGGCGGCCTGATCCCCCGGCACTTGTTAGCCTGCGTCCGGCCCCCTAAAATGGGGGCCATTTTCATTCTGAAACGGACTGCATATCGATGCGAGCAAGCCAATACCTGATTGCAACCCTGAAAGAGACGCCCTCTGACGCCGAGGTGATCAGTCACCAGCTGATGCTGCGGGCCGGTCTGATTCGCAAGGTCGCTGCCGGCCTTTACAACTGGCTGCCTCTGGGCCTGCGCACCTTGCGCAAGGTTGAACGCATCGTACGCGAAGAGATGGACGCCGCCGGCGCTCAGGAAGTGCTGATGCCCGCCATTCAGCCCGCCGAACTCTGGCAGGAGTCCGGTCGCTGGGAGCAATACGGTCCCGAGCTGCTGCGTCTGCGTGATCGTCATGACCGCGAGTTCTGTGTCGGCCCGACCCACGAGGAAGTGATCACCGATCTGATCCGCCGCGAAATCAAAAGCTACAAGCAGTTGCCGGCCAATTTCTATCAGATCCAGACCAAGTTCCGTGATGAGATCCGTCCCCGTTTCGGCGTGATGCGCTCACGCGAATTCATCATGAAGGATGCCTATTCCTTCCATTCGGACGCCGAGTCACTGCAGACCACCTACGACCGAATGCATCAGGCCTACACCAACATCTTTACCCGCCTGGGACTGGATTTCCGTCCGGTACTGGCGGACAACGGCTCGATTGGTGGCAACTCGTCCCACGAGTTTCACGTGCTGGCCCAGTCGGGCGAGGATGATATCGCCTTCTCCGACAGCAGTGACTACGCAGCCAACATCGAGATGGCCGAGGCACTGGCCCTTGGCGAACGCCAGGCTCCAACTCAGGAGCTGCAGCTGGTCGACACGCCCAATGCCAAGACCATTGCCGAACTGGTTGACCAGTTCCAGCTGCCGATCGAGAAGACTGTCAAGACTCTGATCGTGGCCGCCAGTGAAGAGATTGAAGCGGAATTCGTGGCCCTGCTGGTCCGGGGCGACCATGAATTGAACGAGGTCAAGGCCGAGAAGCTGACAGAAGTGGCGGTACCTCTGCGCTTTGCCACTGATGAAGAGATCCGCAGCGTAATCGGTGCCGGTCCCGGTTCACTGGGCCCGGTCAACCTGACCATTCCCTGCATCATCGACCGCAGCGTGGAAACCCTGTCCGACTTCGGCGCCGGCGCCAATATCGATGACAAGCATTACTTCGGCATCAACTGGGAACGCGATCTGCCAACACCCAAGGTGGCCGACATCCGCAATGTGGTCGAAGGTGATCCCAGCCCCTGCGGTCAGGGTCGCATCCAGATCCGTCGCGGCATTGAGGTAGGACATATTTTCCAGCTCGGACGCAAATACTCCGAAGCGATGAACGCAACGGTTCTGGATGAAAACGGCAAGGCTACCGTAATGGACATGGGGTGCTATGGCATCGGTGTAACGCGTGTAGTCGCTGCGGCAATCGAGCAGAACCATGATGAGAACGGCATTATCTGGCCGGAAGCCCTGGCACCGTTTACCGTAGTGCTGGTGCCACTGAACTATGACAAATCTGAAGAGGTACAAGCCAAATCGGACGAACTCTATGACGCTCTGCGCCAGGCGGGTGTAGAGGTTCTTCTGGATGACCGCAAGGAACGCCCGGGGGTCAAGTTTGCCGATATGGAGTTGATGGGACTGCCCCACCGACTGGTAATCTCCGATCGCGGCCTGAAAAACGGCACACTGGAATACAAGGGTCGTCGTGATGCCGAGTCTCAGGATATTGCGGCCGATACCGCGCTGGAATTCCTGCTGGGCAAGATGAGCTGAGACCCACAGTCGACACCCTGCCAGCAGTGCTGCAGGGTGTCGGTGTCATAATGCGAAAAGGCGGAGCGCCATCAACGCTCCGCCTTTTTTGTTTTCGACTGTCCAATCAGTCGCGTGCAGTACGCACCGCCTGCGCCAGCTCAGACGTCAACTGCAGCACCGCAGCCGTTCCCTCGGCGCCGGACTCGGCCTGGGCGATGCAATCCACCAGCGCAGAGCCCACCACAACACCCTCCGCAAACCGGGCAATACGTGCTGCCTGCTCGGGCGTACGGATACCAAAGCCTACCGCCAGCGGGATCTCGGTATGTGCCTTGATCGCCTCCACCTCTTTCTGCACCTTCTCGGGTGTAGGAGCGGCGGCACCGGTTACACCGGTACTGGAAACGTAGTACAGGAAGCCGGAGGTATTGTTCAGCACACCCGGCAGGCGCTTGGCATCGGTGGTCGGTGTTGCCAGACGAATGAAGTGGATACCGGCTTCACGGGCAGGAATACAAAGTTCGTCATCATGCTCCGGCGGCAGATCGACCACAATCAGTCCATCCACACCGGCCTCGGCAGCCTCCTGCAGGAATTTTTCCACGCCGTAGCGGTAAACCGGGTTGTAGTACCCCATCAGCACCACCGGCGTATCCTGATCCTGCTTGCGCAGTTCGCGTACCATCTGCAGGGTCTTGACCATGTTCTGGCCACCGGCCAGTGCACGCTGGCTGCCCAACTGAATGGCCGCACCGTCTGCCATTGGATCGGTAAACGGCATGCCCAGCTCAATAATGTCCGCACCGGCGCCCGGCAGTCCGAGCAGCGTTTTGAGGCTGTTGTCATAGTCCGGGTCACCACCGGTAACAAAGGTGACCAGCGCCGCACGGTTTTCCTGTTTCAGCGCGGCAAAGCGGCGCTCCATGCGACTGGCGGTATTGCTTGCTGTCATTCTGTACCCCTTACTGCGCCAGCTCGGCTGCCAGATGTTCGGTTACGGTTGCCATGTCCTTGTCACCACGGCCACTCAGGTTGATAACGATGATATGGTCCTTCGGCAGCGTTGGGGCCAGTTTGGTGACATAGGCGATGGCATGGGATGACTCCAGCGCCGGGATGATGCCCTCGTACTTGCACAGTGCCTTGAACCCTTCCAGCGCTTCCTGGTCGGTGATGGCCACATATTCAACACGCTTGATGTCATGCAACCAGGCATGTTCAGGACCGATGCCCGGGTAATCCAGACCGGCCGAGATCGAGTGTGCATCCTGAATCTGGCCGTCTTCGGACTGCAACAGGAAGGTACGGTTGCCGTGCAGCACACCCGGCTCACCGCCCTTCAGGCTGGCAGCATGACGCTTGTCGAGCCCTTCGCCACCGGCTTCCACGCCGATCATTTTGACCGACTTGTCATCCAGGAACGGATGGAACAGACCCATGGCGTTGGAGCCGCCGCCGATACAGGCGATCAGGGTATCCGGCAGGCGACCTTCCTTCTCCATGATCTGGCGACGGGTTTCCTCGCCGATGACAGCCTGGAAGTCACGCACCATGGCCGGATAGGGGTGCGGACCCGCTACCGTGCCGATGATATAAAAAGTGCTGTCGACATTGGTCACCCAGTCACGCAGCGCTTCGTTCATCGCATCTTTCAACGTGCCGGTACCACTGGTCACGGGAATGACCTTGGCGCCCAGCAGTTTCATCCGCTGCACATTGGGCTGCTGACGATGAATGTCGGTGCTGCCCATGTAGATGACGCACTCCATGCCGAAACGCGCCGCAACGGTTGCGGTGGCCACACCATGCATGCCGGCACCGGTCTCGGCAATGATGCGCTTCTTGCCCATGCGGCGGGCGAGCAGAATCTGCCCCAGGCAGTTGTTGATCTTGTGTGCACCGGTATGGTTCAGGTCTTCACGCTTGAGGTAGATTTTGGCACCACCCAGCGCTTCAGTCAGGCGCTCGGCCAGGTAGAGTGGGCTCTCGCGACCGACATAATCCTTTTGCAGATTCTCCAGCTCGGCATGAAAAGCCGGATCCTGCTTGGCACGTTCATACTCCGCCTGCAATTCGAGTATCAGCGGCATCAGGGTTTCGGCTACAAAACGACCACCGAAACGGCCAAAAAAGCCGCTGGCGTCGGGACCCTGTCTGAGAGTGGTATCTGCGCTCATCTGCTCTACTCCAACACACCTTGATTTGAGTGCCAGTCTAGTACATGCAGCGCAGATAAAAAAACGATAAGATCACACATATTTGTGAGAAAAAGTAACAGATCAAATGAATCAAAACCTGCATTCCCTGCCATCGCTCAATGCGTTGCGAGCCTTTGATACCGCAGCTCGAGAGTTGAGCATTTCACGCGCGGCCAAGGCACTGCACGTCACACATGGCGCCGTCAGCCGGCAGATACGTCAACTCGAAGAGCAGCTCGGCATTGAGTTGTTCAGGCGCATCGGCCGGGGCATTGAGCTGACCGACAGCGGACATCGCCTGTATCGCACAACTCAGGAGGCGTTTTCACAGCTGGAGCGCACCTGCGACCAACTGCGACGCGATGCGGCAGGAGCGCCGCTGGTACTGAGCTGCAGCGGCAGCTTTCTGGCACGCTGGTTCATTCCACGACTGGATCAGCTCAGACAGGACTGCCCTGAACTGGAGCTGCACCTGACCGCAAGCGAAGAAGACCAGCCCCTTCGCCCAGGTGTCGATGCAGCGTTACGATTCGCTTCACCACCCTGGCCGGACGACCAGTGTGTCATTGAACTTGCCCCTGAGCGCATTGGTCCGGTGTTGCATCCAAAACTGGCACCGTCAGTACCGGAGCCACCAGCCAGCCTGCTGCAGATGCCCCTGCTGGAGACGCTGTCACGGCCACAGGCATGGCCATTGTGGTGCAAGGCACATAATATCGATACCGCCCACCTGCCGATTCAACAGTCATTCGAGCACCTCAACTACATGCTTGAGGCCGCCCTGGTGGGACTCGGAGTCGCGATTGCACCGGAATATCTGGTTGAGGAAGATCTTCGCACCGGACGACTGGTCGCGCCATGGGGATTTATTGAAACCGATGCCAGGCTGAGCCTATGGTTGCCTGGCAGGGAAGTCTCACCGCGGGCAGACCGACTGGCGCAGTGGCTTGAGTCCGCGCTCAGTCAGTGATCTCAAAGCTCTCAAGACTGTCGTCAAAAGCCTGATCTTCAGAGCTGACATCGGCCACGTTCGCCAACTCGGGGCCGGTACTGAGCCAGGCTTCCACATGTCGTACAGCCTTTTCCTCGCCACAGAGCAGGGCTTCCACACGGCCGTCCGGCAGGTTACGCACCCAGCCGGTCAAACCGTTTGCCTCGGCCTGCTCACGGGTAAAATGACGAAACCAGACACCTTGAACCCGCCCGGTTACCCATGCATGAACGCAGATCTTTGCCATTATTGCTCCTGTTTTTCCGGTGACGGCTGCGCATGATCATCACGAAACAGCGACTGCAGACTGAGGTCGAGGATCTCGCCCCGCTGCGTCTGTAACTGACGCAATCTTACCTGAAGTTCTCGTTGCCAGCCCTGCTCATCTTCCGGTTGCGGGTCCGGCAGAGGCCAGGGTAACTCATGCTGCAATTGCAACAGGGTGTAGTTGCTCAGGTCTCGACACAGCAGGTACTGGCCGCCCTCGGTTCGACGCAGCAGTCCGGCGGTCATCAACAGTTGTACATACTCATCCCAACGCCCCTGATCCAGCCCCGCGATCTCTTTCAACAACACTCTATCGGGGACGGGTTCACCCTCTTGCTGCCCCTGCCACAACCGATTCAGTACAGCCAGAATGGTATACAGATGCGGCTCGTTGATACGGTACTTGCTGACCTGACTGACCGTCAGCAAGCGCGTCAGCTCGGCGCCGAGCAGAATGATTCCCCAGCTGATGTAAATCCAGACCAGAAACAGCGGTACGGCGGCAAAAGCACCGTAGATCAACTGGTACGACGGTGACAGCGTGACAAACTGAACAAAGCCACGCTTGGCGATTTCAAACAGGATCGCCGCAAACAGGCCACCAATAGCGGCGTTTTTCAGGGGTACCCGGCAATTCGGTACCGCCGCGTACAGGAGCATAAAGGCCAACGCCGAGAAAAACGGTGGCAGCACAGACAGCAATCTGGCACGCCCCACCATTTCGGTGGCACTGGTGATGAACGACAGGCTCGCGATATACGAAGTCAGCAGCAGTCCCAGGCCGATCAGGATCGGTCCCAGGCTAAGCACGGCCCAATAGAGCAGAAAGCTCGACAGCCCCTTGCGCGGCTCTGCCACTCGCCAGATTCGGTTGAAGGCCGCCTCGATGTTTTTCATCATCATGATCGAGGTCACGACCAGAAATACGATGCCGATCACGGTCAGGCTTTGTGCCTGAGAGGCAAAGGTACCCAGATAGTTCTGTACCACCTCACCGGTTGCCGGTACAAAATTGGCAAATATCCAGGCCTGTACCTGCTCCCCAACCCCTCTGAAATTGGGCACGGCCGCCAACATGGCGTAGGACACCGTCATCAGGGGTACAACGGCAAACAGGGTGGTATAGGTCAGCGCCGCGGCATTCAATATGCCCTGATTGGCCTGGAACTGACGCGCCAGGGAACGAATAAAGACCAGCAGCGCCGGCAGGGATCCCTTCTGCATACACTCTCTCTTAACTAAACAAGGTTCTGCCCTATACAATAGGGCGCTCGTGAGTGTATTGAAAGCCCGAAACGGAGCCCTTATGTCAATTTGCATCTATCACAATCCGCGCTGTTCCAAGTCCCGCCAGACCCTTCAACTGCTGCAGGAACAGGGCATCGAGCCCGACGTGCGCGAATATCTCAAAGATGTACCCAGTGCCGACGAGCTGAAACAGGTACTGGCGGCTCTGGGCATTTCCGCACGCGAACTGCTTCGTACCAAGGAAGCCGAATACAAGGACGCGGGGCTGGATAACCCCGATCTGGATGACGACACCATTGTTCAGGCGATGACAGAATATCCCAAACTGATCGAGCGCCCGATTGTGATCAACGGTGATCGTGCCCGTATCGGACGTCCGCCGGAAGCGGTTCTGGAGATTCTGGCGTGAGTCAGCCATACGTTCTGGTGCTCTATTACAGCCGCAGTGGCGCGACCCGTGCGCTGGCTCATCAAATAGCCCACGGCATTGAAGCGGCCGGGATGGAAGCCAGACTGCGCACGGTCCCGCCCGTATCAACGGTGTGTGAGGCGACCGCATCCGACATCCCCGACAGCGGCGATATCTACTGCACTGAAGCCGACCTCGCCCACTGTGCAGGCCTGGCACTGGGCAGCCCTACCCGCTTTGGCAATATGGCAGCGCCACTCAAGTACTTTATCGACTCCACCAGCAGTCTCTGGCTCTCCGGTGCCCTGATCGACAAGCCAGCCTGTGTTTTCAGCTCCAGCGCCAGCCTGCATGGTGGACAGGAAACCACATTGATCAGCATGATGCTGCCGCTTCTGCATCACGGGATGGTGATGGCAGGGCTGCCCTACAGTGCCACCGAACTGCTTGAAACCCGCTCCGGCGGGACTCCCTACGGCGCCACCCATGTCAGCGGCCAGGGTGAAAACTCAAACCTGGACAGCCATGAAAAGGCCCTGGCCGTACAACAAGGCCGCCGACTGGCACGCTTGGCTCTCAAACTGCAGCAGGAGATTGGATGAACACCCTTGAATTCAAAACGCGCATCAGCCGCTTACTGGTTCTGTTGAGCTACTTTGGCCTGTTGCTGCTGTTCAGCCTCTGGTATCTCTGGCTCTCGCCGTCACAGGGTGACAACCCCTGGGTCATCTGGCTTGTACACTTTTTGCCTCTGGCTGCCTTTGCCCCGGTGGTGATCAGCGGCAAGCCTCGTGGCCATGCCTGGCTTTGCTTTGTGCTGCTGCTCTATTTCCTCGAGGCCGTTATCGCCGCACTGGTGCCTCCGACGCGATGGCTCGGCATCATCGACTGCCTGCTGCTGGTAACACTGTTTAATGCGGCCATGCTGTACGCCCGCTGGCGCAGTCAACTGGATCGCTTTCAGTCATCCGAGGCAGCGGCTTGAGTCATTCTCGCCACCCCGACCCTGTACGCTGGCGGCGGGATTTCCCGCTGCTGTCACAGCGAGTGCATGGCCAGCCTCTGGTCTATCTGGATAATGCCGCAACCACTCAAAAGCCACGTGCAGTCATTGATGCTGTCAGCCGTTTCTACAAAACGGCCAATGCCAATGTTCATCGCGGCAGCCACGCCCTGTCGGCACAGGCCACCACTGCCTTCGAGCAGGCACGCAGCACCCTGGCGCACTGGCTCGGCCTTGACGACCCTGCCTGTCTGATCTGGACACGCGGCACCACCGAAGCGATCAATCTGGTCGCGCAAAGCTGGGGCCGCCGCCAGCTGCGTGCAGGTGATCTGATCCTGCTGCTGCAGAGCGCCCATCACGCCAACATCGTGCCCTGGCAGCTCGTCGCTGATGCCACGGGCGCGCGGATTGAAGTGATCCCGCTGTGTGACAACGGCGACCTGGACCTTAACGCCTACGAACGACTCCTGCTGCAAAAACCCCGTTTGATTGCATTGAGTCATGTCTCAAATGCCTTGGGCACGCGCTATCCCGTTGAACAGCTGTGCAGGCTTGGCCGCGATGCCGGTGCTGTCACGCTGGTGGATGGTGCGCAGGCCCTGCCTCACTTTGATATTGATCTGACCAGGCTCGGATGTGACTTCTACGCATTCTCTGGCCACAAGCTGTTTGGACCCAGCGGCATCGGTGCCCTTTGGGGACGCCGAGAGCTGCTCGAACAGATGCCCCCCTGGCAAGGTGGTGGTGAAATGATCCGCGATGTCAGTTTCAGCGGAACAACCTATGCTGATCTGCCATTTCGTTTTGAGGCCGGTACGCCCAATATCGAGGGCGCCATAGGGCTGGCCGCCGCCATTGACTACCTGCAGCAGCAGGACCGCCATGCCATGCAGCAGCACGAAGCGGCTCTACTGCAACACGCACGCGACTGCTGCTCACGGCTCAAGGGCTTTCGAGAGCTGCCCGCCGGCAGCGACCGCGTAAGCCTGTTGTCGTTTGAGCTCGACGGTTTTCACCAGCAGGATGTGGCCCATTGGCTTGATCGCCATGGCATTGCCATTCGTGCCGGTCACCACTGCGCCATGCCACTGATGCAGTCGCTGGGACTGCCGGGCTCGCTACGCGCATCCTTTGCCTTTTACAACCGACTGGACGAAGCCGAACAGCTTGCCAGCTGCCTCGACCAGCTGATACACAGCCAGGCATCCTCAGCCACCGTTGCATTTATCGAACAAAAAACCTCCCAAAATTTGATTGAGAGGGTATACTCCGCAACAGACTGGAACGCCCGCTATCAAGCCCTGATGCACATTGGTCAAAGCCTGCCGGGGCTCCCCGACGCCTTCAAGCAGGACTGCTACCGTCTGCATGGCTGTGAGTCGCGCGTATGGCTCGTCCCGGCACTGGATGACACTGGCCGGCTGGCCTGTCAGGCCGATGCGGATGCTCGCATTCTGCGAGCCTTGCTGGCGCTTCTGCTCGACCGTATCAACGGCCTTACACCGGCCGAGCTGCTGAGCACTGACCTCGGCGCTGTTCTGGATCAGCTGGATATTCGCCGCCACTTGAGCCCATCCCGCGGCAATGGCGTGACGGCCATTATTCAGGCCATCGAGGCCTTCGCGCGCGATCCGCGAGGCTAGATCCGGGTCTCTTTTCTGTTCTGGAGTGTTTGATGAATCTGAATGACCTCAGCCTGTTTATCCGTGTTGTCGAAACCGGCAGTTTTACTGCTGCTGCCGACAGCCTGAATGTACAGAAGTCCACCATCAGTCGCCGTATCGCGCAACTGGAGGACACTCTGGGTATCCGGCTGATACAACGCACCACCCGCAAACTCAAGCTCACGCCGGAAGGTGAGGAGCTGTTCAACCGGGCGCAGCCTCTGGTGGATGATCTGGAAGCCGTTCAGGACGACATCAGTGCATCCAAAACCGAGCTGCGTGGCCGTTTGCGCCTGACAATGCCCACGGAGATCGGTGTGTTCATGATGAACGAGGTCATCACCAGTTTCATGCAGACCTACTCAAAACTGGAGGTGGATGTCGAGCTGAGCACCCGCACCGTGGACCTGATTGAGGAAGGGGTCGATCTGGCTCTGCGGCTCGGCCCCTTGCCCAACTCCAGCCTGATTGCACGTCACATTGCCGGGTTGCACCGAGGTCTGTTTGCAACGCCTGAATACCTGGAACAGCACGGCATGCCGAAAACGCCGGACGATCTGGCACACCACCAGTGCATCAGCCTGCTCAAGCCCTTTGACCACCTGCGCTTTACCAACTGGAATGACAACGAGCCGGTCACAATGGGTGGTCGACTGCGAACGAACAGCATGAGCTTTGTGCGGGAAATGATCCTGCAGGGAATGGGAATCGGGCGCCTGCCTGAGGTGTTCTGCGGTGAACTGGTCAAGACCGGTCGCATCGTGCGCGTGCTTGATGAGTTCACCCTGGACCCGCTGGAGATCAATGCCCTGTACGCCAGCCGCCGCAACCTGAACCCACGGGTGCGCGCATTTCTTGACCATATGTCAGAGCGCTTGCGCGATCACCCCTGGGTGCAGAATCGATTGGTGCATCTGGAAAACTGAAACAACCGCCCTGTCCGGTCCTCCCGGTACAGGGCTGCCGTTTGGCCAGTGGAGCCAGAAAAATCAGCTCCAGCCGGTCACGACCTTCACTTCCAGATACTCTTCCAGCCCCCAGGGGCCGCCCTCGCGACCATTGCCGGACTGCTTGTAGCCACCAAAGGGGGCACCGCCGCCAAGCGCTTCACCGTTCATCTGTACCATCCCCGAACGCAGCTTGCGGGCCACACGTTTGGCCTTGTCCGCATCCTGTGTCTGCACGTAGTGCGTCAGGCCATAGGGGCTGTCATTGGCGATGCGCAGCGCTTCTTCTTCGCTGTCAAAGGGGATGATCGACAGCACCGGGCCAAAGATCTCCTCACGGGCAATGGTCATCTCGTTGGTCACATCGGCAAATACGGTGGGGCGAACAAAGTAGCCTTCGCTCATTCCGTCCGGCTTGCCGGTACCACCCGCCACCAGCCGTGCCCCCTCATCGATGCCCTGCTGAATCAGTCCCTGAATCTTGTCGAACTGGGCTTTGGAGACCACCGGTCCGATATGCTTGCCTTCCAGTGATGCCTGGTTGACCTCGGTTTTGGCTGCCACCTCAATGGCCGTTTGTACCGCCTGATCATAGATGGATCGCTCCACCAGCATGCGGGTCGGCGCATTGCACGACTGTCCCGAGTTCATGAAGCAGTGACGAACGCCACGCACCACCGCCTTCTCGTCCGCGTCGGCAAAGATGATATTGGCCCCCTTGCCGCCCAACTCAAGACTGACTCGCTTGACCGTGTCAGCCGCATTTTTGGAGATGGCGATACCGGCACGGGTGGAGCCGGTGAACGAGATCATATCGATATCGCGATGTCCGGACAGCTGAGTCCCGACACCGGCACCATCACCGTTCACCAGGTTAAACACACCGGCCGGGAAGCCGGCTTCGTCGATCATCTCGGCAAACAGCATGGCCGAAAGCGGTGCAATTTCAGACGGCTTGAGCACCATGGTGCAACCCGCTGCCAGTGCCGCTGCCACCTTCAGAGTGACCTGGTTCATGGGCCAGTTCCAAGGCGTAATCAGGCCGCACACGCCGATCGGCTCCCGCAGAATCTGGTTGTCCGGTGCATGCTCGCCCAACGGGGTCTCGAATTCATATTCGCGCAGCACACGAATGAAATTTTTCAGGTGGCCAGCACCCGCCCCCCACTGAGCACTCTGGGCCAGGGCAATCGGCGCGCCCATCTCCAGCGAGATCGCCTCGGCCATCTCTTGAGAACGGGCCTTGTAGCGGCTGTACAGCTTTTCCAGCAGCGCCAGCCGCTCCTCTTTGGTGGTCTGACTCCAGCTTTCAAATGCGGTGCGGGCCGCGGCGACAGCCGCATCGGTATCGGCCTGACTGCCCAGTGAGATGACGGCACAGACGTTTTCAGTGGAGGGATCAATCACCTCAAGGTCATTGGCCTGAGTCGGCGCCACCCACTGGCCATTGATATAGAAATCGCGTTTTTCCAGCATGTTCTGTGTCTCTCTTGTTATCACGTGGCTGATACTTAATCTGTTAGGGTAGCGGCTCACGCACACAAAATCACGGTCTGGCCACTCAATCTCAACCGGCTTTAGCCGTCTTGCGCCGAGCGGTTGGTGATCCTTTCCTGCGCGGACTGCCGCTTCGCTTGCCTCGACTTTCACCACCCTTGCGTCCAGCCGGTGCCTTGATGCCATTCATTGCCTGGGGCCGGATCTGCTCGATCAGCTGCGGCAGCGCCTGCTCCAGCGGCTGCATGAACCCCTGATAGCTGAATGCCTTTCGGCTGATCGCATCCAGCTGGGATTCCCAGTGTGCGGTCATGTCCGGGCGACTCAGTTCATCCGGCAGTGCCGCAATCAGCGCCTTGCCCGCCTCGGTGGCATGAATCTGCTTGCCCTGACGCTGCAGAAAACCGCGTTTGAACAGCAACTCGATAATACCGGCACGGGTGGCCTCGGTGCCGAGCCCATCCGTGTCGCGCAGCACCTTGCGCAGCTCCGCATCCTGCACAAAACGGGCAATGCCGGTCATGGCTGCCAGCAGGCTGGCATCGGTAAACGCCTTGGGCGGCTGGGTCATTTTTTCCAGCAGCTCACCACGTTCACAGTGCAGTGACTCGCCCACCCTGAGCGCGGGCAGCTGACCTTCGTCCTCCTCCTGCGCCTCCTTGCCCAGCAGCGCCTTCCAGCCAGGATCGGTGATCTGACGCACCTTGGCCACAAACTGGCCACCGGCAATCTCCACCTCGACACGCCGATCGGCATAGCGACAGGGCGGGTAGAACTGCATCAGATACTGACGGGCGATCTGGCTGTACACCTGCAGCTCGGCACGGCTCAACCGATCCGAAGCCGCCGCCTTGCTGGTGGGGATGATCGCATGATGCGCTTCCACCTTTTTGTCGTTCCACGCCTTGGACCTGAGGCTCAAATCGGCCTTCTGTACCGCACCCGCCAACTCCGGCTGGGTACGGGCTATCGCCTGAGTCACACGCGCCGCCTCAGCAAAATGCTCGGCAGGCAGATAGCGGCAGTCGGAACGAGGATAGGTAATCAGCTGATGCTTTTCATACAGTGCCTGAGCGGCATCCAGCACCTGCTGGGCATTGAGACCAAAGCGCTTGGCGCAGTCGATCTGCAGCGATGACAGGTTATAGGGCAGCGGCACTGCCTGCTGGCCGGTCTTGCGTTCATCCTTGGTGACCACACCTGGCTGGCCGGTAATGCGCTGCACCACGTTTTCGGCCAGCGGCTTTGACAGCACCCGCCCCTCTTCGTCCTGAAAACGGGCACAGGCTTCACTGGGTTGCCAGCGGGCGGTGAAGCGCTCGCCGCGCTCGGTAAGCAGATGAGCGTCCACCTCGTAATAGGGTTTTGGCACAAAGGCGGCAATCTCGGCATCACGCTGTACCACCAGCCCCAGCACCGGTGTCTGTACCCGCCCCACGGACAGCACGCCGTCATAGCCGGCACTGCGCCCCTTGATGGTCAGCGCCCGGGTCATGTTGATACCGAACAGCCAGTCGGCGCGGGAACGGGCCAATGCGGACACCGACAGCGGTACAAAGTCCTGATTGGGCTTAAGCCGCGCAATGGCACGGCGCACAGCCTCCGGGTTCAGGTCCGAAATCAGACAGCGCTGAACCTGTGCCCGCTTGGTAGCCGGTACCTTGAGAAAGTCGATCACTTCATCCACCAGCAGCTGCCCTTCACGATCCGGGTCACCGGCATGGACGATCTGATCCGCCTGTTTCACCAGCTTGCGCAGTACCGCCACCTGCTTGGCCACACCGCTGCGCGGCTTCAACTGCCATTCACTGGGCACAATGGGCAGATGCTCCAGCCGCCACTGTTTGTAGGCCGGATCGTAGGCATCAGGCTCGGCCTGCTCCAGCAGATGGCCGATACACCAGCTCACTACCTGATCACTGCCACAGCGAATCAGCCCCTCCTCCTTCTTCTGTGGTCCGGGCAGTACGGCGGCGATGGCACGGGCAAGGCTGGGTTTTTCGGCGATGTAGAGCTTCATTGAAATTAATGACTGAAAAATGGATGCATTAGACTAAGAGATTGGCCATTAGAAGTCGACACAAATACTGTACAAATAAACAGACCCATAAAACCACGACTAAACACATAAAAGATCAATAAAACTGATTATTCACCACAGCCACTCGCCATTTTTAATCGAGCAATCACTGACTATAGTGAACCCATGACAACGCTTAAGATAAGGAGAGCGGCATGGGCCTGCTGATTGATGGCCACTGGAAAGACCAGTGGTATGACACCGAATCAAACAAGGGGCGCTTTGTGCGTACCGAAGCCCAGTATCGCAACTGGATTACCGCTGACGGGAGCGCCGGCCCCAGTGGTACAGGAGGCTTCAAGGCAGAACCTGGCCGCTATCATCTGTATGTTTCACTGGCCTGCCCCTGGGCACATCGCACCCTGATCTTCCGTCGCCTGAAAGGGCTGGAAGCGATGATTCCGGTGTCGGTGGTACACAGCCACATGGGGGAGCATGGCTGGACCTTTGACACAGAACCCGGCGCTACCGGTGATCAGCTGTTCGGGCTCGACTATCTGTACCAGCTCTACCTGAAGGCTGATCCCGATTACAGTGGTCGCGTGACCGTGCCGGTACTCTGGGACACGCAACGCCAGACGATCGTCAGCAACGAGTCAGCGGAGATTATTCGCATGTTCAACTCGGCCTTTGATGAAGCAGGTGCCAGATCCGGCGATTACTATCCGAAGATGCTGCGCAGCGAGATCGACACACTGAATGCCGAGATTTACGATCGGATCAACAACGGCGTTTACAAGGCGGGTTTTGCAACCACACAGGATGCCTATGAGCAGGCGGTTTACCCGCTGTTCAAGGCACTGGACGCATTGGAAGAAAGACTGAGTACACGTCGCTATCTGGCGGGTGATCACATTACCGAGGCAGACTGGCGCCTGTTCACCACCCTCATCCGGTTTGACGCGGTCTATCATGGCCACTTCAAGTGCAACCTGAGGCGAATCGTCGACTATCCGAACCTCTGGGGCTATCTGCGCGAACTATACCAGTGGCCAGGGGTGGCCGAGACCCTGAATATGGATCACATCAAGCAGCACTACTATGGCAGCCACCACACCATCAACCCGACCGGAGTGATACCTGTTGGGCCATTGCTGGCGCTTGACCGGCCCCACGGGCGCGAAAGGATCGCACAGCAGTCCTGAAGCGCTTGATCAGCCGCAGCAGCGCCAGCACACGCAGGCGTTGCACACGTCGCTGGTAGAACGCGTAATCAATGGCTCCATCCCTGCGGCAAACCTTGCGTGTGTGTCCATCAATACTGGCAATCATCATCAATCCCTCCCTTTTGGATTGATGACAGCTTAGGGCAGCTTTTGTATTATGAATAACGATTAATTCAGATCGTTTTGATCGTATTTTATGATGGATATCCCATGCCGCACCCCAATCTCAGTACAGAGTTGCTGCGCACCTTTGTTACCGTAGTCGATGAGGACGGATTCATTCGGGCTGCCGAGCGGCTTCACAAGACCCAGTCCACCGTAAGTCAGCAGATTCGTCGTCTGGAGCAGGAGCTGGATGTGGCCCTGTTCCGCACTGAAGGGCGCAAACGGGTTCTGACATCAACCGGTGAAACCATGCTGGGATATGCCCGTCAGCTGTTGGCACTGCAAGAGGATGCTCTGGCGGCCATTACCGAACAAAGTGCCGAGGGCGAGCTGCGCATCGGGGTGTCGCTGTCGCTGACCGAAAGCATGTTGCCCTCCATTCTGGCCCGCTTCAAACAGCACAACCCGGGCATCCGCCTGAATGTGCAGACCGACTACAGCAACAGCGTCTGTCAGGACTACGACGACGAACGGTACGATCTGGCACTGATTCTGCGCCGGGACCGCAGTCAGGTTCGCGGTGAACTGTTGGGCTATGAACCTTTGATCTGGATCGGACCGGCAGGCTATCAGTGGTCCAAGAACCGTCCTCTGCCACTGGTATTGCTGAATGTGCCCTGCCTGTTCCGCGAAGCCACCCTGCAGGCGCTGGATGCGACCGACATCAGCTGGCGTACCGTGTATTCAACCACCAGTTTTACCAGCCTGATGGCGGCCGTGCGGGCGGGACTTGGCGTGACGGTGCGTACACAGGGTGCCCTGACCGAAGGTATGGACAATATCGGCTCACGTCTGGGTTTACCCGAGCTGCCGCCGGTCTATATCGAACTGCGTTACCACACCAACACCCCCGGTTGTGAACAGCTGGCACAGCTGATCCGGCACGAGCGACTGCAGGCCTGGTAGTCAGACATCGAGCATATCCTCCGGCACACCGGCCTGCTGCGCCAGCTGCCGGGCGGCTTCCAGCCGGGCGCCAGCCTTGAGTGCCCGCCGGCGAGCCTGCTCCAGATCGTCGAGCCTCTCCGTCCGTTCGTTGTCCGCATTGGCTTCAGCCATCTCCGTTTCCAGCTGCTCCAGGTCAGCAGCCGTCAACTGTGCCAGCCTTCTTGCATCCTGGAAGGCGTCCAGGGCCTGCGCACGCTCGGCCGCCTCACCCTCTTCCGGCTCGGCATCCAGATCAATATCTTCGGCGGCCAACACGGCCACACTCAGCGGCAATGGCTCCAGTGCCACATTAAGTGGCTGGCCATAGCAGTCCACCGGCTCATCACGTTGCAGTCGGAACGGCAGAAACACCAGTGAGGCATCCAGCGAATAGCGCTCCCGTGCGCCGGGGTCGGCATGATCGATCAGCACTGCCCGCGCATCAATGCGACTCTGCTCCAGATAGTGACACACATCGTCCGGCGTCGCGGCCGGGTCATCCTCGTCACTGCGGGCGATCAGAATCCGCAGACTGGCCCCTTCCCATTCGGGCGTGCGCAGCATCAGGTGACCCAGCAACAGCATCAGGTGACTGGATGCATCGCCCCACCACCAGATGTCGATGCGGCGCTCCTCCGACGGCACCTGCTCCAACTTGGCCCAGCGAGCTTCGTCACCGTCGAACACCAGCAGGCTGCACCCTTCATGGAAAGCGGTCCAGAGATGGCGCGCAAAGATATGGGTTGCCTCATCCGACAACGTGCGCGGATCATGTTCCAGCCAGTTGAGCAGAATCAGATTGGCCTTGAGACTGCCCAGACCAAAACTCTGCAACAGGGTACGCAGCCCGGCATCGAATTCATTCACCGTCAGCGCCAGCGGCCAGGCCTCAACGCCTGCCTTGCGGATGTCATCAGCCAGCATCTGTTCCGCTTCATCCCGCTGCCGGCGTAGACGCAGGCCCTTGCCCTCCAGCAGCTTCACGGCGGTCACAAAGCCGCTGCTGCCTTCAAGCCCTGCCGCCAGTTTCAGTAACGGCAGCCGACGATGACTGCTGTCGGAAAACAGCAGAATATTGGGGCGCCAGTCACGGGGGCTGTCCGAGGCGTTTCGGGTCGCCAGCAAATGCTGACGAATCCGACGGGTGTGGTAGGAGCGGCGACCGTCCGCCCAACGGGGCATTGGCGCCCTGAGCTGCAGATAGCGGTAGATAAGTGCCATGATGCCCAACGCCACCACACCGGCCAGCAGGTCAATCGCCAGCATCGCCAACAGGCAGGCCAAAGCCCCCGCCAAACTCAATGCGGGATGATAGAAACGGAAACGAGGGCGGAACGATGGGCTGGCCGCACGGGCCTCAAACCAGGTGGCGTAGTTAATCAGACCGTAGGAGATCAAAAAGAACATGGAGACCACCGGCGCAATCAGATCCAGCTCACCCAGCCCGATGGTCAACAGCGCTACAATTGCTGCCAGTATCAACGCTCTACGTGGATTGTCAGCCTCACCACTGCCCTTGGCGAAAGGGGTCAACAGCGGAAACAGGCGGTCTTGCGACACCGATTGCAGAATGCGCGGCGCCCCCATGAACGAGGCCATGGCCGACGAGAGCGTTGCCGCCAGCACACCGGCCATAATCAACGGCGCGAAAGCTGCCACTTGCTGCATGGCGGCATAGTCCCGACTCAAGGTATCCGCCGGCAACGCGCCGGCAAAGAGAATGGCCGCCGCGAGATAGACCAGAATCGAAAGCGCCACCGCACTGAGGGTGCCATTGGGAATGCTGCGCCCGGGGTCACGCAGCTCACCCGACATGCTGACCCCTTGGGTAAAGCCGGTGACTGCCGGGAAGAAAATGGCGAACAGCAGCCAGAAATTCACCTCTCCCGGTACGGACCAGTTGGCCTCCAACTGTGCGCCATCGAAACGCTCAACGCCTCCGATGAAAAAGGACACCAACGCCAGCGCAAGAATCGCCATAATGCCGAACTGCAACCGCGTGGCCCAGTCGGCTCCCTTCCATGCAAACCCGAACAGCAGCAGTGCGGCCAGTGCAGCGATCAGCTGAACACTCCAGCCCGGCGCTTCAGGGACCAGCCCGGCCACTGCCTCGGCAAACCCGATACAGTAGAACCCCACCGACACCGCTTGAGCCAGAAACAGCACCAGTCCGATCGCCCCGCCAAACTCCTGCCCAAGCGTGCGTGAGATCAGATAGTAGTCACCACCCTTTTTGACATGGAGATTGGTGGCCACCGCTGACAGAGACAGGCTTGTCAGTACCGAGATCAGGTTGGCGGCCAGCAGGATCAGCAACATCAGTCCAAGGCCCGCCGCCCCGACCACATAGCCAAGGCGGAGGAACAGAATGATACCGAGAATGGTGAGAATACTGGGGGTAAAGACGCCGGCAAAGGTGCCCATGCGCCCGGCTGCCGAACGTGACTGGGTGGCTCGCATCGTCAGACTCCTGTCGGATGACGCCCATGTGAGACATCAGCATAACGGGACAGACGGCGACTTAACAGCATCCCCGTATCAACAGGCAACGCCACGCTCCAGTACCTTGCGCAACACGAAACTGGAGTGCACCCCCGTAACCCCCTCAATACGTGTAATGTGGTGAAGCAGAAGGTCATGGTAGGCGTCCATGTCCTCCACCAGCACCCGTAGCTGATAGTCCGCATCCTGTCCTGTGATGATCAGGCATTCCAGTACCTGAGGCAGCTCGGCGATCCTGCGCTCGAAGTTCTCGAACCGCTCCGGCGTATGCCGGTCCATGGAGATGTGGAGAATCACTGTGAGGTTCAGCCCCAGCCTTTTGGCATCCACCAATGCCCGATAGCCACGAATCAGCCCCCCCTCTTCCAGTGCACGCACACGACGCAGGCAGGGTGACGGGGACAAGCCAATACGGTCGGCCAGTTCCTGATTACTGATTCGGCCCTCCTGTTGCAGAATCTGCAAAATGGCATGGTCATAGCGATCCAGTATCGCTCGCTCTTCATGTACAGGCATAATATTGCTCTATAAAATAATTTTGAGATTTATATTGCCAAAAATAGACTAAAACAGCGCAACTTAGCAATCGCCTGACGTCACAAATCCCCTATCATGTGTCCCATGTTCAGTTTCGGTCCGCGCAGGCGCCAACGGGTTCTACCCGAGCCCTGATGGTGATGACAGCCCTACCCGGAGTGTCGGATGCAGCGGCCCACCCCACAACCAATGGAGAGCAAAACCATGGCAAGTGCCAACTTTAACCATCGCAAGTATCAGCCGGTTGAACCCGTTACCGGCTTTACACGTACCTGGCCCGACCGTCAGGTGACCGAAGCCCCGATCTGGGCCAGTGTCGACCTGCGCGATGGCAACCAGGCCCTGCTGGAGCCGATGAACGTGGCCCAGAAGCAGCGCCTGTGGCATTTGCTGGTCAAACTCGGCATCAAGGAGATTGAGATCGGCTTTCCGTCCGCCAGTCAGCCGGATTACGACTTTACCCGCTGGTTGATCGAGGAAAACCAGATCCCTGATGACGTGCGCGTACAGGTCTTGGTGCAGGCCCGTGAAGAGTTGATCGCTCGCACCTACGAGGCACTCAAGGGTGTGAAGCAGGCGGTGGTGCATGTCTACAACTCCACCTCTCGCATCCAGCGTGAGCGGGTGTTCGGCATGAGTCAGGAGGAAATCAAGCAGATCGCCGTGCGCGGTGCGCGCTGGGTAAAAGAGTATGCCTCTAAATACCCCAAGACGGACTGGACCTTCCAGTATTCACCGGAGAGCTTCACCAGCACCGAAGTGGATTATGCCGTTGAGGTCTGTGAAGCGGTGATGGACGAATGGCAGCCAACGCCTCAGAAGCGCTGCATTCTCAACCTCCCGACAACCGTCGAAGTTGGTCCGCCGAACCACTTTGCCGATCAGGTGGAATATTTCTGCCAGCATTTGAGCCGCCGCGACAGCGCCATCATCTCGGTGCACACCCACAACGACCGTGGCGGTGCTGTGGCATCGGCCGAGCTGGCCTTGATGGCCGGTGCCGACCGAGTGGAAGGCACCCTCTTGGGCAACGGTGAACGTACCGGCAACATGGATATCGTTACCCTGGCGTTGAACCTGTACAGCCAGGGCGTGGACCCGCAGCTGGATCTGTCCAACCCGGACGAGATCATTCAGGTCTGCACCGAATGCACCGGCCTGCCGATTCACCCGCGCCACCCCTGGATCGGTGAGCTGGTCTACACGGCGTTTTCCGGCAGCCACCAGGATGCGATCCGCAAGTCACTCAAGCAGCAGCAGGATGACGAGCCTTGGCAGGTCGCCTATCTGCCGATCGACCCGGCGGATCTGGGCCGTGGCTATCAGGCAGTGATTCGCGTCAACAGCCAGTCCGGCAAGGGCGGCATGACCTTCTTGCTGGAGCGCGATTTCGGCATCAGCATCCCGCGCTGGCTGCAGCTGGAGCTGGCCCCGATCGTGCAGAGGAAAACCGAGGAACAGGGCGGCGAGCTGGACAGCCAGGTGATCCATGACCTGCTGGTACAGAACTTTGTACAGGACAAGGCACCAGCAAGCCTGGACGGCTACCGCATCGAGCGCAGCGGCGATGCCGAAACCCTGGCGGCCGACATCAGCGTCGATGGCGAACAGGTGTGTATCGAGGGCAAGGGCAAGGGTGCCATGGCGGCCTTCATCAGCGCCTGGCAGACCCGCACCGGGCTCAGTATCCATGTGGTCGACTACGCCGAACACGCCATGGGTGAAGGTTCGGACGTTGCAGCCGCCGCCTATGTCCAGCTGAACGTGGAGGGCCAGCGCGTCTGTGGCATGGCCGTGGATGCCGATACTGTCAGCGCCTCACTCAAGGCAGTAGTATCCGGCCTCAATCGCTGTGGTCAGGCAACACGGATCGCGACAGCAACACCGGCTCAGCAAGCCTGACCATCAGGGGCACCGGTTGCCGGTGCCCTTCTGATCCTGCGCTGTTACGCCAGCATCACACAGATGGCACCCACCACAATCAGAGCCAACCCGGCCAGATCACGGCCATTGAGTTTTTCCCTGAACCAGCGCGCCGAAATCATCAGGGTAAACAGCACTTCTATCTGGCCCAGCGTCTTCACCAGTGCCACGGTTTCAAGGCTCATGGCCGTAAACCAGCCCAGCGATCCAACACAACTGAACAACGAGATGGCAAACACCAGTTTTGGCCGCTGCCACAGCGCAATCAGAGTATGCGGCTCTCGCAACAGCAGCCAGGCCGACAGCAGCAGCGTTTGCGTAGCGATTACACAGAGCAGTACCCAGGCGGCGCTGTACAGAAACGGCAGTCCAAGCATCAGACTGGCCTCACGCACCCACAGGGTGGTCAACGCAAATGCCAGCCCACTCCCCAGTCCGGTCAGCAGCGTTCCCAATGACACCTCTCGCAGGGCACCGGGGTTGGTCATCAGCCAGAACGCCAACGCACCGATCAGTACACCGGCCCAGGCCAGCGGTGACAGCGGCGCGGCAAAAAACAGTGCTCCCAGCACCGCGGCAATCACGGCCTCGCTTTTGGCCAGGCCCACCCCGATGGCGTAATTGCGTTTTCGAAACAGCACCACCATCAGCGCAGTGGCAATAATCTGGGCCACGGATGCCAGTACAATCAGCAGGATAAACGGGCCACTGAATGCCGGCATCGGTGCCGCCTCCCAACGATAGAGCAGCCCGAGATAGCATGCCGCCAGGGGGCTGGCCCAGATGAAACGCGCCAGCGTTACCCCGGCTGTACTCACGTCTTTGCTCAAGCGGTTCTGAAAGGCATTGCGCCAGGCCTGCATAAAGGCGGCCAAAAGAGTGAAGGGTATCCAAAGCCCCATGGGGCGGCACCTGTAAAGCAGTTATGGGAGGCGCATTCTAGTGAATGTCCCGCTACTTTGGTACCGGCTCGGTAATGAGGCCTTTCCTGATATCGCCGGCACCGGTAAGGTAGAAACCATAAAAATAACGGACATTACACAATGAACGAGCTGCAACGGCCCGCACGCATCCTGCCTCTGTTGGTACTGGCCCAGTTTCTGGGGACCGTCAACTGGCTGGCCGGTAACGCCATCATGCCGGCGCTGCAATCAGAATGGGGCCTGCCCGATACGGCTGTCGCCAGCCTGACCAATTCCGTACAGCTGGGCTTTATCAGCGGCGCACTGCTGTTTGCCGTCATTGCCCTGGCTGATCGCATTTCACCTCGCCTGCTGTTTTCCCTGTGTGCCTGTGGCAGCGCCCTGATCGGCTACCTGTTGGGCTGTCATACGGACACATTGGAGCAGTTGCTGGTGCTGCGCTTTCTCAGTGGGGTGATGCTGGCCGGCATCTATCCCGTCGGCATGAAGCTTGCCGCCAGCTGGTATCCACAGGGGCTGGGGCGTGCACTGGGCTATCTGGTAGGGGCGCTGGTACTGGGCAGTGCGTCTTCCCACCTCCTGTCCGGTGTAATGGGGGATCATTGGCAGCTGGTCATTCTGGCCTCCGGTGCCGCATCGGGCATTGCCGGCCTTATGGTCCTGCTGGGGGTACCGGATGGCCCGGCTCTGTACCGTGGCGCTCCGCTGCGCTGGCATGCACTGAGTCTTGCCTTGCGCCATCGTCCATTGAGACTGGCGGCCGGCGGCTATTTTGGCCACATGTGGGAGCTTTATGCCGTTTGGGCCTTCGCTCCAATCTGGCTGCTGGCCTGGAGCCAGGTACATCAGACACCACTGAATATCGGCTTGCTGAGCTTCCTGGTGCTGGGTGCCGGCAGCCTTGGCTGTGTCATTGGCGGTAAGCTATCCGTCCGCTGGGGCAGCGACCCGGTTGCCCGTGGCATGCTGGGACTGTCCGGTCTGTGTTGCCTGCTCTCCCCCCTGATGCTGTCGATGCCCTTCTGGCTCGTTTTGGTGTTCTGGCTGATCTGGGGCCTGAGCGTATCGGCCGACTCTCCCCAGCTGTCCACGCTGTCAGCCCAGAACGCCCCGCCCGAGGTGATCGGCAGCGCACTGACACTGCTGAACTGCCTGGGCTACACCCTCTCGGTATTGTCGGTTGCTCTACTGAGCCAGTTGCTGGTCATGATCCCCGTACACTGGCTGCCCTGGCTGCTGCTGCCGGGGCCCATACTGGGGCTTTGGAGCCTGACCTGTCTGCGTCGCATGCGTGCCGAAACTGCGCCACCGGCCCCAACCCAGTAGCGGTCTTTGCTTGCCTGCAGGCGGGTCAATATGTCAGATTTGACGACTGACACGAACAGACAGGGACAGCCAACCGTGACGCGTATATTAATGGCCTGCTTAATCAGCCTGTTTCTGCTGGTTTTTTCCAAGTCAGACAATCTGCTGGCGGCTGAGGTGACACTTGATGCGCGTGAGCAGGCACTGATCAACAGCGGCGAACCCATAACACTGGCCGCCATGTATGACTTCGTGCCATTTTCCTTTATAGAAAACGGCAGGCACAGCGGCTTCGTGGCCGACCTGATCAATCTGCTTGAGCACAAAACCGGTATCGCCATCAACGTACGCACTGGCGAGTGGTCAGACAATTTGCACATGCTGCGTGAGCAGCAGGTCGATGTCATTGCCGACATTTCCTTCAAGCCCGAGCGTACGCCCTACACGCTGTACACGACGCCCTATTTCGAAATTCCCACTGTAGTCTTCACACAAAAGGATTTTGGCGCCTATACGAGCCTTGCAGACCTGTCAGGCCAGCGCGTTGGGGTACTGCAAAATATTTTTTACCTGCCGGAACTGCGCTCTCACAGTGACATTCAAGTGGTTGAATTTGACGACTACGAGCGCCTGATCCGTGCCCTGGCCTTCGGTGAAATTGATGCCGCCATTCAGAACCTGACCAGTGGCTATCACTACGCTTCGCGTAACGCCTACACCAATATCAAGGTGGCCGGTGAATTTCAGCTGCGCAATGTGGGGCGCGAAGACCTGCGCTTTGGCGTGCGAACCGACCGCCCGGTCATCCGCTCCCTGCTGCAAAAGGGCATGGACGCCATCAGTGAGGCCGAATGGCGCGAGCTGATCGACCGCTGGGTCGGTAGCGAATCGCTGGGCTTCATTCGCAATGCTCGTACGGTGGCACTCACGCCGGAGGAGCGGGAATTCGTGAAGCAGATGCCGGTCATACGGGTGCACAACGAAGCCAATTTTGAACCCTATAATTTTTACGAAAATGGTCAGCCCCGGGGACACTCGGTCGAATTGATCAGGCTACTGGCCGAACGAGCCGGCCTGCAGGTGGAGTTCGTCAGCGGTCGCAACTGGGACGAGTATCTGCAGATGATGCGAACGGGTGAGCTGGATGTGATGACCAATATCGTGCGCTCCCCCGAGCGAGAAGCGTACATGCACTTCACCACCCCGTACCTGCGACTTGCGCAGGCACTCTACCAGCACAGTGACAGCTCCCCCATCAATACACTGGAAGAACTCAAGAACAAGTCGTTGGTGCTGCCGGACGGCTTTTATCTGTACGACAAATTCAGCCGTGTCCCAGGGCTTGAGTTGGTCCCGTCCTCTGACAGTCTTGAGTCCCTGATGATGGTCAGTACCGGACAGGCTGACGCGACAATCGAGCTGATGAGTGTCGCCGATCATCTGAGTCAGAAGTACGGCGTACCCAACCTGAAAATGCACAGCACCCTGAATATCGAAGGGGGCGATCCGTTGTCCCTGCATCTGGCCGTGCGCAAGGAGTTGCCGCTGCTGCGCGACATTCTGCAGAAGGCCATGGACAGTTTGAGCGAAAAGGAGAAACGCGAGCTGCAACAGGAATGGATCGGCCGCACCAGCAGTGCCAGCCATTTCGTGCACTTGACTGGCGAAGAGCTGGGCTGGCTGGAGTCTCGCGCCGCTCTGCGTATCTGTGTACAGCGCCACCGGATGCCATACGAACAGATCACCGATGACGGTCGCCATGTTGGAGCCTTTGCCGACATGCTGGAGAAAATCCGCAATCACTCCGGCCTTAGCTTCAGACTCGTAGCGGTGGAACATTATGCCGAGGCATTGGCGGCGCTGCAGCGGGGCCACTGCGACCTGATTTCAAAATCCCCTTTGCTGCCTGATCAACAGGGTATGAGTTTTACACACCCCCTGTTCTCGACATCACTGGTGGTGGCCACACGGCTGGATGAAGTCTATGTGAGTGATATCACGCAACTCCACGACCAGGTCATTGGTGTCGTGGGTAATGATGATCCCCATCTTTGGTTGCAGCAGGCTTTTCCGGAAATCAAGCTTGAAGCGTTTGATGATCTTTCATCGGCCCTTGAAGCACTCAGTGCCGGCGAACTGTACGGCGTGGTCGACAGCCTGCCTGCCATGGCCAGGGGCCTGGGCCAGAACTTCTTTGCCAACCTCAAGATATCGGGTCAGATCGAGTCGGATTACACCGCGCGCTTTGCCATGCGCGAAGAGGACGGCGTGCTCAGTCAGATCATGAACAAGGCCCTGCTGTCGGTGACGGATGACCAGCGCGAAGCGATCCTCAATCGATGGATGACCACCCCGACCTATGCCGAACGCACCGATTATACGCTGGTCAGTCAGGTCACGCTGGCAACCGCTTTTGTACTGGCCCTGATCCTGCTGTGGAACCGCAAACTGTCACGGCTGAACAACACCATTCGTGACAGCAATCAGCAACTGCTTGATGCCCATGAGGAGTTGAAGCTGAAAAACAGGATGCTGGAGCAGCTCTCGGTAACGGATCGACTGACCCGCCTGAAGAACCGCCTCTACCTTGAGCAGGTTTTCGACCAGGAAATCGCGCGGGCCGAACAGAACGGCTCCTACGGCTTTGCCGTCATGCTGCTCGACATTGACCACTTCAAGCGCATCAATGACCGCTTTGGTCATCCCGCAGGCGATGCCACCCTGACCGACTTCGCCACCATCCTCAGAGGATGCTGTCGGGAGCAGGACATCATCGCTCGCTGGGGCGGTGAAGAGTTCATGGTGATCTGCCCCGACACGTCCGCTCAGGCGGCAGGGGTGCTGGCTCACAAGTTGTGTGCGGCTATTCGTGAGCACAACTTCCCCCGCGTTGGTCAGTGTACCACCAGCATCGGCGTCACCACCTGGCGCCCTGGTGACCGCCAAAAGAGCCTGAGCATTCGTGCCGATACCGCGCTCTATGCCGCCAAGCAGAGCGGCCGCGACCGCGTCTGTTGTGAATTCTGAATCAGGCTGAAGCCTTTACTTTAAAGATGCTTTCAATATACCCTTTAAAAAGATGTTAAATATATACATTTAAAAGGAAGCATCATGCTGAGTCAGACCACCATCGATATCGTCAAATCCACCGCCCCTGTCATAGCGGAAGCCGGCCCGGCCATGACAGCCCATTTCTACGAACGGATGTTCAGCCACAACCCGGAGCTGAAGGATATCTTCAATCTCACACACCAACAGACAGGACGTCAGCGTGAAGCCCTGTTCAATGCCGTACATGCCTATGCGGCCAATATCGACAATCTCGAAGCGCTGCTGCCCGCTGTCGAAAAGATCGCACAGAAACACACCAGTTTTCAGATTACGGCCGAGCAGTACGACATTGTCGGGACTCATCTGCTGGCCACCATTGATGAGCTTCTCTCACCCGGTGCGGCCGTAATTGATGCCTGGGCAGAAGCCTACGGCGTTCTGGCCGGCATCTTCATCGATCGAGAAGAAGCGATTTATCAGGCAAGTGAACAGCTGTCCGGCGGCTGGCGTGGCACACGTGAGTTCGAACTGGTTGAGAAGAACCGTGAAAGCGACGTCATCACCAGCTTTGTCTTCAAGCCTGCCGATGGCGGCCATGTCATGCCTTTCAAGCCGGGTCAGTATCTGGGGATCTACCTCAAGCCGGACGACTTCGAGTATCAGGAGATCCGCCAGTACAGCCTGTCAGGCACACCCAGGGCGGATCAGTACCGTATTTCGGTAAAGCGAGAGCCGCAAGGAAAGGTGTCGAACTTCCTGCATGATCGGATGCAGGTCGGTGACCGTGTGCAGCTGGTACCGCCGGCCGGCGATTTTTATCTGCAGGCATCCACTGATACCCCTGTCACACTGATCTCTGCCGGCGTAGGCCTGACACCCATGCTGTCAATGCTGGAAAGCCTGACCGAGCAGCAGGCCAGCGTTAACTGGTTCCATGCCGCTGAAAACAGCAGCCACCATGCCTTTGCAGACCATATCGAGCAGCTGTGCTCTGAGCATGAGCAGTTCAACAGCCAGGTCTGGTATCGTATTCCCGATGAAAGCGACAAGGCTGAAGGCCGGTTTGATCATGAAGGCCTGATGGACCTGAACGCTGTGAAAGATATGATCGCTGATCCCCGCATGCAGTTCTATTTCTGCGGCCCATTGGGATTCATGCAATATATTGCAGGCCAGCTGAAAACACTGGGCGTGGACGACAGCCGCGTTCACTACGAGTGCTTTGGCCCACACAAGGCTCTCTAGTCTGTCCCCCAAAAACAATCAAGGCGCCCTGAGGCGCCTTGATTGTTTCGTCACAACGATCCCTGTCAGGGATCAGACACGAATGTCGATGTTCTGTCCAACAGGGCTTGAAGGGTCAACCGTTGCCACCGGCGCCGCACTCTCGATCAACTGCAGCGCCTGCTGACCCGTTGCCTCCATCTGGTCCTTAACCATTGAACCGATCTTGCTGGCATGGGTCGCCTGAGTCTGGTAGTTGCTCATGGCGGTACTCATGGAAGCGATATCCATTGATATCCTCCTGCTCTTGTAACATGTGACACCATTTTACGACATTCGTGTCCAGCACCACCACCCCTGCTGGATGAAGATTATTCACGCACCAGAATGACCCGGATGGCATCCAGCCTGAGCTCGGCACTCGCCAGAGCGGCTGACATCTGGTCGGTGTCAGCCTGCAGTGCTTCCAGCTCTTCCGGACGCACCATGGGATTCACCTCTGCCAGTGCAGCAAGGCGCTGATACTCGGCACCGCGCTGCTGCTGCAGTTGCTGTTGCGCATCAGCCCGAAGTTTTTCAAGTGCAGCCGCAACCAGTGGCTCAGCCTGCTTCAGTTGCGCACTGATCTGCTCCCGGGCCAGTCTCACCATCTTCTGTCCGGTATTGCGGGTCACGGTCTCCAGCAACTGGTTGAGCGGCTTGTGCCCGATCATGCCAGCCAGATCGCGCCCCTCCTGATCCAGCAGCAGGCGCACACTGCCACAGGGCAGATAGCGCTCCAGCTGCAGCTGACGCGGTGCGGGGCAACTGAGTTCATACACCAGCTCCAACAACAATGTCCCCGGCTGCAGCGGCGGCAGTTTGAGGGTACAGACCGAACAGTTGCCCAGTTCTCCGCGTCCAATCAGCTCCATGGTACCGGTGAGCAAGGGATGCTCCCAACTCATGAACTGGATATCTTCCCGCGCCAGCGCACGCTCGCGGCTGAAGGTCAGCGTCAGGCCCTCTTCAGGCAGCCCCGGCAGCTGACACAGCATGTGATCCCCCGGATGCAGCACCAGCCCATCCGGACCGTGTGGCTGAATATCCACGCCAAAGCGGTCAAACAGTTTTTCGGCGAACGCCTGCAGTTCATGGCTGCTTTCAAGTTCAGCCACTTCACTCAACAATTCCGTGGCCTGCTCCGGTCGACAACTGCTCAGCTCCAGCAACCGGTCGCGGCCATTGGCCAGATCAAACTCCATCGCCTCTCGCTCGTGACGCGTGTCGTCCAGCAGCGCCTGCAGCGCATCATGATCTTCCGGATGCTGCAAGCAATGCAGCAGACGCGGTGCGAAGCGTCGATACAGGGCATCGCCAACGGCACAGACACGTCCAAAGGCATTCAGCCCTTCATCGTACCAGCGCAACAGCACTTCGCTGGTACCTTCGGTATACACCGGCACATGTATCTGAATATCGTCGCGCTGGCCGATGCGGTCGAGACGGCCAATTCGCTGTTCCAGCAGGTCCGGTGTCAATGGCAGATCGAACAGCACCAGATGCTGCGCAAACTGGAAGTTTCGCCCTTCACTTCCGATTTCAGAGCACACAAGCACCTGAGCGCCCAACTCCTCTTCCGCAAAATAGGCCGCTGCCCGGTCACGGTTGACCAGGCTCATGCCCTCATGGAATACCGCAGAACGAACGCCCTCTCGAAGGTTCAGGTGATCCTCCAGCGCGACGGCCGTAGCGGCATGGGCGCAGATGACCAGTACCTTACTGTTCCGGTTTCGGCCTAACCACTCCACCAGCCACTCCACACGCGAGTCCAGCTCAAGCCATTCATCACCAATGATTTTTTCTGGGTGCAGCCAGGCTTCAGGCGCAACCTCCTCATCAAACAGCGCCAACTCAGGCGGCATCTCCAGCGCATGAACCTTCAGTTGACGCTGCGGGAACCCACTGACGGTATCACGGGTGTTGCGGAACAGAACCCGACCGGTTCCCTGGCGGTCAATCAACTGGCGAATCAATCCATCCAGCGCTTCGTCCTGTTGTTCGTGCGGCAGCGCAAGCCACTCACGCATGGCAGTCTCGCCAAGCCGTTCGCTCAGCGCCTGCTGCAGATGGCTGTCCGAACGCAGAGCACCGGCACCCTCAGCTCCCAGCAGAGGGGCAATCAGGCTATTCAGCTGCAGGTAGCGATGCTCTTCATCCAGGAAGCGCTGCAGGTCTGGATAGCGAGCCGGGTCCAGCAAACGCAGACGGGCAAAATGCCCCTCCGGGCCCAGCTGCTCGGGAGTCGCCGTCAACAGCAGCACACCGGGCGTTTTTGCTGCCAGCGCTTCGATACACAGGTAAGCGTGACTGGGGGCTTCCTGGCTCCACCCCAAATGGTGGGCTTCGTCCACTATAAGCAGGTCCCAGCCGGCAGCCTGCGCCTGCAATTGACGCTCATCGGAGCGTGTCAGCAGTGACAGCGGACAGATGACCAACTGGCTGGACTCAAAGGGATTGGCCTGTCCGCTCAGTTCGAGATCCACGCAGCGCGCCTCGTCCAACAGCGTAAACATCAGATTGAAGCGACGCAGCATTTCGACCAGCCACTGGTGCACCAACGAATCCGGCACCACCACCAGCACGCGGCTTGCCCGCCCACTGATCAGGCGCTGGTGAATCACAAGGCCGGCCTCGATGGTCTTGCCCAACCCCACCTCATCCGCAAGCAGTGCACGAGGCGCCATACGCTGGCTCAGCTCATGAGCAATATAGAACTGATGTGGCAACAACTGCACCCGGGCGCCCAACAGTCCGTGAGCCGCAGAAGCCCTTAGACGATGCTGCTGTTCAAGAATCGCCACTCGCAGCTTGAACAGACCGTTGCGATCAATTTGACCGGCAAACAGTCGCTCTTGCGGGCGGCTGAAATGAACGGCACTGTCCAGCTCCAGCTCGGGCAGAATCACTTCCTCGCCCGCCTCATCGATGCCACGGTAGATGAAGCATTGGTTGTGCTCCATCCGCTCAACCACCTCCATCTCATCCCCCAGCATGTTGCACACCCGGTCGCCGGGCTCATAGGCCACTCGGCTCAGAGGGGCGTTATCAGCCGCGTAGGTACGGGTTTCTTCAGCAGCCGGAAAACGGATTTCAACACGGCGGTTGGCATACTCAACAACGATGCCCAGACCAAGCTCTGCTTCACTGTTACTGATCCAGCGCTGTCCGGGTACAAATGACGGTAGTGACAAAATGTGGCTCCCTTGAATTCAGGCCGGCAATTTTAGGCGCTTAGCGCACAAGACTCAAAGTCTTGCGGACATTACCCAAGACTGTCAGCCACTTGCTGTCGAAGCCGGGGCACAAGATCCCGCTCAAACCAGGGATTTCGACGCAGCCAGAGATTGTTGCGTGGACTGGGGTGAGGCAGTGGTATCTGTCCCGGACCAAAGTCACGCCAGTGCCTGACCCGTTCGGTGAGTGACATGCCCTTTCCCAGATGCCACTCCTGTGCATAGCGCCCAACCAGCAGGGTCAGCTCGATGCCGGGCAGCTCGGCCAACAGGCGCTCCCGCCAGGCCGGGGCACACTCCGGGCGTGGGGGATTGTCACCGGACGGGCCGCGTCCGGGATAGCAAAACCCCATGGGTGCAATTGCAACGCGGGAAGCGTCATAAAACTGGTCACGGCTCAACCCAAGCCACTCGCGCAAACGATCTCCGCTGGCATCGTTGAAAGGGATGCCGGTTTCATGCACTTTCAATCCCGGTGCCTGGCCAACAATCAGCAAGCGAGCGGTACTCTCGGCCTGCACAACCGGACGCGGCCCCAGAGGCAAATGTTCAGCGCAAACTCGACAGGCGCGAATTTCTCTCAGCAATGCTGGCAGCGACATCCATCGACTCCTTTTTCATGACTCACGGAAAAGTTGTAGCACATTCGATGCGCTACAAGCCCATTTTAAAAAAGTGGATTTTAATGTACTGTCCGCTGATACTTACGACGCCTGTCGAGAGGGATCTTTGATGAAACAACAGGTACACAGCCTACTCGGCCTTGCACTTCTGCTGCTGGCCACGTTGACTCAGGCCGCCCCCTTCTCACCCACACCGGCCACGGTTGAAGACCTTGCCGCCATCCGTGAAGGTGGGTATGTGCTGTTCATTCGCCACGGCCCAACCGACTCCAGCCAGCCTGATCATGTGCCGATTGACCTCAATGACTGCGGCACTCAGCGGCCACTCTCGGCGGAGGGGCGTGACATCATGCAGCGGGTTGCCGAACGATTTCATCAGGCCGCGATCCCATACAACGAGGTGTACAGCAGCCCCCTGTGCCGAGCCTACCAGACCGCCGCCATCATTTTCGGCGAGAACGGCTACCGCATTGAGCAGAATCTGATGTATGTCGCCGCGCTGACCACGCCGGAGAAGCAGCCCATCATCGCCCGCACCCATGAGCTGTTGAGCACCCCGGTTGCAGCCGGCAGCAACCGTATTCTGGTTGCCCATGGTCCCAACATGGTGGAGGTCATGGACTATTTCCCGGTGGAAGGCACCCTGGTGATCATCCGCCCCCGTGCCGATGGCAGCACGTTTGACTATGTCGCCAGCATTGAGCCCGAACACTGGAGCACCTTGCTGGGGGCTGCCGAGTAAGTCGCATGCGTGCAGGCAAAACCATCCTGATGATGTTTCTGCTGCCGGCGTTGCTGGTGCTTTTTTTTGGCATTCTGCTGGGCTACCTGTCACTCAGCAGCCTGCATCAGCAGCAACAGGAAAGCAGCGCCGCACTGGCGCTGGACCTGGCCACCATTCACCAGGAAGCCAGTTTCAATCGCGATGTCGCCCACCTGCACAGCCGGGTAATCGATGTGCTCAACGGTGCCCGCAACCGCGACCTGAACGAAGTGGAAGTGTACTACGCCCACCGCGACTTCGTGGATGAGCTGGCCGAGATCGGCGTACGCGTTGAAACCCTGCGTCAGTCCAGCCTGCTGAAGGAAGTCAATCACAACTCGGTCAACCGTCTGGCCGAGGAGTTCGAGGCCTACCGCAGCATGGTCATCATGGCCACTGAAATTGCCGCCATCGACCCGGACACTGCCAATCGCTTTTTCGCCACAGCACAACACAGCTATAACGAATTCTCCCAGTTTACCGGGCGCATATCGGTCCTGCTGAGTGAACGCGCCATGCAGCGTGAACAGGAAAGCAGTGATCGTTATGAAGACACCTTCATGCGCATTCTGGCATTGAGCCTGACGGCAGCACTGGTGATCAGTCTGATTGTCATTCTGGTGGCACGCATGATCAGCAGCCGTGTACGCAGTATTGCCGATGCCCTCAGCCAGCTTGCCTACAACCAGAGCGCCAGCCTTCGACTGCCGGCCATCGAACGCCTGCAACGCACCTCCAAGGGGGAGTTTGGCCGCATAGCGGGTGTACTGCTCGGCTTCCGTGACGATATCGTTCGCCGCATACAGGCTGAAGAGGCCAATCACCGCCTGATTTTCTACGATGCACTCACCGAACTGCCCAATCGGCGCATGCTGCAGGAGCAGCTGACACACCTGACCAGCAGCGAGCGAATGAAAAACTACTACGCACTGCTCTGGATTGATCTTGATCGCTTCAAGCAGCTGAACGATCTCCGCGGTCATCAGGCCGGTGACAATTTCCTGTTTGAGCTTGCAGACAAAATCCGCACGCTGCTGCGCGAAGGCGATCTGCTGGCGCGTGTGGGCGGCGACGAATTTGCGGTTCTGGTCGAATTGCCACAAAGCGATCGGTCACTGGCTGCCCGTGAGGCCGAGCAGATAGCCCAGGCGCTGCGTACGGGCCTTGAGGGCGAGTATCAAATTGACGATTACAGCCACTTCCTCAGCGTCAGCATTGGTATCGCCCTGTTTACAGACCGTCAGTTCGAAAGTGAAGCCCTGTTGGGACAGGCTGAGCTGGCCAAATATCAGGCCAAGGAGGCCGGACGCAATACGGTGAGCTTCTACGATCCACAGATTCAGGCCGAGATCAGTCAGCGGGCAGAGCTTGAAAGTGAATTGCGTCAGGCGATTGACCGCAAAGAACTGGAGCTTTTCTACCAGATGCAGTACGACCACCGCGGTCAGCCGATCGGTGCAGAGGCGTTGCTGCGCTGGCGCCATACCGAAAAGGGCCTGGTATCCCCGGCTCAGTTCATTCCTTTGGCAGAAGAAACGGGCTTGATAGTCCCCATCGGCAGCTGGGTGCTCAAAACCGCCTGTGAGCAACTGTGCCGCTGGCAAAAGAACGCGGCTACGGCTCACCTGCAACTTGCTGTCAATGTCAGCGCCAGACAGTTCCGACAGCCCGAGTTCGTCACCGAAGTTGAAACGATCATGGCGCAAACGGCTGTGCCTTCAGGCAAGCTCAAGATCGAGCTCACCGAGTCAACCGTGCTGGACTATGTCGAGGAAACCATCAACAAGATGGCCCGGCTGCGTGAGCGTGGTGTCAAGTTTTCCATGGATGACTTTGGTACCGGGTATTCATCTCTTCAGTATCTGAAGCGGCTGCCACTGGACCAGATCAAGATCGATCAGTCGTTCGTGCGCGATATCGCAACGGACAACGACGATGCCATGATTATCAAAACCATCATCGCGATGGGCCACGCCCTGTCTCTGGATGTGATTGCCGAAGGGGTCGAAACCGAACACCAGCGCACGATTCTGGAGGCCTACGGCTGCCGGCACTACCAGGGCTATCTCTTTGCGCGTCCCCTGCCACTGGCTGAGTGTGAGTCGCTGCTGCTGACGAAATGAGCGGGTTTGATTGACGATCGGGCCGATGGTATTTAGATTTATCTAATATAACCATAGAGGCCTGATCATGCTCCCTCCTCGAATGCGTATCCTTTTCACCGTGCTGCTGTTGGCTTTGGCCGGGATCAGCCGTGCGGCCGACCCCGTCCCCAGTGTTGTGGTTGAGCGACGCACACTGGATGAACGCATACAGCTGGACGGCGTAATCGAGGCGGTACAGCAAAGTACCGTGTCCGCTCAGACCAGTGGCCGTGTCACCGCCCTGCCCTATGACGTGGACGACTCCGTTCCCGCAGGCGCCCTGATCGTTCAACTGGAAGATACAGAGCAGCAGGCTCGCCTAAAACAGGCTGAGGCCGCTTTGGCCGAGGCACAGGCCGGGCTTGCTGATGCACGTCAGCAGTTCAGCCGCAGCCAGTCACTGCATGAGCGTCGCCTGGTCGCCGATCAGGCACTGGATCAGGCCCGCAACCTTCTCAATGCCGCTGATGCGCGCTACTCGAAGGCAAGCGCGGCGGTTACCGAGGCCAGGCAGCAACTTGAATACACCCGTGTTACCGCGCCCTACGGCGGCATCCTGACACAGCGCCATGTCGAGCTGGGAGAAACCGTTACGCCTGGTCAGCCGCTGCTGAGCGGCCTGTCCCTGGAGCAGCTTCGCGTTGTGGTCGACCTGCCGCAGCAGTATGCGGCTATCATCCGCGATGAACGTCAGGCACAGGTGAGCCTGTCCGATGGCAGTACACTCAAGACCGGACAGATGACCTTTTATCCCTATGCGGACCCAAACAGCCACAGCTTCCGTCTGCGCATGACACTGGATGAGCCGGGTGCACGTCTGTTTCCGGGCATGCTGGTCAAGGTCAGTTTGCCGGTTGCCCAGCGTGACGCCCTGTGGGTGCCCGCCTCAAGCCTGCTGTACCGCAGCGAACTCAGGGCCGTGCTTGTGCTGGACGATCAGGAACAGCCACGTCTGCGTCAGGTACGTGTCGGCACTCGACACGGCGATCATGTGGAAATTCTGGCCGGTCTTGAGGCAGGCGAGCGCATTGCTGCCAACCCGCTGCAACTCAGCGGCCAGCCTGAACCTGCACCTGTCCGGGAGTCACAGCCTTGAGTCCGTCCCTGCCTCCTGTCGGTCCATCCGGAGCGATCGCCCGTGTGTTTCAGAACTCACGTCTGACGCCTCTTTTGGCGCTGCTGGCCATTCTGCTCGGTATTCTGGTACTGATTTTTACGCCCAAGGAGGAAGAGCCCCAGATTGATGTCACGCTGGCAGACATCCTGGTGGCTATGCCCGGCGCCAGTACGGCCGAAGTGGAAAGCTTGATCGCCACCCCCGCCGAACAGGTGATGAGCGAGATAGAAGGCGTGAAACATGTCTACTCGGTTTCACGTCAGGGGCAGGCCGTTATCACGATACAGTTCAGGGTCGGAGTCAGCCGTCAGGAGGCGCTGGTCAGGCTCTACAATCAGGTCTACTCCAATCAGGACTGGCTCCCTCCCGATCTGGGCGCAACAACACCCCTGATCAAGCCCAGAAGCATCGATGATGTACCGATCATGACCCTGACCCTGTATGACCCAGGGCAACGCTTCGGTGCCGAGGAGATGACTCGGCTTGCCCACATGCTGGAAGTCGAACTGAAACGAGTGCCGGGTACACGTGATATTTACACGGTGGGCGCGATACCGGACCGTGTCAATATCCACTTTGACCCGGCGCTGATGGCCGGCTACGAGCTGAGTCTGGGCGATATCACACAGGCACTTCAGGCCGCGAACAGCAGCACACAACCGGTCCGAATCACGCGTGACGGTCTCTCGATCCCGGTTCAGGCCGGACGTTTGCTCGAAAGTGTCGAGAGCGTCCGCGATCTGGTGATTGGCATGCGTGGTGGCGCGGCCATCCACATGCGTGATGTCGCCAACATCAGTCGTGGCGGAACCGTTCCCGACCAAAGCGTGATGCTTGGCTTTGGTCCGGACAAGAGCGCGGAGCATGGAGGTGAAGCAGGGCAGGTTTACCCCGCCGTGACCCTTGCCATCGCCAAGCAGCCTGGTGAAAACGCCATCAATATCACACAGGCCATTGAAGAACGACTGCAACTGCTGCGCAACCGCGCTCTGCCGGAAGACATTGAGGTGGTGGTCACGCGCAACTATGGTGAAACCGCTTCGGCCAAGGCGCGCAAGCTCATCACCGATCTGATCTCCGCCACGCTGTGCGTCATGCTGCTGGTGCTGGCAGCCATGGGCTGGCGTCAGGCGACCATCGTCGGGATTGCGGTATTGGTTACGCTGCTGCTGACACTGGTGTTCTCCTGGGCATGGGGTTTCACGCTCAACCGGGTATCCCTGTTTGCACTGATTTTCTCGATCGGGATTCTGGTGGATGACGGCATCGTGATCACCGAAAATATCAACCGACGCATCCAGAACTCCCTGCATCCAGTCAGGGACATTATCCCGGTTGCAGTCGACGAAGTCGGCACGCCGACCATCATGGCCAGTCTCACGATCATGGCTGCCCTGATTCCGATGGCTTTCGTCAGCGGCCTGATGGGACCTTACATGAGCCCGATTCCGATCAACGCCTCTGCCGGCATGGTGATCTCTCAGATTGTGGCGTTCATGGTCGCTCCCTGGCTGGCCATGCGCCTGCTGCATCATCGCCAGGGTGTCCAGATCAACGAAACCGGCAGCTCTGCCGACGGCGTCAATCCGACCATACTCAAACTGTTCAGCCACCTGTTGAACCCTTTCCTGGGAGCTCGAGCCGGTCGCCGAATCCTGCTGGCACTGGCCGTGACTGGGCTTGCACTCCTGGCTGTCGCTCTGCCGGTCAAACAGTGGGTAATCCTCAAGATGCTGCCGTTCGATAACAAGTCTGAGCTGCAGGTCGTGGTCGACATGCCGGAAACATCCCCCATGGAAGACACGCAGCGTCTGCTGCTGGCGCTGGGGCAGCACCTGGAGCAGACGCCCGAAGTGGCCCATTGGCAAAGCTATGCCGGCACGTCGGCCCCCATCAACTTCAATGGACTGGTCAGACAGTACTACCTGCGCAGCGATCCCTGGCAAGGGGATCTGCAGGTCAATCTGGTGGACGAGTCCCGCCGCGAGCGTCAATCACACCAGATTGCCCAGTCCCTTCGCCAGCCGCTGCAAACAATAGCCGAGCCATTTGGTGCATCGGTCAAGATTGTTGAGGTCCCGCCCGGTCCGCCGGTGTTGGCCCCACTGGTGGCCGAGGTGTATGCCGCCGATGCTGCACACCGGGCAGCACTGGCACAACACCTGATGGCTCAAATGGCGCAAACCGAAGGATTGGTCGACATCGACTCCACACTTGAAGCCCCCGCCCTGCAGTGGGATCTGGTGGTGGATCGTGCCCGTGCCGCTCGGCTGGGTATCTCTCAGGCACAGGTTGTACAAGCGCTGCAGACGGCCCTGGGTGGCAGCAACGCAGGCTACCTGCATGATGAACATGCAAAGTATCCGGTAGCCATTCGGGTCATTTTGAGTGACGGAGACAAGGCTCAGCCCTCTGCCCTGCTCTCACTGCAACTGCGCAACCGTGAAGGACAATTGATCCCTCTGGCCAGTTTTGCCGAGGTTGTAGAGTCGGAAGCGGACGCGGCTCGCTATCACAAGGATCTCTTGCCCGTCACCTACGTGACTGCCGATATGGCCGGTGCCATCGACTCGCCACTGTATGGCATGTTCCAGATGGTGTCAGCGCTGAAACAGCAGCCGGATGCTCCCGAGCAGTTTTTCATTCGCCAGCCCGACATGCCCGAACGGGGCACATTGAAGTGGGACGGTGAATGGCAGATCACCTACGAAACCTTCAGGGATATGGGATTGGCTTACAGCGTGGGAGTCTTCATGATTTTCGTGCTGTTGGTGGCTCAGTTCCGCTCCTACCTGATGCCACTGGTGATCATGGCCCCCATCCCGCTGACACTGATCGGAATTTTGCCGGGGCATGCGCTGCTGGACCGTGAGTTCACCGCCACCAGCATGATCGGCATGATTGCGCTTGCCGGTATCATCGTGCGCAACTCCATTCTGCTGGTGGTATTCATCCGTCAACTGCTGGATGAAGGCATGGTGCTGGAGCAGGCCGTGGTGATGGCGGGAGCCGTCAGAGTAAAGCCCATCGCGTTGACGGCCATCTCGGCCATGGTCGGGGCCTGGTTCATTCTGGCGGACCCGATCTTCAACGGGCTGGCAATCTCACTGGTGTTCGGCCTCGCCATGTCGACGCTGCTGACAATTATTGTGGTGCCGCTGCTGTACTACGTTCTGGCCCGACGCCACTGGCTGTAACGGAAAACCGAAGATCAGGCTTCGGTTTCCGTTTCAGGCTGCCACTGATGCGCCCACTGTTCCAGCCACAGGGAGAGTTCCTGCTCGGGCATCGGGTGTGCAATGGCGTACCCCTGCCCCAGCTCGCAGCCAAGCTCCAGCAATGCCTGGCAATGTGCCTGGGTTTCGACGCCTTCGGCGATCACCGAACGGCGGAATGCCTGCGCCAAACGAATAACGCCATCAAGGATGGCCAGGTCATCTGGATCATCCAGCATGTCGCGCACAAAGCTGCGATCGATCTTGAGCAGCTCGGCCGGCAGCCGCTTCAGGTAGGTGAGTGACGAGTAACCGGTACCGAAGTCATCCAGCGCAAAGCCAACCCCCAGCCGTTGACAGGCGATGATGATCTCGGACACCTGAACCACATCATCCAGTGCCGTTGTCTCAAGAATTTCAAGCTCCAGATCACCCGGCAGAATCTGGGGGCGTCGACGCAGCTCATCTTCCAGTCGCTCGACAAAACTGGAGTGCTGCAGATGGATGGCGTCGATATTGACACTCACCTGCAGCCGGTTGCCGGCCTGCTTCCAGCTCAGCACCTGATCCAGCGCCGTACACAACACCCAGTGCCCCACCTCGATGGCCAACGGATGGCTTTCAATCACCGGCAGGAACGCGGCAGGCGGCAGCAGCCCTCGCTCCGGATGCTGCCAGCGAATCAGGGCCTCACACCCGATCACCTCTCCGGTTCGCATGTTGACCTTGGGCTGGTAGAAGAGCCTGAACTCATCCCGTTCCAGTGCTTCCCTGATCCGCTCCAGACTCTCGTGCTGATCACGTACGGCCCTGTCCTGCTCGACATCAAACAGGTGATAGCGATTCTTGCCGGCCTGCTTGGCCTGATACATGGCCTGGTCCGCCTGACGCTGAAGCTGGTCCGCATCCAGTGACTCCTGTTGCGGATAGAATACGACACCGATACTGGCCGATACTGCCAGTTCGAGTTCATTCAGCTGCACCGGCTCCGCTGCGGCTACCAGCAGACGCTCCAGCACCGGTCGGCTGGCATCCGGGGTTTCCAGGTCCTGCAGTACCGCGACAAACTCATCCCCGCCAAGGCGCGCCAGAGTATCCTCTTCACGCATTACACGCTTCATGCGCTTCGCCACCTGTACCAGCAACTGATCACCGACCGCATGACTGTGGGTATCGTTTACCGCCTTGAAGCCATCCAGATCGATGAACAACACCGCAATACTGGTGCCGTGTCGGTTTGCCTGTGCCATTGCCTGCTGTAGCCGGTCGGCCAGCAGCGTGCGATTGGGCAGGCCTGTGAGCGGGTCAAAGTGTGCGATCTGTTCAAGCTGACGCTGCTGCATTTTGAGGGTGGTAATATCGGACAGCAATGCCACATAGCCCTGCAGGCAGCCGTACTCATCGTAGAAGGCGTTTACCTTCTGCAAGACCGCATAGAGCTCACCCGACTTGTGACGGTTCCAGACCTCTCCGCTCCAGTGACCATCACGCTGGAGTGCCTTCCACATGTCAGCATGAAAGCGCTCGCCCTGCAGATCTGAGTTAAGTACGGCGGGATCACGCCCCAGCACCTCATTGGCACTGTAACCGGTGGTGCGCCCAAAGGCGTTGTTTGTGCTGACGATCTTGCCTTCGGGGTCGGTGATCATGATGCCTTCATTGGCATTATCAAACACACTGGCTGACAGCCTCAGCTGACGTTCATGCTGCTCGCGACGCCGCAAACTGACCAGCAGCTCGGCAAACAACTTCAGCAGTGCCACGGTTTCGGCACCGAACTTTTCCCGGTAGCGCCTGGAGGCGACTCCGATAAAGCCAATACAGTTGCCCCGATGCATCATGGGCTGATCAACCAGGCTCTTGGTGCCCTGGGTACGCAGAATGTCTGCAACGAAAGGCTCATCCATCTGATCCACATCCGGAATCACCACCGGTTCACCCTTGCGATGCAATTCAACCCAGCTCGGGAACTCCTCCAGCGGCAGCTGCTGCAGATCGTCCAGCACGGGGGTAATGCCTTGAGCGCACCACTCGACCGTCATTGATGCCGTATTGCGCTCAAAGTCGTACTCGAACAGGTAGCAGTCATCGGCATCAAAAAAGGTGCCGATCTCACGCAAGGCATCATCCAGTGCAGCATCTACCTCATGCAGTGGCAGATTGATGAAACGACTGGAAAACTTGAGCACCATCTGACGATAGCGGTCAGCCTGAGCACTGAGCCGCTCGGCTTCACTGCGTTGCATCTCGGCACTGACGCGGTCAACGAACAACTGGATCAGGCTGGTGGCAATCTGGGGCTGATGCAGCGGCTTGCGACTCAAGACCACCAGGAGCCCTACCGGCTGTTGCTGCTTGTCGAGCAGCACACTGCCGATATAGGCCTGTGCATGCATATCCGCCAACATGCGATCATCAGGATAGGTAATCTGAATATCACGGGCACAGACCAATTGGTGCTGTTGCAATACGTCAGAACAGGGGGTTCCATTAAGGTCATAACTGAAGCGGTTGATACGCCCCTCATCTGACCAGCCCGCCAGCACTTCTGCCCGGTCACAGTCCTTTTCAAAGCGTGCCACGAAGGCGTACTCAAGACCCAGTGCCTCAACCAGGTGTCGGCTGACCGCCTCATAAAAGGCCTCACCGGCCAATGGAGCAAAGCTGGTGGCCAGTGCTGTCAGTGCCTGCCGGGTCAGTTGTTGCTCGGTAATATCCTGCACCGTTCCCAGTGTCTGGATCGGACTGCCATCGGCTGCATAGACGGTTTCCGCACGCACGCTCACATGCTTGACAATATCGCCCGGCAAGAGCAAACGATGCGTGATCTGGTAGGGCTTACCGGTATTCAGCGCTTCGGTGTACACCTCTCTGATGCAGTCCCGGTCCTCCGGATGCAGACGTGCCAGCGCCTTGCGATAGCTGGAACCGTTTTCACTGGGCTCAATATCCAGCAGGCGGTACATCTCTTCAGAGCAGGTAAAGCGTTCGTTGGCATGATTGAGCTCCCAGCTGCCAACCTTGGCAATGCGCTGGGCTTCCCGCAGGCGCTCGCTGCTGAGTTCCAGAGCGGCAGTGGTTCTGCGCCGTTCACGCTCAAGCTGGCGCCGGCGCTGGATATTCATGGCCAGAGCGGTAATGACGATTGCCTGTATCAGCAGTGCACCGGCCAGCAGCCAAATCTGCAGCTTCCGGTTGCGCTCAAGCTCGTGGACCTGAGCATCCACCATCGCCTCAAGCCGTTCCTGGTAGTGCCACAGGTCCTGAGCCTCGTGACGACCGGGGGTAATATCGTTAATGATGGAGAAGAGAAGGTTCTGCTCATTGAAGCGATACGGGCGCGAGTGCACCTCGACCGTACGAACTTCGCCGCTGGCCAGACGATGACGGAACAGAAAGTAGTTGCGCCCCTCAGCCTGTGCAAGCGCCCGCTCCTGTGCAACCTGATCGGCATTAAAGGTGTTGATCTGCTGGATGCTCATCTGCTCCAGCTGGTCAATTGAGTAGCCATAAAACTCGGCGGCCGCATCATTGGCTTCAACAATACGGCCAGTGTCCGGCTCGATCAGCAGCATGATGACACCGGACTCACGAAACACCTGCTCGAATTCCGGACCCTTCGCCACCACAGAGGCCAGTCCACTGACGACCAGCAGCATGGACAGCACAACGGCAGCCAACAGGCGACACAATTGACGCAGCGACAGACGGTACTGGCTGATATCAATCATGAACCACACCACAGGCAACCATAACCGAGCAGGCTGCATCTGATGTCAGTTCAATCCTTGAACAGGTGTATGAAGGGCACGCACCGTGCCCAATGTAAGGGTTTGCGGATATGGTCTCAAACAACGCCATCTAAGGCTCGCTCCAACTACTGCCATCCGTTTGGCCGTCCAAACTAACCAATTAACGAATAGACAACAAGCGTTTAAAGCTGTCGCAAGGCAGATACGGCCCAGCCGTTGACAATAATCAGGTATTAGCGCTCCTGCATGTATTGCCACTGATCTCGCAGCGTCCATGCAGATACGGCCGGGCTCGAGTCAATCGATCCGCTTTAGGGAGCACTCTCCTTACCAAGCAGACCATCCTGACGGAACATCGCCTTGATTCCTCTGACAGCCTGTCGAATACGGTCCCTGTTTTCAATCAGGGCAAAGCGCACGTAGTCGTCACCGTAGTCACCAAAACCGATGCCCGGCGATACACACACCTTGGCGTCGGCCAACAGCTTTTTGGAAAACTCAAGCGATCCCAGCTCACGATAGTGATCCGGAATTTTGGCCCAGACATACATGGACGCTTTGGGGTTATCCACCATCCAACCCGCCTCATGCAGGCCTTTTACCAACACATTTCGGCGCTGCCGATATTGTTCGGCAATATCGCGCACGCATTGCTGATCACCTTCCAGCGCGGCAATGGCGGCCACCTGCAGGGGGGTGAAGGTGCCATAGTCGTGGTAGCTTTTAATGCGGGCCAATGCATGCACCAGCTCCTTGTTTCCCACCATGAAACCGATACGCCAGCCTGCCATGTTGTAGCTCTTGGAAAGCGTAAAGAATTCAACGGCCACATCGCGGGCACCGGGTACCTGCATGATGGAAGGTGCAGTCCAGCCATCATAGACGATGTCGGCATAGGCCAGATCGTGCACCACGATAATGTCATGCTGCTTTGCCAACGCAACCACACGCTCAAAGAAATCCAGCTCGACACACTGGGCGGTGGGATTGGATGGAAAGCCCAGAATGATCATCTTGGGTTTCGGGATCGACTCGCGAATGGCACGCTCAAGCTCGACAAAAAAGTCCACCCCGGGCACCAGCGGAACCGAGCGGACCTGAGCGCCGGCGATCACGGCACCATAAATGTGGATCGGGTAGCTGGGATTGGGCACCAGCACGGTATCACCATGATCCAGGGTGGCGAGCATCAGGTGAGCCAGGCCCTCTTTCGAGCCGATGGTGACAATCGCTTCGTCTTCGGGGTCGATATCGACCTCATAACGCGTCTGATACCAGTTGGCTATGGCCCTGCGCAAGCGCGGGATACCCCGTGAAGTCGAGTAGCCATGCGTATCGGCACGCTGGGCAACGGCGCAGAGCTTTTCGACGATATGCGGGGGTGTTGCACCGTCGGGGTTTCCCATGCTGAAGTCAATGATATCCTCGCCGCGTCGACGAGCCGCCATCTTCAATTCAGCCGTGATGTTAAATACATAGGGGGGAAGACGATCAATACGGGAAAAGTGGCGTACGGATTGCACACCGGTCTTGTTAGTCATATAAGCCTCGATAAACGTCAGCGCCCGGAACCGTCCGAGCGACGCCAGCCATGTACTCATGGCTGTGACACCGAGATTATCCCCAATCAGGCGCGGACACCAGCCCCTTCTGCAAAGGCTCCGCCGGCTTCACGATGCATTCACGTGAGCGCTCAGCTGATCAACGATATGTGCCGCAATGGGAATCGCCGAGGTAGCCGCCGGTGACGGTGCATTACACACCACCAGTGCGCGATCGGTTTTAACGAACAGAAAGTCGTCGACCAGTGAGCCATCACGCGCCACTGCCTGCGCCCGCACCCCTGCCGGATAGGGTTTCAGATCGGCCAGCGTCAACTGCGGACAGTACTTGCGCACAAGCTGCAGATAGCCGCTGCGGAACAGGCTGTTTTTCATTTCGACAAGGCCTGGCTTCAAATTGCGGCGCAACATTTTCAGCAGGCCCGGCCAGGTCATCATGCCAACCAGATCAGGCAGGCTGATATCCCGCTTGCGATAGCCCTCGCGCTTGAACGCCAATACCGCATTGGGCCCCACCGTTACGGTGCCATCGATCATGCGGGTCAGGTGCACACCCAGGAATGGGAGGTCCGGATCGGGAATGGGATAGATCAGATGATTGACGATACGGTTGTGCTTCGGTGGCAGCAGGAAGTACTCGCCCCGGAAGGGCACAATTCGAAAGTCCGGTGTTTGCCCCAGCATCTGCACAATTCGATCGGACCAAAGACCGGCGCAGGCGATCAAATGGTCAGCGCTGAACAGTTCCGCTTCGGTCTCGACCTGTACACTGCCATCACGCTCTTCTATACGCCTCACTTCGGTATTGAAGCGCACCTCCCCTCCGGCGGCCAAAACGAGTTCAACCATCTTTTCGCAGATGCGGCTGTAGCTGACAATGCCGGTTGAAGGTACAAAAATGGCCCCTACCCCCGTGATGTTGGGCTCACGGGCTTTCAACTGATCGGCATCGAGCACTTCAATAGGCAACTCATTCTCGGCACAGCGCCCGATCAATGCCTGCATGCGCTCCAGCTCCTGCGCATTGGTTGCCACCAGCAACTTGCCACACTCATCGAAGGGAATGTCATGCTCCCGACAGAACGCCTTGGTGGCCAGATTGCCGGCCTTGCAAAAGCGCGCTTTCAGACTGCCTGGCTTGTAGTAGACCCCGGCGTGAATCACGCCGGAGTTATGGCCGGTCTGGTGCTGAGCCGGGCCTGACTCTTTCTCCAGTACCAGCACGCGTTTGCCGGGAAAACGCTTCTGCAGCTCCAGTGCCGTGGCCAGCCCCAGGATTCCGCCCCCGATAAGGATGAAATCATGCATGGCGGGCCTGCTCTTCGTTGTTTGAAGCCGGACTTTCACCGAAACGACGGCTGAACACAAACAGTGCCACAAAGGCGACTGCAGCAATCAGGTCGTACATCAACTGACCGTGTGGCCAGAGCAGACCCAGTGCGCACACACCACACAGCAGACGCAACAGCAGATTCAGCCGCCCTTCCAGGTAACCTTCCATAAAGCCCACGAAGGCGTACATCCCGAGGATGCCGAAGGAAAAGATGGTCAACACCTCGGCCCAGCTGCCGCCGATAAACGGGGTGTAGGCAAACAGCAGCGGCACCACATACAACCCCTTGGAAATTTTCCAGGCCGTGAAACCGGTCGCCATGGGTGGGGTGCGGGCAATCGCGGCCGCTGCAAAAGCGGTCAGACAGACTGGTGGGGTTACGTTGGAGTCCTGCGACAGCCAGAAAATGATCATGTGCGCCGCAAGGAGGATCATGGCCAATTTTTCTGGCGCCAACGCCTGCTCCATCAGCTGCCCCTTGAAATCAGACGGGACCTGCTCCAGCAAGCCCATGGCCTGAGCCTCGCTCATGGGCGCGGCCAACGCCGTCAGGCTGTTCGGGTCAACCAGCATGAAAATGGTGCGAGCCATTTCCGGCAGCTGGCCATTGACCATCAACTGTATCAATTCACGTTCGGCCATCAGACCGTAGAGTGCCGGGGCCGACAGGGTTGCCAGCACAATATAGGCGGCCGTAACCGGCAGCCCCATGCCCAGCACCAGTGAGGCCAGCGCCACCAGCACCAGAGTAATAAACAGACTGCCGCCGGCCCAGTCGGTCACCATCAGTGAGAAGGTGTTGCCGATTCCGGTCATGGAGACCACATTGACCACCAGCCCCACGGCAATCAGCAACATGGCCGTGGTGGCCATGTTTTTCGAGCCCTGTGCCAGCGCATCAATGATGTCACGCAGTCCCATCTTGCGAGGTGACAGCCAGGACGCCGCCACAACGGACAGAATCGAGATGCCCGCTGCATAGGTTGGCGTGAACCCCTTCACCAGCAGCGTCACCAAAACCACCAAAGGCAGCAGGCAATGCCAACCCTCCTTGAGCACTTCGCGCACCGGGCGCGCATTCATCTCCACGGCGTGGGCGTGACTGCGCTTGGCTTCGACACGCACATAAAAACCCACCGACAGGAAGTACAGCAGCGCAGGCAGCGCCGCAATCCCGATAATCGTGACGTAGGGAATCTGGGTGTAGGACGCCATGATGAACGCCCCGGCACCCATCACCGGGGGCATCAACTGGCCACCAGTGGAGGCGGCGGCCTCGACACCGGCAGCAAAACGCGGCGGGAATCCCGCCTTCTGCATCAGTGGAATGGTAATCACACCGGTGGAAACGGTATTGGCAACGGATGAGCCGGACACCGAGCCCATCAGCCCCGAACCAAATACCGCCACCAAACCCGGGCCACCGACCATTTTACCGGCCGCGGCCCGTGACAGGTCGATGATGAAATCGCCGGCACCGGACTTGACCAGAAAGGCACCGAACAGAATGAACATGAACACATAGGTCCAGGAGATCATGGCGATGGAGCCAAACATCCCCTCGGACGAGAAAAAGCTCCGGTACAGTACGGTTTCCAGGTTCAGACCCGGAAAGTTGAACATGCCCGGCACATACTGCCCCCACCAGAACACATAGGTCAGGGCGAACAGAATCAGACAGGGGATGAACCAGCCGGTGGTTCGGCGCGTCATCTCCAGCGCGATGGCGATCGCAACGATGGATACAATCCAGTCCGTAGTGACGAAATTGACGCCGCGCGCGTAGAGCGCATCTTCGAACAACATCAGATAGACCGTTGTGCCAACAGCAGCGAGACCGATCAGCAGATCAATTCCCAGCAGGAGCCGTGAGCCACTGGCCTTGCGACTCATAGGGACCATCAATGCACAGATCAGTGCAAAGCCGGCAAAGTGGATCGCCGCCACCCACAGCTCTGACAGCGTTCCAAGGGTGTTGAAATAGATGTGGGCCAGCGCAAACAGCGCCCCGCCCCAGTAGATGAAGCGTCCACTGAGGGAGTTTTCGTCACGCTTGGTCAGCTCAAGACTCTTGAGACGCTCGGCGGTGTGCTGATCATTCAGCGGCGTTGAGGTCATCGACTCTGTCCTCTGTTGTTCGGTATTCACCACAATGGCAGGCCCCGCCACCGGGACGGGGCTGCCATCGACAGACTGGTGAGCAAGCCCGGCTTACTCGGCGATCAGATGGGCCGGAATTTCAAGCCCTGCTTCACGGTAGTAACGCACGGCACCCGGATGCAGCGGAACCGGCATGCCGGCAATCGCTTTTTCCAGCGCCATTGCCTTGGTCGCGGCGTGGATACCGTTAAGGAAGGTCAGGTTTTCATAAATGGTTTTGGTCAGCTGATACACATCCTCTTCAGACACATCCGCATTTACTGCCAGGAAGTTGGGCTGAGCGATGGTGTTGATCTCTTTGGTCTGCCCCGGATAGGTGTTGGCCGGAATGACATAACGGGTCCAGAGATCATAGCGACCGTTGGCCTGCTTCATCTGTTCGTCGGTGAAATCCAGCGTGGTGATGTCACCGCCCATGGCGGCATAGGCGCGAGTGATGGCAGAGGTCGGAACGCCCGACGGAATGTTCATGCCGTCAATGGTGCCGTTCTGCATCGCATCAGCCGATGGGCCATATCCCATGTACGCCAGGCTGAAGCTGTCCGGGTCGATGCCCAAATTGCCCAGAATGGTTCGGCCGGAACCTTCAGTGCCGGAGTTTTTCGGCCCGATGGAGAATTTTTCGCCCTCAAAGCCCTTCAGGTCCATGATGGTGCCGGTTTTTGCATAAGGTGTGCGAACCACGAACTGCTCTACGTTCTGCCACAGCATGGTGACAGAGCGCAGGTACTCCTGCTTGCCGGAATCTTTCAGCTCACCCTCGCCATTCCAGGCCCAAGCTCCGTACAGACCCTGCAGGATGGAAAACTGAACCTGATTCTCGCGCATCAGCTTGATGTTCTCACCGGAGCCTGCGGAGTTGATGGCTGAAACGGACATGCCGATGGTCGGCTCAAGCTTCACCTTGGCCAGCGTGGCAATCGCAACGCCAACGGGGTAGAAGGTGCCGCCGGTTGAAGCGGTTGCCATGATGTAGGAACGTTTTTCTTCAGCCTGTGCCAGACCCGAGGCGCCGCCAACGGTTGCCATGGCCAGGGTCAGACCCATTGCCTTGATCAGGGTGCGTTTGCTCTGATTCATCTTGGTATCCCTTATCGTTATGTCATCAGTCATTGTTGTTAGTGACCTGAATAACAAAGCAGGAACCGGGCCAACTTACTCGATCCTTACAACCCTTTGTTTTATATATACATTCAGCATGCAACACTGACCTGATGAGCGAAATTTCGCCTATTGGACTCTCTGAGCATAGGCAAAAACCCGCTTATTGTGCGGTAAAATCACTGCGATTCAGCCCATAGCGCTGCATTTTCTGGTTCAGCGTCCGGCGCGGCAGGTCCAGTTCATCCATGACCGCCTTGATATTGCCCTGGTGGCGCTCCAGCGCTTCACGAATCAGTTGTGACTCGTACTCAGCCACTCGAACGGCCAGCGACAGGGTCTGTCGCCCGGCCAGCGGCGCACTGATCAGCGGTGTCTGGCGCGACAGCAGTTCGGCCACACTGGCACGCGGGTCTACGGCGTAGCGAATGGCAATGTTCTTGAGCTCACGCACGTTGCCCGGCCAGGCGTAGGATTGCAGTGCATCCAGATCATGATCACTGAGCTGGCGCGCTTCACGGTCATGCTCATCAGCGCCACGGCCGGCATAATGAGCAAACAGCAGCGGTACATCCTCGATCCGATCCCGCAGCGGTGGAATGTGCAGCTCTGACACGCTCAGGCGATAGAACAGGTCTTCGCGAAAACCGGGGTCGTCACGCAGATCTACCTTGGCAGCGGCCACTACGCGCAGGTTCACCGGAATCAAGGTGTTTGACCCCAGCCGTTCGATCACATGCTCCTGCAACGCCCGCAGCAGCTTGATCTGCAGGTGCAGCGGCATACTCTCGATCTCATCCAGAAACAGGGTGCCGCCACTGGCGTGTTCAAACTTGCCGATACGGCGCTTGGCCGCATGGGTAAATGCACCGGCCTCATGACCAAACAGCTCGCTCTCAATCAGGTTCTCGGGGATGGCGCCACAGTTGATCGGCACAAACTGCTTCTTGCCGCGGTTACTGTATTCATGCAGACACTGCGCCACCAGCTCCTTCCCGGTACCGGTTTCGCCGTAGATGATCACGTTGGTATCCAGCTCGGCCAGTGACAGCAGCTCCCGCCGCAGGCGCTGAATCGCCGGCGAGATGCCGATCAGGCGCGCCTCCAGCCCTGAGCGATTGGACAGGCTCTGTTGCAGGCGCAGGTTTTCCAGCATCAGACGCCGCTTTTCACAGGCTCGGCTGATGCGCTCCACCAGACGCTCCGGCACGAAGGGCTTTTCAATAAAGTCATAAGCCCCTTCCCGCATGGCGGCCGTGGCCATATCGACATCGCCATGCGCCGTGAGCAGAATCACCGGCAAATCCGGTGCTCGTTTGAGCGCCTCGGTCATCAATTCCAGTCCGTCCATGCCCGGCATGCGTACATCGGTCAACAGAATGGCGGGGCAGAAAGGGTCGATCCGCTCCAGCGCCTGTTCGGCACGACTGAAGCACTCCACGCTGAAGCCGGACAGTTCCAGCCATTGTGCGGTTGCGTCTCGCACCATGGCCTCATCGTCTACCAGCAGCACTCGGCCCTGATCACTCATGCTTCGCTCCTTCTTGATACAGCGGCACGTGCAGCCTGAAACAGGCGCCATCCGGCTGGTCTATGGTTTCGATACTGCCCCCCAGGTCACGCAGGATACTGTGCACGATCGCCAGTCCCAGTCCCAGCCCCTGCCCCACCTCTTTGGTGGTAAAGAATGGCTCGAACAGCTGCGCACGATGCTCCGGCTGAATGCCCGGACCGTTGTCGCGCACATCCAGAACCAGATACCGCTCGCCATGTTCACGCAGACTGATCCAGAGATGGTGCTCACCCGGGAGCCCCGACATGGCATCACAACTGTTCTTGATCAGATTGATCATCACCTGCTCATAGCGTGCGGCGTCACCGGCGATCTTCACGTCAGGTCTGGGTGGATCAAAATGCAGCTGCAGCGAAAGCTCTGCAAAACGCCCCCTGAACAGCTGCAGGACCTGCTCCATCACCTGCTGCAGCGACACCGGATCGATGCGTTCCGGCTTGCGATAGGCAAAGGTTTTCAACTGCCCCGTAATCAGCGCCATACGATCCAGCAATTGCTGTTGCTGATGCAGGTTACGCACCAGCGCATCGGGGTTGCCCAGCTGCTTTTCGGCAATGGCCAGATAGGTGCGCATGGCGGTCATCGGTTGGTTGAGCTCATGCACCACCGAGGCCGACATGCGTCCCAGCGCGGCCAGCTTGCCCGCCTGCACCAGCTCCGCCTGCGCTTCCTGCAGGGCCTGGGTGCGTGCAACCACCTTCTGCTCCAGTGACTCGTTGGCTTCTCGCAGCGCCTGTTCCAGCCGCTTGCGGCGGCTGATGTCAATCAGGGTGACCAGATAGCCCAGCTCCGGGTGTCGATCCATCTGCCGAATCGAGATCAGCATGGGAAACTCGCTGCCATCCGCACGCTGGCCAACCACCTCCAGCCCGGTCAGGGGCTGAAAGCGCTCACTGCCGAGCGCCCCCAGCGCCTGCTGCAGCGGCCGGGCCGAAAAACCGGCCCGCAGCAGGTTCAGCACCGGCTGATGCCGAATCTGTTCCGCCGAAACGCCAAACAGCTGCATCGCCATCGGGTTGACCAGCTCCACCTGGCCCGAAGGCGTAATATGTATCAGCCCGACCTGAGCGGTATTGATGATGTCACGCTGCTGCTCTTCACTGCGTGCCCGCTCATGCAGGCGTTCGAGCTGAATGCGACGTTTCTGGCGCGATTCACGCAGATACAGCAGCAACAGACCCAGCGCCAGTCCACCCGCCAGTATCGAGCCCACGACCAGCTGCTCTCGCTGCAGGGCTGGGCGAATGTCGGTCAGGGTACTGACCTGCCAGCCCAGATCATCCAGCTCGACCCGATGCACGATCGCCATGGAATCACCATGAGAGACCAACTGCAGCCGGGTGCCATCACTCAACAATCGTGTTTCGAACGCATCCAGCGGCCAGCCGAGATCCGACTTGAACACCAGCTCACCACTGGGTGACACGACCAGCAACGGGTAGTCCGTGGTCAGCTGTTCCCCCAGACGCGGTACATCCAGACGAATGACGGCCACCCCCACCAATCCGCCATCATAGATAGGGGCTGACATGAAAAAGGTCGCCGTCTCAAGATCTTCCTGATACTGCAGCTCCTGCCCCTGCTCACCCGCCAACGCCTGCTGGAAATAATCCTGCTGCCATTGTGAGCCCAGCGGCTGCGAGCTTTCATCGCGCCAGTTGCTGTAGGCTAGCGCCTCGCCTGCCGGGTCCAGCACGAACAGTGCCGTAGAGCCCGCCACCAGGTTGAACTGTTCCAGCACGCGGTTCACCAGCGTGCGGTTGTGCTCATCAGGCTCGCGCAGAAAGGCCCGTACCTGAATATTCTGTGCCACCAGAAACGGCAGATAGCTGTACTGGCCCAGGGTGCGGCGCAGCTGGCCAATGCTGTTCAGCAGCCGATCCGAGCCCTCGACATGCAACTGCTGCATGGCGCGGTCATAGGAAACCCGCCCACTCCACCAGGCCAGCAGCAGAAACATCAGGGTATACAGCAGAATCCTGAGGCCCAGCGACAGGCGCGGCCGGGACGGGGTGGAACGTTCGGACATGGACACTTTCTCCTGAACAGGCGCCGAACCTTAGCAAAGGCAGATATTTTTTTCAGCCAATCAACGCCTGTGCCATAATAGCGGCCCCATTCTGTTTCAGTCTGTATGGATACCATGACCGCCAAGACCATTATCGCCTATCAGGGCCACGAAGGGGCCTATTCCCATCTCGCCTGCCGCCATGTGCACCCGGAGCTGACGCCGCGCGCGTGCGAAAGCTTTGTCGAGGCGATGTTTATGGTCGAGCGTGGCGACGCATTGCTGGCGATGATTCCGCTGGAAAACTCCACCGCCGGGCGCGTCGAAGAGATCTACCGCCTGATGCCGAAAACGCGTCTGCATGTGATTGGCGAGCATTTCGAGCCGGTCAACCACTGTCTTCTGGCGCTGCCGGGCACCCGTATAGAAGACTTGAAAACGGTCTCGTCGCATCCTCAGGCATTGGCACAGTGTGCCGAAAACATCCGCAGCCTCGGCATCGAGCCGGTTGCCGCGCTGGATACCGCAGGCTCTGCCGATGAGTTGTCACAGAAGCGTACCCCGGGTCATGGCGCCATCGCTTCCAGCTTGGCGGCCGAACTGTACGGTCTTGAAGTGCTGCGAGAAAACTTTCAGGACAAGACCGGCAACACCACCCGCTTCATGATCCTGTCGCGCGATCAGATGATGCCGCCGCTGGAGAAGGATGTGCGCTACATCACGTCACTCATGTTCCGTGTTCGCAACATTCCCGCCGCACTGTACAAGGCACTGGGCGGCTTTGCCACCAACGGCGTCAACATGGTGAAGCTGGAAAGCTATATGGCCTCCGAAACCATGACCGTATCCAGTTTTCACCTGGATATTGAGGGCCACCCGCATGAGCAGGCCATGAAATTTGCCCTGCAGGAGCTGAACTTCTTTGCCGAAGAGGTGCGCGTCATTGGCACCTACGAGGCGCACCCGTTCCGTTTCAGTCGCCTGAACCTGGAGCTCTGATTACTGCGCTGCACAATAAAAATCATGTTTTATAACTAATTCGTTTATAAAACGTATTGTGCACCGCACAAAAATGAGCGATATTGAAGCTGTCCTGTCTGGCAGGACATTGCGAGAGTCGTTGCTCTTCCTCAAGCTCTCGCATCCCATTTCCAACTCTGGCCGTTTTGAGTTGTTTGCACTTTGCCTGCCCCTCTTCAGATGAAGAGGGGTTTTTTTTGACTGAATTCAGCCGTTCTGTTCGCGGGCCGCACGTTCCTGCAGCTTTTTCAGCACCCGCGATACCGCGACAAAACCAAAGGTTGCGGTCACGACCGTGGTGGCCCCAAAGCCGCCGGCACAATCCAGTCGCGTACCGTTTTCCATCACGCTCTTCTGCTGACAGACACTGCCGTCCGGCTGCGGGTAGCGCAGCTGTTCTTCAGAATAGACACACTCAACGGCAAAGCGACGGCCGCTGCTGCTGAAATGATAGTGACGCCGCAGGAAGGAACGCACTTTGGCCGCCAAGGGATCGGTTTGCGTGCGCGTGAGATCGGCAACGCGAATCAGGGTCGGGTCGATCTGACCACCGGCACCGCCGATGGTGATGACCGGCAGCTTGCGTCGCTTGCACCAGGCGATGACCGCTGCCTTGTCCTTCACGCTGTCGATGGCATCCACGACATAGTCGAGATCATCGTGCAGCAACTCATCCAGATTGTCGCGGGTGGCAAAGGCTTCCACCTCATGCACCAGACAGTCCGGATTGATGTCGCGGATACGCTCGGCCATCACGCCAACCTTGGACTGGCCGATGGTGGAGCTGAGGGCATGGATCTGACGATTGGTATTGGTGACGCAGACATCATCCAGATCGATGAGCGTAATTTCGCCTATGCCGCTGCGGGCCAAGGCCTCAGCCACCCAGGAGCCAACGCCGCCGATGCCGATCACCGCCACATGGGAGCGCTGAAACAGCTCCAGCCCGTCCAACCCATAGAGCCGAGCCGTTCCACCAAAGCGCTGATCGAGCACGTTACTCATCGTCAAACTCATCCTCGGTCAGCTCGGTCAGTACGGGCTCACCACACTGGTTGCACTTGCCTTCAATAAACACCAGTCCATACAGCTCGTATTCCTGCGGCTCGCTCATGCCAAGCCCCAGCTGCTGACAGGCGTCGCACCAGGTGTCGGTCAGGAAAAGCTGCTGTTCTTCAGGCTCACGGGCGTAAAAGTCCCGTTCTGTTCGATTTTCGTTCATTTTCTGATCAGTCTTCATAGGGCGCGCATGATAGTTCAGCCAGCAGCGCCATGCCAGTTCAGAGCAAAGGGGTCGCACCATTCATCACGCAGAAGCGACGCCATTTCAGGCAGCTGGAACAATGCCCCCTCATCAGGATCAGCGCGATAGTGGCAGCTGTCGCCACCCAGCGGAAAGCGCAGCTGCCAGGCATGCAGGTAGCCGCGATCCGGTGGCGGTACGGCGTGCTCTTTCTCATGATAGATCGGATCGCCAATAATCGGAGCACCGATGCTTTTCAGGGCGACACGGATTTGATGCGTTTTGCCGGTGTAGGGGCGACACAGAAAGGCGCGCAGACCCGGCTTGAGTGATGCACTGTGGAACTCGGTACGGGCCCGGTTTTCGTCCGTTCGGGTGAGCTTCCAGCTGCCGCGACGGCTGCGAACCATGCCACCCTCGATACGGCCCTGCTTCTTGCGCGGCTTGTGATCACTCAGCGCCAGATAGAACTTGCTGACCTGTTGAGCGGCAAAGGCGCCCGACAGTTCAGCGGCGATCTCAGCCGAGAGTGCAAATACCACCAGCCCGGATGTCATCCGGTCGAGCCTGTGCACCGGCCACACCGGCTGGCCCAGTTCACGCGCCAGCAGCATTGCCAGACCGGCGGCCTGATCATCCTTGTGCATGCTGATACCGGGGGCCTTGTTGATCACGACAAAGCGTGAATTCTGTTCGATGATGCGAAAGGCAGGTACGGGGGCTGGCTGACTCACCAGTTCATAACCTGCTTCACAAAAGGAACGGTAATCTTGCGCTGGGCACTGAGCGAGGCCACGTCCAGCTTATCCAGCGTGACCAGAAGATGGGCCATGTTACGGCTGCCGTGGTGCATCAGATAGCGAATGACATCATCACCCAACTGCAGGCCACGCGCCTGAGCACGCGCACGCAGTGCCACCACCTTGGTATCGTCATCCAGTGGCTGCAACTGAAACACCATGCCCCAGTTGAGGCGCGACTCAAGATCCGCCAGCCGAATACCCAGTTTTGCAGGGGGCAGGCTCGCCGCAATGATCAGAACATGGCCGTTGGCACGCATCCGGTTATAGAGATGAAACAGCGCTTCTTCCCACTCGGGATCACCGGCGATCTGTTCCAGGTTGTCGATGCAGACCAGATCCAGTTGATCAAAGTCTTCCAGCAACTGTGGGCCATACTGTTTCAGTTCGGCCAGCGGCAGGTAAACGGCACTGCGGCGAATCGGGTCCGAGGCGTGACAGCAGGACTGCAGCAGGTGGGAACACCCCGTACCGGTATGCCCCCAGAGGTAGAGGTACTGCTCGCCAAAGCCGGCCACGGACTTTTCCAGGGCAGCACACACCAGCCCGTTACGGCCACGGACGAAGTTCTCGAAGCGGGCATCATCCCGCAGCGTTATTCCCAGAGGTAACTGCACAGGTGCAGCAGAACGGCTTTTCTCTTTTTGAATCACTGCAAGCGTCTTATGGTTCGCGATACCGAGGAAAAACATACGGCGTGTAAATGACGCGCGTAACTCTAACACAGAGCGCCCGCAACCTGATAAACTAGCGCGATAATTTTTTACCGTTATTTACCCGCTTTAAAGGTTGACTCACCCATGTCTACAGGTTCTGAAAAAACTTCCCTGAGCTACAAGGATGCCGGCGTTGATATTGATGCCGGAAACGCGCTTGTCGAGCGCATCAAAGGTGTCGCCAAACGCACTGCCCGTCCTGAGGTCATGGGTGGACTGGGTGGATTCGGTGCCCTGTGCGAGCTGCCGGCCGGTTACAAGCAGCCGGTACTGGTATCGGGTACCGATGGCGTGGGCACCAAGCTGCGCCTGGCAATGGATCTGAAAAAGCACGACACCATCGGTATCGATCTGGTGGCCATGTGTGTCAACGACCTGGTCGTGGCCGGCGCCGAGCCGCTGTTCTTCCTCGACTACTATGCCACTGGCCATCTGAACGTGGACATGGCTGCTGACGTTGTCACCGGCATCGGTGCCGGTTGTGAACTGGCCGGTGCGGCACTGGTGGGTGGTGAAACCGCCGAAATGCCGGGCATGTACGAAGGCGACGACTACGATCTGGCCGGCTTCTGCGTCGGCGTGGTCGAAAAGTCCGAAATCATCGACGGCAGCAAGGTACAGGTGGGTGACGCCCTGATCGGTCTGGCCTCTTCCGGCCCGCACTCCAACGGCTACTCGCTGATCCGCAAGATTCTTGAAGTTTCCAATGCCGACCTGCAGCAGCCGATGGGTGACAAGACGCTGGCCGACGCCCTGCTGGAACCGACCCGCATCTACGTCAAGTCCATCCTGAAGCTGATCCGTGAGTCCCAGGTCAATGCCCTGTCGCACATCACCGGTGGCGGCCTGCTGGAAAACATTCCGCGCGTACTGCCTGCCTCGGCCAAGGCGGTCATCAACACCAACTCCTGGTCGCTGCCGCCGGTGTTCCAGTGGCTGCAGGCCGAAGGTAACGTGGATGCACGCGAGATGTACCGCACCTTCAACTGCGGTGTTGGCATGGTCATCGCCGTTCCGGCTGACAAGGCAGACGCGGCCATCGCACTGCTGCAGGCTGAAGGCGAAAGCGCATGGCTGATCGGTCAGATCGAAGCGGCCGCCGAAGGTGAAGAACAGGTCGAGCTGCGTCAGGGAGCCTGAGCATGGCGTCCAAACGCATCGTTGTACTGATCTCAGGCAGCGGGTCCAACCTGCAGGCCATTCTCGATCAGACACGCGCGGGACAGATTAACGGCAGCATCGTGGCGGTGATCAGCAACCGCCCCGATGCCTACGGCCTGACCCGGGCGGAACAGGCAGGCGTCGATGCCCGCCTGCTCGACCACAAGCAGTTTGCCGACCGTGAATCCTTTGATCAGGCGCTGGTTGAGCTGATCGACAGCTACAACCCCGACCTGGTGGTACTGGCCGGCTTCATGCGCATCCTGACGCCCGAGCTGGTCCGCCATTACCATGGCCGCCTGTTCAACATTCATCCCTCCCTGCTGCCCAAGTACAAGGGACTGAATACGCACCAGCGTGCGCTGGATGCCGGCGACGAAGCCCACGGCTGCAGTGTTCACTTCGTGACCGAGGAGCTGGACGGGGGCCCCGTGATCGTACAGGCCAGCGTCCCGATTGCCGCGGATGAAACCGCCGACAGCCTGCAGCAGCGCGTACATGCACTGGAGCACAGGATCTACCCGCTGGCGGTGGAGTGGTTCTGTCTGGACCGACTGGTACTGACCGATACCGGCGTTACGCTCGATGGGGAACCTCTTCCGACAACGGGTTTCCAATACGGCAACTGACCGATGGAGGCTGCATGACACTTCAATTCAAGGCGGCATGGCTGTCAGCCCTGTTGCTGCTGGGCACACCCGCACTCGCCGACACCGATACCCTGCCGCCCTTCAAGGCGGTGTATACAACCGAGTTTGACCTTGGCGTATCACTCAGCGGTGAAGCCGTGCGCGAACTGCGACGCGATACCGATGGCCTCTGGCATTTCAGCTCAGAGGCATCCGCCATGATGGCAGGCATCCGCGAAGCGTCCGCATTTGACTACCGCAGCGGCGAGATGATTCGCCCGCTCACATACGACTACCATCGCAAGGTACTCGGCAAAAGCCGCCGCGCCCACATCGACTTTGACTGGTCTGCCGGCAAGGTCACGACAGTGGTCAAGGACAAGCCCTGGAAAATGGCGATTGGTCCGGGCACACAGGACAAGCTGAGCTATCAGCTGCAGATGCGACTCGATCTGAAGGCGGGTCAGCAGACCATGTCCTATCAGGTGGCGGATGGCGGCAAGCTGAAGACCTACGCCTTTGCGGTGACTGGTGAAGAAGAGGTCAAGACGCCCTACGGCACTTTCAATACGGTACGTGTCATGCGAGACCGGGGCGAAGATGCCGACCGCGAAACCCTGATCTGGTTTGCACCGGAGCTGGACTATCTGATCGTACGTCTGCAGCAGACCGAATCCGATGGCAAAACCTACGCCCTGCTGCTGAAAAACCTGGAGACACCATGAGCGAAGCATTGATCAGCGCAACCGAAAACTGCCTTCTGGCACGCGAGCAATCCGCTCTGGACAAGCCTGACGAGCTATTTTACTGCAGCTACCTCATCAGCCATTTGAATCTGGTCGCGGCTGAAATGCCGGAATCAGGCGAAGCCTTCCTGCACAACCTGCAGGAAAGCCTCGACAATGCCTTCAGTGTTGATCAACTCAGCGATCAGGACAAGTCCGGCATCAAGTCACTGTGGAACGAGGTCTGCGGCGAGATCGGGTCTCCGCTGGCCAGCTGATCCACCACATCCACCAGCAGTACACGCTGCTGATCCAGCGCCAGCGTCAGCGTAAAGCAGCGCTGGTTGCCACTGATATCCATATAGGGCGCCGAGCGCAAAATCCGCCGCTCATAGTCATCCGCCGCCACCAGTTGATAGAACCAGGGGCGCCAGCTCCAGTTGTGGCCAATCACCCGCGCATCCTCATGCCACTGGCCGTCACGGTACTCGTAGTTGGGCGACACCTGAAGCCCCTGACGGTCGCAGACAAAGCAACGCAGAATGGCGGCATCCGGACAGTAGTGCTGCAACGCGTCAACTCCCTCGCCCGCCAGCAACAGCTCGCGCAGTGCCATCAACTGACTCTGCACACCCTCAAGGTGCCACTGACGCCGCGCGGACTGCTCGATCATCTGATCCAGATAGCGCTGCAGCAACTGCTGTACACGGTCGTAGCAGGCATCCGGTGCCAGAAAATCGGGCAGCGCCGGATCAAAAATGAAGCCCTGTACATAGCTGGCGTTACACTGCAGCGCGAGGAAAAATTCTTCCTCGGTTTCAACACCTTCAAAAATCAGCTTGCTGCCCAGACGCGAGGCCATATCGCCCAAGGTGTGCAGTAATGCACTCTCCTGGTGCCCGAATGCACTGTTTTTGAACATGCGCATGTCAATTTTGAGCAGATCCGGCGTAAAGGCCAACAGCCGATCCAGCTGCTGGAAGCCGGTACCGAAATCGTCCAGCGCCACTCGCACCCCTTCGGCACGATAGCGACGTGCAAGGTGGTGAATGCGGTCGATCCCGCCACCATGTTCGGTAATCTCGACCACCACACGGCTCAGGTCCACACCCGCCTCACGCATCATTTCCAGCGTGGGCAGCGGCTCCAGCGGATCAAGCGCATCGATCCATTCCGGCGACAGGTTGATGGTCAAATAGGTATCTTCCGGCGCGGACAGAAAGGCATTCAGCGCCTGGCGGCGTACATCACGGTCCAGCAGCAAACGCTCCTCAGCCGGCAGCGTTGCATCCTGAAACACGGCTCCCGCCGATACAACCCGACCCTGTTCATCCTTGCGTCTGGCCAGTACCTCGTAACCTGCAACACGACCGGTGGCAATCTCCACGATCGGCTGAAACCAGGGAAAGAGTGAATACTGCATAATAACCTCGATAAACATGCGGGATGTGGCCTAACCCATAAGCAAAACCCGGGCCATCACGTTACGCACCCGGGTTTGGCGTGGATCAGGGGTAAAACGGAACTCAAGATTTGATGCGCTCGCCCCACAGGTCGTGCTCGTCTGCATCGGTCACACGCACCCGCACCCGGTCGCCCGGCTTCACGTCCACGTCATCCAGCAGATAGATCTGACCGTCGATTTCCGGTGCATCCGCCTGTGTACGGCCGATGGAACCATCCAGACCGACCTCGTCAATCAACACCTCAAGCTCGCGACCGATTTTCTGCTGCAGCTTGCGCGCACTGATGGCCGCCTGCTTCTCCATAAAGCGCGCCAGACGCTCCTCCTTCACCTCTTCCGGCACGGCGGGGTGAATCGCGTTGGCGGTCGCGCCATCAACGGGCGAATAGGTGAAGCAGCCCACACGGTCGAGCTGAGCCTCATCCAGGAAGTCGAGCAGGTACTCGAACTGCGCATCGGTCTCGCCCGGGAAGCCGACGATAAAGGTGGAACGCAGCGTGATGTCAGGGCAGATGTCGCGCCAGGCATTGATACGATCCAGCGTTTTTTCGCTGGCCGCCGGGCGCTTCATGGCACGCAGCACATCCGGATGCGCGTGCTGGAACGGGATATCCAGATAGGGCAGGATCTTGCCCTCGGCCATCAACGGAATCACGTCATCCACATGCGGATAGGGATAGACGTAGTGCAGACGCACCCAGGCGCCCAGATCGCCCATCGCCTCGCACAGCTCTTTCATGCGCGTCTTGAGCGGACGCCCCTGCCAGAAGCCGGTACGGTATTTGGTATCCACGCCGTAGGCACTGGTGTCCTGCGATACCACGAGCAGCTCCTGTACCCCCGCCTTCACCAGACGCTCGGCCTCATCCATCACATCGCCCACCGGGCGCGATACCAGATCGCCGCGCAGTGACGGAATGATGCAGAAGGTACAGCGGTGGTTACAGCCTTCCGATATTTTCAGGTAGGCGTAATGACGCGGCGTCAGCTTGATCCCCTGTGGCGGCACCAGATCGATGAACGGCTCATGCTTGCGCTCGGGCTTGGGCAGGTACTGATGCACCGCGCCCACCACCTGCTCATACTGCTGCGGTCCGGTCACGGCCAGCACCTGCGGGTGGATATTGGTAATCTCATCCGCCTGCGCGCCCATGCATCCGGTCACGATCACCTTGCCGTTTTCGTTCAGGGCCTCGCCAATCGCTTCCAGCGATTCCGCCTTGGCTGCGTCGATGAAGCCACAGGTGTTCACCACCACCAGATCCGCCTGATCATAGGAGGGCACAACCTCGTAACCATCGGAGCGCAACTGGGTCAGAATACGTTCGGAATCAACCAGCGCCTTGGGGCAGCCAAGGCTGACAAAACCAACTTTGGGTGTGTGTGCAGACATAGGGATCAACTGTTCAGGATTGAGCCTGAGGGCGAACGCCGACAGGGGTTAAGAAAAGCGCGATTATAGCGCAAAGCGGTGGAAGAATCCCTATCCCGATCGGCCCGATCAAACATCTCCCAGATTCTTTTGCCAAAACACGGCACTCCCCGCCTTGGGGTCCAGCTCGTAACCGGAGAAGCCAAACTTCTCATAGGCTGATTTGGCCACGGTATTGTTACTGAGTACCTCCAGGGTGATTTTGCAACACCCCTTCTCTTTCGCCACTGCCTCCACTTCCTCCAGAAGCCTTTGGCTCAAGCCCATGCCTCGGTACTCACCGAGTACACAAATATCATGAATATTGATCAGCGGCTTGCAGGCAAAGGTTGAGAACCCCTCAAAACAGTTCACCAGACCAGCCGGCCTGTCATTCACATAGGCCAGTATACTGAACGCATGGGGTAAGGCAGACAGCGCCGGCACCAGACGGTGCTTCACATCATCATTCAGGGGCACACCGCCGCCCATCGGATCGCAGGCATAGGCATTCAGCAGAAACGGGATATCCAACCGGTGCCGACTGTTTTCATAATCGGCCCGTACGATTTCAATATGCATGTTTCATCCTTTCAGCAACATAAACAGATCCGCCAACAGCCGATTTAATATGCAAAAAACATGCAACAGGTTACTGAAATCAGAAACACGCATGATACCGTCCGCCCCTGGGGGGCTTCATGCATACGGGTGGGCGGCCCGTCTTAATCCTTTACCCACCTGTCGCCTTCCTTGTGATATACCTTTTTGACAGCGGCCCAGGCCACCTTGTGGGCCGTTTCCTCGCGGCCTGCATCGCCCCGGCGATCTTCAGGATCGCTGTATTCATCCCACGCGGAATTGAACGCCTTGCGATAGATCTCCTGAGCCTTGGCAGGCAAGTTGTCGCGCACACTGTCCGGCAGGTCTGAATTGTTATCGTATGGCATCGGTTGGTCCCCCAGAACATTTCCATCAGCGACAGCCTAGCAGCTGCTGGCACCAGTATCGTGCAAAGGGAGGTGTTGTGAGGGTGTTCAGCGCGCCCCAGCCGCAGGGCCTTGCCGCTTGGACTTGTTGAATTTACGCGCTGCCAGAATTGCGAAATACACGACACCGCCAGCCATACCACTGTAAATACAAAAGTTATGCAATGACGCGATCGATATGAAACCCTGAAACGGATTCATGGTTGTTAAAGGAAAAAACGGCTCTACATCGTGGTGCATGATGCTATCCAGGAGTACGTGCGTGTAGGTGCCGATGAAGGCAGATACAACCGTCACCCACCACCCTATTTTGACCTGCCATTGCCTGTTGAGACCGAGGAAAAACAGACCAATCTCAGAAAGATACTTGCCTGTAAGAGCCGAGAATAGCGCCAACAAGGTTGCACCGGCATACGTATGACTGAACCCGTGCAAGTGCCCCTCACCGGTTATCATAACGAAGAGGGGCTGCAGGTCCATGACGATTTGTGCCCATCCAAATACCATCAGACTGAAACTGCCTTGCAGCACTGCCTTGATGGCTATTCCCGGGCCCATGTGGAACGGGGTAAATGGCATGGGCTGTCCTTGTTTTGAGATTTAATGTCTGTAACACTTGTTATGTGAACAGTTGTCCTACAAGGTCTCCATACCCCCCATGAAATTGTCCCAACTAAAGTAATGAAAAAACCTAGATACTCGTCGCGAATTACGCCTCTCGCATGCTTAACGTGTTCGCGATATGTATCCGAACCCTCACTTGGTGCGTAGCGGGCATAATGGTTTTTTTTCCAAGACGACACTTTTAATATCTCTCGATTCTGAAAAAATGCTATTTTTAATGGTTAAAAGCAAGCCCAGCACTTTAATTACGGAACCGGCTCTGCCAAACCATAAGAATTCATCGCTCACAAATGCATACCAAAAAGAAACACTTGCAACTGCGAGAACTAAAAATAACCAAGTATGTATTTAGTAAAATATTTCTCATAACTCATCCATACACATAAAGCTGCCAACACGCGCGTATTTTTTGTGGAGCCGCAGGCGGAACAAAAAATACGTCGCGGTGATTGGCCTTTTTATGCCTGCACGGCACGAAACAGCCCCGGCTCAACGCCATTGATCTTCTGTAATTCAGATTCACATAGCAGCAAAAAGCTTTGTTCTTTCTTAGCCTCCTCTAGTCTTATTTTGGAGTCCAACTCAAGTACATTTCTTGCGATAGACTGAACCGCACTTAATGAACCAACGTTTTTATTGAAGGTCTTTTTATCGTGCTTACTGCCATCGGAATTCCAAGACGCCTGCATAGTTTTACTATTGATGTACTTAGATTTCGCGATATGCACATGACGCAATTGTTTAATTGATGGATTCTCGGGATCTACTCTGTACATATAATCCTTTGTCCCTGAAGCCCTCCAGTGCCCCTCGTTGAGAGTGACTAGTTCCGGCAACAGATGGCTAGGAATTTCAACTATGAAATAATCAACTCCATCTTCGTCACAAAATTCTCTAAAAGATTTCACTTAGCCTCCTTAAGGCATAACGCCAAGCTCAGCCGAGGAGAGCCGCGTCGCGGCCCGACGTCGGCTGGAGCGACGTGTTATGTTCTACATGTAAGCTGCACGAATGAGATCCACAATCGCTTTTGCTTCCTGTGGAGTGAAAGTAATTTTCCCTGCGGCGTGCGAAAGTATCACTGATCCTTCATGTTCGAAAAACCCTTCCGCCGGGCTTGAGTTGTAAGTGTTGACATTATGCACGGCTTTTTCTTTTTTGATTCCTACTGTCCATGCACCTATTATCCAAAGCCCCTCGTCGGTCGCTCTGGCCAGAACTTTGTTGATACCTCTTGCGAATTAAATTTCATTCATCCTTTTTTCCTTTTTTTCTGAATATAACGTCATGCTCAGTCGCATAAAAAAGCAAATCGAGGAACGAGCGACGTTTTTTATGACCGCTGAAGCTACTCGTTAGATTTATTACGTTTTGTTGTTCCCGAGAACATTCGTTTCGCAACCGAATTCTTTGCATTCTCTTTATCTATATGCTTTTTAACAATATCCCCTGGCACTAGAGTTAAAATCAACGCCCATAGCTGAAGGAGTGTCAGTGCAGATAAAAGTGAGAATGCCGCCCCTCTTAGAATGCCTTTATATGAAGTCAAAAAATCTACTGTCTTAGCAAGCTCGACTAATGGAAAAATAACTAAAGCAGTGGCTATTATAGCTGTCGAGATCATGATCGGAGACAACAGTAGCATAATGGTATTTTTTTCTTGATCAGGAAGTTTCCCCCCGTCACTTCTAAAGATTTTTTTCAAACTATCCGGGTGCAAAATAGCGAGCCACGCACCCATGACACCAAAAATAATTGCGGATGTATTTCTTAACCCCTCAAACAACGGCATTTGCTTGGACATTTCGATTTCTTGCCCGTACAAGAATGCCGCCCATGCGATACATCCAATAAGTAAATATTTTAATATTCTCTGCCTCATTAGCAGCTTACCCAACAAGGCCCAATATAACGTTCCTTTTCTGATTCAACGCTTCAAGCAGTGATTGAGCATCAACGATCTCGTCATTGTCCCTTTCTACGTCCAGCTCATATTCTGACTTGGCCACAGAATGGGAAAGCCAACGAATTTCTGGGTCACCTGATAACTTGAAGCCAATATCATCCCACTTCGACTCATGGTTTTCTTCCCACTCCTGAAACATGCCATCAAATTGCTCTGGGGTCGGGTTAAACGGGATTTCATACTTGATTTTCACGTCAGCAGTTAGCCCCCTCTCCTCCTGACTAACTCGAAGCCCCTCAAGCATTCTTTGCCAAATGTTACGATGCAAGGCTATCTGGGGGCTTAATCTGTTTTTCCTTATTACTTTTGTCACAGATTCAATTGTATTTCTCAGGGCTTCCACTTGACCTGGCTTCTTATAAAGAAATGACTTGAAATCAGCTCTTAAATGTCGGATTTCAGTACCATTATTTGAGTATCCTACGATCTCAGCACCATCATCATTCTCTTCAACAACAACATATGAAGTAAATTTTGCGCAATATTCTCTCAAATATCTTTCCAGATTAGATTTTCCAACAAGAAGCGTGTGGTGAAACCTAATTGCTGCAAAAACATTTCGTTCGGGAACAAACCAGAAATATGTCGCATACCCAGGAATAGAGCCGTCAGGTAGATCAGTAAAACTGACCTCAGCATCGCCTACTGGTTGGCGTCCATTAACAGTAACCACCCTACCTTCATTTGTTGGAGTCTCATTCCATGTGACCAACACGAAATCACCAGTTTGTTGGTTTCTCTTGATGTCGAAGCAAAATGTCCTGTACGTATCTTCGCCATCTTCAAGCTCATAGGTACATGTTTCACCAAGTGATTTACCATTGGCAGATGCCCAGCCATATAATTGATTTAGTATGTCACCAATTTCACCGAACTCCGGTGCATCTTCACCATATTTGTAATAACCGCACTTGGCAATACGATAAAATTGAATTTTTACGTTCTCGATCATATCGTTTCCTTACTATCAACTCTAACGCCGCGCACACCGGTGCGAGCATCCGGCAGCCAAAGGCTGCGTACTGCTGCGTTTGGTTATGAATCTTCACGCGGGAACTCAGACTTGCATACTTTACAAAGCCACTCTTGGCCGTTCACATAATGGTTAAATGGGTGTAGTCGAATTACTTTGGAGTCAGAATCATGGCAAGTCGGGCAAAATGGACCATCTTGTGAGTCGCCCTCTACAGAATAGTAAACATTGTTTATAAATCTGAGCGACTCTTTCCTGCTTATAATATCCCGAAGCCTACGATTCTCCTCTTTGAGTTCAACATTCTCTTCTTGCAACTCAATTGACCGCTCACGCAACTCCATTATTTTCTCTTGGGCTTCAAGAGTTGCACCTTTACGAACTAGATCAATAATTTCTTTGTAAGCAGGAAGAGCCATTATCACCCCTTGATTTATAACGTCTATATCAGGTGCGCCAAAGGCGTCACTTGTATTTTATTGTTAAGTTTCAATTGCGTCTGGTTCTTGGTCATCTAGCGCTACTCTTGATATCCCCAGATCCTTAAGAAATACTCGTATATCATACGCACTATGAGCTATGCCTAATTCAATGACTTTATGAATTTTCTCTGAGTATTTTTCGCTTTCTTCTTCAATTTCAGTATATTGATAAAGCTCTATTGTTGACTCGTAGTTGCTAAACACCATGCCTGCCATAGATGTTTTAGGTCTAGAGAAGAGTAAAGGTGTACCACTAAACCCCTTTAAGGCAGGGAAGGATATCTCACAAGTAGATCGTGCATCTGGCAATATTGGTGATTCATGCGTTCTGACTATATGACCTTTAAAAAGACGAGGTACAGTCGAAAGTCTGCCATCGAAAAGCCCTCCATTTGTAAAGCCGTATGCCATTATATCATCACCGATATATAACTCTTTTTTGCCGTGTAACGGGATGACTTCATAATTCTTTCGGCCTACCCAACCAACAGCGAAATCATACTTAGGATGGCACTTTATATCTTTGACTTCATAAGCGAGACATTCGCCGTGCATCTCTATTGCAAGAAGTGTTTCCCCTTCTTGTAAGGCATTTACGACATGAGAACAAGTTGCGATATTTCCAATATCATTGAAATGATATGCCACACCCAAATATCGTGTAGTGCCTATTGGATCTTGAGGAATGCCGTTTTTCATATTCACTGCAAAAAGAGGCAAAACACTATGTCTAAATTGAACCATTTTTCCCCGATTGTATGATGTATGGCTTGAAACTTAACGCCTGGGTAACCGGCTCGCGTTAGCGAGTCCGTGTTTACCCATTTGTTATCCCTTTCGCATTCAATACGCTTAGCAGCATGGCTGAATATTCTGCCGTGATACCAGTTTTTTCTTCTACCTCTTTCCAAAGTAGTTGCTTCAGAGGGCCAGCGGGTTCGGCGGAATACCTTTCAAGCAAATGACTGAAATCAGTAATGGCAGATATTTTTTGAATAATTAATTCCTTTCTTGAATGAGTGTTAAGTTCAAGTATTTTTACGCTGATTTCTGCACGGTTACTGTTGGTTCTCCATAGTACAAGCGGCCCATGATGTTCGAGCTCGTCTTCTACTTGATCAGTGTATGGGTCTAGAAATTCTTCACCTGTTCTATAGTAATCATTCTTTCGTCTATTGCATTCAGTGCAGGCAACAGTCAAGTTATCCCAGGTAAAATGTTTTTCAGGGTTTTTTGAAGAAGGAATCTTATGCTCAATATCTCCGGGTGTGTTATGCCCAATTTTACTTTCACAATAGACGCACTTATATCCCGTCTCCTCTTTTAGAGCAGTTTTTATATCTGAATGCCGATATCGGTATTTTTTAGTTTTATTTTGCCGATCACCTAAGTACTCAGCTAGCCATTGGTTCGCGTTAGTAGACAAAATCTCAGGCTCTTCGATTTTAGCTAAGTTTCTCATTTTTTTCCCCTCTTAATAGAGGGAAGTTTTGAAAGAGCATGACTGACACCCGAGTTCTTTAACTCTAGGTACAAGTTGGATATTTTTTCGTCACTGTCTGGCTCTAACTCATATTTCGCAAGAATTTCTTCTATTTTTTCTTCCACCCAAACCGGTACTGTTGAGGGTACATCTAATATTTCTCTCAACACATGTTCTGGGGATGATGCAAGGTCGGCACTATCCAAATGCTCAGAGACTATTCGGTGGTTTTCATTGTAATTAAGACTGTATACGTTAGCCGCAGGATTTGATGTGACAATAAAGGGGCTATGTGTAGCTATGATGAAATTGTAGTTTGGGAATGCCCTCTCAAGGTTTGGAAGCAAAGTTCTTTGCATGCTTGGGTGTAAATGGTTTTCAGGCTCATCGATTATTACAGTGCAGTGATCTTTGTCTGCCCCATAAATATGTATTTGCCACGCGATGCCAAAGATCGAGTTGACGCCGCCAGACATAGCGTCCAACGAAAACACCCCTGTTTTGGTTATTAGAACTACATCAGGCATCCTTACTTCGAGTCGCTCAAAGCCAAGATTCTTTGGCAGCATTATCTTTAATACTTCTTGAAATCCATCAAACAAACTTTTGTATTCCGCATTCCCTTCTACGGCAGAGTTACCTTCACCAAAAAGAGCTAAAGATATAAGTGACTGTTTTAGTACGAGGCCTGGGTTCCGAACATTTGCCGACCCGTACGTTTGTAAAAGTAGTTGTTGGAATTCCTGATATTGTTGCTGATTGTTTTTTGGGTTTGTGGGTAGCTGATTAACCCGCTCGAAAGTGATTGCTGGACGATGCGAAGGAATATGCAGACCGATCACCGATAGCTGCCCGTTGTACTGCAGTTGGTATTGTGGATTCTGGTCGTTGCCCGCGGGCACCTGTAGATTGCAGACGCCTCCATTTTTATAACTGATTTCTCCCACCGAAGTTGCTTGGGATGAAGGTTCCTCTAATTCAATCACCTTCTTTAGATCTGAAAATATTTTTTTTCTCTTCTTTTTCCCGATATGTGGAGCAGATATAAAATTGAGATTCCATCCAAAATGCCTGCTTAGAACATTCAGTATTGTTGTTTTTCCACAGCCATTAGCCCCGGTTAGTACAGTGGTTTGAGCGTCGAAGTTTATGTCTATAGACTCAAACTGACGCCAATGCTCTAAGTGAAGGTGTGAAAATAATTCCATTTCAGTGCTTCTCGTTTAAATGGGGATAACAGTCTGTTAATGAGGTCTTCGACCTCATAATAATTATTATCGGGTATACCTTTTAATTTCCATGAGCCAGCCATAACCCACTGATTTCATTGAGCTCGAAACACTACTCTCAGAACAAAAAGGTAAAACAGCACCCAAGCTGCGACTCAACCGGGTACAGACCGCAACAAAACTGGATGGATACTTGCCAGAAAAAAGATGATCAACTGCTGAAATACGAAAACTGCAAACCGTCCCGGTCATCGACCCTTCCTCTTTTCCCTGTCATTGTGGCTGCCGACTTCCCGCTGGCAGATATCAAGATTGCCCCAGATGTGGGGCTTTGGCAACACATGTGATTACAGATGTTTCTCCATATGAATATGCTCAATACCGGCATCCATAAACGTTTCGCCGTAGGGTGCAAAGCCCAGGCGTTCGTAAAAGCCGGTGGCGTGTAGCTGAGCCCCGAGGTAAACGCGTTGATGCCCGGCTGCCGCGGCCTGTTCGGTCAGGGCCTGTACGATTTCAGCGCCGATACCCTGTCCGCGATGGGTGTTCAGTACGGCGATGCGGCCGATATGACCGTCACTGAGTATGCGCCCGGTGCCGACCGGCTGGTCATCTACACAGGCCAGTACGTGCATGGCGCTGGCGTCCAGCCCGTCGTATTCCAGCTCAGCGGGAACGCCCTGCTCCTGCACGAACACGGTTTCACGGATCGAGCAAATGGCCGTTTTGTGTGGGCCTTCAAAATCGACGGGGATGATTCGGGGCATGTTGCTCCTCCTGCACGGGTACGTTTCAGGGAAAGGGTTTGAGGCGCTTCAAAAACGGCAGCAGTGAAAAGTTCAGCTGCTGGCTGATCACGCGGGCGCGTTTTTCCAGCTGGCTTTGGCTCTGGCCGTGGTCATCTTCAGCGGCGAAGACGATCCAGTTGCCGCTTTGGGTGTGGCAGCCGTAAATCGTGCCGAACTGTTGCAGCAGCAATTCCAGTGTGTCGGGCCCCTGATGCTCGCGCCACAGGTTCATCACCAGCCAGCCGCCCGGCTTCAGGCGCTCGGCACAGAGGGTCAGGTACTCTTCACCCAGTTGCTGATCGCTGAGCCCTTCGGCCCCATAAATGTCGCTGAAGATAATGTCGGCCTTGCGGGTTTCCACATGGCGCAGGAAGCCGAGGGCATCCTGAGTATGGACCTGTATCCGCTTGCCGCGCGGTAGTTGAAAGAAGCGGTAGGCCACCTCGACCACTTCAGGGCGCAACTCGGCAATCTGCTGCTTGCAGCTGGCAAAGCGGCCATGCAGGCAGGTGTTGAGTGCCCCGGCGCCCAGGCCCAGGCTGATTACCTGCTTGGGTTCCGCGAACAGCAACGCCAGCAGCATGGCGCGCACATATTCATGCTCCGGCATGAGCGGTTCGTTCCTGAGACAACAGCTTTGCTCGTCCTGATCACCAAAGGCCAGATAGCGCTTGTCGCCATCGTCCAGCACGCGCACGGCACCGAACTCGTCATAACCGCGATAGATTTCGTGACCGGGCAAAGACATGGTGGCTCCAAAGGCTGCAGGGAATGAACGGGGCGCATTATGACAGAGCGCACGACTAAAGTCTGGCGCCGCCCCCTGCCCCTTTCCTTTTGCCTGATGCACACTAGACTGAAACTAACCCACTGAAAGCCGGAGAGATTATGCCCCGCGTACTGGTTGTCGATGATGAACCGAACATTCTGCTGTCGCTGGAGTTTCTGATGCAGCAGGCGGGCTTCGAGGTGACGACGGCAGAGGATGCCGAGCAGGCGCAGGTACTGATCAGCCAACAGGTACCCGATCTGATCCTGCTGGATATCAGTCTGCCGGGCATGAGCGGCTTTGATCTGCTGGAGCAGCTGCGCGCGGATGAGGCCACCCGCAGCCTGCCGGTGGTGATGCTCACGGCCCATGGCCGTGAGGTGGAAAAGGAGAAAGGGATGGCACTGGGGGCCAGTGATTATATCACCAAGCCCTTCTCGACCCGCGAACTGGTCAGCCGGGTTCAGGCCCTGCTGGAAAGCGGCAACGGAGGCTAGCATGCCGTCGCGTCAGAACCTGCTGGGACTCTGGATGCTGCTGTGCGGCGTACTGCTGTTTGGCGGCATTGGGCTGCTGCTCTGGCTGGATACCGTACTCACACCCGCCACACCTGAACGGATCGCCCTCTGGGTGTTGGGCCTGAGCCCTGCCGTTGTGGTGCTGATGCTAGGGATGGTGCTGGAACGGCGCCTGTTTCGCCCGCTGCGGCAGTTTCAGGTGCTGCTGGCACGGCTGGTGGCCAGCCCGGATGCGCGTTCCGATTTCCCGCTGGATGGCTGGCTCAAACCGCTGCAGCCTGACCTTGACCATATTCGTGACGGCTGGCGCGGTGATCGTGCGCGTCTGCGTGATGCCCGTGACGAGGGGGCGGCCGAGGCGCTGCGCATTCAGCAGGAACTGGAGGGCGTGCTGCAGGTGCTGGACCTGCCGCTGCTGATCTGTGACGACCACCAGCGTTTGCTGCTGTTCAATCCCGCGGCCCGCACACTCTTTCATGACCAGCCGGCGCTGGGGCTGGGCCGTCGCATCAGCCAGCTGCTGCCCCACGCCAGCCTGAACGATGCGCTTAAACAGTTGCCGCAGGATGGCTCACCCCGCCAGCTGTTGCTGCCCGGCGAGCCACGTTGGCTGCGCTGCGAGCTGCGCCGCCTGGGGGCACGCCATGGCGGCGCCCTGATCACCCTGCGAGACACCACCCATGAGCTGGAAAGTGACCAGCGCTGGCGCCGTGAACTGGCGGCCCTGCTGCCCCGTCTGCGTGGCCATGCCGGCAGCCTGGGCAGCGCAGCCGATGCGCTGGTGCAGGTCGAGCACAACCCTGAGCTGCAGCACAGGCTGGAACAGGCGATCAGTCAGGAGAGTCAGGCCCTGTCGCAAAAAGTGGAAGCCCTTACCCGTCTGGTCGAGTCTCATCAGCTGAGCCAGTCGGGGCTGGAAGAGACCTGGTCCAACGACCTGTTCAGCGCGCTCGGCGAGCGCCTGCACGAAGACGCGATTGAGCTGACGCCGGTGGGCATTCCGGTCTGGATTCGGGTCGATGGCCCGGCCCTGTTGGCGATGCTGGAGCGGTTGATTCGTGAACTGGTACAGATCCGGCCAGTAGAGGCACTGGATATCGAGGTACTGCTGGGCAACAAGCGGGTCTATCTGGACCTGATCTGGCAGGGTGAACCCCTGACCGATCATCAGCTCAGTGTCTGGCACGCGCTGCACCTGTTTGATGACCCGCTCTCTCCCCGTATTGAGGATGTACTGGCACAACACGGTGCCGAGCTGTGGTCGCAGCCCCGCAACGATACTGACACTGCCAGCCTGCGCCTGCCGCTTCCCGCCTCCAGCCGCGGTGCCCGCCCCCAGCCAAGGACCGAACAGCCAGCTGACCAAACAAGACCCGAATTTCATGACTTCAGCATTGCCGAACTGCCCGCCCCTGACGCGGCATTGGCGCATACCCGGCTGGAGGAACTTGAGCTGGTGGTATTCGATACCGAAACCACAGGGTTGGACCTGCGCGGCGGTGATCAGATCATCAGCCTCGCCGCCTGTCGCATTCTGCGCGGTCGCTTGCTGGCACAGGACAGCTTTGACCAGCTGATCAACCCGCAACGACCGATCCCGCCTGACAGTACCGCCATCCACCACCTGACGGATGCCGATGTGGCCAATGCCCCGCCCATCGAGGTGGTGCTGCCACGCTTTCATCAGTACGTGGGCCCCGGTGTGCTGGTTGCCCATAACGCGGTTTTTGACCTGCTGGCGCTGCGTCTGGCCAGCGGTGAGACCGGGCCCGCGTTCGATATGCCGGTGCTGGATACGCTGCTGCTGTCCCGCGCCATCGACCCGACACTGGAAGGTCACGGACTGGATGCGCTGGCCGAGCGGTTCGAGCTGACCTTCCCGCCCGGTACACGGCACACGGCGCTGGGGGATGCACGTGTGACCGCCGAACTGCTGCTGGCGCTGCTGCCGCGGCTGCGTTCACGCGGTATCGAAACGCTTAAACAGTTGCTTGAGTTGCAGCGCGAAGTGGAACAGGGACGCCCATCATGAAACGCAACGAACAGAACCGCCTGCTGGCGCTGACATTACTGGCCCTGCTGCTGTTTTCACCGCCACTGCTGTTGCTGTTCGATCGTGAGGGCAGCTGGGGTTTCTCCACCCTGCCGCTGATCATCTATCTGATCTGGGCGGTGCTGATTGTGTTGGCAGCCCTGATTCTGGAGCGCCCCCATGAGGAGTGATTTCATCGTCCTCATCGTCGCGTTCAGCTATCTGGCGTTGCTGTTCGTGATTGCCGCCTGGGGCGACCGCCGTGCCGAGCAGCGCCGCTCGCTGGTCAATTCGCCCACCGTCTATGCGCTGTCGATTGCTGTGTATTGCACCGCCTGGACCTTTTACGGCAGTGTGGGCCGCGCCGCCACCACGGGGCTGAGCTTTCTGCTGATCTATCTTGGCCCCACTCTGGCGATGCTGTGCGGCTGGATGCTGATCCGCAAGATGATCCGCATCGCCCGTGCCCAGCGCATCACCTCCATTGCCGACTTCATCAGCGCCCGCTACGGCAAGAGCGGTGGCCTTGGCGCGCTGGTGGCCCTGATCGCGGTAATTGCGATCATGCCCTACATAGCCCTGCAGCTGAAGGCGATCACCGTCAGCTACGCGATTCTGACCGAGTACCCGGACCAGACATTGCCCGCTCTGTCGTTGAGCGGTTTTCTCAGTGACAAGGCGTTCTGGGTTTCGCTGGTGCTGGCGGTGTTCATCATTCTGTTTGGCACCCGACATCTGGATGCCAGCGAGCGGCATGAAGGGATGGTTACGGCCATCGCCTTTGAATCACTGGTGAAGCTGTTCGCTTTTCTGTCCGTGGGGTTTTTCGCCACCTTTGTGCTCTACTCCGGCCCTCATGACCTGATGGCCAGTGCCGCTGCCGAACTGCCGCACTTGGGGCTGCGCTTTGGCCTGGACCAGATTCCCGGTGGCGCACTGGGCTGGTTCGGTACACTGATGCTCGCCACGCTGGCCTTTATCACCCTGCCACGCCAGTTTCAGGTGCTGGTGGTCGAGAATGTGAACGAACAGCACCTGCGCCGCGCCTGCTGGCTGTTTCCGTTGTATCTGCTGCTGATCAACCTGTTCGTAATTCCGATTGCACTGGCCGGGCTGCTGGGCGGCAGCGCGACCGGCGAGCCGGACAACATTGTGCTGACACTGCCGCTCTCGGCAGGCCTGCAGGCACTGCCGCTGCTGGTGTTTATCGGCGGGCTGTCGGCCGCGACCAGCATGATGATTGTCGAAACCATCGCCCTCTCGACCATGGTCAGCAACCAGCTGGTGATGCCGCTGTTGTTGCGCTGGCGCAGCCTGCAGCTGGCCAGCCGCCCTGACCTTTCCGGCTGGCTGCTGGGCATTCGTCGGGTGGCCATCATCCTGATTCTGATTCTGGGCTATCTCTACCATGCTCTGATCGGTGAGGCGTACAGTCTGGTCACCATCGGGCTGGTGTCATTTGCGGCCGCTGCACAGTTTGCACCGGCGTTGCTGCTGGGGCTTTACTGGCGCGGTGCCAGTCGCAACGGTGCCGCAATCGGCATGATTGCCGGTACGCTGGTGTGGGCCTGGACCCTGCTGATTCCCGGCTTTGCCCTGTCGGGCTGGCTCGATGTCAGCTTTATTGAGCATGGTCCCTTCGGCATTGAGCTGCTGCGCCCCTACGCCCTGTTTGGGCTGGAAGGCTGGGATATCTATACCCATGCGCTGTTCTGGAGCATGTTGGTGAATGTGGGACTGCTGGTGGGCATTTCGCTGTTCAGCCGTCAGAGCCACATGGAGCAGACTCAGGCCGCGCTGTTTACCAACGCGCTGCGTCCCGAAGCGGAACAGGCCCCGATCTGGCAGGGCCAGGCCAGCCGGTATGAGCTGTTCATGCTGCTCAGCCGCTATCTTGGCCTGCCCGCCACCCGCAGACTGCTGGGACAACAACCGGAGCCGGGTGACGACAGCGCCGCTACACCCGCCATGATCGCGGCGGCCGAACAGGGGCTGACCGGTGCTTTGGGCAGCGCCACCGCACGCATATTGATCAATTCGGTGGTGCGGGGCGAAGCGCTGGATATGCCCTCGATCCTCAGTATTCTGGACACCACGTCACAGACGCTGGAATACAACCGACGGCTGGAACAAAAGTCATCCGAGTTGGCCCAGATCGGGGAAGAACTGCGCAGCGCCAACGAACGCCTGCGCGAGCTGGATCGGCTCAAGGATGAGTTTGTGGCGATGGTGAGCCATGAGCTGCGCACGCCGCTGACTTCGATCCGCGCCTTTGCCGAGATACTGCGTGACGCCGAAGCCATGCCGGCTGAGAAACAGCAGCACTTTCTGGAGATCATCGTGCGCGAGAGCGAGCGCCTGTCACGCCTGATTGAAGAGATTCTCGATCTGGCTCGGCTGGAATCCGGTCGCATGACCCTGAATCCCGAACGCTGCGACCTGGTTGAGCTGGTACAACAATCGGTGGATGCGGTCACCCGGCTGTATGAAGATCGCGGGGTGGAGCTGGCGTTGGAGTTGCCTGATACCCCCTGCATGATCATTGCCGATCCAGACCGATTGCAGCAGGTACTGATCAATCTGCTCGACAATGCCAGCAAGTTCGCCAGCGACGCAGACTCAAAGGTGTTGCTGACCCTGGCGCCGCACAAACGGCACTATCGCATTCGGGTAGAAGACAACGGCCCCGGCATTGCCGAAGCGGAGCGGGAAAAGGTGTTCGAGAAGTTTCATCAGATCGAGCAGGCACGCAACGAAGAGGGGCGGCCTGCCGGGACGCGCCCGCGGGGGACCGGGCTTGGGTTGCCGATCAGCCGCGGCATCATCAGCCATCTGGGTGGACGGCTTTGGGTGGATGATCCGCAGCAGCTGGGAGGTGCCTGCCTGATAATGGAATTGCCGCAGGCACCGGAAGAGGATCAGCCTTCTGAAGGCTCCATCTGAGACTGCTGATAGTTCTGGATACCGACGCGGCGGATAAGCTCCAGCTCGGTTTCCAGATGGTCGATGTGCTCTTCTTCACTGTCGATAATTTTCAGCAGCAGATCGCGCGACACGTAATCCTGCACATGCTCGCAATACTTGATCGCCAGCTTAAGGTCGGCATGGGCCGCATGTTCCAGTGCCAGATCGCACTCCAGCATCTCCTGCACATCTTCACCGATGCGCAGCTTGCCCAAGTCCTGCAGATTGGGCAGGCCTTCAAGAAACAGAATACGCTCAATCAGCCAATCGGCGTGTTTCATCTCGTCGATTGATTCGTGGTATTCCCAGTCGGCCAGCTTTTTCAGGCCCCAGTCCTTGAGCATGCGGGCGTGAAGGAAATACTGGTTGATTGCGACCAGTTCGTTTCCCAGCACGGTATTCAGGTGTTCAATGACCTTGGCATCGCCTTTCATATCCATTCCTCATGACTACGGCTAAACATGTAGATACCTTAGCCGCAGCACAGGCCGGGCGCAAACCGACCTTGCCCTTCAGGCGGTTGCAGATGCAGGCAGTTCGTAGGCAAGGGCCGCCAGTTCACGCAACGGGTTCGGGGCATGGCCACACAGATCTCGCACCATCAGACGGGTTTCGCAGGCACATTTGCCACATTGGGTCCCCAGTCCGGTTGCATTGCGAATATCACGCAGAGACGTGGCACCTTCGTCGACCAGCTGGCGGATCTCACGATCACTGACTCTTTTGCATACACATACGATCATCAGCCATTCACCATTCAAGCATGAGAATAGATATCATTTATGACCTCAATATAAATAACAAACATTCTCATTACAAGCCATGAATGCAAATTATTCCTATTGTGATCAGAGACTGACGGCCTTCTGCTGAAGTGTGCGTATCTGCTTCAAATCCCACTGCAATTGGCGCTGATCAAAATCATCGAGTTGTGCCTGATCGATCCAGTTATCCGGCAGTCCTTCCCCTTCAGCACGCTTCAGCTGGGCCTGCAGCAATCTGTCCAGCAGACGTTCAAACACCTCGGTCAGTACTCTGGCCTGTCCCGCCTGCAGTACACCCGCCTGATCGAGCCATGCAAGGCGTGCCCGGCAGGACACCTCGGGGCAACCCTTTTTCAGTGCCAGCAGGCGCAGCGCCGCGGTCAACGGCAGTAATCCCTGCCGCTTGAGATTGAGTGCATTCGGGTGTGGGGCATCCTTGCCGTCGCCCTGCAGGCGCTCGAAGCGATCAAGTGCCACCGGCGACTCATCAAACAGCTCGGCCATTTCGTGCAGAAACAGCCCCGCTGTTGGCACCTGTGCCTGAATCGCCTCACGCAGCTGCTGTGCCAGGGTTGCATCACCGTAGACCGGCGCGAAGTCAAACAGGATATTGCACAACTGAACCAGCTTGACCCGCCGAGTGGCCATCCACAGCCGCATCTGCTCTTTCCATTCGCTGATCGGCTTGCGCCAGAGTGGCCGGGAGGCCATGACATCACCTTTGCAGTAAGGAATCCCCGCCTGATCCAGCCGGGCGGTGAAGCGATCAGACAGAGAGCGAAACCAGGCATCGATCTCGTTGTGGCGCTCCAGCGGGTAGTCTTCCAGAATCAGTGCATTGTCTTGATCGGGGTGCAGCAGGCTTTCATGACGACCGCCCGACCCCATCACCAGTACACAAAAACGCACAGGAGCCGGCCCCCAGCCTTCGGCCTGCATTGCCTCCATGGACTCTTCAATGGCCACGCGATAGAGCAGGTCATTGTGATCGCTCAGCAGCTGAGCAATCAGCCAACCCGGCAATGACAACTGCTGCAGTGTGCGTACCAGCCGGGGTTGCCAGTCGCGTGCCTGATCCCAACTGTCAGGCGCCTGCTCCAGCAGCCGCTCCAGCGGTTCAAGCAGCGCAGATGGCAGCTGCAGCTCCAGGCTGCGTTGCTGGCCAAACAGTTCTCGCCAAACCGAATCCATCCCGCTCCCCTCCTCTTGTTTCCTTCAGCATAGAGGCAGGGATCGTAAAGTCCAGTTGATTCAGCCGGTTAGCGCCGAGCAGCCTGGACCGCTGATGCGGCTGCGTCCACCGCTGATCGGCTGCACCTCAATACGCGTGGCGATGCGGTCTTTCAGTGCCTGTACATGGGAGATGACACCAATCAATTTGCCTTCCTGCTGCAGGCCCGACAGGGTATCCAGTGCGGTTTCAAGCGCCTCTTCGTCCAGGGTGCCGAATCCCTCGTCCAGAAACAGCGAGTCAACGCGAACGTTACGGCAGGCCATGCCGGAAAGCCCCAACGCCAGTGCCAGACTGATCAGGAAGCTCTCACCACCGGACAGATTTTTTGTCGAGCGGATTTCACCCGCCTGATAGTTGTCGATCACGTTCAATTCCAGCGGCTGATCACTGTCCCGGATCAAGAGGTAGCGGTCGGACATTTTCTGCAACTGGCGATTGGCATGGCCGATCATCAGTTCAAAGGTGAGGCCCTGAGCGAAGTTGCGGAATTTCTTGCCATCGGCCGAGCCGATCAGGGCATGCAGGGTATCCCAGCGATCCAGCTCACGCTGCTGAGCCTCAATGGCCTGCTGTTGCTGGCCAAAACGCTCCTTGCGCTCGGCGTTACTGTTCAGTGTCTGTTGCAGACTGCCGCGCTTTTCCAGCAACACTGCATTCTCTGACGTGAGCTGCTCAAGTACCGCTTCCAGCTCTGCGCTGGTTTGCTCGGTCAAGGCCTGCTGTTGCAGCAGTTGCAGGTTGTTGTGGCACTGCTCCTGCAGCGCCTGCAGTCGTGCCGCATCCGCTTTTAATTTATCGGCTGCCTGCTGCAAGGTTTTGAGCGACGCTTCCGGCAACAGTGCCCCTTGTAATGTCTGCTCGTCGGCAAACTGGCTGTGCGCCAGTGCGGCATCGAAGGCCTGCTGCATCCGAGTCATTTCGGTGTTCAAGTCCGCCATATGGCGCTTGAGGTCACTGATCTGCTGCTGGCGGCGGTTGAGACTGTTCTGTTGTTCTGTGGCAATAGCCTGCGCCTGCTCCAGTGCCTGACGCGCCTGACGTATCGCCTGCTGCAGGCGCTGTTCAAACGCGGCCGTATCCGGCTCTGGCGAAAGTGCCTCTCGCTGCTGTCGCAGTTGGGTCAAATCAGCCCGTGCCGCATCCAGTGCCAGCCGTTGCTGCACGCGCTCCTGCTCGGCCCGCTGCTGCTTGAGCGCCTGCTCCAGCCGGTCGATGTCGGCCAGCCGGTCACGCAACTCGCCCCACTGCTGACGGGCGGTCTGATGCGCCTGCTCAATCTCATCCGGCGATGGACATACTTCGATCTCCAGCTGCTGTAAACAGTGTTGAATCGGAGTCTGTAGCGCTTCCAGGCGCTGGCTGTTGTCAGCTTCCTGCTGGCGCAGTCCCTTCTCATCCTGTTCCAGTCGCGCCTGCTGTACTGCCAGCGCCTGCAGTTCGCTTCGCACGGCTGTCAGTTGCTGTTCCAGACGCTGCAAACGGGCTTTTTCTTCTGTCAGTTGCGGTGGCTGTTCGCTGCGCCAGGGATGCTGCTGCGAACCACACAGCGGACAGGGCTTGCCCGGTTCCAGCTCATGGCGTTGCTGCTCCAGATCGGCAATCCGATCGGCCAGCCGCTGCAGCTTCTGCAGGTCCAGTTGCTCCTGTTGCAGCCTGCTTTCTTCAGCCTGCTGCTGCTCATGCGCCTGTTGTATCCGATCCTGCTCCGGCTTAAGCGCCGCGCGCTGCCGGGCCACCTTCTGTTGTGCCTGTTTCAGTTCATCGACCTGTTGCACTCGGGTACGCAGTTCGCCCAGCTGCTCGCCACGGCTGCGGATCTGATCCTGTTGCTGCTGTATCTGTGCGCGGGTACTACCGGCCAGAGCCGCCTGCAGCGCCTGTTCGTCTCGCTCAATGGCGGCCTGAAACGCTGCCGGGTCAGGTGCTGGCCCTTCAAGCCGCTCGGCTGGCAGGCGGGCGCTTAACTGTGCCACCTGCGCCTGCTGCTCACGCAGCTTCCAGTCCTGCTCCTGCAATTGACGCAGCAGGGGGTGTTGGCGCTCCAGCTCAGCTTCCGCCTGCTGCAGGTGCTCCTGTGCCTGCTGTTGCCGGACCGTCGCCGCATCGGCAGCATCCTGCAGAGCCGGCAGGCCTGCCTGAAGCGGATTAAGTTGCTCCTGCGCGCGCTGCAGATCACCTCGGCGCTGACGCAGCGGTTCATAGGCCGGCCTGAGCGCTTCCGCTCGCAGCGCCTTCTCCAGTTGTTGCTGCTGCGGCGCAAACGCCTGCTGCTCCTGCTCCAGTTCATGCCACTGCTGTTTCAGCTGTTCGGCCTGCCGGGATTCCCGCTCCAGCTGCTGACGCCAGTTGAGCAGTGACTGCTGCTGGCGGATCGCCTGCTCTTGCTGCGCTGCCTGCTCAATGCTCTCAGCCAGTTGTCGTGACAGCGTCGATTCTTCTTCCTCATCCAGCAGCTGCAATCCGGATTGTGCCGCTTTCAGCTGCTCCAGCCGTTGCCGTTCTTCCCCACGGCGTCGATGCACCGCCATGGAGATCTCGGAGTAGATGGAGGTACCCGTAATCTGCTCCAGTATGGGCGCACGTTCATCCGCATCCGCCTGCAGGAACGCGGCAAAGCCGCCCTGCGCAAGCAGCATGGAGCGAGTGAAGCGGTCAAAGTCCATGCCGGTCAGACGTTCAATGGTGTCAGCCACGTCCTTGAGTTTGGTGTGCAGCACCTTGTCACGAGTGGCATCCACGACCTCATGTTTGGGTGGCTGCAGTGCGCCATCGGCCTGTTTGCGGCTGCGGTGCTGACTCCAGTGGCAGCGCCAACGCCCCTGTGGGGTTTCGAACAGCACCTCGGCAAAACACTCACCGGTCTGGCGTGACATCACCTCATTCTGGCTGGCATTCACGCGACTTTGACGCGGCGTGCGGCCATACAGTGCCAGACAGATGGCATCCAACAGGGTTGATTTTCCGGCCCCGGTGGGGCCGGTAATGGCAAAGATGCCATCGTCGGTATAGGCGGGATCGGTCAGGTCGATCTGCCACTCGCCAGCCAGCGAGTTCAGGTTTTTGAAACGGATCTGAAGAATACGCATGTGGGGTCTCTTTGACGCTGGCGATTACTCGGCACGATGGTCTTGTTCAGCCAGGGACTGCAGCAGGGTGCCAAACAGGCGCTTCAACTCGTCCTGCTGATCTTCAGGCACCTCATGCAGCTCAAGCGCACGCTCGAACACCTGCAATGGCACCAGATCATCCAGTGTTTCCTCGTGACCACTACGTGCAAGCACACGCTCAACCACCCGATTGTTACGGACTCGCAGGATGGTCAGCCGGGTGCCGGCCGTACGCTGCTCCAGCCAGTCACGCAGATCAGCCGCTACCTGCTCGCCTTCATACAGCACTTCAAGCCAGATTGGCGTCTGTTCCTGCGCAAGCCGTTCCAGCTGACGCTCCAGCTCAGCCTGGTTTCCCTTCAGGCGTTCCAGCCGTTGAAAGCGGGGAATATCGATGAGCTGAAGCGCGGGGCGATGTCCTGCAAAGTCGATCAGGCACAGACTCTTCTGCTGTTTGGCTTCACCAAACCCCATCGCCAACGGCGAGCCGCTGTAGCGGATATGTTCGCAGCCGGCCACGGCCTGAGGCACATGCAGGTGACCCAGCGCCACATAGTCCAGACAGGCGGGAAAGGCATCCACCCCCACCTGTGCAAGCGACCCCACGTAAAGATCACGCACCCCATCGCCATCGAGCGTTTTGCCACCGGCGGCAAACAGGTGGCCCATACCGATTAATGGGATATCCGCCTTCAACTCCTGCCGCAACTGCTCAGCGGCATGACAGACCTGCGCATAGTGCTGACGAATGCCCAGAACCAGCTTGCGATCCTTGTCGTCAAGGCTCTCGCCCGCTTCACTCTGACGTATGTCACGATCACGCAGATAGGGAACGGCGCAAATGATGGCTTCCGACTCACCCTGTTCGGTTTTAAGCAAAACCACTTCTTCAGCGGGATCATCACACGCCGCCCCTACCACATGTACATCCAGCGCCTTGAGCAAACCGGCGGGCGCATTCAAAAAGCTGGGGGAATCATGGTTGCCGCCAATGATCACCACATGACGGCAGTCGGATCGCGCTATTTGGCTCAAAAAGCGGTAATACAGCGCCTGTGCGCGATTGCTCGGCGTGGTGGTATCAAACAGGTCACCGGCGATCAGGAGTACATCGACGCCCAACTGGATCACCTGTTCCAGCATCCAGTCCAGAAATGCCTCGAACTCGTCATAACGCTTCTGGCCATAGAGCAACCGCCCCAGGTGCCAGTCGGAGCTGTGCAGAACACGCAGAGGTCTTGCTCTGGACGCGCCCTGTTTCGAAGCGGATACCGAACGGCTGGCAGGCTCGGCGCCTGAAGACTCCGGTTGTATCGGGTCATCGAACAGTGAGGGTTGATCCGGCACGCTTACTCTCCCTGTAAGGTTGCAATGACAAGGCGGCTGCCGCCGTGGTTGCGATGCTCGCCAAGATAGATCCCCTGCCAGGTCCCCAGTGCAAGTCGCCCGTCGGATACGGGCAGGGTCAGACTGACACCCAGCAGACTGGTTTTGAAGTGAGCCGGCAGGTCATCCGCCCCTTCGTAGATGTGCTGATAGTAAGGCTCGTTTTCAGGCACGCTGCGGTTGAAAAAGGCTTCGAAGTCGCTGCGTACCGTTGGATCGGCGTTTTCGTTCAGCGTCAGACTGGCCGAGGTGTGCTGCAACAGCAGGTGCAACAGACCCACTTTTACCTGACGCAGCTCGGGCAGTGCCTGTTCGACGTCATCAGTGATCAGGTGAAAGCCTCGCGCGCGGGGCCTGAGTTGTATTCGGGTCTGGTACCACATTGGCATCGGCTACGTTGGGTTAGGATATCGCTGCAAGGTGCTCGGAGCTGAACCCCTGCAGGACACGACTATAGATCGCCGAGGTATGGTTCTCAACCGCCGTTTCGGCCGTCGCGTCAAAACCCGGCTTCACGTCGCAGCAACGCAATGGCCGAACGCCAGTAATGCCAGCCCCATGCACGGCGCTCACCAAACACGACCAGCTTACCGCGCAGCTCGGTCTGGCCCCGTCCCTGCAGCAGCATCACCGAATCAGGCGCAGGTTCGAGCGTTAAGCGATAAAGCGCCTGTTCCGGCACGAGCAGTTCACCCTGCTCACGCACCAAGAGCTCTCCACCTCGTGTAGAGGCCAGCATGGCATCAGCCAGTACCCGCGTCGCATCGGTATCGATCCGTGTAACCACCAGTTCCACGGGAGACAGATGCCCTGACTCCACGAAGAAACGCGCCCGATCCCCCTCCTGAACCCGCTCCCGCTCAGTTTCCGGCAGATATCCATGCACACGCCAGACCCCCGGTTGCACAATCTCGCCCAACCGTTCGTTTTCAGCCACCCAGCTGTCTACAGTCAAATCCGGCGTGGACAGTTTGAATACACCGGCCTGCTCCGCCAAAACCCGGTAGCGCTCAATCTGCTGCTTCAGCCCATCGAGCTCAGCCTGTACCTTGCCTTTTTGCGACTCAAGCACCCCCAGCTGCTGATGCAATTCCGGGTCTAGACGGCTGGCCGTTCGTTGCCGCTCCAGCCCCTGGAGCCGTGCCTCAGCGCTCTTATACTGGGACAGCAAATCGGGTGACCCCAGCAGGAACAGCACCTGGCCTGCCTCAACTTGGCTGCCATCCGTTGGCACAATGGCCTCAATGCGCGCATCCCCCGGTGCCAGTATCGATTGGGTATGCGCCGGTGTCAGCAGCGCCTGAGTGTGGATGCGCCGATCCCAGGGCAATACCAGTACCAGCAACACCAGTACCAGTATGCCCAGGGTGCGCAGCGTGCGTCGGGAGTTCATGATTTCGCTTTTGCGCTCTTGCCAGGTTTTAACTTCTTGTGCGACCGGTCGCAGGATAAACCAGCCGATTTCAATCGCCGCCAGAAAGGGCCCCAGTGGCTTTGGAAACATCAGGTACACCATGACGGCAATACCGACAAACACCACCAGACGATAAATCCAGGTTCCCCATGCAAAGAGAATCAGCAGACGATGACGAGCCGATTTGAAGAACTCGGGCCGCTCGTCGCCCAGGCCAAACAGGCGCTCGCGAAGATCCCAGCGCGCCAATGCAAAGGCACGCTGATGCAGATTGGGCAAATCCAGCCAGTCCATCAGCAGGAAGTAGCCATCAAAACGCAGAAACGGCGAGGCATTGACCAGCAGTGTCGAGATCCAGGTGGTAGTGGCGAGCAGAAAAACGCCATTACGCAGTGGTCCATCTGGCAGGAATCCCCAGATCAGGGTCGCCCAGGCGGCAATGGTCAATTCGGTACGGATACCCGCTGCACCGACCTGCAGCCGTTGCCGGCGCTGCGGCAGTTTCCAGGCATCGTTGACATCGGTATAGGCCATTGGAAACATCACCAGGAAGGCAATGCCCATGGTTGGAACCCTGCAGCCCTGATGCTTGGCTGTGTAGGCGTGACCCAGCTCATGCAGAAACTTGACGCACACCAGCGTAACGCCATAGGCCATCAGCCCCGCCAGGCTGAACATATCCACGAGAGTTGAGGTAAAACTGTCCCATTGACGGGATACTTCGAACAGCCCAAACATCAAGGCCAACAGGCTGAACACGGCGAAAGTGCCGCTGCCCAGCCACCGGACGGCAGACAATGTGCGCTCCAGCCACGCATCCGGGCGCCATAACGGCAAGCGAAAGAACAGATAACGGTGCAACAGCCAGGTCAGCGGCGAGGTCTTGCGCTGCTCAAGTCGCTCGCAGAAACGCTTTGTGCCGCTGGCTTCACTGGTTTTCACCAGCTCATGCTGCTGTAGAAATCGCACCACCTCTTCCACCGCCTCAGCTCCCACCTTCAGCGTGGTGTCCTGACGCAAGGAGATCTGGATCAGTACCGGGTCTGCCAGCGACCAGCGACAGAGAATTTCGAACGTCAACCAGTCGATGCGAAAGTAAAGGTTGCGTAATGGATCATGCAGCGACCAGGTGGGCTCTCCACGTGCGGAGTCCGGCCCGGGATGCAGGGTCAACTCTTCCCTCAAGGGGGGGAGTTGTGCAACACCTGTTGAATGCATCACAACCCGATCCAGCCTCGCAACCCACTCCAGGGGCGACGTACGACCCAATAGATCAATGCTACCCGCTCACCTTCAAGCTTGGCTGTCCCCTTGAGTCCAACTCTGGCCTTCGTGGCGGCTTCCGGGTCAGTCAACCGGGCCCGGACGCGGTACGCAAAATGCCCATCCGGACGCTGTTCAGCCAGATGCGCCACATAGCTGATCCGTGCAGCGACCGGGTTGACCGGGTCAGCCGCAAGATAAAGTTTGACTTCATTGTCCGTCGGCAGGTTGACCATATCGGCAGGCGATACCCAGGCTTCCACCTGGGTTTGGGTTTCATCGGCTACCACCATGATGCGCTCACCTGTTACCACCGGGCGCCCAATCAGCTCGCCGGCATCCTCAAACAGTACCACTCCCTCTCGTGGCGCCGGCACCTGGCTGCGCTGATTCAGCTCACGCAAATACTCCACTTCGACCAGGCGCTCCGCGATCTGACTCTGCAGCACGGCCAGCTCGGCCTTGCTTTCTGAGTCGAACAGCGCACGTTGGGCGTTACGGCGGTACTCGGCCTGAATGGTGGTCAGTGAGCGCTCAGCCACCTCCAAGCGGCTCGCCAGTGAAACCCTGTCAAAGGCAAACAGGGCTTGCTCCGCGTCAACGCGCTGGTTGGGAGTGACAAACACATCATCGATAATGCCGTCCATGGGCGCCCGAATAATGGCGGGGTCCAGTGGCACCAACTCAGCGGGAGCCAACACACTCAGCCGCACAGGCAGGGCTGAAACCCCAACCAGCAGCAGCGCAACACCAAAACGGGTCAACCAGCGCCTTTTGCTGCCGGTGCGCGTCGCTGGACGCACATGACGCCACCAGCGGCGAGGCTGCGAAGCGGCATAGGCCTGCACCCAAGCATCACACCACTCCTGCAACATGGAGATCTCCGCAGCCTTGAACGGTTGCTCCCGCGCCAATACCAGCCGGCCACCGGGATAGCCATCTCGTGCGGGCAAACGCACCACTGCCAGAAACGGCGGCAACCATTCCTGCCAGCCGGCCCATTCCTGCGACCCGGACAACACCCGCAAATCAAGGGTGGCGGTCCCTGATTCAAGGGCATCAGCCTGTTTACACCAGCGGTCAAGCCAGTGCACGTAGGGTGCCTGGCGCTCCACCGCCGAGATACCCGACAACGCTTCGACACCCTGATGCCGAGTCCAGAGTGCAGCCTGCCGATAGGGCAACAGGCCGTGACTTTCGTTGACAAGCACAAAACGCAGAGAAGCGGCAGAAGCCGCCTCACGTGCCCGCCGCATCAGATGCAGCAGGGTGGCCAGCATCGCCTCAGAGGCGGGTTGCTGGCCTGTTTCAAGTTGGAGCGTGTCAGGAGGCATTGCCACTCCGTTCTTCAACTGCCGCCCGTGCCAAATGGATCAAGCGGTCACGCTCAGCCTTCCAAGCAAACTGGTTATGGCTTTGCAGCTGCTGCATCAAACCGCCCTTGCCTTCCTGCATGCGTTCGGCCGTTTCCGCCTGCTCTGAGCGAACCTGAATGGTCACCATGGTTTCTACCTGGTTACCGTCCTGGTCACGCGCAATCACACGTATGACGAGCGTACCGTCAAAGCCCTTGGGCGCCACACCTCGGAATTCACCCTTCTCGGGATCGAACAGCAGCCAATCCGGCAATTCACGCCCATCGGCCAACACGGCTGACAGCGTAATTTCGGCACCAGGCTCCGTATGACCGAAGGTATCGGTCGGGATGTTGAAGCTGATCAGCGTGATGCCGTTGCTGGATGCAAAGGTCTGCTCCGGAATATCACGCTGCACCAGAATCTGCCCGGTTTCAGGCACCTGGGCCTGCTCAATGCCGGTTTCTACACGCGGCATGGGCGGAATTTCAACCGGCGGTGGCGGCGGTGGCGGTACATCTGCAGACGGTGCCGGCGCGACGGGTGCCGGCGGCGGAACCACCACAGGTTTTGGCGTCACTTCCACATTGACAGTGAGAGTATCAGAACCACCTTTACCATCACTGACCGTAACGGTGAAGCTGTCGTTGCCGGAGTAACCCGGGTTGGGCGTGTACTCCCAGCTGCCGTCCGGATTGACAGTCACACTGCCACTGGTCGGATCGGTGGCTTTGCTGAACGTCAGGTCGTCGCCATCGGGGTCATTTGCTACCAGCTGACCGCTCACCGGGGTGTCTTCAGGAGTGGACACTGCATCATCAGTACCTGAAGGCGGGTTGTTACGATCATCATCCAGGCCTGTCGTATCCGTCGTCGGCGTACCGCCCGGCATGCCCGGACCGTACTTGGTGCCGCTGCCGTCATCGATGATGGCGGTCGAGGCCGTGTCGGTCAGGCCGCTCACGTTGGCATCGGTTGCCACCAGACTGAAGTTCTCGCTGCCCTCGTAGACCGTGTCGTGCTCGCTGCTGATGTCCACACGCACGTATACGGTGCCGTTGGCCGGCATCACCGGCTCGCTGCCGACCCCGTAGGTGGTCCAGTTGCTGCCGTCGGTGGAGTACTCGATGCTCGGACCGGTCAGGGTGGCCGTGCCGTTCTGCACCGCCAGCTCAACGGTCTGGCCGGTATAGCCGGTCACTTCGAACATGGCGTACTGGGACCCTTCGTTCACCGGGCCATGGCCGGTTACCGCCAGACTGCGATCATCATCCAGGCCTGTCGTATCCGTCGTCGGCGTACCGCCCGGCATGCCCGGACCGTACTTGGTGCCGCTGCCGTCATCGATGATGGCGGTCGAGGCCGTGTCGGTCAGGCCGCTCACGTTGGCATCGGTTGCCACCAGACTGAAGTTCTCGCTGCCCTCGTAGACCGTGTCGTGCTCGCTGCTGATGTCCACACGCACGTATACGGTGCCGTTGGCCGGCATCACCGGCTCGCTGCCGACCCCGTAGGTGGTCCAGTTGCTGCCGTCGGTGGAGTACTCGATGCTCGGACCGGTCAGGGTGGCCGTGCCGTTCTGCACCGCCAGCTCAACGGTCTGGCCGGTGTAGCCGGTCACTTCGAACATGGCGTACTGGGACCCTTCGTTCACCGGGCCATGGCCGGTTACCGCCAGACTGCGATCATCATCCAGGCCTGTCGTATCCGTCGTCGGCGTACCGCCCGGCATGCCCG